>WBZS01000057.1_pt1 | contig 226187 bp, 189 predicted proteins | sample 5204201 | NCBI WGS metagenome assembly WBZS01 (sample SAMN12344357, study PRJNA552823) | activated sludge metagenome | biome: Activated sludge suspended growth; feature: Nitrification reactor; material: Wastewater; isolation source: activated sludge from nitrification reactor of wastewater... | reverse complement strand
GAAATTCAAGTGAATTTTCCATTGATGCCGAAAGGCGTTGAGCACTGTCCCAAGAAAAAGATGGTCAGGGCGCACGCACAATGTGAATTTTCCATTGATGCCGAAAGGCGTTGAGCACTTAGATTTTCTTCTTCTTGCGCGACGACTGAATGTGAATTTTCCATTGATGCCGAAAGGCGTTGAGCACTGCCGAAAACGAAGATCAAGAAGAAATCGCTTTACAGTGAATTTTCCATTGATGCCGAAAGGCGTTGAGCACGCAAAAAGGGCAACGTATTATGTTCGCGGCTCCTCGTGAATTTTCCATTGATGCCGAAAGGCGTTGAGCACTTTGCATATAGCTCTTAAACTCGCTCACGCAATCCACGTGAATTTTCCATTGATGCCGAAAGGCGTTGAGCACCCCCGCAACGCACATCGGAGTTTGGCACAAATTTTCGTGAATTTTCCATTGATGCCGAAAGGCGTTGAGCACTGGAGAAGGTTTTGGTAGGCGCAAAGCCTAACTTAGTGAATTTTCCATTGATGCCGAAAGGCGTTGAGCACCCGCGTCGTCCTTCTCTTCACTATTAATTTGATCTTGTGAATTTTCCATTGATGCCGAAAGGCGTTGAGCACAAAGACTTTTTAGCATTTGTCTTCAGCTACACGTTCGTGAATTTTCCATTGATGCCGAAAGGCGTTGAGCACGATAAACTCCTCACGGTTATTGAAGGCGATTGCAGGGTGAATTTTCCATTGATGCCGAAAGGCGTTGAGCACACGGTAATTGGGATGGCGTTGCCGTCGGTGTCTTCGTGAATTTTCCATTGATGCCGAAAGGCGTTGAGCACGTTCGGTGATGTCCCTGATTTCGTCATTACGCTCGGTGAATTTTCCATTGATGCCGAAAGGCGTTGAGCACGTTGGAATAAATGTCCATCCCGGACAGCGAGAGAATACGGTGAATTTTCCATTGATGCCGAAAGGCGTTGAGCACCGCAAGAGTCGTTTTATCAAATGGCAATTAAGCGGTGAATTTTCCATTGATGCCGAAAGGCGTTGAGCACGTTAATAGCTATGTTGGCTATAATTGGGAATCACTTTCGTGAATTTTCCATTGATGCCGAAAGGCGTTGAGCACCTGAAACTTGCTTTGCTCAAAAACGATAGTTGTATTGCGTGAATTTTCCATTGATGCCGAAAGGCGTTGAGCACCAGGGTGGCGGCACGCAAGCGGCATTCAACACGGGTGAATTTTCCATTGATGCCGAAAGGCGTTGAGCACCCAGACCGTAACAATCAAGCCGAGCACTTCTGCTTTGGTGAATTTTCCATTGATGCCGAAAGGCGTTGAGCACTAACGACTTGTGCCGGGTTCCTTCGCGTAAAACAAGTGAATTTTCCATTGATGCCGAAAGGCGTTGAGCACGCGGTCTGACAGTGAAGCGCACCATTGCCGTGACTGTGAATTTTCCATTGATGCCGAAAGGCGTTGAGCACTCCCGCACGATTACTCGGCTCAGCCAAACGGTCAACGTGAATTTTCCATTGATGCCGAAAGGCGTTGAGCACATGCCGCATTTACACAAATTTTCGCTGATTACGTTGTGAATTTTCCATTGATGCCGAAAGGCGTTGAGCACAAGTTTTCTGCTTGGATTATTCCAAAACGACGCCGCGTGAATTTTCCATTGATGCCGAAAGGCGTTGAGCACGTCTACGATTCTGAGTTGAATACGAAAACCAGCATCGAGTGAATTTTCCATTGATGCCGAAAGGCGTTGAGCACTTCATGATTTACGTTTGGCTCGCAAAGCTCCAAGAGTGAATTTTCCATTGATGCCGAAAGGCGTTGAGCACATCTAAAACCTTTTGAACCGTACCCCTTGCCGCCAAGTGAATTTTCCATTGATGCCGAAAGGCGTTGAGCACTGATTGGTGATGCTTGGGCAAGCGCCGAAAACGCGGTGAATTTTCCATTGATGCCGAAAGGCGTTGAGCACCCCCTGATCTTACATAAACTTGGCGCAGATTTAGCTGTGAATTTTCCATTGATGCCGAAAGGCGTTGAGCACGCATCTTTTGCGTTATCGAAAACGCCCGCCTGAATCTGTGAATTTTCCATTGATGCCGAAAGGCGTTGAGCACGCGTGCGTGGCAAAGTCAAAAGCGTTTTGTTGCCGTAGTGAATTTTCCATTGATGCCGAAAGGCGTTGAGCACATTCTCAGTTAAAAACCAATTCGGGGTGAGCTTGAAGTGAATTTTCCATTGATGCCGAAAGGCGTTGAGCACCAGTGGATTGCGTTGGTCTTGTGCTGTTATCTGCAGTGAATTTTCCATTGATGCCGAAAGGCGTTGAGCACCCGCGTAGTTCCTGTACCGTGCGCAATCCAACAACGTGAATTTTGCTTTGATGTAAAAGGTGTTTTGAACAAACAGGTAAATATGTAGATGCAGCATGGCTAGTGCTAAAATAAGAGATCTTATCTGAAGAAGACTACCGCCGAGACGCTGATAGAGGTGCAGCAATGCACCGAAGTACTGTGCAGCGCATTGCTGCACCTCTATGGCAAAATAACAGCCCAAAGAAATTCCTTGGTTTTGCATCGAAAAGCTCTTTAAATCAACTTCAATATCTAACAAATCAAGCTTAAGGTAATGGGTGGAATTCCTTTACATGCTTATCAAACCAGCTCACCATTTCGTACAGCGTGTGTTCAATTGATTCGCGGGCGGTATAACCGTGCGCCTCAAATGGCAACGTCACATATCGCACGTTGCCAGCGTTGCCTTTGATCGCTTGGTACATGCGTTCGCTTTGAATCGGGAAAGTTCCGGTGTTGTTGTCCGCTTCGCCGTGAATTAACAGAATTGGTTCTTTGATTTTTTGCGCGTACATGAATGGCGAAACTTTCAAATACATATCAGGCGCTTCCCAAATTGTGCGGCGTTCGCTTTGAAATCCGAAAGGCGTCAGCGTGCGATTGTATGCGCCGCTGCGGGCGATGCCCGCGCGAAACAAATCGGAATGCGCCAATAAATTCGCGGTCATAAATGCGCCGTAGCTATGTCCACCAACACCGACGCGATTACGATCTGTGATGCCCATTTCTACCGCTTTATCAATTGCGGCTTTGGCGCTCATCACAATTTGCTCGACATAAGTGTTGTTGACTGTTTCAGGGTCGCCCACCACAGGCATTGTCGCATCATCCAGCACGGCATACCCTTGCAGCACAAAAAACAGATGCGACATTCCGCCGATCATCGTGAAGCGATTTTCTGAACCGGAAACCTGTCCTGCCGTGCTCGCATCATTAAATTCCAGCGGGTAAGCCCAAACCACCGTTGGCAGGCGCGTTCCCTCTTTGTAATCAGGCGGCAAATACATCGTGAACGAGCAATCTACGCCGTCTTCGCGTTTGTATTTCACGAGTTGTTTTTTGATTTGGCGCAGTTGCGGCGCGGGGTCTTTGAAATTCGTCAGCGCTTGCTTGGTCGGATTATTTGCCGTGCGCATGAAGTAATTCGGCGGCTCGGATTTTGTTTCGTGGCGCGTGATGAATTTGGAACCGTCGTTGCTGATGATTGCGGCTACGGATTCATAGCTGTTGTCATCACAGCGAAAAAGTTGTTCCGTGCTGCCTGTTTTCAAATTGAAGCGGCGCAGGAATGGACGATCTCCTTTTGGTGTAGCGCCGTTGCTCGTTAGAAAAATTTCGTCGCCATTCATCATCACTACGTTATTGCCGTTCGGCAAAGTTTTCATCATCGGCGTGCCGGGGTCGTTGTAGCGGTCTTGCATCGAACGATCAAAAATCACTTTGGCAGTTTGTGACGGATCGTCAATATTGACCAACTTCGTGCGAACCCAACGACGCGTGCGATCATAATCCGTAATCATAACTGCGCCGTTTTTTTCGCCAAACATAACGCGCATCAAGCGTTGTTCAGTTTTGGCAATTTCAACCGGAGCCGCATTAAATGGAGCTTTGAGCATCATTAACTTGTCACGAAATTCAACTTTCTTTTTCGGGTCGCCGCCGTCCAAAGCTTCCGCCCAAATTAACGTAGCCGCTTCCGTCGGTCGCCATTGATAATTGCGCGGGCCGGTTTGCACGCCTTCCATTGGCACTTGATCCTGTAATGGTGCGCTGGCGAGTTTGTATTCGACTTTGCCACTTAAATTGATAACTTCAATTTCTTTCGGGAAATCATCCGCCGGAAGCAAATAGGAAAATGGCTTGTGAATGCGCTCTGTCAAAATGCGTTGTCCATCAGGCGAAGCGTCTACGCGATCATAAATCGCGGGCGTGCCAATGGCTGTGATTTTGCCGTTGCTGGTATTCACCAAAGCTAATTGCGCTGTGCCATAAAATTCAAATAAGGCTTCATCGTGAGCGCTTTTGAGCATGTCCTGATAAGTGCGAATCGGCGCAGACTTGCCGTAACTTTCCTGAATGTTTGGCCCCGTCGGAACGGTTGTAGCAACAGGCGCATTTCCACGTTTTGCAGCTACCGTTTTGCAAAGCAACGTGCGAGAGTCAGGCATCCATTGCATCGCTCCGCCCAGGACAGAATTAATTTGCACCGCAGAAATGCGCTTCACGGAACCTTTTTCAGTTTCGCCAATCCAAAGCTCAATACCGTTCGCCACGGTATTCGTGAACGCAAATTGTTTTCCATCCGGCGACCAAACCGGAGCGCTCAGATACGCGTTGGCAGGAACGCTGAGTTTTTGTTCTTTGCCACTGGCGATGTCTTGCAACGTCAAAGCGGTAATGTGCGGCGAATTATGCGGGCCAGTCGTGTTCGGATTGATACGCAATCCGGCAATCCGCAACATTGGCTGCGCCAGATCAGCAATCGGCGGATTGCGAACGATGTCAATCAACATCATTTTATCGCGCGTTGGACTTACTGAAACAAATGGTGAAGCTGGTGCGTTCAAGACATCCAGAATCGCTTGTGGCGGTTTTTGATAGCCTTGTTGGGCAAATCCTGAAATTGTTAATATGGTTAGCGTTAATAAGAGTAGGGTAAGTTTTTTTAAATTTGGCATGGAACCTCCGCAGTAAGTTAGCAATTTGTAATTGTAATGACGAGTTAGACGCACGGAGGTTACGATTTTTTCCACTCACAAGAAAAATTGGAACTTATTTCATCAGCCGTGTACATTTGCTAGTGGGAGGCAGACAGCGCGCGTGAAGTTCAATATTTTTGCTCAGGCCAGCGATGAAGAGTTATTGCGGCAAATGATTCAGGGCGATGCTCAGGCATTTGAGCAGCTCTATGACCGACGCCAGCCTTCCGTTTACCGCTTTGCCTTCCGCATGAGCGGTTCGGCGACATTTGCCGAAGATGTATCGCAAGATGTTTTTATCGCTCTTTTGCGCGACGGTCAGCAATTTGATCCGACACGCGGCACAGTAGCCTCTTATTTATTTGGGATGACGCGGCACAGAGTTTTACGCCGCCTGGAACGTGAACGCACTTACCAATCCATCACGCCTGGTGAAGACGAAGAGACAGACGCACAACAAATAAATTTTGTCGCTGATGAAAATCCTTTTCGAGATTTCGCGCGACAGGAAATGGTGGATTCCGTGCGCGAGGCAGTTTTGTCCCTGCCGCCGCATTATCGTGAAGTCGTAGTTCTTTGTAATCTGCATGAAATGAGTTACGAAGAAGCCGCCGCACTAATTGATTGCCCCATCGGCACAGTTCGTTCCCGCTTGAATCGGGCGCGGGCAATGTTGGTTGAAAAATTAGGCGAACATCAGCCAAAAAAAGTGAATTGTCAGACAGCGGCTTAGTTTGAGGTAACAATTATGAATTGTTCAGCATTTCAGAAAATCGTGGGGGAAATCGTGAACGGTGCGCCGGAAGAAACTTCCGCCAATCGCGCAGCGCTGACACACGCCAATAATTGTTCGCGCTGCGGCGCGATTCTCGCACACGAACGATCACTCAATGTTGGATTGCGCGCATTCGCGCTTGAGACAGAAACCATTCCCAACGCCGCGCGTTTGAAACAATCTGCCCTTGCGGCTTTTCACGCGCAGCAAAATGCCCTTACGACTCAACCGCAACCGACTGAAAAACGTGCCTGGTGGCAATGGAATTGGTCACTGAATTTTGCAGGCTTAGCTGTTGCCGCAATATTGTGTTTAGCGGCTGGCGCTTATTTCTTCCAAACTGAAAAAACCACTGAGCCGCCACAACAAGCAAAAGTTGAAGCGCCGCAGTCTAAAGCTATTGAGACAGTTGCAACAAATAATCAAGTTGAGAAAAATCTCGCCATAACAACAAAAACTATTGCGGACAATGTTCGCAAAAATAAAGCGCAACGTCTTGTTCATCGTGGGATCGTGAAACGGGACGGACAAGCTGGCACAATGAATGATAGCGTCGCGCAAACTGTAGAAACCACCACGGATTATATTCCGTTGACTTATGCCGGGGATGAAAGAGCTTTGCAGAATGGCGTTGTCGTACGTCTCGAAGTGCCGCGCTCAACGTTGCTCGCTATGGGCGCGCCGTTGAATGTGGAAACGAAAGACACCACGATTACCGCTGATGTTTTGATGGGCGACAACGGTGTCGCTTATGCCTATCGGTTAGTCAAATAAATTTACGAGGTGAACTCACCATGATGTTTCAATTGAAATCTTTGTCCCTTTCAGCACTTTCGATTTGTGCGCTGAGTCTTTTGCTTAGCGCTCAAGGGCCGCCTGGGCGCGGTTCACATCCGTTCCCGCCTGGCTCTCAAGGGGAACCCCAACGCGAGGGGGGTAGAGGGCCAGGAATGGGGCGTGGGCCGGGTGGGCCGCCACCTGAGGGCGAACGCGGGCCGAACCGGGGAATGGGGCGCGGGCCAGGCGGGCCGCCGCCGAATTTCATTGCCGCAGAAATGTTTTCTGATGGCAAGGTAGTCAAAGGCCAACCCTATTCGGCAACGGCAGTGACAGAAAAAATTCAGTTGCTGGGCGACGGCACACGCATTTCGCACAAAAACAGCGTAGACATTTATCGTGATGGCGAAGGCCGCACGCGCCGTGAAACAAAAGATGCAGACTTCGGGCCGTTTCCCTCCGGTGGCAAACCGTTGCATTTAATTTTTATCAACGATCCGACAGCGAATGTCAGTTATGTGGTTAACCCTGAGCAACAGACTGCAAATAAAAACTTCCGCAAACAAGGCGGGCCACCACCTGACTTTAAACCTAGAAATTCTGAAAATGCCAAAACAGAATCGTTAGGAACACAAACTATTGAAGGCGTAGAAGCGGAAGGCACGCGCACAACAATCTCAATTCCTGTCGGTGAAATCGGTAATGATCGTCCCATTGATATTGTCTCGGAGCGGTGGGAATCGCCAAGCTTACAAGTTGTCGTATTAAGTAAACACAAAGACCCGCGCAATGGCGAAACGATCTATCGCTTGACCAATATTAATCGGGCGGAACCGGCGCACTCATTGTTTGAAGTACCGAGTAATTATACGGTCAAAGAGTCAAAATTCTTTGGGCGTGACAAAGCAATCGGGCCTCCGCCACAAGACAAAGCGCGTGAAGGCGAACGTCGCAAACGTCCTGATGATGAATAGCTGATTACCTTTCTGAGAGAGAATTTACTATTACATTTTTTGCCACGTACACTCTTGTACGTGGCTTTTTTTATTCATTATTTTCAAGGCGTGAATTTTTTGTGGAACTCTTTTTGTCTTTTATGTGCATTGCCTATATGAAGCGTTATCAATTGCACTCGATCACTATCAAACTTTATTTGTATTGATCTGCCGTATCGTAGTGCAAAAATCTAAATATTTAATGGATGGAAATGAGGTACCAAAAATGAATTTAATGAAAGAATCAATCTTCCTGAAAGCTGTAGCTTTGTTTTGCTTAATGTTAATGGGATTACAAGGATCAAATGCACAAGACAGGACGCAGCGCGATCAGTTGGCCGGATTGAAACGCGCGCTCAGCGAAGCTGGTGCGACTGCCTTGTCAACCGATCAAGAGACTGCGCTGAAGACGTTGATTACTGATTATCAAGCCAGCCGCTCAACCACGCCTGATGCGGCGTTAGTCGCGGCACAAACAGCTTTTGAAAATGCGATTCTGGCAGGCGATTTGGCGACGGCACAAGCGCAGGCAGCCATCATTGCCACGCGCAAAGCGGCAGTCGAATTAGCGGCGTTACAAGCCGAAGCAACATTCAAAACAAGCTTTTTGAAAACCTTAACAACCGCTCAATTAAGTGCCCTGACAACCCGCTTTGGCACTTCTGGTTTACTGCGTCTTTTAGGCGGCGAATCTGGCTTTGGCGGCGGCGGCGGTCGCGGTCGCAACTAATCCGCTTATCCTTTCCAATTGATTAATCATTACAAATAGAACCAGAAGGCGGCATCGTTTATCCGCTTCCGCCTTCTGGTCGCTCAAAATAAAAATACAAAATCGCAATCATAGCTTTGCTCATCGAGAAGGAGTATCAAATGATGAAACTACATATTGCCAGCAGTTTAAGCCGCAAAAAAATTGTCCATAGGCCGCCACAATGGGTGTATCAGCAAGACATGTATCGGTTGAGTCAACAAGCTCCACTATTTGATGGGGGCATCTGGAAAAAATTTCGCAATATCACAATGCAGGAAGCACACTGGGTTATTTTGCTTGGCATCATTTCTATGCTGGTGGGGGGGATGTTCATTCTGTTGTGGAGCTTCATCGCCATTGATTCGCTGAACGTATAACTCCACTTTCAGCTAACCAGAAATATTCCTTGGAGACACTGCCTCAATGAAAAAAGGGAAACTATTTACCAGACGCGAATCGCTACGAATTATGGGTGCTGCTGGAGCGGCATCCTTCTTAAGTTTTGGTGATCCGTTATCTTTATTGCCAAGCTGGGGCAAACACGGCTCGCAACCAGCCAATCAAGAATTTCTCAAACGCATCATTAACCCTTCGCTGTTTGAAGCAGCGCCAATCCCTGTTCCTTTCACCAAAGATATCGCAGAAGTGGCGTGCGTTGCCAGACCAGCCTTAACTGAAGGGCCGTTTTTCGTTGATGAAAAATTAAATCGTTCCGACATTCGCACTGACCCCTCGAATAACACAACCAAAGCGGGCGTAAAACTCACAATCAAATTCAACATCTATCGCACGACGGGCACGACTTGCACGCCGCTTTCAGGCGCTTATGTTGATATATGGCATTGCGACGCGAGTGGCGGATATTCTGATGTGAGCGGAGCCGGAAACCCAAATAATATCGGGCAAAAATTTTTGCGCGGGTATCAAATTTCAGATGCCAATGGCGCGGTCGAATTTACAACGATTTATCCTGGCTGGTATGTAGGTAGGACAACTCATATTCACTATAAAATACGGTTGTACAATGGTACATCAAAAACCTACGAATTCACCTCGCAAGTAATGTTTGATGATACGCTGAGTGACAGTATCTTCCAGCAATCGCCTTACATCGTGCGCGGAGCATCGCAAGTGCGCAACAGCAACGATAACATTTATCAAAGCGGCGGCAGCACATTGTTGTTGTCGGTGGCTTCAGACGGCGCGGGCGGTTACACCACATCCTATGACGTTTCGTTGTCGGGCTTGCCTGCTTCGGTTTCTGCGGTGTCAACTGTTTCAGGCGCAAGCTATGCACAAGGCGGTTCCGTTGCGCCAGATGGCATCGCTTCGTTATTTGGAAATGGCCTTGCCGTAACAACCGCAGCAGCGCCGGGATTGCCGTTGCCTACAACATTGGGCGACACATCCGTTACGGTCAAAGATGCCAGCAACACGACACGCAATGCTCAGCTTTTTTACATCTCGCCTTCGCAGCTAAATGTTTTGATTCCAAGCGGCACGAGTGCAGGAACCGCAACAATCACGGCATTGCAAAGCGGGACAGCCGTTGCTTCCGGCACAGTCACGGTTGCGAATGTTGCGCCGGGCTTATTTTCAGCGAACGCTGATGCAACGGGCGTCGTAGCTGGTTATATTCAGCGCCTCAAATCAGACGGTTCGCAATCTATCGAAGCAATCCTGACGTATGACACAACCGCCAAAAAATATATCACCAGCGCGATTGATTTTGGCGCGGCATCTGATCAGCTTTATCTGATAATTTTCGGGACAGGGTTTCGTTCGCGCAGCTCGCTCGGCGGCGTGACATGTGATTTAGGCGGAGTCGGCGCGAGCATTGATTACGCGGGGCCGCAGAATTTTTATGCGGGCTTGGATCAGGTGAATTTGCTGTTACCGCGCACGTTGGCAGGCAAAGGCGAAGTGAATATTAATTTGCGCGTTGATGGCCTTACAGCCAATACCGTTACCGTAAAGTTTGCGTAGTTTTTTATCCACACTGCGATTGAAAGGGCGTTCCAGATTTACAAATCAGGAACGCCCGATTTTTTACGGCATTGGCACAAGCTGATTGCGAGATTTATCAAAGGGCATCACTGCATTTTCAGACACCAGTTTGTCTCGCAGCTTTTTAGCAAGTCGAGCAACAATTTCAGGCTTTTGTACGGCAAGATTATTTTTCTCGCCAATGTCGTTCGCTAAATTATAAAGCTCTTTCCGCCCGTCTTCATAAAAGTAAATGAGCTTCCAATCCCCTAAACGAATCGCGCTGTACATTTCAATGCCCGGCCCTTTTGGTCCCCAAATATGTGGGTAATGCCAGATAAATTCACGCGAATCATTACGCATCGTTCTGCCTTGCAGCAACGGCACAAAACTTTTTCCATCAATAGTTTTTTGCACTAGCGATGGATTTTTTATGCCGGCTAATTCCAGCACGGTCGGAAACATATCTTCGATGATTACAGGCGTAGCGCTAACAGTATTTGGCTTCGTCTTCCCTGCCCAACTGATAATCATTGGAATGCGTGTGCCACCTTCATAGGCCGAGCCTTTGCCGCTGCGCAAAGGAGCATTATGCGTGTGCAATTCGCCGCCTCGTCCTGTCGCGCTCAAACTGCCATTGTCGCTGAGAAAAATAATGATCGTGTTATCGGCTACGCCTTGTTTTTCGAGGTTATCCATTACATCGCCGAGACTTTTGTCCATGCCCTCAACTAAGCCTGCAAACATTGCTTCGGTGTCATCGAGACCAGCAGCTTTGTATTTCGCAAAATATCGCTCGTCTTTTTCAATCGGCGTGTGAACGGCGTAATGCGCAAGATATAAATAAAATGGTCGTTTTTGGGCAATGGATTTATTGACGGCGGCGTTCGCTTCCAACGTTAACGCTTCGGTCAGGAAAATATTTTTGCCGTGATATTTTTCAAGGCCGGGAATGTCCCAAACTTTTTCGCCTCTGCGCCAAACCGCGCTGAAATTATTTTCACTTAAATAACTGCCGGGGCCACCCGCCGCGTGTCCACCAATGTTTACGTCAAAGCCTAAATTCAAAGGGTTCTCGCCCGGCGTCCCAATCGCTCCAAAGTGCGCTTTACCAACATGAATCGTGTGATAGCCATTCGCCTTCAAAATCGCGGGTAATGGCGTGGCCTGAACAGTATGCGGAATTCCTGCAACCGGACTCATCCCATTCATATTCCAATCCGGCGGCGGCGCTAATTTCGGATTATTTCCATCCGTAGTCGTATCCTTGCGCAAAGTCCAATTCGTCACATGATGCCGCACCGCATTCATCCCCGTCATCAAACTCACACGCGAAGGGCTGCAAACAGTAGCGGCATACGCCTGCGTAAATTTCATTCCGCGCGCCGCTAATCGCTCCATATTTGGCGTGTGATATTTGCGATTGAGCGCTGTGATTTCGGTATGAAACGGCACTGACGTGTCTTGCCAGCCCATATCGTCTACGAGAAAAACGACGATGTTGGGCCGCGATTGTGAAAATGAAAGTGGCGATAGCAATAATAAAATCACTATCGCCACTGCGAATGAAGACAAGTTTTTCATTGAATTATTTTGCAGCCCGCATGGCTTTCTCACCTGGGTGATAAGAGCTTTCTAAATTCGCTTTTATTTCTTCAAGCGTGAAATACGCAGGTTTGAATTGTTGTTTTGAATAAAGCGCAGCCTGATCAAAATAATGCGGAGAATTTGGATCAGCGCTTTGCCCGAATTGCAGTAATGATCGCGCCTGCAATTTTGGCCCGAATTCGACTACGCTGACAAAAGAATGCCCTGCAATTCCATAGCGACGTTTTTGACCTTTCGCTTCTGGCGAATAAAAATTGAAGACAATGCCAATCGGATTTCCTGGCCCGCCTGCAATCGGAAAACTTGGCCTTGCATCGCTGAAAGGTTCGATTGATCCGCTGGTGTGGACGCGTTGAATACGATTGATTTCGCCCCACGCGACTTTCCAGTTGCCCCAGTTTTTCGTCAGATCGCCTAGGACGTATTCAAGGACTGCGATTTTCGGATATGGATTATCTTTCACCATTCGCTTTGCTGCCGCTTGCGTCGAAGTGTAATACCACAGCGTAAACACAGTCATCGGAACAGATTCAATTGTACTCACGCCATTCCACGATTTCACCATTGCTACTGCTTCGGCGGTCTTTTCAGCGCGTGCAGGGTTTTCAGTTTTCAGCTTTTCCCATTCAGCCACGAGCGGTGGAATTTGGTCTTCGGCTTCGATGACTTTGGTATCAAATCCAGCCGTAGCCCATTCTTCAAAACTGAATTTATCTTTAGCATCAAGAATGCGGCGCGAAATGCGTGAACGTGGCGTGTCACCTTCGGTCACCATATATTTTGGAAACTTCGCAGGATCAGGATTTCCCTTTCCATCAGCCGTCGCCATAAAAGGTGTGCCATTACAATTTTGCGCCCAACCAGAGGCAGGATTGAGCGTTTGGGGTAATTCGTCCAAAGTATGGTAGCCCTTCCATTCTGTGCCTGGGTCGCTGCCATCAACGGGTTTTGACCAATCATATTTTGTATCGCGGCGCGGGACGGAGCCGTTATAAACGTACAAAATATTTCCGTCACGGTCGGCATACATCACATTGAACATGGGAATATCTACGTGCGACAACGCGGCTTTGAATTCTTTCAGGTTGCGCGCTTTGCCCATCCAATAGCGCTGTTCCAAAATTCCCGAAGTTTCAAATTTTGCCATGCGCATCGTGATCGGCACGCCGTCGCGCACAGTAACGACAGGGCCATGATGCGTTTTGCGGAATTTATACGTTTTCGTTTCCAAGCCCTTGTCAGTTTTTATTTTGACAGCATCTGTCCACTCAACTGCGGTGCGATAGCCGTTGCCATAACGATAATTCAAAGGATTTTTTTGATCGTCAAATTTTTCCATCCACAAATCGGTAATGTCAGGTTCGTTGACAGTGTGCGTCCAACCTAAATTTTCGTTGTGCCCGACACCAGGATAAGGCGAACCGGGAAAAGTTGCGCCGGACATATTCCAGCCTGATGCGCTGTGCAAATGGCCTTCGATCCATTGACCGGGGCCGAAAAACGGTTGATGCGGATTGATGAAAAGTAATGCGTGACCGGAAGCGCTTTTTGACGGACTTGCTGCCCACGAATTGGAACCGACTACACCGGAATCCCAAATATTTGCGGCTTCAGCGATCAATTTTTCAGTTGAAGGCGGAGGCAGCGCGCCGACTTGCCCATTGGCTTTGACTTCTTGCACGGCGGTGCGAATTTCAGATTCGCGCACGCCCGGACGCCTGTAAATAAAGAGTTGATATTGCGCGAAGCGACCAAACGCCAACACGTGCCACGGCTCAAATTTTGTAATCAAGCGTGGTTTCACTTCGGGGTGCGTTTGCAAATAATAATTCAATCCATCTGCCGTAGCATCGCAAATCTCCCGCGTGATTTTATTCAGCTTTGGGTATTCGTCCTGCGAAATTTTCGTAATCTCCAACGTGCGATTAATCAAATCAGCTTCCAGGCTTTTTTCGCCGTAAAGTTCAGATGCGCGACCTAACGCTTGAATATAGCTGTCTTCGATTTGCCAGAAATTATCTTCGGCTTGCGCGTACATAAACCCAAACATAACGCTCGTATCAGTCGGGCCATAAATATGCGGAACGCCAAATTTATCGCGGTAAATCGTGACCGATCTGGCAATTTTTTCCAGCTTATTGGCAGGCGCTGGCTGACTGAACGAGGAAAGTTGCAATAGCAATACGGAAACCAATAAACAGGTCAAAACACGTAAGGAAATTTTCATTTGAACCTCCGCAAGCAAGTGCGAAATTAAGCGGGAAGGATGGAAACAACGAATCACGAAAAAATGTGATATTAATTTTTGCCGAATCAAATGTTGCTGTCGTTTTTTTACCACAGAGACACAGAGATTACACAGAGGTTCATAGCGTTTTTGCTGTGTAACTTTGTGATTGCTTAGTGTCTCTGTGGCGAAAGTTCATGTCAAAGAGAACTATTATTTCTATTCACCACTGGCCGTGTTAATTTGCGGATTGATTTTTCGCAACAAACCATTCCACGGCGGAATCACTATCGAAACATTGCCATGACATTTCACTTGGCAAGCCATCCGAATGGGCGAATCTTTTTCGCCCGTGAACCCATCATAGCAAAATACATTTTTTGCCTTATCGAGTTCGCGCGCGTTCGGTGGAGAAATTTTTGACGGATCAGACAACACCCCGACCCAACACGTTCCGCACGCGCACGTGCGACATTCGACAGGGATTGGCCCTTCGCCGGGGCGACAACGAGCATCGGTTAAATGCTCAGGCACACGCACTGTAGCGGCAGCCATCGTCAGGTCTTGCAAATCTATTACTTTAAATTTTGCCTGATGCTGATCTTCGTTGAATGTCACGGTGTAGCGCTTATCAACTGAACGCAAAAATCCAAGCACGCCTTGGCTGTCGTCTGTGTTACGTTCACGGAAAATCTGATCGGGCGATTTGGGCGAATGCTTCACAGCGACTGTCACGGGCTGTTTTATTTGTTCCAAACCAACTTGCGAAAGCGACATAAATGCAACGGCAGTGATGCCAACTAATAGCGACTTGTCGGCGTCAACTTGTGCTGCGATTTTAGTAGCCAAGTCTTTGATCTGCTCATACAGCGGAGCAATCGAATCAGTTGATTCAGCATACGCAGCAACAGCTTGCTTCACCGCCGCCCAGTAACGATGGCCGTATAAAAAGTGCGCCGATTCATCTAATTGCTCAGATAATAAATATTTCCCTTTTAAGGTCAAGTCGCGCTCAAACGTGGCGCGATCAATGGCGAGATCAAAAGCGCGTTTGAGCTTGAGCGGGAAAAAAGAAAACCAAATGCGAGTCGCGCGTTTGTCTACGTTATGAATTTCCGGTTCGAGTTTGAAGAGGACTTGCAGCCAATCCGTATCGTCGTGCTGCGCGAGAAATGATTCGAAAGAATTCGACATCAACAATATCTCCTTATTGAGATTAGATTTTTTGTTGTAAGAAAATTAAAGCAAAAGATACTCGCAGACAAACCAGAAAGCAAAATTCTGTACGGAGTAATTTTTTGTAGCGCAGCTTATTACTCTATAGTAATATGGGAATTCACATCGCCTCAAGATTTAACCGAGGGTTTTTCATAAAGCTATGGCACAGAAAACAGTCAAAACAGTCAGTATCAATCATCCAGTATTATCTGACGAAGCGTTGGAATTAATTGCCGCGCGGTTTCGCATGCTCTCAGAACCAATGCGCTTGCGCCTGCTCAATACTTTGCGCGAACGCGAATTAAGTGTAGGCGAATTAGTCGAACAGACAGGCGCAGGCCAAGCGAATGTGTCAAAACACTTAGGAATGCTTTTAGATGCGGGATTGGTGGCGCGCCGCCGCGAAGGCAATAACGTTTTTTATCGCATCGCAGACGAATCCATTTTCACCCTCTGTGATGTAGTTTGTACCAGCGTGGGGGATCGGTTAGTGGCGCAACATCAGGTGCTGCGCCGCCTGCTTAAATAGGTGAGGAAGATTTTCTTCCAAGTATCTGTACCGTGGCGCTGTGGCCGTAGTGATGATGACCTTCGTGAATTTCGCGTTCAAGTTCCTGCGCGATTTCAAACTGTAGGCCGTTCAAGTCCTGATGCAAATCGTCAAGCGACGCCAGCAAGGCCAAATCACGCGGGCCACCTGTGTCGTATTCGATTTGTTTTGGCGCATACAATTCGAGAAGGAACGCTCCGCCCGGACGCAAGCCCGCGACGACTTGCGGATAAAGATGCCGACGCACAGCCAGCGGAAAATGACTAAAGATTGCGACGATGCCATCCCACGCGTTTGGTTCGATGTTGTATTCCGCCAAATCAGCTTGGATCGTGTTAATGCTGACATTGCGGCTTGCCGCCAGGTTACGCGTCTTTTCTAAACCAACCGCCGATAAATCAACGGAGGTCACATCGTAGCCTTGCTGTGCCAACCAAACACCATTGCGGCCTTCGCCATCGGCCAAACACAGTACGCGTCCGCGTGGAATGCGTGCGGCGTGAGCCATTAGAAAATCATTTGGTTCAGTACCGTAAAAATATTCTTTGCTGGCGTATCGTTCGTCCCACATTAGACTGCTGCACTTCCTTTCAATTCTTCAAAGCTGATTTCTGGCTCCAGCTTGACAACCGTGTTGATTGAATTTGAGATCAGGCAATTTGCTTCTGTTTTTTCCAGAATGCGATTGGCGCGCTCAACATCGCGGCTTTGCCGAATCAGAAGTTTAGGGTAAAGAATGACCTCTGTCATCTTGAAGCCTTGCCCTTCGATCTTTTCCAATTTGCCTTTGCCTTTGCAACTGAAGCTCGCAAATTCCAGTTTCGACAATTCGGCAATCGCCAGAAACGTCGTCATAAAGCATAAGTTGACCGAAGCAACAAACAGATGTTCGGGCGTCCAGATGCCTTCATGCCCTTTGAATTCCGGCGGCGCAGCGACTTCCATCGTCGGCAGATCACGGGATCGCATTTCGCCTTTGCGCGCGCCTGTCCATTTCACTTGGGTTTCGTAAAAATACGGTAATTGCTCGTTCATAAAAGTCTCCAAATCCAATGTGTGTTTTCGCCAACTAATCCAAGCTGTTTTTAACGTCTTCTCTGGTCAAATCCACGTAGATTTTCCTCTCTTCTGCGCTGATGCGAGTCACATTTGCAGGCGCAATCAGAACGTCCTTGCCGGGCCACCAGTCGTGCGTACTCACGACAACCCACACAACTTCCCAGGTTTCGTCGTTGACCATCAGATCAATCAGATGACCAATCGCACCGTCTTTGGCTTCGAGGTGAAAGCCTTTGGTATCGAGAAAACTCGCCAGATTCACATCTTCGGGGTTCGTCAAATCCACTGCCTCACGCGACTCAACAGCATCCGCGTAAGCGGGATTGGTGGGCGTGAAAATTTTATGCGGATGATGTTGGCGCGAAATCGGGATGTGCGTGTTGGCGTTGGGGCTGTTTTCCAATTGCTTCATCGTCAAGCCCAGGCTAAACATTTGCGAAGTCCAGTCAGCATGCCCCAGATAGCGCGGAGCAATTAAGACCTTCTCGTGACCTAGCACCCAGTTACCATAATCGGCAACCAAATATCGCACGCCCCACTGCCGATCATCGAAGTAATAATCCGCCACGTGTCCAATCGCTCCGTTTTCTTCCTGTAATTTGAAGCCCAGTAAATTTTTCAAGCTTTGTAACATAGTCGCCTCCTCTCACAAATGCGGTAATGATCCATTCAGGATTGTTTATGGTTCTGCGCTCAATGCTTTCTCACCATCCGTAAGATTTTGATGTTGAGAACCAGAAAGCGGAAAAATTGCCAAATCAAATTCGTGCGGAAAAACTGTGTCCACTTTGTCGGCACGGGCGGATAGTACGTTTGCTCAAATGGTGTTCTGATGCTCATGGTTCTCCTCCTCACATTATTCCGGCACAACGCGCCAGAATGGATTTGCTTTGGCTTTATAGATGAACGCGTAATGCAAGAGGTGCTTAATCCAATGCCCAGCCAAACCAATTTCGCCTGAGGTGTAATCAAGTTCGCGGCCTGTATCTGGATATTTTGCAAAATCAGGCACGATTGGATAAACGGTCATCGAAACCGCAGTTCCATGCAACCAATCCGCACCTGCCGACGCGATGCACGCGGCTCCCATATGTGCCAGTGACGCTTTGCGCGTGGGAGCAGACTCTTTACCCGTCATCATATCGGTGATGTTGTACGTTACTTGTCGGGCCATCACACCAGAAGGCATTCCAGTCCGAGGCGGTGTGGGAAAAATCGGCGTTCCTTTGACGCTAATCATTGGTTTTGAAATCGCGTGCGGCGGTGCGAAGGCAATGCCGACCGCAAAGATGTTTTTGTATTTCGGATTCTGATACGTCTCCGGCCAATCTTCCGGTTTCCATTCTTCATACGGTTTCTTGGTGTAATCACCATCAACCAGCATAAAGCCGCTCGGCGCAAAAAGTTCTGACGTGATGTCTTCGCCTACTTTGTTGTACGCCTTCAAGCCTACGCCGCTAAACGGCGGCAACAACATCGCAAAATCATGTTTGACGGATTTCTCTTCGCCATCCAGATTTTCATAAAACGTTTCGCCCGGCATCACTTCTTTGACGTGCGCCTGCGTGATCCATTCGATGCCACGTTCAGTGTAAAGCGATTCGGTAAACACGCGGCTGTGCGTAACGTAACCGCCGCGCTTGATGAACATTCCGCCCATCCCGAAATCACCTAATTCCTGCTCATTGGAAATCCAAATAATTTTTGCTTTATCGCGCACTTGTTGGCGGCGCAATTCAAATTCGACATTGAAAAGGTATTCAAATGCCGCCCCCTGACACGTACAATTTCCATGCCCCGTGCCAATCAGCAATGTTTGTTGTTCGCCCTGCTTCATTCGCTTGATGACTTCTTTCAAAGCCGTAGCAGTCTGATCAGCGTGTCCATATGTGCAAACTGACAGACTATTGGCTTCCGGCCCCAACCCTTTCGTTGCCCCAAAATTCAGCTTTGGTCCCGTGGAGTTAATTAAATAATCGTAGATGATTTTAGCCGTAGTTCCGCGTTGCTCTGGCGAAGTGTATTCGACCGTCACGAAAGGCTGAGTTGTAGTTTCATCGCCTTCAGGGTGAATGCTCACAGCTTTGGCCTGATGAAACGTTACACCTGTTTTTTTGTAGACGGGAGCCAGTGGGAATGTCACCTGCTCGGCTTTCATATATCCCGTTCCGACCCAGATGTTTGATGGAATCCAATTCCATTGGCTGTTGGGTGAAACGACTACGACTTCGTGTCCAGAACCAAGTCGGTGTTTTGCATGCATGGCAGCGGTTTGCCCTGCGATGCCCGCGCCGAGAATTAGTAAGCGTGCCATATTTCCTCCGTTTCAATGATTGGTAATTTGCGGGACGACCAACGTTATTCTTTCATGATTAGCGCTCGCTCGACTACGACGTACGCCTGCACTATTTCTCGGTGAATCGCGTCAGCAAAATTGAGACCGCTGGGAGCGCTTCCACTTCGTGCATGACATTCGGCTCCAGCGTCAGTAACACACCAGGACGCAATTCAATTGTTTCGCCTTTCTCGCTGATGCGGATGACGCCTTTGCCCGCAATGCATTGAATCGTGATCGGTTCAGCAGCCTTGTGCGCGGCAAGTACGGCGCGGTTGCGCAGCGTGATCTGTTGGATTTTTCGTTGCGCCCCCTCGAACAAAAGTTCAACTTGTTTGTCTTTCCCTGCGCCGATTTCGGTTTGCAGTTTCAGGACGTTCATCGTTACCTCCGCGCTGTTTGGTTTCAAATATAGTTCAGGGTTCTTCACTACTGTGTCGCGGCAATTCGCGCAGCAGAAGTAGACCGTGCGTCCATTGATTTCCGCGCTGATGTTTTTATCAACTGGCTCGCCTGTCACCGGACAGGTCATGACGCCATCGCCTTTGCCAAGGAATTTCGCTTCAGCTTTCGGCGCGGCATCCGGTAATTCGTGGCGTTTGTGCATTGAAGACATGCCTTCTTTGACATGCTCTGAAATGCTGGCCGCGTGTGATTGAATCAGCTTGACAACATAAGGATCGGTCGAAGTTTCAAGGACCTTGACGCCTTTCGCCGTGTTGGTCACTTCCAGTTTGATCTTATCGGCATGCTGGAAAAGCGCGGCAAAAAGAGGGTCCCATTGCCGAATCGGCTGATGATTTTTCAGCCTGACCTTCATCGCCCATGTATGCTCTTTGATGAGCGCTTGCACTTTTGGGTCATCAGATTCAGTGACAGCCTCAAGGCCGTTCGCAATGTTTTTGACGGTACGCGATATTTTCTGGTGATCGCCAAACAAGGCATGAATCGTTTGCATATCCTGCGGTTGATTGCCGCCCATTCCCATCCCGCCCTGGCCGTTGCCTTGTGATTGACCCTGCCCTTGCGCCAACCCGCTAATGCCAAACGCAGTCAGCAGCAAAATTGAAAGTGAAATATTCAGCCGTTTGTTTATGTTTTGACTCATGGTTTTTGTGCTCCTCGAATTCAGCTAGTAAAATTGAATCAGCGCTTTCCCCGCTCGCCTACTTGCCTATCCGTTGACAGATTCGACTTCAGGGCTAGCGTGATTTTCCGCAGCTTCGCCCGTCGGTTCCGAAATATCCCCTACCGACTCCAGCGACGCGTATTTCTTCCGCTCACTCAGGTAATATAAAATCGGCACTGTCATACGTGACAACAATAACGATGCGACTTCGCCCGCCATTAATGAAATTGCCAGCCCTTGAAAGATCGGATCAAATAAAATCACGACTGCGCCTACTACCACCGCTGCGGCTGTCAACATCATTGGGCGAAATCGCACAGCACCTGCGTCAATTACTGCCTCTGCAAGTGGCATACCTTCTTTAATGCGCAGCTCAACGAAATCAACGAGAATGATCGAATTGCGTACAACTATGCCCGCTCCGGCAATAAAACCGATCATCGAAGTCGCCGTGAAAAATGCGCCCATCAATCCGTGCGCAGGCAAAATGCCTACCAGCGAAAACGGAATCGCTGCCATAATCGTGAACGGTGTTTTGAATGACTGAAACCAACCAACCACCAAGATGTAAATCAACACCATTACCGCCGCGAACGCTAAGCCGAGATCGCGGAAAACTTCGTACGTGATGTGCCATTCGCCATCCCATTTCATCGCATATTTGTCAGTGAAAAATGGTTGCGAGGCAACATATCGTTCCAGCGCGTAGCCTTCCGGCAATTTCATTTTTTCAATCGCATCATTCAATTGCAAAACGGCATAAACAGGGCTTTCGATTGTGCCAGCAATATCCGCCGTCACATAAGCCACGGGCATCAGATTTTTGTGGTAGATGTTTTTGTCGGCGGTGAGTGGTGAAACGCGCACGAGTTCGCCGAGCGGAACCAGATTGCCGCCGCGTCCCTGCACTTTAATTTGCTTGAGATCGTCTATGCTTGAACGTTCGGCGCGCGGCAATTGCAGCGTGATCGGCACATCTTCTTTTTCGCGCGGTTGATGCGCAAGGCCAATATCCATACCGGAAACAGCAATGCGCAAAGTATTCGCAACCTGTTCTTCAGATACACCATTGAGCGCGGCTTTTTGCTTATCTACGACAAATTGGAATTTTGTTTGATCGTCTTCGACATAAGAATCTACATCCACGACGCCTTCGGTTTTATCAAAGATCGCCTCAATTTGTTTGGCGATTTGTAATTGGCGTGCGTAATCAGGGCCGTAAATTTCGGCAACGAGAGTTTGCAAAACGGGCGGCCCCGGCGGAACTTCGGCAACCTTGATGCGCGCGTTGTATTTTTTCGCAATTGTTTGAATGGGCGGGCGGATGCGTTTGGCGATGTCGTGGCTTTGTGAATCGCGTTCATCTTTGCCAACTAAATTGACTTGAATGTCAGCCACATTCGCGCCGCGTCGCATAAAGTAATGGCGCACCAGTCCGTTGAAGTTATACGGCGAAGCCGTGCCAACGTACATTTGATAATTTACCACTTCAGGCACAGTGCGAATGTAATCGCCGATTTCGCGCGTCACGGCGGCAGTCTGTTCAAGCGGCGTTCCTTCAGGCATATCTACGATGACCTGAAACTCGCTCTTGTTATCAAACGGCAGCATTTTTACGCGCACGAGTTTCAATCCCACTAACGACATTGAAGCCAGTAACAACAGCACTACGCCAATTAAAAAACCGTAGCGCCATTTTGGTACGCGAATTAATTTGCCCATCACGACGCGATAGAGCTTCGTCATTCGCCCTTCTTCATTTTCCTCGCCGCCTCCGTGCTTGTGACCGCCTTCGCGTTTAAGGAATCGCAATGAAGCCCAAGGCGTCACGATGAACGCGACCAGCAATGAAAAAATCATCGCCGCCGTAGCGCCAATCGGAATCGGCTTCATGTACGGCCCCATCAACCCGCCTACAAACGCCATCGGCAAAATCGCCGCTACCACCGCAAACGTAGCAAGGATCGTCGGATTCCCAACTTCGTCTACCGATTCAATTGCGATATCAATCACCGAACGCCCTTTGTTTTCGGGCATTCGATAATGACGCGCCATGTTTTCGACGACGACAATTGCGTCGTCAACCAAAATGCCAATCGAAAAAATCAAAGCAAACAACGTGATGCGATTTAAGGTGTAGCCGTAGAAATAAAACACTGCGAGCGTCAACGCCAACGTCACAGGAATTGCCGTCGCCACAATGCCGGATTCACGAAAGCCGAGCGTCAGCCAGATAAGCAACGCTACAGACACAATCGCAATCATCATATGCAGCAATAATTCGTTAGATTTTTCGCTCGCGGTTTCGCCATAATTGCGCGTCGGTGTGACAGTCACATCAGAAGGGATCAGTGTGCCTTTCAAACTTTCGACTTTTTCCAGCACTTTGTCAGCAATGGCAATCGCGTTTGTGCCTTTGCGTTTAGCGATGGAAATTGTTACGGCGGGAATTGTGGATTGCGGATTGCGGATTGCGGATTTTTCTTTTGCACTATCGGTGCTGTGTTCTGATGCTTTGTTACCAAAGCCCATCATTACATAATCCGCAGGTTCTTCTGCGCCGTCAGTAATTTTAGCTACGTCGTGCAAATAAATTGCGCGTTGATTGAAAGTGCCGATGACTACGTTGCCAACGTCATCAGAATTTTTCAGAAAGCCACCAGTTTCAACTAAAACTTCTTTGTTGCCGGAAGAAAACGCGCCCGATTGCATTTGCTGATTGGATTGTTGCAGCATCGGTACAATTGAGGCAGGCGCAACATTAAATGCAGCCATCCTTGCTTCATCAAGCGTTACGCGCAATTGCCTGTGCTGTCCGCCGATAATTGTAATTTCTGAAACGTCACTGATTTCTTTGATCTGATCGTGAATTTGTGCAGCGATGCGGCGCAGTGTGAAATGGTCATAGCGTTCGCTTGACAACGTCAATGCGAGGATCGGCACATCGTCAATCGAACGTGGTTTGATAAGCGGCGGCGAAGCTCCCGGCGGAATTAAATTCGCATTGCCCTGCATTTTTTGATTCAGGCGAACCAGCGCATCTTCTTCTTTTTGCCCTACCAGAAAACGCACGACGACCATTGCCTGCCCCGGCATCGAAGTCGAATATAAATATTCAACGCCAGGAACTTCCCACAACAATTTTTCCATCGGCTTCGTGACGCGCTCTTCGACTTCCTTAGCCGAAGCTCCCGGCATTTGCACGAACACGTCAACCATCGGCACAATGATTTGCGGCTCTTCTTCACGCGGTAACATCACAACGGCGCCCAAGCCCAATAAAATTGAAGCGATAATGATGAGCGGCGTCAATTTGGAATTGATGAATGCTCCAGCAACTTTTCCTGCGAAACCAATTTCTTTCATAACATTTCACTTTTCCTGGGAGCGCAAGCGGCTCGCTTGCTGAGGCTTGCGAGGGAGCTTTAGCTCATCGCAGTTTATTCGCCCCATTAGCCTCAGCAAGCGAGCCGCTTGCGCTCCCAGCGTTATTGCACTTTCACTCCTTCTGCTGGAACAAGGTTACTATCAATTACAATTCGTTCATTCGCGCTCAAGCCAGATAACGCTTCAATGCGGTCGCCGATATTTTTGCCCAACGTCACCAAACGCAGGCGCGCAACACCAGCATCAACTACGTAGACGTAACTCAATTGTCCGCGTTGCATGATTGCTTTGGCAGGGATGGTCAAAACATCGCGCATGCCTGAAACAAATCGCGCTTTCCCAAACAACCCTGTGCGCAAAAGCGATTTCGCGGGAACCTCAATTTTTACGGTGTAGCTGCGGCTTGCGGGGTCAGCACCCGGTACAATTTCGACGATGCGCCCCGACATTTCTTCCTTACCAAGTGCGTCAATTGTGACGATGGCGGTAGAGCCTTGTCGAATGTTGCGAAGCTGTGATTCTTCAACCGAAGCTTCCAAACGATAGGTGTTGTCTTCAATCGTCAGCAACGGCGCGCCTGGCGCTGCGAGTGAACCAATTTCCGTATGTTTGATTGTCACAATTCCGCTGATTGGCGCGGCAATGCGGGCGTAGCCGGAAAATATTTGTGCGCCTGAAACATCAGCTTTGGCTTGGTCAATTTTGGTGAAGGTCATATTTTTTTGCGCCGTCAACATCTGCACCATTTTGTCGGCGCGTTCGGCTTCGGCTGACGCCAGCTTGAATTTCGCCTGCACTTCGTCGAATTCCTGCGGGCTGACGGATTTGCGTTCGAGCAGTGCCTGATAGCGTTTTAGCGTAGTTGCTGCAAAATTTTTATTCACTTCAGCCGTATTTTTTGCGGCTTCAGCCACGCGAATATTTTTGTCAACTTGATCTACAGATGTCTGCGCTTCACGCAATCCGGCTTGCGCTTTTTGAATGTGCGTTTGCGCTTCACGATTATCAATTTCGACTAAATTTTGCCCTGCGCGCACAAAATCGCCTTCGCGTGCGCGCAAAGCGATGATGCGTCCAGTGACTTGCGCGGCAACAACAGTGCTTGTACGCGCGCGCACAGTTCCTACTGCTTCATAAAAATCTTGTGTCGAAGAAAGTTGGACGGTTTCAGTCGGAGCATTAATTGTCGCAGCAGCTTTTTCAGCTATGGGCGTGCTCTTTTTACCGCAAGCCGCCGCGAGTGCTACGAGCGCAATCAAAATGATAAAAATGAAAATTTTGAATTTCATGATTCTTTCCTAAGCAACAAATGGCTGCACGTCGGTTAGTTGGCCTGTGACAAATAATAAATTGGCGTAGCTGATGTAATGTTCATAACGCGCCGCCAAAATGTTTGTGCGCGCACGCGTAAGCGCAGTCTCCGCGCGCAGCACTTCAGTAATTGTCGTCAAACCTTCGTGATAACGATCCTGGACAATGCGCAATGCTTCGGTGGCCTGACTGATAACACGATCCATAACAGCCAACCGTTCCCGCGCGGTGATAAATTGTTGGCGCGCGCGCGTCACTTCAAGACGAATTTGATTGGTGAGATGTTCTTGTTCTAATCCGGCTACGGTTTCCGCGCCGCGTGCTTGCGCCAAGCGCGCTTTGCGCCCCGCATCAAATAAATTCACGCTGACGCTGGCTCCGATGGCGTAATCACTGCTGCCGTGAATCAGACTGCGCGCGCTAAGGCCGAAGCTGGAAAAAACTTCTACGCGCGGCAGGTTTTCATTTTTCGCGCCGTAGCTTTGTTGTTCACGTTCCTTGATCGCCAAGCCCGTGCGCGCGAAATCAGGCCGCTGTTTCAAAGCAATGCGCGTTAATTCTTCCTGGTCAGCCAGCGGAAAAGTTTTTTCGAGTAACGCGCCTGTGATGTTTTGCGACGCATTAACAGGCAAGCCCAGCGCCGTATTGAGCGTCGCAATCGCGGTAATGATTTCGCCTTCAGCTTCAATTTGTTGCTGGCGAAATTCTGCCAGTTGCACTTCGGCGGAAAGCAAATCCGAAGTCACCGCAATGCCCGTTTCAACGCGATCACGACTGCGTTTCACATCAGCTTCAGCCATTTTTACAGATTCAATTGCGACTTCTTTTTTCGCATTTGCCAAGAGCAGCGCGTAATAAGCGCGCACAACTTCAAAGCGAATTTGTTGCTGCACCTGATCGGTTTGTGTGTCCACTTGTTTTTGTTGCAACCGTGCTAACGCAATGCGTACCTGACTTTGACGCTGATCGAACAACGTCATTTTGAAATTCACGGCGGAGCGCAAATTATTTACAGATGAGGGATTATTGAGCGCGCCCAAATCAAAATTTTGTTGCGTGAAGCGCGCCTGCTCTAACAACGAACCAAACACAAACACAGGATTATTGGAGCGCGTAACCGTTTGGTTAAATTGCAGCGAAGGCCAGCGCGAAGCTTTGGCTTCAATGACGCGAGCGTCAGCAATATCGCGCGAAACAGATGATGCTTTTACCATCGGATGACCCTTGAGCGCTAATTCTACAGCCAACGGCAAGGTCAACCCTTCGGATGAATTCGATTGTGCATAGACTGGCAAAATCAGGCTCGCGGCAATAAATAGGAATAAGAATTTTTGGCGTGTGAATTGAAACATGTGACACCCTGAATTTACCTGTTCGGGAGCAAAATTTTGACGCTGACAGCGCCTCGTACATCGCCTTCCTGATACCCGAAAGCGCGATCCTGCGGATATTTTTCCGCGATAATTTTGCGTATAGGTTCAGCCACGCGATCTTTGGGGCCATGACATTGAATACACATCGCGCCAGCAATCAGTGGTTTCATATAACGCAAATAGCGTTTTCCTTTTTCGCTAAAGACTTCGGAATAATCAGCCGCTAAGTTTTTCTCACGATTCAATTGGGCAAATTGTTGGAGCTTCGCCCGTTCAAATTTGTCGGGCCGATCTTTGATGTTGCGATACCCCAAACTGACGCGCCGCACAAATTGACCGGGCTGTTGGTTGAATTGGCGCGGGATTTCCTGTGCGATTTCGGTACAGACTTTGACTGCACCTGTCGTGCCACCTTTGCTTATTTCTTCCAACAACGCTGCGCGCAATTTACTAACCAAATCATTCGATGTTTGACGCGCAGTCGCTAAGGCCTTTTCTTCAACGGTGCTGACAGGCTGTGACCATAGCGGCAAAACAAGCCCGACCAAAGAGACAACCACAATTAATAATTTGAGCGCACGCATGAATTATCCTTTCCGACAGACTTAACCTTTCACGCCGACTTTGCGCAAAAATGTCATCATCGGACACCAGTTCGTAAAGGCTGATTGGATTAAATTCAGTGCGACAAACCCTGTGAACAAAAACCAATAGGGTGAATGGTAATAGCCCAGCAAAACTGTGCCTAAAACAAATGATCCAGCAATAAGACGCAAATAACGATCAACGTTCATAATGATCCTTCCCTTCTAATTCGTGCGGTGTAGTTTTATTTTCCTGTCGAAACTCGACATTACAATTCGGACTCATTCAGGTCGGCACACCAAAGCGCGGTAAAACCCATCGCATCACTGCGAAATAAGCCACTGCAAAAATTACAAACCAGAAAAAATCTGACATATGCTTGCCCCATTTCTTTCACTGCGATTCGCTTTCCAACTTCAACTCGCCGAACTTCCATCCCGAACACTATATTACTATATGGCTATATACCTTCCCTGTCAAGCTTATTTGCGGCTTTCTATTTTATCAATTTTGAGGCAAATCGTTTGTTTTACGATTTGTTTTTGTTAGGATTGGCACCCCGATTCGGCTTTTCAACAACAATTCACGGAGGTTGCCACCTATGTCAAATCAACAGGCACGACGCAGTTTTCTTAAATCCGCTGGCACAGCTACGGCGCTTACGGCGGCTTCATATTCACGCGTTTTAGGCGCCAATGATCGCATTCAGATGGGTATCATTGGTTCCGGCGGACGCGGGCGCAGCGTGATGGAATCTTTCAATCGCGTCGGCAAAGATCAAATGGAATTTATTGCCGTATGCGACGCTTATGAACCAAATCAGAATGCCGCGCTAAAACTTTCGCGCGAAGGCGCAAAGGCTACGTTCGAGTACAAAGAATTGCTCAACAATAAAGACATCGTAGCCATTCTCAATGCCACGCCCGATCATTGGCATATGCAAATGGTGCTGGATTCAGTAGCGGCGGGCAAAGATGTTTATACTGAAAAACCGTTTGCGCTGACCATCGAACAAGGCGCAAAAATTGTTAAGGGCGTGCGCAGCTCCAAGCAAATTGTTCAGGTCGGCATGCAACGGCGCAGTTCAGAAATGGTACGTTCAGCCAAAGGCTTAGTCGAGGCAGGAGAATTAGGTGAAATTGCGCTGGCGCGGGCACAGTGGTATTGGAATCGCCCGGTTGACCCCAACAAATGGCAGTTCAAAGGCAAGCTCGATTGGGAGCGTTTTCAAGGCCCGGCGAAACGCCATTACGCCCAGCCAGAACCAGCTCGCTTTTTCTCGTGGCGCAGCTTTTTCGATTACAATGGCGGACACCTCACCGATCAAGGCACACATTTGATGGATGTGATTCAGTGGCTCGGTAATGACGGCAAACCACCAAAAACTGCTGTTTGTCAAGGTATGAATACAATTCATACCCACGGCGATGTACCAGATACATTTAGCGCAGTGTTTGAATATCCCAAATTCATGGCGACGTGGACGTTGTGCTACGCAAATTCTTATGAGGACAGTTGGAAAATTACAATCCAAGGGAAAAAGGCAACGATGGTTTTGGATGATGACGGCTATCGGGTATTTCCCGAAGTTTGGAAACGACCTGGCATTCCGCCCAAACCTACGCATGAATTTAAAGGCGGTATTCCAACCGATCCACACGTAGCGAATTTTCTGGAATGCGTTCGCTCGCGCAAAGAACCAAACGCCACGGTTGAAGTCGGACACAATGCCGTCACCGGCCCGCACCTCGCCAATATTGCATTCAAGAGCAAAACACGCGCAGTGTTGAGCGACGATGGCATGAGCGCGAAAGCTTAATTGAAGTGCTGAGTAATAAGTGCTGAGTAATGAGATTTTTCTTTTTGCTCAGCACTCAACACTCAGCACTTTTTTTTCCCACCTGAAACCTTTTTATAATTCCCTACACTAACCCCACGTGAACAATCTAAACCCCAAATCCGAAGGGGCGGCGCGGTTCGTGTGCGAATGAATTTTTCGCAGGCCTGATGTTCATCAGCAGACGAACAGTTTTGCCGTCTCTTCATTTCAAAATCTTAGGAGCTATTATGTTGCATCGAAATTTCATCCGCCTTTTTTTATCCACGATTAGCCTGTGCCTGCTTGCGAGCTTTGCCCTGGCGCAAGATTTTTCAAAAACCTATCGCCTTGCACAAGGCAGCCGTGTCAGCGTGAAAAATGTTTCCGGTGATGTGATTGTGAAAGGTTATGAAGGCAATGCCATTACGATTACTGGTTACAAAGAGGGCCGCGACAAAGATTTAATCAGCGTCGAAGATAACAGCAATGATTCCGGAGTTGATGTAAAAGTCCGCTACCCTGAACGCTGCAATTGCAACGCCAGCATTCGCTTTGAAGTGCGCGTCCCGTTCAATATTAATTTCAATTATGATTCAATTTCTTCAGTCAGCGGCAACGTAGAAATTGACGGCGCATCAGGTGAAATTCATGCCAAATCTGTGAGCGGCGAAGTAACCATCAAAGCTGGCGCAGGCAATATTGACGCGAAATCCGTGAGCGGTGATGTACGGGTCGAACAGGCCGCAGGCACAGTCAATGCGAAATCTACCAGCGGGAACGTTCACGTAGATTTGACCAGAGTTGATGGTACGAACCGAATGGAATTTGGTTCAGTCAGTGGCAACGTTGAAGTCAGCGTTCCGTCAGGAGTCGGCGCAGATATTGAAATGTCTACGCTCAGTGGTTCGCTGCAAACAGATTTCCCAATCACTATAGAAGAGAAAAAATACGGCCCTGGTCGCTCTGCTCGCGGTCGTGTAGGCGATGGCGCGCGCGCACTGAAAATGAATTCAGTCTCAGGCAATCTTCATTTACGCAGAATGTAATTAGCAATTGATTTTCTGGAAATTGAGAGCGGGAATTTTGTAAAGAGAGATTACAAAATTCCCGCTCTTTTTTGCAGAGCAGTTAGAAATATTCATTTTGCACGACGAGATAAAAAGGAAAACAATGCGTAATCCAGGGCTTTGCTGGTCGTCAGCAATTCAAACTCTACACGATTATTGATTGCGCCTTCGCGCACGCGTGTTAGATGTTTCTGAAACGTTTCGCGGTAGCCTTCTGCCAACACATCCGGCAAAACATGCAACTGCTCTTCGGTCTCACAATCTTCCAGCAAAACCGATTCTTCAAAATTGAATTCGATTTCGTTGCGATCTAAAATTTGAAAGGCAATGACGTTGTTGCCCTTGAAACTCAAATGCTGGAAAGCCTCGATCAGTGCTTCGGAATCATCATAAAAATCAGAAATGATAATTACGACGCTGCGTTTGGAAATGCGATCAGCCGCTTCGTGCAACATTGTCGAAAGGCGCGTTTCCTTACCCGCTTGAAGCTGTTCGAGATGACCAAATACTGTACGCAAATGTCCCGTGCGATTTTGCGCAGGAACATGGATCCGTACGGCTTCATCAAAGGCAATCATCCCAATTGAATCGTTTTGTTTGTTGACGAGATACGCAATCGAAGCCGCCAACATTTTACCGTATTGTAATTTTGAAATGTTGTTCGAGGCGTAGCGCATTGAACCGCTGGAATCCACTAACAAATAAAATTGTGTGTTCGTATCCGCACGATATTTTTTGATGTAATAACGATCTGTGCGCCCCAATAATTTCCAATCTAAATACCGCAAATCATCGCCAGGCATGTATTGCCGATACTCTGCAAATTCAGTGGAAAACCCAGTGAACGGCGAACGGTGCAACCCAGAAATAAACCCTTCAACTACCGTGCGCGCTAAAATTTCCAGCGAAGAAACGCGCGCCAGGACTTCGGGATCAAGAAACGAATTTGGATTGTGATAAGCCGAATGCGGAGTTTTCAGCAATTCCGTTTCGTGCGGATCAAAGGTAACTTCCGGCTTGTTTTTCTTTTTCCAGAACATAAAATTTATAGCCACAAAGAAGCGCAGAAATCACAAAAATGGATTTGCGGCTTTTGTGCATTTTTGTGGCTTATTTTTAACTTAATCCAGATTTTGGTTCGGGGACGTATTCCAACAGTCGTTTCACAATTTGATCGGTATCAAGTTTTTCGGATTCGGCCTGGAAGTTGAGCAAGATGCGATGGCGCAAAACAGGCGCGGCAGACGCGCGGATGTCTTCGCAACTAACGTTATAACGACCATTCATAATCGCACGCGCTTTGCCGGCTAATACGAGATACTGCGAAGCACGCAGCGACGCCCCCCAAGTAATATATTTCTTCACAAAATCGGGGGCGTTGCCATTCACTGGCCGACTTGTACTCGCGATTTGCACGGCATAACGCACGACTGATTCCGACGCTGGAATTTGTCGTACCAGCTTTTGATACGCGATGATTTCTTCCGCAGACATAAAGCGGTCAAACTGGATATTCTGCGGCGTAGTCGTTGCCTGCACGACTTTGATCTCGTCCGCTTCCGGCAAATAGCCGACGCGAATCATGAACATGAAACGATCTGTTTGTGCTTCGGGCAACGGATAGGTGCCTTCCATTTCGATGGGGTTTTGCGTAGCAAGCACATAAAACGGCTTCGGCAATTGATACGTTGTGCCTTGTACGGTGACGTTGCCTTCTTGCATTGCCTCGAGCAAAGCGGCTTGCGTCTTAGGCGGAGTGCGGTTGATTTCGTCCGCCAAAATCATATTGCCGAAAATCGGGCCTTTGATGAATTGCAATTGGCGATGCCCGGTGGAGCGGTCTTCTTCAATGATTTCTGTGCCGGTAATATCAGCGGGCATCAGATCAGGCGTGAACTGAATCCGTTTGAATGACAAGTCCAAAACGTTCGCAATCGTGCGCACGAGCAAGGTTTTCGCTAATCCAGGCACGCCTGTAAGAATTGAATGTCCGCCGACAAACAGCGACATCAGCACTTGTTCAATGGCATCATCTTGTCCGATTACAGCTTTGCGGATTTCATCAAGAATTTTTTGGCGGGCAGTTACTAAGCGATTTAATAATTCGTCTTCACGCAAGTTTTCAACTGACATTCAGCGCATCTCCTGAATATGCAAAATAAAATTATGCACAAATAAACCCGCATCACACACTGGAAACGCGAAACAAAAGCTTACAAGGAAAACAAAGACATTAGAGCGTTCATTGGTGTGTTTCGCGGGCGATAAATAATATTTGTTCAGCGCCACTTACTATAACTTATTTTTCCGCCGATTGCGGAATGAATCTTGTCCACCAACCCCGAATAATTTTCCCATCAATTTTTAGCGCAACAAATAAGATAATAATTCCCTGCAAAATAAATACGATGTCGCGCGAAACTTTTTCCGTAAAAATGTCTACAAATAATCCGCTGCGGGTTAAAGCTCCGAACAGCAAAGCGGCGAGCAAAACGCCAAACGGATGATTGCGTCCGAGCAACGCCACAGCAATCCCTGTGAAGCCATAGCTCGCACCAAAGTCGTGATAATAACGATAGCGATAACCCAGCACTTCGTTGACACCAACCAAGCCAGCAATTGCGCCGGATAAGGCCATCGCCAACACGATTTGTTTTTTGACGGAAATGCCGCCGTATTCGGCGGCATCAGGATTCGCGCCCGCAGCGCGAATTTCAAAGCCCCATTTTGTTTTCCACAAAAATACCCAAACTAAAAAGCACATAAGAATCGCCAACAAAAATGAGGCGTTCAGTGGAATGCGATAAGGAAAATGAATTCCAAGCGGGGCAAGCAAAGTTGAAAAGCGCGCAAAGCGCCCGGCTGGCGCGATTTCATGCGTTTCCATAATCGCGTCGCTTGGTTCTTTGAAATGGTATTGCACCAAATAGCTGAGCAAACCAATCGCAATAAAATTCAACATGATCGTGTTGATAACTTCATGCGAACCAAAGCGTGCTTTTAAAATTCCCGGCACTGCGCCCCAAATTCCTCCGGCAATCATCGCAGCAATTATTGCCAATGGAACTAAAATAATTCCCGGCAAACTGGTGAACGTCAGCCCCACCCAAGCCGCCGCAAACGCGCCCATATAAAGCTGGCCTTCTGCACCAATGTTGAGCAACCCACAACGCAACGCAAGCGCGACAGACAAGCCTGTAAAAATCAACGGCGTCGCATAAAACAGCGTGTAGCCCCAATTATCAAACGTGAAATTCCCACGCGCATCGTACAGTCCAACCGCGCTATTAAATAAAATCCCATAAGTTGTAACGGGGTTGTCGCCAATCGCTAAAATAATTATGCCACCAACGATAAAGGCGGCGATCACGGCAAGGAGCGGAAAGGTGATTTCTCGGAGCAGGGTTTTCATATGAATTCTCAGTTGGGATTAAATGCGAGAATTTTTTATAACACGGATGTGAATACGGGTACAGTATGAGCAGCGGTAGCGATTTGGCCACGACGACGTATGTCTGTTGCGAGATAATTAAATCGCTGCCGCTCCTCGTAACATACAAAGATTAATGCCCCGGCCCCAAAAGCACCGCGTTCATCATCATCAAATTCAGTCCATCCAAAAATGCGCGGTAATTTGGTTCTTCGGCAAAAGCGACGAGATGACCGCTGCCGATGCGCGAATACATGAGAAAAGCTTTGCCGGGAAGTTGCGCTTGCGCATCTTCCCACATCAGGCCGCTGAGCAACATTTTTCCTTCGGGTAAATAACGCGCTACGTTGACACCTTTGTCGAGTTTTAGTGGCGTGAAAATGCGGTTGCTTTCGACAATTGTATTAGTCATTTCGCCGTAGCCAAAACCTAACCAATGCTCTTGATTCACAGACAAACGCGCGATTGCGCCAGGCGTGTTGCTGGGAAACTCATCTTCTGGTTCGATAGCTTTATCAATGGTTTTGCCTGTTTCTTCAGGCTGCGCCAGAGCTTTACCATCTTTGTTTTCGGCTTTTGTATCAGCAGGTTTTGCATCTACTTTTTTCTGTTTTTCAAGTTTTGTAGCCAGCAAGTTTATACGTTCATCAGTGAGCCACGCGGACGCTTCGCCAATCGTAATCAACGTTCCGCCGTTGCTAACCCATTCACGCAATTTTGCAGCGTTCAGTGCTTGCGAATAACCACTGCGTGAACCTTCCGGCAAAATCAGCACGTTGTATTTTGATAAATCGGCACTGCCAATTTGTTCAGCACGAACTGTCGTCACGGGATAGCCGTATTTTTGCTCAATCAAATACCGCGTCCAACCAACTGAATTGGTCGAGACAGGAGCATTATAAGCCAACGCGACGCGCGGCTTTTTCAGATATTGCACGTTAGAGCTGCCGAAGTTGATGCCGCCTTCGACCCACGAATCATCCGTCGAAAAAATGTCAACGCCGTATGTCGCCGCCACTTTCTGTAGGCGTTCGTGCAAATCGTTTGGATTATCTTTGACTTTAATAATCAGCGAGCCGCGCGGATAGGTGATTCCGGCAAGTTTGAATTCTTTGTCAGCAGAATGTACGCGGATATCTTGGCGGAACAAATCGGCTAACGCCATCGCGGACGTTTGCGAATTCCAAGGCAGCAAATAAGCCAGATTGGCTTTTGAGCCTTTGATAGCGCCTTGATAATTCGGCTGCTCTTTCAGCAGCGTCAATTGGCCTTTGGATTCGACTTCGGCAGTGTAAGCCGTAATATCCCACAGCAACGGCAGAGACCAGGCAGTCACATCATAAAATTCGTCGCGCTGACGATTGTTCAGGCGTTTGCGTTGTTCGTCTACGAATTCTTTGTCTTGCTCAGTCTTTTTGTCCATCAACGTTTTCAGCAAGCGCTTGGCAGGTTGTGTGAGCGAGACAATATACGTGCCCGCAGGAAACTGGCGCGAATCTAATTTGTCGTCGTAATAATCGCGCGTTTTTGCATTGGTGAATCCAGCTTCAGCGCGTTTTACTTCGATGCCGTTGTTCATCAACATCGCGGCAAAACGATCTGCCTTACGCGCATCTGTGCCAGGCGCGATAATGTATTCTTTGATAAGTTCTGATTTGCCTTCTTCGACAGCAGTGCGGCGATATTCGTAAAAATATTTCAGCAGCGATTCGCGGTTGTTCGCAGTGTTCTCAATCGTCGAAAGCGAAGAGATAAAATGATGCTGTACCGAATCGCGGTAAGTCATCACGGTTTCATCATCACGTTTGGCTACAAGGCCGCGCACAGAAGCCTGTTCATACGTCATCCCAATCGAACCGTGAAAAGTCGGCCAGCCTTCGCCGTAGCCTGGATAGAACGCGTCGTAACCTTCGCGCGTGAAATAATCAAAACGGAATTTATCAAACCATTTCGCGTTGTTGCGTCCGAACTTCGTAAACCACTCGATTTGGAATTTCGGCATGTTCGGATTGAGCGGCAACGATTGCGGCGCAAAATAATAACTGCTGTGCGTGCCCATTTCGTGTAGGTCTACGAACACGAGCGGGAACCAATCCAAATAAGCTCTCGTGCGGCCTTGTGTTTCGGGTTGTGTTTGCGCGAACCAGTCGCGGTTCATGTCAAACAAATAGTGATTCGTGCGTCCGCCCGGCCAGACTTCGTTGTGTTCTGCGGATTGCAAATCTTCGCTCGGCCAACGGCCTGTGTTTTGCCGGAAGTAATTAATGAAGCGGTCGCGCCCATCAGGGTTTTGCATCGGGTCAATCACAACCACAGAGTTTTTTAGCGCGTTATCAACAAGTGAATCGCCCTGTGCTGCGAGCAAATGATACGCCGTCATCAACGCCGCATCAGTGCTGGAAATTTCGTTGCCATGAACGGAATACGCCAGCCACACGAGCGCGGGCAAGGATGAAGTTAATTTGTCGGCGTCAGATTTTGATGTGACGCGCGGATCAGCGAGTTTGCGCATAGAAGTTTTAATTTCATCAATGCGCGCAATATTTACAGGACTGCCAATAGCGATGTGATAGAGCGATTTCCCTTCCCAGGTTTCGCCATGCTTGAAAACCTTCACGCGACCCGACGCAGCTTTTTCGAGTGCGAAAATATATTTCTCCATTTCATGGTGCAGCGTAATTTTTTCGCCCACGTTGTGTCCGACAATTTGTTTAAGCGTAGGAATTGTTGAGTCGTATTTGGCACCGGGAAAATATTCAAAATTTTGGGCCAAGGCAGAAAGGCTAAGAGCAATAATGAGTCCAAACAAGAGGGGCGTTCGTTTCAAGGCAAGGCTCCTTTTCATCAAAAAAACAATCAGCCACGAAGATTTCTTTCCGTGGCTGATTAATGTATCAAATAATTGTGAGGGGCAACTTACTTCCGTTTTCCACCTCGACCAAGTGCTTTGACATGGGCTAACACCGCGCTAACTTGGGCGGGTTTCAAAGTACTTTTGAAACCAGGCATTGCGCCTTTGCCATTGTTAATGATGCTGAGCCATTCTCTCTGATTTGCAGCTTTCGTCAAATCAGGCGTGAAATTTTCGACGCCCTTGCCACCAGCGCCGTGGCATTTGACACAGCTTTGATTATAGATTGCAGCTCCACCCGCCGCTCCACCTGGTTCGGCTGCGGTGCTACCAATAAATGAACTCAAGAAAATCAGTGATGCGCTGATAACCACAGTCAGCGTAACGATTTTTTTCATGCGCAGTCTTCCTATCCTTTTTGTTAAATTAGCTATCAGTCAAACAGTGACCATTCACCGTCATCTGACTCTGTCTGTATAGTAAAGGGGTTGTGTCCCAGACAATGAACATCGTACATGTTAAGCGGAATCAAAATCAAGTTACAAACAGACTCAGAGCCACAACAATAATTTTATCTTATGAGGATATTATCTCGAAAACTCGGCTTTTTTCGCAAAACTCGTAATACAAGCTGATAATTCTTGGGGAGATTTTTTACCAAAAACCGAATTTCTTTTTTTTCTGTTACCACATTATCTGCAACTCTCATAACCTATATCCACAATATTCTGCGCTTTTTAAGAAACTGCTTAACCCTCGCCTCGCCGCCAGAATCCGCCTCAAGTCTCTTCTTAGGTCAAATACTGGATTTACCTGCAAAAATTAGCTTTACAGGTTATTTTTTCCGTGTTACTGTCCGTCTGTTGTTGCATCAGGTACAAACTTTTCGACCTGCCTCAAGGCAAAATTTATCCATTTTTTTTTCGGCACGGAACCCTGCTATGAAAATCAAATTCGGCACTTCTGGATGGCGCGCTCTTATCGCTGATGAATTCACCTACGCGAATGTACGGTTAGTGACGCAAGCCATCGCTTCGGTTTTGGATGAAGAAGCAGGCGACAAACGAATTATTGTTGGCTACGACACAAGATTTTTGAGTGAACATTTTGCAGCGGAATGCGCAACTGAATTTGCTCGTCGCGGTTATGAAGCGCATCTCACGAATCGGGAAACACCGACCCCTGTAATTTCCTACGCTACGCGCTCGCTCCAAGCAAAAGGCGCAATCAATTTCACTGCCAGCCACAATCCACCGCAATACAACGGCATGAAATTTTCGACGGCGGATGGCGCACCTGCTTTGCCAGAAATTACTCAGCGCATTGAAAAACGCATTGAAGAATTGCAGGCAAACCCGCAAGAATCAGTAGCAACGAGTGACGCGAAGCCGATTGATCTCGACCCGCGCGAAGGTTATTTGCAAGACATTTCCGGCAAAGTAAATTTCGATTTGTTAGCAAAGAGCAAATTGAAATTTGCATATGATCCGCTGTGGGGCACCGGGCGCGGCTATCTTGATGAAGTGTTGCGGCGTGTCGGCTGTGAAGTCACTACGGTTCACGATTTCCGTGATGTTTTATTTGGCGGGCATGCGCCAGAACCTTCGGTGAAATCGCTGGCAGAAATGCGCCAGGTCGTGCTTGCAAACAAGCTGGCATTAGGGCTGGCGACTGACGGCGATGCAGATCGTTTCGGATTTTTGGATCGTGACGGCTCGTTTTTTTCAGCCAACCACCTGCTCGTAATTCTATTCGATTACCTCTGCGAATCGCGTGCAGGTTGGGCGGGCGGCGTGGCGCGCAGTGTTGCGACAACACATTTGCTCGACCGCGTAGCCAAACGGCACGGGCGCGAAGTTTTTGAGACGCCCGTAGGATTTAAATTTATTGGCGAGTTAGTCAATCAAGATAAAATCCTGCTTGGCGGTGAAGAAAGCGCGGGATTAACGATCAAAGGTCATTACCCTGAGAAAGATGGCATCATTGCTTGTCTACTGGTTGCCGAAATGGTCGCAGCGCGCGGTGCAAGCCTTGGTGAAATGCTGCAAGAAATATTTCGTAAAGAGGGCGCATTGTTCAGCGAACGTAAAGGAATTCGCCTTACTCCCGAAGTCAAAGAACGCTTGCAGGCACGCCTCGCGGCAGAAGACCCGTCAGATATAAATGGTCGCCGCATTGCAAGCATCAATCGCACGGATGGCGTGAAATATATTTTTGATGACGGCTCTTGGATGTTACTTAGAATGTCTGGCACCGAACCAGTGGTTCGGTGCTATGCAGAATCACACACAGAAAAGGAATTGGAGGTGTTACTTGAAACTGGACAACAATTCGTCCTCAGCTAAAACTCTAAGTCCGCGCTTAGCTATTTCGCGCGTTTCATGGAAATCTTTGCGTATGCCAAAATATGCGCTTATCACTACCACAATGCTGGCCTTTGCATTACTTGCTGGCGCCAATATTTACCGCGAACGTGATGCCCTGCACAATGCCCAAATCGTCCAGGAGCAAACACAACACCAACTCGCCAATGTTCAGAACAAGAATGTCCTGATTCGCCAGGACACGAATGCATTACGGCAAAATAAAGAGGTAATTGCCCGGGCTGCACAAAATAAATTGGGCTACGTTCGTCCAAATGAAATAGTGGTCGTCGTAAAATAATTTGCATTGTGCGCACAGTTAAAGCTGTGTCATTTTCAAAGCTCCAGTGCGGAACATCAGCCAGATTGGCCCTCATTGCTGGCACGAGTAAAATACAAATACATCTCGCCGCCGCGTCTATCTGACTTCAGATGTTCCCACTCAGCTAAGCCTTTTTTGCGCACTAGGGTGTCAACTGTTTTAGCAAGTGGATAAAGCCCTAGCGCGCCACTAAATTTAATCCAATCTTTCACGTTTTTGGTTGTTTTGTGTTCCAGCGCACTAATCGTCATCACAGGTAAACGCAAATAGGTCAGCAGCATTAATTTGCGCCGGAGTTTTTTCAAATTTTGTTGAGCTGAACTGTCTACACCGTCGTGAAAGTTCGTCAACTTCTTCACCTCGCCACGTTCCCATTCTGTAATCCAATCAACGGCACTCCAGTAATGCTGCGCATACCAATCTTTGGTTAACTGAAAGCCAAAATCTTTGACCACATTGACAACTTCATTAGTCGTTAGCCGACGCAAATGCCCGGGTTCCTCAAAAAAGCGTCGATTTTCGCGGGTAGTATCAATTCCGCCTTTCATCATCCGACTGATTTGATCTTCAAGGCTACCTTCATTACCACAGGGGCAAATATGTAACATCGCTGCCTGCGGTTGCAGTTTGGCATTCACTTCCGCCAAAAATTCGCGCACATTGTAAACGTGTTCGAGGACATGATGCGAAAAGACAAAATCAAAAGGTTGTTCAGATAAAGCCTTGTCGGTCGCTACTAAAAAATTACATGCTGGATAACGCTCCTGTGCATGTAAAACAGCGGTCTCGCTGATCTCAGCCCCATAAACATCCCATTTGGGTAGCGCCTGCTTGATAACATCCGTGAAAACTCCATTACCACAACCAATGTCTAAGGCACGACCAATTTCCGGTAAGCCAAGTTGCCGGATGAGATTAAAAACTCGCTGTTTCTTGAACGTCGGCCACTCATCCATGTAACCTTTGACATAGCGCTCTTCATAAAATGTAGCGGCGACATTCTTATCGTATAAGGCAGAATTTTTCTCTACCGTACGTGGCTCAGCAGTCATATGTCATTCTCCTATCCAACTTTGTAAAATCTAAGTCAGGATTATTAAATGCTACCCCCAACTGGTACGGGTTGTTGTCCGTGTAAATCTGAAGGCAGCTCTGTGGTAGCGGAATTCACCAATTCATTTATCTCTCCCTGTTTTTTATATTCGTGCGCAATATAAATACAACTGGCAGATAAAGCGAAGATTGTATAGATCAATTCCAAGTCTTCTTTACTGGCAAAGAAAGCCGATGCCATATATCCAAACATGCCGACTTGCATTCCGTGCGCATATTGAATTAATTGTGAGCGCGGTGCGTGTTGCAGCAAAATTTTCTTTGTTTTTGAAAATCGTACGTAACTTAGCGCCAATGCCCCCAAGAACATCAACAATGCAGGAAGCCCACAATCAACGATGATTTGTAAGTATGAATTATGCGAAACACGTGTATCGTTGGGATCACCATACTGTCCGTATACGAGCATGATATTTCGCACACCTACGCCAAAGAATGGATGGTCGGCGAGGATTTTCAAACTCACGCCCCAGGCACGTAAGCGTTGTTGGGCTGAAGAATCTTCTTGTGAAGCGGTTTGAATCGTATTCACTCGATCCAGCACGCGATCTGGCCCAAAATTGAAGAAGAGAATCCCGCCTAATGCGATTGCCAAAAGTCCGGGGATTTTCCATTTTGATTTTAAAGCCAGAAAAATCAGCGCCGAGCATAGCCCCAAAAAACCGCCCCGAGAATAGGTAAAAAGAATTGTTATGAGCGAAGTCAGGGAAAACGCAAAGAAAATATATTTGAGCCACTTTTGCGATTGCGCCAGCGCAAAATAAAACATCATGGGTAGCGCAGTATCTAATAAAATCGCATAGTCGTTGTTATCTTCATACAGCCCGCCAGGGCCATACACGCGAGCGCCGCCAGAATAAATAATGCCAAAAAATGAGCGCAACGTCAGAAACCCTATCGAGCCAAGTGAAACCATTAGAACCCAGCGAACACGATCTTCTGAATCAGTCATCGCCGTTAAGAAAATAGCGATGACAAAAATTTTGACAAATTCAATATATTTGGCCTGAGCATATTGCGGATTAAAGGCCATTGAGGTAGCCAAAGTGTATTGCAAGATCAATAACAAGATCAACACGTTATAGCGCAGTTTCAGCCCACGGGAAGGCATTTCAAAGATAAAGTAACCAAGTATGGTTGCGACGGCGATAGCTAATGAATATTGGGCAGAACTCGCATATGCCCATTCCTGCGGGCGCGTATAAGCCATCCAAATAAAAGTCAAGATACCTGTAAACGGAGAAAAAAACGCCAACGGCACCAAGATCGCCATGAGTCCTAATAAAATTATTGCTCGCATATCAATTCAGGAAAATATTGCTACTTATTACGCTTCTGTTTTCGAGCGCCGACTAAAATTTGCCAAGTGCTCCTGCGTGCCATCCCGATGGTTTACAACTCGCGCCATAACAAAAAGAAGGTCGGACAGACGGTTCAAATAAATCAGCGCTTGTTCATTGATCTCTTCATTTTCTGCCAGCGTAACGACACTGCGTTCGGCGCGACGGGCGATGGTGCGCGCGACGTGCAAACAAGCTCCCGCCTGACTGCCACCCGGTAAAATAAATTCTTTCAGGGGCGCTAATTCTTCCAGCAATCGGTCAATGAGCTGTTCTACATCCGCTACTATTTCTGTTGTTACACGCGGCACGGCTGTTTCTGCGGGACTGGCTAAATCAGCTCCAAGAATAAACAACTCATTCTGAAGTTCGCCTAAAATGGCATCAATTTGTGCGTCTTCCAAAAAAGTGCGCGCCAGTCCTAACATAGAATTTAGTTCATCAACCTCACCAAAAGCGGACACGCGCGCGTGTGCTTTGCTAACTCTTTTTCCGTTAACCAGTGAAGTTTGCCCGGTATCACCGGTTTTAGTATAAACTTTTGTTATGCGCATTTATTCCTCTTGTAATGCAAATTTATGACAGGAATCTGTCACCGAAAAGCCATATCAGTATAACAATTTTACAATCAGTTGCAGGCAAACTTTTTTTAGTTCACAACCTCAGTGAACTTTACGGCGAATTTGGGGCAGGAGAAAATCGCTTTGCAAGCCTGTACCTCATACTTATAATTACTTACTTCATCCTGATCTTTTATTTTAGTCTACTCATGAAAGGGCCAATCGTAACCAAATGAGCAAGGTGCATAATGTTTGTCTAGTCGGAGCAGGATATATTTCGCTCTTTCACATCGAAGCCTTAAAAACTCTTCCTAATATTAAGATTACAGCCGTCTGTGATTCCAATGTAAACCGGGCGACGGCGCTAGCCAAGAAATGGAATATCCCGCAAGTTTATTCTTCGGTTGAAGATGTCATCGCCAGCGGAAGCTGTAATGTCGCACATATTCTCGTGCCACCCGATTATCATCGCGCGGCAGCGGAGCCATTATTGCGCGCCGGAATTCACGTTTTACTCGAAAAACCGCTCGCAGTTTCGGTCGCGGATTGTGAGGCGTTAGTGAACGTCGCCAAAGAACACGGTGTCAAGCTCGGTGTCAGTCACAATTCCGCGTTTCGCCCCAGTTTTTTGCGCCTGCAAGAAATTCTAAACTCCGGCAAAGTCGGCAAACTTCATCACGTTATTTGCCACTTAAATGTCCCGCTGCGCCAGCTTGGAGCCAAGCAATTCAGTCACTGGATGTTCCAGTTGCCGCAAAATATCTTCCTGGAGCAGGGTGTCCATCCGATGTCGCAGATTTATGCACTGACTGGCAATGCCAAAGAGGTCAAAACGCTTACATCGGGCCGTCAGGAATTAGCTCCCGGCGTAGAAATTTTCGATACCTGGCAAGTCTCAATGGTCGCCGAAAAGGCTACGGCGCAATTATTGGTTTCGGTCGGACAGGATTTCCCTTCGTGGCAAATTACAGCCATTTGCGCGGATGGCACAATCCACGCGGACTTTTTGCACGAGCGCTGTTTTGTACAGGAACGCACCAAAGAAATGGATTTTTACAATTCGTTGCGCACGGGTTTAAAAATCGCGGCGACGACAGCCAAACAAAGCATCCAAGGCGGTGCAGGTTATGTGCTTTCGCAATTGAAATTGGTGCCAAAAACTGATCCGTTTATTGTCAGCCTGAATAATTCTGTTGCGTCATTTTATGCAGGACTGGACGAAAACAAACCTTTTGTTGACGGGCAAGTTGGACTGGAAGTCATCCAGATGTGCGAAAAGGTAACTGCCGAAGTTGCCCTGCCTGCGGGCGCTGAAAAAGCTACGCCGCCCAACAAATTAGCCACCGTTGATGCTGTTGTCATCGGCGGTACGGGTTTTATTGGTTCAGCGCTGCTCAAACAAATGGTGGCGGCAAATATGAAAGTGCGCGTTCTGGCTCGTAATACACGGACGCTACAAAATATTTTTCATCATCCGAATGTTGAAGTAATCAGCGGCAGCATTACGAACGAAGCCGCCATAGATCAGGCGATAGCGAATGCCCCCATTGTTATCCATCTGGCGCACGGTGGTGGCGGCGAAACGTGGGACGACATCAAACGCTCAATGGTGGAAGGCACACGCATCATTGCCGAAGCGTGTGTGCGACACAAAACAAAACGACTGATTTATATCGGCACGATTGCTTCACTATATTTGGGCGACGCAGGAGCCAAAATCACAGGCGCGACGCCAAACGATCCGCAATACGAAACGCGCGGGCTTTACACAAAAGGCAAAGTTGTCAGCGAACAAATCCTCACGCAACTGAATAAAGAAAATGGCTTGCCCTTCGTGATTTTGCGCCCTGGCGTAGTCATCGGCGATGGCGGTTCAAGCATGCACTCAGGGCTTGGCTTCTTCAATCAAGATGCGCAAATGATCGGCTGGAACAATGGCACTAACCCGCTGCCTTTGGTGCTGGTTGATGAATGCGCAGACGCCATTTTCAAAGCGATCAGTGCGCCGGGAATTGAAGGCAAAGCTTATAACATCGTCAGTGATGTGCGGCTGACAGCGCGCGAATATATGCAGGAATTGGCACGCGCAACTGGTCGCCCCTTTCGGTTTCATCCGCAATCCGTGCTGAAGTTGCAAATCATTGAAATTGGTAAATGGATTATCAAGCAAGCGACAGGACGCAGAGACGCACCGTTTCCCAGCTTCCGCGATTTAAAATCGCGCGGCCTCGTAGCGCCATTCGACACCAACGATCTCAAAATTGATTTAGGGTGGAAACCAGTCAAAGACCGCGCCGAATTTATCCAACGTGGAATCGCCGTACACCGGAAGGCATAGATGACAAAGCCGCGACATTTATTGCATGCGTTCTCGACCTTCAGCGTGGGCGGGCCTGAAGTGCGAACGTGTGACCTGATTAATCATTTTGGCGAACGGTATCGGCATACGATTATTGCGATGGACAATAAATTCGATTGCCGCAGTAAATTGCAATCCGGCGCTCCCGTTGAATTGCTTGAAATACCAAATTATCGCTCGAACCTCATTAAGAACGTCCGGCAATTTTCCCACTTATTGAAAACCCTCAAACCTGATGTGTTGCTTACCTACAATTGGGGTGCAGTTGAATGGGGACTGGCGCATGCTTTAACGCGCCGTTGTCCGCATATTCACGCGGAAGATGGCTTCAGCCCGGAAGAACTCGTCACACAAAAAAAACGTCGTGTGATAGCGCGCCGTTTATTTCTGTCTGCGACGAATAAAATTGTAGTGCCGTCCCGCTTGCTAGAAAAAATTGCCCGTGAAATTTGGAAATTCTCATCTAGTCGTGTAAGTTATATCCCGAATGGTGTTGATATACTTAAATTCTCACGCTTAGTTTCTAACAAACCTGAGCTGGCGAAAATCCCTGACCTACAAGAGGTCAGAAACAGCTTAATCGTAGGTACCGTTGCGCGGCTCCGACTTGAAAAAAATATCCCCCTGCTGATTCGAGCGTTTGCCAAAGCAACAGCCGGCATTGATGCGAAATTGGTTGTCGTGGGTGATGGCGATGAAAAACCAGCCCTGCGTCAATTAATTCAGCAAGAAAATTTGTCCAATAAAGTAATTTTACTCGGTCATTTTGATGACCCATCTGAGGTTGTCAAAACGTTTGACATCTTTGCGATCTCTTCTGATACAGAACAAATGCCAATTTCAGTATTAGAAGGTATGGCAGCACAGTGTCCTATCGTTGGGACAAATGTCGGAGACATAGCAGAAATGGTCGCCCCGTCCAATCAAGCTTTTTTATCTCCGCCCAATGACGAAGCAGCTTTTGTCAAAAACCTCTCACAGTTGCTGGCTGATAATAATTTGCGAACCCGCCTGGGTCAGGAAAATTTTCAGCGCTGTCAGGCTTTATTCGACAAAAGTTTGATGTTTAGTAGTTACGAAAAATTGTACGACTGGCAGGCAGAGTAACAGCACTGTCAGCATACAATTCTACCGAGATTGTTTTCTGCGCAACGGTTAGTTACCAGCTACCGTCCCGGGGCGTATTAGCAGAGACGATCACCTTAAAGGCCTTGTTGTGAACTTTTTGGTTTTCTCTGATGATTGGGGTGAGCATCCGTCTAGTTGTCAGCACCTCTTTCATAATATCGCCCCTGCACATCCGACAATTTGGGTGAATACGGTAGGCTTGCGCGTACCACAGTTCACAATCAATGACACCCTCAAAGGAATGCGGAAAATGTCCGCGATGTTGGGTTTGCGGCAACCGGCAAAAGTTAACGGAAATGGACACCACAAGCCGCACGTTTGTGTCCCTCTCATGACGCCTTACCATCATCCCCAATGGTTATCAGCGCTGAATACACAATCCATCGTACGCACCGTCAAGAAAGAGCTCGCCAAACAGAAATTTCATGACTTTACACTCATCACTACCACCCCTACGATTTGTGATGTTGTAGAAAAATTGTACGCAACTAAAGTTGTGTATTATTGCGTTGATGATTTCAGCGAATGGCCGGGAATGGAAAAGGATTTGATCTTGGAAATGGAAAACAAATTGCTCAAACACGTTCATACAGTGATTTGCACTTCACAAACGTTGTACGAAAAATTTAAGGATCGTTTCCCTACGCATTTACTACGCCATGGGGTTGATTTAAAGCTTTTTTCTACGCCAGCAGCGCAAGAACATGAGAGCCTGAGACATATTCCCAAGCCGCGTGTCGGATATTTCGGCAACTTCGACAAACGTAACAATCAAGAACTCATCATCAATCTGGCGAAAGCTATGCCTTATGTTTCGTTTGTTTTCACCGGCCCGATTCAAGACAACATTTCTGCACTCAAAAAAATCCCGAATATTTATTTTACCGGCCCTGTGAAGTATGAAGAATTACCTTCCGTAGTGAAGGGATGGGAAGTTTGCTTACTGCCTTATTATCGCAACGCGTTAACGGTAAATATAAATCCGCTGAAGCTCAAGGAATATTTAGCGTGTGGTAAGCCCGTAATTTCTTCGCCGCTGCCTGATGTAGTCGAGCTTTCTGATTATTTACGAGCAATCCCCGAAACCAACATTCCAGGCTGGCGCGACGCCATCGAAGATGCGATCAGCGGGAAGTGGCAACCTGACATTTCTGCTGTCGGCAGTATGCTCGCAGGGGAAAGCTGGACGCGCAAAGCTGATATTTTCCTGCGCCTCTGCCAAGTCACCTAAGCCTCGCAACCGCCCTTACATTTATTTCTCCCATGAAAGTACTTTCCGTCACGACGCTATTCCCAAGCCAGGCTCAACCTGTTCACGCCGTCTTTGTCTACAATCGCATCGCGCACGTAGCCCAACACTGCGAACTGCGCGTCATCGCGCCAATTCCGTATTTTCCGTTTGAGCGGTTCATCCCCAAATTTGCCAGCCGCAAATTCACCCCACGCGAAGATACGTTCAAAGGCATTAAGGTTTATTATCCGCGCTTTCTTTCTATTCCGGCGACGCTCAAGCCCTTGGATGGATTTTTTATTTTGCTGGCAATCTGGTGGACGGCGCGCAAAATAAAGCGCGAATTTGCCTTTGAGATTTTGGATTGTCACTTGCCCTTTCCTGAAGGGTTTGCCGGAGTTTTTCTCGCGCGCCTCTGGAAAATTCCAGTTTCGATGATGCTGCGTGGACACGATATCAATGTGTTGGGGACTGATCGCTTCCCGCTGCGCAAGCGACAAATTCAGTTCGCCCTGCGCAACGCTGATTTAGTCATTGGCGTAGCCGATTCATTACGGCGCGGCGCCGTTAAGCTTGGAGCCATTGAAAACAAATCATGTACAATTTCAAATGGCGTAGATCGCTCCATTTTTCACCCAATTCAGAAAACAGTTGCGCGTGAACGACTGGGTTTGCCCAAAGACCGAAAAATTGTGTTGTCAATTGGTCGGATTGTCGAAAACAAAGGCCATCATTTGATTGTTGAAGCGCTAGCAAACAGGCGTGATACGGGCGAGCAGATTCCACTGCTGGTGATTGTCGGCGGATTAGCTGACGAAGCGCTTTATCCCGCGCGCTTGGACGAAACCATCAAACGACTTAAGATGGAGGAACACGTCAAACTCGCTGGCGCACAGCTCAACGACACGTTGCGCGATTGGTACAGCGCAGCAGATATTTTTTGTTTAGCCAGTGCGCATGAAGGCTGGCCGAATGTAATGATGGAGGCGCTCGCGTGCGGCACGCCAATTGTTTCCACAAAAATTGAGAGCGCGCCGGAAATTCTCACTTCGGAAGATTACGGCATCCTGGTTGAACGCACAGTCGAAGGCCTCGCCAACGGATTGAGCCAAGCCTTGCAAAAAGAGTGGAAGCAGGAATTATTAGTGGAATACGTAAGCAGACAAAGTTGGGAAGCAGTAGCAGAAAAGACCATCACCAATTTCAAGCACATCATCGCAGAAAAATCCGCGTAAGCAAGCAAAGAAGTGTTATTTCAATTTGTCGTGTAACCAGGCTTTCGCAAACGCCCAATCGCGCCGCACCTGACGATCAGAGCTGCCTTGCAGTTCGGCAATTTGTTGTGCAGTTAATCCGGCAAATATTTCAATTCGACCACTTGCCCGACGCGCGGATAAATCGTTTCCATTTCGCTCAAAGCCCGATCCAACGCAATTAAATCAAGCGTATCATTCGGCTGTAAAGCAGGAATCGCAAGCCCATTCAAAGTAACCCGCGCAGGACATCACGACGCAAAAAAAAGTCACCGTTGTCAAAGGTCATGAGTGTAAAGTCATTGGCGCAAAGTTCTCGCACGATGGAAACAAATTGCTGACGTGGAGCGAGGATGGCGCAGCGCAAATTTGGGAGGTTGCAACTTTGATCAAGCCCGACCAATTGGTTGGTCACGAAGAAGGTGTTTTCTGAGTTGCGCTTGCGCCTGATGGCAAAACACTGGCATCTGCCAGTAAGGATCACTCTATCAAATTGTGGGAGGCTGTTACAGGGCGCGAAACTGCAACCATCCGCGGACACGCCAACGATATTTTTGCACTCGCCTGGTCGCCAGATGGAACGCGCATCGCCACCGCCAGCAACGATAAAACAGTAAGAATTTGGAACGTAGCCTTAGGGACAGAAGTATTGACGTTGCGCAATCACACAGAACAAATTTAGTCAGTTGCCTCCTCACCAAATGGCAAAACGTTAGCGAGCGCTAGTGGGGATAAAACTATTCGCCTCTGACGCACTGAATGAGTTGCTTTTTTTGCGCTAGCGAGATAAAGCGACAATCATTTCCAGATGCCCCATATGGTTCAGATCATGTCCGGCAACGATGTTGATGATGTCTTGCACGACACCATCGCCTAATTGTGGATGGACAATAGGCAACTGTTTTTCGGTGTCCGTCATATTGTTCAGCCAATTCAAATTCAGCTTGCGCATTGCCAAAAATATTTGCAGCGAATCAGCGAAATCCATCATCGGTTCATGCGCCATCCAGTCGTCTTGCTCGAATGGTTGCGGTTGATAATTCGGAATCGTGACGCCTTGCCGATAACGCGTGCCGAACATCATTTCGCATTGCGCCAGATGCAGCATAATTTGCGCGGCATTCCATTTCCCTTCTGCGAAAGAAAGCTGCGATTTATCAGCCGCAATAATTTGCTCACCAAGCGCTTGAATACGCGTCAACGCCTCATTCTGACAGGTCAAAGCGTCTTTGCCTTCGATATATTTTCCGTAGGGATTTTCCATAATTTTTATCTGAACCGATGTGATGGATAACCAATGTGAATATGCGCTCCGGTCGCGTTGCCCGGAATCGCGCCGCGAAAGGCGGTGAACGGAATACCTTGCGAACGCAAATAACTCATCAGCGTGCGCGCTTCAGAAGTGTCAGGATGCAAGGCTACGTCAAACGAATTACTGTGATCGAAACCGAGCCGATTGTGCGTATCGGATTGTCCGAATGCACTGACAGGCAACCCGCGCCGAAAATTCGCCTGGAAAAAATTTTCAACTTTGCCGTAATCACGCAATGACCAATGCGCTATGCCTGTGTAACGAATATAACGCGTGTTGTCAAAATACACGCCGGGAGCTTGTGATCCGCGCTTGGCTTGTTCGCGGGCAGTTAATTCCAGCGTCACAATTTCAACAATGAATTGATCGGCTTGCGTCATTTTCTTGTTGGTGTCGGTAATTTTCTCCTGCGTTTCTTTCGCTTCTGATTCCAACGCCAAAAATTCCGGCTCTTGTTTTGCGGCTAAGCCAAGCTCAATTAATTGCTGTTTCCTGGTAATTTTTTCCTGCAAGATTTTTTCTGTTTCGAGCAACGGCACTAGCAATTTTTCCAGGCTTTCTTTGTACTGCTGTGTCGCTTTAATTAAATCCTCGCGCGTAGCTTTTGCCTTTGCCGCCAATTCTTTTTGCTCTTCAGCATTTTTTTTGGCGTCAAATTTTGGCTTAGTAGATTTACGCTGCGCAAAACCCTGCGGTACCAAAACCAGTAATAATAAAAGCGAAAAAATATATTTCATCACAGTCAAGTATACGAAACGTATCATTTGCGCGATGCAATAAAAATGCTCCGCAAATTACAAGCATTTGATTATACACAAACTGTAATGAAGATTGAGACAGCTCACGCTACGTTAATAAAAATCCACCGTTATTTTGCTGACCAATTCAGACTGAAATCATTCACACGCTGGCACGCAGCCAGTTCAACTGTATTGTTTGCCGCTGCTGCTTGTTTGCGTAAGTTCGCACGTGCGGTCGCGTCTAGTGCTACGGGTTTGGCATTTGACGCAGCGAACGTTTCAGCCCAAACGAAATATTTGCCCGGAGCAATATTTCTAAAGGTAAATGAACTACTGCGCAAAAACGATTCATAGTACCGCCAGGCATTTGCCGCTGCGCTCGGTTCAGCCGGAATTAAATGAACGCGAAATCCTGACGGCAGCGTTTGCCCTTCAGCCGTTTTGATTGTGCCAACTAATGCAGCCGCGCCTTTTGCTATACTCATTTCTACATCTGTGATTTCCTGCCCCCCGCTCAAATTCAGCCCATCAGCAGGCAACGCACGACGACCGATTTTATTATTAAGCGCAGGCAAGGTCACATTTTTCAAATACCATTCATCATTTGAAAAGCGCGTTTGCAATTGATATTTGCCCGCGAGCAAACCATCTAAAACAATATTATTTTGCTCGTCAGGAATTGCGGAAAGTCGTGCAAAATATGGCGGCGGCTCGTTTTTTTCGGCTTGTAAAAATACGTTTACATCGCGCAGCGTACGCGAAGGATCACTCTGACACGTGTTTTTGTCGGCACTATTTTCCAATGTTACACGTCCATTAATTTTTCCAAGCTGAACAAAGCTAAGTTTTATATCCATCAAATTTGCTTCGCGCACTTCTATTTTGCGCGGAGCGCTGTAAGCAAGTGTGATAGCGCGATTATTCGCATATTTGCTGAAGGTCGCGTCAATTTCATATTCGCCATCAGCAATCCCGTTCAGTCGCCAGCGATTATCACCGTTCATCGTGGAGGCATTCGCAATGGTTGTATTTGAACCCGCAATTCTTAGCCGAATTTGCGCGTTGCTTTGCTCTGGCGTTTCGAGGGGAATTTCGATGCTGCCGCTAATCGAATGCCCCATCATTTCACGATGGCGAATATCAATGCTCGTCGCCTCTGCACCAGCCTGCACTTCGATTTCGCGGGCAGTGTCGCGCGTAGCGGAAGGATAAAATGTTTCCAGCTCATCATCGGTCGGGCGTGGATAGACAGGGCCTTTTCTAGTAGCAAACGCAACGTACACGCCTGAACGCAAACCATAAACGCGATAAATGCCGCGATCATCGGTTATGGCTGCGCGTGCAATATTGGGGTCGTACATCGCACGCCCCGCTGTGTCGCGTACGAGCGCGAGTTGCACAAAATATCCAGTTAACGGCTCGCCCGCTGCGGTTGTAACTTTGCCAGTGACTACGCCCCCGCGCGCTAACGTGAGCGTTGCGTTGTCCCCAATTTTATACGAGGCATTATTGCCGGAGCGTTCAAATACCATCGCTTTTGCTGCCGCTGACAACGAATATTGCCCTTCTGATAAACCATTGATTGAGAATTTGCCTTCGTTATCTGTCACAGCAGAATGCTGCTGACGCGAGGGAGTAGCGACCATTAGATTTGCCCACACGATTGCGCCGGAAACAGGTTGCCCATCATCGCTCACAACCTGTCCACGAATCGCCCCCATCTTTGGTTGCGGCGCAGCAGTTGTCGCTGGAGCTTGCCCGAACGTAGCAACGATCAAACCTAAATTGGCACAAACCAAAAATAACCATAAAGATTTCATTGTTGGCCTCCTTGCTGGCTCAAATCCAATGTCATCGTAACGGTTGTTTCACCAGTCGCACTGACGGTAATGCGCTGTTTCACAGTTTTTCGATTCGCGGGTGGCGGTGGAGACTGCCCGTTTACGAGGGGAGGCGATAGCATAAGTTCGTATTCACCGGGCATTAACTTTTCAAATAAAAATGTTCCGCGTGCATCAACTGAAACAGTGCGCCCGCCTTGCTGAGTACTTAATAATCGCGCACTAACCATCATCATTGCGCCGGAAGGAATCGTGCCACCTTGTACCACGACTTGTCCGCGAATTACGCCTGCGCCAAGACCTGCAATCAAGCGAATGCCTTGCACCTCTTCGCCTGCATTTACAGTTAAGCCGCCATTGATCGGCACGCCGTCACGCTCAACGCGTAATAGCATTACCTGATTTTCTCCGGTGAATGATCCCAAACGAAAATTGCCAAGACCCGGTATGATGCCAGTTAGGCGAAATGTGCCATCAGATTGCAGTCGCATTGGGGTATAAGAAAGCGCGGGATCACCAGCGCGAGAAAAATACGAAACGTATAACGAGCGAAACAGTTGTGATAAATCTTGCGCTGCTGCACCTTGAATCAGAACGGAACCGCTTATAGTGCTGCCACGCTGTGCTTTGATCTGTAATCCATTTACATCTGCATCGGCAACTTCAAACATTGTGCGTTCAGCATAAAATGGTAACGTGTATTCGTTCTCTAAATAAACAGCATACGAACCACTTATCAAACCTTGTATGGCAAATTCGCCATTGGCGTTTGTAATTCCTGGAGTCGATGCAACAACCTGCATGCCATTACGCCCAATCCGTACTAATCCGATGCGAATGCCCACAATTGGTTTGCCAGATAGACCATCCACTGCCTGCCCACGCGCGGTATAGGTTTGTTTTTCACGGCTGAGTCGAATATCAATGTTGGCGGCTTCAGCATCTGCCTCAACTTCGACCAGTTTGGCTTCTGTTTCTGTAGCAACGCCCGGATAAAATGTTTGAGGGTAACGCTTTCGCGCTACGTCACCAACTCCACTAAAATTATTTTCACCTTCGCCAACGCTGACGAGGTATTTGCCGGGAGCTAATCCAAAAATCCGATAAATGCCACGGTCATCCGTTTGCGAAATCATCGGCTCAAAATAGTTTCTCACTCGTGAGGCGTTTCGCCCCTGTGCATCTTTTAAAATAAGACTAATACGTTCTTCCACTACAGGACGCCCTGCAGCATCCGTAATTTTGCCAGTAATCACACCGCCGCGTGTCAACGCTAAGTTGACATCCGTCAGATGTTCCTCCGCGCTTAGATTCACATTTTTACCAGGATAAGGCTGATAATTTGAGGCTTCAGAAAAAACATATGCCATCGCGTGCGGAGCAACAAAATAAGTGCCTGCGCCAACCCCTTCAAATTTATATTTGCCGTTTGCGTCAGTTTTCGTTGTGCGCGTTGGGCCGTTGACCCGTTGCCCAAACACTAGATTTACAATTGCATCAGCTAACGGTTTGCCTTCGAGCAAAACCCGCCCTGCAATCGAAGCGTTTCCACTTGGAACTTCGGTTGACTGCGCCAGCGTGTTTGGTATGCCAACGAGCAATAAAATAAGCAGTGTGATGAGTTTCATATTTCCCCTTTTTTGGCTGGTAACTCATTTATTTTGCGCCGCTGATTTTCAATTCATAATCGCGGTGCGGCTGACAGGCTGAAAGTTCGATGAGTTCGTTTTTGGCTTCGGCTTCGCGGCGCAGCGCAATGCGTTTAGCAGCATCCCAAGCTAGCGGCGCAGGATTTTTTTCGTCAGATTCTTCTTCAGCAATTGCCCGCGCGACCAACCAATATTTACCCGGCGCAAGATTTGCGAATTGAAACGCTCCGTCCGTTTTTATTTTGTATTCGGCGTAACGTAGCAAATCGTCCGCCGCATCTTTTTCCGCAGGGATTAAATGAATCCGCATTCTTGCAGGCATCGTTTTATTCGGCGCAGCAACCAATTTGCCGCTGAAACTCGCCGCGCCCGATGCGATTGTAAGCAATAAATCTTTGCGCTTTTCGCCCGCGCTTACTGTCAATCCGTGTTTGCCTACATCAATTTTTGCAGGCGCTTTTTCTGTAGCGGCATTGGCTTTCGCAACCAGAGCCGTCGTTGTCTGTTGCGGCAGTGTAATCGCTTTAACGTACCAAGTTTCATCGGGCAATTGCGTAGTTAAAAAATAATGTCCAGCAAATAAATTTCTAAAACTAATATCGCCTTTGTCGTTGGGTGCGCTCGTATTTTCCCAACTCCATGGATTGTACGGCGCTTCTTTGTCACCAACATCCTGATTAATCTTGATAACGATTTCATCGGGCAAGGATTTGCGCTCTGATTTGCAGATATTTTTTTCAGGCTTTTCGGGTACGCTTTCGACCACGATTTTACCTGCGACAGAAGCGAGCGCTTGCAGTTGCAGAATGACGTTTTCTACGTTGCCACCTTTGATGCTGACGCGGCGCGGCAGGGATACAAATAGTTTTTGTTCTGGATCTGTGCCATAGCCATTCGTATTTGCAACTAATTCATAGTCGCCATCCGCCAGGCCGAAAAGAGCAAATGAGCGTGACGGTCTATGCAAAAATACAGCCGTAGCATTTAACGGCGTATGGTTAGGGTAACTGAGCAGGGTTATTTCAATCACATCATTTACACCAGCTTTTTCAGTGCCTTCCCCTGCAACATTGCCGCTAATCGAAGCCCCTTTTTCTCCCCGATAGCGAATATTTACGTTGGGGACTTCCTCACCTAAATTGACACTTACCTCAACCGCAGTGTCTTTTGTGGATGAAGGATAAAATGTTGGTGTATCAGTATCACGCACATCAGACGGCCCATAGTTGAATCGCGTTCTACCACCAACCGAGACTAAATATTTTCCCGCAGGTAAGCCATAGTAACGATACATGCCGCGATCATCAGTTTTGAAATTGCGATAACCAAATACATTATTTTCAGCAACTTTTTTTCCCTCAGCATCGCGCAGCCGGAACACTTGTGTACGTACACCTATAACTGGCTCGCCTTGCGCATTCGTCACGCGCCCGGTAATGACACCGCCTTTGACTAATGACAAATTTGCAAATTCGCCGATGCGGATATGTCTTGCCTCAGCAGGAGAAGGTGGAAGGATAAAGCCTTTGGCATAAGCGCTGATGCGATAAGGAATTTGCGTCAATCCTTCGGCAATAAAATTTCCTTCTTCATCTGTCGTCACAGATTGACTGTTATTCATTTCGCCAATGCCCCAAATATTGACCTGCACGCCTTCCATGGGTTGCCCGTCATCACCAACTACGCGGCCTTTGATTGAGCCTTTTTGCTTCGTTGGAATTTCAGTTTGCTCGCTTTGTGCTGTTTTCTCTTGCGCATATAGCGTGAAGGACAAACTGAGCAGTACAAATAAAATTACTTTTCTCATTACTGCCCCTCCTTACTGCCAACGCGAACGGTCAGGGTTACGGTTTGCTCCTGTCCGGTGGAAACCTGAATAGATTTGGAATTTTCCTGCAATTTTATTGAAGGTTTCTCATAAGGAGGGCGGTTTGCATAAGTGTCTACAATGATTTCATAGTTGCCAGTCGTTACACCTTCAAATAAAAATCTTCCGCGCGCGTCAGCGTTAGCATAAATTATTTTTGCCGGATTATCAGTGGCTTTTAGCGTGACATTTAAATTCACATCTTCAGGCAAAGTGCCGCCTTCGACTTTGATTTCACCGCGAATGCTGGCGCTGCTATATGCGACGATTATGCGAACGCCTGTGATTGCTTCGCCTGCGGATACAGGCAAGCCATCATTCATAGACATTCCATTATGTTCAATTCGCGTCACAGAAAATCCTTTATTTGCATTATCACCAACTACATTAATTGACACTTTCCCCGTCCCTAATCCTTTGAAATGAACATTCCCCCTCGCATCAATACTGCTCGTTGGCGGCGCATTCGTGAATCCACCACTTTCTGCTCCTGCCGCTTGTAAGTACGCAACAAAATTTAGCGCTAAAAATTTCCTTTGCACTTCTGGGTTGCCACCTGTTTCCAATGTCGCAGCAGCAGTAATCGTCGCGCCCTTTTCCATTTTCATTTCGAGGCCAGTTACATCGTCATTCGTGATTTCAACTGTGAGCGCTTTCGCAGTAAATTCCGAATCAGCTCCTCCAAATTTCCAATACATAAGTTTGTAGCGCCCGCTTGTAAGGCCTTCAATTTTGAACTCACCTTCAGCATTGGACATTGAATTTTGCCCAAAGGAAATTCCGGTAAATTCACCTTTATTATTCAGCGGAGCGATCCCCATCATTGCGCCTGGAAAGGGCTTACCAGAGTTAGCTTCGATCACTTTGCCCATTACCTTATAGCCTTTTTTTCGGCGCGCAAGTTTGATGTCAATGCCGGTGGATTCTTCAGTAGTTTTGACTTCGATAAGCTTGGCCTGGGTGACATCAGCTACACCGGGATACCACGCGCGCGAATAAAAATTCCCTTCCCCTAAATTCGCGCTGCTTTCGCGGGGATCAACGCCAGCGCCGACAAGATAATCACCCGGTTCAAGGCCATAGCAACGATAAACGCCGCGATCATCAGTCTGATCGTTGCAACTGACGATTTGTGATTTGCCGTCTTTGCTTAGTTTTTTGAGAACAATATTTTCTTCGATAACGGCACGACCACGTTCATCAAACAGACGTCCGGTGATAACGGCTCCGTTGGCGAGCGCGAATTCGAGGGAGTCTACGCGTTCGCCGTCGGCGAGATTTACTGAAGCGCCGCCGTCGTCCCATTCATTCGATTTTTTCGGGTTATAAAATCCCGGCGCAGAAACACTGATGCGATAATTTGCCGCAATCAATTTATCAAAGGTAAAAAGCCCGTTCGCGTCCGTAGTCGCATTTACATTGGGATTATTTTGACTATTTTCTCCATCCGTTTTTTTCATCGTCACCAATAAACCTGCGGCTGGTTTTCCTGCAACCGTAACTTTGCCTGTGATTATTCCTGTACCAGTTTTTTGGGGCGTAATTTGCGCAAAGACAATTTGCGCGAAGCTGAACAGCAAAACGAGCGGTGAAAGAATTCGTTTTCCTCGCGGCATGATTACTCCTCTGCGTGCTTATCAGATTGCGGCGAATCGTGTTCCCTGCAATAATCTCGTGCTGAACTTTTATTCCGTTAACAAATGAAACTGAGTTGCTAATTTTTTGGCTTATGACGACGAAGACATTATCTACGCGCCTCGCCCTTCTCGCAATATGTGTTGGGCTTTTTGCCGTTGCCGTTGCCGCGCAAAATAATTTTCAAGTTGGCGTAGCCAGACGTGACATTACGCCCACTGAAGCCGTGCCGATGTGGGGCTATGGTGATCGCCACGACGCGTTGTCGGCGGGTGTGATTGATCCTTTACAAGCCGTTGCCATAGTCATCAAAGCAGGCGAAACCAAAATAGCGATTGTCGGTTTGGATTTGGGGCGGTCGCCGAATGAAAAATCGCTGCAAAATATTCGCGCAAAAATTAAAGCGGCGGCAGGCATCGAATATTCATTCATCGCCGGATCGCACACGCATCACGGCCCTGTAATGGAACTCAGCGACGAAGACGGCAAAGGCAAAGGGCGTTTTGACGCGTCGTTGCGCTATTACGCACAAGCCGAAGAAAAAATTGCGGCGGCAATTATCGAAGCGAATTCAAAACTAGCGCCCGCAAAATTGGCGAGCGGGATTTTCAAGCTTGATGGTTATAACCGTAATCGCCATACGAAAATTGAACCGAAGCCCGTAAATCGGGATTTAGGGCTGATGCGCTTTGATGATTTGGCGGGCAAACCGATTGCGGTGTTAGTGAATTTCACTGCACACCCGACCAATATTCCGGCTGCGACGCTAAAATTTTCAGCGGATTACGTCGGCGCGATGAAAGCTGAAATCGAGAAACAATCAGGCGCGACTGCGATATTTATGCAAGGCGCATCTGGCGATCAATCTACAGATCGCAAAGACAAAGATTATCAGGCTTATGGCGCAGCGCTTGCACAGGAAGCATTGAAATTTCTGGCGAATTTGCCAAGCAAAGAGATTGCCGCGCCGTCGTTGCAAGTGCGCGAAGACCGCTTCAAATTTGGCTCGCGCACGGATTTTGCCAGCCCAACCGTGAAGCAACTTTTTGCCAAGGCATTCTTCCCTGAACTTATTCCGAATTTCATTGACGAATATGCGGATGGCATTCGCCCGCGCCTGACGGTTGCGCTTTTGAATGACGATATTGCCTTAGTCGGCGCATCTGGAGAATTTTTTGCTAACCATGCAATTCGCCTGAAAGAACGCGTGCGCGGTAGACAAGTATTTTTCTTTGGCTACTGCAACGGTTATCATCAATACTTTCCCACGATTGAAGCCGTCGCAGAAGGCGGCTACGGCGCGGACAATGCGGTTTCTCCGGTTGAAGTTGGCGCAGGGGAAAAGCTAATGAATACGGCGCTGACGTGGATTTATCAGATGACAGGAAAAATTAAATAACTGAAATTTGGTCTTTGGTCTTTGGTCTTTGCTGTTTGATTCACTACTTTAAAAGTAGTCAAGTGCGCAATGAATGAAAGCAAAGCCCAAAGCCCAAAGTCCGAAAACCAAAATAAATTATGGACGCACTAGGAATGATTGAATGTCGCGGTTTGGTCGCTATGATTGAAGCGGCGGACGCGATGGTAAAAGCTGCGAATGTGACATTGATCGGCTGGGAAAAAATTGATGCTGGACACGTCATCGCTATCGTGCGCGGCGAAGTCGCTGCGGTCAAAGCTGCGGTCGAAGCTGGCACGGTTGCCGCGCGCAAAATTGGCGAAGTCGTGGCAACACATGTTATCCCACGCCCACACGGCGAAGTGGATCAAGGCATCTCTGTTCTGAAAACTGGCGAAACTACGCGCAAGCCGATCAGCGGTTCCGTGCCAAACTAATTTTCACTCACTTGACGTTCGCGCGTTTCGCTGCATAAAATTTCGGCTTACGTGAAACAACAAATCTTTTTCTGATCTTGCGGAGGCAAACTTGATAGAAGTTGAGCATCTGACCAAAAGCTACGGCAGGGGCAACGCCGTCAGCGACATTACCTTCACAGTTAACAAGGGCGAAATCGTAGGATTTCTGGGGCCAAACGGCGCGGGAAAAACTACGACCATGCGCATCATCACAGGCTATTTACCAGCGACCAGTGGCGCAGTGCGTGTGTCTGGCTTTGACGTAGCCGAACAATCACTCGAAGTGCGCAAACGTATTGGCTACTTGCCAGAAGTGCCGCCGCTGTATCCCGAAATGTCCATCAAATCATATCTGGAATACATCGCGCGCATCAAAGGCGTAGCGACTGCTGACATTGCACGGCGCACTGAATATGCGATGGAAGCGACAGCGCTATCAGATCGCGCTACTGATTTAATCAAGCGGCTCTCGCGCGGTTATAAACAACGCGTCGGCATTGCGCAAGCAATTGTGCATGATCCCGACGTAGTGATTCTTGACGAACCGACAAACGGGCTTGATCCAAACCAAATCATCGAAGTTCGCAACCTCATCAACAAATTAAAAGGCGAACATACGATCATTCTTTCGACGCACATTTTGCCCGAAGTCGAAGAAACGTGTCAGCGCGTCGTCATCATCAACAAAGGCCAAATCGTAGCCGAAGACACACCACAAAATTTGTCGAAGCAACGCGCTGGCAGCGAGCGCACGCACTTGTTGATTAAAGGCGAATCCGATGCGGTGAGCGGTGCTTTGCAAACGATTGAAGGCGTCAACAATGTCGCCAGCCAACTAAAAGATGAGTTGTTAGATGTCACGGTTGAAAGCACTCCCGGCATTGATTTGCGCAGCCAGATTGCGTCGAAAATTATCAATAGTGGTTTTGAGCTTTACGAGCTTCGTTCTGAAAGCCTGAGCCTGGAAGAAGTGTTCCGCCAACTGACATCTGAGAAAAAAGAAAATTAAAGCCACTTGCGGCACAACGTAAAGCGAACTTTCCAGTTCGCTTCTTACTGAATAAAGCGAACTGGAAAGTTCGCTTTACGCAACAAGTGAATGAAGAGAAAATTTTATGCGAAATATTTTGGCAATTTATCGGCGCGAAATCAGCAGTTATTTTGTCTCGCCGATTGCATACATCGTGATTGGCGTATTTCTGGCGATTTCAGGATTGCTGTTTTATTACGGCACATTTGGCGCGCAAGGATTGATGACGCGCGTAATGCAATATCGCATGCAAGCGGCACAAGGTGGCGGCGAAGACATTGATGTGCCGTTGCTCATCATCGGACAACTGATGAGCTTTGCGGCTACGGTTTCATTATTTATGGTTCCAATGCTGACAATGGGCAGTTACGCTGAAGAACGTAAGCGCGGCACAATGGAAATGTTGATGACTTCGCCGATCACAGAAGGACAAATTGTACTCGGCAAATTTTTTGCGGGCTGGTCATTATTTGCGATGCTGATTGCGCCTACGCTTGTGTTCAATTTGTACGTCGCAAAATTCAGCGATCCATCTTATCCCTGGCGCATTTTGTGGTCGTCATATTTAGGCATCATGTTGCTCGGCTCTGTGTTGATTGCAATCGGATTATTCATTTCATCGCTGACCGAAAATCAAATTGTCGCGGGCGTAGTCACCTTCGCCATCGCCTTATTTTTATGGCTGATAAATATTTTTTCCGGCGATGCAACTTCGCTGCGGGGAAAAATTCTGGATTATTTGTCGGTCATTCGCCATTACGAAGATTTCACACGCGGCGTGCTCGATACGACCAGCCTTGTGTTTTATGTGTCACTGACTGTGCTGGCGTTATTTCTGACCTGGCAATCACTAAATTCAATGCGCTGGAGAAGAGCGTAAAAACAGGGGTTAGAGGATAGGGAATAGAGGTTAGAATTCTTCTTTCTCTAGCCCCTATTCCCTGCTCCTTATCCCCTACAATCTGTTATGGAATTTTCAAATAAAGAAGTCATTAAATACTTAGGAATTTTAGGTACTGCCGCATTAGTGTTAGGTTATTTGCGGTATTCAATTACCGAAGAAATGGGCAGGCTCAACGCTACGTTAATGATTGTCGGCGGTATATTGATTTTGGCGTGGATTGCCGGAAATTTTAAGGACATCGTTACCTCTTCGCAAAAACGCTCGACGCGGCTGGGTGCGAATTCTGCGGCAATCACGATTGCAGCCATGGCGATATTCGCGTTCGTAAATTATCTCGGCTACAAACATCACAAGAAACTTGATTACACAGCAGAGAAAATTTTCACGCTGTCGGATCAAACGCAAAAAGTTGTCAAAGGCTTAAATCAAGACATTAAAGTTTTGTATTTCAATAAAACAGACGAGCCGGTTGCCAGCTTCGTCGAACAATACCGCGACATCAACAATCGCATTGTGTACGACCGCATTGATTTGCAGGCGCGACCGGAAATGGCTTCGCAATTCAAAGGCGTACGCCCCGGCGAAACGGTAGTTGTCGCAGGCCAGCGCAACGAAAAACTAACGACGGTGGATGAGCAAACGTTGACCAGCGCGATTATGAAAGTTACGCGCGATAAAGCGAAAACAGTTTATTTCATTGAAGGTCACGGCGAACGCGAATTGAGCGGCGGCGGCCCTGAAGGATATTTGCAAATCGAAGGCAAATTGAAAGGTGATAATTACCAAACGAAATCGCTGAATTTAGTTACGGAAAATAAAATCCCGGATGATGCTTCAGTCCTCGTTTTAGCTGGCCCTAAAAAAGCCTTACTTCCACCCGAAGCCGAAATGATTAAAAAATTCCTGAATGACGGCGGCAAAGTGATGGCAGAAATTGATCCTGAAGCCGAGCCGGAAGTTGCTGAACTTTTCAAAGATTGGAACATCGAAGCCCGCAAAGACACAGTCATTGACACCAGCGGCGTCGGGAGATTAATCGGCACTGGCCCTGCCGTTCCGTTAGTAATCCAATATGGCTCGCATCCAATCACCAAAGATTTTGGCCGCCAATCCATGACGTTTTATCCGCTCGCGCGTTCACTCAAAACCGAATCAAAAGGCGATGTCACCATCACTGAATTATTGAAAACGTCTGAAGCCAGCTTTGGCGAAACTGAATTGCAAGGCAACGCTGCAAAATTAGACGAAGGCAAAGACGCGAAAGGCCCCTTAACACTGGGCGTAGCGGCGATGAAAAAAGTCGGCACAAAAGAAGCGCGCTTAGTCGTGATCGGCGATTCAGATTTTGCGTCGAATGCCTATCAACGCAACGCCGCCAACGGTGATATGTTCGTGAATTGCGTGAACTGGTTAGCAGAAGAAGAAGATTTGATTTCGATTCGCCCGAAAAAACAAACCAACCGCGATGTGAATATGTCCACTACTGCCCAGAATTTATTATTCTGGCTGACGTTCTTTATGCCACTCGCCATTGTCGGTTTTGGGCTTTCGATCTGGTGGAAGAGAAGGTAAAAACAGGGGAACGTAAATAAGTCAGTACCACCTGCGTTAGCGGGTGGCGTATTCAATAACTTCGCCACCCGCTAACGCAGGTGGTACTGACTTACGACAAAACCCTTCATTTCTTATGAAAAAAAGTACTGTCCTAGTTTTGTTAATTGCGTTGGCGCTGGGTGCGTATGTTTATTTTGTCGAATATAAGAGCGATAAAAAACGCGATGGCGAAGAAGAAACCAGTAAGCCCGCTTTTACTTTCAAATCTGAAGAAGTCGCAGCGCTCACCATTACCAATAAAGGCCAAACTGTACAACTTGAATCCGCTGACAATAATTGGAAAATCACACAACCCATTCAAACAGCGGCGGACAATGCAACGGTGGATTCAATCATTAGCGCCGTAAGTTCAGCTACGATTGATCGCAGCCTTGTGATAACTGAGAATTTGAAACGCGGTTCTGGTTTGGCTCAGCCTGGAATTATTGTCGAAGTAAAACTTAAAAACGGCACATTACACAAAATTCTTTTGGGCAAAAAAGACCCGACGGACGCAAGTGTTTATGCGCAAATTGAGCCGAATCCAAATGTCTTATTGTTGCCGGGAACTTTGCTCGCCAGCGCTGACAAGACGCTCAATGATTTGCGCTCAAAAGCGATCCTCGACATAGATCAGCAAGCTTTATCCAGCATTCGCATCAAGAATCAAAATGGCAGTTTGCTGGCGGAAAAAAATGCCGAAAATAAATGGCTGGTAAAAGAGCCTGCTGACAAAAAAGACAAAGAAGCCGATTCGCTGAAATTGTTGACGCTGCTCAGCACACAAGCGACCGAAATCATTGACACGCCGGATGACAAAACCAAAGCGGCAGCGGCTAAAACCGTAGTCGAAGTTGAATTCAAAGGCGGCGATAAAATCAACGAAAAAGTTTCTATCTCAGCGGCGGATGGAGAAAGTGTTTACGTGCATGTGGCCAGCAAAAGCAGCATTTTCAAAGCATCAAAATCATTACTCGAATCATTGAATTTCAAACTTGTAGATGCGTTGGTGGCGCCTCCACCTCCGCCAGCATCCGCAAGTTCAGAGCCGACGGCTAACGAGGCTCCGAAAAAGTAAGACAGTGAAAAACAAAATCCCGTCATCACAGTTATGACGAAAGGAATCTCTCAATGAAACACAATTTACTTTTGAGCCTCATTTTGCTAACGATTGTGCTGCCAATTTGCGCTCAAAAAAAACGCCCCACAACTACCACAAAAATAAAACCAAAGCCTGTAATGACGCCCGTCAAAACGGACGTCACGGCTGAAGCAATCGAAACCGCAAATACCTTAAAAGGGCTGACGAAATTTATTTATTTGTACGGGAAAATTTCCAATGGCTTTGAGATTGCAGATGAACAAGCTCGCAAAACACGCGTGCCTGCTACAGTCATTGAGAAAAACACTAACAACAAAAACGCGTTAATTCGCAGCATTGCCGGACAGAAAGAGGCTATTGATCGTCTAGCAAAAATCCTTGAGCCAAATCAGAGATTGCAGGTGCAATACATTAATCTGGCGGGCGTCACACAAAAAATAAGCGAAGCAATGGACTTGGTCGGCAATAATCAATACGATGAAGCCGGTCGCAGCTTATTAACAGCGGCTGACCGGCTCACCGATATTTTGCAGCAAATGAAATGACGCAGAAAGTAAAGGTTTTACCCTGCCATCATTGGTAAGCTAAAGCCTATACTCTAAGCTAATTATTCTAATTATTTTCTCAAGAAGATTTCGGCGCGTAATATCCCTGCCGCGCGCGCACTCTCAATTCAGGTCGTTTCGGTACGTTTACCGCGATTTTCCTAAACCCGCCGTCTGTGCGATCATCTGTAGAATAATAACCCAACAAATATTGTGCTTGTAATTCTGTTGCGATCTGACGAAAGACCGCGTCGAGGTCTTCAAATTTATTAGGTAAGAAGGCTGATCCTCCCGTTTGACGCGCCAAGGCCACCATTCCATCATGCCCTTTTTGACTGACACGATTGAGCCAAATTGAAGGGCCGCTCGGATTGATTGAATAAAACAGACAATCGTTGCGTTGCAATTCCTGCAAAGCTTCGGGCAAGCGATAACGATCACTTTTGTTATCTTCGCCGTCAGAAATCACGACAATAACGTGGCGTGTGCCTGGCTCAGCCGTTTTGCCGATATATTTAGCAGCGTCAGCAACTGTATCAAAAAATGCAGTCCCCTCTTTTGTCGGCAGCACATTTTTTACGCCGTCCAGGACTTTTTCAATGTTAGTCGAACGCTCCTGTGCAAGGCGCGAACTCATGCCAATCACAAAAACTGAAGCCGCATCTTTTGGCTTGAGAACTTGTTTGAGAAACCGCGCGGCAGCCTCTTGTTGAAATTTAAATTTCTCAAATACACTGCCTGAAACGTCAAACAATAATGAAAGCTCGACAGGCGATTGTCCCGGTTCGCCAAGCGCTACGAGTTGTTGCGGCGAACCTTCTTCTTCCAAACGAAAATCTTCCGGCTTCAAACCCTTAATCGGTTCGCCTTGTGAATCAGTCACCGAAACTGGAACCGCAACAAGCTTAGATTCGATTTTCAGCAATGGCCCAGCGTCTTCTTCCGGTTGCGCTTTGGTAGGTTGCTTTTGCGGGACGGGCGGCGCAGCAGTAACAGGCGGCGCGGGTTTAGGCGTTGGTTGTTGCGTAGTCAGGGTTTTGGCTGGTTGTTTTTTTTCTGCGACACTGCGCGCGCGCGTGGATTGCGCTGGCACGGCAACGAAAGGTAAAAGAATTAAAAGCAAAGATAAAATATTTATCGAAGCCTTACGAAAAAATTGTGTTCTGTGCAAAACCATGCCGTTCAATCACCTCAGACAGTACAAACCAAAAGAAAATGACGAGCGCAAGTGACGAGTACTCGATGGAGACTCTCATCACAATGCACTCGTCACTTCGGAAAATCAACTAGGCGATGATGCTAGTTAGAAGCTGTTGCAGGACGCGTGTTGTTGTTGTCCAGCATAGAAGTTGCAGGCTTGGTGACATTCACCGGAGCGCCGTAACCTTTGCTAACCAAAATTCGCACTTCAACGCGGCGATTTTGTTCACGACCATCACGTGTCGTGTTGTCGGCAACAGGTTGCGAAACACCATAACCAAACGGTGTCGTAATGCGACGCAGCGGAATATTATGCGTTTCCGCCAAATAACGAATCACAGCATCAGCGCGGTTTTGGCTCAAGCGACGATTGACTTCTAAATTGCCTTCGGCTGAAGCGTGTCCAGCGACTTCAAGCACGTAGCCTTTTTCAGTTTTGGCTTGCAGTGCGATAGCATCCAAAATTGTTTTGGCTTCCGGTGACAGTACATAACTGCCCGCTTTGAAATTCACTGAGGCGACTTTGCGCGCTTCATAATCGTCCAACATCGAAATGCGTTCGTTGGTTGCATTCACGCCAGCGATTGCGGCATCGGCTGATTCCTGTGCTGCCTTGGCCCCACCGCGTGCAGCATTGGAAATCGCGCTTAATTCTTCAATTTGCCCTGACAAACGTTGCGCATTGGCTTCGGCTTGTGTCAGGCGACCTTCGGCATCACCAACGCGGCCTTCGACCGGAGTGACGCGAGCATCTGTGGTGCGCGCCATCGCCAATTCATCTTGCGTCATACGCACGGATTTGGCAACGATTGCGCCTGAGCCATCGCCCACGCCTTCAACCTCGACGTTCAAGCCGCGCAATAATGATGTAACGCCATATTTTTGTGCGCCACGGAAAATATTGCTTTTGCGTTCTTTGACGTCGGTTGAATTGGAAAGTGCGACACTCCAATCGTTACCATTCAAATCACGTAAAATAAACCCATCCGGATCGCGTTTAACGATAGTGCCTTTAACTTTTTGCTTTTGACCAGCAACGGCGCGCGAAACGCGCATGCCTTCATCTTTGGCAGTGGCCGTATTTTGTGTTTGGGCCGCGACTGGCACAGCTAAGGCCAATCCAAGTGTAAGTGCTAATAACATATTTTCTGTTTGATTCCTTCTCATTGGTTTCCTCCCTATCAATTAACGAAGCAGTCTTGCCTCTTCGTGTTGGTTGTCCCGCCAATGACTATGCAAAGTGCGTACCAAAGTTCGCGTATTGGCGCCAAATGCTGGTAAGCCGTGCATTTAACCATTGTTATTACAGGATCGGGCCAATTATGCCAGCCCGAAAGGGTTTTAGCAATTCAAGGATGTATGCAGTTATTACATAGTTGCGCGCAATAAATTCCCACCCATCATATATTGAAATCGAATAATTCGTGCCTTTAGTTTCTAATACTTACCTACGCTGACGCTTGCGGCAATAACGAATGAATAGTATTCACCAATAATTCAGGGTCAACAGGTTTAGGCAAATGCTGATTGAAGCCACTTGCGATTGCCTTTTTTTTATCGTGTTCCATCGCATAACCAGTTAATGCGATCATCGGCAAATTTTGAAATGACGGCAGTTTTCGTATCTGTTGGGCAAAGGCATACCCATCTTCGTCAGGTAATCCAATATCAGAAATAATCAGCATAGGTTGAAATGAAGTAAGCTTTTCTAATGCTTCCGGCACCGTAGCCGTCATACAAACCTGACAACCATTCGCTTCTAAAATCACCCCCAGTAATTCTCGCGTATCCGCAGAATCTTCCAGAATTAGCACACGCGTATTTTCAAAGCGCTTCGTTTGCGTGGCCGTCAATGTTGCTGGCGGAGTTGGGGATTTTGCCTTATGAATAGGAATGCTTACTTTAAATGTCGCGCCTTTGCCGAGGCCGGCGCTCAACGCTTCGATCTTGCCGTTGTGCATGTCAACTAATGAATGCGCAATCGCCAGCCCAATTCCTAAGCCTCCGTGCTGCCGCGTAATAGTTGAATCTGCTTGCTTGAATGGTTCAAAGAGTAAGGGTCGAAATTCCGGCGCGATCCCAATACCAGTGTCTTGTACTTCAATCAACGCACAATTTTTTACAATGCTCGTAGTAATTTTTATTTGCCCTCCAGCAGGCGTAAATTTCACTGCATTAGAAAGCAAATTCCAGAACACTTGTTCTAAGCGACGACTGTCTCCATTCACAAGTAAAGGTTGCGGCGTCAACTCAGTTATGACTGTCAACAATTTATTCTCTGCCAGATACTGCACGGTTTCGATTGCGCGACGCACGATTTCGTTGAGTTCTGTCGGTTTGTAATCAATTTCAACTTTCCCCATCGTGACGCGCGATAAATCCAGCAGGTCATCAACCAACTGTGATTGCAAGCGAGCGTTGCGTTCAATCGCCTGCAATCCTTTGTTTGCCAATGAATCATCCGCCGGAAAATCCTGCATAATCCGCGCCCAACCTAAAATCGGCGTCAGCGGCGTACGTAATTCGTGCGACAGCGTAGCCAAAAATGTATCTTTGGCATGATTCGATTTTTCCAACGCTGTCAGCGCCACTTCCAATTCACGTTTGCCGCGAATGCGTTCCGTCATATCTGCGCCTAAGACCAATACACTTTCGGTCGCGCCTTTTTCATTTTGCACAGGCCAGATTGTCCAATCGTAATAACTGATTTCACCACTGATTTTGGCGACGCTCAATTGATCGCGGAACTTTACCGGCTGTCCTTTTTGAATTTCAGCAGTTGCAGCCTGCCATTCCGATTCAGATGGTTTCAAAGCGCGAAACTCTTTCAGGCTTTTGCCTTCTAACGTCAATTGGTCATCGCCCCTTTGCAAACGCATCAGCCGCAAATAATGCGGGTTCACCATTTCGTATTTGAGCTTGGCATTAAGCTGTGCAATTGCCACGGGCGCGTTTTCGGCAATCTCACTATTGAGGCGGCGCAAATACCGTTGTCGTTTTTCCAAATAGACAAGCTTCTGTTGTTCTGAAGCCAGAATGCGCGATTGCCGCACCGAAAAATAACAAACGGCGAATTGCAAAAACGCAATAAACGCGACGATGAAAAGCCGCATATCCGAAGTAAATGATTCAAAATTATTCGGATGAATCAGCGTAATGTCCGCGACCGCAGCGACTGTGCTGATTGCGCCAACGATCATGATCGTTTTGCTTTTCCGCGCGTTGAAATGCAGGAAAAAAGTTAGAAAAGTAGGGATTAAATATACTGCCAAAAATTGCGGTTTGTGTTCAGAAGTAAATTCAAACGCGGCAATCAATACGAACGTCAGAGCAATAATGCTCATGATAATTTTTTCACGTCGTTCGGGACTCGTATTCATCTTGGCAGAGAGTCGCCCCAAAAGGACGTTGCGTGGATTGAACATATCGAAATCGGGTTCCGGGCAGAACAATAGAAATAGCTACGCAGTAGGTTTCATTCGTGAGGGCAGAATTTTTTAGGGGGCTAAAATTAATTCGCAGGGATGAAAAATAATCACACGCTGTTGTTTTTTTAACAAAGCGAGATTACAGAAAATCAGGCATGCTGTCAACAACCTTTAAACACTAAAATTGACTGGAAAAATTCGACGGGAAAAACTTGACGAGCGCAGGCATCTGTGGTCGAATACGCGTTCGTTTTTAGGAGCGTAAGACTCCTTCCGCATTTGAAAATCAGGCGGCGTAGCCAAGTGGTAAGGCAGAGGTCTGCAAAACCTTTATTCATCAGTTCGATTCTGATCGCCGCCTCCAATTCCTTCCCCAGCTTATCTATATACACATCTAGCGAGGACAGATAGATAGCAGGATGAGCCAACTCCTGCACTTATTTCAGCGGCTCGGTTCCCTGCTCCAAAATTTTCACATAAGCCGAATAATAGAACATTCGATTTCTTTGCTTGCCTGTTAGTTCCTCTACGATTCCCAGCGTTGTTAAATTTGCTAATGCTGTTGTCACCGTAGGCAACGTTAGCCCAAGCGCGGTTGCGGCGGATTGAATCGAAGTCAACGGTTTGGTTTGCAAATATTGATGTACGCGCATTGCCGAAGCCGCCGGACGTTTGAGGGTTTCGATCTTGCGACGGTCTGCCTCAAAAAGCCGCAAAATGGCTTTGGCTGTTTGCACGGCTTGTTCTGATGTTTCCAGTACTCCAGTCAAAAAAAAACGCAGCCAATCCTCCCAATTCCCTTCCGTGCGGACTTGCTGCAAAAGGTCATAGTAAGTTGCGCGGTTTTGTTTGAAGAACAAACTAAGATACAAAATCGGTTCGCTTAATGCGCCTTCTGTGTATAGCAATAAAGTGATCAACAACCGCCCTAAACGTCCGTTGCCATCCAGAAACGGGTGAATCGTTTCAAATTGCACATGAGCCAATGCGGCTTTGATTAATACAGGTGTGCGGGCTGGCTCATCGTGCAAGAATTTTTCTAATGCACCCATACAATCTATTACCGCTTCCGGTGGTGGCGGAATGAAGCTTGCGTTGCCAGGTCGCGTCCCACCAATCCAGTTTTGCGAGCGCCGAAATTCGCCCGGAGATTTTGTGCTGCCTCTGCCTGTCGAAAGCAACACCTCATGGATTTCGCGCAGCAAGCGCAACGAGAGCGGAAAGCCTTCGCTCAATCGCCTTAACCCATGTGTAACGGCAGCCACATAACTGGAAACTTCTTGTACATCATCTAACGGCACGCCTGGCGCTTCAGCATTTTCGTACAATAACAAATCCGCAATGGAAGATTGCGTGCCTTCTATCTGTGAAGACAACACAGCTTCTTTGCGCACATAGAAGTAGATAAACAATGACGTGTCAGGCAGCAGCGCCGATAAACCATCAAGCCGTCCCAATGCGCGATTTGCCTTTTCCATCAGGTCGAAATCATCTACGGTTAAGGCTAAAGGCGGATTAGGTGGCAATGGATTCGGGAGAAACGCGCGACAGACTTCTCCGGCAATTGTGCTGCTAACGAAAGTCCCGGCGCGCTGGCTATTTGGCATCGCAATGTCCTTGCTAAAGTTTTTTTAGTTACGCGAAAGTTTATTAAAAGATAAACGCTCATCCTTTAGCAAGACACGGCAAAGCAACTTTGTTTTTTGTCTAAAAAGAAAAATATGATTATGGCGATTATGGCGGCTTTTGTGGGTGAGATTTACTGTTACAAAGTATCTGTAACTTTCTGAACACGTAATTTTCAAAGTTAGGTGATTCGGTTTCGAGCTGCGCTGTTCATAAATAAATCCGTGCCGAAGGGGGGACTCGAACCCGCACGGATCGCGCCGCACGCTCTTCAACAAGAATTTTAAGCTGCTTTCTTTTCTCGAATGACTTGCCGAAGTGCTTCATTCACTTCATCGGCTGAGGTGAAGACTTCAGAAACATCCGGCGCAAGCTTTACCACTACGGCATCAGGTCGAATCGCAACCATTGTTTCGCCGCGCCGGATACGCTCCCAATCTTCAATGGTAATTTGTCGACGGATGGCGATGCCACCGCGCACGCCGTAATGCTTACCGACAGGCAACATTTCATCCAGGGCAATGCCTTTGGCAAGCCCAGCCTGGTACTCTTCCTCTGTTATTTCCATCACAACGATGTCGCCAATTTTCTTATTAGAACTTATGATATTACCCCGTTATTGTGGGGCGGGTTCTTTACCCGCACTTGTTTGCTAAGCGTTATCTTGGCGGGTAAAGAACCCGCCCCACATACAATACACTGGACTAATTTTGCCAACTTACATAACAATCAAACTATTGATACAATAATTTTCTCAGCGACTAAGACATCATGCGTATAAAATTACATTTATCAGCAACCCAGCCCAACGCCATTTTACCGATCAATAGCAATCACGCGATTGCGGCTTTGGTGTATGCGACCGTACAAAATTCTTCGGCGGAATTTGCAAAATTTCTCCACGAAAAAGGATTTGTCACGAATGATCGCACTTTTAAAATGTTCACCTTTTCCCGCCTGCTACCGCGCCAAGCCAAACGAATGGGCGACAAATATCTGCTCATCCAACCCGACATAGAATTACAAATCAGTTCGCCGATTCATGAATTCGTAGAGCATTTCGTAGCCGGATTATTCCAAGCCGAAACCTTCCGCATCGCCAGTGCCAGCTTCGCATTGCAATCCGCTGAAACATTGCCCGCGCCGGAATTTTCTGAGCGAATGGAATTTCGCTGCCTTGCGCCAATTACCGAATCCGTCCGCGACGAAGCGGGACGCGTGCGATATTTAGACGTGAACGAAGACTGGTCACAAATCATCCAGCAAAACCTGTTGCGCAAATATCAAATCTTGCACGGAAGACAACCCGCTAACACAAGTTTGACGTGGGAGTGGGATCAAAATTACCTCGCCGAAGTCACCGCACGCGGCGCACGCGCATCAGCCTTACTCGACATTCGCGGCATCAAAGTGCGCGGCTGGCTCGCTCCGTTTACAATTACAGGCAGCAAAGAGCTAATGGCAGTGGGCTATGAGACCGGATACGGCAGCCGCAATTCAATGGGCTTCGGAATGGCAATAAGTGGTGCTGAGATATGAGTGCTGAGTATTGAGTGCTGAGTGCTGAGTTTTGCGCTCAACGATTTCCACTCAGCACTCAGCACTCAACACTCAGCACTCACATATTATCTGAACGCTTATCGTACACTCATAATATTTCGTAATTTATTGTCAATTATCCTCAAAATTCCCGTTGCGAAAAATATTACCGCACAGTAATATCCGGCTCGTCTCAAAATTATTCAGTCAATCGAATGTTCACGGATGTACGTCAGCCCCGACATCCTGAATGAATAATAGCCATTAGATGCTTGAGATTTCTCAGCAAAGAGTTCCGAATTTTTAGGTAAAAGAAATGCGCCTTCATTTCAAACTATCGTCAAATCAACAACCCGTTCCGTTTTCTTATCAACATTATCTTGTCGGAGCTTTCAATAAGTGGATTGGGCGTAATGAGCTGCACGACAAGATTAGTCTTTATTCGCTTAGCTGGTTATATGGTGGGTGGGCAGAAAATGGCGCAGTCCAGTTTCCGCGTGGAGCCGAATGGATGATAAGCATTTACGATGAATCTATTGTTCCGCTAATTATTGATGGCGCATTAAAACAACCCGAAGTTTGTTGTGGAATGGAGGTCGTCAAAATTACACAACAAGAAACCCCAGATTTTGGGAGCTTTTACGCCTTTAAAGTTGGCAGTGCTGTCTTAGCTAAATCAAAAAATATCAATGGGCGAGTAAAACATTATATCTATTCTGACTCTGAAGCTGATGACGTTCTCACTGCGGCATTACATCACAAAATAGATGCGGCTGGCTTGGATTCCGTACATAAAAATGTGCGTGTTCGTTTTGATCGTGGCTATGCACAAGCACGAACAAAATTGATTGATTTTAAAGGTATAAAAAATCGCGTTAGTGTCTGCCCGATTATCGTAGAAGGCACGCCAACTGCGGTGCAATTTGCTTGGACAGTTGGCGCAGGTCATTCAACCGGAAGCGGGTTTGGATTTTTGCTATGAATGAACAAATACAATTGCCATTAGAGCCTGAGCAAAATAGAGCGACTACCAATCTTGATTTGAGTTTCTTATTGGAAGCACCTGTTTTTGATACAAAAGCGATTCTCACCATTGATGCGCTTGCGCCACTTTCAATGGTGACAAGTATGCCGGGCAAGTATTACCGCAGCCAACCAGAGCCAACGCCGGAAATGTTATATGGCATTTTAGAAAATGCGCTTGGTTGGCATCTTGGTGATAAGGAGCGGTCAGAATTACTAAAAAAAATACAAAAAAAGCTTAAGCTTGAAGCTAAAGCAACAGGCGTAGGATTCAAGAGCTTACTCCAATTTCATTTGCGCTTTGCCTCCAGCGTTATTCCTCCTTTACTGACATACGATGATTACTGGTCACAGCATTTAAAAGGAGCGTCTTTTGTTGGAGGGAGTCGAACATATGACTACAACGCGATACCCGTTATGAATGCAATTCGGGGCGAAAAAATTACGGCGAACGATACTGGCAAAGCAAGCAGAGATAAAAGCAAAATTGATAATTTCCAAGATGGAGATACCCTTCATATTTCAGTTCTGCGCCCCTATTTTCCGCAATATTATTCCAGCCCTACGCCGCGTGGTTATGTAGTCCCTCAAGGTGTTTATAAATATCGGATAGAAACGTGCAAACCAATAGCAGATTGTATTTTGACTGCACTTAATTTCCCTGTTGCGCCTTTGTATCTTGGCTCAAATGATGGATGGATTGAAGCCTGTTGGGAGGTCGTCAAATGACAATTCAACTTAACCTACCCCACCCATATGCCCGCTATGGTTTAGCTGTCGCAATGTATCAAAAACAATTAACCGCTGACGAAGTAGATGGGCTAGGCTTAAATGAAATTGCTTCATTGCTGAAGGAGTCTATCGAAACAGGGCTTAATAATTTCCGGTTGACTACAGATGATGATCCGATAATAGCCGACATCTTAAGATTCGAGAGACTTAAGATAAATCGCTTAAAAGAAGATGTGAAATTGATTCAGTCGGCGGGGCTAGCAGCGCAAGGAAAATACCTTGCGCCATCAATTGTAACAACTGATGGCGATGCGAAAGGCACTTGGGATAATGCGGAAGCCCTACTTGAGGAATTGGCAGAGGAAGACATAGACTTTTCCACGAATTATCAACTTAGTCGCTCATTCGCACCTACTACAGCAAAAATCAATAATGGTCGAAGCTCGCAAGCTCCACCAAAAGCTTCTTTGTTTGAAGCTGCTTGTTCAGTAATTACAACGCTCACGCCTATCAAGCCAGCAGCTTGGATTGATGGACGTAATACCGCAATCATTCCAGATTTACCACTAGAAGAGCTTAGTGATTTTGCAGCTTTATTTGATACGCTAATGCGTGCGTCGTTGGACGGTAGCTTGTACGAAGCAAAACTCCCACCTAAAAAAACTCAAGGTCAGGATGACGCTAAATCTAAAAAAGCCAAAAAGCCGACAGATGGAGACAAGAAAAAATCTGAATATCGCCGCCCTCGTATTTATGACGGGAACTATCCATTTGCGCCACGCAATCAGGCTTTTGGGACAATTGGTTTATTAGGTGCTATTGGGAAGTGGGCAAAACAGACAAACAATGTGGCGTGGGCAAAACGCGTATTAGAAGCTATTGCAGGAACAGCAGAAAGACCAGGCGTTCCACTTTACATCATTAGCTATGATTCAATTTCTCAGGTGCAATTCACTCATCACGTTGTTGGGCTTTCGATTGAGGGAAAGCTCTCTGAGTTGATTGATGCACTAATTTATCGCACAACAATTTTATCCGAACTGGAAGAGAATAAAGCCAAGTATGACAATACGAAATATAAGCTTTTTTTCTTGATGACCAACCGTTTTCTTCAGCTTTTTAATCAACCTGCTTTTCGTGACTTTCTGGCAACGCGAGCCGAATACGCACCGGAAGTCAGCCCAATGTTTGAGGAATATTTTATGAACACACGAAAAATAGATCGAGGCATCGTCGAGTCGGCGCGGGCATTCGGGCAATGGCTCAACAGTACCGCGTATTTTGTCGCCAAAAGTGAAGTTGGTGAAACTAATGATTACACTAAAATCAATAAAGCAAAGGCTAAATTATTGGTTGAATTTGAAAGTGCCGCCATGAGTGCCGAAAACGCCCAAGATATGCTGCATCGGATTTCTACTCGCGCAGGGCGATTGTTACAACAAGACGCGCCTGCTGATGCAGTGTTGTTTATGGATGCGGCAAATAGCGGCGAAATCGAAGCGCAAGACGCGCTCCATTTACTAATTTCCTATCTCAGAATCCGCACGCAAAAAGAAAACTCGAACGGAGGACAAAATGATAATTAAAGGAATTCTTGTAACTTTACTTGCACCAATGAACGATCACATTGCCAACGGCGGCGAAAAAATTCTTGGCAACGCTTCATCAATCAAACAGCGACCAGACGGACGTGTCTATATTTCTGGTCAAAAACAGCGGCACGCTTTATTTAGTGCAATTGAGCGATTGAATTTTTCAGATAGTCAACGTGGTGCAACATATATATCCAATGGTGATGGCATATCCAACGTTATTGAAAATGATTTACGTGCAGATTTAGGTGGATTTTTGCATACACAAAAAGAAAGCTATTCGGGGCGACGTACTGCACCTTTGAGCGCAACTCCTGCCGTAGCCCTTAATCCTAGTCAAGTAGGCAGAGATTTACTTGTACGGCTAAAAGTAAATACGTCTGGCGACCGCGAGCAAGCATTAGCAACAAGAGAATTCAGCCAAGCCGATTTGATGCAAATGAGTTTTTTTATTGATATTGGCGCGGTCAGTATTCGGCAACGTTCTGTCTATGAAAACGAAATGCACATACGCACTGAATACATAAAACACGTTACGGAAGAAGAGCGAAAAAGAAGGATTCAGTTAGCCTTAGAAGGGACATCATCTTTAACTGAGTACGCCAACAACGCCCGCAATGCTACAAGCGGTGAGCCGCAGCAAGTCTTGATTGCTTTTGATACCAAACTTAGCCGCAAAGCAAGCCGCTATTTTCAAGCGAGCGACATTGAACGCGCTAACATTTTGAAAGAACTTGCAGCACGCGGCGCAACATATTTCTTTGGTGATGACACCGCAGAAGGAAAAGACAGTGTGGCTGATGCTTATTCCAAAGCATTAGCGTTTCTCAAAGAAAATGAATTGTTTGATCCGACTAATGGCGCAGCCCCAATGACTACGGAACAATTTGAGAAGGGGAAATGAAGTTTCTAGCGAAATCAGCTTATCCTCCCGTTTATCTTGAAGACCACATCCGCCATTTAATTGAGCAGGTGGATGTGGTTCTCTCTCCGCGCGCATTTGTACAGAAAAAATATCAAGCATTAACGAACGAAGAATTAAGGCGAAATGTTACGCAAAGTGCGCGGTGGCATGATGAGGGGAAAAAAGACCCTGTATGGCAAGCTGCTTGTTGGAAAGATCACGAAATCACAAAAGCTACAGGCAAAGAATCAGGCAGCAATCTCATGCGTGTGGGAGTTCGCCACGAACTAATTTCATTAGTAGAAATGGAACGGCTGAAGGCTAATGTTAGTTTCCCTGTAAAAGTTGCCGTAGCGGCGCATCACAGTAAACTGAGTTGCCGTCATCAAGATCGGTGGGGCAATCGCTCTGAATTTAAAGATCATTGGAATGCTTTTGATACCGAGGCAAAGTCAATTCGCCCAAGAGATCGTGATGGCGTGGAACAAGCACTCAGAAAAAGGTATGCCGTTGCTGGCCCGCGAGCGTTATTGCAAATGGTAGATCATCGCGCGAGTGCTTCGGAGCAAGGCCAGCCATTGCCTGATTTCGTTCCGTTTTCCTATAAATTTCCGCATCCAGAAAAACGTGGCGTGCAACAAATTATTGAAAATTTATGGGATGAACCATTTGCAATTTTACGCGCTCCCACCGGAGCAGGAAAAACAGATGCTTCGTTGTTGTGGGCACAGCACCAAGTAGATTGCGGGCGGGCTGATCGTTTGGTTATTGCAATGCCGACGCGATTTACTGCTAATTCGTTAGCGATTAGTACCGCAGAAACTTTGAGTGCAACAGGGCTATATCACTCCAGCGCGTGGTATCAACGCATTAAAGATCATCAGCCAACCTTTGCAGAAAGCAAGTTCATAGATAAAGAGCAAGAATTAGCTCGTAAACTGGAAACGCCTGTTACGGTCACGACTGTAGATCATCTTTGCATTTGTTTGACTGGCACGCGGGAAGATCATCACGCCATATTTTTCAGCTTGGCGCATTCCTGTGTTGTTATTGACGAAGCAGATTTTTACGATGATTTCACGCAACAAAATATCGTTGTTTTGTTACGTGCATTGAAAGAATTAAAAGTGCCTGTATTACTGATGAGCGCAACAGTTCCAGAATCAGCACGTCAAGTCTATTCCGCTTCTGGTTTTCAGCCCGATCACATCTACGAAGATAAAACGGATTATGAACGCCCACGCTGTGTAGTGAAACGGTATGGCTCGGCTCAGCAACCAGATGATATTGAGCCACTTTTACAACGTGCATTGAATGGCGAGCCGACAATTATTTATGCCAACACAGTCAAACGGGCGCAAGCTTATTATCAATGGTTTAAGAATAAAATTGAGTGGGGAGAATCGTCATTAAGGCTTAAAGATGTTGTCATTTATCACAGTCGCTTTACCGAACCGCATAAATTAAAAAAAGAAAATCGGTTGCGATTAAAGCTTGGGAAAAGAGCTTGGGAAAAAGGCAGGGCGCATGGAGTTGCGATACTTACACAAATTGGCGAAATCAGCGTGAATATTAGTGCTGATCTGATGATTTCTGATCTTTGCCCCATTGATCGTTTAGCACAACGAGCAGGCAGGCTTTCACGTTTTCGCAATCGAGGCGGCGGAAATGAAAAGCTAGGCGAGCTTTTCATCATCGTCCCAGAACATCTCAATAAAAAAACTGGCGAAAGTGAACTTTATCCCGCGCCTTACGGTCATTACGTGTCATCTCAAAAAGGTTGGGAAATTAGCCCCGCATTACAAAAATCAAATGAGATACTCATTGACGGAAAATATTCAGCCAAATCATTCGTTAATTTGGTGAATCAACTTTACCCAGAAGCAAATACACTTGAGCCGCATGTTAGAGACAATAAGCGCGAATTAGAAAACCTTATCATCAGTAATTGGCTAATTTTACCAGCCGAAGAACTTGCACAAGACGATGACCAAACAGTGCGCTGGAAAAGCCGCGATATTCCGCCTCAATATACAATTTTTGCTGATTATGATTATTTGTTTGAAACCAATACTTTCGATAACAGAAGCAAGCGCAGAGAATTTGAGATTCGGCACGGAATACAATGTTATGCGTATGAATTTAATACTGCACATAAAAACAAATGGGTTGAAGAAGTGAGTTTTTTTGTTCGAGAGGAAGAAGAAAAGCTATTTCTTGTTCGCCCGCAATTTTACAATAACGAAGTTGGCTTACATTTTTACGGTGAAGATGATGAGTAATGCGAACAAAGAGATCAGGCAGAAAAGAATGACTTGGTTAAAAGCCAATCGAGAAAGCTATGGCGGTCAATTTGTAATTTTTGATGATGACAAATTTTTAGGTGTTGCTAATTCATATCCCGAAGCCATGCAAATTGCCCATTCTGCCGGAGTTCCAAATGCTTTCGTGGAATATTTATCTAAGCCTGATGAAGAGGGTGAAATCCTCTTTTATTAATTTTATTTATCGTAAAGGCCTTAAGCCGTTATTACTCTCAGCCCCAAAACTCAGCTTATATGTCCACTGAAATTCCTTTGCCAGAATTCACCGGAACCGAAGTCGGTTATTACTTCATCTGCCATAAAAAGCTCTGGTGGTTTTCTCATGGTGTGCAGATGGAACACGAATCGGATCGCGTGAAGATGGGGAAGCTGGTGCATGAAGACTCTTACGCGCGCAAAAAACGGGAAATTAATATTGATGACAAAATCGTGTTGGATTGGCGCGAAGATAATGTCATTCACGAAGTCAAACTTTCTGATTCAATGGAAGACGCGCACGAAATGCAGTTGCTGTATTACCTTTACTACCTCAAGCAAAAAGGCATTACAGACTTAACTGGACAAATTGATTATCCCAAATTACGCGACACTAAAACCGTTGCGCTAACGCCTGAAAAAGAAGCACTGCTATGTGAAGCTTTGGCGCAGATGAATGTGATTGTAAATGCGCGCAAGGCTCCAGCCATAGAATTTATGAAAATCTGTCGTAGCTGTAGCTACGCCGAACTCTGTTGGGGATAAGAAGAAGTAATGAGTGAGAAGTGCTGAGTGCTGAGTGGTTGGTTATTAAAATGAAATGGGGAAGTTGGTATGAGTGAGGGAAGGAATATAACAAAATTTGAAGATTTAATTGCTTGGCAAAAATCTCGCAGCTTGACTGCGCAAATTTATGCTTGCACGGCGCACGGTGATTTTGCGCGTGATTTTGGGCTGCGCGATCAAATCCGTCGCGCCGTAGTTTCTATCATGTCAAATATTGCCGAAGGCTTTGAACGAAATCGTTCGAGAGAGTTTCACCAGTTCCTTTCGATTGCGAAAGCTTCATGCGCGGAAGTTCGCTCTCAGCTTTACGTTGCGCTGGACGTTGGATATTTACCAGACAATGTGTTTCAGGAATTATTTAAACAAGCGGAAGAAGTTGGCCGCATTATCGGCGGATTACGCGCGTCTGTCGAAAAACAAATACCAAATAAATAGTACTGAGTAGAAAGTGCTGAGTGCTGGGTTACAGGCAATTTGCTCAGCACTCAGCACTCATAACTCAGCACTAACTACTCAGCACTCAGCACTACTTCCTCAGCACTATTTTCTTATGGCACGACATTATTATTTAACTCGTTCTGGTCGCTTACAGCGCAAAGATAATACGTTAATGTTTTTTCCTTCCTCGCAAGAAAAGGAACTCGCAGAGAATGCCACGGATCAGATAGCAAACGTAAATGCGTTAGGAGCAATCCCTGATTTGGAAATGGGAGATTTATCTATCGAATCAGGTTGGCCTGACGAATCTGACGAACCCGACGCCGACTCATCTCAGCACTCAGCACTCAATACTCAGGACTCAGCACTTCTTACTCAGGACTCTTCAACCGATGCGCCCGTCAAAGTTGAAGACCGCCGCGTGATTCCTATCGAAGACGTAGACGCGCTCTGGGTCTTCCGCGAATTAGACTTGAATGCGCGTGTGCTGAATTTTCTGGCACAGAAGAAAGTCCCGGCGCATTTCTTTAACTACTACGGCTTTTATTCCGGTTCGTTTTATCCGCGCGAATTTTTGCAGGCGGGATATTTGACCGTGCGGCAGGTGCGACATTACACCAATAAACGGTTGCGGCTGAAGATCGCGCGTGAATTTATTGCTGCCGCGATGCATAACATTTTGCGCAACTTGCGCTATTACGGCACGCGCGGCATTGACCTGCAAAAGGAAACAGAAACCTTGCAAGCCGAAATGCTGCGCTTGCTGGAAGTCAAAGACATTCCGCAATTAATGGGTTGCGAAGGTCGCGCGCGCGCCGCATATTATCAAGGCTTTGGCAAAATCCTGCGGGATCGTTTTGATTTCGCCAAACGCGTGAAGCGTCCGCCCGACAACATGGTCAACGCGATGATTTCGTATACCAATGGCTTAGTTTATGCCGCGTGTTTGAGCCAGCTTTATCGTTCGCAACTTGACCCGACGATCAGTTTTTTGCATGAACCAGGCGTGCGCCGTTTTTCGCTTGCGCTTGATTTAGCCGAAGTATTCAAGCCGTTGCTGGCAGATCGGTTAATTTTCAAACTGCTGAATAATCGCATGCTCAATGAACGCGATTTCGCACAGGATTTAAATTATTGTTACCTGAAAGAATCGGGACGCAAAACAATTCTAAAGGAATGGGACGCGCGCTTGCAGACTACGATTGAGCATCGGCGCTTAAAACGCAAAGTGAGTTACGAACGATTGATTCGCCTGGAATGCTACAAACTGGTCAAGCATCTGGCGAATGACGAGCCATATCAAAGCTTCAAAGCGTGGTGGTGAGAAAAGAGAGTGCTGAGTGCTGAGTGCTAAGTTCTTTTACTCTTTACTCATCACTCAGCACTCGGCACTCAACACTCAACACTCATTACTATTTATGTACATACTAATTGTCTATGACGTAGAAGTTAAGCGTGTCACCAAAGCGCACAAATTCCTGAAACGGCATTTGCACTGGGTGCAAAATTCGGTATTTGAAGGCGAAGTAACCGAAGCCCAACTCGAAATCATTAAAATAGGATTGCGAGGCTTTTTAGATGATGATTTGGACTCAGTATTGATTTATACTGCGCGCGAACAACGCTGGCTAAGCAAAGAAGTGTTAGGCAAGGAACGAGGCGAAACCGGCAATCTGTTATAACAAAATGTCGTCAGCCTCTTTGAAAATGCAGCAGAAAAAGGTTACCAAATGAGAGAGCAACGGGATCGTTTCGCAGTAAGATTTGTTTGCTGAAGCAGATAGCAACCGTCGTCACCTTCTCGGCATTTTTGCATTATTGGCACTCGACGACAGAAATAGAAAAATAAGGTACAAAGCAACCCTCTAACTGCTTGCATTTATTCACCCGTAAAGTAGAATTTTGCGTGGCTTTTATCGAACCATCTTGGAATTGAAACGCGTCAGATCGCCGCGACTGAAAGCTGCGGAAAAAGCCTGTTCTGCTTTTATCGAACCATCTTGGAATTGAAACTTGCAGTGCTACGAGAATCGCCCGTCCGAGGGGAGTGCTTTTATCGAACCATCTTGGAATTGAAACCCGATCAATCGAAAGGAAGGTTTTTAAATCGTGAAAGGCTTTTATCGAACCATCTTGGAATTGAAACTCATTACTTTTGAGGCGATCTGACACACTTAAACCTGCTTTTATCGAACCATCTTGGAATTGAAACATTATCATTAAAGCTCCCGATGACACAGTCACGGTGCTTTTATCGAACCATCTTGGAATTGAAACGAAAAAATAACGCAACGTTCCGTGGGCGCGTTGCGGGCTTTTATCGAACCATCTTGGAATTGAAACCCTCAATCACAAAGGACACAGGGACACGATGCAGCAAGCTTTTATCGAACCATCTTGGAATTGAAACCCCGCTGGTCAATCAAAAATCAGCACAATTCGGCAACGCTTTTATCGAACCATCTTGGAATTGAAACCGCATATGCTGGATTAACGTTTGGCTTGAAACTGCAAGCTTTTATCGAACCATCTTGGAATTGAAACGAATGGCGCGCTCACCACGTTTCAGCCGACGATTGAGCTTTTATCGAACCATCTTGGAATTGAAACTGAGCCGAGCAAAAAACCGTATCAACCGCGCAAATGGCTTTTATCGAACCATCTTGGAATTGAAACACGTTTACCACAATGGCTAAGGTAAAATCGCGTCGGCGCTTTTATCGAACCATCTTGGAATTGAAATTGCACAAAAGCACAGCCGATAAAAAATAGATTGTATTATTTTGGAGCTGGCACTTTTACTACGGCGTCCCAAGCCATTACGTTTTGCTCAATTGCTGCCCCATTCTTTTTAAGCCAAGCGCTCATTACATTGCCACTTTTTTCACCGTAAACACGGCGTGAATAAATGACCGCCGTGCCGATGCCATCACGCAATCTGAATCGAGCAAACACCGCTTCAATAAATTTCGGGCGCGGAAAAAGCACAACGATTAAATGCTCCGCAGGCTTTTCTTTTGTCTTAGGCACGGAGTTGGTTTTTACAACTACGGCTTGATTCGCTTTGTAATTAGCAAGCACAGTATTCGCGGTTGCTGCCAACGCATCACCGTCTTTCGCGTTCCGATAAAACAGGAGCGTGACCATGTCTGTCCACGCGTTCAAATTTTCCTGCCCCGCTGGGGTGTATTCATGCTGGTCAGCTTGTGTGAAACGGTGAAAATACGGCACATTCGCAAAGGTGAAAGCGCTAATTTCTTTCTTTGTACCCGGCTGAATTAAATGGTGACCACTTGCGATTTGCGCAAAAAATAAGGCAACGCAAACGAAAATGATTTGGAATGTCATAGGCACCCTTTCTTTGTTGGCTTCCGACTATCCTAAATTTAGGAGTAATTATTTATAAGCGCTGTCTGGTAGCTTACTCATTTACCCAAACACGCATCTCGGTAAGAGTGGCGGGGCCGAATTCGATGGCTAAAGCGACATCAGCGGCATCGCGCCCATAGGCAATAACGATGCGTCCGCCGCGTGGTTGCGATTGCGTCGCATCAAATGTATACCAGCGGCCTGCCACGAACGCTTCAAACCAGGCGTGCAAATCCATTGGTTTGAGCTGATGCAAATAGCCTGTTACTACGCGAGCAGGAATGTCGAGGCCACGACACAAAGTAACGCCCAGATGTGCAAAGTCCCGACACACGCCGCGTCGCTGGGTAAAGGTGTCCTGGGCAGAGGTTGAGCCGTTACTAATCCCATAACAATATTCGATATTTGCGTGAATCCAGCCACAAATCGCTACGACCTGATCGTAGCCGGGTTCTATGTCCGCGACAATTTGGCGTGCCTGATCCCCAAGCAAGTCAGACGGGCAATAGCGGCTTGGCAAGAGGAATTCAATCACATTCGAGGGCAATTCCAACACCGATGTGTAGGGCGCACCGGGATGTACGTCAATTGTCGGCGAAACTTCGACACGAACGCTGGCATGAATATGTAATCGTCCGACTGGAGCTTCTAAACGCTGGCAGAGGTTGCCATATGAATCCACATAATCGGAAATCGGAACATTTGGCATGAGGGTGTAATTTTCTTGTGTGACTTGCTGACTGGCTCCACTGCGAGGACGTAACATCAAAAAAAGTGGCGTCGGTTCAACCATTTCATAGGTGATTTCACAACCAGCTTCGAGTTGCATGAATTTCTCCAGAGAAAGTTTTACGGCTATTGCGTTTCCCCTAGTTACAGATCTGCAATCTCTGCTCCCACTTCTGTCATTGCTGTTTCAATTTCCCGCAATCTGACCAGCGTCTTCCAATCACCAAAGCGATAAACTTTCGGGCGTTGCTTCCCTCTCAGATTCGCAGGTCTGGTAAGCCAGAATGCTTGCGATGGTGTGAGGTCGAGTTTGCGACGAGCGTCAGTATATTGCTGACTCGTACCAGCCAGTATGTAAACGTGCTCAGGCTTTGGGGGGGGCTCGCTCACTTTACTGGTGTCCTTCGCTGCGTCGAGGATTTCTTCACTTTTCATAGCTCAATTTATACCTTGAAAAAGGCTTATACGCGAGGACTGAGCGCGATAGAGCCTATTTTGTTAGGCGAGAATACCTTTTTTGGCGATCAAGCAAATCAATCCCGCAATCGGTCGAAATTACTTTCGATATTTTTTTCGCGTTACTGGCGGGATTTGCAACCAGATTGCGCTTTCGCCTGTGAAAGCAATTTGAGGGGATGATGAGAAGTGAGGTGCCACAATGCCTGAGGCGAATACTTGGGGGAGTTTATTCGCCTGACTGGTTGAGGCGTTGTGGCACCTCACTTCTCGTCACCCCGTCAGTTATGGAGGATCAGCACCGAACCGCGACAAAGCACTCTCAGCCAACTCTTCACTTGCAGAGGGCGCGCACAAAGTAAGTATGTGAGTTATGCGGTGGTCAGTGAGCGGTGGTCAGTGAGCGGTGGTCAGTGAGCGGTAGAAACGTATACGCGATCAGTGTGTGCGTTATTGTGGAGAGTTGCGCCTTTACGGCGTGCGCGCCTCCTGTCCACAAGTGATTGCACGTGTGGACTTTTTAGAAAACACACATATACTCTTTCCCTCACATTACCAGTATCCTGAAAACCAAAATACACCGGAGATAAAAATGCAAAAACTACTCCCCTTTTTTGCTGTATGCCTGCTAACTTTCGTTGTGCTGGCAAAGACTGAAACTGAGAAGGCACGACAAATTTTTGTCAAAGCGCTGAGCGAATCAAACCCGATAAAACGCAAAGAAGCGGTCGAAGCTCTTTCCCTCGTCGGTGTTGACAACATAGTTTATGGGCAACTCGAAAATGCGCTCAATGACAAGGACGTAGACGTGCAAATGGCGGCGTGCGCAAGCCTCGCTACGATCAAAGGAAAGCGTTCGGTCACGTTGTTGGAACAAGCGATGAAAAATGAAACGCCTGAGGTGAGTTTTGCGGCAGCAAAAGCGTTGTTTGAATTGGGTGTGCCAGCGGGCAAAGAGGCTTTGCTGGACATACTCACCGGAGAAAAGAAAACAAATTCAAATTATTTCACTACGCAAAAACGCGATGCGTTGCAAATGATGAAAAATCCACCTGCGCTGTATCGGCTGGCGATTCGTGAAGGGGTGGGAATGATTCCGTTGCCGGGGGCAGGATTTGGCGCTGCTTCGCTGGAAGGAATTTTAAAAGATTCCGGCGTTACGGGACGTGCGTTGGCGGCAACTTATTTAGCCCGCGAGAAAGATCAAGCCTCGCTCAGCGCCTTGCGTGAAGCGTTGACAGATAAAAACTGGTCCGTGCGCGCGGCAGCAATTCACGCGCTGGCGCTGCGACAAAGTACAGAAGCGCTCAACGATTTAGTTGGTTTGTTGGATGATAAAAATGATGCGGTGAAATATCGCGCGGCGGCGGCTTATTTGCGCTTATCGGCGCTGCCACAAAAAGCAGGCAAAACGAAAAAACTAATCGTTACTAAACGGATTGCAAATTAACATCATCCGTTCAATTGGCCTTTTGCGCGACAACCCCATAGGCCAGGAATTTCAAAACAAATTCATACGCGCCATCGCCCAGACATCCGGCTTCGTGTAGGAACCAGACATTGCGATCTGTTTGCGGATTTTTGACTTTGTTGCGCATACACGCCAGCAACGGATGTGATTTTTTGTTGCCACCAGGAATTTTTGTTGCGGCAATTACCAGCAACGCATAATCCGCCTGCCCTGTGCCAAAATGCGCGCGCAAAAAACTGATCTCAGGAATTGCCTGGCGCGCGGCATTCAAGGGGTCGCCGTTTTGCCCGCCGTTTGTTTCGGCCAAGCCTAAATAAAAAACTAACTCCGGTCTGATGCCTTGGTTGCGGGCTTCATTCGCTACCGCTTGCCCGCGACTTTCCAGCGCTTTTGTGGCGCTAATAATATTTCCAGCGTTGTATTCATCGGCGCGCTGTTTGATTTCTGCCAAAATTTTCGGCGTGAAGGGATAGCTCGAATCATCCGAAATTTTGCGGATCACCTGTACTGCGCTTTTTTCAAACGGATCATTTGAGGCGACAGAAGTCGTACTTGCCCCCTCAGGATTTTCGGCTGGCCTGGACGATATTTCAGGCGTAGCGAGAACCGTTGCCGCTTGCGCATTCAGATCAATTGCTTGTTTTTGCGACTGAGGCTTTTGCTTGAGCGCAACGACAGTGATGCCGATGACCGTGATTAATACGATGATGCCGACCGCTGCGCCAGCCATCAACAAAGGGGAAATTGGGGGAAAAGTAACGCGCTGTTTGGATTGCGTTGGCTGCGGCGAATGTCTTGCGATATTCGCGTTGCGCTGCGACACAACAGGCGGGGACGCGGGCGGCGCAGCGAAGTTTGCGGGCGCGGGCGTAGAAATTTGTACACGCATTTTGCAATGCTGTCCCAGCGTTACAACATCGCCATTTTTCAGATTTTCATTGCCACTAATTTGCCTGCCATTCACAAACGTTCCATTCGCTGAACCGCAATCTGTAACCTGTGCGGCATCATTGAAAAATGTGATAAGCGCGTGACGACGTGACATGCCTGCATCGTTAACCACCAAATCATTACCTTCGCCGCGCCCGATGGAAAACGGATTCGCCGTCACAGCAACTTGCTGTTCGTGCCCATTTTCATTAGTGAAAGATAAAGTCAGTTCGGAAGGCATAAAGATTTTTGTAGAAGGAATTACTCTTCGTTTTCTTTCGGTGGTTCAGTATAAGTTGATAGCTGGCGCATCTTCAAACCAAAATTCCAGGGATTTTCGCCAATAATTGCCGCCGCAAAAAAGCGCGGCGGATAGTTGATATTTTCGCGCTGAAACCACGCATCCAACTTGGATTTATTTTTGACGAGAATCCAAAAATCACGATCTTTGTTTTGGCTATTTATCACATCGTGTAAATCACGTCGCACCGAATCAGGGCTGCGATTATAGCCCGCGATAGATAACCCGACGCCCACGGCATCCGCGCCAAATTCCGCCAAACGATCATTAATGTAACGCGCTGCCGCCGGTGCCATTTTATCAATGTTGGTGCGCTCTGAAGGGTCAACGCCATAGCCGCGCGCGGTCGGGCCAATGAATTGAAACAGTCCAGCGGCGCCAGCGAAATTTTCCGTCGTGATGTTACGATATTCGGTTTCGATTACGGGTAAATAAAGCCCGACAATTGGCGGCGCATTATTCGCTTTAAAAGAACGAATAATCGAAGGCACAAACGTAGTCCGCGCCCGTCTGAACATTAAATTCAAATCCTCTGCCCATAATCTTGTGTTCCCTGTTCCGATGCGGCGCACATAAGCATCAAGCCAATATTTGATGATCGCAATGGCTTCGTCAGGAAATTCCGCCGGACGATTGCCGATCATTAAGGCGACTTCTTTGGCTTTCGTGTACACATAATAAACCTGCTCCTCTTCGCTCATATTTTTGTAGAGCTTGTTCGCGCTGCCAGAAAAAATCTGCGATTTGCTCGCATCAATTTTTACATTTGTGAGCGCGACCGGAGCCAGTACCGATTCAGCAGTTTCTTCAATTTTTTCCGGCTCGGATGGAGCTGTGGCTGGGTGCTCAATCGGTTCCGGCGTTGCAGTTGCAATGACAGTAGGAATTTCAAACGGCGTAGGCTTTGTTGATGCGATTGCCTCGTTCGCTCCTTTGCGAAATTTCCATGCAACGCCACCCGCAACCGCTAAAATCAGCACAATGACACAACCAGCAAGCGCAATAGCAAGCGGTGAAATACCAGACGCAGTTGCCTGCATTTTGGGCGGTTGTGTGTTGTGCGCGACATTCGCAACTGGCTGCTGCTGTTGGGCGAAATTTATTTTTATTACGGTCGCATCGCCGAGCTTAATATGATCGCCATCTTTGAGCTGAGCGCCACTTGCGTCAATCTTTTTTCCATTTACAAACGTACCATTGGTCGAGCCTTCATCCAGCACCCAAACCCGTTTTTCAGCACGATTAACGCTGGCATGCACGCGCGAAAGGCTTTGATCGTTCAGGCGCAAATCTGCCTGTTCACCGCGCCCGATTGTCAGCCGCGAATTTTGCAACGGCACATTTTGCGTTTGTCCGTCAGTCCATATCGTTAAAGTGATTTCGCTCATTACAATTCAGAAAAAGGAGTGCCGCTCAAACCAAATACATTGGGATTTTCACCAACGATCCCGGCGGCAAAAAACCGCACAACGCGATCAGCACCTTCGGGTGGAATAATGCCTCGCTCAACCATTTTCCAAAAATCACGACGCTCGGCAGGATCAACCGCTTGCAACTTCGCGCGAATTTCGCCCGCCTGCGAAATCGGCATGCCGTAACAAGCCAGCGCATACATAAAATCCTGACTTTCAAATTTCGTCAGAATTTCGTTGAGGTACGAAGCCGCAATATCAGCGGCGCGTTTTGGTTGTGCGAGCGCAGCCAAATCTTCGCCCGGCTGTAAATAATTTTTCGCTTCGGCAGCAGGCACTTGCCACATCCCAACGCCGCCAGAATTTGTGCGACCAAATTTGCTTTGGCTCATGGCGAGCACGTATCCAAGCACAGGTTTCATGCCTTTTGCATTCGTGAAGGCGCGCGCGATTTCCAGCCGATATTTACGAGCTTCGTCAGAAACGTCTACGCTATATTCGCTGGTTTTGGCGGCAATGCGGGCGGACATTTTGGGATCGAAAACATAATTGCTTTTGCCCGAAATCGAAGTTGCCAACAACCGTACTAATTGCTCTGTACCATCACCGCTCACATTAGTTGTTCTAGGCGGCGGCGGTTCGTCATCTTCAATTTTTTTCGCCACAGTTGGCTTAGGTGTCGCGGTCGCAACGGGATCGAAATTGCGAGATAGAGCAGGCTCATCCGTTTTTTTCGTTTTGAGGACAATTAAGGCGGCGGCGACTGTGCCGATAATAATCAGCACAGTGAAACCCGCCATCAACAAATGCATCGTAGATAATCCAGCGGTTGTGCTGCCTGCTGATCCTGCTGTTGTCGAATGATTTGCAGTTGGCGCCGGCGTGGCAAATGCCTGTGCCGGCGCAGCGTTCGCATTTTGCGCACTAATTTCCGCCACCTGAATCGTAGTTGCGGCCCCCAGCGTGAACACGTCACCGCTTTGCAATTGGTGATCGGCAGCGAGCGGTTTTCCGTTCACAGTGGTGCCGTTCGTACTGCCCAAATCAGTCAGGCAAAAGCCATTCGCGCGCAATTCAATCATCGCATGATAACGCGCTACGCTTGGATCATTGATACAAATTGTATTGTCAGCCGACCGCCCGATTGACGCGCTGGTACTAATACGCTTTTCCTGTGTGGGGTGTCCCTGACTGGTGATAATTAATCTCATGTCTGCCATCGTAATTACAGAATAATGCAAAACGCGCTAAGCATGAACGATTAGTTTTGGTGGGCACACATTTTTAATCTTGCGAGTCCTGTTTGAGCTGAATTACCAGCGGCGGGTTATTCGGGCTGAGTTCAATATCGGTACTGTATAGAGCGTAACCGACAACTTTGGCGCGGAGGTTATACCGTCCCGGTGCGACAGGTTTTTCCAATTCAAATTTGCCTTCCGCATTGGAACCACCCCAAGTAATGATGTTCGCGGCGGCAACTTCCTGCCCCACTAATAATAAGCCGACCCGCACACCCGCGAGCGGTTTTCCTTCGCTTGAAATCACGGTTCCGCGTACCGTGACAGGTAGTTTCGCTCCGGTCGAATTGGGCGAAGTTTGCGTGGTTGAATTCACGGGTGGAGGCGAGTTTTTGCGTGCGAGAGCTTTGCGTTCTTCGTCCTGATACTTGGATACCATCGCGGCTACCAAATGCGCAGGTCGCAAATATCCGACCGAGCCGTAAGTTTTGATCCCATCGCTGTCAGCCACGACGCGCGTCGGAATCCCAATTAACTTCCCTGCGGAATTTACCGCTGCCCCGCCGCTATTGCCGTGAATAATTCTTGCGTCAGTTTTGATCCAATCGTCGAGCGCATCGCGGCCTTCCACTACGCCGTAATTCACTGTGACGGTGGTGCCGCCTTTTTCGGGAAAACCGATAATGAACAAATCGTCGAGCAATTCGATTTTGGTTGATTCGCCGAGTTCGAGAAATGGCAAGGTTGCAATGGGCGCCTCCGGTTTCGCATTTGGTTCAGGCATCAGGCGCAATAAAGCGAGATCGCGCTCCTGATTTGTCAGCACAGATTGCAAGCGTAACTGGCGCGGCGCAACAGCGGCATCAGCGCCGTTATCCGCTGGTAAACTCAAATAAATTTCGTCATACAAAACGGTCGAACGATCACGCGCGATGACGTGAAAATTCGTAATAACCAGACCATCTTTGCTGATGATAACGGCTGAACCACGCGGACGCGGCTTAGGCTGAGCATCGCCTTGATTGCGGACTAAAATTAAACCAATGGCGGGAATCGCTTTTTTTACTTGTTCACGTGCGGCGGGCGGTGGTGCAGTTTTCTGATTCGGCGCAGCAGGATTTTGCGCCTGCACAAAATGCAACACCAAAGTCAGCAGGATTACAGCATATTTTGTCCGCGAAAACTTCGTGCCCAGATGCATAACCAGCCTTTACAAAATTGTGGATTGCGGGGCTTATTCAGAACGGTGGAGAAAAAGAGATGGCGCGACGGAGCGATTTTGTGAATGTGCGATGGAGGGAAACGTGAGTGGAAGGATTCAGGTTTCCTTCTTTCTCTCCATCGCTCTTTCCCTTGCCCCTGCTCGCTTAAATATGTTTCAGGCGTAACTCAAAAACAGCCACATCGCCTGATTTGAGTTTACCTTGCTTGTCGCTGATCGCAACGACGGTGCCTTCTTTTTTGGTTGAATCTCCAGCAGCAAAGCTCAGACCGCGACAACGAATATTTGGGTCAGAATCGAAACCTAAGCCGCGACAGCGCGTACCGCCATCACCTTGTGGTTGCACAATTCCGACGGCTTCGCCCGGAGCTTTGGCTGGTTTTTCCTTGGCATTTTTATCTTTATTGTCTTTGCCCTTTTTGCCTTTGTCTTTTGGCGTATCGCTCAATTCGGCGGCAGCCATTTCAGCAGTTTTGCCAAGCTCACCACCTGAATTACGAAGCGCGTCTTCGTACAAAGTGATTTTTTCCGGTGACATTACCACTTTAAAAATCTCGGTACCTTTGTCATTGCCGGTGAATTCAATCGCTTCGCTGCCTTGCGGCAAAACATTGTCGCGGTCAGCTTCGACGCGCGTATGCCAAAACACACGTGTGCCGCCTTTGGGATCAACATTGATGAAATAAACATAGCCATCAAAATTGCTTGCCAAACTAATTCGCACACGATCCCCTGTTTTGAAATCACGGCCAGGATTCGTGGGATTTCCGCTGGCATCCAGCAATTTCACTTCCAATCCGTCCACTTTCTTTTGCTTGTATCCGCTCACAACTAACGCGCGCTCGCGCTCCTGTTTTTTGGCAGCCTTCACATTTTTTTGCCCGAACACAAGGGCTGAAAACAAAGCCAACCCAATCAAGGCAGCAAACATAATGTGCGGCGTCAGAATTTTAATTATAGCTCTCATAATTTGTCGTTCCTCTCAGGATTATTGTTGCGACTTTTCGTAAGCAATTTTGGTATCAATAATGAGAATTTCATTATCTTTGGGATTGTTGTTCCAATATTGCACAACGTCTGTTCCCTTGATGTCTTTTTGGCGCAAATCTTGTTCTTTGCGGCCTTGCAATTTCTTCAAATCTTCGCGCGTAATCGGTACGACTTCGCGGTCTTCATCAATTTCAGTTGGCAAGCCATTGATTTGTTCGCGGCTGAATATCACAGTCAACGCAGAACCCGAATTATTCACGCGAAACCAACAATTGCCGTTCGTATCTGAATCGCTCTTGGCGCAATTTGACGGGATGACGATTGGTTGTTCTTTCAGCACATAATTTTTCCCGCCATTAATTTTCTGATACGGAAAAATCATGGACAAATCGTCCTCTTGCACAATGTACAAATAGCCGCTCTGATTCACTTCAGCGACCAATTGTACGCGCTCCCCGATTTTGAAAACGTGATCGGGATGGACAGCTTTCGGCAATCCGTTGCTGTCCTGCATTTTCAAACTCCAACGCAAAGACAAAAGCGGAGCTTGCACAATTACTGGTTTCGGTTTGGCCTTTGGCTTTACCTTCGGTTTGGCCTTCGGTTTGTGATAAGGCTTTTCGACGCGCGTCACAGGCGTTTTCGCTTTCCACACCAAAGACGGATCATCCATTTGCGCGAAAGCTTTCTGATCGGCACAGCAAAGCAAAAACACCATCAACGCGAACGACCAAAGTAAATTTCGGGTAAGTTTCTTCTGCATAAACGTGAGCAACAGCAATATTATTTTTTGACCTTATCAGCAATTTTTGCGCTATCAGCGCGCACGACACAACGAAACCCAATCAAAAAGCTCTTAGATGAAACCATCTGCTCGCTCAGATTTGGCGGACTGTAAAAGCGGCGCGTTGTGCGTACATCATCCGGCGAAGGGCTATTAAAACTGCCACCGCGCACAACTTTCTTGCTGCCATCAGCATTGGCGTCAGGCGTTTGATTGCCCTGATATAATTTGTAGCTATCAGCAACCCATTCGGCGACGTTGCCCGACATATCAATCACACCGTAAGCGCTCGTCCCGCCTGCCGCTTGCCCTGCATTGGTTGTATGTTGTGAGGCAAACGTTGCTTTTTTGTCGCCTGCATTACCCCACGGCCAGCGGCGCTTGAATTGCGCGTCTGCGCCTGTTGCCTGCGGTGTCCATGAAGCGGCTTTTTCCCACTCTGTTTCGGTCGGCAATTGTTTACCAGCCCAATCAGCATAAGCTTTGGCATCATCCCACGTCACGCCAACGACAGGCGAATTCGGGAATTTCGTAAAATACTGTTCATCCCAAACAGGATTCGGCGGAGCGGCGTGATTCGTCGCTTTGCAAAATTCCGCATACTGCTGATTGGTGACCTCATGCTTGTCAATATAGTAAGCGTAATTCAGGTCTTCTTTATGGGCAGGTTTTTCGTTGGGCTGTCCATTATCGTCGCCCATAATAAATGCGCCAGCATTTACCAACCGCATCGGCCCGACAAAATCAATTTCGACTGGCAACACAGCCGTCGTCACCGGAGCAGGCGCAGAGCCGCATTTTCCAGCCTGCAATTCGATTTCATCGCCATTTTGCCCGGAAACTTTTTCTGTCAACTTTTGGCCTGCGCGCGCTAAATCCAGTTCGCCGCCGCCGCATTTCACGCTGACAGCATAAAGCTCTCCGGCTTTCAGGCCTGCGACGCGAATTTCGCCGATTGATTCGCCTGTGTTTGTTTTGCCAATTGCAGGAATGCCGCGCCGAACATCGCCCACGTAAACTTCCGCGTTAGGTGCTACGCCTTTGATTACAACGGTAAAGCCTGGAGATTTTTGCATCGCCCACAAACCAACGGCCATCAGCAAAAACAAAGCTGCGCCGCCACCTGCCATTAAAAGCGTGGCGGGAAACTTGCTAGGCGCTTTTGATGGCGCAGGCACATTATTGCGAGCAGGCGGTGCCGACTGAGCTTGCCCGATGGGCGCAACTGGCGATTGGCGCAATTGTGAAAGCGGCACGGTTGCATCATCAGATGCAGGACGATTTGGCGATTCGTTCATAACATTTTTTCCTTGCGAAATGGCTGTCAGATCGCGGCGAATTTCGTTCGCGCTGGTGTAACGCGCGTTCGCATCTTTCGCCATCATTCGTTCGATAATGGTTGCGAGCGCGGGCGGAATCTGCGCATCAACACGCTGTAAATTCGGCGCAGTGCGCGCTAAGTCCGTGTGCCAGCGCAACCAATTCTGGGCGATTTGTTGCGGATCATTTGCCGCGTAAACTTCTGGCAATGCCTGACGAAAACGCATTTCTCCGAGCAACATTTCGTAGCCCAAAATTCCGGCAGCATAAATATCCGCCTGCTGCGGTTGTGCGTTGCGTGCAAGCGCGACATCAATCATTTCCGGCGCGACACATTTTGCCGTAGCCATCGCATCGCCCTGTTGCGATTGCTTTGTAGATTCCGCAATTCCGAAATCACTGATGTACGCCGTGCCGTCTTTGCCAAGCAAAATATTACTGGCTTTCAAATCACGATGAATAATATTGCGCGCGTGAATCGCTTCGAGGCCAGATAAAATTTGGTCGAGCAAACGCGTGGCTAATTCCGGCTTGACGCCGCCCTGTTTGAGCGTATCGCCGAGCGTGCCACCTTCGACATAATCCATCACCAAATATAATTTACCATCCTGCACGAGCGCATCGCGCACCATCACAATATTTGGATGCGAAGGCAATTGCGCCAACAATTCGGCTTCGCGCGCAAAGCGTTGTTGAATGTCAGGATTGTGCGCGAGATCAGCCAGAATTTCTTTGATCGCCACATATTTCTTCAGATGCGGGTGAAACGCTTTATAAACAGCGCCCATCGCACCGCGACCAATAACTTCAAGGATTTCGTATTTGTCTATCCGCTGCATGTTGAGCTATTCAGAAAATGTACTTCCACGTTTCAATTTAGGGGAGCGAGAAGAAGAACGCGTGTGGACGCATCGCGTAATTTGGGGCGTAAATAACAGGCCGGATACTAACTTACAGCTAGTGCTTTTTCAAGAACTAACTGCGTTAATGCTGAAGCATCTGAATGAACTCGCGCGCGGCGGCGCTGAATAATTTTCCTTTGCGATGGATAATGCCAACCGCGCGCGGAAAAGTGCCTTCGGTAAAACTGAGCGCTACCAATTGCTGATTGCGAACTTCGCTGATGACGACGGTATCTGGTAAAATTGCAATGCCAATTTCTGCTTCGACCGAACGTTTGATTGTCTCAATATTGTCGAATTCCATAACGATTTCGACGCTGACGCCGTAGCGTTTCAGCAAACGATCAATTTCTTTGCGGGTTGGAATGTCTTTTTCAAACGCGATGAATTTTTCGCCATTGATTTTTTGCAAGCTGATTTTGCGGCGACTGGCGAACTGATGTTCGGGGCTGCAACACAAAATTAACTTGTCTTCGCGCAAGGGAATGATTTCAAGCTGCGGACGTTTATGCGGCAAAGCAACGATGCCAAAATCAATTGCATTGTTCAGGCACGCTTCATAAATTTTGTCTGTGCGTGAATATTCGACGTGAACGTTAACCTGCGGATACGATTGCATGAATTTTTTGAGATATGGCGGCAATTCGTGCAAGCCTACGCTATAGACTGTAGCGATTTTCAGCGTTCCCGCCATTGCGGTCAGTGGTTCGCGCAAAGTTAATTCCAAGGCGGCAAAACGTTCGACGATTTCTTTGCACTCGGCATACAAAGTTTTTCCCGCTTCAGTCAAAATAATTTGTTTGCGCGAATTTCGTTCCAACAGCGGTTTTGCGAAACGATTTTCCAACGCTTTCATTTGCTGGCTTACAGCAGATTGCGAAACGAAATTCAGTTGCGCCGCTTTGGAAAAACTACCCGTTTCGACCAGATCACAAAATGTTTTTAGAGTTTCGATGTGCATATAAAAGTGGAGCGGGTTCTTTACCCGCGTGGCGCTGCCTATTTATGAATTGGCGGGTAAAGAACCGCTACGCACGGCACCAGCATTGAAGCCCCTGGCGAGCCTATTTATGAATTGGCGGGTAAAGAACCCGCCCCACAACATCTTAGTAGCCATCTCTCAAATATTGACAATTGCCTATTATAAGCATTTCTAATGCTAGTTATTAATCTTTTCCATTTTACTTATAAATCCAAGCTTGTTATTTTCACGCTCATATTTTGGAGACATTATGTCAACTGTGCTTGTGGCTGGCGCGAGCGGAGGAGTTGGCAAAGCAGTAACGGATCAACTCAAACAACGCAATTATTCAATTCACGCGCTGGTCAGACATAAAACTAAGTTAGGTGACCGCGCCGCTTCATTTGCAAAAATCCACGAAGCGGATGCGCGGCAATCAGCATCGCTGCAAGGAATTTGCGAAGGTGTGGACTGCGTGTTTTCTACGCTCGGCGCGAGCCTGCAACTGGGTTTGACGAAAAATTCCGGCACGTATTGGGACATTGATTTTCAAGCAAACAAAAATTTATTAGCCGAAGCGCAACGCGCTAATGTTAGGAAATTTATTTATCTGTCCGCGTTCGGAGCCAATACGGTAGAAGGCGTTGCGTATTTTGCCGCGCATACTGCATTTGAAAAAGAATTACAACAAGCTGGAATTGATTACGCGATCATTCGCCCGACGGGCATCTTTTATATCTTTGCAGAATTCGTAAAACTTGCGCGACGCGGCATTGTTCCGCTCTTTGGCAATGGTTCGGCGCGCACGAATCCAATTCACGAAACGGATGTAGCGCGCGCTGGTGTTGAAGCAATCGAAAGTTCGCTAAAAATCTTTGATATCGGCGGGCCGGAAGAATTTTCGCGGCGAGAAATTGCGGCCTTATGTTTTGCAACGCTCGGCAAAAAGCCTAGATTTATCAGCTATCCGCCTAGCTTCATGAATTTATTTATCAAACCAATTCGCTGGTTTGATAAGCGGTTATATGACCTTTTTCATTTTGCGATCTTGGCTAGCACACAAGATTTCGTCGCTCCGAAATTTGGAGCAAATAAACTTGAAAGCTACTTACAGCAATTGACAGCGGGCGACAGAGATTGAACAATACGCAACTTAATTTCCTGCATTTCTCCAACTTTTCGACAAATTTTAGCTCTCTAATGAGCAAGTTGCTTTGCAGCGACTGAACTGAAATCAAGCCAGCGCACCATCAGCGCAGGCAAAAATGAGAGAAGGTTCAAGGGACTTTCCGATGAATATCGTAACCAGATTATTTAATTCGACGCTCGGCAAAAAATATATTATGGCGATTACCGGATTTATGTTATTCGGCTTCGTCATCATTCACATGATCGGCAATTTGCAAGTCTTTGCAGGCGCTGAAGTGCTCAACGATTATGGTCATTTATTAAAATCCAAACCGGCGCTGTTGTGGGGCGCACGCCTTGGCTTACTGGTGATCGTCACGCTGCACATCGTCACTGCGATACAATTAGTACTGCAAAACCGCGCAGCGCGTCCGGTGGCGTACGGCAACGGCAAAGCACCGTATAAAGCCTCGTTAACTTCGCGCACAGCAGCAATCAGCGGCACAATTATTTTGGCGTTCATTATTTACCACCTGCTACATTTCACTGTTGGTGTTACGAACCCGGAATATCTGGCAATGCATGATTCGCGTGGTTATCACGATGTATTTGGCATGGTCATTGCCGGATTCAGCAATCCGATTATCGCAATCGTTTATTTAGTTGCGATGGTGCTGCTCTGCATGCACTTGAGCCATGGCGTCAGTTCAATGTTCCAATCGTTGGGCATTAAAAGCGGCGCTTATGATAAGCAAATTGCAGTGCTGGCAAAAATTGGCGCAGGCGCAATTTTCCTTGGTAATTGCGCGATTGTGCTGTCGGTTTTATTTGGCTTAGTAAAATAACGTAGCGCGGGCATTCCTGCCCACAGGCTAAGGCTAACACAACAAGTCTGCTACGAATTACTTGTCGAATTAGCCACCATCGCGGACAAGAATGTCCGCTGTACAGTAAAAGAATTATGGCAATTACACTAAATTCCAATATTCCATCTGGCCCCGTCGGGCAAAAGTGGAGCAAGTATAAACAAGACTCCAAGCTCGTGAATCCTGCCAACAAACGCAAATACGAAGTCATTGTCGTAGGCACTGGTTTGGCGGGAGCTTCAGCGGCAGCCACGTTGTCAGAACTAGGTTATGGCGTGAAAGCGTTTTGTTATCAGGACAGCCCGCGCCGCGCGCACTCTATCGCCGCACAGGGCGGAATCAATGCCGCAAAAAATTATCAAAACGACGGCGACAGCGTGTACCGCTTGTTTTACGACACAATCAAAGGCGGCGACTTTCGCGCGCGCGAAGCCAATGTCCATCGCCTCGCCGAAGTTTCCGTCAACATTATTGACCAATGCGCCGCGCAAGGCGTTCCTTTCGCACGCGAATACGGCGGCACGCTCACAAATCGTTCGTTCGGCGGCGCGCAGGTTTCGCGCACGTTTTATGCGCGCGGGCAAACAGGCCAACAGTTGCTAATCGGCGCATATCAAGCGCTGTCCAAGCAAATCGCTGTTGGCGGTGTGCAGATGTTTCCGCGCACTGAAATGCTGGACGTAGTCCTTGTTGACGGATACGCCAAAGGCATTGTCGTACGCGATTTGGTGACAGGGAAAATTTCTGTTCACACAGGTGACGCTGTAGTTTTGGCTACCGGCGGATATGGCAATGTGTTTTTCCTTTCTACCAATGCGCAAGGTTGCAATGTAACGGCGACTTATCGCGCCTACAAAAAAGGGGCGACGTTTGCAAATCCTTGTTACACGCAAATTCATCCAACGTGCATCCCAGTCAGCGGCGATCATCAATCAAAGTTGACGTTGATGTCTGAATCGTTGCGCAACGATGGACGTGTATGGGCACCAAAAAAAGCTGGTGACAATCGCCCCTTCGATCAAATTCCTGAGGACGAACGCGACTATTATTTGGAGCGTAAATATCCGAGTTACGGCAACCTCGCGCCGCGCGATATTTCTTCGCGCGCCGCTAAGGAAGCGTGTGACGAAGGGCGCGGCGTCGGCCCCGGTGGACTCGGCGTTTATCTCGATTTTGCCGATTCGATCAAACGTTTAGGCGAAGACAAAATCCGTGAGCGTTACGGTAATTTATTTGATATGTATCAGCAAATCACGGGCGAAAATGCGTACAAACAACCGATGCGCATTTACCCCGCAGTCCATTACACGATGGGTGGCTTGTGGGTTGATTACAATCTAATGAGCAATGTTCCTGGTCTTTTCGTGATGGGCGAAGCGAATTTTTCCGATCACGGATCGAACCGTTTAGGCGCTTCGGCATTGATGCAAGGGTTGGCTGATGGATATTTTGTGATTCCCTATACCATCGGAAATTTCTTCGCGTCGAATCCGAAAAATCGTCCGTCCGAAGATCATCCCGAATTCAAAAAAGCGGTCGAAGAAATTAAGCAACGAACCAACAAATTGCTTTCGATTCGTGGCAAACGCACGGTGCGCGATTTCCATCGCACGCTCGGCAAGATTATGTGGGAAAAATGCGGGATGGCGCGCAACGAAAAAGGGTTGAAAGAAGCGTTGCAGGAAATCCCTGCGCTGCGGCAGGAGTTCTGGGAAAACGTCAATGTACTGGGCGGCAACGAAGAACTAAATCAAGCGCTCGAACAAGCTGGACGCGTGGCAGATTTCCTGGAATTTGGTGAATTGCTGTGTTACGACGCGCTGCACCGCGAAGAATCTTGCGGCGGGCATTTCCGCGAAGAATATCAAACGCCAGATGGCGAGGCCTTGCGTCAGGACGATAAATTCTCCTACGTCGCCGCGTGGGAATATAAAGGCGCTGACAGCTACCCTGAACTAAATAAAGAACCGCTGGTGTACGAAGAAGTTCACATGGCGACGAGAAGTTACAAATAGTCTATAGAGACTATAGAGTCTTGGAAGTCTTGGGAGTCAAAACGCTCCGCCGACTCCATAGACTCTACAGACTCCATAGACTCTATAGAACCTATAGACTTATGAAAATTACGATTAAAGTTTGGCGACAAAAATCTGCGGCGGATGCAGGTAAATTCGTAACCTATCAAGCCGATCATGTCAGCCCTGATATGTCTTTTCTTGAAATGCTTGATGTCGTTAATGAAGAACTGACGCACAAAGGAGAAGAACCAATTGCTTTTGATCACGATTGCCGTGAAGGTATTTGCGGTATGTGTTCGCTGGTCATTAATGGTAAACCGCATGGCCCGCTTGAAGGCTGCACCACTTGTCAGTTGCATATGCGCACTTTTAAAGATGGCGACACGATTACGATTGAACCGTGGCGTGCCAGCGCGTTTCCCGTGCTGAAAGATTTAGTCACAGATCGCTCTTCGTTTGATCGCATTATTCAGGCGGGCGGATACATTTCAGTTTCGACCGGCGCGGCAGCAGACGCAAATTCGATTCTTGTGCCGAAAGAAGCAGCAGACAAAGCCATGGACGCTGCGGCTTGTATCGGTTGCGGCGCGTGTGTAGCGGCCTGCAAAAATGGTTCCGCGATGCTATTCGTCGCCGCCAAAATCGGCCACCTCGGCACATTGCCGCAAGGTCAGCCCGAACGCCATCGCCGCGTGCTAAATATGGTTGCCAAAATGGATGAAGAAGGGTTTGGAGCTTGCACCAATACAGGTTCCTGCTCAGCCGCTTGCCCAAAAGAAATTAGCTTGGATTTCATTGCGCAAATGAACCGCGATTATTTCAAAGCTACTTTGAAGGAAGGTTTCGGAAAGAAAAAAGCGTCGGCAGATGGCGCGTAAGAAATTCGCGGAAATTTGTGCTGAGGAACTGCCACTAGCTTCAGCCAGTGGAGAATGATCTTCTCAAAAGAGGCATTAGCCGAATTAAATTTTGGCTAATGCCTCTTTTTCTTTTGCCAACTACCACGAGCTAAAGACCGTGGCAATTCATCGTCGTTTGAAAGTATGCATCAAGGCAAATTATTTTCAGATCGCCGCATCAACAACTTTCAATTGTACACTCACGCGGCCTTTCCATTCGTTAATTTCAGGGCGACAAAGCAAACTAATTTCGTCAGCTTGCGACAATTTTTCCTGATGTTCAGCAGCGTTCCACCAGACAGCTTCAAAATTTTTGCGCGGCGATCCGACAAAGATTTTCAGATGTTTGTCCTTCATTACAGTAATTGATCGAACAGGCAAATCGCGCAGCAAAAATAGCGGTGCGGCGTTGCCAATGCCGTGCGGCTCCATCCGCGCCAATGAACGAATCATTGTGATTGACACCTCTTCTAATTCCATTTCGGCATCGGCGACAATCGTGCGGCACAAATCCTGTTCAGCAAAAACTTCGGCGGCATAGCGATTCAGGCGATAGCGAAATTCTTCGATTTTATCAGCGGCAATCGTGAAGCCTGCCGCCATCGGATGCCCGCCGAATTTAATCAAAATATCTCCGGCGGATTGCATCGCTTCGACAATATGAAAACCTTTGATCGAACGGGCGGAACCGTGCGCAATGCCCTCTTCGTTGATCGCACAAGTTAACGTAGGCCGTCCGGTGCGTTCGACTAATTTTGAGCAAACAATACCGACTACGCCGCGATGATAGCCGTCTGATTCATGACCGGAAAAAAGGAGTACGTGATCAAGATCGTCGTTGCCTTCAACTTCCGCCAAAACTTTTTCGACCAAATTTTGCTGAATCTGTTGGCGCTCGTGATTCAATTTATCTAAGTCGTGGGCAATCGTTTTTGCTTCATCTTCGGTTTGCGCGGCAAAAAGGGAAAGCACTGTATTCGCGTGCGCGATGCGGCCTGCGGCGTTGATGCGCGGGCCAATTTTGAAGCCGATGTCGTACGAAGTCACAGGCTCGCGGACTTGTGCAACTTCCAGCAAAGCGCGTAATCCAAAATTACTGCTCGGTTGCCCTAGCGCTTGCAATCCGTGTTTGATAATCGCGCGATTTTCCGCGTTACTCACATCCACCATATCCGCAATCGTACCAATCGCCGTCAGTTTCGCTAAGGAGGCTAGCAAGATTTCGCGTTTCGGATGACCTTCGAGCAGGGCGTCAGCTAATTTCAAAGCGACACCGCACGCTGCCAAATCTTTATTCGGATAATCTGTGCCAGAAGAGCCTTTTGGACATAAAACCGCAAATGCGTCCGCCGGAACATCTTCGCCATCGGGCAAATGGTGATCGCAAATAATCAAATCAATGCCGCGTTCGTGAGCCAACCGCGCTTCGATGTGCGATTTAATGCCAATGTCGGCGGTCAAAATGATGCTGTAATTTTCGGCGGCAGCTTTTTCGACAATGCTAGTCGAAAGGCCATAACCTTCAGTAAAACGATCCGGCACATAACAGGAAATATGGTCAGGTTGCGCGCCGATTAAACGCAAAGTACTCGACAGAATCACGCTGGAAGTCGTGCCATCTACATCAAAATCCGTGACGACTAAAATTCGTTCATTTTGGCGGATTGCATCACGCAAACGTGTGACAGCGTGGGACATATCGCGCAGCAACAATGGTGAATGACGATGTTGCCTGAAATCCGGCGCTAAAAAATCGCTAATCTGTTTAGCTGTTGCAATGCCGCGATTCAGCAAACATCGCAACAACAAATTTGGTTCTTTTGTTTGCTCGTGTAACTGGTGCAAAAGGGCTTTGTTGTATTCGGCAATTTGCCACCGCGCGCCAGTTAAACCACGCCAGGAATCAGGTTGGGAAGAGTTATTTAACATTGTAGGGGCTGGATGCATTGTTGATGATTTTTACTTTCCGAGAATAGGGTACAGATAAATCCGCGAACTGACAACTGCCTTTGTTCAGAGAGAATTAGATTTTCTTGGAACATTTTTCATGGTATAACGTGTCCACAATGTGTGTGGTTTGTGTGAGGTGGTCGGTACTCCTTCAACGAGGACGATCACCTCGTTTTTCATCTCACTACACACAACATTCATACTCGCTCTTATACAGACTGGGATAAAAATTGTTAGCGGGGCCGCTCTTTGTGCTATATTCCTCGTGCCTTGAAGCCCCCCTTTCTGACCCAAACGAGATTTCCCCAAAACGATATTTAAGAAGATAACCCATCAAAAGCTATTATGAGACCTCTAATCAATCTTGCCAGTGATCCGTTCCGCAATCGGCGGATTTTCTGGTTGCTGGTCAGCTTAATCGTATTCAGCGCTTCGTTGGTCGGGTTGAACATCCTCAGTTCAAAAGCACGTCTGGAAAACCAAATTGCGTTGCTTGAGCCCATCGTAAAACGCCTTGAAGACAAAGCGAAAAATGGTGAAGAACCAAATTTTGACGGCTCTTCCCTTTCCGTCGCGCAAAACCAGGCCTTGCTCGCCGCGCAAGACCTCATCAATCGCAAAGGGTTTTCGTGGTCACAACTGCTCAATGATTTAGAGCAACATATTCCTGCCAACGTGCGCGTCACACGCATTACCGTTGATAAAATCAGTGGCGCAAGCAAAGCGAAAGATAATCCAGCGAATGAAGCGCGTTCAATTTTTCTTTCGTTTGATGCGGTAGGCAAAAGCGCCAGCGCAATGACACAAATGATTGGGGATATGAATCGAGCCGCCAAATTTTCAGTGAATCCCAAAGCGGTGCGTCCTGTTGATGGAACGGAAGAAGTCGAATTTCAGTTAGAAGTTGAATATCGCCCAAGTACTTTCGTGGTGCAATCCGCCAACAATTCACAGATTGCAGTGGGGGAGGTGCGTAAATGAATAGATTTAATTTCGACGATTTGAAAGAGTCTTTTGGTGGGTTGCGTTTGAGTTTGTTGGAAGGAATTGTGTTCGCACTCGTTTTCGCCTTCGCCTTCGCAGTCGGATATTTCTATTTCACGACGACTCAGCCCTTGAATACGCGGCTGGATTATTTGCGCAAGCAGGAAAAAACGCTCAAAGACAATATCAAGGATGAATCCGAGCGCATAAAAGAAATAAATGAGCAACGGCAAAATGCCGAGAAAATTCTGGACAGTCTTGGCAGCTTTGAGGGACGTTTGCACAATCGCAAAGCAGGGATTCCCGCGATCATTGACGAGGTGAATCTTTTAGCTAAATCCAATCGTGTTTTAGCGGGTGATATTACATTTCAGTCAGCCAAGGCTGATCCCTTACCACAAGATGCAGTCGCAGGCGCAAGCCCAACCGCTACACCTAAAGTCAAAACGCAGGATAAATTGCTGAACGTTTATGAAGGCTTGGGAATTGACACCACAGTGGAGGGCGATTATCACGATTTGCGCCGCTTCATTGCAGCGCTCGAGCACAGCCGAAATTTCGTTATCATCAATGCCATCGCATTGCAGAGCATTGATGAAAAACGTGGCGCAAAAGTAAAACTGTCAGCCACGCGCGCGGGCAATAATCCGCAAGCAGGCGGCCCGCCAGGAATGCCGCAAAATATGCCAATGGCGCAACCGGGAGGCGATCCGAACATGCCTTTAGATAGTGGCGCACCGACCAAAACAGTTGTCTCGCTCAAACTTGAGATGGAAACACATTTCTCACGCGAACAGCGTTTTGAGCCTGTGGCGAAACCGATTCCGGCCAATGCCCCCGCGACAACGCCGAAACAATAATTTTTTATAGCCTTGCTACGAGATTGAAATATGGCTCTCTCAACGGAAAAGAAAAAACAAATTGCGGCGATTGCGCTGGCGTGTTTGATGGTTGCCACCTTTGCGTACACGTTCTTCTTCTCGGATGATTCGCCCAAATCAAGCGCGAAAAACGGGGCAGCTACGCAACAGAAAAAAGTGGTTCCTGGCATCAATGCACCAGTCACAGCCGCGAATCCTGCGCCGCAACAAAATCCGCAGATTACGCTGATTAGCCAACCGCTGGAATTAGGTGGACTCGGCGGAGCAGCTTCGCCAGTGATTGGTCGCAACGTATTTATTTATCCGCCGCCGCCGCCACCGCCTACACCTAAACCAATTCCAACACCAACGCCCGCGCCGCCGCCGCCGATCACACTTGGCGGAATGGACCCCAGCAGCCGTATCGCACGCACGGCTGAATTCGACATGAAAGTTTTTGGTGCGAAAATTCCGGCGGATGCACAGGTGTTGATTAATGGTGCGCCAATCCCGACTTCGTTTGTGAACGAACAACAAGTTTCGGCGAAAATTCCGGCGTACGTCATTGCGAATCCGGGTGCGGTACAAGTCGAAGTAAAAAGCGCGGCTGATCCTGCTAAATGGTATTCCAATCGGCTGACATTTAATATCGCCGCTCCGCCCGTGCCGCAATACAAATATCTCGGCATCATCGTCAAAAACGGGACGAGTACAGCATATATCCGTGATGAATCGGATAGCGAATTACAAGCGGTGAAAAAAGGTCAAAAACTCGGTAGCCGTTGGGAAGTCACTGGCGTCACGCCAAGCGAAATTGAAATCACCGATACGCAAAATAAAATCAAGCATCGCATCGCGCTCAATGGCGAAGGCAGCTAAAGGAATGGCCCCATGCTAAAACGTTCATGCAATAAACAATTTTCCGCGCGGAATGAAAATGGCTATGCGTTATTAGCAATGCTAGCGGGGCTGACGATTGCTTTAGTGGTGCTCGCCGCCGCCGCTGCGAAACCTTCGGTACGCTTTGAATCACAGCGCGAAAACGAAGAAGAAATGATGTATCGAGCTGTGCAAGTAGCGAACGCTATTCAGTCGTACGCAATGCTAAAAGGCGGCGTCACGCCACAGAATTTGCCTACGAAAATGGAAGAGTTGGCGGACGAATTCAACATTAACGGAAAGAAATTGCATTTGGTGCGCGGCTCAGCGATGAAAGACCCGCTGACAAATGAGGACTGGAAACCCGTTAGACTTGGCGATCCAATGGTCAAAACTTTTCTGCGCGCTTATATGCAGGAATTAGCCAAGAAACAAACCGAAGCGATGGCTTCTGGTGGCGCAGCTATGGCTGCTGTAGCGCAACAACAACAAGGCTTGCCGCCACTGCTCGTGATGGCTGCGCAAACTGCCGGAATTGACATCAATAAGATCAACGCGATTTCTGAGGAAGATGACGATAAACCAACCACTGCAAGTGGATTTTCGTTGGGAGGAGATTCTGATTCCCGCCCTATCATCGGTGTGATTAGTAAAAGTAAGAAGCAGATGATCCGTAATTACTACGGCATTGAAAGCTATGAAAAAGCTTTATTTGTTGCAGGCATCCAGCCCAACACAATGAGCTATCAGATGCCGTTAATCATTGGCGGGCCGGCCCCAGGAACAACCGATACAACGACACCAGGAACAGGATCACCAGGTGGCTTTACGAAAGTGCCCTGTAGCGTCAACCCGAATCAACGCGGTTGCTCCTGATTGGACATGATTTTTAAGCGAGCAAAAAGGCCAGCATCAAATTCGATGCTGGCCTTTTTCGTTTCTTCAACTTCTATTGCGATGAATCAATTCCGCAATTAATCCCGTCCAGCCGGTTTGGTGGCTTGCACCCAGCCCCTCCCCATTGTCCCCATTAAAATACTCATGAAACAAAAGTAAATTTTGCCAGCTATCGTCTGTTTGGAATTTTCCATTAGTGGCGTCAGCCGCACCAAAAATCGGACGTTCACCGTTCGCTGTGCGCGCGAACAGATTAATCAAGCGCTGCGAAAGCTCCTGGCTGATATCTTTCAAGGAAAATTCATGGCCCGAATTCGTAGGGAACTCAACAGTAAAATCCGCTCCTAGAAAGCGATGAAAATTGTCGAGTGATTCAAGCAGCAAATAATTCACCGGAAACCAAATGGGACCGCGCCAATTTGAGTTCCCACCAAATAATGGTGTTTGCGATTCGGCGGGTTCATATCCGACGGCATAATTACTATCGTCTAAATTCAGTGTATACGGATTTTCTTTGTGATAACGCGAAAGCGAACGAATCCCATGCGGCGAGAGAAATTCCTTCTCATCCAGCATTACATGCAAAATGCGACGCAACCGATCATGATTCACAAGCGAGAGAAACCGCCGCAATCCGTTCGCAAACGATTGCGTTTCGATATGCATGCTAAGCTCAGGAAAATTATCAATAAAATATTGCATGCGACGACGAAAGCCCGGAAACATATTTACGGTATCTTCCTCCAAAATCGTTGTAGCGAACAACGGAATCAGCCCCACCATCGAACGAACACGCAACGGCAGCGGCTTACTGTGCGGTAAATGCAATACGTCATAGTAAAAGCCGTCCTTTTCATCCCACAACGCTACGCCCTGTCCCGCCATATCGTTCATCGCGCGGGCAATGTGCACAAAATGCTCGAAGAATTTTGACGCGACATCTTCATATGCCGGATTATCGCGCGCGAGTTCGAGCGCAATATTCATCAGATTCAGACAATACATCCCCATCCAACTTGTCGCGTCAGATTGCTCAAGCTGCGCGCCGCCGGGCAAAACTGCGCTGCGGTCAAACACGCCAATGTTATCCAAGCCTAAAAATCCACCTTGAAAAACGTTGTTGCCTTCGGCGTCTTTGCGATTCACCCACCACGTAAAATTCAACAGCAATTTGTGAAAGACTCGTTCTAAAAAAGCGCGGTCACGCCGCCCCCAAACTTCCTGCTCAATTTGGTATACGCGCAAAGCCGCCCACGCATGCACAGGTGGGTTTACATCTGCGAAATTCCATTCGTAAGCCGGAATTTGCCCATTCGGATGCATGTACCATTCGCGCAGCATTAGGATTAATTGCGCCTTGGCAAAATCAGGATCAACTAATGCCAGCGGCACACAGTGAAACGCCAAATCCCATGCTGCAAACCAAGGGTATTCCCATTTATCTGGCATCGAAATAATGTCGCCATTATTGATGTGAGTCCATTCGCTGTTGCGCCCATTTTTGCGGGCTTTCGGCGGCGTAGGCGTGCCTGGATCACCGCGCAACCAACGCCGCAAATCGTAATAATAAAATTGCTTTGACCAAATCAGGCCAGCAAAAGCCTGACGCTGAATATTACGCAAATCTTCTGAGGTCTGTGCTGGCGCGAGCGCGGTGTAAAATTCCTGTGCTTCGCGGATACGCGTAGAAAAAATTTCATCGTAGCGAACCCCAAGCGCAGGCTTCGGCGCAATGTCATTCGAGAGTCGCAATTTCAATGTAATCGTTTCACCAGGAGTTAATCTGAGGCGATAATGCGCCGCAGCTTTTGTACCTGTTTGCTGCGAATTGACGGCCTCTTTATCGCCGTTCACGATGTAATCGTTGATACCATCTTTGACAAATTCAGATTGATTTGGCGAACTGTACAAACGCTGAAAATTCGTTTCATTATCCGTGAACAATAACTCTGGCGTAGCGATGGATTCATCACAAATTAACTGACGCAATCCATCCTCAAAATGGCGCGCGCGAATCACCGAAGAATAATCATTATCTACACGCATGCGCGGTTTGCGATCATCCGCGCCCCAACTCCAGGTGTTGCGATACCAGAGCGTCGGCAGCACATGAATTTCAGCCGCTTCGTCAGCGCGATTTGTGATGTTGATGCGAATCAAAACATCTTCGGGTGCAGCTTTCGCATATTCGACTTCGACATCGAAATATTTATTTTCAGCGAATAATCCCGTATCGAGTAAATCGTATTCCGGTTGTTGGCGATTGCGCTGGCGATTTTCAGTCACTAATCGTTCATAAGGAAAACGCCCCTGCGGATATTTGTACAGATATTTCAAATACGAATTTGTCGGCGTAGCGTCGAGGTAAAAATAATATTCTTTCACGTCCTCGCCGTGATTGCCTTGCGGCCCCGCCAAACCAAATAAGCGCTCTTTCAAAAATGGGTCTTGTCCATTCCAAAGCGCGAGCGCAAAACAGAGTTTTTGATGGCGGTCAGAAATGCCTGCAATCCCATCTTCGCCCCAACGATATGCTTTAGAACGCGCGTGATCGTGCGGGAAATAATTCCAGGCATCGCCGTTAGCAGAATAATCTTCGCGCACAGTTCCCCACGCGCGTTCGCTCAAATAAGGCCCCCAGTTTTTCCAGGGAACATTTCTTTCGCGTGCTTCTTTCAAGCGTTCGGCTTCAGCAGTTTTATTGATGTCGGTGTACATAATTAAATCAAGTCAGTACCACCTGCGTGAGCGAGTGGCGAGGCATTGCCCCCTCCACTCGCTCAAATGGTACTGACCAAGTCGGTATTTTTTATTCCATCATTTTTCGCAAACGCGGATTGTCTTTTCTTAAATCTCTCAATGAAAAACCAAATTCTGTTAACGCTTTTTCACCGTGCCCATCGTGCTTATTTTTTGTTCGCATCACAACTCCAGTCTGAAAAATAAGCTTGTTCACGTCTAGCGGATACAACCGAAGTTCATAGCGATGATTGTCGTAATGCGCTTCTCGGCAATTTGGCTCGGAATCTTCTTCAGGACACCACAAAAATTGCCAAACCGCTACGCCAAAGCCATGTTGCTCGCCTAATTCGCCAACATAAAAACCGCCTTGAATAGCCGTCTCAAATTTTTCTTCGTTCAGCACTTGAAATTTATTATCGCGCCAGCCAATCAATTGCCCCCAAAACGTTCCGTCCGATCCGCCCATCGAAACCGTAACCAAATAAATCAGCGGGGCGGCGAATCTTTTATCATTGATGATTTGGAAACGGATACACTCAGAAACAGGTGACGCCATCGAGTCGTCTGAGGGTTTTATAGTCGCAAGATTTTTTTTAGTTTTTAGGGAGTAAAATTCCAACCGCATTGGCGTGTTGAGCTGTTCAATCGCGCGGATGCGAATAGCTCCAAGTTGCGGATAATTTACCGTCGCTTCTTGAGCGATCCGCTTGGGTGAAGTTGCTGTGGAAGTAAGCGAAAATGTTAAGCTCAAAAAAAACAAAATAACTAGCTGCCGCATAATGCTTGATTTTATTGGGGCGAAATTGGGAAGGCGCAGACGCAATTAGGAAATAGCTACGAAATCAATCGTTAACGTAAGAAGTATAATAGACCAAACGAGCGGCGTAAATCTATCTTGAATTTTTTGTAAAACACAAAACGCTGAAGATTTTTTTTCAGATTAGGGCAATAGCTGCAAGCTTACGTGTAGCGAGAACTGTGTAAATCCGCTCAATTTGCCCACTCGCGTTCAGTTGGCAGGTCATCACAAAACGCGGCGCAAAACCCGCATGCACACCAGGAATTTCAGTTACAAGTGCAGGCAATCCATTCACAACCCGCCAAGTAAATTTAAGTTGCGGCGCAATTTTTTCCTGTAAATGGCGATTGAAAAGCAGGATTTTCTCGCGCCCGATGATGGGCTTACGTGCGGCAAAAAATTCTCCGCCGCCATCACCAATTTGGCGCGCATCCGCTGCTAATAATTTTGCGGCTCCAACAACATCGTTGTTCATCAAACAGCGCAAAAATCGTTCTAACACATCGCGCGTGTGCGCTTGTAATTTTTGCGTCAGTGGCAGCCGCGAACGATCATAATTTTCCATCGTCTTGCGCGCCCGATGATACGTAGTTTTCACATTCCCTTCCGTCAGCCCTAACGCTTCAGCAGTTTCAAGCACTGAATAATCAAACACATCGCGCAAAATCAAAATCGCACGTTGCGCTGGCGTCAGCGCTTCCAACGCCAGCAAAAATGCGAACGAGACGCTTTCGAGCAAATCATACCGCGCCGCCGGATCACCTTGCGTAATGGAATCAGGGTCGTAAGAAGGCAACGCAAATTCTTCGTCAGTTTCGATTGGAGATGGCAACCATTGTCCGTCGTAGCCACGCCGTTTGCGTTGCCGTAACAAATCGCGTCCGAGATTAATCGCTACGCGCACAAGCCAAGGCCGCCACGGCTCATCCGTGTGCGCGGGCGGAGATTTCATCGCGCGAATAAATGTTTCCTGCACAATGTCATCCGCGTCGGCAGCATTGCCTGTCAAACGATAAGACACGCTCCACAGAAATTTTCGATGCTCCTGAAAAATGCCTTCAATTGTCGCGGCAGCAAGGCTCATACGTCACCCTAGAAATTCCAAAACAGCCAGCGCTGCACGCTCAGCGCTGGCAAAACTCGCATCAGCAAGCATGCCTTCGTTTCCTATCCAATCGCCTGCTAAAAAAACTCCCGGCATTTCAGGCACTGCAACTTTTGGCCTGCCTTCGTATCCGCCGTCCGAAGCTGTAACCAGCGCGTGCGAAACCGTCATTGACGGCAAAAATCGCTTTGCAACGACGGCCTTTTGCCAGCCCAATTGCAACAAATCAAGCATCGCTGTTAATTCCTGCTCAAGTTCTTGCGCCTTTGTTTTTTCATTTGTGCCTAAATATTTTGCAACGTGAATCATTGCGCCGCCACTGGGAGCTAAAGTTGCCGTCGCTGAATGCACCGAAAAATAAAGCGGTGAATCAAGGCCAAGCGCGAAAGTAGAGCGTGGTTGTGGCAATGATTCAAGTGCTATATCCAGGCACGCGGCTTTGATCGGAATTGCGGTGCCTATCTTTTTCGCCAACGGATTACTTTTTTCTAAAGCAAGCAAAGCACTAACATCAGACGGGCTCGCGGCAATAATTACTGCTGCATTTTCAATGACTGATCCATCATCGAAAGTCACTTGTGCTGAGCTGACTTTCTCAGCTTTGACGCCGGAAAATATTTCGGCACCCGCGTCCTGCGCCGCCGCACGCAAGCCGTTCATAATCGTTTGCCAACCGCCGTCGAGATAATACACGCCGCTTGAAATTGCCATTTGCAATTGCGCCAAAGCAGCACCCGCACTGTGGCGTTCGGCATCGCTAGCATACGTCGCCACGCGAAATAATGCGCGAACCAACGCGCACACTTCAGGCTGGCGAATTTCCTGTTGCACCCATTCGTTCACGGTCAAATGTTCGACAGATTTTGCATCAATTTTGCCGATGTTGTTAAGTAGTTTTCCGGCTTCCATTTTCGCCGCCAAACCGAACAAGCTGGTGCTCATTAACGACACAGCGCCATTTGGCATTGTATGTTTGCGGCCTTTGAAAATTGCCAATGCGCCTGACGAAGAAGGAATTGCGCCGTGAAACTGAATGCCAAGTTCCCGCAAAATTCGCACGCCATGACCTGCGGCATAAAGCGCATGCGGGCCAAGATTAAAATGAAAGCCGTTTTTTATTTCAGTGATCGCCCGCCCACCAGTGTGGCTGGATTTTTCGCTCAACGTAACGCTTTTGCCTGCCCGCGCCAATATCGTAGCCGCAGTCAGTCCCGCTACACCGCCGCCGATGACAACAATTTTTTGTGAATTCATACGTTTCCCTTTCCTGGTTGTTTTCATAGGCATCACGATTGAGGCGGGCAAAAAGTTACAGGGCTAAGAAAACAAACTACGGAGAACACGGAGCGCACGACGAAAATCTTTTCGGTTGAGAGATTGTACGATAATGAGTTCGCTGGAATTTGTACTTTCCGCCCCTCTGTGCGCTCCGTGTTCCCCGTGGTTATTTCTAATTAATGCAATATCTCTTTCACGCTATCGCGGATAATTTTGGGATTGATTTCGTCGCGGATAATTACGTCGCCGATTTTCGTCGGCAGAATGAATGGCAATTTTCCTTGCGAAGCTTTTTTATCGTGCGCCATCGCGGCAATAATTTCTGGCACGGACAAATCCTGAATGCGCGGCATTTTTCCAAACGAATCAATGACTTCGCTGATGATATTTTTTTCATCCGTGCTAAGCAGCCCAATTTTATTGGCGATTGACGCTTCGGCCTTCATGCCATAACCAACTGCTTCGCCATGTTTCAAGCGGCGATAATGCGTGACTGCTTCCAGCGCGTGGCCGATGTTGTGACCGTAATTTAAGATGCGGCGCAAACCAGCTTCGCGCTCGTCTGCAGCGACTACGGCAGTTTTGATCTCGCAATTGCGGCGAATGAGTTCCGCCATTACTTCGCCATCAAGATTTTCAATTTTCGATTTATTGGCGCTGATAAAATCAAACAACGAACGATCACGAATGACGCCGTGTTTGATGGCTTCGCATAAGCCCGCTCGCAATTCGCGTTTCGGTAAAGTCTCCAAAACCTGCGGATCAATAATCACAGCTTTGGGCTGATGAAAGATGCCAATCATGTTTTTGCCGAGCGGATGATTGACCGCCGTTTTGCCTCCGACTGAACTGTCTATATCCGCGAGCAATGTCATAGGAATCTGGATAAAATTAATGCCGCGCTGAAAACATGCCGCGACGAAACCCGCCAAATCACCAACGACGCCGCCGCCTAATGCAATAATTGCATCGCCCCGCTCGAAATGATTGCCAAGCAAAAACGACCAGGCCGCATCCGCAGTCTTGAGAGTTTTCGCGCGTTCGCCATCGGGCATCAGATGCGTGAGCGTCTTGAAGCCAGCTTTTTTCAGGCTTTTTTCGACAATTTTGCCATAGCGCTGATGCACTGGTGGATTAGAAATCAGCGCTAATTTGCGTGTCTTTGCGCCAAGTGCAGCGCGCGCAATTTCGCCTGCGTATTGTAAAACTCCTGCGGCGATTGTGATGTCGTAACTGCGCTCGTCTAGCGCTACGTGAACGATTTGTGGTTTCATTTATCTTCCCGATTTCAGACTTGAATTTTGGCTAAGCATTCAGCCGACAACCAATCAAATGCAAGCTCGCCAAGATCAATCAACTTGGCGAGTTCGTCCGCTTTGTACCTGCCGCCTGTATTCCAAAGGTCAATCAAATATTCTCCGGCTCTGCGCGAAGCCCACCAGCGTGAGCCGAATTTCGTTTTCAATTGCTCACGTAATTGCGAAGCAAACGCGCTCGCACGCAAAAAAGTTGCCGGATAAAAATCTTCGCTGATTGAGCGCAAATGATCCGCGTCATCAAATTGTGCGCGTACGGCTTCCGTCAACAATTCAACGTAGCGTGCAGATGCGTTAGTAGGTAATTTTTCGGCGTGGAATTCGACTTCGTAATTTAGTTGCGCTGCGTATTTCCGCAACCGCATTAATTCCAGCACTGCCAAGGTGTGCCGGAACGATTTGCTTTCGTACATGTGCAACATTTCGGCAAGCCAGCGTTCCTCTTGCAACAACGAACCAAATAACAGTGCGAACGCTTCGCGTACAACATAATCCCCGACAAATTGAAATTCCGGTAATAGCGTCCTCGAAGTCCAGGCGAATGGTTGCGCGTGTCCGGCTTCGTGTAAGAGCGCTTGGTATTTTTGGTAACCGTCTCCTGGGGTGAAAACAATTTTTATTTCGTTAGGCACTTCGACAGGAAAGTGTGCGCTCGGCGACTTTTTGTTCGCACGCGGCTGATCGTCAATTTTCAGACTTGTTTGGCCGTAGGTTGAAATTCCTAAACCTGAAAAGGTTTCGCGATAAATTGGCACAATGCGCCACGCGTGAAATTGCTCATCAAACCGTTGCAGCCGCCCGACCAAAGGCAAATCAGCAGACGTGGCATCCGCGAGAAAAACGTGCGCTTCCCGTGTGAGCACAGAGGCAAACTGCCCTAAATATTTACTTTCCGTTTCACTTAGAAACGACTGCATCTGAGCAGCAAATTTTTCGTAATCAACCTGCCGCAAATTTTGCCAAAATGACAAATAATTTTGCGCGCCGAAATCGCGTGCAGCGGCGTGCAACTGCGTCCAGCGCTCGGCACGCAAATTCTGCGCTCCTTTTTGTGCGTCAGACAAACGCGCAGAAATTTGGCGGCGTTTTGAAACTTCGGCTGTATGCAACACTTTCTTTTGTGCTTCACTAAAGCTGAGCGCTTCACCTTCCCAAGTGATCTGCGCGTTATTTTCATAATCCTGAATTTCGGCTGTGAGTTCACGCACTTGATGCCGCAAATTTTCTTTGTGCGCTTGCAGAATTAATTCACGCAAGCCTTCAAGCTCAATTTCGAGATAAGGGGGGGCACCGCTTAATTCGTGCTGTAAATTCTCGATAGTTGAGCGGGAAAAAAGATCGCTGAATTCTGAATGGATGAAAGCGGTTTCAGAGTTCGTTTTTTGCCCGGAATGAAACAGAAATCCTTCGCGGTTGCGCTCGGAATGGAAAGCGCGAAAGCGTTGGCGATAGGTGGTTAGAAATTCGCTGGGCACAGAGTTACGTGGTGATAGTCAATTCGTACTTAAGTCAGTAAACGAAAACTATTAACTATCCCACCCTAACTGTCAATCACCCCAAATGGGAAAGCGCGGGTGGATTTCAGATGGCATGCTTACTCGACCAGCAAGCGCATCCCCTGCTGCCGTCGTTACAGGCCGAAGGACATGCCATCTGAAATCCACCCGCGCTTTGAAGGTCGCAGATCACCTCTCAATACACGAGGGAAGAGTAAAATTTTGGGCAGGAAATAAGAGGCGCTGTAGTCGTGGGATTGTCTACAGCGCCTGCACAGTGCGATTACCATCCTCACCTAAACTGGTAATCACGTGACACCCAGGACAGCCTCGCTGTCGGTGTCTCTTTGCCCCACCTATGCTAATGCAACCACAGTGCCAAAGAATTCCAAACCAGCGCAATTCGCTCAAACACTAGTAAAATCAATGCATTGGTAAAGTCTCTGCGCAATTGCAAAGTTAGCGCAACTCACCTTGCGAGTAATTCTTACTCCATGCGCTATGAAAAAAATTCCTGCTTAGATAAAAGCTTCTCGACAAGTTGGACTCGCTTAAACGCAAAGCTGTGAATACGCACAACCTTGACGTGGTACCGCAGTCAACAAAGCCCCCAAATAGAACGCGTAGGAATCACACTGTCGGGCGATTTTTCTGGAAATAGGGATGCAATAAAAATATCAAACATCCGTAACTCTTGGTGTTTTCTGGCAGAATCATGCTGTTCTGCAATAGCTACAATTAATAAGTTAGGAGCCAGTTATGATCTCGCAAGCCCCAGCGAAATCGTCGGCGCAGGTTTCGTTTATACGCAATTATTTCGTTTTATTTTTTCTTTGCATTAGTTTCTCGATTCAAGCCCAAACGTTTTCTGCTGCCGGATTTTCAACGGACACACTATTTTCGCTGCCACCTTATAAACCAGTCGGACTGACTTTTGCGCCAGATGGTCGCATGTTTGTCTGGCAGGAAAATGGGATTGTACGCATTTACAAAAACGGAACGCTTTTGGCAACACCGTTTGTTGATATTTCTTCGCACGTCAACATTGTCGGAGATCGCGGCATGTTAGGTCTTGTGCTTGACCCTGATTTTGCAGTGAACGGTTATGTGTATTTGTTTTACTCGTACGAGCCAACCAGCAACCCCAACGACGTCGGGCCAAGAACCGAGCGTCTGACGCGCGTTAAAGCTGATCCAGCGAATCCTGATGTCGCGCTTGCCAATAGCGAAACACTAATTTTAGGCAGTGTCGCGACTGCGCCCTGCGGAACGAATACAGATTGCATTGAAAACATATCCGATTCACACACTGGCGGTTCGCTGCGCTTTGGCCCGGATCGCAAGCTGTACATCAGCACGGGTGACGGGTCTAATTACAATTACGAAGACCCAAATGCACTGAAATGTCAGGATTTGAATTATTTCAATGGAAAAATCATTCGCATTAATCCTGACGGCACAGCTCCCAGTGACAATCCGTTTTATGACGGAACGAATTCCATAAAATCGAAAATTTATGCGTATGGATTGCGCAATCCGTTTCGTGTCGCTGTCCATCCGACTTCCGGCGAAATTTTGATTGCAGATGTGGGTTGGTCAGCTTACGAAGAAGTCAATCGCGGGCGCGGCGCCAATTTTGGCTGGCCTTGTTATGAAGGCAACTCACCGCAAATCAGCTATCAGGCAAAATTCCCCGGGCAATGCGGAATGATTCCCGCCAGCGCAGTCACAAATCCAATTTACTTTTACCCGCACAGCGAAGGTCAGGCAATCATCGGCGGAACGCATTACACCGGGACGCAATTCCCTGCCGAATATCGTGGCAATTATTTTTTCGCGGACTATCCGAGCAAATGGATCAAACGATTAGTTTTTGACGCGAATCGTAATGTTAGCAGCGTACAACCTTTCGCCACCAATGTCGGAGATATTGTTGCGGTGGAAATTGGGCCGGATGGAGCATTGTATTTTGTTGAGCTTTCAACTGGAAAAATTAAGCGCATTCGCTATGCCAGCGCGCCGAGCGCAAATGCTACCGCTTCGCCAACAGCAGGCGTGTCCCCTTTAACTGTAAATTTTTCAAGCGCAGGCTCCAGTGATCCAAATGGCTTGGCAATTACTTATCTGTGGGATTTCGGTGATGGCACAACTTCCACTGAAGCGAATCCGCTCCACACTTATGTCTCGAACGTATTCAAAGCGTTCACTGCAAAATTAACTGTCACCAATTCTCAAGGCGGAAATTCTTCAGCAACGGTCATCATTAACGTAGGCAATCGCCCTCCTGTCGCCACCATTGCAACGCCAGTCAATAACACGCTCGCCCGTCCTGGTGACACGATAAATTATGCAGGCTCAGCGAGTGATCCCGATGAAACACTGAGCGCAAGCGCGATGAGTTGGCAATTATTGCTGCATCACGATGCACACGTGCATCCGTTCCAAGCGGTGCCCGGCGCCTCAGGCAGTTTTGTTGTCGAAGATCACGGCGCAGGCACGTATTACTATGAAATTATTCTGACTGTCACAGATAGTCGCGGCGCAACTGATACAAAATCGGTAAATGTGAACATTACAACTTCTGCGCCTGTCACTGCTTACTTGAGCGATTTAACCTGGGCTTCCGCGACCAATGGCTGGGGGCCGGTCGAAAAAGATAAATCCAATGCCGATCTCGCGCTTGGCGATGGACTCCCCCTTACGCTCAATGGCACCGTTTATCCCAAAGGTTTGGGCGTGCACGCCAATTCCGATGTGCGCTTCAATCTCAACGGCGCTTACTCCACTTTCGCCGCTGACATTGGCGTGGATGACGAAGTGGAATCGCGCGGCTCCGTCATTTTCCAGGTCTTCACCGATGGTGTGCAAATTTTTGACAGCGGCGTGCTCTATGGCAATTCGCCCACACAAACCGTCAATCTTAATGTCACAGGTAAAAATGAATTGCGTCTGGTTGTCCTCACCACCCCTGATGGTGATCCTTACGATCACGCCGATTGGGCCAACGCTCGCTTGCTTAGCGGCAGCGCACAAAATCAAGCACCAACTGTTAGCATAACAGCGCCATCGAATGGGGCGACATTTAATGCTCCTGTCAATATCACGCTCACAGCAAATGCTTCCGATGCCGACGGCACCATCAGCAAAGTTGAATTTTTCAACGGAGCGACATTACTCGGAACCAGCACGACGACTCCATACAGTTTTGCATGGCGCAATATAACCGCTGGAAATTATTCACTCTCGGCCAGGGCTACTGATAATAAAGGCACCACAACGACTTCGGCGCCGATCAGTATTTCGGTCAATGCACCAAGTGGATCAATATACTTGAGCGATTTAACCTGGGCTTCCGCGACCAATGGCTGGGGGCCGGTCGAAAAAGATAAATCCAATGCCGATCTCGCGCTTGGCGATGGACTCCCCCTTACGCTCAATGGCACCGTTTATCCCAAAGGTTTGGGCGTGCACGCCAATTCCGATGTGCGCTTCAATCTCAACGGCGCTTACTCCACTTTCGCCGCTGACATTGGCGTGGATGACGAAGTGGAATCGCGCGGCTCCGTCATTTTCCAGGTCTTCACCGATGGTGTGCAAATTTTTGACAGCGGCGTGCTCTATGGCAATTCGCCCACACAAACCGTCAATCTTAATGTCACAGGTAAAAATGAATTGCGTCTGGTTGTCCTCACCACCCCTGATGGTGATCCTTACGATCACGCCGATTGGGCCAACGCTCGCTTGCTTAGCGGAGCACCACAAAACAATTCGCCCAGCGTGAATTTAACTGCTCCAGCCAACAATGCCACCTACAACGCGCCCGCTTCCGTAACGTTGACCGCTAACGCTGCGGACACAGATGGCACCATCAGCAAAGTTGAATTTTTCAACGGAGCGACATTACTCGCCACTTCGACCAGCAGCCCATATACGTTTGCCTGGAATAATGTTGGCGCAGGAAATTACAACCTGACGGCGAAAGCAACCGACAATGCGGGAACCGCAACAACTTCGACGGCTGTAAATATTTCAGTGACGAACAACGCAGTTCCCAGTGTAAGTCTGACGGCACCGACAAATAATGCAGTGTTCACGGCACCTGCAACTCTGACATTAACCGCAAGTGCAAGTGATGCCGATGGAACCATCAGCAAAGTAGAATTTTATTCCGGCACAACGTTGCTCGGCACAGCTATGGCTGCGCCCTACGCAATCACTTGGAACAATATAGCAGCAGGATCGTATTCCTTAACTGCCAAAGCATTTGACAATTCGGGTGCGACTAAAACTTCCAGCGCCATCTCTATTACAATCAATGCAGCTCCAACGTCAACCCTGCCGGCACCCTGGAATAATCAAGACATTGGCGCAACTTCGCCAGCGGGTGCGGCTTCATTCAGCAACGGTGTATTCACGCTCAAAGGTTCCGGCAACGAAATCTGGGATTACGTTGACGCGTTCCAATTTGCGTATCAAACAATGACGGGCGATGGGCAAATTACAGCGCGCGTCTTAAGCCAACAAAATACATTTGAGTGGGCGGAAGCAGGTGTAATGATTCGCGCGTCTCTAGCAAACAATGCACCCTACAGCATGGTAGCACTGACGCCGACGCATGGCGTACGCTTTCAATGGCGCTATTTGCCGGGAGGCAATACTGGCGGGCGCGGCGTTGATAGCATTAAAGCTCCCTACTGGGTGCGACTGGTTCGCACGGGAAATATTTTGACTGGTTATTATTCCGCCGATGGCGTTACCTGGAAATTATTAAGCGCCGAAGCCATTCCGAATTTACCGAATACTTTATATTTCGGATTAGTCAGTAATTCGCACACTAATGGAGTTCTTTGCACGACCACATTCGATAGAGTGACCATAGGTCGGTAGCAAAGCGGGAGCCGTCATAGTGAAAGCATCTAGGTTTGGCTTTTTGTGCTGCCCTCTTGATCTGGCAGGCAAGAAGTAGTGTGAGGCAAACGATGATGTGGAAGCTGTGACGGCTTCGGATCACGCTTGAAGCGGCAGAGTTTAACTGTTATTTTGGTTGTTGCCGGAAGATAATTTTTATCGGTCTTGGCGAAGGTCACATTCAGTTCTGGACAACCATGAGATTTACAACTTCTTTATTTTTATTCGTCTTCACTTTTCTGTTTGTTGTGGTCAATTCTGCCCACGCGCAAATCAACTTTGGCAAACCCAAAGAACAACCACCCCTTCCAAATCCATATACAATCAACTTGCCGCGTGCAGATGTCAGCAAAGCTGTACAGGAAATATTGCAAAGCTGCACGATTGAAATAGACACCGAAAAAACAAACGTCACAAAAGGGAACTTTGTTACCAAATCTTGGGTTTTCACTAAGGGACTTAACACGCGGACAGATTTAGAATACGTTTCCAATTTGCCTGCAGGCGAATCGCGGAACTGGTTAAAAGGTCGCTACGCGCTGGAAATTAATGTCCTGCCCCTTGATGAAAAACGGTCGCAATTACAAGTCATCGCACGTATTCAAGGTCAAATGGCGGACGTCGTTGGGTCGAAATGGGTTGAAAGTACTTCTAACGGTCGAGTTGAAGAGGAAGCCATACGCGCGATTGCTGGCAAAATTTTAGGACTTGATCTTAATCCCAAACCAAATATGAAACGCAGGTTGATGGGATGTGAATTTTAATTTTTGGCTGAGGGCAAAATGCTGGGAAGGACTCGCTCAATTCGCTTAGCGCTCTGCTTGCTGGGATTTTTATGCGTTGCTTCGGTATCTGTTGCGGCTCAGGAACCTGACGATAAAAAAGACCAGCCCAGCGAAGGTTTTGCCGATACATTGGAGCGGATGAAAATTAAACGTGCTGTCGAAGAGCATAAGAAATTGGTCAAAAGCGCTCATCAGGCAGCAGAAATCGCCGAACGGTTGCACGAGGATGTTTACAAAGAAAAACTCTTAACTGCTGCCGAAAAAAAATTAAAAGAAATCGAAAAAGCTGCCAAACAAATTCGCAATTACGTTGGCAGTTCAAATGACGAAAAAGATTTCGAGCCGCCCACGACCCTCGACGAAGCCATCACGCAAACAGTTTCCACCACAAAACTGCTCAGTGAGCAAATGGATAAAACATCACGCCATTTGGTCAACGCGACGATTATTGTCAGTTCCAGCAACTTATTACGGCTAATAAAAATACTGCGTACCTATGTGAATTAAAGGCGGATTTTCGGCTATGAGTATTTTGCAATTTGCGCCATTTCTTCGATCAATGGGGTTAGTGTTACTGCTCTCCCTGACGCTTACAAACCTTAGCGCGCAACCCCCTGCTAAGAAAAAAAATCAAACTGAGCCGCAACCTGCCAAAGAAGAAACCGCCCCACAAGAAGAGCAAATCCTTTCGCTCGAAACCACGCAAATCGTCCTGAACATCACGGTCACAGATGCCAGCGAAAAATATGTCAAGGGACTGAAGCCCGAAAATTTCAGTATTCAGGAAGACCTGAAGCCCCAGACAATTGTTAGTTTTGGTTACGAAGAAACGCCCTTCGCTGCCGCCATTTTATTAGACCTGAGCGGCAGTATGACTTACAAAATGAGCTTGGCACGTTCCGCTTGCGCGCGCTTTGCTGCTGGCATTCGTACGGGTGACACCGTAGCAATTTTTAGCTTCAGCGACTCAAAAGTAAAAATGATGCAGGATTTCACTGAAGTGAAAGATGTTGATCCGGTGGTTTGGGACACTGACCCGAAAGGTGAAACGCCGCTTTACGATGCCATTGTGCAAGCCTCCGAAGCGCTCGGGAAACGCCCCGAACGACGGCGTGCAATTGTCCTGCTTTCTGACGGAGCTGACACACGCAGTTCCGCTTCATTCGACAAAGCGATGAAAGCGGCGCACGCCGCTAACGTCACGATTTATTCCGTAAATTTAAGTGACTCCGCTTTAGGCCAAGGCCCGGCGCATGACACCGGCGCACAAATCATCCGCGATTTTGCTTTAAAAACAGGCGGCAGATTTTTTGCCAGCCCCGGCGGCAGCAAATTGCGTGATGCGTTTGAATTGACTGTAGATGAATTGCGCAATCAATACACCATTGTTTATGAACCAACCAATGAGAAACAAGATGGCAAATGGCGCGCGGTCAATGTCACGATGAGTAATCCGAATTTTACGGCCCGCACGCGCCCCGGTTATTACGCACCGAAACCATCTGATGCCAAATCGCGCTGATATACTGGAAACGAAGTTTCTTGCTATTGGAAAGAGAGCCGCAAAGATGTGAGGCGGGTTCTCTACCCGCCAGTTCATGTATGAGAAGATCAGAGCGGGCAAAGAACCCGCTTTACATGTTAATCAAATAATTTAGTTTTCCATCTACTAAACTAACCCGAAGAGAGTTTTTCATGATCCGACACGTTGTCTTTTTCAAATTCAAACCCGAAACCACTGAAGCCGAACGCAACGATTTGCAAAACCGCTTGCGTGTATTACCAGAAAAAATTTCTGTCATCCAAAGTTTTGAAGTGGGATTCGATGTTGTCCGCTCACCGCGCTCCTTTGATCTGGCGCTTGTGTCTGCGTTTGCAGATTTAGCGGCATTAGGCGAATACGCGAAACACCCCGAACACGTGCCCGTCGTTGAACGCGCCCGTGAAATCTGTGAGCAGATTGCGGCAGTGGATTATGAATACTAAGAAATTAGCCACAAAAAGCACAAAAGACACAAAAAGAATTTCCCTTTTGTGTCTTTTGTGCTTTTTGTGGCTATGAAAATTTTTACGCGTTCGGAGTAACCGATTGCCGCAACTCGCTCCGCAATTTTTCAATCTCGTCTAATTTGCTTTGAATGCGCGCGAACAATTCGTGCTGAGATTTGATGCCTTCCGCAATCAAAAAACCCGCAGCTTCTGCGCGTGATTTATAAATCCCTGCTGAAACCAGTGTGTCTAATGCATCGGATTCGCTCTCGCCAAGTCGCAACAACACTGTCGTGTCTTTGACGTTCACGGCGCGCTCGACAGCTTTATTAATGGTGTCAGGCGCTTTGGAAACAAAATCCCGAATAGCATTTACAACATCATCAAGCGTTGAATGAGTGCTGCCCGGTTGGTTGGGCGGCGTAGTACTGGGAACTAATTGTTCACCTTGTTGATTGCTCATAATCTCCTCCTCAAAAGTTATTTCTTCACACTAACAACAACGTAGCACAACCTTGAAAAGTTGCACTTATTGCTCGACATCAAGTTGTGGTTGTAATTTTACGAAGCCAAAGCCAAATGCGGTTAAAGCAAACGGCAACCGTTGAATTTTGTCATTGAAAATTTCAATGCCGGCAAAGTAATTTTTCTTCGTCGCTACTAAATTTTTCTTCGTGTTTTCAAATCCTTCGTTCAAGCGCAAAAATGCGTCATTCCCTTTCAAATCGGGAAAATCGTCCATCAGTTTTGTCATTGGCTCAACGGCTGTATTTAAATCTTTGAGCGCGGATTTGATTGCGTCCGCGTCGCCACTCTCGACTGCTTTTTTAATGGCTTCACGCGCGGCGTTCACTCCGGCCAAAGCTTCCGGTTCTTTTTTGATGATAGCTTTGACTGTATCGAGCAATTTAAAAGCGGCTTCGCCTTCGACCTGCATCGCCTGCAAAAATTGTTTCCAAACCATATCTACAGCGCCACGGCGACGGCCTAATTCATCTTTCGCGTAAGGAAATAATTTTTCGACCGGATAAAATTTGCTGTCGTTTTTGAATTGCTCCCATTTCCAGCTATTGTCGGGTTGCAGTGCGAACACTAATTGAATCGCTTTATTTTGCGCCAGGCTATTCGATTCAGCTTTTTCCTTAATCGTTACAATTGTCTTGCCATCTTTGGGATTAATCGCGCTTTCGCCCACTTCCATCACTTCGTCGAGTGCGCCTTTAATATTCGTCAGCGGCGATTCTGATTGAGTAATTACTTGTGTAGCGAGCGCGTGAAAAACTTCATCTGTGGTGATCTTTTTCGCAGGCGCTTGCGCCAGAGCCGCGAATGAGGCTACAATTAGAGTGAAAATTGCAATGGTAATTTTGTACATACGACCTCCAAAAATTGCTCACGGATACAGCGCGTCGCGCGCGTCCAAAATTTCAGAAGGAGTTTAGGTTATTCCAAACATCGAAGGCAACACAAAAGGTTTGAAGACGAACCAAATCAAACGGCTGGAAAAATTAACCACGCGCCGCGTTCCCGCGAACGAAATCATTACGCAGGAATTAGCGCGGCAAATGACCGAAATTTCGCACGAGATCAAACGGCAGGTCGGCGTACTTATTGATCGTAAAGGTCACGTTGAGCACGTCATTGTCGGCGACGCTTCGCGCATTGTACTTCCTGCACAAGCGCGTTCACGGTTAGCCGAATCGCGTTTCAGCGGCCTGCGCTGTTTACATACTCATTTACGCGGCGAACCGCTCACGCAAGACGACTTGACCGACTTGGCGCTGCTGCGTCTTGATTTGATGGGCGTGATTGATGTCGAAAAAGATTCTGGCTTACCTGGGTTGGTCAAAGCCGCGCACATGATGCCTACGACACAAATTCACAACGACGACGGCGAAGCCCTAAAACCACAGTATCAATTTCTTGATCCCAAAATTCCGAGCCAGCTTGATACTGATTTTACTGATTTAATCGAATCGCTCGAAGCCGAAATGTCGCGCAACGTTACCGCGCGCAAACGCTCCGACACACGCGACCGAGCGATACTTGTTTCCGTCACAACTGAAAGCCTGACCGAAGCGCGCGAGTCGTTGGAAGAATTGCGCGAACTCGCTTCATCCGGCGGATTATTTGTGCTGGATGAAATTATACAGCGCCGCCATAAACTTGACCCGGCAACGTTAGTTGGTAAAGGCAAACTTGACGAAATTATCATCAATTGCTTGCAGCTTGGCGCGGACATGATTGTTTTTGATCGTGAACTTTCGCCCGGACAAGTGCGTGCAATTAATGCCGCGACGGATTTGAAAATCGTGGACCGCTCGCAATTAATTTTAGACATCTTCGCCCAACGTGCGCAAACCAGCGAAGGCCGCATTCAAGTTGAATTAGCACAGCTAAAATATATGTTACCGCGCTTGTCTGGTTCAGGTTCAGAAATGTCGCGCTTAATGGGCGGCATCGGCGGACGTGGCCCCGGCGAAACAAAATTAGAAGTGGATCGCCGTCGCGTGCGTGATCGTATCACGCACCTTGAGCAACAAATTGATAAAGTACGCGAAGCCCGCCATCAACGCCGCGCCCAACGACAACGCCGCGAAATGCCTGTCGTTTCCATCGTCGGTTACACGAACGCTGGCAAAAGCACGTTGCTCAATTCCCTGACACAAAGCAAAGTGACCGCCGAGCAAAAAATGTTTGCAACGCTTGATCCAACTTCGCGGCGCTTACGATTACCAATGGATCGGGAAATTATCATCAACGATACAGTAGGGTTTATCCGCGATTTGCCGAAAGATTTGCTTTCGGCGTTCAAAGCCACGCTGGAAGAAATTGAGGAATCCGATTTGCTGATTCATTTGGTAGACGCTTCGTCGCCGCTGCTCGAAAATCAATTGCATTCCGTTGAGCGAATCCTGGAAGATTTGGAATTGCACCAAATTCCGCGCTTGCTGGTTTTCAATAAAGCCGATGCAGTTGAAGACAAAGAGCAATTAAAAAACCTGTGCAACACCTATCACGCAATGGCTGTTTCAGCACTTGACCGCAAAACGTTGTCAATGCTGGCGACAGAAATTGAATTTAAGCTGACTCCAACGATTGAAACAAATTACCAAATGTAGGACAGGCATCTTGACTGTCCCGCTCTCAATTATTGCCAGACTAGCGCAGTAAGTTGAGTGTCAAGTTTCCTGATAGTTCTACAATAATGTAGCAAGTACAGGCAGGATGCCTATCCTACATTTAGGAGAAGCCAGGATGAAAAAGTATTGAGTCATTCACAAGCGCCAGAAACCACTAAACATTATGAAAATATTGGCAGCCCGCGCTTAACCGCTACGCCTGCGTACAAAGAAGATTCCACTCAGCAATAAGATGTGTGTGTGATTCGCCTGCATTTCAGGGGCTATACTTCGATTTCATAGCATAATTCTGAATCATTGAGGAGGCTGAAAAAGAGGTAGACGCATTAAGCCTAACGTAGCCGGAGTCTTTTAGTTCAATTAGCTCAATATCTCTTGCAACTTCCTTAATCAAGGGGAAGAAAGCTCCGCCAGGTTCGTTGTGCATAAAGAAGTCTCCCAAGGATGCCGAGCATTTTTGACAATGATTGATGTAGTAAGAGGATTCGGTCGTATTGGAGTAATCAAGAAAATAGCTTGCGTGTTTTTCAGTAACAAAGACTTTGAGTCTTTCCGGTAAAAGCGCAACATAAAAAAACGTTACAAATTCAGCGCAGAGATTACCTTCCTCTTCAACACCTTCTGCGGCAAAGGAAATGACCTCGGAAAGATGTTCGCACTTCCAACACGGCTCTTTAGATTTGAGCAAGTAGAACGGAGATAGAGCTCTCAGATTGAACTCAGTTTCATATTTCGGTAGCCATTTTTCAAAAGGCTGCTTTTCAATTCCGTCTGGGATATACCACTTTTTTCGCTGCGTGTCCCATTTCGCTCCTAACGATTTGGCTTTATCCTTATCTTCAAATGGAACCTGCAAGAAATCCATTTCACACCTGCCTTTTCATAAAGCACTTGACCAATTCAAGTTCATGCCGTTTCTGAAATGTGATTATTCTTCTTACAATTTTTCTTACGACTATCGCCTTTTTCCATTTTAGCTTCACTACGGCAAGGTCTTTGAAAATGTAAGTATTACTAGCACAATTTGCTCCCATAATTTCGAGAGCAATAACCTTTTTATGAAACATAGGTAAAACTATTTTCCACACACCCTTTGTGCTTAGCAATACCATTCGCGGCTGCATTAAGGTTTTCGACTTATCAATAAAAATACCTGCTCCTTTCGCTTTGCAAAACAAGCTTTCATTGAGATATATCCTTCCTAATGTGCGATCTTGACGAAAAGACCACAAAGGGCGAACATCTTCCTTCTCATCATTTTTTTTCACAATCGCTATGCCTTCGGAGGAACTACGATGAAACGCAATTTCTTTTTCCTGCTGCCCGTCTTGTTCGCGCTATCACTCATGGTAACCGCACAATCATTTGTCAAAAGCGCAACCAACAAAAATGCCGATCCTGATTTGAGCGCGCTCAAACGTGAAGCCGTCGCTGAAGTTGATAAAATGCAAGCGCTCACACAACAAATGGTGGACAGCATTTTCAGCTTTTCTGAATTGGGCTTTCAGGAATATGAAACCAGCAAATACATCACCGGAATGCTCGAAAAGAACGGTTTCAAAATCGAACGCGGCGTAGCCGGAATGCCTACGGCGTGGACGGCAAGTTACGGTTCTGGCAAACCTGTCATTGGGTTCATCACCGATATTGATTGCATTCCGCGCGCATCACAAAAGCCTGGTGTTGCTTATCATGATCCTTTAATTGAAGGCGCACCCGGTCACGGCGAAGGTCATAATTCCGGGCAAGCCGTGAATGTCGTCGCAGCGCTCGCGCTAAAAAAATTGATGGAGAAAAATAAAATCCCCGGCACAATTCGCCTGTATCCAGGCGTTGCAGAAGAATTAGTAGCAACGAAAGCCTTTTTTGTCCGCGCCGGATTATTTAAAGATTTAGATGTGATGCTGGGCTGTCACGTCAGTGACGAATTCTCTACGAATTGGGGGCAACCACAAAAAAACAGCGGCCTCGTTTCTGTCCAATACTTTTTTCACGGCAAAGCAGCGCACGCGGCAGCCGCTCCGTGGTCAGGGCGCAGCGCACTTGATGCTGTAGAGCTGATGAACATTGGCTGGAATTATCGCCGCGAACATTTGCGCCTGAATCAACGCTCGCATTACGTCGTAGTCAATGGCGGCGATCAGCCTAATGTAGTCCCTTCAGAAGCAAGCGTCTGGTATTACTTCCGCGAACTTGAATATCCCCGAATCAAAGAACTTTTCGAGCTTGGTAATACGATGGCGAAAGCCGCTGCGTCAATGACGGAAACAACGGTTGACTGGCGTGTAGTCGGCTCCGCGTGGCCGAATCATTTCAATAAAACTGTCGCCGAAGTACAGCAAAAAAATATTGAAGCAGTTGGAATGCCCACGTGGGACAACAACGATCAAACGCTGGCAAAAGCGTTACAAAAAGAAATCAAAGCCAAAGTTGAAGGATTGAAAGACAAAGTCACTCCACTGGAACAACCTAAAGAAGTGCAAGGCGGCGGCTCCGATGACGTGGGCGATATTTCGTGGAATGTACCGATGGTGTATTTGCGCTACCCTGCGAATATCCCGAATTTGCCTGGTCACAGTTGGGAAAATGCAATTGCGATGGCGACGCCAATTGCGCACAAAGGATCGCTCGCAGGCGCGAAAGTGCAAGCAATGACCGCGCTGGATTTTTTGCTCAATCAGGAATTAGTCAAACAGGCGTGGGAATATTTCAATACCGTGCAAACGAAGGAAATAAAATATCAGCCGTTGATTGGCGAAAAAGATGTGCCAGCGGTTGAATTGAATAAAGAGAAGATGGAAAAGTTTGTGCCGGAATTAAAAAAATATTATTACGATCCGGCGAAATACAAAAATTATCTCGAACAATTGGGCATAAAATATCCGACCGTCCGTGAGAACAAATAATGCAACGCAGAAATTTTCTTGTTAATACTTTTGCCGCCCTTACACTGGCGAAAGTCAATATTTCTGCGGCTCCGCGCACAACTATCGCAATTCAAGGAGAGCAATTTTTCATCAATAGAAAACCAACGTACAAAGGCCGAATGTATAAAGGAATGAAAATTGAAGGGCTGTTGATGAATTCGCGGATGGTACAGGGAATTTATGATGACTTGAATCCTGAAACGCGCGATAGATGGAAATATCCAGACACGCAAAAATGGGACGCCGAGCGTAACACCAACGAATTTATCGCTGCGATGCCGGAATGGAGGAAACATGGCTTGCTGGCGATCACATTAAATTTACAAGGTGGCAGCCCGGAAGGATATTCAAAAGCACAGCCGTGGGAAAACAACGCTTTTGAACCAGACGGATCATTGCGAACTGCCTATTTGCGCCGTTTAGAACACATCATTAACAAAGCCGATGCTTTAGGAATGGTTGTCATTCTTGGCTATTTTTACTTCGGGCAAGATCAACGCTTGCGCGATGAAGCGGCGATAAAAAATGCAGTAGTAAATGCTACGCGTTGGCTGCAAGAAAAAGGCTGGCGCAATTTGCTAATTGAAGTGAATAACGAATGTAATATCAAAGCCTACGATCACGACATCCTCAAAGCTGAGCGCGTCCATGAATTAATCAATTTAGTGAAAACGACTACGCACAAAGGGCAACGCTTTTTGGTTAGTACAAGCTATGGCGGCGGTGCGATTCCAACCACGAATGTAGTGCAAGCTTCCGATTATTTATTACTGCATGGCAATGGCGTCAAAGACCCGAATCGAATTGCTGAGATGGTGAAAATCACGCGCCGCGATCCGGCCTATCGCCCGATGCCGATTCTATTTAATGAAGACGATCATTTCGATTTCGACCAACCCAGCAACAATATGATGAAAGCGCTGAGCGTGTATGCTTCGTGGGGGTATTTCGATCCCGGCAAGAGCGATTATCAGGATGGCTATCAAAGCCCGCCCGTAAATTGGGGCATTAATTCAGCTCGTAAAAAGGCATTTTTCAACTTGCTGAAAACCGTAACCGGAACGTGATTGCGGGTCGAAGATAAGCTGCTCCAACTATTACGGGTTTATCAAAAATCTACGCCTCCCTCCCTATTTCCTGATGTTCAACCACTTTCCCCTAGCCTTGACAGGTCATTGGAACTCGCATACCTTAAACAAGTAATCAATTATTGAAAATCCGGCAAATTATTCACAACCCCTGAGGCAGGTTCCACTCTACAAAAGTGTTCCGGCCCAATCTTCACCTAGGTACTAAGCTACATTTCTTCACTGCTTAAGGCCTACTTCAGGAGGGAATTCCATGAAACACAGATTCCTCTGGTTGAGCGTAATAGCATTGCTCTTATTACCGCTCTATCATTCTGTAGCCCGCGCTGATTCAGTCACGTTGCTGCCGGGAACGAGTCAAACCTTAACTTTTTCAGTACCGGGCAACCCAACGTTTTCCGCGCAGGCAACGTTCACTCTCAGTTCGTCGGGAAGTATGCTTACACTCAATGCGGCGAATCTTTCCCCGCAAGGAAGCGGGGTTGATGTCATCGGCATATTTTATGTCGCTGCCAATCCTATGACGTTTACGTCGTCATTACTAAGCACGTCCGGCGCGTTCCAGACGCAAGGGTTTCTGGGTGCAGGTCAAAGCGGCGGAGCTTCACTTCAACTCAGCCGTGCGGTTACAGAAGGATTTATTAATCCAACTTATCGCGTGATCTTTCGCCTGGCTGACGGCACACAAGTTACGGCCTTTGGAACAGCGGCAGTTCCTGAGCCCGCAACACTGCTGTTGCTTGGCACAGGATTATTTGGCGTAGCGGCAAAAATTCGCGGGCACAGAAAAACGCTTAGCAGGAAAGCTCAACAGGAAGTTTAGCGCAACGCTTTAAAGACAACGCCAAAAGCGGTAGGAAAAAGACTTGATCTTTTTTTCTGCCGCTTTTTTTTCATTATTGAGGCTGTTTCGAGTACATTATCTGCCAATCATGGAAACAACACTTTCATCGTCTCCGCTCAATTCATCAACCGGAGCAACGGCGCGACGCATTAATACAGTTGATCTGTTGCGCGGTCTTGTAATGGTCATTATGTTGCTCGATCACACGCGCGAATTTTTTCATGGCGACGCGTTAGACTTTGATCCAACTGATCTCACGAAAACAAACGTGTCAGTATTTTTCACGCGTTGGATCACGCATTTTTGCGCACCTGCGTTTGTTTTTTTGGCAGGCACAAGCGCGTATTTGCAACTGGCGCGAGGCAAATCAAAATCCGCGTTAGCAAAATTTCTGCTCACGCGTGGATTGTGGTTGATTGCGATAGAACTGCTCGTCGTTCGTATCCTCGTTTGGTTCAATGTTGATCCGCATTTTGTGTTTATGCTGCAAGTCATTTGGGTCATTGGCGTAGGCATGATTTTTCTGGCTGCGCTGATTCATTTGCCCATGCGAGCAATTGCGATGATAGGCGGCGGAATGATTTTGCTGCACAACTTGCTTGACCTGATTCCATTCAAAGCATCGCCACCACCAACAAAATTTTGGGAAGCAATTTGGATGATCCTGCATCAGCCGGGCATCGTATTTTTCACGCCACAAACGCACGGGCTAGTGCTGTATCCGCTCATTCCCTGGATTGGCGTCATCGCGCTTGGTTATGTTTTTGGTGCCGTGTTTCAAATGGATTCTGAGCCACGCAGAAAATTATTATTTCGGCTCGGCACAATTTTGCTGGTTAGTTTTGTAGTCCTGCGCGCGATTAATATTTACGGTGATCCACTACGTTGGAGTCCGCAAAAAAACTTTGCGTTCACAGTGCTCTCGTTTCTGAATGTTCTTAAATATCCACCTTCCCTTTTGTTTCTTTTGCTGACACTCGGCGCGGCAATTCTGGCACTCTCCATTTTTGAAAAGAGCGGCCAGGGAAAGCTTGCCCAAATTATGATTACCTTCGGACGCGTACCGTTATTCTTTTACATCGGGCAATGGATTACGGCGCACGGCCTCGCAGTCATCGTCAGCTATCTGGCAGGCAAACCGATTGGCTGGTTATTCACAGGACTGCTAGATCGGCCATCACAAAACCCTGGCAATCTGGGGTTTAATCTGGGAGTTGTATATTTATTCTGGTTTATCGGCTTGCTGATTTTGTACCCGCTCTGCCGTTGGTTTGCCGGAGTCAAACAACGCCGCAAGGATTGGTGGCTAAGTTATCTGTAAGAATTAGGAGTTAGCGATTAGCAATTAGCGAAGGCAGCTATCTGCCTTCGTGTTTTACTAACAGCTAACTGCTAATCGCTTTTAGCGAAGCTAATATTTTTTTGCGCGACTACGCCGTGTACGTCAGTCAGGCGAAAATCAGGTCTGGCAAACCAGCTTACTACGATTGCTGAAAAAGTAACTGGAAATTAAGCCAGAAGCCATAACGCATTTACCGACCAAACTAGCCATCAAAGTAAGATTCAGCTACACTTCGTAACTGCTAAACAGCATGATCAACCAAGGCTAATGCCCCAGCTACTATTCGTGGCCTTAATTAATATTTTCATTATCATTATTGGATAAGTTGCGAAGATGAATAATAGTTTTTTTGAACACCCGATCCTTAACTCGCCATACAATTATCCTGCTCGATATTGGGAATTAGACGAACATGGACAACCGACACATCAAACCATAAATAGCCGTCGTGAGTCGAAATACATCACGCCAATCCCAAAACCCAAAAAGCGAAAAACGGCTGCCGAGCAACAAAAAATAGTATTTGACGAAGGGTTGGGACTTTCAACCGAAAAACAACAATATGACCCAACGCCTATCATTAACGAATTACGATTTTATGTTGATCAATGGCGCAAACTGGCTAATCCCAACGATTGGCAAGTGACTCCAGCAACGGCAAGATTATTGCAGCATTGGCGACATCACAATTTCAGCAGCGTTCGCCCCTTTTTCTGCCAAGTCGAAGCCGTTGAAACGGTGATCTGGCTGACCGAAGTTGCGCCCAATTTCGGAGCGCGCGGAGAAAAATTCCTCAATCATCTTGTTAATGCTAACCATGAAGCTAACCCCGAGCTAATGCGTTTAGCATTAAAATTAGCCACTGGCGCAGGCAAAACCACCGTCATGGCAATGCTGATCGCCTGGCAAACTATCAATGCCGTGCGTTCCCCGAATAGCAAAAAATTCACGCGCGGTTTTTTGGTTGTCGCGCCGGGCTTAACAATTAAGGATCGGTTGCGCGTTTTGCAGCCGCACGACCCCGATAGCTATTATGCCGACCGTGAACTTGTCCCCAACGATTTATTGGATGACATCCGACGCGCCAAAATCGTCATTACAAATTATCACGCCTTCAAATTGCGCGAACGCATGGAACTTTCCAAAGGTGGTCGCTCGTTATTGCAAGGACGCGGCGAAACACTCAACACCCTCGAAACTGAAGGGCAAATGTTACAGCGAGTCATGCCTGAATTGATGGGGCTGAAAAACATCCTTGTCCTCAATGACGAAGCGCACCATTGTTACCGCGAACGACCGCGCCGCCCCGACGAAGAAGCCTTGAGTGGCGACGAAAAAAAAGAAGCCGAACAAAACAATGAAGCGGCACGGCTCTGGGTTTCCGGGCTTGAAACCGTCAAACGCAACCTTGGCATTACGCGGGTAATTGATCTTTCTGCGACGCCATTTTTCCTGCGTGGTTCTGGTTATGCCGAAGGCACTTTGTTTCCATGGACAATGAGCGATTTTTCGTTGATGGATGCGATTGAATGCGGCATCGTAAAATTGCCGCGCGTGCCTGTAGCCGACAATATCCCCGGCAGTGAAATGCCAAAATTTCGTAATTTGTGGGAAAACATTCGCGCCAAAATGCCCAAGAAAGGACGCGGTAAAGCTGGCAACCTTGATCCGCTCAGCTTACCTGTCGAATTACAAACAGCATTGGAAGCGTTGTATGGGCATTACGAACAAACCTTTGCGCTATGGCAACAAGCAGGCATTCGCGTCCCGCCCTGTTTTATTGTTGTTTGTAACAATACTTCGACTTCAAAACTCGTCTATGACTATATTTCCGGTTTTGTGCAGGAAAATGAAGATGGTTCCAGTCAAATCATTAACGGACGCCTTCCGCTCTTTCGCAATTATGATGATTACGATAATTCTCTGGCGCGTCCGCACACACTGTTAATTGATAGCAATCAATTGGAATCAGGTGAGGCACTTGACGACAGTTTCCGCAAAATGGCTGGCCCCGAACTTGAACGGTTTCGGCGCGAAATTAAGGAACGTACGGGCGACACCAAACAAGCGGATAACCTGACCGATCAACAAATACTGCGCGAAGTCATGAACACTGTAGGAAAAGCCGGAACTCTGGGCGAATCCATTCGCTGTGTTGTTTCAGTTTCTATGTTGACCGAAGGTTGGGACGCCAACACTGTCACGCACGTGCTTGGTGCGCGCGCGTTTGGCACGCAGTTATTGTGCGAACAGGTGATTGGACGTGCGCTGCGTCGTCAATCTTACGATCTCAACGAAGAAGGTTTATTCAATGTCGAATACGCTGATGTGCTGGGCATTCCGTTCGATTTCACCGCCAAGCCAGTTGTCGCGCCACCGCAAAAACCACGCGAAACAATTCAGGTCAAAGCCGTGCGCCCTGACCGCGATCATTTGGAAATTCGCTTTCCACGCGTGGAAGGGTATCGCGTCGAATTACCCGAAGAACGGTTGACGGCTGAATTCAATGAAGATTCTATCTTGGAATTAACGCCCTTACTGGTCGGCCCATCAATCACACACAATGAAGGCATTATCGGTGAAGCGGTTGATCTGAACTTAAAACATCTTGATGACCTGCGCCACTCAACGCTTTTGTATAAACTGACCGAAAGATTACTCATGACCAAATGGCGCGATTCTGGCGGCGAAGTGCAATTACATCTTTTCGGACAACTCAAACGCATTACGAAACAATGGCTCGACACTTGTTTAGTATGCAAAGGCGGCACAGTCCCCGCGCAACTGCTTTATCAGGAACTGACGGATATGGCTTGTGAACGCATTACCGCCGGAATTACCCGCGCACTTATTCATGAACGTCCGGTCAAAGTCGTGCTTGATGCCTATAATCCAATTGGTTCGACGCTGCATGTCAAATTCAACACATCGAAACTCGCACGCTGGCAAACCGACGCCCGACGCTGCCACCTGAATTGGATCGTGCTTGACAGCGATTGGGAAGCCGAATTCTGCCGCGTCGCCGAATCACATCCGCGCGTCCACGCTTATGTCAAAAATCATAATTTGGGGCTGGAAATTCCCTACCGCTACGGTTCCGGCACACGCAAATACCTGCCTGATTTTATTGTGCTATTGGATGACGGGCACGGGCCTGATGATCTGTTGCATCTGATTGTCGAAATCAAAGGCTACCGTCTGGAAGACGCGAAAGATAAAAAAGCGACAATGGAAACGTATTGGATTCCAGGCGTTAATAATAACGGGCAGTTTGGACGTTGGGCGTTTGTGGAATTTACCGATGTCTTTCAAATGGAACATGATTTTGCCGACAAAATCGAAACGGCTTTTGACAACGTGATTGCATCCGTTGTTACGCAATAGAAAATCACTATTCCGCTAAGCTCCGTAGGAGCGTGATGTTTATAGCCCGTAGGCAGTTGTTTTTCCAGCTCCGTAGGATACATCTGGCACATTTCGCTCCTACGGAGCTTGGCAACAACCAATCGGCGCGGTGCTATAAATATGCCGCGCCGCTGGCGCTGGGGAACAACCAATTGTTGTGCTGCTAGCAACATTTTGCTCCTACGGAGCCTAGGGGAAATAGGGATTAGGAGGGGGAAACAATGGCGAACACGTATACGCAGATTTACCTTCAAGTCGTCTTTGCTGTGCAAGGTCGGCAATCATTGATTCAACCTGCGCACAAAGAAGAGATTTACAAATACATCACGGGCATTGTGACTAATCAGGGGCAGAAGATGTTGCAAATCAACGGCGTTGCCGATCATGTGCATTTGCTGATTGGTCTAAAACCCAATATCGCGTTATCCGATCTGGTCAGAGACATCAAAGCGGGTTCTTCCAAATTCATCAACGAGCAGGGCTGGATACGTGGCAGGTTCAATTGGCAGGAAGGCTTTGGCGCGTTTTCGTATGGTCATTCGCAACTGGATCGAATTATTCAATACATCCGCGCGCAGGAAAAACATCATCAGCAAAATTCATTCAAGCATGAATACCTGACACTATTACGTAGATTCGATATTGCCTTTGCGGATAAATACGTTTTCGATTTTTTCGACGTTGAAACGCCTCCAGAGGCATAAGAGGATAGGGTTGATAGATTAGATAAAGATTATTCCCATTAGCTCCGTAGGAGCGATATGTTGATAGCTACGCAACCAGGATAATTTATCAAGCTCCATAGGAGCGATATGTTTATAACCCTGAATCCAGAATATTTTATCAAGCTCCATAGGAGCGATATGTTGATAGCCACGCAACCAAGATAATTTATCAAGCTCCATAGGAGCGACATCTGGCACATTTCGCTCCTACGGAGCTTGGAAAAATCGCTCATCCGTGGCTATAAACATTGCGCTCCGCTGGAGCTACCATGCTACTTAAACAACGAATTTTCGCATAATTACGATGGCAAAAAATCAAACACCTAAAACTGTCGAAGCCCTCACACACGATGATGCTTCGCGCAAAAATATTCCTACGGCTGAATATCAATCCGTCATGCGCGAAGCTGACAAATCTCCGGTCAGCGTAGCCTATGAACGACGCAATCGTGATCTTGATCCGCAATTGGTTTGGCGCGGCAAAGATATGCAGGATTGGTCAGATTTGGTCGTGCAGGCTCCGCCGCTCTACATTCAGGAAAAGGTGCATCCGAAGGCGTTGATTGATGATTTGATGCGCCGTTCCAAAGCCGATGACAAAGCCAGTGACGCGCAATTTGATCTATTCGCTGATTTCAATGGCTTGCCCAATGATGATGCCAAGACGGAGTTTTATCAGCACGATGCGCATTGGGCGAATCGCATGATTCTCGGCGACAGTTTGCAGGTGATGGCGAGTCTGGCTGAACGCGAAGGGTTGCGCGGCAAGGTGCAATGCATCTATTTCGATCCGCCTTACGGCATCAAATTTAATTCTAATTTTCAGTGGTCAACCACCAGCCGCGATGTCAAAGACGGCAACGCCGACCACATCACGCGCGAACCCGAACAGGTCAAAGCCTTCCGCGACACGTGGCGCGACGGCATTCATTCTTATCTCACGTACCTGCGCGACCGCCTGACCGTAGCGCGTGATTTATTGACCGACAGCGGTTCAATCTTTGTGCAGATTGGCGATGAGAATGTGCATCGCGTGCGGGCGGTGATGGATGAGGTGTTTGGGGATAGCAACCACGTCATCGAAATCAAATTTCGCACTACGAGTAACCGAACTGCCGATTTCTTGCCCTCAATTTTCGACACCATTGTTGTCTATGCCAAAGTGAAGTCGTCATGTAAGTTCCGGCGTCCTTTCAAATCAAAAGAATACACAGACGTTTCGGATGACTCGTATGGCTGTATTGAAACCGAGGTCTTTGACTGGCGACGCCTTTCAAAGACGGAAAAAGAGACTCCCAAAGAAGTAGAAAAAAATGGTGTTCTATTTGGACTCGGTGATTTGACATCCTCACACGAATACACGCGCGAAACTTTTGAATGGCAAGGAGGAAGATTCGACCCCAAAAAGCGATATTGGTCTACATCTCTTGACGGATTGCGACGTTTGGGACGAGGGAATCGTCTCTGTGATGTAAACGGAACCCTACGCTATAAACGAATTTTTAATGACACACCAGCATCGCCTTTAACTAATATCTGGGCGGATACAGGAAGCGGCTCACAAACCGAAGAACGTTCTTATGTAGTTCAGACAGTGGCCCGCGCTGTTGAGCGTTGCATCTTAATGGCAACTGATCCTGGCGACCTCGTGCTTGATCCAACCTGCGGTTCTGGTACGACGGCTTATGTCGCCGAACAATGGGGACGCCGCTGGATGACGATTGACACTTCGCGTGTTGCGTTGGCACTGGCGCGGGCGCGAATTATGGGCGCACGTTATGCCTATTACCTGCTCGCCGATTCGCCCGAAGGTCAACAGAAAGAAGCCGAAGTGACGCGCACTGTGCCTTCGTCGCATCCGACTTACGGCAAAATCACGCAGGGCTTTGTTTATGAACGCGTCCCGCACATCACGCTAAAATCCATCGCCAACAATGCCGAAATTGATGTCATTTGGGAAAAGTTTCAGCCCACGCTCTCCGCGCTGGCGGAAGCAATGAACGAAGCAGGCGGAGGCATAAACGGCAAGCCATGGCAGGAATGGGAAGTACCGCGTGAAGCGAATGAAAAATGGTCGGCGCAGCTAAAAAAATCACACGCGGAATGGTGGCAGCAACGCATCGCCCGGCAACGCGAAATTGACGCCAGCATCGCCGCCAAAGCCGAATTTGAATATCTTTACGACAAACCTTACGACGACAAAAAACGCGTGCGCGTCGCGGGGCCGTTCACCGTCGAAAGCCTCTCGCCGCATCGCGTCTTAGGCGTAGACGAAAACGACGAATTAATTGACCCGCTCAAACAGGTCAAAGCCGAAGCGCAAAGCTTCGATCAAATGATTCTCGAAAACCTGAAAACAGCAGGCGTGCAACAAGCGCACAAGGAAGACAAAATTATTTTCACTGCGCTTGTGCCGTGGCCGGGCTATTTTATTTGCGCTGAAGGCCGCTACGTCGAAAACGAATCAGCGCAGGAAAAACGCGCGGCAATTTTCATCGGCCCGGAATTCGGCATCGTCTCACGTCCTGATCTGGTCGCCGCCGCCAAAGAAGCAGGCGAAGCGGGCTTTGATGTACTGATAACCTGCGCCTTCAATTACGACGCGCATTCGACCGAATTCAGCAAGCTGGGACGCATTCCCGTCCTCAAAGCGCGAATGAACGCTGATCTGCATATGTCTGACGACCTCAAGAACACAGGCAAAGGAAATCTTTTCGTCATTTTCGGCGAACCAGACATTGAGGTTTTATCCGCCGAAGACAATCAGATTTGCGTCAAGGTCAACGGCGTAGACGTGTTCCGCCCCAACACGGGCGAAGTCATCAGCGACAACGCCGACGGCATCGCCTGTTGGTTCATTGATACTGATTACAACGAAGAAAGTTTCTTTGTACGCCACGCTTATTTTTTAGGCGCAAACGATCCCTACAAATCGCTCAAGACAACACTCAAAGCCGAAATCAATGAAGAGGCGTGGGCTACGCTCAATAGCGATGTCTCACGACCATTTGCAAAACCCGTATCTGGACGCATCGCCGTCAAAGTCATCAACCATCTGGGCGATGAAGTCATGAAAGTATTTCGGGTCTGAGCTATAACTGTAGAGCGGGTTGTTTACCCGCCCTCCTTATCAGCTCAAGCACTGAGCTGGGACTGTGGAGCGGGTTCTTTACCCGCCCTCCTTATCAGCTCAAGCGGGTAAAGAACCCGCTCCACAACAATTGATGCCCCTTGGGATGACGACATGGAATTTCGTATTGCTGATACCTTCACCGACAGCCTCGCCAAACTCACCGGCGAAGAGCAGAAAGCCGTCAAAACCACTGCGTTTGATTTGCAAATGAACCCGATCAATCCGGGGATGCAATTCCACAAAATTGAGCAGGCCAAAGACCCGAATTTCTGGTCAGCACGTGTGAACAAAGATTTGCGGTTGATTGTGCATAAGACTGCCGCAAGTTTTTTGTTGTGCTATGTGGATCATCACGACAAGGCATATAACTGGGCAGCCCGGCGCAAACTGGAAACGCACCCCAAAACCGGCGCGGCACAATTGGTCGAAATGCGGGAAACCGTACAGGAAATTATTGTTCCGAAATACATTGAGGTTGAGCAGCCCAAACCGTTGCTTTTTACGCGGCTTTCTGACCACGAATTATTGAGCTACGGCGTACCGGAAGAATGGCTGGCGGATGTGCGGCAAGTCAACGAAGATACGCTGTTGATATTGGCAAATCATTTGCCGGGTGAAGCGGCAGAAGCCTTGCTTGAAATCGCAGTGGGCGGTAAGCCGCAGGTAACACGTCCAACCGCGCCAAGCGCGAATCCGTTTGAACATCCAGATGCAATGCGTCGCTTCCGCGTGATGAACGATGTTGAGGAATTAGCGCGCGCGTTGGAATTCCCATGGGAAAAATGGACGATTTTCCTGCACCCATCACAACGCCAATTGGTCGAACGAGATTATCAGGGGCCGGCTCGTGTGGCAGGTTCAGCAGGCACAGGCAAAACAGTTGTGGCGTTACATCGCGCGGCGCATTTGGCACGACACAATCGCCAGTCACGGATTTTATTAACAACTTTTTCTGATACGTTGGCAAAAGCGTTAGATACAAAATTGCGCCGCCTGTTACATCACGAACCTCGCTTGGCTGAAAACATCGAAGTATCTGCGCTGAATAAAATTGCGCTGAAGCTTTATAAAGCGCGTTTCGGCAGCCCCAAATTGATCTCCAATAAAATCCTCAATGAACTATTGAGAGAAGCTTCCCAACAAGTAGAAGCCCATAAATTCTCAATTCAATTTTTGCGCTCTGAATGGGAAGAGGTCGTTGACGCCTGGCAATTAGATAGTTGGGAAGCATACCGAGATGTAAAGCGATTAGGTCGCAAGTTGCGTTTGCCTGAACCACAACGAGCCCAGCTTTGGGTAATCTTTGCTTATTTGCTTCAACAACTGCGTGAACGTGAATTGCTTACCCATGCTGGTTTGTTCAGACGACTGACGGAAGAATTGCATACCAGCCAAAAATTGCCTTTTGATTTTGCCGTAATTGACGAAGCGCAAGATGTTGGTATTGCACAATTGCGTTATTTAGCAGTGCTGGGAGCCAATCGCCCCAACGGGCTTTTCTTTGCGGGCGATTCAGGCCAACGCATATTGCAGCAACCATTTTCGTGGAAAGCATTAGGCGTGGACATTCGTGGACGTTCACGTACCCTGAACATAAATTATCGAACTTCACACCAAATCAGGCAGCATGCGGATAGATTATTGGGGCCAGAAATTGCAGACGTAGATGGCAATATAGAAGAACGCCGCAACACAATTTCTGTTTTCAATGGCCCAGCTCCCCTGATCAAAATACTAAAAAATGAGCAAGAGGAAAACCAAGCTGTCAGTCAGTGGATGTTAGCGCGTAGTCAGGATGGTGTCCGACCCGATGAATTTGGGGTTTTCGTTCGCTCAGCAGCACAATTACAACGCGCCAAAACTGCGGTAGAAAAGGCTGGTCTAAAGTTCAAAATTCTTGACGAAAATACCGAAACGGAGTACGGCTTTGTTTCGCTCAGTACCATGCATTTAGCAAAAGGTCTGGAATTTCGCGCGGTAGTGGTGATGGCCTGTGATGATGAGGTTATCCCTTCACAAGAACGAATTGAAACAGCCGTTGATACATCAGATCGGGAAGAAGTATATAATACCGAACGTCATTTACTTTACGTTGCTTGTACGCGCGCCCGTGATTACTTACTCGTAACAAGTGCCGCCACCGCATCAGAATTTTTAAATGATTTACAGAAATAGGATTTACGCCAACATTTTCTTGTTCACTACGCCATGAACATCTGTTAAGCGGAAATCGCGGCCTGCAAATCGGAACGTTAATTTTTCGTGATCGAAGCCGAGCAAATGCATCAACGTAGCGTGCAAATCATGCACGTGAATACGATCCTCAATCACATTAAATCCAAATTCGTCCGTCGTCCCAAGCGTAATGCCAGGTTTCACGCCGCCGCCCGCAACCCACATCGTAAAGGCTTTGTTGTGGTGATCGCGGCCTAGGCTGCGGCCTGCGTCAGGATTACTTTCGACCATTGGCGTGCGCCCGAATTCCCCGCCCCACAACACCAGCGTGTCGTCGAGTAATCCGCGTTGTTTCAAATCCTGAATCAAAGCTGCATTCGCTTGGTCTGTGTTTTTGCATTGGCTCAGCACACCTTTTTTGACTTCGCTGTGATGATCCCACGCTTCGTGATTGAGTTGGACGAAGCGCACGCCGCGTTCGATCAAGCGGCGCGCGAGCAAACAATTATTCGCGTACGAAGCTTTGCCCGGCTCCGCGCCATACAGCGCTAACGTTTCTTTTGACTCTTTAGAAATATCCATCAATTCCGGCGCGCTTTCCTGCATGCGATACGCCATCTCAAATGAATTGATGCGTGTAGCGATTTCAGCATCGCCTGTTAATTCCAAATGATGTTGGTTGATATTTTTCAGCGCGTCCAGCGATTGCCGCTGCATTTCGCGCGTGATGCCGCGCGGATTTGAGAGCGCCAAAATCGGATCGCCGCTGCGACGAAACGGCACGCCCTGATAATACGTCGGCAAAAAGCCGCAGCCCCAATTTGCCGCGCCGCCGCTGGTTCCGCCACCAGAAGAAAGAACGACGTAAGCGGGCAAATCTTTTGTTTCGCAACCTAAACCATACGTCACCCACGCGCCAAAACTGGGGCGCCCGAATTGGATTGATCCGGTTTGCATGAAAACCTGACCGGGCGCGTGATTGATTGCGTCGGTAACCATGCCGCGCAAAATTTGAATGTCATCCGCAACTTTGGGCAAATGCACGAACGCATCAGACATTTCTGCGCCAGATTTTCCGTGCTTGGCGAATTTAAACTCTGAAGCGTACAAACCCGCGTCAGGTCGGATAAACGCGTAGTTAATGCCTTTGACAAATTCCTGCGGCACAGGCTTGCCGTTATATTTTTCAAGGCTCGGCTTGTAATCAAACATGTCCAATTGCGAAGGTCCGCCCGAATTAAAAAGATAAATCACGCGCTTTGCTTTCGGCGCAAAATGCGGTTGCTTCGGCGAAAGCGGATTATCCATTTGCGAAGTACGCGCCTGAGCTTGCGGAGTTGCAACTGCGTTTTCATTCAACAATGAAGCTAACGCGATGGAGCCTAGTCCTACGCCACATTCTTTAAAAAAATGACGACGCGTGACCAGTGTTCTAAATTCGTGATTGATCTCATCTTTGTAGTTCATAAAAGCTCCAAAATAATTACAACGCTTTAACCATGACAAGCGAATTTTCGTTGGTACTAACCGAAAATGGATTTTTTAATGTACGCCCAAATATATTGGACGAGACTTCAAACACATCGCCGTCTTGTGCTTCAAACCCACTCAAACAACTCAACACTGCCGCGCCAAAATAGTGTACGTGAACATCGCCCGGTCTTCTGAAATTTGCGTATTTAAAATGATGGTGTTCCAGATTCGCAATGGTGTGCGACATGTTTGCTTCGCCGCTCAGCCAATCACCTGACCAAACGACTTCGCCGCCACGCGTGATGCGTGCGTGACCTTCGATATGATCGGGCAATGCGCCGACAAAAAGCTCTGGGCCGAACGAACATTGGCGCAATTTTGAATGCGCGAGGTACAAATAATTTTGGCGTTCTAATTTGTGGTCAGAATATTCATTGCCGAGCGCGAAGCCTACGCGCAATGGTTCGCCCTGATCGCCGATTACATACAAACCAACAATTTCAGATTCTTCGCCGCCGTCTTCTGCGAACGCTGGTAATTCAATTGAGGCTTCGGGCGCTACAATGCAGGAGCCATCGCCTTTATAAAACCATTCGGGCGCGACACCAATTTGTCCTTCGGCAGGCTTGCCGCCTTCCAAACCTAGCTTGAACATTTTCATCGAATCGGTAAGCGTGTCCGCCTGTAATTTTGCATGCATCGCATCGCGTGATTGGGCACTGCCCAAATGCGTCAAACCGGTGCCGGTCACTAAACAATGCGCAGGGTCTGGATGATCAAGCGGCGGCAAAACGCGTTTAGTGGTCAGCAAATTTTCGTAATCAATTTTTTCATCAATCGCCTGAGAAGCAATAAAATCCGCCAGTTTCACATTTGCGCGATGCGCGCTGAGTGCCAGTTCGTACACACTGATTGCAGCAGCCACCGGTGTCACTGTTTGCCGATCATCGTTGACGACGGCAACACGGCGGGAATTTTTCTCGTCAAGAAATTGAATCAAGTTCATTACTGATGTAGCTCCGTGAGATTTTTTTGCATACAGACGCTGTTTTCGACGCCAGCGTATTGCCCATAATTCGGGATTATTTCGTAACCATTTCTTTGATACAGGCGAATTGCTTCAGGCTGTTTTTTGCCAGTTTCTAAAATGCATTTTTTCATGCCAATTTCGTTCGCCCAATTTTCAAGTTCAATCAAAACTTGTTCCGCAATCCGTTGCCCACGAAATTCAGGTCGGACAAACATCCGCTTTATTTCAACTATATTTTCAGCATAAGCCTTAAATGCTCCGCAGGCGACCGCCTGATTTTCAACATAGGCAACGACCGCGTGCTGAATCATATCGATTTTGTTGTATTGCGCATAAAACGAATGATCTTCGCCATCGCGGATGCGCAAATCCTGATCAAGCAAAACAACCAACGCTTGAAAATCAGGATTACTGGAATTTGTCCTCTCAACAATAATCATAATCAGAAGCAAAATTATTCTTTAGTAATTGTCTCATCCAAATTCAATAGCACCCGCGCCACCATTGCCCAAGGCGCAAGTTCGTGCAAATCAACTTTATCCGGCAAATTATTTATGTCAGCACTTGAAACATAAACTGCCGACGCCGTATTGCCTTTGAAAATTGTGCGTTGTTGTTGCAACAGCTTCGTCAATTCCGTTAACTCAAACGCATCAGGTTCTCGCGCGGTACAAAGCTTGTACGCATAAATAATTTTGTCGCGGTCTGTCGTGCCGCCTTCTTTCCACACCCGTAAAGCAAGGCTTTGCGCAGCCTCCATAAACGTCGTGTCATTTAATGTGGTCAGTGATTGCAGCGGCGTATTGGAACGGATGCGGCGCGTACAGGAAAAATCTCCGTTCGGTTGATCGAAGACCTGCATACTGGGATATGGCACATTGCGTTTCCAAAATGTGTACATTCCGCGCCGATAACGATCTTCGCCCGTGCTGGTTTCCCATTTCATGGGGCCGCCATAACCTAAACTTAATACTCCGTCAGGAATGGGCGGGAAAACGCTGGGGCCACCGATTTTATTGCTCATCAATCCGCTTGCGCTCAAAGCAATATCACGAATTAATTCTGCTTCGACGCGTACACGCGGGGCGCGTGCAAGCCAGAAATTATACGGGTCTTTTTCCATTAACTGCGGCGTCACTTTGGAAGATTGACGATAGGTTGCAGAGGTAACGATCAGTTTATGAATCGCTTTCATATTCCAGTGCTGAGTGCTGAGTGCTGAGTGCTGAGTTTGTTTTACTTCCGCATTCCGCACTTCGACTTCCGCATTCCCGTCGCGCAGCGTGACCGCGAGCCAATCCAATAACTCAGGATGCGTTGGTTTGTCGCAGCGGTTGCCAAAATCTTCGGGCGTACTGACTAAGCCTTGTCCGAAATAACTTTGCCAAATGCGATTGATGATGACGCGGGCGGTTAAGGGATTTTCTTTCGCAACAATCCATTGCGCCAGGCCAAGGCGATTGCGCGGCGCGTTGGCGGGAAACGGATGCAGAAACGATGGCGTATTAGGTGAAACTTCATCGCCGAGATTTTGCCAGTCGCCGCGTTTGAAAATTCTTGTCGTGCGCGGTTGCGAGCGTTTTGCCAGCGCTAACGTAATTGGCCCATACGGCCATTCTTTCAGCAGGTCATCAATTTTTTTATTCGTCTCGGCCCATTCAGGAACTGATGCTCGATAATAACTGAACAATTCGCGTTGCTGTTCGGGCGTGCGTTGAGCAGCAGGAATCGCAAAAATCTTGCGTGCCGCCGTCGGCACAACATCCGCCGTCGGATTTGGATCGCTTGTCACAGAAATCCGAAACCGTCCAATGTTCGGTTTGCCCCACGCAATTGATTCATCAAACTTTTCGGCAAGCTGGAAGGTGAAAAATGTGCCGCCATCAAATCCTACAGGCGATTTCGTAGCGATCACAATATTGCGATCCTGATTGCGTTTCACTGGGCCAAAATCATTGCTCCAGTGTGTTTTCATATTGCCGTCAATAATGTTGCTGGCAGGAAAATCAGGCCGCGACATATCGGCGGAAACGTTCGCCAAGGCAATTTTTTCGAGCGCATCTTTTTTGTCGAGCGGCGCGACTTCGGCAATAAATTCCGTGAAGTACAAGCTGCCATCGGCTGAACGACCTGGCCCACCACGCGGCAAGTTCTGGTCAGCCATTAACTCAATGCGAAAGCCTGTAATATTTTTGACGTTTGTTTTTGCCTTAACAATATAATTATTTGACGTAGCGTTATCACCCTTGGCAATAAACGATCCGTCTTCAAGTTTGTCGAATTTCACCCCGAAGGCCGCAAAAATTTCCGCATCAGAAATCGGTGTCCAGTTAATTTGATTTTGCTTTGATTTTGTTTCCCAACGCGCGACGAGGTCTTCAGGCGTCATGCCTGTACGCGTGCGCAATTCGGTTTCAAGCTCTGCTATTTTGCCTGTAATTTCGGCGCGTTTCTTATTAACCTTTTCGTCCGGCACTTCGATTTCAGGCTCGTCATCGCTGTTGATGAACGCCATCATTTGGTAGTACTCACGGTGCATGATCGGATCAAATTTGTGCGTGTGACATTGCGCACAATTGATTGTGAGTCCGAGAAATGCTTTGCCAATTGCATCTACGCGATCAATCATACCTTCCGTTCTAAACTGCTCAGGATCAACGCCGCCTTCTTCGTTCTGCATCGAATTACGTAAGAACCCGGTCGCTACTTTTTGGTCAAGCGTAGGATTCGGCAATAAATCTCCGGCCAATTGTTCTATCGTGAATTGGTCGAACGGCATATTTTGATTCATTGCGTTGATGACCCAATCACGATACGGCCAAATCGAACGCGTGCGATCTTTTTCATAGCCGTTAGAATCTGCATAACGAGCCGCGTCCAGCCACCAGCGCCCCCAACGTTCGCCATAATGTTTTGAAGCAAGCAGACGATCTACAACTTTTTCATAAGCGTTGACAGATTTGTTTAAAAGGAATGCATCAACTTCTTGCGGCGTCGGTGGCAGGCCCGTCAGATCAAGGCTTACGCGTCTTAAAAGCGTTGTTTTATCCGCTTCCGGCGATGGCGTCAGCCCTTGTTTTTCCAAGCCTGCCAGCACAAACGCATCAATCGGATTTTTGACCCAGGCAGAATTTTTGACTGCTGGCAAAGCGGGGCGTTCCGGTTTTACAAACGCCCAATGCTGATCCACTTTGATCGAAGCACTATCAGGCCAGTTCGCGCCTTCATCTATCCATTTGCGAATTAATTCGATTTGCTCTGGTTTCAAAGGTTCGCCGCCCATTGGCATACGCGCTTCACCACCTTCGCCTAAGATGCGATGCACAAGCCGCGAATCTTTACTATTGCCTGGCGAGATGACTTTCAGGCCGATTTGTTTTGTATCCAGTCGCAAGAACCCCGAAGCTTTTGTCGCACCATGACATTTGTCGCAATTGGCTTTGAAGATCGGTTGAATATCGCGAACGAAATCAACTGTCTGAACGGCATCTGTTTTCGTTTGCCATAAAAGCGTACAAGTCACTATAAAAATAATTGTTAGCGCTAAGATTCGTTTCGTCATGTCGTCCTCAAAATTACCGCCGGAGAATTGGTCGTAGAAATATTTTTAATTTCAAAAGAGTTAATATTGTAGCAAGTCTTAAGTGCCAAGAGAATTCTCCGCACTCATAATCATTACGTCAGCATCTTCTTCGCTACTACTCCCGAAACATCCGTCAAACGAAAGTCCCTGCCCTGAAAACGAAAGGTCAATTTTTCGTGGTCAAATCCTAATTGATGTAACAGAGTGGCGTGCAGATCATGCACGTGAATGCGATCTTCCACGGCGTCAAAGCCAAGCTCATCCGTTTTCCCGATAGTGACGCCCGGCTTGATGCCACCGCCTGCAAACCACATTGAATAAGCTTTGTTATGATGGTCGCGCCCTTTATACGCATTATTTTCCGGCTCGTCTTGTACCATCGGCGTGCGCCCGAATTCTCCGCCCCAAATCACAATCGTGTCTTCAAGCAGTCCGCGTTGCTTGAGATCTTGAATTAATGCAGCCGAAGCCTGATCGGTAGCCTTTGCCTGCGACTTCACACCTTTGACAACATCACTATGATGATCCCACGCTTCGTGATAAAGCTGCACAAATCGAACACCACGTTCGACTAAACGTCGTGCCAAAAGACAATTATTAGCGAATGAATTTTTGCCTGGTGTCGCGCCGTATAAGTCCAAAGTCTCTTTTGATTCTTTGCTCAAATCCATCAACTCAGGCCCGCTTTCCTGCATGCGATACGCCATCTCAAATGAATTGATGCGCGTAGCGATTTCAGGATCGCCGTCAATTTCCAGTTCGTGTTCATTCAGTTTTTTCAGTACATCCAGCGTCCGCCGTTGCATTTCACGATTGATGCCGTGCGGATTGGAAAGCGACAAAATTGGATCGCCTGATTTGCGAAAGGCTACGCCTTGATAAAATGTTGGCAGAAAGCCGCTGCCCCAATTTGACGAGCCGCCGCTGGTTCCGTTGGCAGAAGTCAGAACAACAAAGGCCGGCAGGTTTTGCGATTCACTGCCCAATCCATATGTCACCCACGAACCAAAACTGGGGCGACCAAATTGCACTGAACCTGTGTTCATAAAAATTTGTGCCGGAGCGTGATTAATCGCATCGGTGGCAATCGTTTTCACGATGCAAATATCGTCTACGATTTTGGTGAGATACGGCAATGCTTCTGAAATTTCTGCGCCGGATTGCCCATACTTAGCGAACTTAAATTCAGAAGCATAAAGTGCCGCGTCCCTGTTGATGAAAACATTCTGAACGCCCTTGAGCATTTCTTCGGGCGGCTTCTGACCATTGTATTTTACGAGCGCAGGTTTGTAATCAAACAGATCAAGATGCGACGGCCCGCCCGCCTGAAAAACATAAATCACACGCTTGGCTTTACCGGGGAAATGTGGCTGTTTTGGAGCCAGCGGATTGCCTGCTTGTTGGGCTGCGAAAAGATTTTCATTTAGCAGCGAAGTCAAAGCGACGGAGCCAAGTCCCACGCCACAGTTTTTGAAAAAGTGACGGCGAGTAATAAATTTCTTGCCTTCGTTCAGAATTTCGTCTTGAAAATTCATATTGTTATTTTCGCGTAATCGTTTCATCTAAATTCAATAATACCCGCGCCACCATTGTCCACGCCGCAACTTTGTGCAGGTCTATTCCGGGCGGAATATTGTCTAAATCCGCCGCCGAAACGTACACCGCCATTGCTGTATTGCCCTGAAAATTCTCGTATTCCTTTTGCAGCATCTGCATCAATTCCCGCTCTTCTAATTGATCCGGTTTGCGCGATGTGCAAAGCTGGAAGGCAAATCGCAACTTCGACAAATCATCGCTTCCGCCTTCTTTCCAGACGCGCAATGCCAAGCCCTGTGCCGCTTCCATGAACAATTTGTCATTCAGCGTCGTCAATGCCTGCAACGGAGTATTTGAACGAATGCGGCGCGGGCAGGATAAATCGGCGTTCGGAGCATCAAAGGTTGACAAGCTAGGATATGGCACTGAACGTTTCCAAAACGTATACATGGCTCGGCGATAACGGTCTTCTCCTTTGCTCGTTTCCCATTTCATCGCGCCGCCAAACCCTAGGTCGAGGACGCCGTCAGGAATGGGCGGGAATACGGGCGGGCCGCCTATTTTATTGCTGAGCAAACCACTAGCAGCCAACGACAAATCACGAATCGTTTCGGCTTCGACGCGCAAGCGCGGAGCACGCGTCAACCATTTGTTGTACGGGTCTTTTTCTAAAAGCTGCGGTGTGACTTTGGAAGATTGGCGATATGTTGCGGAAGTGACGATGAGACGGTGAATCGCTTTCATATTCCATTGCGGAATACGGATTGTGGATTGCGGATTATTTGTTGCGCGGGGTTTCTTCAAATCCGCCTTCCGCAATCCCGAATCCGCAACCCCATCACGTAGCGTGACAGCAAGCCAATCCAGCAACTCAGGATGCGATGGCGTTTCACAGCGCGTACCAAAATCTTCGGGTGAAGCCACAAACCCATTGCCAAAATATTGTTGCCAGACGCGGTTGACGATGACACGCGCAGTCAGCGGATTCTCTTTTGATATTACCCACTGCGCTAAGCCTAAACGATTGCGCGGTAAATCTTTCGGAAATGGATTTAAGAACGAGGGCGTATCAGGTTTGACTGTCTCGCCTTTATTTTTCCAATCTCCGCGTTTGAAGATTTTTGTTTCGCGCGGCGTGGAGCGCTGCGCCAATATCAACGTAGTCGTGCTGTCAGGATAATCCTTCAGCGCTTCGTCAATCGCTTTGCTTGCGTCGGCGTATTTCTCGTCCGTTGAAATAAAGTAAGCCAAAACCTCGCGCTGTTGTTCATTCGTGCGTTGTTTGGCAGGAATCGTAAGTATGTTTCGCACTTTCGCTGGCAAAGGATCGAAGGGCGGTTTTTCAGCCGTCGTCACCGATAAACGAAAGCGCCCGGTGATTTGCACACTGCCCTGATGATGCGCCAAGGTAAAGGTCAAAGTCGTTCCACCATCAAACCCAGCCGGCATTCTCGCAGTGAAAACAATTTTGCGATTCTGATTGCGTTTGCCTGGCCCAGCGTCGCTGTTCCATCCGGTTTTCGTGTCGCTGTCAATGGCATTTTTGACGGGAGAGTCTGGTCGCTCAAAATCTGCCTGCGCTTGATTGAAAATTACTTTTTCAGTTTTGTCAGCATTACTCGCTTCGACTGCGAATTCGGACAGCGAAAGTGTCCCGTCGCTTGAAACGCCCGGCCCGTTATGTCGCAAGGCGGGATCAGTCAATAACTCCAAACGAAAGCCAGTGATATTTTTCAGATTCGTTTTTGCTTTGACCGAAAACGTAGCATCTGGATAGCGATACGATTCGACGCGCACTGAACCATCATCGCAATACTCTTCAATCTTCGCACGCGAAGAATAAAAGCTGTCAATTTTTAAGACTTCCCATTTGTCTTCGTATTTACGCGCCTGCTCTTCCCAAGCCTGTAAATACTGCGTCAAACTTGCATCCTTCATTAACAATTCATCTTCAATCTTTTCGATTTTATCTTTGATTGCAGCACGTTTGGTGAGAACTTCCTGACTGGGAACTTCGACATACGGCTCTTCGTCGGAATTAAAAAATGCGTAGAACTTATAATACTCATCGTGCTTGATCGGATCGAATTTATGCGTGTGGCATTGCGCACAATTCACAGTCAAGCCAAGAAACGCCTTACCCATTGTGTCTACGCGATCAATCAAACCTTCGACGCGAAACTGTTCAGGATAAACTGAACCTTCCTCGTTGCGCATTGAATTGCGCAAAAATCCGGTCGCTACCTTTTGATCTAAAGTTGGGTTTGGCAACAAATCTCCCGCCAGTTGCTCAATCGTGAATTGATCGAACGGCATATTTTGATTCATTGCGTTGATGACCCAATCACGATACGGCCAAATCGTGCGCGCCTGATCTTTTTCAAATCCGTTCGTATCAGCATAGCGAGCCACGTCAAGCCAATGCCTGCCCCACTGCTCGCCGTAATGAGGTGAAGCCAACAAACGATCTACAACTTTCTCATAAGCGTTCGCAGATTTGTCGGTGAGGAACGCGTCCACTTCTTGCGGCGTCGGTGGCAGGCCCGTCAGATCAAGGCTTACGCGTCTTAAAAGCGTTGTTTTATCCGCTTCCGGCGATGGCGTCAGCCCTTGTTTTTCCAAGCCTGCCAGCACAAACGCATCAATCGGATTTTTGACCCAGGCAGAATTTTTGACTGCTGGCAAAGCGGGGCGTTCTGGTTTCACGAATGCCCAATGCTGATCCACTTTGATCGAAGCACTATCAGGCCAGTTCGCACCTTCATCTATCCATTTACGGATCAACACAATTTGTTCCGGCTTGAGCGGTTCGCCGCCCATCGGCATACGCACTGCACCTCCTTCACCTAAGATGCGATGCACAAGCCGCGAATCTTTGCTATTGCCAGGCTGAATCATTTTCAGCGCAATTTGTTTGCTATCGAGCCGGAAAAATCCGGCAGCCTTTTGTGCACCATGACATTTGTCACAATGGGCTTTGAAGATCGGTTGAATGTCGCGGACAAAATCCACAGTTGCTTGTGTTGTGGAGGAAGCAGTCGCCTTAAAAATTGGGTAGAATAGTAGCCCCAGAAATACTAAAACAGCTATTTTTTTCAAATAAGCCTGCATACGAGATTCCCCAGAAAACAAGGTAACAAATTGTTTGTATGAAAAACGCCAGAACTCTATGTGACAGCTTAAACTATCGCGGGCAGACAGGTTTAGACAAGTAAAATGAAATTAATTTATCGAATTTCAAAACTCGGGATTTAAATTCATGTATTGAAAAGAATTTTTTGAGTTTGGAATATAAGTCTACAATCAAATATTCCGCATTGAAGAGCCATTTTTATAAATTTGAAACTATTTGCCAGCACCTTGAATTTTACCTGCACCTTCTTTAACAAAGACAATTTGATTGGCAGAAATATCACTTAGTTTGTCAACTAAACCGCTCGGCCATTGAATCGCAAGGGTTTTGATTATCGTTGTTTTGCCTAAACCAAAATGCACACGCAAATCATTTTGCGAATAATAGCTGCCGCCACTACGGACTTCGTCAATTAGTGAGCGGAGTTTTTTATCTTCAGTTTCAAATTCAATTTTGACGCGCGCCCCGATACCACTGCGATTGGATTTTGTGCCGATTGTTTTGACCTCAAGCCAGTTATAACCCGTAGTGCTTTCACAGCGCATTAACACAGGCACATCATTCACCGGATTGATAATTACATCGGTGTCGCCATCGTTATCAAAATCGCCAAATGCGCAGCCGCGACTTGAAGAGGGTTCAGCAATTGCGCCACCGATTTTTTCAGTGATGTCTTTAAAACTTCCGTTGCGCAAATTTTGATAGAGGACTTTTCGTTGCGAGTATCCGGCTTCGGTGGTGAGCTTTTCAACTTCGGGATAAACGTGACCATTCACCAGCAGAATGTCGAGCCAGCTATCGTTATCAAAATCCAAGAAGCCACAACCCCAACCCAGCCAGCGCGTATTCAATCCGATGCCCGCCGTAAATGTTACATCGTCGAACGTGAGCGCAGAACCACTTTTCGTGATGTTGCGATAGAGCGTCGAAGTGTCACCCGAAAAATTCGTCTTGAAAATATCAATCATTCCATCACCATCAAAATCGCCTGCGCCTACCCCCATGCCTGCTTGTGGCTTGCCATCGCCACTGTACGCCGCGCCTGCTTCCGTCGCTACATCTGTGAATGTTCCGTTTTTATTATTGTGATACAAAATCGCTGGCGCAGAATCATCCGCAACATAAATATCAGACCAACCATCATTATCAAAATCCGCTGTCAAAACGCCTAAGCCATACGTTCCATTTGTTTTCAGAATCCCCGATTGTTCAGAAACATCGGTGAACGTTCCATCACCATTGTTGCGATACAAAATATTTTTGCCGCCATCTAATCCCGGCGGGCCACAAGCCACCATCACACCTTTGTAAAGACACGGGCCGGTTTCAGGCGTTGGCGCAGTTTTCAAATCAAGGTCAATGTAATTCGCTACAAACAGGTCAAGCTTGCCGTCTTTGTCGTAATCGAGAAATGCACTGCCCGCGCCCCAACGCGGTTTGGTTCCGGCTACGCCAGCTTTTTCAGCAACGTCTGTGAACGTTCCGTTGCCATTATTTTTGTAGAGTGCGTTTTTGCCGAAATACGAAATAAAGAAATCGTCAAATCCATCGTTGTCATAATCGCCAAGGCAAACGCTTTGCCCCCAGCCTGTGCGCGCGAGTCCTGCTTGTTTCGTGATGTCGGTGAAGGTTCCGTTGCGATTATTTTTGTACAGATGTGTAGTCGGTTCCTGTCCTTTGGGAAAGCCATTCAAGCGCGTGCCGTTGACAAAAAATAAATCCAACCAACCGTCGTTGTCGAAATCAAACCACGCTACGCCGCAGCCGGTTGTTTCAAGCAAATATTTATTTTTGTGTTCGTCGCCGTAAATCGTTTTGTGCGTCAACCCTGCTTGTTGCGCAATATTTACGAATGAAACATTGAATTCATTCGCGGGTTTTGGTTGCGCAAAAGTTATTAACGGAAGTAAGACGAAGCAAAGAAAAAACGCCTTGTTCATAGGCGTTTACTATAAGGCGTCAGTTTATACGGATGCAAATTCTGGCTGCAGCTATCGCAAAAATGTGAGATGTTCAGAGTACAAACTTCAGCTTGCCTGATTTGCTGCGCTGCGCGGGCAAACTGAAGTTTGTACTCTGAACATCTCACATTTTTTTTATGATTGAGATCGTTCCTCAGTCATAAAATTGAATTGGCAGTACTTACAATTTATTTCGCACTATGCACATTCAAAATCACGCGTCGATACGAAGTTAGTGCAGGCGATCCATTATCAGTAACAGCCAAAATAATATGCGCTACACCTGATGGACACGGTCTGTTCATCGGCATCCAAACTGGGCGACAGCCAGCAGTTGCCATCACCGTAGTTTTTGCCGCATCGCTTTGCGCAATTGTCACCGCTGCCATATTTGTACCGCGACCTGTAAATCCGGCTTCTTCGTAATGAAACCATTTGTACGTGAGTTTGTTACCGTCAGGGTCTTTGGTTGCGCTGGCATCAAGCGTGATTGGTTTGCCAACTTCAGCATCAATCGTAATTGGCGCAGTGCCGTCTTGCCCGTTTACTGAAACGACAGGATTGTGATTCGCTTCTTTGTAGGGCTTGAACGTCCAATCCATACGCGCCGCAAATTCGTTTTGAAACGCTGTGCGCCAACGCCAAATCGTCGCTTGGTCTGAGTAATAAGATTTTCCATCCGTGCCTGTCACTTTATCGCGCGAAGTCACACGCGTGAACATGTCGCCGCCTTGCGTCCACATCGGGCGTGTCTCGGCGTATGCCTGTCGCCAAATATAACGACCGCCCCAACCGCCCCAGCTTGGATGACGATAACTATTCAAGCCATTGTTCGTGAGAAACAAAAACGAAGGTGTATCGCCTTCCATAATGAACGCGAATTTTGGATACATTTTTCCCATCGGCCCTTTGGCGCGAATGCTGGTTTCAAGCCATTCATTTGTGACAGTACTGCTGTCTGCGCCTTGCCCGTTCATGTAATATCCGTCACCGCTAATGCCTGTCCACGTCGCCGCAGCATATTCGCCGCTATCAGGACTGCTCGGTGTGCCAATATAAATCAGCTTGGGAAACTCGCGCCGAATCCAGGGGCCAGCGTCATCCTGATCGGAAATCGTATAGACGCGCAATTTGGAAACGAACTTGTCTACATCGGCTTGCGAGCGCGTAGCCTTTACGTGCAGCAATGCTTGCGCGAGTGTGTTTGCGCCGCCCCACAATGAAATCCAGAGCGGTCGCGGATCGTCATTGTCTCCTGCGTGAATAATCGCCTCTGCGCCAGGCGACATTTTGTCGGAGCCGGTTGCTGCCATGCCGTATGCCAATTGCCCCGTCATCACCATAGCATCCAGCGTTGCGGTTTCAGGCCAGCCGGAAGCGTGCTTGAGCAAATTCGGTCGCACTTCGCCATACACCGCGACAATTTTTTTCATCGGCTCAATCTGCACTTTATTTTTTTGCCACGTCGAAGTGGTTGCGACTAACGCTTCAAAATCAATTTCGTTGGAATAAAGCAATAACCGCACAAATGACATTTGATCGTCTGGTTCGTTGCCCATGTCTGTGAGGATGATTACGCGCGGCTTGCCTGTGAAATTATCAACGGGACTGGGCGGCACAGCCTGTGCGAAGGTTGTAACGGTCAACGTAAATAACAGGCTGTAGCTCAAAATATTGAAGAGCTTTGTTTTAGAAAAAATCATGTAAGTTTCCTTTTCTTTTACGCCGGATAGACAGTGACAATCACACGTTGATAGCGTGTGAGAGCGGGCGAACCTTGATCGGTCACAGCCAAAATAATATGTATGGTTTCAGGCTTGGTTACTTTTGGCGCAGTAAACCATGCAGTGATTTTGTTCGCGTCTTCAATCTTCAATGGATTGCCATTGCGGCTATTTGACAGCACCAGCGAACTTGGCTCGCCATAATAAAACCATTCGTAAGTGAGCGCATTTTTGTCGGGATCGCTCGAACCTTCCGCGCTTAAATTCACGCGTTCACCACTTTTGGTGTTGACGCGATTGGCGTGATTTAGTTTGGCAACGGGCGGATGATTTGCCTCAGCGTAAGGCTTAATTGTCCAATCCATTCGCGCAGCGAAATCGTTTTGATACGCTGTTCGCCAGCGCCAGATCGTAGCCTTATTGCTTGTGTGCCATTTGCCATCCACGCCTAACGCTTCGTCTTCAACGTCTGTCCAGAAAGGCCGTGTTTCTTGCTCCGAATGCCACTTGCGCAAACGCGGCGTGTAAAATTCATAACGCCCGCCCCAACTGCCCCAATCAGGATGCTCGGAATCACCCAAACCATTGTTGATGAGGTAAAGAAAACTTGGCGTGTCGCCTTCCATCAAAAATTTAATTTGCGGATACAGTGCGCCAAGCGGCCCTTTGCTGCGCACGTGTTTGTCGAGCCACGGATTTTCGACAATAGCGAGATCAGCACCCGAAAACCGCCCGTGAAAATTGTCCCCGCTAATCGCGCTCCACGTCGCATAATGATATGCGCCGCCCACGTGAATGCCGGGGCTGGTAATGTAAAACAAATTTGGGAACGTCTTGCGCAACCACGGCCCGCTATCGTCTTGATCTGAAATTGTATAGACGCGCAGCTTGGCTACGAATTTCGCTACGTCATCAGGCGTGCGCGTCATTCGCACTTTCCAGAGTGCTTGCGCCAAACAGTTCGGCCCGCCCCAAACCAGAACCCACACAGGGCGCGGATCGTCGCGGTCTACGGTACGAATAATCAATTCTGAACCGGGCGAATCCATCTCTGGCCCAACTGCATTCATCCCGAAATTTGCGCGCCCTTCTCTCAGAACAGAAAGCAAATATTCCGCCGTTGGATAGCCTGCTTCATGCTTCAGTAAGTTTTCTCTGACTTTTGCGTAAGCTGCGATAATTTCGCGGATCGCTTCTGGTGCAGTTTTGTTTGGCTGATGTACTGAGGTCGTAGCGACTAATCCCTCAACATCCCATTGATTAGTATAGGTCATAAACCGAACCATAGATTGCGTATCATCAGGTTCGTTCAAAATGTCCGTCAACACAATCACACGTTCTTTGCCAAAAACAGGAAAAGCGAGGAAGAATATGGCAAATATTATTGCAATATGATGTTTCATTATTTCACCTTAGCGAAAAATTAATCCCCACGTCACTCATCACATTACGGATTTACAGTGACAATGATTCTTTTGTACCGCGATAAAGACGGGCTGCCCTTGTCGGTTACTTTGAGAATGAAATGCAGCGTTTCTGTTTTTTCCACTTTGGGCGCAATTGCCGAAGCCGTCGTAGCATTTTCTGCGCCGTTGATTTTGACCACTCCTTTGTAAGAACCCGCTTCGGGATAAGGAAACCAGTAAAAACTTAAGCTGTCACCATCAGGGTCGGTGGTTTTGTGGGCAGCCAGATGAATCGTTTCGCCGGAACGAACCGTGATGGCGTCAGGATGATCCAGCACAATAACGGGCGGGTGATTTGCTTTGGCGTAAGGCTCAATCGTCCAATCCATCCGCGCCGCAAAATCATGCTGGAAGTCATCGCGCCAGCGCCACAATGTTACTTTGAAATCTCGAAAGGTCTTTTCGCCGAGTCTGGTAGAGCGTCCATATTCGGCGTAACGTGGCGGCGCATATTCGTCCACAGCGTTCGTCCAGATGGCGCGTGTTTCCTGTTCAATCGGGATGCCGCCAATGAACATGCGCGGATCGGTAATCGGAACTTCGGGCTTGTATAGTTCATATCGTCCACCCCAGCCGCCCCAGTTTGGATGTTCGGGTTCGTTCAAGCCATTGGGAATCAAACCGAGCCACGACGGCGTGTCGCCCTCAACGCCCCACGCAACGTCAGGGTAAATGGCTCCCAGCGGCCCGTGTTCTTGCTGGATGTTTTCGGCGATCCACTTGTTGCTGATCGTAGTGTTGTTGATGTCAGGGATGACATTATTGATGCCCGTCCACGTGGCCGCGCTGTAATTCCCTCCCGGACTGACGATGTAAAAAAGATTGGGGAAGTTTTTGCGAATCCACGGGCCGCTGTCGTCCTGATCTGAAATCGTATACACGCGCAATTTGGCGGTCAGCCGTTCCACTTCCGCCGCTGATTTGGTCGCACGCAATTTGTGCAGCGTCTGCGCTAAGGCATTCGCGCCGCCCCAAACTGAAATCCAGAGTGGGCGATCATCTTTCTTCTCCAACATGCGGATGATCCAATCCGAGCCCTCCGTGTCTTTGCCCGTACCGACTCCGCTCATGCCATATTCAGCCCGCCCTGCCTTGACCAAAGCAACGAGCGTTTCGAGACGCGGATAACTGGCGCTGTGTTTCAGCAGATTCGCATAAACCTTGCCATAGGCAGCAATCACTGCGCGGATGGATTCGGGATGGACGCTCGTCCGCATATGCGTTGATGTCGTGGCGACTAGGCCTTCGATGTCAATGCCGTCTGAATACAACAAGAGCCGCACCATACTTTGTGTGTCATCGGGGTCGGCTTCAATGTCGGTCAGCACAACAAGGCGCGGCTTGGCGGCAGCAACGGGAATAGCAAGAAAGATGGCAAGCAGTAGCAGTATAATAACGCGATTTTTCATGGTTTCAATTTCTGGAAGATTTTGGCGTTTGGCATCGCAGCATCCGCGCCGCGAAATCGCGCAGGAAATCTACGCGCCATTGGTTCACGCTTTTAGCGCCGGGATGCACACCTTCCGCCGCAGCCGGATCGGGATCGTCAATCCACCAGTGCGGATGTATTTTCGATGGTTTGCTCGTGCGTTCAATGGGCGGCGGTACAGCAGTGAATTTTCCTGCTTGTCCGTCGAGTCCGGCAAAATCGCTAGTGATTGTGTACGACCACACTTTCGCATCACGCGTAGCGAAACGAAAGCGCAGCATCTTGCCTTCTTTCACGCCAACAGCCGTGATGCGATTGTCAAAAATCATCTTTGCGCCATTCGTTGCCGCAAAGCCTTCAGGAACGGGCAAAGCGAATTCGACCACGCCAAAAACTTCTGTCTTGTCGCTTTCAGTTGTTAGGCGATTGAAGACAGTTTTGCGCCCGTCCCAAATGCGCACAAACTTACCGCCCCATCCCGGTTGCGTCGGATCAGTTGGATTGCCGTGCAACAGCCAACCCACCGAAGGGCTATCGCCCATCTTGATGACGCCTTTGAGTTGCGTATTGAAAAAATCGCCGAGCGCACCACGCCCCGCAAGATGCGCGGCTACAAATTCTTTGTTACCCCATTCGCCTGATTGATCGCCGCCCACGAACCAGCCGCGATACGTGGCGTTGGCTTCGATCATCCAAAGCTTCGGATGGTTTTGTTCGATGTAATTGTACGCGTCCACGCTCCACATTTTGTTTGGGCCGCCAATCCAATACACACGGAGCTTCGGCAAAATATCCGGCGCATCGTGTAATGCCTGCGCCAAGTCTTCGATGCCGCCCCAGACCAGCACGTACAGCGGACGCGCATCTTTGCGGCGCGCACTGTGGATAATCCACTGCGAACCATCGGTTGGTTTTCCAATGCCTGCTGTGCCAGGGCTTTCCAATGCGCCTTCTTTCGTAATGGCTCGCAATGCCTGCGGCGTCGGGTAGCGAGAGGAATACGTTTTCAAATTGGGATAATCACGTTCGTAGCGGTCTATGACTTCAAGAATATGATCTTTGCGACCGGGGCCGAACGGCGATGAAATCAGCCCTTCGATATCAAATTGGTCAGCGTATAAAAGCAAATGCACCATTGACTGAAAATCATCAGGATCAGTGCCGCCAATATCTGTCGAAACGAGCACGCGGTATCGTTGTTGCGCAGAAGTCGTGGCAGTAAACGCAAAAAACATCACCCCTGCCATGATTGCAAATAAAACCATGTTTGGCGCGAACCTGCGTTTGCACGGTATCTGTAATTTCAGAATTGAGATTGTCATTTGCGTCCGAAAAGACCGAATTGATCCGCGTTTTCGCGCGTGACTAATTCACAATCAATGGATTGTTTTTCTGCTGCGCCAGTTGCACCGCTTTTGATTTGCTTATCAGCTTGATCTACGGCTAAACGCGCGATACGTGCGGCAGGTTGTAACACGGTAGCTTTTATCTCGCCTGCTTTAATTGATGCGATCACGTCGGGGCTGCCGTCAAAGCCTACAACAATGACGGCTTTTTTATTTGCCGCTTTCAATGCCGCCGCCGCGCCGAGTGCCATTGTGTCGTTGCCCGCGATCACTCCTTTGATGTCAGCGTTTGCTTGCAAGATCGTTTCCATTTTGGAATACGCTTCGGTCTGGCTCCAATTCGCGCTTTGTTGCGCGACCATTTTTAGTCCCGGGTATTTATCTAAAACTTCGTGATAGCCCTTAGAACGGATGCCCGCGTTCGTGTCAGATTCTTTGCCCGTGAGTTCGACATAATTCCCTTTGTCGCCCATCAGTTCGACAAATTTCTCTGCGCCAAGCGTCGCGCCTTGATAATTATTGGCAACGATTTGTGCTGTAGCCGCACCCGTCGCATTAATTTCACGATCAATCAGAAAGCTGGGAATGCCAGCCGCTTTCGCTTTTTGCACCGCCGCAATCGAAGCGTCCGCACCTGCGTTGTCGAGAATGATTGCCGCTGCTTTTTGCGCAATAGCTGTATCAATTAATTGATCCTGCCGATTCGCATCGCCGCCGTGGGTCAATATCAGCGTGCCGTAGCCGAGTTCTTTTGCGCGCGCATCCGCACTTTCAGCTTCGGCTTTGAAAAACGGATTGTCGTGCGGCGGCGTTATGATGACGATTAATTTTTTGCTAGATGATGTTTGATTGGATTGCGGAGATTGCCCGCAACCAAAGAGCGCAAAGGCGAATAATAAAATCAGTAGCTGGATGCTTAGTTTTGGAGTCATATTTTTCTCTTGAAAAGCTTATTACCGCAAAGGTTCAAAGAGACAAAGGGACAAAGAATATTTTTTCCCTTTATCAATCTTTGCGTCTTTGCCCCCTTGAACCTTTGCGTTGAAATTCCCTGATAATTTATCGTTTCAATCTCTGCTGTAATTGGTCTACAACAACCGCCAGAATAATCACAACACCTTTAATAACGATTTGCCAGAATTCAGATACGCCCAATAAAACCAGTCCGTCGCTGAGCACGCCGATGACAAATGCGCCAATCAATGTGCCTCCGACTGTGCCGCGCCCGCCGGATAATGACGTGCCGCCGAGCACAACTGCCGCAATCGCATTCAGCTCAAATGATTCGCCTGTAGCGGGATGTGCTGCCAGCAATTGTGAAGCGATAATTAACCCCGTCAACGCAGCGCAAAATCCTGAAATCAAATACACCGACATTTTAATGCGATTGACGCGAATACCCGACAATTCAGCCGCGCGTTCGTTGCCACCGATGGCGTAGACTTTGCGACCGAACGGAGTTTTATTCGCTACGATAACGCCAATAATGCCAAGCAAAATCATTAACCAAATCGGCACGGGAATGCCTAACCAGATACCTGAGCCAAGTATCTGAAATCCTGTGTTGCCCAGTTCCGCTTCGCCAACGAGATTTGGAAATGTTGCACCGTTTGACCGCAACAACGCGGCTCCGCGTGCAACATACATTACGCCCAGCGTAGCGATAAATGGCGCGAGTCTGAATTGCGTAATCAGCCATCCATTCAATGCTCCAACTAACACGCCGACTAATAAAGTAATCAGCATAATTAGCCAGATATTGAAATACACTACAACGCCGAACATTGGCAGCACTAATCCTTGATTGATTAGTCCGCCCGCGATCATCGCGGCGAGACCGACGACTGAACCGACCGAAAGATCAATGCCGCCTGCGAGAATTACATACGTCATGCCAATGGCGAGAATCGCGTTGATGGCTACGTGTTTGGCAAGGATGAGCAAATTGCCTGTCGTCAAAAATGCGGGCGACAGCGAGGCGAAAATAACAAGCAATAAAATCAGGGCGATGAGCGCACGCATCTTGAAAAGGAGTTCGCGCAAGTGGATATTCCGTTTTTCTTGAGTAGTAGCTTCCATTTTTGAAATTTTGTTAGAGCGTGATTGAAAATTTTCGTTTGCGGTTTTGTCCTCGAAGATGACACACAATATAGCAGCTAACAAAAAGAACGATAGTCGCCCCCTGGGAGCGCACGCGGCCCGCGTGCTGAGGTTAGCGGAGCAAGTAAATTACGATGCAAAGTATCCTCTCCATTAGCCTCAGCACGCGAGCCGCGTGCGATCCCAGATGAGAAACAGGCGTCAAGAGTTCAAGCTTTAGCTTGCGCGTCTTTGGTCGCTGAAAAACTCAAGCTGAAGCTTGAACTCTTGACGCTTGTTTTTTTGTGTTGTGTCCAATGCCTGACGCTGTGACGAGCGCCGCTTCCGTTGCGTCTGCGCGATCAAATTCACCTGTGATTTTTCCTTTTGACAGCACCAGAATGCGATCCGCCATTGCGAGGACTTCCATTAGTTCTGAAGAAATGAAGATGACACCGAGTCCTTGCGCTGCGAGGCGATTCATAATTTCAAACATTTCTGCTTTCGCTCCGACATCAATCCCGCGCGTAGGTTCATCCAGCAATAAAACTTTTGGTTCGGTGAGCAACGCTTTCGCTACGACAACTTTTTGTTGATTGCCGCCGCTCAAAGACCCGATCAAATTGTCGGGCGATGCAGTTTTGATTGCGAGTTCGCCAATCAAACGCGTGACTTCGCTGGATTCTTGTTGTTTGGACAGAAAAAAACTTTTGGTCAGTTTCGATAATTTTGCCAGCGTGATGTTGCTCGCTACTGAAAGCGTTTGCACTAAGCCTTGCTGTTGTCTGTCTTCAGGCACGAGCATAATTCCTTGCGCGATACGATCAGCTACGTTGCGGCCTGTGACGGGTTTGCCGGCTAACTTGATTGCGCCTACGTCGGCGCTGCGAATGCCCATCAAGCATTCAAAAATTTCGGTGCGGCCTGCGCCCATCAAACCATAAATGCCGAGAATTTCTCCGGCTCGCAATGTGAACGAAATGTCCTGCAAAATTGGTTCGCTGCTGCGTGGATTATTGAGCGTGAGATTTTCGACTCTAAGCAATTCTCCGCCGCGTTCGTGATCCTGATGATGAAAAAAAGATTCGGTGCTGCGTCCGACCATTTTTTCTACGATCCAGCTCGTGTTGATTTCTGTGGCAGGAGCTTCCGCAATCAATTGCCCATCGCGCAGCACCGTCACGTAATCGCCAATCTGCAAAAGCTCATCCAGTTTGTGCGAAATATAAATAATCGAAACGCCCTGATTTTTCAGTTCCTCAATCACGCGAAAGAGCGCAGCAACTTCCTGATTGCTTAATGCCGAAGTCGGTTCGTCCATAATCAGGATGCTGACGTTTTGCGAAAGCGCTTTGGCGATTTCGACAATTTGCTGATGCCCTACGCGCAAATCTCCGACCAGCGCACGCGGGTCAATGGGTTGCTCGAACTGCTGTAAAATCGCGGCGGCGCGTTGTTCTTGTGTTTTTTCGTCAATGAATACACCGCCTGTTTTTACTTCACGCGCCATGAAAATATTCGCAGCGACGCTTAGGTTCGGAAATAAATTTAGCTCCTGATAAATAATGCCGATGCCGTGCGCGGTCGCTTCCGTAGTGTTTTTGAAATGGACTTGCTCGCCATTCAAAATCATCTTGCCTGCGGTCGGTTGCTCTACGCCCGCGAGAATTTTCATCAGCGTAGATTTACCCGCGCCGTTCTCGCCAATCAACACATTCACCTTGCCGCGATAGACATTGAAATCAACTTGTTTGAGCGCGGTCGTCCCTGAAAAAACTTTCGTGATGGCTTCAGCGCGCAAAACAATTTCTGGGGCGGTCGCTATCATTCGCCTCTGCCTCCCCACGCTACTTTTACTGGCGTCAACATGATTTTCTCGCGTTCTTGCAAAGTGAACACGCTGTGAAAAATCAGCGTCTTGCCTTGTAAGGCAGCCGGCTTAAGCTCCTTAAGTTCAGGGATGACCGTTGTAAAAACGCGCTCGTGTAATTTTGTAGACACTTCAGCAAACTGAAGCTGATTCGTAAATTCATTGAACTTAATAAAGCCTACAGCATCACGCAACGAAGTCCCACGAAACACGGGGCCAATCTGCATCGTTATTTCTGTTTTGCCTAAATATTTTGGCAGGCGAATTGTCAGCATGCGGTGCGGCGAACCACTGTCTACGCGCGTGACAACGCCTTCGCCTTTGACAATAAAATGTGTTGCGCCTTCGCCTTCACGGATTCCAAATTGTTTTTTCGCTTCGTCCTCATTGGCATCCAGCGCGGTCAGCAACGTAGGCAAATCAATCGCTTTCTCTGTTACTGTTGGTAAAATTTTGCTTGCCCAAATCGAATCCACATAACTATCAGCATTAAAAGTTTGCGTTGTTGTTGCGGTGTTTTTCGCCTTCGATTCAATCGGGCGAATCGTCCAAAGCTTGCACGCTGTAATCATCGTAGTGAGGCTTATGATGAAAAGAATTTTGCGGTGGATATTCATACATTGATTTCAGGCGTTAAGAGCTCAAGCTTTAGCTTGTAGGAACGAGCAATAACAAGCTAAAGCTTGAACTCTTAACACTTGTTTGTCGGTGTCATTTTATTTTTCAATCAAACTAGCTGCTGTAAAGCGATCTGTGATCAAAACATTTATCCAGCCACCTTTGAGCGCACCGCGTATTGCCGTGAGCTTGCGTTTGCCGCCCGCTACGCCAACGGTGCGTTTGACGCTACGCAAAGTATCAATACTCATACCAATGACACGATCATTGTGCGGTGTGCTAACAGGTTTGCCTTCGTTATCAAAAAAGCGTAAACACACATCGCCGACTGCACCGCGTTTGCGCAAAAGATTTAATTCCTGCGGCGAAAATACATTGCCGCTGCTGGCAAGCAAGCGCGAAGGCTCTACGGTTCCAATGCCAACTAACGCTAAACTCACACGATCAAATAATGCCAATGCTTCGCGCACAAATGGGTCAGCTAAATAAATGCGATGCGTGTCGGCGGAACCAGCCACACCAGGCGCAGGCAAAAATGTTGCTTGTCCGTGCATTAATGTCGCCAATCGCCGCGTCAAATGCGCCGCGTGGGCTTCGGCTGCGGGATCGCCTACACCGCCAAGAATTTGCACGACATTCGCGTCAATGGATTTTGGTAATGGATGCATCGCGTCCACCATCGCCAAGAGAGTCGCGCTCCACGAAGAAATGCCGACGACTTCGCCGCGTTTGACAGTGGTCTCGACATAGAATGCCGCCGCCGCGCCAATGTCACGCAAAATCTGTTCGTCATCGTTCACAGAATCCACGACAATGGCATCTTTCAATCCGAATTTTGCTTGCAGCCCTTCTTCTAATTCAGGATACGCACCGAGCGGCACGCTGACTGTGATACGAATTAAGCGTTCTTCTTCGGCTCGTTTGAGCAAGCGCGACACAGTGGCTTGCGAAAGATTCAATTGCTCAGCAATTACAGCCTGCCGCAGCCCGCGCTCGTAATAAAGCCGTGCGACTTTGGTCAATAATCTTAATTCGTCAATGCGTGCCAATTTAATTATTCTCGTTTGATTTTGAAGCGTACTGCAAACAGCTTGTTTGCAGCTCCGTTTTACAACTCTCGGTTGCCTCACATCGGAGGCGCAAACAAGATGTTTGGGCTACATTTTTTCTTATCGTTTCTACTGTTGCATCGTTTTTGCTACTGCATTTTGCCAGCCAGTGTACAAACGTTCGCGTTCAGAGGCTGTCAGTATTGGCTCAAACGAATCTCGCTCGCGTGGGAGCGCAGCGATTTCTGTTTCTGAATTCCAAAGCCCAATGGCTAAACCTGCCAGATATGCCGCGCCTAACGCAGAGACATCCGGCAATGTGCAACGGGATACCGGAACGCCCAAAATATCCGCTTGAAATTGCATCAGAAAATCATTACTGCTGCCGCCGCCGTCGGCAAGTAATGTAGATAATCCCTGCGGCGAAGTTTTATTCATCACGTCAAACACTGCGCGAATTTGATACGCGATTGCTTCGATAGTTGCCCGCGCGACTTGTGCCGCAGTCGTGCCGCGTGTGATGCCTGTCATAAGCCCGCGTGCAGCTTCATTCCAATACGGCGCACCGAGTCCAACGAACGCCGGAACAAAATAAACTCCGTCGTTATTAGTTGCGGTGGCGGCGAGCCGTGCTACGTCTTGCGTAGGGTTGGGCAAACTCAAAAATTCTCCGAGCCATTGCACGGCTGCGCCTGTCACTGAAATATTTCCTTCCAGCGCATAAGTGATTTGTTCGCGCCCCCAGGCAATTGTCGTTGACAACCCTTCTTCTGAAATCACAGGCACAGGCGTAGGCGTCATCAATGATGAACCTGTTCCGTATGTAGCTTTGACTGCGCCGGGTTCAAAACCTGCTTGTCCATATAAAGCAGCGTGTGAATCCCCGATTAAGCTGGCAATCGGAATTCCGGCGGGAAGCTCACCAATGTTTACGCTTTCCCCATAAATACAGCTTGATGATTTTACTTCCGGCAAAATCGCGGCAGGAATATCAAACAACGCGAGCAATTCTTCATCCCATTGAAGCGAACGCAAATCAAAAAGCTGTGTGCGCGAAGCGTTTGTTACATCACAGGCATGAATTTTTCCGCCTGTTAAATTCCACAACACCCAACTGTCCATTGTGCCGAGACAAATTTCGCCTTGCGCTGCCCGGTTGCGAGCATCGGGAATTTCATCCAGTAACCACTTGGCTTTTGAAGCGGAAAACAACGGATCAATTGTCAGCCCTGTTTTTTCCCGCAACATTTTTTCCAGCCCGCGTGCTTGCAACTCTTCGCAAAATGGAGCGGAGCGGCGACATTGCCAAATGACTACGGGGCTAAAGGGAGCGCCAGTTTTGCGATCCCAAAGCATGACGGATTCACGTTGATTGGTGATGGCAATCGCCGCGAGTTCAGGATTGTTCGCAGCCTGCAAACATTGATCTATCGCGGCTTGTACACTGTGCCAAATTGCTGTCGGGTCTTGCTCTACCCAACCTGGGTGCGGATACGTTTGTTGCAACGCTTGCGATGCGAACGAAACCACTTCGCCAATCGCATTGACCAGCAAGGCTTTTGTATTCGTGGTTCCTTGATCTATCGCCAGAATTGATTTCATCCGCTGTCGTAACGCGAACTTTCCAGTTCGCGTTTGTGTTAAGCGAACTGGAAAGTTCGCTATTACGCTATTTGTTTATTTTGCACCAGTTCAAGTGCGGCCTGACAAATTCCTTCGGCATTCAGTCCAAAATGATCCAGCAACCATTCGGCTGAACCGGTTGGCGCGAACACGCCAGGGAAGCCTAAAATTCGCATCGGAACAGGGTGTGTGGTCGCTACGACTTCGGCCACCGCGCCGCCTAAGCCGCCATAAATTGTGTGTTCCTCGATGGTAACAATTTTTCCGGTTTCTTGAGCAGCGGCAATAATCGCTTCACGATCCAGCGGGCGAATCGTAGCCATATTCAGCACACGCGCTGAAATATTTTGCGCGGCTAATTGTTCTGCTGCTGCCAATGCACGCGCGACCATTACGCCGTTTGCGATTAACGTGACATCGTTGCCGTTGCGCAATTGTGCCGCGCGACCAATTTCAAATTGATAATTTATTGGATGCACATTCGGAACAGGCATTCGGCTCAGGCGCACAAATACTGGGCCGACAAATTGATGTGCGGCACGAATTACTTGGATGGTTTCAATCGGATCAGCCGGAGCGATGACCGTCAAATTTGCAATTGCACGTAGCCACGCGAAATCTTCGATGGAATGATGCGTGGGGCCTAATTCGCCGTAGGCTACGCCGCTGCTCATGCCGCACAATTTGATATTCGCCTGTGAATATGCGGCATCGGCTTTGATTTGCTCTAATGCTCTGCCTGTCAGAAAACATGATGCGCCGCAGACGAACGGAATTTTTCCGCCGTTCGCCAGCCCCGCGCCCACGCCAATCATGTTTTGTTCCGCGATGCCTACGTTAATAAGCCGTTCAGGAAATTCTTTGCGAAAATTGCCGACTTTGCTGGAGCCAACAGAATCATTGACGACGACGACGACACGCGGATCGTTCGCTGCCAATTCCTGCAACGTACTCGCAAACGCATCACGGCAATCATAAAGTCCGCTCACGATAAAACCTCACTTAATTCCTGCATCGCCGCTGCAAATTCAGCGTCATTTGGTACGCGATGATGCCAGCCGACTTGATCTTGAATGAACGAAACACCTTGGCCTTTGACTGTGTTCGCAATAATGCAATTCGGGCGTCCGGCTGCGAGCGGCAATTGCTGAAACGTAGTCAGCAATTCGGTGTGATCGTGGCCGTTGAGTTCGCGAACTTCCCAACCGAAAGCTCGCCATTTATCCGCGAGTGGTTCCAGCTTCACTGTGTTTTCAGTGCGTTCGCCTTGTTGTAAACGGTTGCGGTCTACGATGACGGTTAAGTTATCGAGTTTGTAATGTGCTGCTGACATTGCCGCTTCCCAATTGCTGCCTTCCTGCAATTCGCCGTCGCCTGTTAAGACAAACGTGCGCGAAGGTGAGTTGTCCAATTTTGCTGCAATCGAAATTCCAACGGCAACAGGAAGCCCGTGACCGAGTGGCCCTGTGTTTGTTTCTACGCCGGGAATTTTGACACAATTTGGATGACCGTTGAGGCGTGAGAGCGGTTGCATATAGGTAGCAAGCTCTGCTTCAGGAAAAAATCCTGCTATTGCCAGCGTCGAATAAAATGCGCCGGAACAATGGCCTTTGCTCATAATGAAACGATCACGCGCAGGCCATTTCGGATTCGCCGGATCAAATTTCAGCACGCCAAAATAGAGCGTAGCCAAAATATCTGCGGCAGATAAATCTCCGCCTGTGTGACCAAGCTGCGCACGATGAACCATCGTCAAACTGGAGCGTCGAATCTGATTCGCGCAGGTGCGCAACTTGGTAATTATTTCTTCTTGCATTGTTCTCGCGTTGGTTTAATTAGGAATGAGTAAATCCTGGATTAATCGTTGTGCCGCCAGCGCGTCTTGTTTTTCGTGTGCCGCGTGCAGCGCGTTCAAATCAAGACGATCAAGCAATTTGTCCAGTGCGCGGACGGTGCGAATACTGGCAAGCGCCGCATTCGCTGTATCTTCGCGGAATGGAAATTGATCCAGCAAAATCGGAGCTTCCCAATTAATGCGGCGTAGCGCGTACAAAAATTCCAACGTTTCGACAATGTGAATTGAACCTACTGCTAAATCATCGTCCCATTCGCGCCAGTTGTCGTTGACTTCGACGCTGACGAGTTTGCCGTGTTTATGAACCAGTTGCACTGCGTCTGCCGGAGTTTCTTTTGCAAACAATGAATGCCCGAAATCAAACACGATGCCGACATTGTCTACGCCCATTTCCTGAATGCCAAGCAATGTGCGCGCGGCGGTGCTGAATGAAATATGGATGCGTGGTTCTTTGGTTTTGTATTCGATGGCGAATTGCGTTTCGGGCGAAAATTCAGCGACTTCGCGGATGCCGCCGACAGCAAAATCCCAAATCTGCGCGTGGTCAACTTGAAACGGATAATCGTAACCATCCTGCCCCGGCCAGAATTTTACATACTTAGCATCAAGATCGTGCGCAACCTCAATTGCGCGTTTTGCTAACTCAAATGTTTTTTTCCGAATGGCTGGATCAGGATTCGTAAAACTGCCCGATTGAAATTCGCGCGAATAAATCGCAGGCGTAATCGCAATCGCTTTGAGGTTGTTGCGCCCCAATGCTTCTTTAACTTGCGCCGTAGTGATGCTCGGATCAGTGAAAGGATAATTCACATCCAATGCCATAAGCTCGCCGACTGAACCAGCGCGATCAATCGCTTCTAAAGTGCTAACAGGTGGGCCATAGGCATCTGTCGCATAGCGATCAATAAATTGCCCGAACATCCAAATCCCTGCGCCAAAAGTCAGATTTCTGGTCATTGCATTCCTCCAGTGAAAATTACAATTACACTTATTTTTGATTTAAACTTTCGTCCAGCACGAGCTTGAATAAAAATTCAAGCTAAAATATTTATCCGTTTGCAAGCAAAGTATTCCTCTATTTGTTTTTTGTCAACTCACCGACGCGCTTCATCTTGATAAATCCATCCCGTAAAAATTGTCTGCGCAGATATTCCTGTCTGCTCATCAAAGCTGCTATATTGCCTGCATGATTTTACCTAGACTCCGATCTGGTTTAGACGTGTTCCCTTCTCCGGTAGAAGATCAGCCGGGGTTACTGCTGCGCGATCCGTTGCAATACACCGACGACATTTTAATTATTCCGCCCGTTTTCATTGAAGCGCTGAATCTATTGGACGGAAAGCATTCTGAAGATGAAGCGATCACACATTTATCCGAAGTAATAGGCCGCCCGTTTCCGCGTCATCCGTTGCACGATTTTATTGGTGCGCTGCAGGAATCTGGGTATCTGGAAACGCCAGAATTTGCGGCGCTGCGTGACAAAAAACATGTGGATTTTGCCGCCTTGCCATTTCGCGCTCCGGCACACGTGGGCAGCGGTTATCCAGAAGATACGTTCGCGCTGAAAACTACGCTGGATAATTATTTGATGACAATTGTGCCGCCGAATCCGGCTCCGTTGGTGGGCATTGCCGCGCCACACGTGAGTCCCGAAGGCGGCTGGCAAACTTATGCAGCGGCATATAATCGTTTGCGCGGCGTGCGCGAACAATTGCTCGATAAAACGGTGGTAATTTTGGGGACTTCACATTATGGCGAACCGGAAAAATTCGGACTCACGCGTAAACCTTTCAAAACTCCATACGGCTCAATGCAAACCAATATTGAGCTAGTAGATTGGTTGATGGAACGCGCTGGCGCTTCGATAAACATTGAAGATTATTGCCATTCGATGGAGCATTCCATTGAATTTCAAATTGTCTTTTTGCAACACCTGCTCGGCAATCGCGTCAAGATTTTGCCAATTTTGTGCGGCGCATTTGTGCACAGTTTTCGGTCCGGCAAACCGCCCGAAAGCGAAGACGGCGTGCGCGGATTTTTTGACGCGCTTGGCGAAATGGCTGAGCTTCAGAAAGACAAATTATTTTGGGTACTCGGCATTGATTTAGCGCATATTGGCGAGCGTTACGGCGATGAAGTTCAGGCAAAAGCAGAACGCGATTATATGTTAGAAGTACGCGCCAAAGATTTGGAGCGGTTGAGTATTGTAAATAAAGGCGACAGTAGAGCTTTCTTTGATCTTGTCGCGCCGAACTACGATCCGCTGAAATGGTGCGGATTCACGCCGCTTTACACATTTATGCAAGCGGTCAAAAATGCGCGCGGGAACGTGTTGAATTATGAGCAATGGAACATTGATGCCAATTCGGTTGTAAGTTTTACAGCGTTGGAATTTCAATAAACGCGAGAAATGAACGGAGGAAGGCATGGCTGACTGTTTATCGTTGATTCCTGATGAACTGAAATTACCGCACCTATCGTACAATTATTTCGCCAAAGCAAAGTCGCATTCGTTTCAAATCAATACCGCAGAATTCAATTTAGCCAACGCGGCGTGGCTGACAGATTTGGCCTTTCTTGTTTACGGTGACAAAGAGTTTATCGCCGCACAAGCAACCAAAGTTGGATTGACTGGTGCGCCACGATTTTTCGGCTTCGATCAGCATTTTGAATCTACGCAATTTGCAATTTTGCATAACGCAGAAATTATTGTAGTCGTTTTTCGCGGCACAGAATTCAACCCGCTGCGAATATTAAATGGCCTGCTCGATACCGTTGTTGATGTGCGTGCTTCGTTTGCGGCTGTGCCTGAACTCAGTGGTCTTGTTCACAAAGGCATGTGGAGCAATGCAGAAGAAATTTATCCGCAGCTAAAAAATGCGTTGGCTGAAATTCGCACTACGCAAACCGTGTGGTTCGCCGGACACAGCTTAGGCGCAGCGCTGGCAGTGTTGGCAGCCAAACTTTATGCCGTGCGTGAACAAAAATCCGTGCAGGGAGTTTACACGATTGGTTGCCCGCGCATAGGTGATGCGCAATTTGCCACACATTATCAATTGCCGCTTTTTCGCCTCATCAATAATCAAGACCCTGTCACTAAAATCCCTACGCTTGGCAAAACGCCAAATAGTTTATTTCACACGGAAAATTATGCGCCGCTGGGAGAAATAATTTTCTTTGATCAAGCAGGTGCGATGTCGCCCGCGGACAATCGCCCTGCAATTACCAGCAATTTATTACGCGGCGGATTAACGTTGGGCGGGTCGTTGCTCGCGCAAATGTTTGATCATGCGCCCTTTCGATATTCACAAAAAATCTGGAATCATTTGCCTGCATGAAAACACAAGAAACATTTCAAAAAATATCTCAAGGCCGCGTCATAGCAATTTTGCGCGGCGATTTTGGCGGACGCGAATCCGATATGGTCGCTGCGATGATCGCAGGCGGATTGACCGCCGTCGAAGTCACGCTGAATTCGCCGGACGCGCTGAAAAAGATTACTAGGCTTGCGGCTACATTTGGCGCGCAATGCGCGGTCGGCGCGGGGACAGTGTTGATTCCACACGAAGTTAGTCAGGTTCACGACGCGGGCGGCACATTTATTGTTTCTCCTAACACCGATGTGCGCGTCATCACCGAAACAAAATTTCGCGGCTTGATTTCTTTTCCCGGTGCATTCACGCCAACCGAAGTCGTAGCCGCTGTTGACGCGGGCGCAGACGCAGTCAAACTTTTTCCAGCCAATACTTTGGGGCCAGGTTATGTCAAAGCGCTACGCGCGCCACTTGCCGACATTAAAATTATTCCCACAGGCGGGGTGACGCCCGAACTCGCTTGCGAATATCGCCAAGTCGGCGCGTGGGCTGTGGGCATTGGTTCTGAACTTATTGGTAAAGAATTTCTCGCTGACGAAAGTCTTCAAACGCTGCAAGCAAGAACTGCAGCGTTTATTGCTGCCATGAGCTCCTAATTAAATTTCATGCAAAATACTTGTGCAATTTTTGTTGATGCAGGCACGACGAATACACGTGTCTGGCTCGCGCGCGGCGAAGAAATTCTGGCGCGCGCAAATACAATGGTGGGCGTGCGTGATTCGGCACGCGAAGGCAATACAGTGCGATTGCAAGCGGCGTTGCGCGACCTGATTACCGAAGTTCGCACCCAAAATGAAGAGATTCCTTCATGTGTCATCGCCGCCGGAATGATAACTTCAGCACTTGGACTCAAAGAAATTCCACACTTAGCAGCTCCGGCTGGCGTGAGCGAATTAGCCGCTGCTACACAAATGCATTCCTTTCCCAATGTCACGGAACTGCCTGTTTTATTGGCTCCGGGCATTCGTTCAGGCGACGCAACTTGCGACGAAAACTCAGTTGCAGAAGTTGACATTATGCGCGGCGAAGAAACGCTTTGCATTGGCTTAGCCAAGCTCGCGCTCGCCGCGTTGCCTTGTACCATTTTGAATTTAGGCTCGCACTGGAAAGCAATCCAAATTGATTCAGCCGCGCGCGTTCAGTCCAGCGTGACGACGTTAACGGGCGAATTAATTCTTGCGGCACAAACGAACACCATTTTGGCGAGCGCAGTGCCGCACGAACGGCCCGCGATCATTGTGCAGCAATGGGCGGAAGCCGGAATGCGCGAACAGAAAAACGCAGGACTGGCGCGAGCGTTGTTTTGTGTGCGATTACTGGAACAAAAAAGCACCAGTACGCCAGAAGAACGATTGTCATTCCTAGTTGGCGCATTTGTTGCGGCGGATTTGGAAGGATTTCGTAAACAAGGTGTTTTCACGCCTGAAAAATCTGTCTTAATCACAGGCGGCGGCGCGCTGGCAGAGCTTTGGTTGCAAACGCTCACGCAAGAAAATATCGTGGCCAGAATCCTAAGCGCTGAAGAAGTTGAGCGCGCTTTATTAACCGGCCTCAGAGAAATTCTCACACAATCAAAAATGTTTTGAATCCCACCCTCAGGCGGCCTCTTACCGAGTATTGCCTATTAAAGTTGTTACTCAGAACTCAGGAATATTACTTGCCAGCGTTTCTTGAATTTTGTGCAGGAGCGTTTCTCTGGAAAAAGGTTTTTGCAAAAATGCGGAGGGATTTTTTATCAATTCGACAACCATCTCGGCATCGTCTGTATAACCTGACATAAAAAGAATTCGTTGCAGACCAAATTCTTCCTGCAATTTTTCAGCTAATTCCCTGCCATTCATTTTCGGCATGCGAATGTCTGTCAGCACCAAATCTATTGGTTGGTCAGTATTGGCGACAAATTCCAAAGCCTCGCTGCCACTGCTTACAGCAAAAATTTGAAAGCCCACTTCTTTGAGAGTTTCGTTAATTAAATTACGTACTGAATCTTCATCTTCAACTAACAAAATTGTTCCGGTTCGATTCTCACTTTGCAGTGAATTTCTTGTAGAGTTCCTGGCTGGAACAGGATCAGCAATTTGCGGTAAGTAGACCTGAAAAGCTGATCCATTACCGAGTTCAGAAATAACTTCGATATACCCGCCAAATTGCTTGACCAATTTTTGCACATTGAATAAGCCTAAGCCTGTGCCTTTGCCTTTTTCTTTCGTTGTAAAAAAAGGCTCGAACAAACGCGCGCGTGTATCTGCGTTCATGCCGGTGCCTGTATCACTGACTGTCAGGCAAACATATTTCCCTGGCGGAATATTTTCAAGCTCCGCCGTTTGTGAAGCACCAATTTCTACCGTCGAAGTCATAATTGTCAGATCGCCACCGTCTGGCATAGCATCGCGCGCATTTAAAACCAGATTCATCAACGCATGATCCAATTGCGTGTTATCAGCTTTGATAAATCCGGTTGCGGTGCCCAGCTCTAAATTCAATTCAATATTTTCGCCGAGCGCGCTGCGCAAAATATTGCCCATTCGCAACACACTATCGTTCAGATCAAGAATTTGCAGTTGCGTAATTTGTTGCCGCCCAAGTACCAACAATTTGCTCGTAAAATCTGCCGCGCTTTCGCCTGCCAGTTTAATTTGCTCAATCAAATGATAGCGTTCATCGTCACGCGAAGTACGTCGCAACAGCAGTGTCGAATAGCCTTGCACCACCGTCAAAAGATTATTGAAATCGTGCGCCATGCGGCCTGCCAGTCGGCCAATAGCTTCCATTTTTTGCGATTCGCGCAACTGTTGTTCTAAATAATTGCGGCGGCGCAAATCTCTGGCGATGCCTTGAATACCACTGACTTTACCATTATGAAAAATCGCGTTCGTGCTAACTTCTGTCGGCAGAATTTTTCCGTCTTTTGATAACAGCCTCATTTCATACACACTGCTGGTCACTTCACCGCTAAAAATTTGCTGCAAGGCTTTTTTTACAAGCGGCCAATCCTGTTCGGGTACAATTGTCTGCGCGGGCATTCCTAAAATTTCGGCGCGTGTATAGCCCAAATATTTTTCGCCAAACTCGTTCAGCGAAGTAAATTTCCCATCAATATCAATTGCATAAAAAGCGTCGTTCGCCTTTTCGTAAAGCGTGCGGTAATGCTCTTCGCTTTCGCGCAAGGCGAGTTCCATTTCACGTCGCGCGGTGATGTCTTGTGCTGTGACAATTACTGCCTCACGTTGATTAAAAGTGATGGGATGGACGCTGACTTCGACAGTAATAATCGTGCCGTCCTTTTTGCGATGCCGCCAAACGCGATCAATTTTTTCATTCGGCAAAGCTTTCTCAATCTCTATCAATAACCGATCCACTTCATCAGGCGGGCGGATGTCCTTGATACTCATGCCCAAAAACTCTGCGCGCGAATAGCCATATTTTTCAATCGCAGCCTGATTCACATCTAAAAACATCAACGATTCCTGATCGTAAACCCAGCCGGGAATCGGCGATTTTTCAAACAACAATTTGTAAAACTCGCGAGCTGAACGCAATTGCTCTTCGTTTACAAGATGAGCGCTCACGTCGTTGATTATTACCAGGCGCGCTAATTTATCTTGCAATCGAATCGAATAGGCATTCATTTCAACATTAATTAATTCACCATTTTTCTTATGATGAATACTAATCATATGTTGACGTTCGCCTATCGGGTCTTTCACAAGTCGGCGTTTTAAGCGTTGAAATTCTTCGGGCGAGATAAAGTCAGCGGGTGTTAATTGTAAAAATTCTTCGCGGGTATAACCATACGTTTCAATCGCTGCTTGATTCACATCTAAAATGTGGTAATCGGCAATATCGTAAACGACGATGGGAAGTGGCGTGACTTCAAACAAAAGCTGATAATAATTTTCGCGTGCTGCGTCGGTTTGCATTTCCGCTTTGCCTTTTTGAAGAATTACTGTCGAGGAAGCGCGGAGTATAACAATTCTTACCAGGCAATGAAAATGCGGATTTTAGCGGATTTTAATTATTCGGCTCTACCAATTTGACTGACAATTGCTGTTCTTTCTCGGCGCGCACGATAGTCAGTTGGACTTCATTTTTTCGCTCATTTTTTTCAGGCTTATTGCTTTGATTCAGTACACGATTAATATCTGCCGCTGATCCAATCGGCTCATCATTGACAGTCAACAAACAATCACCTGCTTTGACGCCAGCACGTTCGGCCAAGGTACGCGGCTCTACTTCAGTAACCAAAACCGCAGCCTTGCCCTTAATGCCAAAATGTTGCGCTAATTGATCTGACAACGGCGCAGTTTTTACCCCTAAGCGCACGTGTTTTATAGTGGCATAATATTGATTTGCCGTAGCTGAGGACGCCGTTTCGCCTTGACGATCCGCGACAATCACTGTCACATCTTGTTCATTCCCGTTGCGAAAAATTTTGAGCAGGACACTGCTACCAGGCAAAGCTTCCGACAACAGCATATATACCGTCGCCGCCTGTTGAATCGTCTGATTATCGAACGCAACGATAACATCATTTTCGCGCAAGCCTGCCGCCGCTGCCGGAGAGTTTTCGATCACTTTGCCCACTAAAGCGCCGCTGGCTTGCGGCAATTTTAATTCCTGCGCGCGCGCTTCGTTCACATCCGCCAGATAAACCCCTAAAAATGCGCCCGGCGTAGGCTGTGCGTAAATCGTTGCCGCACAAAATAACATTCCCAGCGAAAATAATCTAACCAAATTTTTCATATATGATTGCAAATTGAAGAGAGCCGAAGTGGTTTCATTTCGGCTCTCAGATTTGAAGTAACGTCAGCAAAGTTCCTCACAAACTTGCACTGTAATTGCTCACACGTTGTCGCCACGTGAAAGTTCCAAAGTGTTTGCGAATTTGGACGGAAACAAACATACTAATGCCACCTTCCATTGACTATTTTCCTATTCACCTCGGAGGAACTATGGTTCGTCTCGTTTTGTTTCTCAGCTTTTCCATCTGCGCTTATATAAACTGTGTTGCGCAAATAGATTTTGATGTTCACAAACCACAAACAGTGGAGCAAGCAAAACTTAAAGGCCCAGTTCACACGCTAAAAATCCAAATCCAATCAATGAGTATTACTGAAGGAAAGGCTACAATGACTGAGCTTCGCCCGTTAGTTGAAACTGCTTACGATGAGCAAGGACGAATGAACGAAGCAAAATTTTATAATAGTGATGGATTATTGCGTCGTTCAAATACGTATTCGTATATAGGCAAACTTCTAAAAAAGTCTGATGCTAATTTGTATAACAGTGATGGAAAACTCTATCGCAAATCAGACTATCTCTATGATGATAAGGGGGAAATCAGTCAGCAAATTAATTACGATTACGACGACACGGGGAAACAATTTCGCCAAACAGTTCTTGCCCGCGACGCGACCGGCACACTTAATCTCAAAGATTACAAGCCAAACGGAACGCTTTTCAAACGAAATTTCTTAGGAATGCCGCAAAGCGGTCGTGCCATAAAAAAAGAAACGCCCACTTCCGATAAAAAAATTATTGAACTCAAGCGTAGATTAGTATTTGACGAAATTGATGCCTATGGAAATTGGACAAAAATGACTGTATTTGGCGGCGTTGACCTCATCTCAGATCAAAAAATTGAAACACGAGAGATTACATATCGAATAATCACTTATTACTAAACTTCTCTATCCGGTCAGCTAATTTAATTTCTATTTTACGTTCTGCGCGTTATGCCCTACAGTATTGGCTTTTCACTGGGAGCGTACGCGGCTCGCGTGCTGAGGCTAATGGAAGGGATAATTTGCTTTGTAATTTATTTGCTCCGCTAACCTCCGCACGCGAGCCGCGTGCGCTCCCAGCTAATATTTTTAATTTATGTTTACTGAAATTATTGAAGCTGAAGGCCACTTGGTAGATTCGCAAATTCTTTCGAGCATCATGGATCGCGTGATTGAATGCGGGGCGGCTTATGAAGTGCTGGATTTTTATCTCGGTCGCACGAATGATGAAATTTCGCGGCTGAAAATGCGCATCAATGCCAATTCGCAAGAAATTCTCGACAAGACGCTGGAAGAATTAATTGAGCTTGGTTGCTACTCCGACGAAATTGCGAATGTCGTACTGAAACCGGCAGAAGCGGATGCCGTAGTGCCGGACGATTTTTATTCGACTACGAATCATCGCACGTTTGCGCGCTTTGGCGATGAATGGATCGAAGTTAGCAAACAACGCATGGACGCGGTCATCATTATCAAACAGGATGGTGAAAAAGTTTCTGCCGAATGTCGCAAGCTGCGCGATGTGAAGAAAGGCGAAATGATTGTGTGCGGCGCGCACGGCATCAAGATTCAGCCTGAATTTAAAGAGCGCGACCGTCTCGGTTTTGCGTTTATGGCGAATGATATTTCATCCGAACGCCGCGCCGAAACTTCGATTCGCAAAATTGCCGAACTGATGCGTCAGGTCAAATCCGAAAACGGCAGAATTATTTTCGTCGCCGGCCCCGTCATTGTTCACACCGGCGGCGCGCGCGCGTTTGGCGAACTGGTACGCAAAGGCTATGTGAACGCGTTGCTTTCAGGCAATGCACTGGCGGTACATGACATTGAGCATACGCTGTACGGAACTTCACTTGGCGTAGATTTAGAACATGGCTCGCCCGTCGAAGAAGGCCACAAAAATCATATGCGCGCGATCAATGCCGTAAATCGCTTCGGTTCGATTAAAGGCGCAGTGGAAGGCGGCCTTATCAAACATGGCGTGATGTATGAACTCGTGAAAAATAATGTGCCGTTTGTGCTAGCGGGTTCGATTCGTGATGATGGGCCGCTGCCGGACACCGAAATGGATTTGATCAAAGCGCAGGAAAAATACGGCGAGCAATTAGTCGGCGCGAAAATGGTGATTTGCTTGTCTACAATGCTGCATTCAATTGGTGTTGGAAATATGACGCCTTCGTGGGTGCGGATGGTTTGTGTGGATATTAATCCTGCTGTTGTAACAAAACTTTCAGATCGTGGCTCTGCGCAAACTGTCGGTGTCGTGACGGATGTCGGAACATTTTTGTCGTTATTGTCGCAGTATTTGTAGAGGCGATGGCTTGTCCTTGCCCATTTTCACATAGCCATTTGTGGGCGACCACAAAGGCTCGCCCCTACGTTTTCAATTTTGCATCGCCATACTGCCTTCTACCCAGGCCTCACCATCTGCAAAAATTTCTTTCTTCCAAATTGGTACGCGCTCTTTTACGCGGTTAATTGCAAAATGACATGCTTCAAAAGCTATATTGCGATGTGGCGAAGTGATGACAATGACTACGCTGGATTCTTTGACTTGTAATTCGCCGAAGCGATGCACGATGCCGATGTGCAGCACGTCAGGCCATTGCGCGCGAATTTCTTCGCCGACCTTACGCATTTCTTTGACAGCCATTGGTTCATACGCTTCGTATTGCAACGTGACGACGGCACGCCCCTTTGTTTGTTCGCGCACTACGCCATCGAAAGTGACGACAGCCCCGGCTGCGCCTGTGAGCAGGCGTTGTTCGAGCGCAATTTTATCAATTGGGTCACGCGTAATTTCGTAAATATCTTCGGTCATAAATTTATGGCTATCGCTTTGCTCGTTTGGTGTTTTTCGGAGCATTTTTTTTGACTGGCGGCGTGTACCGTTTGCGCACGAATGACATTTGACCGCTGGGAATAATTTCCAATGCCCCGTCGCAAACAGCTTCTTTACCGCCCTGTGATGTGGCGACTTGTGAGCTTTGCAGTGGCTGCGCAACGCTGCTGATGAGCAGTCCCCAAAATAAAAATGTGGCGAGGAAAATATTTTTTTGCATATCAAAACTCACAATCAAACGGTTTATTGTATCGGGCGTAAAAATATTAACGGAAACGGCGCATCGCTTCAATCACTAACCTTGAATTGGCTCGCCTGCTTCCATATAATCCGCGTTGTTTTAGTCAGAAACTTTCGCAAATTAATTTCGCAACGATGATTGCCAACCTCGCTAATAAACAAGAAGAAACCGAGCCCTGTGAATATTGTCGCGACTTGGGATGGGAATTAGTCCCCGGCAAAGGGATGCGGCCTTGCCGTTGTAAAACGATGGATCGGCGGGCGCAATTAATGCAATCAGCGCGCATTCCGAAACGTTACGAAGATTGTTCATTCAATTCCTATTTCCCGCAAGACGGATCAAAGATCAAAGGCGCGGCTCATTCTCAGGCTGCCGCAAAAATGGCGGCGGAAAAATTTGTCAAAGAATTCCCCACGCTCGAAATCGGATTATTAATGTTTGGGCCTTGCGGCGTAGGCAAAACCCATCTCGCCATTTCAATCATCAACTCGTTAATTCAGCAAAAAAGCATTTCGTGTTTGTTCTACGATTTCCGGGATTTGCTGAAAGAAATTCAGGATAGCTACAACCCCATTTCGCAAACGTCTGAAATGCGTGTACTTGCTCCGGTGTACGATGCCGAAGTGTTAGTGCTAGATGAGCTTGGCGCGTCGAAGCCGACTGATTGGGTACGCGACACGATTACACAAATCATCAATAAGCGGTACAACGAGAAAAAGGCTACGATTTTTACGACAAATTATTTAGACGAAGTGACCGCTGCCGGAGAAGAAAATCTCACGGATCGCGTCGGTATGCGACTTCGTTCCCGCCTGCACGAAATGTGCAAAGTCATTCATATCAACGGCGAAGACTACCGCCTCAAAATCCGCAACAACGGCGGGCGAAAATTCTAAAAAAAATCCCACGATGTCTTGCAAGTCATCGTGGGAATCAAGCAGGAGAAGGAGGGAGGTAAATCAAAATCTCCAATAAAACTTATGCTTAGTATTGCGTCATTGTGCGCCCGACCGTGAGCGGTTCAGACGCGAATATTTTTTTCGTTTCTTCCATCGCCAAAGAATTTGTAGGTCTTCGCACATAATTTCCATTCGACATCCGCACATAATTCGCGCTGATTTTCCGGACGTAATCCTGCGTTTCACGATAAGGCGGAATGCGGTTGCCATAGCGAAAAACCGCGCCTTCGCCAGCGTTATAACCAGCCAAAGCCAGCTCTACATCACCGTTGAAAGTATCTAACAAAAATCGCAAATATCGTGCGCCACCTTCAATGTTTTGTGCCGGATCAAAAATATCGCGGACGCCAAAACGCGCTGCCGTAGCGGGCATCAATTGCATCAAGCCGCGCGCGCCTTTGTACGAAATTGCGCGCGAATTAAAACTCGATTCCTGTCGCATCACTGCCCAAATCAATTTTTCATCAATGCCATTGCGTTGCGCTGCGGTTGTAATCAACACTTCGAGTTGAGGATTCGCAACTGAAACTGGCATTGGAGCGGGCAACAAATTCGTTTCAGTTGCTGCAATTACTTGCCCGGTCGGATGCATCGTGTTCGCGTCTACATCTAAAATTTTTCCGAGCTCTTGCTTTACACGATTCACAACTTTGTCTTCCGTTGTCGCCGCCACCGTTGGCGAAGTCGTATCAGCTTTTGTTAGCCGTTTGGGATTTATTTTGCGCTTTGCTGCGGGTGCTTCAATTACCTTAGCAGCAAAATCCTGTGCGCTTAATAAATCCGTAGTCGTGAGGGAGACAACATTTGAGGCACCACCCTTATCAGATTGCGAGGGGGAATAAGTTTGCTGTGCCAGTGTGAGGGTCGGTAAAGCTAAAAAACCTAACAGGCCCATGATCATTAAATTGCGGGTCAAAACATCAACCTCCTGCCGCCAAAAAACATAATCCATGGGCCTAAAACGTGGCGATTATATTTAACGATTTTGAAAGCGTCAAGTTTTGTTTCTAAGGGTGTCAAGGTAAAGGACTTGTGCTATGATTTCAGCCTCCCTTGAATAAATATTATTCCCCTTAGACCCCGGAGGCAAAATTGAAAATGAATCGAGCTTTTTCGCGTATCTCAACCGTAATTGCTTGCACTTGTTTGATCAGTTCGCTCGCGCTGGCTGACACAATCAAACTGAAAAACGGTAGCATCATCAAAGGTAAAGTTACCACGTACAACGAACGGGAATTTACCGTGCAATTAGATCTTGGTACTTCGACAAAACGCACTGGCTCCAGAATGGTTCTATCCGTTGATGATGTCGAAAGCATTCAATTTGACTCGCCGGAGCCTTATCCAAATTCGTCTGCGACGTTCCCTCCACCAACCAATCCGTCACCTGGCACACAACCTGCACCAAATCCTGCGCCTATCAAACCTGCGGATCCAATCGAGACTTTCGCAGATAAAACCGTCGGCGTAATTGCCGCAGCGGATTGGACGAGCACCGAAATTCGTGTACGCAAAGGTCAACGCATTGTGGTTTCAGCTTCGGGACAAATTGATTTAGGAAACAATCGTCGCGTCGGCCCAGACGGGATGACGCTAAATGATTCAAATAAATTGATCGCAGAGCGGCCTACGGGATCGTTGATTGCCGTGATTGGCGACGATAATGATGAGTTCATCCCGATTGGCAGCGGTTCAGATTTTATTGCCGCGCGAGACGGAATTCTATTTTTGAGCGTTAACGAAGGGAATTTGCGTGACAACAGCGGATCATTCTCGGCGAAAGTAAAAGTAACTTCAAAATAATAAGGGTCATGATGGAAAATTCGGAGAGAAGTCCTCTCTGTCACATAGATATTCCTGCACCCAGCCTTGAAAAAGCGAAATCTTTCTATGAAACAGTTTTTTGGCTGGCGTATTCAGGCAAATACTCCCAGCTCAAACTATTGTTTTTTCGAGTCTGGCAATATTAGTGGAGCGTTCAATGGCAATAACAAACCAGCGGCACGTTCTATCAGCTTGGTAATTAAAGTCGCGGACAGGCCACGGATCAGAAATAACGGCGGCTCCATCACGCAAGATAGGAGTGCAATTGGTGAAGCTGATCCGGGCTATGACGCCTATTTTTTAGATCCAAACGGGAACGAGATGGGAATTTACTCAGATAAATAATCTTCTATCAATTTTTCGACATAAGCCAATTGAACCAAACAGGCCTTACTCGTAACGCAAAGCTTCAATCGGATCAAGGCTTGCAGCTTTCCACGCAGGCCAAAGTCCGAAGATCAGACCAATTCCTACGCTGGAAACAAAGCCTACTACCGGAGCCCAGGCAGGCACATATGACGGCACAAACATTCGGATCAGTAAGGTAGTCCCCCAACCAATCAACAAGCCAATCAAGCCGCCCATTCCTGTCAGTGTCATGGCTTCGATCAGGAATTGCCATAAAATATCGCGGCGACGACCGCCAATTGCCTTGCGAATACCGATTTCGCGTGTGCGCTCAGTCACGCTCACCAACATAATATTCATCACGCCAATCCCTCCGACCATTAAGCCTACGGACGAAATTGCGACCATCGCAATCGCTACGCCTTGTGTGATGGAACGGAACGTATCAATGATCGAATCTGCCGTCGAAAGCCCGAAATTATTAGGTTTGCCGAAAGAAACACCGCGTCTTACTCGCAACATATCGGTGAGCTGATCTATTGCAGTTTTCATCTGGCCTTGTTTGGCAACGGCAAAAATAAATACATCTTCAGCGCGAGGTTTAAGTTTATGCGCGACTTCAAACGGCATGAAAATAATGTTGTTTTGGTCATTACCGCCATCACCGCCGCCAAATAATTGCTCGCGCTTTTCCAGCACGCCCACCACACGAAAATCTACCCCACCGATTTCGATGGTTTTATCGAGCGGAGCAAGAAATGGGAAAAAATTGTCGGCAACAGATGCGCCAATGACACAAACATTTTCACGCCGATCACTTTCTTCTTTCGTGAAAAATCGTCCGGCTTGCATGATCCAAACACCTGCCCGCTCGTAATCCGCTGTAGTTCCTTGTAAATTCACAGCGCTGGATTCTTTCCCCCCACCTTTGACAGCAATCTTGCGTCCAAAAAAATCGTTGGTAATATTCAATATAGGCGCAACCAATTCTACCGCTGGTAATTGCGCTAATGCTTGCGCATCATCGTAGGTCAGGTTTTTCCGCATCCGCTCTTCGCGCGTGGGGCGACTGGTGCGAATGCCCGGATCGAATTTGTAGAGGAATATTGAATTTGTCCCAAACGACTCGATTTCCTTGGTGACCGCATAATCAATCCCACTGATGATTGAAGCAATCGCCATCACCGTCCACACGCCAATCACAACGCCGATGACTGTCAAAAAAGAACGAAGTTTATTAGAGATGAGCGTATCCATCGCCATCTTCAAATTCTCGAAAATATCACTGCGAATAAGTTTCATGAGATTAATCAGTCAGCGCGTAAAGCTTCGATAGGGTCAAGAGTAGCGGCTTTGCGGGCAGGCAAAACACCCGATAAAACGCCAATGCCGCCTGACACACCTACGGCAGTTATGACCGCCGCAAGCGATAAATAAGTTTGGAAAAAGGAAGCTGTAATAATTTTTCCTACGACCCAGGCGATGAACACACCAACAGAACCACCAATGGCAGAAAGCATGACAGACTCAATCAAAAATTGTTTGAGAATATCTGTGCGACGTGCGCCAAGTGCTTTGCGAATGCCGATTTCTTTGGTGCGTTCAGTAACACTCACCAGCATAATATTCATGATGACGATGCCGCCGACGACTAAAGCAATCGCGGGAACGGCAATCGCGACGATAAACACAGGGCCAAGTACACGATCACGAAAGCCGAGCACAGCGTCGGGAGTCCCCATCCCAAAATTATCCTTTTCGCCTTCTTTTAATTGACGACGCGAACGCATCAGAAAACGTGCTTCTTCGACAGCATCATTAAACCGGTTATCGTCAATTGCTGTCCCTACCATATAAAAATTGCGTTGGCGAATCGGCGGCCCGTAATTTTTGATGTATGACTTCAGCGGCATCGTAGCGAAATTATCTTGTGGCATGCCGAAAATTGTGCCTTTCGCTACGGCCACGCCAACCACGCGAAACGGAAGTCCACGTACTTGCACTTCCTGTCCAATGGCTGAAATAGAAGGAAATAATTTAGAAGCCACGTCCGCGCCAATATAAATCACATTGAGCGCAGAATCATTTTCCGTATCGGTAAAATAGCGGCCTTCGGCAATATCGAGTTGTTCGATGTCTACACAATTTGGTGTTGCGCCATCCACATTCACGCTTTCAACCGTTTCGCTTCCGACCTTAATATTTGATGGCGTGCCCTGCGCTTTTGCGCCTATTTTATCAATCAATTTTGCGCGCGTGCTGACGTATTCATAATCATCAAACGTTAGTTCTTTGTTGCGGCGTTGCGCAATCGTGATCGTGTCAGTGTTCTTAAAATCTTCAAAACTGAAACGGCGAATGCTAAAAGTTTTCGCGCCAATACCCGCAATTTTATCTTCAATGTAGCGGTTAAATCCTTGAATCAGCGATACAACAATCACGACTGCTGTCACCCCGATAATCATGCCAAGCAAAGTGAGTGCTGAGCGCAATTTGTGCGCCCAAATTGCATCAAGGGCGAGTTTAATCGTTTCAGAAAAATTCATAATGATAAAGACGCGAGAGCGTCGGACGAGGTTGCGAGAATCTGGTAAAACCAATGCTCAAAGCGCAGCACGGATAATTCCACCGTCTACAGGAATTGATGCACCTGTAAGATAACTAGCCCGTTCAGAGGCTAAGAACGTGACTGCATCAGCGATTTCTGCTGGCTCAGAAAAACGTTTGAGAGGAATTTCTGCCGCCGCTTTTTTGTAATAATCGTCCAGCGAAATACCTTGTTCGCGGCTGCGAATATCTGCCAGATGGCGCAACCGCTCCGTCGCGCAAAAGCCCATCAACACAGCATTCACCGTAACATTATGCGCGCCCAATTGATTCGCCATCGTTTTCGTCAGAGCTGAAAGCCCGGCGCGCAAAGTGCTGGATATTGTCAATTCATCAATCGGTTGTTTTGCCACAACTGAAGTCAGATGAATCAATCGGCCCCAACGACGTTCCTGCATCCCTGGAATGACAAGCCGCGAAAGTCGCACAACATTCATTAACGTAGATTCCACACCACTGTGCCATTGCTCATCCGTCAAATCCATAAAACGATCTACGGGCGGCCCGCCTGTATTCGTTACCAAAATATCCACGTGCCCAAATCGTTGCAGCGTTTGAATGTGCCAATAGGCAATATCGGGCGGCAATGAAACATCCGCCGGGACAGCGAGCACTTCGCCAACTTTGGCAATTCGCGCGTGGGCTTCATCAAGTGATTCTAAATTGCGCCCACAAATTGAAACCTTGCAACCTTCTGCGGCTAATGCTTCAGCACAGGCAAGCCCGATCCCCTTGCTTGCTGCCGCAACCATCGCAACGCGATTTTGTAATCCAAGCTTCATTTGCAATGCCCCTTTTACAAATTGTGAATAAAATTCAATATAACATAGCCTGCTCATCATTATGAGCAACCTGGCGCCGTAGATGTAGTGGGAGATAAGTAAATCAGCGAGGTTTATTGGTATTTCTATTGATTACGTCAGAGGTGACGACTCCGCTCCCCCCAACAGCGAAATTATCCCAGCCCAATTTCAAGTATTGATGGGGTTCTCCGTCATTGCGCGGCAATCGCACGAAAAATAATTCACCTTTTTCTTTGCCTTCTGCGCTGCCGCTGATTTTGAAGTGATAATGCAACCGCTCAGGCAAACCTAATTGCCGCCGAATTTTATTGATGTAGGCTTCGCATTCACCGACGCCGCCAAATTTATCATCATCTGGTAATTTCCAAACGCCGTGTGTCAGTTCATGCAAAAACACAAGCCCGGCGTCGAACGCAGCCAGGACTTGGGGATCACCTTGCAACAAATCAAAATCTGAAAAATCCAACTGGATGCGATGGAATAACATCCGCTCATTTTGCGTCGTCGAAAATTCAGCGGTCAGTAATGCGCCAAACACAACTACATCACTGCTGTTGAATCCCTCAATCTCAAACACTTCATTGCTTTTTATGGCAGCCGCCAACAATGCACGGGCCAGATCAGAACCGCCTTCAATCCGTTCACCTAGCACTAAATATCCACGGTCATCAAAAAGCAAATCTTTGTAGCCAGAAATATATCGCAGTGACGCAGTAAGCTTGGCGGCGTGTTTATAATCAACACCATTAGCACCGGGACTGACTTTGACGCCAGGTTCAAAACGCACATCACGTGTCACATTAGTAGAGGCAATCAGAGGGCGCGCTTTGGCTTCATCCAGGAAAACGACCACAGGTTTTATGACACCAGCCTTAGGAAAAACAATCTGTGCTGATATGACTGATAAACCTTCAGGAACACGCACACCCCATTTACCATCTAATGCCGCCAACAATTGACCTAACCCCATTTCTGGCATTTTTTTCTGGTCAATTGCAATTTTGACAGTGGTATCCGCCACAGTGCCCGTTCTTTCGGTCGCAGCGGACGCTGATAATTGCACATAACGCTGCTCGCTATTCTCAAGTTTAGTGATCCAGTAGGAATTGATTTTGCCAGATGCCAACCACTTTTCAGCCTGTAAACGCGCGCTTTCGGAGCTAATGAACTTCCCCGCCCTAAGCCGAAAAAGCTTGCCTCGCCCTGTGACTTCAGTGAGAAATATTTCGGTTTCGATGCCATTGAATCGGAAAGTTTTCTGAGCTGTTTCAGCTTCTTGCAATGACGGATATGCCGCAATTTGCAAGGTAAAATCAGAGTTTTTTATAGGAGAAGCTAAAGCCGCCACCATCCAAAACGCCAAAATAAGAGCGCCAAGAAAATTTAAGAAGATTGGTTGAAAATACAACCTGACTATTGCAACACAAAAATAAATTCTCATAACGTGAGGGCGGGGCTGGCAGAAAAGGTACAACTAAATAGGCAGCTAATTATACGGATGATCGCGGTGATAACAAAACAGAAAATTGTCAGGATAATTATTTGAAGTAGATTGTGACAGGATTTGCGTTTTGGCCTGCAAAGTTGAGTTGAATATTTTGCAAACCGTGATTAGTAAGAATGCGCGGAATCCGCAAATTCACTTGATCCACGCCCACAAAGTTAGGCTGTTTTCCTGCATAAAGAACATCCATAGATACTTCACCAATTTTTGCAGACACCACTGCCTCCTGAGCCAGGTAGCGGAACCCCGTGCCGAAAAGCGATAAAAATACTTCTTCGTTCATATTGCTTAGATCAAGTTGATTTGGCACAAAGATTTTTTGCACTTCGTCGTAACGCGCAACTTGCTCAAAAATATCAGAGCCATCAGGTTGACGACGTTGCAAAATTGCCGCCGCTACCCCATTGCCATCTGAGTTAGCAGAAAATATTCCGGCTGCGCTGCGACTCAAGTGTAATTCGCCCAGCGCAGTAATTTCGCTGCCGTTGTAAACAGTTACCAGCCCTAACCCGTATGCAAGATTGGCAGGCACTTGATAATTTATTTGCCCCGATGAAACGTAAAATAACGGCGCAGGCAATTCGACGCCCAAACTATCCTTAATTTTCACCGTCACATTCCCCAGCGTCGTAGGCAAATTAATGTCCGTCGCTACTTTTGTTTCAGTCGCCAGATTTGCGCCAAAGGCTGCAATGATGCTTTCGGGCGCGACGGGCGCTGAGGGTAAATAATGCGCAGCAGAAACGCTGGTAACTTTACCCGTGATAACCAACGACAACTCTACAGTTCGTTTTGTTGAGCCAGTGCCAATCACTTGAAAACTATAAACACCAGACGGCGTAGTGGCAGGAACATTGACTGTAAGTTGCGTCGAATTCCCGGAAGTGATTGCCGCTGAAGAAAATGCAAAATTAGTATCAGTTGGTCTATTTTGCAGAGATAAATTTATTAGTTGATTCGCTCCAGCAATAACTGAGGAGTTAATTAAAAAAGTAGCTGAACCAGTCTTCGCAATAACTTGCTTGGGAGTATTTGTTATTAGCAAGTAATCATTAACCGGATTTACCAAATTATTCACTTCAGTGCGAATCAGCGGTAACAATGGATAAAAAGAATCGCCGGGGCATTCTGTCGTCGTGCAACTTTTTGCGAGCCCATTGCCATCTCGATGTCCTGAAATATTCGCAAGCGAAGTTTGCATTCCCACGTGAAAAGACGTTCCAACTGGATTGAGTTCGCGTTGATCGGCTTTCCAACTTAGGATTTCTTTCAGACTGGTTTGCGCTACTTGTGTTGGAACAACTGAAGTAAAAGTGCCAAGCATTGAAACGCCCATTGTTCCGCTATTTTGGCAGCTAAAATGCGCGCCCAAAACATTATCGCCACCACCTCGCCCTTCGTAAATCACGCCATTTGGATCAATCAAATAATTGTAGCCAACATCACTCCAGCCGTTGGTAAAAATATGATATTCCCAAATTGAACGAACTACGGCAGGCCAATCCGTAGCAGTATTTCCTGTCGCAGTATGATGCACAATTAAGTGTGTGACCGTTGTATAACTTGGGGCTGAGCGCGGATTGCCTTGCCCGTCAGGGCAGCCCCAGCCAGTGCGCGAAACAATTGCAGGCTTGGGATATTTCGCGGTCACACTTTCAGCGAATTCTGATTTTTCTTCTGGTAATTTGTGATCTGCTGGATTCCAGTTAGTTGGCGTTTCGCCTGGGCTAATAAAATCTATCTTAAAAGAGTTAATAGTTGGCGCGCCTAAAGTATTTTTTTCGAGTGATATCTTAAATTGGATCTTTGCTGTTTTCTTATCAACAATGAGTAAGGCAGTAAGTTTACTAACATCTTCTGCCGTAACATCCTGATCAACTCGAATCTTTTCCCAATCACTCCAATCTTGCCGCGAACTATAAGTTCGATAACTAATAACAATATTTTTTTCACTTCCAGAATACTCAACTAACGGAGCAATGGCTATAAAAGGAGTGGCATCGGAAAACGGTGTTTTAATTTCGGTGGTATTGATTGTCGCCTGTTCGGAGCCTAACTGAAGGGCAATTTTCTGGGCAGAAATCGCCGCAGTTCCTTCCGTAACGGCCATGACTTCAGTAAAAAAATCCAACGTGATCACGCGGCGACGGATTTGCTCTTGGCTTGATTGGATTATCTGATTTTGAGAGGGAAAAGAACCACTAGCAAAGGCAAGTAAAAGAAGAAGGAGAATAAGTCGAGACATTTTATTACTCCCGAAGAAAGTAAAAACGACTTTACTTATTCTTTTACAAATAAGTAAAGTCGTGCCAAGGAAACTAATTTTTTCCAACTAACGTCGTGGACGCGCGATAGTTACAGGAAAGTTCAATTCTTTCAATTCAAGTTGATAGAAAGTATTGAATCCGGGATAGCGAGCGGATTCGCCCAGTTCTTCTTCGATGCGCAACAATTGATTGTATTTTGCAATACGGTCTGTGCGCGAAGCCGAACCTGTTTTGATTTGTCCGCAATTCGTTGCAACCGCTAAATCCGCAATAAAGGGGTCTTCAGTTTCGCCCGAACGGTGCGAAGCAATCGCCGTATAGTTATTTGTTTTGGCTAACTCAATCGCATTTAAAGTTTCGGTCAGAGTACCTATCTGATTTACTTTAATGAGAATAGAGTTCGCTACGATTTCTTCAATACCGCGCTCTAAATATTGGACGTTGGTTACAAATAAATCGTCACCGACTAATTGAACAGTGTCGCCCAATTTTTCAGTAATTGCCGCCCAACCCGCCCAATCGTTTTCGGCTAAACCGTCTTCGATGGAAATGATCGGAAATTGTTTGCACCAGTTGACCCAGTAATCAACCATTTCTTCGGAAGTAAGTTTCCGTTGATCGGATTTTTTGAAAACGTAATGACCTTCTGAATAAAACTCGGAAGATGCGGGATCAAGCGCAATAGCGATTTGCTCGCCAGGGGTATAACCCGCACCGCTAATCGCTTCTAAAATTACTTCGAGCGCTTCATCGTTGGATTTCAGACTTGGCGCAAATCCGCCTTCGTCGCCAACGGCTGTGGAATAGCCGCGTTTTTTCAGCACACCTTTGAGCGTATGGAAAACTTCTGCGCCCCAACGTAATGCTTCTGCAAACGATGGCGCGCCTGCTGGCACAATCATGAATTCCTGAAAATCTACGTTATTGTCGGCGTGCGCTCCGCCGTTGATGATGTTCATCATTGGCACGGGCAACGTACGCGCATTCGTACCGCCCAAATAACGATAGAGCGGAATTTCCAATTCGTTCGCAGCCGCACGCGCCGTTGCGAGCGAGACTGCTAACATTGCGTTAGCGCCTAATTTCGATTTATTTGGGGTATCGTCCAGATCAATCATCGCGTGGTCAACCGCTGCTTGATCGAATGCATCCAGCCCTACCAACGCATTATCAATCGCTTTGTTGACATTTTCGACGGCCAATTTTACGCCTTTGCCGAGGTAGCGCACGGTGTCGCCATCACGCAATTCGACGGCTTCGTTTTCGCCCGTCGAAGCGCCTGAAGGCACTGCGGCACGCCCTCTGGCTCCAGATTCGAGAAAAACATCAGCTTCAACTGTCGGGTTGCCGCGCGAATCGAGAATTTCTCGCGCGTGCACTTGTTCTATCGCACTCATTTGCAAAACCTTTCTGAAATTGTAGACATTTAGATAGCTTTGAATCGGTAAAAATTTAAGCAAGTATCTTAACGTGCAAGCCAAGAATGTCAAATCTCGGGATTTTGCAATTTTCGCAAATTATTTATGGGGTTATTGCACCAACGCACTACGAGTTGTGACTTCTCGCGCTCTAGTTGTAGGCAAGGCGTTAGCCTGCGTTGCATTCACGCGCAGATAGTGATCAAAAAAATCGGCTACATGCATTGAAATATTACTGCGCGTAGGAATAAGCGCTCCGCCATCGGGTTCAAATTCGTGTCCGCAATTTTTGACCGTAAGCAGTGAGGAGATTGTGTTTTTGGCTTGCAATTTATTGTAGAGAAATTTGCCCTGAGCAATATCAACAAGATCATCGCGGTCGCCTCCAATAATAAAAAATGGCGGCGCTAACGCGGTCACGTATGAAATGGGGCTGGCCTTCCCCCAATTTCCTTTTGTACCAAAAACAGTAAAAAATCCCAGTTTATCAATAAATGACCAGTCGGAAGTCGTCAAATCTGACGGGCCAAAATAGGTTGTGACGGCTTGGACAGCCGATGATTGTTCAGGGTAGCCACCGGAGCCTTCAAAATTGGCGATGCCTGATGTGAGGCCAAGCAGCGCAGCCAAGTGGCCTCCAGCGCTTGACCCAAAGACTCCGATGCGGGTGGGATCAATATTATGTTGTGCGGCATTGGCGCGCAGCGAACGTACTGCACATTTACAATCTTCCAGTTGTGACGGAAACCGATTCAGCGGAGCTAACCGATAATTAATTGAAAACACAACGTACCCACGCGCTAATAATTCCGGCAAATCAGTCAAAAAAGGCCCTTGCGTTTTGTCTCCGCCAATCCAGGCTCCGCCGTGAATATAAAGCAACGCAGGCGCAGGCCGCGCGTCACGGTTTTGCGGAACGTAAATATCCATTTTTAATGCAGTGCTGCCAGGGCGACAATAAGTAACATCGCGCACTACCTTTGCATTTACGGCTTCTGCCGAAAATTCACTCTCAGGCCGTCGCGTGAGCGTTTGGATTTCTTTGAAGATGGATGATTTTTTTTTCGGCTGAGCAATGACACTTGGAACCAAAATTAAAGTCAGCAAAACCAGGGGTAAAATTTTACGCATGGGTAATCCTCGAATTGAAAAAATATTTAAGCAGGGGAAAAGAACAAAAGGCGTGACTGCGGATTAGGGTAACCCAACTTTGAAAACTACGAAAGTAATATCGTCATCTTGTGGACGCGCGCCGCCCCATTCGTCACCGTATTTGATGAATTGATTAATGATTTGTTGCGCCGAGCCGTCCGCGACTTCAATCAAAATTTCAGCCGCTTTTTCAAAACCAATCATTGCGCCAGTTTCGTCAAATCGTTCTGGAAAACCGTCGCTCATAATCATCACGACATCACCCTCGTGCAAAGTCTCTGTCGCCAATTTGTAGGGATAGTTTGTCACGCTGCCGAGCGGCATTCCGCGCAACGCGATTTCCTCAATTCGTTTTGTCTCGGCGCGATAAATCAAGACGGGCGGCATACCGGCTAAACTGATTTGCATTTCGCGCTCATTCAATTTCACCATCGTCATCGCCATATAAAGCGAACGCAAATTCATTTGCTTCAGCGCAAGCGAGGATTGCCGAAAAACATCTGTAATATCGGGCAGACCTGCCAAATTATTAAATAAACTTTTCGTCGCGGTCACAATCGTTCCGGCCTTCAATCCGTGTCCGGTCGCATCGCCCACCGCTATCGTCAAACCGCCTTCATTGTTCAAATGAAAGTCGTAATAATCGCCGCCCACTTCCGTAGCCGTTTTCATAAACGCGGCAATATCAAGATTCGGCAGGCTCGGCAATTTGCGCGGCAACATCGAAAGCTGTAATAGCCGCGCTTCTTCTAATTCTTTCGCGCGCGCTTCGTTTTCGGCTTCGAGTTCCTGCGTGCGTTTTGCTTCGCTAACCATTCGTTCCATCAGCAACGAATTTTCAATCGCAAACGCGACAGGGCTGGCAACACTCATCAACAATTCTTCGTCTTCGCGCGAGAAGGGTAAATCGCCCAAACGCGAGCCGAGCGTAATAAATCCGAGCATTTGTTGTTTGCCTGACAACGGCAACAACAATTCCGTCTTCATCACGTGCAATGTCCATGCTTCTTCATCCGGGATTGGCAAATTAGCGACTTCCAAACATTTTTTTAGCGCGCTCAATTGCTGCACAATTTCGCTTTGTTTTGAAAAACAAAAATCGTGCGAGCATTCGATAGAACGCCCAGAACTTGGACTGTATTGGCAATAGTAAGAACTTTTGTAATTACCGCTGCTTTGATCCTGCAAAAAGATTCCGACGGATTCGGTTTGCAAAGCGGATTGAATTTTTGAAGCCACGTCTTCAAACAAAACGCGATGTTCCGTGGTAGTACGAACCGATTCCGCCAGCCCTGTAATGATTTGGTGCGAATCATAGGACTGCCGGAAAAACTTCCGGTCAATAATCGGAGCTAAGAATTTCTGGTGTAAGCGCCGCGTCGTTTGCCAGGCCACAATACCAACAGCCGCAGAGATTGCGCCAATCGTCATGCCCAATGAATCAAGGCTTTGCGGCTTATAAAAATTAAATAACCACTTAAAAAAGAAAGTGAGAAAAGTAGAAATTACGACTGAGAAAATGCCGATTTCAAGCAGGACGGAGCCGCGCGAAACCAACACATAACGCATGCCGCGCCGAATAATCAGACGGATCGGAATAACCTGATGTTTGATAATTGCATAGGCAAATGAAACTGGAATCAGGACTAAAGTAAACAATAACGAAAGCTGAACCCATTCATAAAGGCGCGGGAAACGCTGGGGATACCGCAATAATTCCAAACAAACGACAACCAAAAGATTGAAAAACCCTACGCCACAACCAACCACAACAACTTGTAATTTGCGCCGATCATCTTTCTCAGCACGGCGATAATTCAAAAGCAACGCGACAATACCGCCAACCAAAAAAAGAATCGTTAGGGAAATATCAGGGATGGCAAGACTATTTCGCAGCGTAGCCATCCAGCCAGTTGTTGCCCACCCCAAAATTTGGTATCCGCGCACGAGCAACTGACTCGGCAACGTAATGAATAAAAATGTGCCATAAACCGCCCACAAGAGCTGCGGCCAACGAATCACGAAGGGCAAAGGACGCGGAAAAGTTGAAAAGAAATGAACAAAAAGCGGCAGGAAAAAATAGCTAATGGCGCGCGCCAATAAAGCGCCATAAAACATCCACGATGGAATGTTTGTATATTCATAATAATTGAACAGACCTGGGAATAAACCTAACATCAGCGCCAACAACCAAGCCTGTCGGTCATCCGCTTTCATCAGTAAAATTAGCAGTCCGGTCAACAAAAAACTCGCATGCACTACCCAACCACTAAGCGTGCGCAACCATTCCGTAAATTTAGGGCCATAGGTCTGCACCGGAACTTCATGCAATTCGCCCTGACAGCGGACAATCATCGTTAATTCGCTACCGGCTGGTATTGGTAAATCGTAGCCGGGATTATAAATTTTAACATTCGCAGGCAAACCGCGAACGCCTAAAATCTGATCGTTGACATGCAAAATTGGTGATTGCCCGCCTCTGGTAATTTCATCAATCTGCCATTCGCTCCCTCGTTTGGTGGCATTCACCGCACAGCTACTCCAATGTAACAGCTTGTTTGATTCTGAATTTATCGCTACTGCCAAATTAATAAATTGAAGCGCGAATAAAATACTGCCGAACAACAATTTGGTTTGCTTTGCCATTGTGGTTAACTTTATATACGATGAAGTTTCCGAGTCAGATTTTCATTCACCCATGAATTGCCTGTACTAATGATTATGCTAACATTGCAAAATCTTGCAAGGAGGTTTCACTGTGCCGAATCCGTTCGCTATAAAAACTGTCCATAGTGATGGCATCGCAATCATCACATTAGAGGGCTACGTTGACGCCCATACCGCGCCGCAATTTGAAAATGCGGTGCAAGCAGAACTTGATGCCGGTCGCGTTCGTATCGTAGTTGACTGCTCGCAACTAACTTATATTTCTTCGGCGGGCTTGGGCGTGTTTATGAGCTTTGTCGAAGAAGTTCGTGAACTCGACGGAGACATCAAGATATGTGGCCTCGTCCCGAAAGTTCGCCAAACCTTTGAGATTCTCGGCTTCCCTGATTTATTTGAGATGACCGATGATTTAGACTCCGCGCTATCCAGCTATGCCACAGCGCAATCAGCGAAGGAGGGCTAATGGCAGCCATCGAAAAATGTTTTACGCTTCACGTTCCCTCATCAACCGAAAATCTCGCGTTGATTCGAGAATTCGTGAACACCATTGGCCTTCAGGCTGGTATGGCAGAATCCGAAATCGCCAAGCTGGAATTGGCAGTTGACGAAGCCTGCGCCAATGTGATCGAACATGCTTATGGCCACGACGCCTCAAAAGAAGTTATCATTCGCGCTAACTTTGTTGATGATACGATCACTTTTGAAATTGTAGATACAGGCAAAGGCTTTGACCCCGCGCAAATCAAACAAGAAGACCTCGAACAATTAATTCAGGAGCGCAAAGACGGTGGCCTTGGCATGCGCCTCATCAAATCATTGATGGACGAAGTGCAGTACGAAATCGTGCCGGGTCAGAAAAACGAATTGCGCATGATGAAAAGAATTAAGAAAGCATGAAGGAGCTGGAATCCGCACAGCTTGTTATTGCCAAAGCAATAGTCTCGCGCTTCCTTGCTATTATTTTGCTCTGTTTGCTGTTGGGTTACGCTGGCTATGTTTCAGATCAATCAGAGGCTATGGAACAAATGCAACTTGCAAACTATACACAGCCAGAATTATTAGCCCACATATCAGCAAAATCGGGTGCACCAATGTCGTACGCAGGAGCATTCTTATTGTGTTGTTCCGCAGGTTTGCTGTTTACAGGTATGGTCGAATCCCTTGCATTTATGCTGCGCTGGATGTGGCAAAAAGTTTCGCACTTATAAAATATGTCGCAATCGCTCGGAGTTTCCAATTTAGAAGCATTACTTGAATCAGCACAGTTGCTGCATGCGTCATTAGACTTAGACGATTTGCTGAAACACTTACTGCGGACGGTCATGGGGCGTTTGGTAATCGGGAAAGGATTGCTCGCCGTCGAACAGGATGGTATCCATCGAATCGCCTTGGTGCGCGGATTTCCAAAATTAAAAACGGGCGAAGTATTTGATCCTAACGATGCGCGCGAAGCTGGTGTAGCGTTGATTTTACCCATTGGCGATGAAGCGCAACCCATCGGTTATTTGTGCATCGGCAAACCAATTCAAGGCGAAATTGACGACGATAAAATTGACTTCCTCAACGCACTCTTAGGCATCGCCGCCAGCGGCATCGAAAATGCCCGCGCTCACAGCGAGACGCAACAACTCAATCAAGACTTGGAACAGAAAATCCGCGACTTACGCGCATTGCTGGATTTGGGGCGCGGCTTAACTTCGGCAATCGAACCCGAAGAAATCGCGCAGCTACTCGCACTAACTCTTTCAGGTCACTTCCTCGTCAGAAAATACGCCGTAGCTGCCTGGAAAGACGGGCATCAAATCGTCACGCGCCAAAAAGGTTTTGAGCTTGAGCATATTGATGAATACAAAGAATTCATTGATTCAATGCCCGAAAGCTTACGCATAGAAGAATTGCCCGATGGCGAATGCAAAAATTCCCTGCTGGCACAACAAGCACAGATTTTCTTCCCAATCCGTTCCAACGATTTAACGACTGGCGGTTTCGTAGTTCTTGGTGCACGCCCCGGCAAACTAACATTTTCTGAAGCAGATATTGAATTTGGTGCGGGCTTAGTCACACAAGCCGCCGTAGCGTTCGACAATTCATGGTTCATCAAAGAAACCTTGGAACGCAAAAAGATTGAGCAGGAACTCGAACTCGCCGCCAGCATTCAGGCGACTTTATTTCCCGCAGCGTTGCCAAAATTACATGGCTTTGACCTTGCTGCACGCAATCGCGCCGCTCGTCATTGTGGCGGAGATTATTACGACGCGTTGCCCGTTGCTGGCAAAAAAGATACCGACACGCATCTGATTTGCGTAGCCGACGTTTCCGGCAAAGGGTTACCCGCGTCGTTGCTGATGAGCAATATTCAAGCCACGATGCGTGCGTTGCTTGGTCGCATTCCATCACTGCCTGAACTTGCCGCGTTAACGAATGAACTACTGTATGCAACGACGCCGTCAAATAAATACGTCACAGGGATTTTATTTGAAGTCAATCCAGTAACTGGTCATTGCGTTTACGTGAATGCAGGACACACAGATTGTTTGTTACTGCGCGCGAATGGCGAAGCGGAGTGGTTGAAATCTACCGGAACACCGCTCGGATTAATCCCAATGATGCCATACGACGAAGCAAGTTTTGACGTGCAACTAGGCGACATCATCGCGCTGTTTTCTGATGGCGTCACCGAAGCGCAAGACATCAAAGAAGAAGAGTACGGCGAGCCACGCTTGGCGGATTTTGTACGCGGCATTGCTCAGGAATCAGCCGAAAGCATCGTCAATAAAATCTTTGATGAAATTGATCGCTTTGCTGGCGCAGCTCCGCAATACGACGACATCACACTTTTCGTACTCAAACGAATTTAAGCCAATCAACCATTTATGCCTTCGCAAGTATCACGCCGAACGTTTCTGAATGGGCTAACACTCGCAGTATCAACTTCAGCATTGGCAAAGTTTTCTACGGCAAAACCGCTACGATTAGGCGGCCCGATTTTCCTCAAAAGTGAAGACCCGATAGAACTTGCCCGCGAACATCGGCGGCTCGGTTACAGCGCGGCATATTGCCCTAATGTAAAACTTTCCGAACCTGAAAAACTCAAAGCGATTGAAAAGTCATTTGCGCAGGAAAACGTAGTCATCGCCGAAGTCGGAGCGTGGCGCAACATGCTCGAACAAGACCCAGTGAAGCGCCGCGAGAATTTGGATTATGTGATCGAACGCTTAGCAATTGCCGAAGCTGTCAACGCGCGCAACTGTGTAAACATTGGCGGTTCGTTCAATCTCAAACAATGGGACGGCCCCGATCCGCGCAACGTGACGAAAGAATATTTCGACGCTACCGTAGAAAATTGTCGCAAAGTCATTGATGCCGTAAAACCCAAACGCGCAAAATTCTCGATTGAAATGATGGGCTGGAGCTTGCCCAACGGCCCTGATTCTTATCTGCAATTAGTGAAGACAATTGACCGCATAGGCTTTGGCGTTCACGTAGATATTTGCAACATCATCAACAGCCCCGAACGCTATTATCGTAACACCGAAATCACCAATGAAACATTTCGTAAACTTGGCAAATGGGTTTGCTCTTGTCACGCAAAAGATTTGGCTGGCAAAAATGTTCACTTCATCGAAACCATTCCGGGACGCGGCGGCATTGATTATCGGGCTTACCTAAAAAATATTGTGGCGCTCTCCCCTGACGCTCCGTTGATGTTGGAACATTTGAGCAAACCTGAAGAGTATGAAGAAGGCAAAGAATATATTCTGCATATTGCGAATGAGATAGACATTAAAATGGCTTAAATCATGAAAATCGTTGGCATCAATTTTGATCATTTTCACATGGGCGATTTGCTGCGGTACACGTTCGACCATCCGACGGCGGAAATTCTAGGCATTAGCGACGAACAACCTGAACGAATGCAGGCTGCTGCCAGCAATTTTGGTATTCCCGCGAATCGCGTTTACACCGACTATCAGCGATGTCTTGAAGAAACAAAACCTGACATCGTAATTCTCTGCCCCGCTACGGCACAGCACGCTGAATGGGTTGAAAAAGTCGCGCCGTACAATGTTCACATTCTGATGGAGAAACCGTTCGCGGCTACGCTGGCTGAAGCTGATCGTATGATCGCAGCGATGCAACCAACCGGAAAAACTTTGGTAATTAATTGGCCTTTAGTTTGGGTGCGGTCGCATCAAACAGCAAAACGCGTGATTGACGAAGGCTTAATTGGCAACGTTATCGAAGTGCGCCATTACGGCGGCAATCGCGGCCCGCTCTATCATCTCGCCGATAAAATCGAAGTCACCGAAGCCGAAGTCCAAGCCAAAAAACCGCATAGTTGGTTCTATAAAAAATCCCATGGTGGCGGCTCGCTCTTGGATTATTTAGGCTACGGCACAACGCTCGGCACGTGGTTTCACAATAGCAAAGCACCAATTGAAGTGACTACGGTAATCAATGAAACGCCTGGCATCGAAGTTGACGAACACAGCTTGACCGTAGCGCGTTACGACGTGGGATTATCAAAAATGGAAACGCGTTGGGGAACATTTACTGATCCGTGGACTACACAAACGCAACCGAAATGCGGCTTTGAAATTATTGGCACTGACGGCACGATTAGCAGTTACGATTATGAAAAATTTATTCGCGTGCAAACACGTCAGCAACCTGTCGCGCACGAAATTCCCGCCGACGAATTGCGCCCGCCATATCAAAACCCCGTGCAATACTTGATTCATTGTTTAGCAACAGGCGAACCAATCACAGGCCCGTTATCATTAGCGACGAGCCGCATCGGACAGCAAATTGTGGATTCAGCCGTGTTGAGTGCGAACGAGAAACGAACTGTAAAATTAATTTCATAATAGGACTTACAGCAGCCTCTGGGAGCGCACGCGAGCCGCGTGCGCTCCCAGGGGGCGGCTATGGTTCTTTTTGTTAGCTGCTCTTAGGACTAGCTAAAGAAGCAAAGACCAAATTTTTTATGCCTGAAGAATTAGCCGATGATTACGGCTTAGCCAAAATCGAAACGATCAAACAAATCGCTGCGCCGGATTTGCCATATCAACCGCGCAATCCGAAAAACTATAATCCGAAGATTGCATTGATTGGTTGCGGCGGAATTTCTTCGCAACATCTCAACGCCTACAAACACGCGGGATTTAACGTAGTCGCGCTGTGTGATCGGAACGAAACCAAAGTCAAAGATCGCCAACAACAGTTTTTTCCTGAAGCGTTTGTGACTACGGATTACCGCGAAATTCTCAAACGCGACGACATCGAAATCGTAGACATCACGCCGCATCCAAAAGACCGCATTCCCATCATTGAAGCCGCAATTTATGCAGGAAAACACATCCTTTCGCAAAAACCTTTCGTCACTGATTTGGACGAAGGCGAACGCTTAATCGCATTGGCAGACAAGCACAGCGTCAAACTTGCCGTAAATCAAAATGGTCGCTGGTCGCCGCATTTCAGCTACATTCGCAATGCAATTTCCGCCGGATTAATTGGTGAGGTTGTAAGCGCGAATTTCACTTTGCACTGGGATCATAATTGGATAAGCGGGACTCCGTTTGAAGCAATTCATGATCTTGTTTTGTATGATTTCGGCGTGCATTGGTTTGATATGGCGCAATGCTTTTTTGGTTCGCGCAACGCAAAAAAAGTGCAGGCATTCACCGTGCGCGGTAAAGGTCAAAAAGCGAAACCGCCTTTTCTTGCCAATGCAATCATCGAATTTGAAGACGGACTCGCTTCACTAAATTTTAATGCGAACGTCAGTTTAGGACAGGAAGACAAAACCTTTGTCGCAGGCACAAACGGTTCCATCGTCAGCGTTGGCGCGAGCCTTTCTGAACAAGCGGTAACACTTTATACCGAAGCTGGGTTTGCCAAACCAGATTTGCAAGGCACTTGGTTTTTACAAGGCTTTCACGGCACAATGGCGGAGTTATTATGTGCGATTGAAGAAAACCGCGAACCAATCAACAACGCCCGCGACAATTTGCGCGGCCTAGCAATTTGTTTTGCCGCCATCGCATCAGCGCAACAGCAAACGCCATTAGTCCCAGGCACAATCCGTAAATTACTGCTTCGATAAATACTCACCACAAAAAGCGCAAACAGCACAAAAAATCGTTTACTTCTTTTGCGTCTTTTGTGCCTTTTGTGGTTAATTCCAACTATGACAGCAGCAATTACATATTTTGAAAAAACGCTCGCACTCTTGCAGCAAATCAAAGAAACCCAGCTCGACAACATCGAACGCGCAGCGCAAATTTGCGCCAACAGCATCGCCAAGCAAGGCTTAGTTTTTCTTTTCGGCAATGGTCATTCGCGGATGATGTGCGAAGAGATGACGCCGCGTCAGGGCTGCTTTGTCGGCTTCGTAGCGATGGTCGAGCTTTCGATGTCTACTCACGCGAATATCATTGGCAATAATGGCTTGCGCGCTCCATTACATCTTGAAAAATACGAAGGCTACGCTGAAGAAATTTTGAAGGGCTTCAGGTTTGGCGCACACGACGCGATGATTGTGATTTCTACCAGCGGCATTCGCCCCGTCATTGTAGAAATGGCGCAAGGTGCAAAAAATCGTGGCCTGCCCGTGATCGGTATGTGTTCGCGCGCCCATTGTGAACAATCCGTCCCCGCGCATTCTTCCGGCAAAAAATTAATTGATGTGGCGGATGTGATTCTCGACAACTGTTGTCCCGCTGGCGACAGCATTGTTGAATTAGATGGACTGGAATGGCGCACGGGGCCGACTTCAACGGTGACGGGCGGAATGATTATCAATATGCTGCGTTCGCGCACGGCGGAACTGTTGCTCGAAAAAGGCATCAAGCCAATTATGCTCCCGTCGCATCAATTCGTAGGCAATACCAGCGCGGCTGAACAACTGGAACAATTTTACGAAGGCTATCGCAAAAGCCTCGCTCATCTTTATCAATAACAATATGGAAGCACTACTCAAAAAATTAAATCTCAAAGAAAACGATAAAGTTTTGTTGCTCAACGCTCCCAAAAATCTGGGCGAACTCGTTACGGCAATGAAGGATTCGTCAAACGTAAAAACAAAATATAAAAACGCTGACGAATTTTCATTCACGCTCGCATTCGTTACTAAGCAAAACGAAGTTGACGAAATCGCAGCAGGCATTGTGCCTTTAGCTTTAGGCGATGCGGCGCTTTGGTTCGCCTATCCCAAAGGCACTTCTAAAAATTACAAATGCGATTTCAACCGTGATACAGGCTGGAAAATTTTAGGTGAACTTGGATTTGAACCCGTACGAATGGTAGCGATTGATGCTGATTGGAGCGCACTCCGTTTTCGCCGCGCAGAATTTATCAAAACAATGAAACGCGATACGAAACATGCGCTTAGTGCAGTTGGTAAAGCCAAAACCAAAGCAAAATGATTCTTCTCATCACAGGCTCAACAGGTATCGCAGCAGCGACAGCAAAGTTAGCCGCGCAATCCGGCGCGTCAATTTTTCTTGTCAGCCTTGATGCCGAAAGCTGCGCGGTTCTAGCCAATGAAATCAAGGATGCAGGCGGACGCTGTGAATATTTAGCAGATGATTTGCTTGATCCAGAAACTTCCACCAAGGCCGTACAAAATTGCATTTCTCAGTTTGGAAGGATTGATACACTCTTTAATGTAGCCGGAATTTCAGGGCGCAAGTTTGGTGATGCGCCGCTGCATGAATGCACAGAAAACGGCTGGGACGTGACGATGGACACGAACGCGAAGACTACGTTTTTGATGAGCCGTGCGGTACTAAATCAAATGCTCACGCAAGAAATTAATGCTGCAGGTTTGCGCGGAGCAATTTTGAATATGACGAGCGTATTGGCATTTTCGCCGGAACCAAATCATTTTGCCGCGCATGCTTATGCGGCGAGCAAAGGCGCGATTATCAGCTTAACGAAAGCTATGGCGAGCTATTACGCCCCGCATAAAATCAGGGTAAATGCGATTGCGCCCGGACTTGTTTGCACGCCAATGAGCCAACGCGCACAAGAAAATTCAGCCATCTTAGAACTAATGAAAACCAAACAACCATTGACTGAAGATTTAATTGACGCTGACGAAATTGCAAAGGCTGCGCTGTTTTTGCTCAGTGAAAATTCACGTCATATTACAGGCGAAATTTTGAAAATTGATGCGGGATGGACAATCAGTGCGTAATCACCAAATTCGATTTACGCCATAAGCGTCAAGCTTTCTATCGGTGCTTATGATTTGAAAATTTTCGGCAACAGATTGTGCGGCTAAGATACGATCAAACGGGTCTCGGTGATGAAAAGGAAATTTGGCAAGAATACCCAAATGGCTAATTTCAATCGGCAATAATTGAAAATCGTTAAGTGCTAATTGTTCAGGAATAAAGATTTCAACGGGCTTTGGAATTTGCAATTTATGGAGCGAAGACTTAATGGCAATTTCCCATCCACTTACAATACTTACATAAATCGCGTTTGTGGAATCTTCAATCACATCTCGCGCTCGATCACTAAGCAACGGACTGTTGCTAACGAAGTAAAGAAACGTATGCGTATCCAACAAAAGGCTCATTCCATATACTCCTTGAAATCATCCAGCGGCGCGTCGAAATCAGGAGCCATAACAATTTGCCCTGCGGCACTCCCCGCTTTCCGGCGTTTTTTATTCTGTGCGAGATTCACAACTTTTGCGATGGGAGTAGTCGCTCTCATAAAAACGACTTCTTCGCCTTTGTTGATTGCATTAAGCAACACCGCAATTTGATTTTGTAAATCTGATATTTCAATTTGCTGCATAATTACCTCTGCTTTAAATACTAACACAAGATATGAAAGAACAACCGCTTAGAACCACCGTTATTGGCAGCTATCCGTTTCCTGGTTGGCTGGAATTTGCGTGTCAAAATTTGGAACAATTCGGCGTGGAAGATCGCAAGGAATTACAAGATGATGCCGTCATCGCCGCGATTCACGATCAAGTCGCGGCGGGATTAGATGTCATCACCGATGGTGAACAAACGCGGCTAGATTTCAATTTGTCTTTTTATGGTTTTCTGCAAGGCATCGAACTTGAACCCGCACAACCGCGCCGCTTCGGCCCGCCCGCCCACGATCAACGCGGCAAACATAAAATCATCGGCGAACTCACTGCACCACACGGCTTAGGCGTAGTCGAAGAATTCCAACGCCTGCAACGCATCTTCAAATCCGCAATCCCAAATCCGCACTCCGCAATCGCGCTGAAAGCTTCCGTCCCCGGTCCTTACACGCTCAGCGGTCGCTTGTTGCCAAATGCAGATTATCAAGATCGCTTCGCTATTACTGAAGCGTTGCTGCCAATCGTGCGTAAAGAGTTAGAAGATTTAGTTGCGGCAGGTTGCAAAGAAATTACGGTGGATGAACCTTCGATGAGTTGTTATGCGCACCGCGAAGACCCGAACCGATTTGCAGACATTTTCAATCGCACCGTCGAAACAGTTGTCAGCAAATGTCGTCTCTCTACGCACGCCTGCTTTGGCAATTATAAAGGGCGCGCAGTGGGATTGCGTTCGTATAAACCAATGTATCCAGCCTTCCTCGACATCAAAGTTGATGAGATGCATTTAGAAATGGCGAGCCGTGAATTTGCTGAACTGGAAATCATTTCCACCATCGCCGAAAAAATGGATGTAGCCATCGGCATCATTGACGTAAAAAGCTATTACATCGAATCCATAGAAGATGTGGCAAACCGCGTCCGCGCGTGCTTAAAATATGCTCCGGCAGAACGTTTGGCGTTTGCGCCAGATTGCGGATTGAGTCAAACCGCGCGGTGGGCAGCAAAACAAAAATTGAACAATATGGTCGCGGGCGTAAAAAAAGTTAGAGCGGAATTGGGATTTGATTAATTTATCGTTTGGTTGCGCCAAGATTTTCGTACCATTTCAAATTCATCGTCGCTGAACCAATGCAAGCGACATCAATTTTCCCATCGCCATTTAAATCTGTCACAGCGCAGGCCGCAGCAGAAATGCCGCCATTATCTAAAATCTGTTTCACCCATTTTTTGCTGCTTTTATCAAACGAATAAATGTTCACGCTGCGACCTGTACCGCGATAACCAGCAATTATTTCATCGCGTCCATCGCCATTCCAATCTGCTGTCAGCAATGTATGTCCGTCCTTCAGACTGTCATCAATGACTAACCGCTCCCAATCATTTTTACCAAAACGATAGACTGCAACTTGATTGCCGTGCCAAGGCTCTATCGTAGCGAGAAAGCGTTCTTTACCAATCATCCCCACTGCAATTTCGCTCGCGCCACTTTTCGGCCATGGTGCAGGATCACCTTTGACTAATTTATTGCGCAGCCATCTGCCATCTTTGCCGAAACGAAACGAATCTACGCCAACAAAACTTGCTGTCAAAATATCTTCGCGCCCGTCACGATCTACATCCAAAATACTGATGCCGTGCAATACGCCTTCCAGCGCGGTCGAAATCACTTCGCGCTTCCAAATACCGGGGCGATATAGGACTAACGGTACATTGCCTTTGTATTCAGGCGGCTGCACGCTTGCGCCCGCAAGTGGAGCGTTTATCAAAACTTTTTTCCCGCTTCCATCAATATCCGCCCAGCGCAAACGATGGGACGAAGGCAAGCGATCAATTTCCGTGGCTTCCCAAAGCTGCGTCGGATCGCCTTTATGTTTGAGAATCGAAACGATCCCGATGCTTTGTTTCGGATCATTATCGAATTCCTGCGCGAGCGCTATTTCAGGCACGCCGTCTCCATCCGTGTCATACACTGCGCAATTAATCATCCGCACAGCATTATTGATAATCACGTGCCGCGTCCAAGCCGGATTTTCAAACCATACAAGTTCTTTCATCCCGCTCGCAAGCGCAATAATATCAGGCTTACCATCACGATTGAGGTCAGCAATGACGACCTGATAACCTCCGCGCAAATCTGTCGCCAGCGTGTGTTCTTGAAAACGAGTTTGCCCAAACGCGCTCGCAAAAACAGCGCATATAACTAAAACGGATAAGAATAATGGTTGCAGCAAAATTTCTCCTTTGAATCGGTTGACCTCGTAATAACATATGATGATATGATTTCACAGTCATCTATCACATCAGGAGCAACACAATGAAAAAATCGGATCAAAATTCACGACGTAATTTTTTGAAGAAAGCTACGGCTGCGACATCAGCAGCGATTATCACCAGTAAAACTCGCCTCGAAGCGAAACCTATTGACATCACACCTGTGTCAGAACCTATCAAACAAGTCACACCAAATGATCGTATTCGCATCGGGTTAATCGGTGCAGGCGGGATGGGAACAGGAGATACCGAAACGGCACTGAAGGTTCCGGGCGTGGAATTAGTGGGTGTAGCAGATATTTACGATGGGCGCTTTACCGCCGCTAAAGAACATTTTGGCAATCATCTATTCACGACGCGCGATCACCGTGAATTGTTAGCGCGCAAAGATATTGATGCTGTGATTGTCGCTACGCCAGATCATTGGCATTCACAAATTTCGATTGACGCAATGAAAGCTGGTAAAGATGTGTATTGCGAAAAACCGATGGTGCAGCAGCTTGGTGAAGGCTTGGGCGTAATTAAAGTCGCACAGGAAACTGGTCGCATTATGCAAGTCGGCAGTCAGCACAGTTCCAGCGTAGTTTTCTTGAAAGCTAAAGAATTAGTCGCGCAAGGAATCATTGGCAAATTAAATTCTGTCGAAGGTTCCATTGTGCGCCGCAGCGCCGAAGCCGCTTGGCAATATACGATCCCAACTGACGCATCGCCGCAAACAATTGACTGGGATCGTTACTTAGGACGCGTCCCCAAACAACCTTTCGATAAAAACAAACTTTTCCGTTGGCGCAATTATCGTGATTTCGGCACAGGCATTGGCGGAGATTTATTCGTACACCTTTTCACCGGAACGCACACCATCACCGGCGCTGTTGGGCCATCCAAAGTATATTCAACTGGTGGCATTCGTTTTTGGAATGATGGTCGTGATGTACCTGATATTTTGCTGGGGCTTTTTGATTATGAAGAAACAGATAAACATCCGGCCTTCAACGTCAGTCTCAAGGTTAACTTTGAAGACGGCAGTACCACTGGCTATGGCCCAACGTCTTTCCGCTTTGTGGGCGATGCAGGCGTAATCGAAATGGCAGATGGCATTCGTGTTATGCGAAGAGAACAAAATAATCTGCCAACATTTCCAAGCGGAGCATTCCCCAAAGCAATGCTTGATGACCTTCGCAAAGAATATCTGGCAAAATATCCGCGCAATACAAATCCCTTGCGCGAAGCGATGCCTGATTTAGTCTTCTCGACAAATAACAATTATGATTCGAGATTGGATCACTTCAAGAATTTCTTTGCGGGAGTTCGTTCACGCAAAACCGTATTCCAAGACCCAACCTTCGGCTTCCGCGCTGCGGCTCCGGCCTTGCTTAGCAATATCAGCTATTTTGAAAAACGTATTGCTGAATGGGACCCCGTAAATATGATTGAAAAAGGCAAAATTGCGAAGAAATAAAGTTGGACAAGTTTTAGGAAATAGCGCGTCATTAATATTAATGACGCGCTATTATTTTATGCGGTGAGTATATTTCGGGCAAGTGACGGAGCTATTTTGGCGAGCCGCTCGTCATTCGTCCAAAACTCGTCGCAGCTATTTTTTATTGAAGTAGCAAGATGAATGGCGTCAGGTGTTTTCAGCGATTTATTATCAGCACGTAGTTGTGCTGCCTGTTGAAAAATTTCCCGCTCATTCGGTAATACAATCACTGTCTCAAACCAGTTACGAAATTTATCAATCAATAACTGATTTTGATTTCTGAGTGGTAACACCAGGCATTCCATTTCTGTCAGACTTGAAATGAAAAGAGTGGCCTGCGTATGCGTTGCCAATTATGCTTCAATGATTGGTGCAAATACAGGATGCTCTTCGATGAGATAGATTACTACGCATGAATCCAAATATATTTTCACCGAATTCAATCCCATGATTCACGAGCTTCAGCAATTTGCGCTTCGATTTCTTGAATGCTTGGGCGCGCGACTTTAGGCAGGCGATTTTCGAGAAGAAATTTTAAAGCGCTGCTAACCTCGCCTTTGGTTGGCATTACACCATTTGTTTCTTGCAATAAAGTGACAATAACACGGCTAGGCTTGTCGACAGGCAAAGGCTCCAACAGGCGCACATTACCATTTACATCAAGTTCCGCTTCGACAGCTTGTAGCATAGCGTGAATACCTCCGCGCTAATTGTAACATAAATAACACAGTCGCAATCGCAGGCTTTTACACACCAGCGAATGCTGAGAAGCCGCCATCAACAGGCACAACAATGCCAGTCACAAACGCTGAAGCTGGCGACAATAACCATAATGTCGCGCCGAGCAATTCCTCAGCATCACCAAACCGTCCCATCGGCGTATGTGCAATGATGCTTTGCCCCCGTGGAGTTAGTTCTCCAGTCTCGACATTTGTGAGCAAAGAACGATTTTGTTCTGTGATAAAAAATCCCGGTGCAATCGCATTAACGCGTAGGTTCGGTGAATATTCCTGCGCCAAATGAACCGACAACCAACGGGTAAAATTATCAATTGCGGCTTTGGCTGCGGAATAGCTGACCACGCGTGTTAGCGGGCGAAATGCGCTCATCGAAGACACATTTAAAATCACGCCAGATTTTTGTTCGGCAAGGTATCGTCCAAACACTTGCGTAGGCAAAATCGTGCCGTGCAAATTCAAATCAAACACATAACGAATCGCGTCTTCCGGTAAATCAAAAAAGCTTTGCCCCGGTATCGTAGTCGCTTTCGGGCTGTTGCCGCCTGCGCCATTCAGCAATCCATCAATGCGCCCGAATTTGGCGATGACTTGTTCGGCGGCAGCTTTCAGTGTATCCACTTGCAACACATCGCCCGCTACGATAATTGATTGCTCAGGTTTGTTGATTTCTGCGAGTAACGCTTCGCCTTTTGCTTCATTGCGTGCGAGGACTGCGATGTTTGCACCGCAAGCCACTAAAGCCTTCGCCATTGCGCTGCACAAAATCCCTGTGCCGCCAGTGATGACAAATGTGCGGCCTGTAAAATCATAGTGTTTTAATAAATCTGCTTGGTTCATTTAGTTCCTTCACTCACTTATGAAAAAGAAAATAGACAGAATTTACATGATTACCAAACAAAATTTACAAGCAATACCTGAAGGTACTGAACTTGCAAATCTTGAAATAAATCCTGTCAATCCTGTCTAAATATTAATCTGCGCTGACGGATTTATTTCCCGATTCAAATGGCGCGAAATGTTTGCCGAAATGGATTTTCAACATGCGCGAATAGGTATCTTCGCCCGTGCGCAAAGTCGAGAAAAATCTATCGCGGAATGCCGGATGATGAAGCACTGAACCGAACGTTACGTGCAAGATTTCGCGGGCGTGAAAATCGTCGAGTAACGTCACAAGTTGATCGTCGGCTAAGCCTTCGACATCTTTCATTTTGCTGACTTCGGCGGACACGTGATAAGTCGCGCGGTCGGTTGGATAGCGATCTTTTGAAAAGGCTACAATTTCGCGGAACAACGCTGGATTCAATTCCCCAATCGCACGCAATGCCTCTAAATAACTGGTTCCGGCAGTTTTCAGATGGACTAAATCTCCAGCTAAACGCGACGCAATCGGATACACGCTGAATTTGTCTGAGCCGGAATGCAAACTTAATTTGTAAGGGCCATAGGTTTTCGCTACAGCTAAATGTTGCGCAAACGATTTTTCAAATTCGCCTAAATCGCCGATGTAATCTACACCTTTTTCAAAATCGCCCACGTAACGCGGCGCGAGGCTGACCCAAATGACGCCAAGCCGTTTCAATTCATGCACGATGTAAATATGTTCCGCCAATGTAGTCACCGTTTCAGTTTCGTCTACGCTCATTTCCAGCTCGAACGGTTTGCCGTTCATCACCTTTTCCAAGTGGCGATACATTTTGACGGTGTGCGCGACGACGTGCCCGTATTTAGCGGCTGCGCGCAATAATTCTTCTTCAGAAATATTGACGCTGAATGAACCTAAATCAATTGCCTCGCCGCCTAATTCCTGCTGCAACGCTTCCCACGTAGTGCCGAGTTCGCCCCACGGCAACGCCGCAACTTTTGTGCGTAACATAGCGATTTCATCAGTGTTCGCATTGTTATCAACGTGTGCGCTCGGATCAATTGTGTAGAAGGTGTAACCCGCCGCTACGCACGAATCCACGTCTTCCGTAGATTTCAAGTGATCGGCGTCCGCGCCAAAGCCAGCGCGCCAGCCTTCCTGCAAAGCGCCAAACAAAGCATCGTCCATCACTTCCTGCGGCGTGCGTCCGGTACGGAAATTTTCACGAATAGATTGTTGCGCCAAAATCGGAGCCATCGTTGATTCGCGGATCGCCTGAATATGCCCGGGCGTGCCTAAGCCTAAACGGTCACCACATCCAGCGGATTTTGCGAGGCCAAGCGGAATAGGGTTCAGGAAAGAAAAAATGTTACGCAGCGCCGTGGCGTGGCTCGCATTCAGGTCACACAGCGTAAGCGTCAACGCTTCGCCATCAACCGTGACGGATTTAGCTTCGCCAGTAAAATTGCGGCTCAAACTATCGTTTGCGGATAAAATGCCAAGCGATTTTTTCTCTCCGTTGCGCCCCATGAAAAAGAGCGTTTGTTGTTGCGCCGTCAGCGAATTTGGATAAATTTGTAACCCGCTCAATTGGCCTAATTCGGCAGCGAGCGATTGCGCTTCGGATTCAGATAAAGCTGGTGCAAGGTCAGTTGAATTTGTGTATTGAACAAGTGTCATATTGAGATTTCCAATTCCAGACAAAATTGAGTTGAATTAACGCCAGATTTTTTTAGTCTAGCTTGGTTTTACCAATCTGTAAAATTCATAATTGCGAACGCAAGTATCGGAAATTACAATCGAAAATACGCCCCAACCTGGGAGCGCAGGCGGCTCGCCTGCCGTTGACGAAGCGAAAGCGGAGTCAACTTATAACGCAAGAAATGGCATTTAATAAAATTGTAGTTTCGTAATAAAGCGAGCGCGTTTTCACGCGCTCTTGGCAGGCGAGCCGCCTGCGCTCCCAGGGTTGGCAAATCCATTTGCATCACACACAATGCTGCGTGATATGGAACTTATACAACCTATTCTCAAAAACGAAGCCTTGCTGGCTGACATCAAAACCGCGAGCAAAATTCCTGATGAATTGCATTTGTGGTGGCTGGGGCAATCGGGATTTTTGATTCAATGGCGCGGCAAACATTTGTTGCTTGACCCATATTTGTCGGAATCGCTGACGAAAAAATATTTGACTACGGATAAGCCGCACACGCGCATGACCGAATGCCCCATTGACCCTGCGCAGCTTGATTTTATTGACGTAGTCACTTCGTCCCACAATCACACTGACCATTTAGATCACGAAACGCTTTGGCCTTTGATGAACGCAAATCCTGATTTGACAATGATAATTCCCGAAGCCAATCGCGCGTTTGTAGCCGACCGTTTGCACTGTGATCCCGCTTGGCCGTTGGGCGTAAATGATGGAATTTCGGTGAGCGCAAAAGGATTTACGTTTACAGGTTTGGCGGCGGCGCACGAAGAATTAGACCAAGATGAGAACGGAAATTTTCGCTGTTTGGGATACATCATCACGTTTGATGATTGGACAATTTTTCATCCGGGCGATGCGATTCTGTACGAAGGGATGGTTGAGAATTTGTTGAAGTACGCGAACGGTAGAACTATTGATATTGCGCTAATGCCAATCAACGGACGCTTGCCCGAACGCCGCGTCACTGGCAATTTCTGGGGACGCGAATCGGCTGCATTCGCCAAAACTATCGGCGCTAAAATCGTGATTCCCATGCATCACGAGATGTTTACTTTTAATACGGAAACGCCGGAAGAATTTGTGCAGGAGTGCGAACGGTTAGAGCAAAATTATCAAGTACTGCAATGCGGTGAGCAGTATAAAAATAATAGAATCTGCGACAAGTAATTATATTTTATAAATTGAATCTATGTCGCCAACGGCGACGAACAAAATAGCCTAGCGAGTATCGCTAGGTAGTAAAGCAGGGGAATTCCCGACGCTGAAGGCGTCGCACAATTTCATCGCTTCCTTGTTGCTCGCCTTCAGCGAGCGGTGTGCATTGTTGCAATTTTCCTAGCGATACTCGCTAGGCTATATTGTCGGTCATCTTCGATGACAAGATACAATTTGAGGAATAACGGCAAAGGACTTTTGCGAGCGGGATGGATTTAGCGCACATCAAAACGACGTGTTTCGGCTTGCGTATAATCGTGGGCGATGGGATCAAAATTGATGACGGGTTGCGGCGGAAGTTCTTGCTGCATTTCCGGCGCGAGTTGGTTGGTGATTTTGGCTTTGGGTTTGCGTTGATACATCGTAGCGAAATAAATGCCGAGGCCGATAAATAGTACAGGCCATAAGCCGTTCATAAATGAATGCGGCAGTATCCAGCTACCAATTGTCAGCACGCCGAGGCCAATTAAAGCAGCGCCCCAGATTTTGGTTTTCTCCTGTAACTGTTTTTTCAGTGACTCTTCAGCGGCGCTGAAATCTTCTCCGAAATTTATGCGCTTGGCGACTTGGAATGCGTCGTAAATTGAATACGCATAAAATCCGATACCTGACCACATAAATAAACTGGAATCAAAAATGTCGTCTAGTTGCCACAGCCCTGCGGTCACGGCGAAATGCACGAGGGCGCGCACAATTGTGCCGTTATAAACTGCGCCTAAGCCCGGAATTAAGCCCATAAAGGCGGCAGCGGCAGGCGATTTCAATTGTGACACTGGCATTTGCACCGAAGGGTTATGCAAACGGTCTACGCCACTGACGATGCAATCCTGACAATACGTAAATGCTTTGACGCGATGGTCACACGCCGGACAAAGCGGGCGCGAACATACGTGGCATCGAGTATTGGCTAATGTAACTTGGTGATAGAAACAATTCATTGTTCGTCACGCGTGTTGAGGGCTGCTTCGGTACTTGTGGGCGTAGGGGAAACGGTTGGAGTCGCTTGCGGGTCAACTTTTTTGCGTTCTTTGATTTTCGCTTTTGTATCGTTCAATTTTACGCTGAGAAATTGCATTCCCGTCAACGCCATCGCGCCTGTGTCAATCACGGCTTGATTGAGTTGTTCCTGCTTTTTATTCGCAAGATTTTCGACGCTGCCATAACGGAAATTAACAAACATGCTGGACGCCGCAAAAATCAAAAAAGCAGCGACCCATTGCCCGACTTTTAAGGAGCGGGAAAGCTTATCAAAAAAAGTGTCTTCTTCACTGCCAAGGGTCGCGGCCATAATTCGACGCGATAAATGTTGCGGCACTTCGACCTCGTCGTCTTTTACTTCGCGCAACATTTCTTTGGCTTCTTCAATGCCACGCAACAGGCGACGGCATTTCCAGCATTCTTCAAAATGTGCCTGAAAATTCTGGAAGGTCGGGCCAAGGATTACACCATCAAAATAACGTTCGATTAATTTATCAAATTCTGTACAACTGAGCATTTCGCCCGCGCTGGTGGCTTCGACAATGCGCGCTTCGAGTTCGGGCGTAGCGTTGAAATCCAGCGTGGAATACTCATTTACATCCGTCATCATTGCGCGGACATCGTTGAAAAGATCGCGGCATTCGCGGCAGCTCAACCGATGCGCGGCAAATTCGGCTTTCTCGCGGGCGATCATTTCACCGTCGAGATAGTCTGAAATATTATCTTGAAAAAGAGTGCAATTCATTTTATGACATTTGATCTTTGGACTTTGGACTTTGGTCTCTGGCCTTGCCAAAAGCAAAGACCGAAGACCAAAGAACGAAATCCCAAATTAAATATATTCGACAACTTTCATACGTCTTAATGTTTTTGCCAATTCAATCCGGCCTCGATTGATGCGCGATTTCACAGTACCAAGCGGAATTTCCAAAATATCCACAATTTCCTGATAGCTTAGTTCTTCAATGTCGCGCAAAATTACGCATTCACGCAAATCATACGGCAATTTTGCGATTGCTGAATGGACTTGCAAAGATCGTTCCTGTCGCTCCACCCGCCGATCAGGCGTATCGGTAGCGCTGCGCAGATGAAATTCGTGGTCAGTTAAATCCTCGCCTACGTCGGTTGGAGTCCGCACACGTTTGCGATAGTCATCAATAACCAGATTTCGTGCCAAACGCATTAACCAATTAGCCAGATCACCTGCTTGTGGGTCGTATTGATCCAGCGAACGATATACGCGTACAAAAACTTCTTGCGTCAAATCTTCGGCGGCCTCATGACGATTGGTGAACCGATAAGCCAGGTTGTAAACGCGACGGGAAAAATTGTGAACGATTTGTTCCCACGCTACGCTATCACCGGCTCGGCAACGTCGCACCAACTCTGCATCCGTAATTACCAAATTCGGGGTGGCTCCCATATGTTTCCTTACTATGAATGAACCTCTGTTGACATCAACCTCACATTAGCCATTACGTGACGCAGTTGCCAGAAGTTCAGAAATTCTTTGAAAGTTGAAAAATCGAATTGCACTCTCTTTCATTGACGGTCAAATGCGCTAAGTATTAACAACTGAGCGAAAATTAATCGTCGTCAGTGTGAGTGTGTCTTTCCCTAATTTCGTTTCAACGTGCAAAGAGTTCCCGATATTTTCCCGTACCAGACTTTATGCTACTACGAAGTGGGGCGGGTTCTTTACCCGCCAGTTCATAAATGAGCTAAGCGGAGCGGGTAAAGAACCCGCTCCACCTAATTGTCAGGCGAGATCATTTTACGTCTTTCGCGCTCGCCGGTTTCACAAATAAAGAATCGGCAATTGCGACATTTAACTTGATGCTTTCATAGTTTACGCGGCTTAACTGAATGCGGTCGCGGAATAAATCCACAATGTTGGGGAATTTCACGCCGTCATAAGCTACGTATTGATTGTAGCGAAATTCGTATTTTTCCGGCCCTTTTTCGCCAGTTTTTTCGTAGCTGAGCGACATCGGCAAAGAAGTATATGGATCAATCATCAAAAATAAGGTGAGTGAAGATTGCAGTTTGATCGAAACGACATCAGCGCGTTCGCCCGGGCGAGTTTCTTCGCGTCCAAAAAATTTGACTTCAGCTTCTTTTTGCTGCACTGCAGAGCGCAAAACACGATCAATATCTGTTTCTACCGCTTCCTGATACGACTGAAGTTTTTTCTCGTCTTGTTCTTTGAGTGTTTCCGCTTCACCGTCGTAAAACCAACCCGTTTTTCCCGTATTCACCTGAATTTTGCGATCTTTTTTCTTGCGCGACTTACCAAATTCCGTACGTTCTTTGTCAGGAAAAATCACCCAGTCCGCAAACGGAATCGGCACAGTGGACATGCCTTGTTCAAAAGGAGTCCATTGCCCGCTGGATTGGATTGTTTTGTAATTGAGGAAGGCATCGCCGCCACGCGCTGCAATAACTTTTTGTAATAGCTTTTTTCCTTTTTCGGCATTTGCCGGATCGTCGGGATCAGCCTTTTGCGCAAATGCTGAAGTCATTCCCACTAAAATAGCAATCAGTAGCGACAGGATTTGTTTTTGCAAGACTATTCGTTCTCCTTCTTTTCCGTAAACAACCGATGCGTGAAGTATACAATTTCCGCTTGGCGGCTGCCACTACCATCAGAAGGAATTTATGTCTCGCCTGTGAATCACAAAGTAAAAACGGGCTAATTTCTGGGGCGCGGTTTTGGAGCAGGAGGAGGTGGCGGCGGCGCTGAAGCAGCATCGGCGGCAGCTTTAGCAGCAGCTTTGAGGGCATCTGCCTCAGCCTGAGCTGCCGCTTTAGCGTCGTCCGCTTCCTGCTCGAAATCTCTTTCGATTTCATCTTGTATGGTAGCGCTCGCGCCTTCTTTTTCACCTGCGCGCAACTTCCGACTTTCATCTACAAAAAATGATTGCCGTCCGTTGCGCCCAGATTTTATTGGTGTAGCGGTTGCTTCATAGCCTCTGGCTTTGAGCTTAAACGCAAATTTATAGTTTTGATCTTCGCCCGCAAATTTCCTGGCGTCAAAGCCTTCGGTTTTCACGCGCGTTAATTCTTCAAGTGAAGCAAAACGGCCCTGATGTTTGGCGGCGTAGCTTTTTTGTGCGTGCGTCAATTGGCGCAATTTCAAACGCGCGTTGTCTTCGTTTTCGTCTGCACGTCCGCGCACAGCATCGCCGAAAAAGGTGAGGCCGAATGTCCCAGCAATGCCTAGCGGTGACATCGCTTCGATGCGCAAATTGCTGCCGTCTTTTTCAGCATTTGCCGCAATAGTTGCGGGCAAATTCAACTGGAGCGGGATTTCCGGCTCAGTTGTTTCTTTGGCTTCCCCCTTCAGGCGCGGTAAATAATTTTTGAGCATGCTGTTGAGCACCCAATCGGCATAACTCGGCGCGACGTAAAGTCGCGTCAAACCAGAACCGGCGGCGCTGCTCATCGCTTGCATATAATGGGGATCAGATCGCAAGGATTGATTGCTTGCTTTGGCATCAATCATCGTTTTGATGGTGTCATTTTTGTCGGCGAGAAATAAATATTCATCGTTCAGCCCGATGGATAAAAAACTGACATTTACGATTTCAGTGTTTTTATAAATTTCTTTCGGCAACATTGCGTACCCGGCTTTGACAGTTGCCAGTTGTTGTTCGCGCGCTTGTTTTAGCTGTTCGTCGGTTTTAGGAGTGGGGTTTTCTTTTTCCTCCTTGCCCGACAACCCCGTAAAACCGCTCATCGCATATGCAAAGGCACGCAACAAAGCTTCTTTCGTCGCCTCGCGTTCTTTGATTGCAATAAGTGCGCCGATGGATTTTGAGAAAAATCGGAATTGTGCTTTCACTCCGCCATTTTCTTGTCCTTCCGCCTCAACCGCACGTTTTTCCGCTTCCAGTTCAGCCGCTGATTTTGGCATGTCGTAAACAATTGTAATCTCGTTGCCAAAATCTTTTTTCAATTCTTCGCCGGGATTGAAGCCTAATTCTTTTTCGAGTTTCGCGGTGAAATCTTTTTTTGCTTTCTCTAATTTTTCCGGCGCATATGACTCGACAATTTTATTCAAGTCAGGAGCTGGCGGTGGTTGCCCATTTTCTCGCGCCGATGTTGGCTTATCTTTATAAATCTGAGTCATCTCCGTCATGCCAACCACCATTGGCATAATCATCTCATCCCACATTCCGCCCCAATCCATGCTGTGCGAGAAAAATACGGCTGTTCCGGCTGGAATATATTCTGCCGATTTAAAATCAATGCGCGGGCCTGTCATCAACGGGCCTAAATAATTGCGCTTCCCTGCCTCAAATTGCACATTGATTTTGTCTACGACTGCGCCATTCTCAAACGTAGAAACCATCGTCGCGCCTTTGAATGACGCGATGCTTTCCTGCACCAAATTATTAGCGCCACCGAGCGAAGCCAGGCTACCAAAGGCCGAAGCCATTTCCGATTGAAACAGCGTTACAGCTTTTGCATTTAAGAACAAAAACATGCCGTTGTTGGGAGCTTTCTGATTGCGTGCCTGACCAAATTGCAAATCATCGCTGAGCCGTTCTGCCGTTTGCGTTTGGTTAAGTTTTAGAATGCGATCCACTCCGGCGCTCATCCCCACCACATAAGAAGTCCCAATCATCGTCCCCGCAAATCCGTTCACAAATTTATCAATTTTGCTCGGCGTAGGATTTGCAGCTTTTTTATCTGAGGACTGCAGTCCACCAAAATATTCGGTGTGAAACGCAATGAATTCTTCGCGCGCCTGTTGCGCCAATTCAATTTTCGGTGTTTCAATTAAAATTACTGAAAGCGGCTCAGGAAATTTGAAATCGTTACGATTCTCGCGGACATCTTTCAGCGTATTTGGCTGTTCATTGCGCGGTTTAACTTCCGGCGACAACCAAACAAACGCAACACGCGCGGAGTCTAAAACCTTGCTGTCCTTCAATCCACCGCTCAAAAATAATTCGACCTCGGCAAGCGGGTTTTGCGCACCATCCCGTTGCTTTTGCTGACGCAACATTTTGAACGCTTCGAGGTTGCGATAGCTTTCCAGCAAACCACCTAAATTTGAAGTTACAGCAAACAACAACGTGTCAGCGGGCAACAATTCTTCGATAGGAATTAGCCGCGCTTCAGATGCTGGTGTTGCTGCTATTTTTGTGGTTTGCGTGGGCGCGGTTTGCGCGTTCAGGGAAGGATTAAGTTGAAAAACTAAGCTGAGAAAAACAAGTACAGAAATTATTTTTTTCATAATCTGGGGCTGAGCAAATAAGTTTTGAGTACCAACTTTAATGGGCAACACTTGGCAAGAAGCCGCCTGAAGGCGGTACTCAAAACGTTTTACATATTTATTCTGTGTCGTAGCGCAAGATCATGCCACCATCACCGACCGCCCATCCGCGCATGCGCGAGATGAAAAACACGCTGCGGATTTGCTGTCCGTGCGCGACGTAATCGGGTTCCCATGACTTGCCACCATTTGCAGTGTGAAAAAGAACTGTGTCGTAGACTGTATGACCAGAGGTTTCGGCGCGCGCAGTTGCGGCTGCTGTCCATCCGCGCGCGTCATCAACAAATTGCGTATTAAATGCAGCTCCGGCTGGAACGCGAGTTTGTTCCCACGTTTCGCCGCCGTTGACTGTTTTCAAAGTGAAAAAGTATTTTTCGCTGCCTTCTTCGATTTCACCTGTAATCGTACCATTACTGATATTTGAAAAGCGAACTGTCTGCAAACGGCCTTTGGTAAAACGCGTCGAAGGTGTTTTGCGTTGAATCGCCAACGGAATGCGTTGCCACGTTTCGCCGCCATCCATCGTCATAAACAGGCCACCGATATTGGAACTAACTTTGGTATAAAAATTTCCAACCGCCCAACCCACATCAGAATTCAAAAAGTAAATATCGCTGAACCCAAAATTTGATGACGCAGATTCAGTTGGCAAACCAAGTAGGCGATTGAGATTTTCGACTTGCTTCCAGCGGATTCCGCCATCAGTAGTTTTCAGCATTGTGCCGTTTTTGCCGACTGCCCAACCCTTTTTTTCATTCGCAAAATAAAAGCTTGTAACATTCGGCATGGGAATATTCTGCCAAATTTGCCCACCGTCTTCTGTCGCCAACATCACTGTTTGCGGCTCATCATTTTTGCTGGCGCGCGTGTCAGCTAACATCCAGCCTTTGCTTTCGTTGATGAAATAAATCTTGTTTACGTCCACGACTTTACCAGCGATAGCAGCGCTGCGGATTTCGTTCCATTGCTTGCCGCCATCGTTGGTTTGATAAATTGCGCCGCCATCACCTGCCGCCCATCCGTTCCATGCATCTACGAAATAAACGGCGCGCAAGTTCTTGTCAGTTACAGTGCCGCTTTTGCTGACTTTCCATTTCGGATTGTTGCTCAAATCTTCCGTCGCAACCGCGGTGTTCGGCGTTACCGCATTCATCTTTGTGTTATTTTTGGCGGCTAAGCCATTCGCCATTTGCGGCGCTTTGGCGGTTGCATATTGGAAGGCGTTGGCAACAATTTCTTTTGGTTTGTCGGCGCGAATCATTTGCGTATTCGCCGCCGCAGTAGAATTTGACGGCGCAGTCATAACCACTTTTTTGTTGACCGATTCACTCGCATTTTTCGGCAACAGACTATTTTGCAACTTGGCATTTTTTCCCGTTACCGGCGGAGTCGTTTTCACAGGATCTAACGCAGTCAAAGAATTTTCTGAAACTGGCGGAGCGATTGGTTGTGGCTGATTTTTCGCTGGCTTAGTTTTTTCCGGCGTTGTGACGACGGGCTTGATTTCTGGTGTCATCGCTGGCGTTTTTCCATTTGCGCTGAACGGTGCAGCTTTCGGAGTCGCAGGAACTACAAGTTGCGGCTGTGATTTTGGCGCGGCCTTTGCAGTCATTTCTGTGCTCTTTATTTCTGCATTTTTCGTAGGCGGCAGCGGCTTATTCGCGCCGTTCACATATGCCGTAGCAGCGGCGCAATTTTTCGCGCGCACACCTGTAGGGATGCTGTCTCCAGTTGCCACTAAAAATTGATTGATCGCGCGTTGGTTGCAGGCATTCGCCGCGCCGAGCATGGCGCTTTGTTCGTCGGAGTAGTGCCCGATGCGCACGCGATAACGCGTCCCCATGCCGGGAATTTGTGCTTTGACCCAATAGGCATCAAGCTTTTTATTTTTGAGTCGCGCGACTTCAGTTTGCGCGTCGGATTCAGTCAAATAAGAAACGACTTGCAAAGACAATTCTTTGTCTTGGGCGCTGACGGTAGAAAAAGCGGCTAGCCCAAATCCGAACAGGCCAATAAAACAAGTAAGAAAATAAGCCGCAAGGCGAGATAATTTCGTCATTTTGCACACTCCCCTAAAACAAGCCACGCTTGATAGGATTCAACGTATTGGAAAATAAACATAAAGAGCCGCAGGTTTTTCTGGCTCATTAGGGTTGTTTGAAGGGGCGGTGAGAAATCTGGCTGGGCTGCCAGATCGCTAAGCGGGCAGGAGTATAACGCGAAAATCAGAATTTTGTGACAAAAAAAATGAGAGGCCACATGCGTGTGCCTCCCGTTGCAGTCAATTTGATTTATTTTCTATCAACAATTAGGCAAAAAGGAAGAAAGCTTCAGCGCTGTTTTGGTAAATCGCGTTTTTTGCAAGGATCGAATCCCGCTCCAACGATTATTGCCTTGCGGCGTCATGATTAATCCGACGGATGGCCCTGTGGGCAAAAGAATTGTGCCAACCTGACCGGACGGAATAATTTTGCCCATAGTAAAAACTACACGCGGCAATGTCGTAGTGATTTCACTGATCGCCTGACAACTGCCTACATGAAAACTGGCAAAACTGCTCGAAGGCCGTTCGCTGCCATTAAAAACAAATCCAAGCCCGATCTGTCCTGCGCCATTAATCACCGCATTATTTAAATCTCCATTCAAACCGGAAGTCACCATTCGTTGCCCTGGTGCGTCCACAGGGCTTTGCAGCGACACAGAAAAACGACTTGGCGCATAATCGTATGAATCTACTAATGGATTTCCATTCGGTCGTTGTCCAAAATAAACGATGCTATCTTTCGCTACACCGGGGTTGCCGTATGCACGAAACGATTCAGCGTGATAATTGCCAACATATTTTCCTTCTGCCAAAAATGCATCGCCTAGCAATGAATTTTGGTTCGTCAAATTGCCTGTGCTGTCTACCGCTACGGCAATTAAATAACCTGTAATTTCGGGATCAATTTCTGAAGCCAAAAAAGAATATGCGGCGTAAGGCGACAAACAAATATACATGTCCGATTGCAAACAACTTTTCCCCTCAATAAAAAACATGTGAACAAAAGAGGATTTCACAGACTCCACATTTTGCCCCGGAAAATTGAGTACATCGGTATTCGCGATTGTCATGCGCGTGTCCCAATTTGTATTCAATTTTGAGGTGTAATACGGATAGACCAGAATTGATCCGGCGCTGTCACCAGGGCCATTTCCATCAATTGCAAAGCCTGTGAAATTGCCCAACAGGAGTGTGCCAAATAGAAAAATACAATGTGTGATTTTTTGTGTGAGTGTCATCAGTAGTTCCTTGGCGTAGACGAATTTCTTCGCTGTCCGTTTTGTAACGAACTTAATCAGTATTTTTAGTTTTTAGACAAACGGGGAATTACAATCAGCGTATGAAATCAGGGTTGGGCACAATTACAGGGGTAAAATCAGTGAACTGAGAATCAGCTTTACAGAGAGGAAATGTCTGGGAGGCACGCTCTCTCAAGCCTAATAAAGAAAGAGGCAACAGTAAGATCAAATTTTTCGAGCGTGCTGCCGGGTACGCCTAAAATTTTGTTTACGTTGATTTGTGTTAGCGGCGCAATGGTATTCACTCAGCCTGTCTGAGTCAACAACTATTTTCAGTTAAATTGCACGTTTTTCTTATCGCTGTTTTTTCCTAATCAATTTTGTCAGCGCGGTGTTGCTTTTTGTTGAGGACTCTCGTTATCTTCTTTTCTGCTTTAGTAGTTCGCCTATCTCAATTAGCACGAGGAAAATTATGAGTCAGAAAGATTCCAACCTAACACGCCGTGACCTATTGAAAACCGCTTCGCTGGTCGGAGCGGGTCTTACCTTAAATTCCGTCATTGCCAATGCCGAAGAATTATTACTCGAACCACCGCCCGCGCAAGGCAGTTCGATGATGAATGTGAAATTTGAAAAACGAGACAAAGTTCGCCTGGGCATTATTGGTGTCGGTGGACGCGGTCTTGGCATGATGAGCGAATGGATGGCTGTCGAAGGGCTGGAAGTCACAGCGATTTGTGACATCAACAAAGCGCAGATTGACAAGGCCTTACAACGCATCGAAAAAGCTGGCAAAAAAGCGCCCGCGACTTACGGCAAAAATGATTTAGATTTTGAAAATATGTGCAAACGCGATGACATAGATTTTGTGTACATCGCAACGCCTTGGGATTGGCATGTGCCGATGGCCGTCGCCGCCATGAAAGCTGGCAAGCACTGTGGCTTAGAGGTTCCCGCCGCGATTACTATTGAAGGTTGTTGGGAAATCGTCAACACCTCCGAAAAAACCCGCCGCCATTGCATGATTATGGAAAATTGTTGCTACGGCTTCAGCGAAATGCTGATCCTCAATGCTGTAAAAAGCGGCTTACTCGGCAGCCTCGTGCATGGCGAATGCGCGTATAATCATGACCTGCGCTCCATCATCAATGAAAATCGCAGTGAAGGTTTATGGCGACGCATTCCCCACACAAAAAAAGACGGCAATTTATATCCGACACACGGCCTCGGCCCATTGTCGAATTATCTAAGCATTAATCGCGGCGACCGTTTTGATTTTATGGTTTCGATGAGTTCGCCTTCGCTTGGGCTTTATGAATACCGTGAAAAAACTGTGCCCAAAGGCGATCCGAAATGGAACGAAAAATATGTATGCGGCGATATGAATACAAGCCTGCTGAAAACCGCCAAAGGTCGTTCAGTGATGCTGCAACACAACATCACTACGCCACGCCCGTACGACCGTATCAATCTGATTCAAGGCACGAAAGGATTATTCCGCGACTACCCTGAACGAATTTTCGTGGAACAAGAAGGCAACAAAGAAGAAAAATTCACAGGACTCGAAAAATATAAAGCGCAGTTCGAGCATGAGCTTTGGAAAACTGTCGGCGAGTTAGCACGCAAAAATGGTGGCCACGGCGGGATGGATTACATTATGGTTTATCGCATCGTGCAATGCTTCCGCGAAGGGATCGCACCCGACATGGATGTTTATGACGCTGCCGCGTGGAGTGTGCCCGGTCCGCTTAGTGAGCTATCTGTTGCCAAAGGCAGTAGCCCAATAAAATTCCCTGATTTCACGCGCGGCAAATGGCAAGAATCCCGCAGTGTTATGGCGTAGTTTTTTTTTAATGGGGAGGAGCCGGATATTTCCCTGCTCCTCTGCTAAACTACTTATAATATTAAGATTTCTACTTCCAACCTTTGGCCCTTTTCTTGACTATACAGCTTATTTTCTGTACCTTACGTACACCGTAGTAATTTTCTCACTGTACGCAGGCCTACCGGAAAAATGGTCTTCTCACCTATATATGCTGCGGTAAACTTACTGGAAACATCACTTTATTGGAAATGATCCGAGATTAAGCATTTCTCTCCGTGTTATATGTTCAAGGTGCTCCCCTTACGTAGTCGGGTGTCGTAACTGGCAAAAAATATCCCCCCAATACCGCTGCTTTTAGGTGCAAAATATTGTGCCAATTTGGGTTAACCAATTGGCTTGCGTTCTACTAAATATCAGATTGACAAAGACTTTTATGCCATCCTCATCGAACCTTTCACAACGACAGAAAACTCGTTCGGTACAAAATACTCACTGGCAATCAAGGCTTGTTAGTTTTGTCCATCGCCATTTGTTAATTATTAGCCTTTGTTTACTTACAGCAACGGTCACATCTGAAATAATGCTGCCTGCGTTGGCAAGCAATACTGGTACAACACAAATAGTGGGAAAGGCTGACGCATCCAAACAACTGAAAGCAAGCCGACAATTATTAGCACCGAAGAATGCTTCGATCAGTGCTCCTCTTGATGCTGCTGCTACCTGTCCTTCGGTTACGCTTGCTTCATTGCCAGGGCCTGATGGACAAACCAGTTTGCGCGAAGCTGTCTGTGCCGCCAATAGTAATGCTGGCGCTGATACGATTACGTTTTCTGTTAACGGAACGTTTGCGTTGACGGGATCAGCTAATGAAGATAACGGCAGCGCTGGCGATGTCTGGCAATTCAGGGCAATGGCATAGCGAACACGATTATTGATGGCAGCGGCGTTGAGCGCATTTTTGACGTGTTTCCCAGCGCGGCGTCCACTTTTGATCTGTCAAATTTAACCATCCAAAATGGTGATACGCGCACAGCCTCTTTTAAAGAAGGCGGTGCGCTGTATTTACACAATAACGTCACCACAACCATTAATAGTTGCCAAATTATTAACAATTTCTCGGGAGCAATGGGGCAATTGAAAATCGCGGCACTTTGACGATCAATAATAGTTTGATCTCAAATAATCAAACCATTCCTTCTACTGGCTCGGTTGTCGGCGGAGGGCGTCACAACGCTGGCGCGCTAACGATTGATAGCACAACCATCTCTAACAACACTGTACGCGGCGAAGGCGGGGGCATCGCAACAACCACTGGTGCAGCCGTAATAGTCAGTATTACGAAAAGTACGATTTCAGGGAACACCGCAAGCATCACAGGTGATGGAAATGGCAATGGCGGAGGCCTCTCGACCACTAGAAATCAGGGAACACACCACAAGCTGCGACCTTCAAGGTGAATCTGCCCGCGCTGCTCACGCTCGTGCCGGGCAGTTGCACTGCTTCCAATGGCGTGTGCAATCCGGTGACCCCGACACAGGTGGGTTGGAGCGGCACACTGGCAGCGGGCGAAGTGCTCACGATCACCTATCAAGCGCAAATCGCTGATGGCACGCCCGATGGCAACACCGCGACGCTGCGTTTTGACGACACAGGCTATGATGCCGTGCCCAATCAATTCGCTATCGAAGTCCAAAGCCCACGTGATGTGGTCGGACAAAAACTCATCACCGTCGGGCTGAGTGGCGATCTCAACGAAGCGCA
>WBZS01000056.1_pt1 | contig 227761 bp, 192 predicted proteins | sample 5204201 | NCBI WGS metagenome assembly WBZS01 (sample SAMN12344357, study PRJNA552823) | activated sludge metagenome | biome: Activated sludge suspended growth; feature: Nitrification reactor; material: Wastewater; isolation source: activated sludge from nitrification reactor of wastewater... | reverse complement strand
ATTTTATACTAAAAAATATAGCAACTGCACACTTGAAAAATATGTAAAAAAACTAATCCCTAAATACAAAAATTTAAAGAATGCAGCATACTTACCAGGATTTAAAAAACTGCTTATGCCAAAGTACGTGTATATATCCAGGGAAATAAAAAATAAAAATAAAAAAGATAATATCATTGCCTTACCCATCGATCATAATTATTGAAATAATAATAGGAATAACTTCAAATTGTTGCCCTAATAATAAAATACATATATCAATATTGATTTTGTATCGACTAAAAATTTACTTTTAATTATAAAATGCCATTATCTGCTATCTTTATCCCCAGAAATATATTTTTAATATGAAATCAAATCCCCTTTTTATTGCATTTGAGGGAATAGATGGCAGTGGCAAAAGTACACAAGTAAAACTGTTGGCAGACTTCCTGATTGAAAAGGGGTATACAGTTTATACGACTTTTGAACCCACCGATAGTCGTATAGGCACCATTATCAGGGATATATTTAATCACCGAATGGAAGGTGACCACAGAGTTATTGCTGCCCTTTTTGCAGCAGACCGACTCAACCACTTACTAAACAGTCAAAATGGAATACTAAAAAAAATAGAGGAAGGAAATATTGTTATTACTGACCGGTACTATTTATCATCCTATGCCTATCACAGTGTGCACCATATAGATATGGATTGGATAATCGCTGCCAATTCATTAAGTGCAGAAATTTTAAGACCAGATTTAAATATCTATATAGATATTAGCCCGGAGATCAGTATGGAGCGTATCCGATCTGAGAGAAAAACCATTGAGATGTATGAAACATTGGAAAATCAAAAAAAGGTGTACAATAAATATCGCGAAGTTTTTGAAAAAATCGGAATGGAAGAAAAAATATTTATTGTTGACGGCAACAAAACAGTGGACCATATAGCTCAGGAAATTAAAAATCAAATTTCCAGGTTACTAAACCTGGATTAACCTGTAATCCTGATCCATATAAGCCGGATCATGATTAAAAATCCAATAAAAAGTAAGATAAACTGATAAAAAGGCATATACGTAAATACAAAAATATTTGTCTTTTCCAATATCCACATCATACTGATAAGCACCGTTATTATTAAAAACAAATTTCCAATTGTATCAAAACCTGGCACTTCTCTAAGGCTAACATTCCTTTTTATAAGCCATAGTGTTACCAGCATACACAACACAGGCAAAATCTGTGTAAATAAATTGGTATTCATAACAGGTTGCCGTTCAAAAAGGAACATATATGCATTTAATGTCAAAGAAAATATGCCAGGAATACATGCCAGATAGACCAATAAGGTATATAAATATTTCCATGGTGACTGATGTCCCTCTCCACTTCCAAAAACTATGGCCAGAAATGCTGTAAAGGGTAAAGCAAAAAAATAAAACAGAACAATTGTTGGTTGCTGTGAGATAGCGTCAAAAAACTGGCCAAGGGTCATGATGTATATTTTTGAGTAAATTTAACCAAGATTTACATTTAAACTATAATAAAAAGGAAAGTGTCCTGTTACTATGAACCACCTTTTCTTACTATAAAATTTATGTGGCTACTTAACAATACCATCTACCACAATTCGCTCTGGTCTATTGGCCAATTCCCATAAAGTATGAAAAATTAATTTTGCTACATTGGCCATTTTATCAAAATTGATTTTGTCTACATCGTCGGTGGTTCTGTGATAATCTTCGTGTGTCCCGTTAAAATAAAAAATTGACGGGATTCCCTTTTTTGCAAAATTATAATGATCTGATCTGTAATAATAATTATTGGGATCAGTTTCGCTATTATAGGTATAATCCAGTGTCAATTGGGTGTATTTTTGGTTTACTGATTCGTTGATCCGGTGAAGATCACTGCTTAATCTGTCCGATCCAATTATATAAATGTAGTCCGGATTGTCTTTATACTTATCATCTATCCTACCAACCATATCCACATTAATATCCGCTATGGTTTTATCGAGTGGGAAAACTGGATTTTCGGAATAATATTGAGAGCCGAGCAAGCCTTTTTCTTCTCCGCAAAACCAAATAAACACGATGCTTCTTTCAGGCCCGTTTCCTTCCATCACTGCCTGCTGGCAAGATTGGGCGAGCTCCATAAGGGTTGCGGTTCCGGATGCATTATCATCCGCTCCATTATATACATCATCTCCCCTTTTCCCTAAGTGGTCATAATGCGCAGAGACAATTACAAACTCTTCGGGTTTTACACTTCCTTTTACAAAGCCGATGACGTTTTTACCTTCAAGAACATTAACGGATTTGGCCATATTAATAACAAAATCAGTAGACAAAGACACCGAAACCGGCTTGCCTTTGCTTATCTTTTCTCTTGCTTTGATAATCTTCTTTTCATTTTCTCCAATAATGGCTTTTGCAATTGTTGAAGAAATATATACATGATTGGCTGTTAAAACGGACTGATCTTTAAAATTACCCAGTTGAAGATTGGGTGATAGTAACTTTCTCCGGTTGTCTTCAAGCATTTTTTTTATATCGTCTTCAATAATCAGCACCAACGCCGCACCTTTGCTTTTTGCCAATAGAAGTTTCCTGTTCATATCATTTGCCCAGGAAGAGGGCTGATTGCTGCCCGAAATAACAGAATTACCATTTTTATCTAATGGCTCTCCTTTATTGATCATAATAATTTTTCCGGTTACATCCGTTTTTTTATAATCGCTATACTGTGAATCATCAATGCCATATCCAAGGAAAATCACCTCCTTACCCGCAATATTTGGGATATTTTCATTCACTTCCGGCAATGTTATGTAGTCCCAAAGCAATCTGAATCTGTTGCCGTTAACGTAAATGCTGCTTTCTGTCCATTTAGAAAAAGTGAATGCTACATTTTGAAAATAATCACCCGATGGACTTGCTGATTGTAATCCCAGATTTCTCAGGTACTTTGAAATATATGCCGCTGCCATTTCCATTCCCTTTTGTCCTGTTTCCCTACCTTCCATAGAATCAGAAGCCAAAATCCGAAGATGATTTCTGAGTGTTGAGGCTGAAATACCCGAGGCATATCGAACTGCCAGGTCTCTCTCATCGGTCACTTTTACAATTGTCGAGTCTGGAATGGTAACTGAGCTGATGTACTGGCCGGTTAACCACTGAACAGAAAAAAGCATGAAAAAAATTACAAAAAATATATGTTTCATATACCGTTTAAAATTGCTTCAGGGTTTACATTCGTTCGTATAATCAACACGGAATTTTATTTACACGAGCCAGATGCCTGCCTCCTTCAAATTGATTATCCAAAAAGGCTTTGACGATTCTCCTGGCCATTATTTTACTAACAAAGCGTGCAGGCAGGCAAAGAATGTTTGCATCATTATGCTGTCTGGCCAATGCCCCTAATTCTTCTGTCCAGCAAAGTGCCGCCCTAATTCCCTTGTGTTTGTTAGCCGTCATACAAACTCCATTACCACTACCACAGATAAGTATACCAAGATCTGCGAGGTGCATTTCTACCTCTGAAGCCACCGGGTGTGCAAAGTCTGCATAATCAACGGATACAGCGGAAAAAGGACCTTTGTCTGTCACCTCATGTCCGGCTTTTCGCAGAAAATTTACGATAAAATGCTTATAATCAAAGCCGGCATGATCTGAACCAATTGCTATTTTCATGATTCTTATATCAATTTGCTGGTGCTGTCTTTAGTAAAGGCGATAACATATCCGACATTTCTTTTTCAAAACCCGGGTCTTCCACTTTTTTGGCATTTTCTAATACATCCTGGATGGCGCCCAATCTATATTCATAATCTTGTCTGAAACTGTCAAACACATCTTTGTCTGTTTGAGATTCATAAAAGACAATGTACTGTCTGGTTTCTTCTGCCAATATTCTAAGGTGTTTTTTAGCTGCTTCAAAATCTTTGGCATTGACTAAAACATTTATAAAAGGCATAATTCCGGAATCATACGGGAAATTCATATTGGGAAAAGCTTCAAAATATTTTTTAGCCATTTCTGCTGCTTTCTCTTTATTTCCCTTGATGTCAAATTCGATAGCGGCCCGAAGCATCACAAGCTTCATTGCCTGTACTTCAGCCATATAACTTTTATCTACAAAAAGTTTTTGTTTATCAAAATTGCCCCACTTCCATTTGGTCATGACATTATTATAAACTTTATCTTCATCAATGTCACCGAAACCATAAATGCTGGGCAATTGTGACTTAGATCTAACTTTTGTTGGGGAAATCCTTAAACCCAGTCCTTCCATTTCGACATAATCATTTAAACCCAGAAGTTTTGAAGCCTGACAAGTGATTGCAAAATATATTGGTCTTTCATAAAAATTGGAAGCAATAACATCCATTACGGCCAGATCGTCTTTTGTAAAATAGCTCGCATTTTCTCCAAATTTAAATTCAATATTATTTGCCCACTCTGTGGAATCAATATTTGGCTGAAGTCCAAGTTTTGAATATTTTTCCCGGTCAACCGGCAGATAAAAATTACGGCTGGTGACAAAAGTTTGTTCCTGAATGGTGTTTTTGGGATCTCTTATGCTTCTGAGCGCTTCAAAAACATTCATCGGAGCTGACAGATCTTCTCCCCTTGGATTGGCAAAAAATATCTGATTTCTGTTTTTCCCCCTGTAATCTTCTTCTGTAAGTGTAAGTTTTATTGGGGCTGAGTCATTGACTTTATTTCTCAATTTATTGATATACCAATCTACTGCAATCAGACTAAGGTTGACTACTCTTACATCTCTCCTTATATTTTCAACCTCCTGCGCATACCACAAAGGATAGGTGTCATTGTCCCCATAAGTAAAAATTATGGCATTAGGTTCGACGCTATTTAAGAAATTCGACGCATAGTCTCTCGATGCCTGATGGTGTTTGCGGCTATGGTCGTCAAAATTTTGAAATCCCATGATGACAGGAGCAGATAATACTAAAATTCCTGCAATGGCTGCCGGAGCAATTCCCGCCATTTTTTGAGATAAATAATGATAAATAGCCAGAACACCCATGCCTATCCAAATACAGAAAGTCATAAAAGAACCTACCAATACATAGTCTCTTTCTCTGGGTTCATTTGGTGGCTGATTTGAATAAATAACGATACCAATACCTGTGATTACAAACAAAATAAAGAGGGTTGTAAAGTCCTTTTTCCTTTGAACAAAATGAAAAACCAAACCTAACAATCCAAAAATGAGTGGCAGAAAATAGTATTTATTGCTCGATTCATCATTTTTCATTGCATCTGGTAGTGCATCCATTTTATAAAGTTTGGCTTCGTCAAGCGGTTTAATTCCCGACATCCAGTGGCCTTTAGAGATATCCCAAGGAAAATATCCTTGCTCAGCGGTCTGTCTTCCAACAAAATTCCACATAAAATATCTGAAGTACATCCAGTTTATCTGATAGTATAACATAAACTGCATATTGTAGCCCATTCCCGGCTTACCTTTACTATCTCCGTTAAGTGCTTCTCTCCACATTTTGTGCAACTCCGGTCTGCCCTGATCTGTATGTCCGATTCTTGGAAATAATATCTTATCTTTTGAATCATAAACGTACTCAAATTTTTCATCAACCACCTGATATTTATTTCCAACTCTGCCGTATCTGTCTGTTCTTTTTACGTCTTTTGGCTGGGCATCATAATAAGGGCCGGACAATAATGGTCTTTCACCATATTGTTCCCGGTTCAGATATGGCAACAATCTCATGGCATCCCCCGGCACATTCATATTTATCGGAGTATCTGTATTCGCCCTTATAACTACCACACTAATTGTCGAAAATGCCACAACAATTAAGACTGCTGAAATAGCTGCAATCTGTAAAATCTGGTTTCCTTTTTTATGGGCATATCTTAATGTTAAATAAGCCAGGCCGGCAACAATAAGAATTGTCGGTATTATGCCTGAATGTATGGGCAATCCAAAAGAATTAACAAACAATAATTCCATATTTTGCCAGAGGTTAGGAATACCAACAATAACAAATTTCATTATAAAAACTATACCAGCAACACCGAGTGCCATTGCAACAAGTGCTCCTTTTAAAGTATGTTCTTTATATTTTTTATAATAAACCAACAAGGCCACTGCCGGTAAAGAAAGTATGCTCAGTAAGTGAACACCAACGGACATGCCGCTTACAAATAAACTCAAAACAAGCCACCTGTTTGCGTCTCTGTCATCATCCAGATAGTAATATTTAGTTGCTGCCCAAACTGTGATTGTGGTAAACATGGTCGACATAGCATACACTTCTCCTTCTACTGCCGAAAACCATATGGAGGTACTAAAAGCTGTTGCCAGACCTGCTACGAGACCTGAAAAGGCCAGTGCCACATTCTGACCAGTTGTAGTATTAGTCTCTCTGCCCACCAAAGCCAGCTTGCCAAATATGATGGTGATCCAACCTATCATTGTTGCGGCAATAGACGTACATAATGCTGACATTAAATTTACCGCAAATGCGATATCTGCTGGGTCGTCAGAGAATACTGTTGCCAACCAGGCAAACATTCGTCCAATGATTACAAATAACCCGGCTCCCGGAGGGTGAACTACCTGAAGCTTGTATGCCCCTAAAATAAACTCGCCACAGTCCCAAAGACTTCCGGTTCGTTCTACAGAATGGTAATAAACAAAAAAACTGATAACAAAAACCAGTAATCCGGCGATATTGGAAAATTTCTTTAATGATTGCATACAGATGAAGCTGCTTAATTTTTATAAATAGAAGTCACAAAAATAACAAATTTACTTTAAAACAAGGATTAATATGTAATATGGACAAAACAACATGCAATTAAGATATGATTAAACTTAAAAAAGCCGGGTTTTATTTTATATCTTATTTCTAAACAGCATTGAACTGCCGGGAGGATTGAACCAAATTTCCAGCAAAAGCATTATCTTTGTATTTTAATATTATATCTGTCAATTGTATAGATATTGTTTATATCGTTTCTGAGTTCTTTTACGTTTTAAAAAGGAAATGCACAGAACAAAATTGAATATGTCTAAAAATTACTTTTAATACGGTTGATCCGATTTTATATAAACTTAAATATGATTAAATATCTTATTTTATCTCTGATTGGGTACTTCATTTTTACTAATTATATCTCCCCAATGCTGAACGGAGAGAAAACCGCCCGATTTAAGGAAAATGAAGAAAACAAAAAGAAAAACAATCATGAAGATGAATATGTTGATTACGAAGAAGTCGATTAATAATTAAGAAAACACTGTGGATCTGTCACTACTTGAACAATTTTCAAACAAAAATGCATTTGATGCAAATTTTAAAATTATTGATGAAACTGAAGATTTTATCGTAATTTTAAAAAAGTACGGGATAGCTGTCCAGGCGACGGATAAAACTGTAAATGATCTTGAAAGCGTATTAAATACCCGGTATAAAGAAAAAGTTCATGTACTCAACCGTATTGATCAGCCAGTCTCTGGTCTGGTCATTTTTGGTAAAAACAAGCTATTCGCCGCTGAATTTACGGAAATGCTCAAAGAACGTAAAGTTCAAAAAACATACCTTGCCCTGGTTGCCGGTAACCCCCGTCCCGGAACTACTGAGTTAAAACATTATTTGAAAAAACTTCATAACCGGGCTATGACGGCTGATGAACAGGTAGACGAAAATTTTAAGGAAGCCATTTTAGAATATACATTGCTCCAATCGTTTGACAATTATCACTTGTTAAAAATAAATTTAAAAACAGGGCGCTTCCATCAAATACGGGCCCAATTGGCCACCATGGAAATGCCCATCAAAGGCGATCTTAAGTATGGTTCACGGCGGCCTAACCTGGACAGAAGTATATGTTTATTGTCCTTTAAGCTGGAGTTTATTCATCCGTTTACCGGAAAAAAACATCTTTATAAAGCGCCTTTGCCTGATAATGACGTGTTGTGGGGACTTGTTAACCCTGATTTAATTGAATAAAAATTGTCTGATTTTTATACTATTTTTTGTCTGTCTATTTCTTTGGCGAGGTTTTGCCTGAAGCTTTTGTTTCATAAGAGCATAAAATCAGTTAAGTCAGGTGAAGTTTTGCTGTTACCAATAACTGAAACAATTTATTTTTGAGAATTAAAAATATGACTTTACTAATTGGGGGTTAAAACACCATAAAGCACAACCTCTAATTTATATACAAAGCAGCTCCGTATTTACAGAAAACAAGGTAGAAAAAATTTTGATTTGCAGCAGGTTGGACACTGACCAGATTTTCCAATTTATAATTTGGGAGGCCGTCGCATTAGGTGGCAGTAAATTTTTAAGGCCGTATTTTTAAATTTATTCCAATGCTTCAATTAATTGAATCTAATTATTCAGAAGATTTGCCGGCTTTTGAGTAAACGCCTATATTTTCACTATCTTTGCCTGAAATATTCGTAATGAGTAATAATACATACCCTTCTTTTACAGACGTCAATACTTTGGGTGAATTTGGACTGATTGATGCCCTGACCAAAGACCACCCTTCAAAAAATACTTCTACTATAAAAGGTGTTGGAGATGATGCTGCTGTGATTAAAAATGATAATGAAGTGGTGGTGGTATCTACAGATATGTTGGTGGAAGGCATCCATTTTGACTTAATGTATACCCCACTAAAACATTTAGGATATAAAGCAGTAGTCGTCAATTTGTCCGACATTTTTGCGATGAATGCCGTGCCCTCTCAAATCACCGTTTCCATAGCCATATCCAGTAAATACAGCCTTGAAGCAATCCAGGAACTATATGAAGGTATATTTAAAGCATGCCATATGTATCAGGTAGATCTGGTTGGAGGGGATACTACCTCATCTCCCAAAGGAATGATCATCAGTATTACGGCGATTGGTCAGGCTAAGTCAGAAGACATTGTTTATCGAAATGGAGCCCGGAAGGGAGATATTATATGTGTAACCGGTGATCTTGGGGCTTCTTATCTTGGATTACAAATACTTGAGCGAGAAAAACAGGTGTATCTCGCTCATCCGGGTGTACAACCTGAATTGGAAAACAGCCAGTATCTGATCGAAAGGCAACTTAAGCCGGAAGCACAAGCCGGTGCCATTGCCTATTTTAAAAAAATGAATATTAAGCCAACCGCCATGATTGACATATCTGATGGGCTGGCAAGCGAAATAATTCATATTTGCAAGCAATCCGGCACGGGTGCTTTCATTGAAGAAGGTAAAGTGCCGTTGCACCCGGACACAGAAAGAACAGCGCTGGAGTTCAAAATGGATCCGATAACATGCGCCCTTCATGGAGGAGAAGATTACGAGCTATTATTCACGATCAACGAAAAAGATCTGGAAAAAATACGCTTTATGCCTGAGGTCTTTATCATTGGGGAAATTACAGACATATCAGAAGGGATAACACTGCACACAACCGGAGGTAATATTCATAAAATAACGGCACAAGGCTGGAATCACTTTAAGGAATCTTAGTTTTACTTTTAAAAATGACAGAAAATTAATTCGGTTTAATTTCAAGTGCTGTTCTATTTTTCAGAAGGTGATATTACCGTTTAAATTTCTGTCTGTCGGAAAATTAGGCTTCATCTTAAAGATTAAGGCAGGAAGGCTGATGCAATAAGTTGTTTTTAAATAGTTTGTATTCCTGAATTGTTTTATCAATTTCAGTTATACATTTTGTACATAAAGGTATTTAATCATGAATATAATGTTTATTGGTTTTATTATTTTCCGGCCCTGCTTGAATTAATTATCGGGTAACATGCCGGCAACTATGGTAAAATTGAAAATGATAGCGGAAAGATCAATTTCTGGGCATATAAATAAATTGAGCACCCAATTCGCTCAGTACAAACAAACATAAATATTCTTCCGGATCTTTATAAGAAGAAATAAAGTCCTGGACTTTTTCCATAAAAATAAGTTCCTTGGTAACGAATTCCTCCAGAGTAGAGGCATTGACCGACCATTTCATAAGCGCTCCTGCATCTACCAGTGAGACACCCATATTCAACTCTTGCTGATGGACAATAAAAATAGGGTATTTTGATACGTTTTCATCTTGAATAACGTCAGACGCCTGAGCCAGAATCTTCTTGTATGGCTGTAATTGTTGTTGTAGCAATAAAAACTGATCTGCGGTAGACATAGACTATTTACGGAGTTTTAATTTAGCCACACTTTCGATGTGATGTGTATGAGGAAACATATCCACTGGCTGTATGGCCAGGATATCGTATTTTTCATTTAATAATGCCAGATCTCTGGCTTGTGTAGCCGGATTACAGCTGATATAAACAATTGTTGGTGCGTCGAGGCCAAGTAGTGTTTTGATTACATCTTCATGCATACCAGCCCGTGGCGGATCAGTAATAACAACGTCCGGTTTTCCGTGTTTGTCAATGAACGCTTCATTCAGGATGTCCTTCACATCGCCTGAGTAAAAAGTTGCATTCGAAATGTCATTAAAATCTTTATTAATATTGGCATCTGCAATTGCTTCCGGAATTTCTTCGATGCCGGTCACATGTTTTACTTGTCCGGCTACATATAATGCTATACTGCCCAATCCGGTATACAAATCATAGACATTGTCTGTATTTTTTAATTCAGCAAATTGAACCGCTACATCAAAAAGATTCAAGGCTTGTTTTGGATTTGTCTGGAAAAATGACTTAGGCCCTATTTTGTATTTTACTTCTTTGAGTTTCTCTATAATATAGGCCCTGCCGGAATACACAGTCACATCGCGGTCAAAAATAGTATCATTTACTTTGGTATTAATAATATAATTTAGTGAAGTGATTTGTGGAAATTTGATTTTTATGGCATTCATTATTAATGCAATATTATCCATATCGCGATGGCCAAATATCATAATCAGCATCCATTCCCCTAAGGTTGTGTTTCTGACGATCATGTTTCTTAAAAAACCTTTCTGGGCCCGTACATCATAAAATGTAAGCAGGTTTTGATGGGCAAATGCACGAATAAAATTTTTGATTTCATCGGATAATTCATCCTGAAGCAAACAATTATTAATATCTACAATTTTATCAAAAGAGCCCGGACGGTGAAAACCCAAAGCACCGGGCTGTTCTATAACCATATCAGTCGCTGCCTCTTCGGGAGTGATCCATCTTTTATTGGAGAAACTGAATTCGAGTTTATTGCGATAACGCAGATTTTCTTTGCACCCAATAATAGGCAAAACGAGATCCGCGTTTAGTTTGCCGATTCTTCTGATGCTTTCCCTTACTGTCTGAAGTTTATGATTAAGTTGTGCCTGGTAATCGAGATGTTGCCATTTACATCCACCGCAGACGCCAAAATGGTGGCAGGGCGGTTTTACTCTGTCCTTTGAATAGGAAATAAATTCCTTGATGACGGCTTCGGAATGCGATTTTTTCTTTCTGATTACAAGAACATCTACGATATCCCCGGGCACAGCACCTTCTGTAAAAATAACTTCACCGTTTTCCGTACGACCAACTGCCTTACCTTTATCGGCTATTCCTGTTATGAGCAGATGGGAAACGGACTTTTTTTTTCTCGCCAAAATCAAATATTATACCTTGCGGATTAGTTAAAATATTCTTTCATACGCTCAAAAAATCCTTTTTCCCCGCTATTGGGTTTAGGATTAAAATTGGGCATAGACCGCATTTTTTCAAGCATTTGCGTTTCTTCCAAAGTAAGCGTTCTTGGTGTCCAGATATTGACATTGATCAGCTGATCACCTTTTCCATATTGCTGCAATGAAGGTAAACCCTTGCCTTTTAGTCTGAATATTTTCCCGGCTTGTGTACCCGGTGGAATTTTTACTTTTACATTGCCGGACAGCGTGGGTACTTCTACATTGGTTCCCAGAGATGCATCAGCAAAGTTTAGAAACAAATCATAAATGACGTTCATGCCATCGCGACTAAATTGCTCATGGGCCTTTTCTTCGATATTTATAAGGAGATCCCCGGCAGGTCCGCCACTTTGGCCTGCATTTCCTTTGCCCCTCATCGACAATTGCATTCCTTCCTGAACACCGGCTGGAATTTCTATTTCAATCAGTTCTTCATCCATAGTGCGCCCATCTCCCCGACAGGTAGTACAAGGTGCAGTGATGGTTTTACCCGCTCCGTTACATTTTGGGCATACTACAGTAGTTTGCATCTGGCCCAAAAACGTATTTTTGACCTGTCTTACATATCCGGAACCCTGACATGTTGAACAAGTGGAAACGCTGTTTCTGTCCTTGGCACCTGAACCACTGCAACTTTTACAGGTAACCTGCTTTTTTACTTTTATTTTTTTTGTGACTCCCGCTTCAATTTCCTCCAGAGTTAAAGATACTTTTATCCGGAGATTACTGCCTTTCTGACCAGAACTGCTTCTTCGGGACCCACCCTGATTACCTCCAAAAAAACTTTCAAAAGGACTACCTCCGCTATCGCCAAAAATATCACCAAAATGAGAAAAAATATCCTCCATGTTCATACTTCCTCCCGAAAATCCACCACCCATATTTTCCATGCCTGCATGGCCATATCTGTCATACCTGGCTTTTTTATTTGCATCACTAAGCACTTCGTATGCTTCGGCAGCTTCTTTAAATTTTTCTTCAGCCGCTTTATCTCCGGGATTCCTGTCCGGATGGAATTGCATAGCAACTTTGCGATATGCTTTTTTTATAGTTGCTTCGTCCGCATTCTTATCAACACCAAGTATTTCGTAAAAATCTCTTTTCATTTTTTGTTAACTTACCTTGAAGTATTCCATGTATTATTTTATAAACAAAAATTATTTTGCTACAACAACTTTTGCATAACGTATTATCTTATCATTAAGGATGTACCCTTTTTCTATAGTATCAATTACCTTACCTTTCATGTCCTCCGATGGCGCAGGAATATCAGTTATGGCCTCATGCCACTCGGGATCAAAATTTTCTCCCGTAGATTCCATACTCTTAAGCCCTTTATGTTCTAATATATTATACAGTTTCTGATATACCAGTTGCACCCCTTCACTAAACGTCTCTGACCCATTTTCAGCACTCTTTTTTGCTCTGTCAAAATCGTCAAGTACAGGTAACATAGCACTTATGGTTTCATGAGCTGCCGTCTTCATCAGCTCAAACCTTTCTTTTACACTGCGCTTTTTGAAATTGTCAAATTCCGCAAAAAGTCTCAGATACTTGTCTTTCGATTCCTCTAATTCAGCCTTGATTATTTCAATTTCCTGCTGTAAAGCAATTTCTTTTTCTGAATGTTTATCTTTTTTAGACTTCTTCGGTGAAGTTTCTTCTGCCTGATTTGACATAAATTCCTTTAATTTGTTTAACATGCTATTGTTTATCAATTATATTGCCATTGTTATTTTTTGGTCAAATTGGCAGATTTTATTTAAAACTTTGCTGCAAAAATGGCACTTATTTGCCAGTTATTTACTTTATTCTCCTTATATCGAAAAAACATTTCAATCCTGATATATTCAATCAGCAAATTAAAATGGATCTTCAGGGATATATACTTAATCCTTTTCGCGGAAAAAAGATTAGAGCTTCTATGTAAATAAATGATACCGATTTATTTTCCGGATCAACGTTTTTGTATAAATGCGTTAATAACGAAACGTCCAATTAAAAAAGTGTTTAATTGATACCCTAAATCCCGCTAACAGAAGCACGCTCAGGGTATACCATTTATTAGTCCTCCTTGTCAGCCAGATAATCCTTAATTTCAGAGAATGTCGGATTTACCATAAGGATAGTGCCATCTGGACCAATAAAATATCTGGTGGGAATTTGTTTTATTCCATATAAAGTAGCAATAGGTCCCGACAACCGGTCAAATTCAGCTGTCTGGTATTTCCAGACATGTCTGTCAGTTTCTCTGGCTTTTTCCCAATTCTCTTTTTTTGTTTCCATACCAATAGTTACTACTTCAATTCCTGAAGCATTGCTGAAATGCAATTCCCTGGTTTCATTATAAAAAGCATAAATCAGAGGACTTTCCTTTCTGCAAGGACCACACCAGGATGCCCAGAAATTAAGTACTATGTACCGTCCTTTCAGATCGGATAAGTGAAAGGTGTCTCCATTCGGTAATGTTGCCATAAAGTCTTTTGCTTTTTCCCCACTATTATAAGCAGGCTTCCGGTATATATAATAGATTGTATAGCCGGTGATAAGCATAATCAACAATATATTCAGTATTTTATTAATTGCTGGCCAATTCATTATCTGAGTATTTTAAATTTGAAAGAACAAAAAAGAAATCAAATGTGTTCCGTTTATTGGTTAATAGATGAAATAAATTAAATTTTAATGGCCAGAACCTTGATCATTGGAGATATCCATGGCGGACTGAAAGCTTTAAAGCAGGCCTTTGAAAGATGCCAATTGGAGGCAAATGATCGTCTTATTTTTCTTGGTGATTATGTTGACGGCTGGAGCGAGTCTGCTCAGGTAATGGATTTAATCTGTGATCTTAAAAAAAATTATACCTGTATCTGTATTAAAGGCAATCACGATGTTTGGGCAGAAAATTGGTTACGAACCGGGGTTTCTGATGATATTTGGCTTTCAAATGGTGGTCAACAAACCATAAAAAGTTATGATAATTACCCCGATGAAACCAAAAAGAATCATTGTAAATTGTTGAGTGAAATGCCTTATTATTACATTGATCAGGAAAACAGGCTCTTTATTCATGCAGGTTTTACATCCATGCATGGCCCGGTGCATGAATTTCATAATACCAACTTCAGTTGGGACCGTACCTTATGGGAACTGGCGCTGGCTCTTGACCCAATGATGGCGGTAGACGATGTTTTTTATCCGAGAAGGCTGCGATTATTTGAAGAAATTTTTATCGGACACACCCCAACAGTCAACTATTTTATCACTACCCCTATGCGGAAGGCCAATGTCTGGAATGTGGATACGGGGGCAGCCTTTAATGGTCCTCTAACCATTATGGATGCTGCTACAAAAGCTTTCTGGCAAAGCGACAAACTGCCGTCTTTATACCCGGAAGAAAATGGCAGAAACCGATTATAAAGTATTTTTAGAATAGACAACCAATCATATTATTTATAATAATGTAAATTTACACCTTTGAATAAATAATGAATGAAACGAAAAATCATACCCGGACAAATCCCAACAAAAGATTTACATCAATATATCATTGGAAGTGTTGCACCCAGGCCTATTGCTTTCGTCAGTACTCTGGATGAGCATGGCGTAGAAAATCTGGCTCCCTATAGTTTTTTTAATGCTTTTTCTTCAAATCCCCCCATCATCGTTTTTTCCTCCAACAGGCGAGTTACGGACAACACAACTAAAGACACGCTACACAATGTGCGGGTAAGCGGAGAATGTGTAGTCAATGTAGTACCCTATTCCATAGTTAGACAAATGTCACTTGCCTCAGTAGAATTTCCTTCTTCCATAAGTGAATTTGTCAAAGTGGGCCTTACTCCGGAAAGCTCTGAAACAGTTAAAGCCCCTCGGGTAAAAGAATCTCCGGTCAATATGGAATGTACGGTTAAAGAAATTATCCCCCTGGGTGAACACGGAGGGGCAGGACATCTTATCATTTGTGAAGTCAACCTGATCGCAGTTTCTGAAATGGTGCTGGACGGCGATCGGCTCGATCCTAACAAACTGGACCTTATGGGTAGAATGGGTAGAAATTATTATGTGAGGGCCAGTGGCAATGCGGTAATGGAAATTTATCAATCTGTAACTGAAATCCCTTTAGGATTTGATGGTTTGCCTGCTCAAATTCGTGAAAGCCATGTGCTGACAGGCAATGAAATTGCTGCTTTGGCTTCTTTAAAAAATTTACCGACCCAACTGGAAATACAGGAATGTCTGGCGTATCACCCTGAATTTGTTCCAATGGATCAAATTCAAAAAGCGCATAAGGCCAGGGAATTAATCAATATGGGTAAAACAACTGTGGCCTTGTGTTTGCTGTTGTCATAATAAATAAACTGCTTTTTTCTATCAATCCTGAATTGAAATTATTGCCTAATCGAATAATATTATTAAATTGTGGGTGATTTTGTATCATTTTTGACATCGTATAATGAATACGAATCACCTTTAGTTATTTCAGGCTTTTATAAAAAGCAAAGTTGATATTTAATAAAATGAAGTACAAATGAAAATCAAATTTTGTGGCGCAGCTCAATATGTAACTGGCAGTTCTCATCTGATTGAGCTGGAAAATGGTTTTAAAATATTGCTTGATTGCGGTCTCTTTCAGGGCAAAGGTAGTCAAATATGGGATTGGAACAATCACTGGTATTTTAATCCATCCGAAATTGACTGTTTTGTATTATCACATGCTCATATTGATCATTGTGGCCGGATTCCCAAACTCGTGAAAGACGGTTACAGCGGACCCATTCATTCAACACATGCCACCAGAAGTCTGTGCGCTGTTATGTTGCTTGACAGTGCAAAAATTCAGGAAATGGATGTACAATGGCATAATGAAAAAATACTAAAAAAGCGCAAAAAAGATTCCTCTCAACTCCGTACTCCATTGTATGTTAGTGATGATGTTGGTCCTGCTATGGTCAAATTTGAAGGCCACCCTTACGACATTTGGGAATTTATCCATCCTGATGTAGAAATTCTTTTTCGCGATGCCGGGCATATTCTGGGTAGTGCCAGTGTTACACTTAAAATAAGAGAAAACGGCAAAGAAACCCTGATTGGCTTTACCGGGGATATTGGCAGGCCGGATCGCCCCATACTGAGAGACCCCATTCCAATGCCGGAAGTGGAATTTCTGATATGTGAATCTACCTATGGTGACAGAGTGCACGAATCTTCACCGGAACAATCTGCCCAGTTTCTTGAGGTAATCAAACATACCTGCCTGGAAAAAAAAGGCAAACTGATTATCCCGGCTTTCAGTCTGGGCCGGACTCAGGAAATAGTATATATGCTGGATAAAATGGAAACAGCCGGATTATTGCCCCATATACCGGTCTATGTTGATAGCCCCCTTGCGGTAAATGTAACACATATTTTTGGGCTTCATCCGGAGTGTTTTGATTCGGAAATCAACCAGTATATGCTTACAGATGTTAACCCGTTTGGATTTAACAATCTGATTTATATTAAGGATGTGGAAGGCTCCAAGGCATTAAATCATTCTGACGAACCTTGTATCATTATTTCTGCTTCAGGGATGTTGAACGCAGGCAGAGTTAAACATCATCTATTTAATAATATAGAAAACCCAAAAAATACATTTTTGATGGTGGGTTATTGTTCCCCGGAAACCCCGGGCGGTGTCCTTCGGTCAGGTGCAGAAACAATCACTATATTTGAAGAAGAAAAGGTAGTTCGGGCAGAGGTGGTTATTATGGACTCTTTTTCGGCACATGGGGATAAAAATGAGATGCTGGCATTTATAGCCAACCAATCCAGAGCATTAAAAAGGATGTTTTTGGTGCACGGTGAACCGGAAACGCAAAAGAACTTTAAATACTTCCTCCAGGAAAAGGGATTTAACCAAACATTAATTGAAATACCTGCGCCCGGACAAGAAGTCAGTATTTAGAATAGTTTACCTATAAATCAGATTTTTTTAATTCTCCCTTTAGAAAATCAATAACTGCAATTTCAGAGGCATCAACGCCTCTGAGGTCGGCTAAATAATAACTTACCCAATCTCCTAAATGGGTCATGTACATCATTTTTTCTGCCAATGACTGCCCTTTAGAGAATATTTCAATTACAGTTGGAGCCAACTGACTGACAATCTGTTTGGTAAGGTCTGTCCGTGTCTGTATTTTTTTTAAATCGTCTTTGTAACGAAGAAAAACCACTGCAATACCTTCCTGTTTATCTTTCCATCCTACGAGTTCATTGTGGTTCATTTCAGGAATAATGTTATGCCAGCATAGTACTTTTGAATTTTCATTCAGTTGTTGTCTCCACCTTACCGCCACGGAACCGGTACGCTGAGCAGTGTAAACAACCGGAAACTTGCCTTTTAAAAGTTCTGCTATCTTTTTTCCTTTTCCCATAATATCTTCCTGTTCAAACATAAGCAGATCAATTGCAGTCTTAATCTGGTCAATTATTGCATAAGAAATGATTTTAAGATAAAATAGTACATAAAGTTGTTCCACTATGGAAAAACCAAGACACGCCCTGGGCGAGGGCCAACCTGATGGTAATTCGATCATGTCAAGGTGCCTTTCCGCGGCAAACTCCGCCATTCGACCTCCTGAAGTTATACAAACTATTTTTGCTCCTGTATCAGGAGCTGCTTCCAGTGCTGCAATGGTTTCTTCCGTATTTCCCGAATAGGAAGAAAATATAACCAGTGTATGCCGGTCCACAAAAGCAGGTAGCGTGTACGTGCTGCTGATAAAAAAAGGGGAAGTACACTCTTCTGCAATCAGATCTGAAACATAGGCACCTCCGATAGAAGAACCTCCCATGCCACATACCACCACTTTTGTAATAGGAAAATTATGCTGACGAATGGAGGCCATTTCTCCAATTTCGATGGCTTCACGCAATTGAACAGGAAATTTTTGAATTAATTTATCCATTAGCTACACATTATTTTTTTGAATGTTGTCCGTTTTCAGCTCAAAGATAGACCGCATAACTGTAAAAACGATTAGATCTCCCAGAAACTTTATAACCCAGGAGCTAATTTATTCTATGTGAAATAGTTAATATTATCACAACCTGCTCTATGAATTATTCTGAAATCTTTACCTTTGTGGTCAATTTTGAAAATATTAAAGTTTTATCCATGATTAATACAGAAAAAAAGCTCTCTTTTAAGGTTAAAGATATCAACCTTGCAGAATGGGGACGTAAAGAAATTACACTGGCAGAAGCGGAAATGCCCGGACTTATGGCATTGAGAGCGGAGTTTGGTGCAAGCAAGCCTCTGAAAGGTGCCAGGGTAGCAGGATGTCTGCATATGACTATACAAACTGCTGTACTCATAGAGACATTGAAAGAACTGGGTGCAGAAGTTTCCTGGTCGTCTTGTAACATTTTTTCTACTCAGGATCATGCTGCTGCGGCAATTGCAGCTGCTGGTATTCCTGTATATGCCTGGAAAGGCATGAATGAAGAAGAATTTGACTGGTGTATCGAGCAAACACTTTTTGCATTTGAGGAAGGGAAACCACTAAATATGATTTTGGACGATGGTGGTGACTTAACCAATATGGTATTTGACAGATACCCGGAACTGGTTTCGGGCATTAAAGGTCTTTCCGAAGAAACAACCACGGGTGTCCATCGGTTGTACGAAAGAGAAAAAAATGGGACGCTGGTACTGCCTGCTATTAATATCAACGACTCGGTAACCAAATCGAAATTTGATAACAAATATGGATGTAAAGAATCATTGGTTGATTCCATCAGACGAGCCACGGATATCATGATGGCTGGAAAAGTAGCTGTTGTTGCCGGATATGGGGATGTTGGAAAAGGGTCTGCCGCCTCTCTCAAAGGCGCAGGATGCAGGGTGATAGTAACAGAAATTGACCCGATTTGTGCTTTGCAGGCAGCCATGGATGGTTTTGCCGTTAAAAGAATGGAAACTGCACTGGCAGAGGCAAGTATCGTCGTTACGGCAACCGGAAATAAAAACATCATTAGAGAAGAACACTTCCGAAAGATGAATGATAAAACCATCGTTTGCAATATCGGGCATTTTGACAACGAAATTGATATGGCCTGGTTAAATAAAAATTTTGGACATACGAAAGACCAGATCAAACCACAGGTGGATTTGTACAACATTGACGGAAAGGATATTATAATCCTGGCTGAAGGCAGGCTTGTAAACCTAGGCTGTGCGACTGGTCACCCCTCTTTTGTAATGTCCAACAGTTTTACCAATCAGGTGCTCGCACAACTGGAACTTTGGCAAAACGCTTCAAAATATGAAAATAAGGTATATACCTTGCCTAAACACCTGGACGAAAAAGTCGCAAGACTTCATTTAGCCAAAATTGGTGTTGAACTTGAAAAACTCAGTACAGATCAGGCAGATTATATTGGAGTAACAGTTGATGGTCCATATAAACCGGAATATTACAGATATTAATCTAAAGGATTTACAAAAATAGGCAAAGGCATACTATTCTTATGATAGTATGCCTTTGTGATTTTTATAAGCTACACAATAAGAATAACTTATAAAATTAATTTATTATACTTTACAATTCATTAACAATATCAATATAACGATTGTTCAACGTTTATATTGTATAACTCCATTTATTATTTAAAAAATAGCGAATATTTAAAATCCAAAAGACACATTTTATAATATAAAATATCAATACACTTTAACGAATTTTTCTACTACAGATATGCCCTCTCTTGTGCTGATTTTGACAGAATACAAACCCTCCGGCATACCGGATATGTCAATTTGAGTACTGATAGTATCCTCAAGGGCTTCCACTTTAACCACATGACCAAAAACATCAAATATTTCTATTTTATTTCCCCCATATAATCCATCCAGGGTAATCAGGTTATTGGCCGGATTAGGGAAAATATGCAACTTATTTTTAATGTCCGCAGATATTGTACTTGTGGCGATTTTTTGTAGACCCAGAAAAAACAATACTGTCTGCGTAATGGCCGGAGTAAAACAGGTACTGTGATTTGCGTTTGAATTAACATCGGTCACTTCCAGATTTGTTGCACCATTGGCAAGCATAAAATTTTTTGCGACTACACTGTTCTTATACGGAACCTGATCATCCGCTTTACAATACAATATTTTTGTTGGGGCCTTAGGTGCCCAGTTAAACAAGTCGTTTTCTTTAAGCAACCTGTTCACAATATGTTGCGGGTCAGCAACAATGGCTGCTTTAACATCATCTCTGATCATTCTCCCTGCGACAGCTGCACCGGTGTTATTTTTAAGCAGTTGAATCAATTTTGTATTTAACGTTGTCAGTGTGATAATACCGTCATAATATCTTTTAATATCTGCAGTATATTCTGTTTTGAAAAAATCATCCAGTGTCGTGTATAAATTATTGTTTGCCTCATTAAAACCCAAAACTGTATTCGGAATATATGCCGGATAGTTATAAGCACTATCAATCAAAATCAAATCACGCATAACCCCTGACAAACTATATGGTCCTGACATATGAGATGCCGCAGTTACGGATGCAGCGCCAAAGGATTCTTCCATATATTTATGGAGTGCCATAGAAGCATATCCACCTTGTGAATATCCGGTGATAAATAACTGATCATTGGTAAAAACGTTATTCTGTCCTGCCCACGAATTGCAGGCATTGAGCATATCGGTAGTGGCCGAAACAATCGTAGATGCATGGACATAGGTTTGGAATCCCCGGCCATCACCCATTCCCACATAGTCGGGAAGCACAGAAACAAATCCAAGTCCGGCAAATAAAAGGCCAAGCTGACCCTCATCTGCCCCTGCTGCTCCGTAATTTGAAGGAACACATTTTTTACAATCACTTGTACCATGCTGATACACCAACCTTGGGTATTCATACCGCACATCATCCGGCACAACCAATAATCCGGACAATGTATCCAACATTCCTTTAGCGTCGGAGGAGGTATATGTGATCCTGTAATATTTGACTCCGTACTTAATTAGCGGTAAATTGAACAATGCCGCAATCTGCGCTTTTGTTCTTGCGCCCTTATATGTGGCCGATACTAATTGCTGGGATGAAATATTCTGGAAAGTGCAAAATATTATAAATAGTACGTAGATCAGTGTTCTCATGTTTTGAATTTTAATGACTTGACTTGCCAAAAATAAATATGTTTGATCAAATTTTCGTAATTTTGATGTAAAATATTAAATAAAGGCTAATAATGAAATACCAGTTTTGTGTAATGGTCCTGGCGCTATCACTTGTTTCATGCCAACCTAAAGCGCTGCCCACCGTTTTTGAACAAAAGGAAGGATATGCATTGATGAAAGTTTCACACGAAACAACCAAAGAAGAACTCATTCAAATATCGGAAAAACTAAAAATTCAAAAGATCAGCATCGATTTTTCTGCCTCCACCTTTTTTGAAAATAACAGGTTGCAAAACCTTAAATTGGTTGTTACTACTCCAAATGGTAATAAAGGAAGCTGTTATGCAGATCAAACCACTTTGCAATTTAAGTATTTTGGATTTGTGTTTAATCTTCATGGGCAACCCGCCTTTAAAATCGGAGAATTATAATATTTTTCAAAATAAATTGGTCTCTGCAGTGTGAATATCCACAATATCAATATTCGTGTTTTATTTGATATGAAGCAGCATTTGCACAAAGGCATATAAACCCATATCTTCGCGCTGTCTAATATATTTAAACAGATGAAGTTACAAAGTTATGCATCAGGAAAGTGGATCGGGGGCAATGGAAACGGTCAGGTTCTTCTCGATGCCAGTACAGGTGAAACTGTAGCAACAGTGAGTAGTTTGGGTATTGATTTTGAAGCTATGCTGCAATATGGAAGGAAAGTTGGAAACCCCAATTTGCGTAAAATGACATTTCATGAAAGAGGCAGAATGCTGAAAGCGCTGGCAATCTACCTTATGGAACGCAAAGAAAAATATTATGAAATCAGTTATAAAACAGGGGCTACCAAAGTGGATTCCTGGATAGATATCGAAGGCGGAATAGGCAACCTGTTTGCGAATGCCAGCCTTCGGAGAAAGTTCCCTGACATGCCTTATTACACCGAAGGAGAGCCGGTTGGTTTAAGTAAGGGGGGGACTTTTATGGGTCATCATATTTTAGTACCAAAAGAAGGCGTAGCAATTCACATTAATGCTTTCAACTTTCCGGTGTGGGGAATGCTTGAAAAGTGTGCTGTAAACTGGCTTGCCGGCATGCCCGCGATAGTCAAACCAGCCTCCTTAACTTCTTTTCTTACTGAAGCAATGGTCAGGGATATTATTTCCTCCGGTATTTTGCCGGAAGGAGCACTGCAACTTATATGCGGAAGCGCCGGAACACTGCTTGATTTCGTAAATTATCAGGATGTGGTCACTTTTACAGGTTCTGCAAGTACCGGTATAAAACTTAAATCCAATCCAAATATAATTCGCGAAGCTGTTCCTTTTAACATGGAAGCAGATTCACTCAATTGTATTGTACTTGGAGCTGATGCGGCTCCCGGAAGCCCTGAATTTGATCTTTTCATAAAGGAGGTGCGTAAGGAAATTACAGTTAAGTGCGGACAAAAATGTACCGCTGTCAGGAGAATTATTGTCCCTAAAAACTATATTGAAGAGGTACAGTCCTCTCTTTCAAAAGCATTGTCTTCCGTAGCCATTGGTGACCCAAGAATTGAAGGTGTGCGGATGGGTGCTCTTGCCGGACATGAACAAGTACGGGAAGTAAAAGAAAAATTAGCGGACCTGATGACTTTTTCCCAATTGGTCTATGGCGATCCTGATGCATTTGAAGTGGCATTTGGATCTAAAGAAAAAGGGGCTTTTATGGCTCCTGTATTACTGCGAAATGATGATCCTTTTAAACTTACCGGCAGCCATGAGATAGAAGCTTTCGGACCAATTTCCACGCTTATGCCCTATTCCGATATACACGAAGCTGTGGAGTTAGCCAGAATGGGCAAGGGATCGTTGTGCAGTTCAATTGTAACTTTTGACGATCGTTTAGCAAAAGAATATGTAGTTAATGCGGCTACACATCACGGCAGAATTTTGATTCTTAATCGTGAATCCGCAAAAGAAAGTACCGGTCATGGCTCCCCAATGCCAATGCTGGTACATGGTGGTCCCGGACGTGCCGGCGGCGGAGAAGAAATGGGCGGCATTCGCGGTGTAAAACATTATATGCAAAGATGCGCAATTCAGGGTTCACCAACGTCATTAACAGCAATTACCGGCCAATATCAATATGGAAGTAAATATAAGGAAGATGTTAAACACCCTTTTAAGAAGTATTTTGAAGAACTTGAAATAGGTGAAACACTCATTACCCATAAACGTACCATTACTGAAGCGGATATTGTAAATTTTGCCAATGTTTCATGGGATCATTTTTATGCACACACCGATGCCACGTCGCTTGATGGCACTCCATTCACACAACGCGTAGCGCATGGATATTTTATATTGTCAGCAGCTGCCGGACTTTTTGTAGATGCAGCCAAAGGTCCGGTAATGCTCAATTACGGCCTGGAAGAGTGTCGGTTTACCAAACCGGCATATCCGGGCATGACGATAGGAGTACGGTTAACTGTTAAAGAAAAAATAGTTCAGGAAAAAAGAGAAGAAGAAGATTTCAGTAAAGGTATTGTTAAATGGCTGGTAGATGTATATGACGAAACCGGAGAAACAATTGCTATTGCAACCATACTTACTATGGTAAAACTGAAAGGATAGTGTTATATAATTAAAAAATTAAAGTTCATGGACCAGGGATATGTTACATCGAAATTTCAAAATAACATCACAACAATCACTTTTTATCATCCGGCCCAAAATTCCTTACCAGCCAGCTTGCTGGCAGAACTTGCCCATCAAATAGATCTTGCAGGGTCAGACGCTGAAACGAAGATCATTATTCTCAAGAGCGATGGGGATCGGTCTTTTTGCGCCGGAGCCAGTTTTAATGAACTTGCTGCAATACGCGACTTTGATTCGGGTAAAAAATTTTTTATGGGTTTTGCTCAGGTTATAAATGCCATCCGAACTTGTCAGAAAATTGTAATTGGTCGTATACACGGCAAAGCCGTAGGTGGGGGCGTTGGTCTGGCTGCAGCCTGCGATTATAGTATGGCCAGTAAATATGCTTCCATTCGTCTCTCAGAATTGGCGGTAGGCATTGGTCCATTTGTTATCGGACCTGTTGTTGAAAGAAAGGTGGGTTTATCTGGTTTTAGTCAAATGGCTTTAAACGCCAATGAATGGCAAACGGCAGAATGGGGTAAACAAAAAGGACTGTATACAGAAGCTTTTGAAAGTGTAGAACAATTGGATGATTATATAGCACATTTTACTGCTGATCTGGTTAAAAAAAATCCTGAAGCCCTTTTTCAGCTTAAACAAATATTTTGGGAAGGAACGGAAAACTGGCCCCGGCTTCTTGAAAAAAGAGCAGAAATGAGTGGCCGGTTAATCTTGTCTGATTTTTCAAAAAATGCTATTGCTTCATTTTTAAAATCATAAGGCTGGTCTTATAGCTTGAATGCAATCTGGTTGAAATACCATTTAATTTTGTACCCTTATTTTATTAATTCGTTATTCATGCAATGGTATGAGTAAATAAAAAAATTTATCCGCTCTTCAATATGTGGTTTTAAATGCATGTTCCATATTATCACCATTCGGTCTGACGGAAATAAGAACTGACTCAATATATTTGGATAACAATAGTTTTTTTGCGTAAAGGCGGCAGGGATTGGCCGATTTGTTGTTATATAAAATTAAGTAAAATTTACAGCGTATATTAAAACAACAAGAAAAGGGATTGTCCAAAAGAACAAACCCTTTAATAATATATTTGTATAATTAGATTATTCTCCTTGAGAACCGTATTTCTCCTGCCTGTAAGCTGCGGAAAGAATTTCGTTTCTTCTCACTACAGATGGCTTGATGAAGTGTTTTCTGTTTCTTAATTCTTTAACAAGGCCCACTGATTGAAATTTTCTTTTGTATCTTTTCAGTGCTCTGTCGATGGATTCGTCGTCTTTGATATTGATAATCAGCATAAATGTTTTAAATTTTTACCTATTTTATTTAAAGGAACGCAAAAGTATGACTTTTTAGCAATTAGATGCATATTTATCCAAAATAATTTTAGCAATTTTTAGTGGACCACATTTTGCTGTAAAAATTTATGCCTCCATTTAAATTCAACAATACATGGAAATGTGTCTATTCTCTGATCTTCCGCTATTTTGAATTTAACTTCTCTTGCTCTTTAATAAGTTATGGTTCGCCTCTTAATAAATAAATAACCACACCCAATGGTAGCCAAAGCAGCAAAAGTTGCCATTTCTTTAAAAAGACCTTGTCGGGCCGCCAGTGCACGAAATTCTTCCGGTATTTTAATTGAAATTGCAAATTCAATAAAATTCTGAACAAATAAACCGGATACGAACACACATAAGGACCCTGCTATCAGCGTAAGGCACAGTAGGTTTCTACTCCAATCAATTTGATATAACCGGGTATTAAATAAAAACAAAAAAGCAATACTTATTCCAAACGAAATAATAAACAAAGGACTAAAACTAAAAGTATAAAACATTCCTAAACTAATCGTACTTAAAATGGCCAAGACAAATACCCACCCTGCATTGAGTTTATTAGAGAAATAGGTAATTAAAAATTTTCTGTATATAAAAATAGTAAGAACGGTGACAGGAAATGTTAAATTCTTCCAGGTACTTTGCCCGAAATTATTCAGGACTTCAGACCAGAACAAAAATTGGATTTCAAGAATTAAAAATGTCAACCCGCTAAAAATAATAGCATATTGTATTGGTTTGCTCCGTTTTGAATATTGGGGAGCTATTGCCGGTTCACTATTGTCTTGGTGCTTTGACCTTAAGGCAAAATATATTAATGCACACACTAAAAAAAGAAGAATGATTAAAAAACCTGCATTGTCTAGAGAAAGAAAACCTTCGAATATATCCTTTGTATTTTTTTGACTTCCTGGTATTTCAAATGGAATAAAACCGGAAAAATAGCCAAGCAGGATTCCGGGCAATACAAACGGCATATTTTTACTAAATCCGGAATCATAAAAATTTTGGTTTAAAAACCAACCTGTCATTATACCCTGTACCAATGCCTGTACCATCGCCAGCAACAAAAATGCAGAGGTTGGTATCCGGGGCATCAAACTGATGACTAGTATTACAGCACTCAGGGCTAAAATACCCGTTGCAAACCATTTTCTGTAAGCGATATTAAAATAAAGTATTAACGTGCCGGTAAGCAATAGGATAGCCCCAAAAATTCCGGTATGGAAGTAATTTATATATCCAGCTTCCAGGTAGTGTGGAAGTAAACCACCATACCATACTGAAAGATAGGCCGACAAAAATAATGTCGGAAAAAATGATGGCTTATTATTCAATATCATACTTCTTTATTCCTTATATTCTATTTTTTCCTCTTTAAAAGCAAGGAAAAAAACAATCAGAATAATTGCAGCAAATGCGGCCGGATATAACCATATTGTTTGCCATTGGTTTGGATATTCTTCTGTGATTTTACCTGCCACCCAAAAACCAATAAGCATTCCTACACCATAAGTGGCAAGCGTAATTAATCCCTGAGCAGCACTTTTTACATTATTACCAGCTTTTTCATTGGTATATATCTGACCACTAACAAAAAAGAAATCATAACAAATTCCATGTAGCGCTATACCTAAAATTAACATAAATGAAAAACTACCGGCGTCTCCAAAAGCAAATAACACATATCTTAAACACCAGGCCAGCATACCAGCCAAAATCGTGTTTTTAAATCCGTATTTTTTAAAAAACAAAGGTAATAATAACATAAACCCAACTTCAGACATCTGACCAATGGTCATTTTCCCGGTCGGATTTTCCATGCCAATGTTTACCAGAAATGGGTTGGCATTGGCATAATAAAATGCCAGAGGAATACATATCAAAACAGAAGAAATAAAAAATATTAAAAAATTCCTGTCTGATAACAACTTAAGAGCATCCAAACCTAAAATCTCTGAAATTTTAATTTTTTTATTTCTATCCACTTTGGGAGGCGTAGCAGGTAAAAAGAAGCTAAATATGCCCAACAAAGCAGAAGCGCCTCCTGCCAGTAAAAAAGTATTTTTCAGCATGCCTGAACTGATCATGTCTGGCGCATCCCATTGAAACAGATAACTGATCGATAGACCGGCAACAATCCATCCAATTGTGCCAAAAACCCGAATATGCGAAAACTCTTTGGCCGGGTCTCTCATTTGATTAAAAGATACAGAATTGACCAAAGCTAATGTGGGCATGTAGGAAATCATATAACCCAATACATATGGGTAAAATGTTTCAAAATCATTGGTAGCCGACATAAGGTACATTAATCCTGCTCCCATCAAATGTAAGACTCCAAGTATTTTTTCTGCATTAAAAAATCGGTCAGCAATGAGCCCGATAATAAACGGTGCTATGATAGCACCCCAGGACTGAGTGCTGAAGGCCTGTCCTATTTGTCCTCCGGTTGCCGACATATTACTACCTAAAAATGTACCAAGGGTAACAAACCATGCTCCCCAGATAAAAAACTGGAGAAACATCATTAAAGAAAGCTGGATTTGGATTGATCTCTGCATAAGGCTGTTGTTTTAATACTTTATTTTATTTCTTTTATTTTTAGGTTTCTGAACCATACTTTATCCCCATGGTCCTGTAGGGAAATATGACCCGATTTTGCCAAACCAAAATCCGGCATTTCTTTAAATTTACTGTTGGCTACCATCTTTTTCCAGTTTTCATCATGCATAGTAAAATTGACAACGTTGATCCCGTTGAGCCAAAAACTGACATTGCCTTTGACACTTTTAATTCTGGCTTCATTCCATTCCCCCGCCGGTTTTACTACCTCATATTTACATGCAATCATGTCATACAAATCGCCTGCCCTGTGCGTTACAAATTTTGAATCAGGATGACAAGTATTGTCCAGCACCTGCATTTCCGGACCTGTTTGCCAGACATAGTCATATTTATCGTTTTCCACAACATTAAACATCACCCCACTATTCCCACAATTTCCTATTTTCCATTCATAGGAAAATTCAAAGTTTTCATATGTTTTATCTGTTATGATATCCCCGCCATCCGGTGCTTGCCAATGGCCTTCCTTATTTGGTCTTGCATCCAAATGAATGGCATTATCCTGAACTACCCAACTTTTACCGATCGTTTTTTTACGGAAATTTCGCCAGCCGGTTAAGGATTTTCCATCAAACAGCAACGACCACCCATTTTTAACTTCAGCCGCATTTAAAGAATTGTTTTCATAGGTATACGGTGTCTTTTTAACTATCCCGGGTGAGTTTTTTGGAACAACATTCATGGTGTACCAGGCTTCAGTGCTCCAAATAGACCGATCTGTTTCGCTGACAAAATGTTTTTTAAGCCGAATATAGATCATATGATTGTCCTGGTGTCCATCAAACTCCAGAAATACTTTTTTTCGATCATCAGACACCGTAGCAGATTTTACTACCAGATTTTTTTCATCCAGTTTGGGTCCGCCATATTCTATTGTAGGTTTGTAATACCATTGTTTTACTTCATAAAACGCAGTATTCCACCCATCGCCTTCTTTCAGTGGTTGAGTAAACTCGATCTCCATCCCGTTTGTTTTTGCTCTGACAGCCAGCATTTCAAAAGTTGGTTTACCATTAAATACCAGTCTCTGTAATCCGTAAGAAAGTTTACCGGTTTGTCCCCAGTTACCCGGATTTCCAATACCACCAGCGTATAGTGCACCGTCAGGACCCCAGGCAATTCTGTTTATACCCGCTTCTAAACCCTGTATAAACCGGAACACACAACCCTGTAATTGGCCATTTATCTCTTCTACAAACACTCTTTTTATACCGCCATGTGTGACCTCACCATGAATCATTTGTCCCTTATAGGGCCCGAGATCCAATGCAAGAGGTGTACTGGGTGAATTACCTATTTCGTCCTGGGGCAGCCAAACAACAGGTAAATCCTCTTTTTTATCCTTGGTACCTTCAGGGTCCACCGACCTGGAACCAAACCAGGCCCCATCACGTACATGAACAATTTTTGAAGAAGGCAACCAGTCTCCTTGATTGTCAGCGACAAAAAGATCTCCTTTATAACCGATTCCAATGCCATTTGGTGTGCGCAGACCTGAAGCTACAAAACTCAATTCGCCGGTATTTTTATTCACTTTGATCACCTTGCCCCGGTCAGGAATTTGTGGTTGAGTACTTGCACCACCCGGATTTATAGCAGTGGCCAGGGTTGCATAAAAATATCCGTCTTTATAGGCAAGTCCAAATCCAAATTCGTGAAAATTGGATGACACTTTCCAATCGTCACAAAGGGTCTGATACTCATCAATAATGTCATCCCCGTTTTTATCAATTAGTCGTGTCATTTCATGCTTTTGCATGACATAAATCGTATCGTTTACCACCTTTACTCCAAGGGGTTCTGCAAGGCCAAATGCTATTCGCTTTGCTTTCATTTTTGTAGAATCACCACTTTCAGCATGATCAACAAGATAAACAGAACCTGCCGCATCCCAGGTACTGACAACCATTTTCCCGTCAGATTTGAAATCAATACCACCAACTTTGGGTTTAAAGTTATCCGGTCTGGCCTGAAATAAATCAAAAGAAGGATGCACATCCTGCAAAGGATACTGGTCACCTGGTATTTTTGATATATTGGCCATAGGCAACTTATAATCCCTCAGCCCATCTTTTGAATCATTGATATGAAATATATTTAATCCTGGAATAACCTCAAAGTCAGCATCTCCGGGCTTTTTCCAGTTGTATGACAGAAAACTGCCGCCTGATCCCTGAAAATAATCGAGACGGAAAGAATAATATCCTTTAGACATAGCAATACTAACTTCTCCATATTCTGCCCCATGTAAGCCATCATTGATAATTACTTCTTTGTCATTAATATAAAGTCTGGAACCATCATCACTCCAAATGTGAAACGTATAGGTACCTGCTGTATCAATTTTTATCAATCCGGTGGCCTGAAGTGAAAAATAGTCTTTGAGCTCCTTAAAATCACCCCCTGCCAAATTATCAAAATTTGGCAGAATTCCTGCATATGTAGGTTTTTGTCCAACTTTTATGACAGGAACCGTTGTTGTGCTTTTAGGAATATCATAAATTTTAACTACACTACCCGGCAATACATCTGCTTCTTTAATGTTAGTTTTGGGAGACATTGTAATAAGAGAAGTTCCTTCTTCCTCTGTGTCAATTTTATCGGTATCCTTGTCTAGTGATAAAATATACTCTACCATCACACGTATATCTTCATCGGCTAAATCCACATGTGGTGTCATCGCCTGTTCTCCCCAAACTCCGGAACCGCCTTTTTTAACTTTTTTGGATAAAAGAACTATATTATCATTATTGTTTTTATATTTTTGAGCAATGGCCGTATATGATGGCCCAATGGTCTGCCGGGTTTTATTATGGCATGTCTTACAATCACTTTTACCAATTAATTTCAACCCTTCGGGTAGTTCACCGGAATTTTCTGCTGCTTTATCTTTTTCCTCATCTCCTGCAACATTTTTATTTTCAATCGTAGGTGTTGTTAAAAAAGTTGTATTAAACCTGGTGGTGCCATTACTATTTAAAGTGAGCGTTCCATTCACATTTAAACAAGACAGGTCATCATATTTTACTTCGTTTTTTAATGTAATGTCTATAGCCCCATCGGAATCAATGTTTTTTTCCGTAACAATAGAACTTAAATTAAATTTTAACTTTACTTCAACGCCTTTCGGCACATTTGCTGTAGTGAATTTTCTTTCAAGTACAGGTGAACCGGATGTTGATGTAGAAAATTCTACCATTTCGAATATTGAAACAGGAACAGTCCAGGTTTCATGGGATAACTCGTACATTAACTCCACACTTTCCTGCACAAACCGATGTCCTTTGTAGTTAAATTTTGTTTTGATAGTATCTCCATTGCCATCCAGAACAAACCAGGGTTGTTTATAGGTATTTTCAAAATAGCTGTTGCCAATGCTGATTGGCTGTGGGCCGTGGGCAGTAGTGTAAACAGCACCGTCAAAATAGACACTTCCCTTCCATGCTTTATATAGCGCACCCGATTCTGCATGATAAGAAACCCACATTGCATTCGATAATGCCATGGTAATCATTCTTGGATTCCAATCAAGCACAGATCTGAAAACCCAATGATCAAGTGGTCTTTCCACATGAACACCCGATCCTTTTTTACCACATGCAGCAATGAATGTTACTAATATTATGATAATAAACAACTTATAAAAACGCATAGCTTGTCTTTAATATGATTTTTGAAAATTGCGTCTAAAGTATAAATAGATTTGGAATATGTCATTAAAATTATGAATTTGTTGTGAAAAACACTTAAGTCGCACGTCCCTTACAAATTCTTTTATTTTATTATAACTACCTATATAGTTATTCAATAGAAAGATACATATAATCCACCTTCAGTAATTTGAAGTCTGTAAGGGGCAAATTTTCTTAGGTCTGTTTAGGTTAAAATGAGTAATTAAAAATAGAACCTTGTCGGCAGTACCATATTATATATTACCGTAGGAAGCATCGTTGAGAAATGTTCTGTATAAATTTTATTATTTAGACAAACGCACTCTAAACTAATGCTTGCTAAATATTATTTACATCTTTGAGGTCAAAATGGTGCATCCAAAGATTAAATGTATGATACAGTTTTAATTAAAACTGTATCGGCCAAACAATTCAACGTTGAATTTTAGGGAACATGTTAATGTTTGGTTTATTACATTGTTTTATTTCTATTTTTGTCCTTCTTTATTAAGTAACAAAATATTTTATGTCGTTATGATACAAAAATCTAAATTCATTCTTACTGCATTTTTCATTTCATTTTATTGTTTTTCTTTTGCCGGCGAGGGCATGTGGCTTCCGCAGCTCTTGAAGCTGCTCAACGAAAAGGAAATGAAAAACATGGGTATGAAAATTTCTGCCGAAGACATATATAGTATAAATAAAGGATCATTAAAAGATGCCATAGTGCATTTTGGCGGATTTTGTACCTCTGAAGTCATTTCGGGAAATGGACTTATCTTAACCAACCACCACTGTGGCTACGATGCTATCCAATCGCATTCATCCGTTGAAAACAATTTGATTAAAAATGGTTTTTGGGCAAAGACATATAAAGATGAACTTCCGAATGAAGGTCTAACTGCAACTTTTATTGATTATATTGATGACGTTACATCAAGAGCTTTAGAAGGTGTAAATGGGGAGATGGATGCAGTTAAACGTCAATCTGTAGTAGATAAAAACATATCAGAAATTCGCAAATCTTATAAACTTGAAAGCTATCAGGAATTAATCATAAGACCATTTTATGACGGCAATCAATATTTTGCATTTGTTACCACTGTTTTTAAAGATGTTAGATTGGTAGGTGCCCCACCAGAGTCGATAGGAAAATTTGGATCAGATACAGATAATTGGGTTTGGCCAAGACACACAGGTGATTTTTCATTGTTCAGGATTTATGCCGGAAAAAATAATAAACCTGCAGAATATTCTCCGGAGAATGTTCCTTATGTTCCAAAATATTTTTTGCCAATTTCCCTTGATGGCGTTGAATCCGGAGATTTTACCATGGTATTTGGATTTCCGGGCAGAACGAATCAATACCTGCCTGCCTGCGCAATAAAACAAATAGCCAACACGCTCAACCCGGCAAAAATAGCCGTACGTGAAACTTCCCTTAAAATCATGGATAAATACATGCGGCAAGATGAAGCAATTAAAATTAAGTACGCCTCAAAATATGCTACAATTGCTAATTATTGGAAAAAATGGATTGGCGAATCTCAGGGACTAAAACAATCAGGTGCGATAAATAAGAAACTTGAATATGAAAGTGATTTTCAAAAAAGATTGCGACCGGACAGTCCGTATAAAAATCTTTTAGCTGACATGGAAAAGCTCTATACAGATATAAATGACTATGCGCTGGCCAGAGATTACTACAGTGAGATTGTCTTAAGGAATACTGACTTGCCCGCATTTATGAGCAATTATAAACGGCTGGTAAGTGCCTATGAAAAAAATGGTGAAAAAGGATATCAGGATCAATTAGCAAAAATTAAAACATCCCTGGCGGATTTTTATAAAGATTTTGACAGCACCATAGATGAAGAAAAATTTGGCACTTTACTTACCATGTATGTAGATAAACTTGATAAAAAGTTTGTACCTGAGTCCCTTCAAAGAGAAAGTCTGGGTATGTCTGAAAAGGAGTCATATCGCAGTATGGTAGCAGATCTGTATACGTTAAGTAGTTTTGCTTCTGAGAATGAAGCTTTAAAAATATTGTCTTTACCTTCCGAAAAAGCGATCGCCGCAATAAAAAGTGATCCTTTATACGCAACATGTTCCGACTGGGCCGATTTTTACAACAGAGAAATATCGTCGCCATATAACATCATAAAAAAAGAAATCGACCTGAAACAGGAACAGTACACCAAAGCTCAAATGGATGTATTTACAGAAAAAAGATTTTATCCTGATGCTAATAGTACATTAAGAGTTACCTATGGTAAGGTAAATGGATATAAACCCCGGGATGCCGTATCTTACAACCCTGTTACCTATCTGGATGGAATCATTGAAAAGTATATTCCCGGAGACTATGAGTTTGATGTGCAACCCAAAATGCTTGAATTGTATAAAGCTAAAGATTATGGACGTTATGCCGATAAATCGGGGAAATTGCCTGTGTGTTTCATCGGGTCCAATCACACTACAGGAGGCAACTCAGGAAGTCCTGCTATTGACGCCTATGGCAATCTCATCGGTTTAAATTTTGACAGAGTTTGGGAAGGAACAATGAGCGATATTAATTATGATGCTGACATTTGTCGCAATATCATGGTAGATGCCCGATATATTCTTTGGGTAATTGATAAATTTGCCGGTGCCGGGCATTTATTGAATGAAATGAAACTTGTACATCCCAAAGCTAAGGTAAAAAAGAAAAAGAAATAAGAGCACATTTTTACGTCTCCCATTGAACATATTGACATGTATATTAAACTATTCTATACTGTATTTTTTTTTCTGACCCTGCACGGTCGGGCTTCATTTGTTTCGAATCATAACAATAACGATTTATGGAAATCCACCAAAACTATTAAAGGCATTACTGTAGTAGCGCCTCCAAAGGAGATAAGTGGGTCTGCATTTAGACACTTAAAGGACATTAACACCGAATGGATTTCATTTGTACCCTATGGATTTACCAAAAAAGGAGATACAAATGTGCGGTATAATCTGGATTGGCAATGGTGGGGCGAAAAGATTGAAGGTACAGAAATCTGTATAAAAGAAGCAAAAAAGATGGGTTTTAAGGTAATGCTAAAACCACAAATATATATGGGAGGTGGCTGGATTGGGGAAATGGATTTTAAAAGTGAGGCAGAATGGAAAAAATGGGAGGCAAATTATCGAAAATTTATTTTTGATTATTTACATATCGCGGTAAAAAATAACGTGGAAATGTTTTGTATTGGCACGGAATTAAACATTGCCGTAGAGAAAAGAAAATCTTTTTGGAAATCATTGATAAGTGAAATAAAAATGACTTACAAAGGTCAGCTGACCTATTCAGCCAATTGGGATAATTTTGAAAAAGTTGAAATCTGGAGGGATTTGGATTTTATAGGTATTAGTAGTTATTTTCCGCTGTCTGATGCAAAAAATCCTACGGTTGGATTACTGCTTAAAGAGTGGAAACCGGTAATTAAAAAGTTGAAATCCTTTGCAGAAAAACAAAATAAACAAATCATTTTTACCGAATACGGATATATGTCCGTGGATGGCTGTGCCGGAAAAGCCTGGGAAATAGAAAAAACAAAAGATCAGCTCATGATCAATCATTATGCCCAAAGCAATGCTTATGATGCCTTATGGATGTCATTAATAAATGAAGATTTTTGGGCAGGTGGCTTTCTTTGGAAATGGTTCCCGGATGGCATGGGTCATGAAGGGTATCCTGAAAAAGATTACACCCCTCAGGATAAACCAGCAGAACAAGTGATTAAAAAATGGTTCGCTACAAATAAAAAAATTTAGAATGACTTCTGTAGTAGAAAAAACACAAGATATAGTTTCACTAATTGAAAAAAATAAACAAAAAGGGCTCTCATTAGGATTTGTCCCAACAATGGGGGCATTACATGCCGGACACATTAGTCTCGTTAATAAATCAAAAAAAGAAAACGACCTGACCATTGTTTCTATATTTGTAAATCCTACCCAGTTTAATGATAAAAAGGATCTTGATAAATATCCCAGAACACTCGAAAGTGATCTTAAAAAATTGAGTATTTCAGGTGTGGATGTAGTATTTACCCCTTCCATTGATGAAATATATCCAAATGGCGTGGACAAGGGAACAGATATTGATTTAGGCGGACTCGATACTTATATGGAAGGCGCTTTTCGTCCCGGTCATTTTAAGGGTGTAGCTCAGGTAGTTAAAAGATTACTTGATATTGTATCTCCGGATAATTTGTATATGGGGCAAAAAGATTTTCAACAGTTTACAATTATCCGGTATATGCTTGAAACCTTACACATAAAAACAAAGCTTAAGGTGTGCCCGATTAAAAGAGAGCCCAATGGATTGGCAATGAGTTCGAGAAATGAAAGATTATCACAGCAAACACGAGAAAAGGCGGGATTAATTTTTAAAACACTAAAAGCGATAAAAAAATATCAAAAAATAAAGACAATAAATGAGCTGGAACAATATGGAATCAAAAAAATTTCGGTTCCGCCATTTGAACCGGAATATGTAAATATTGTAGATGGGTATAAGTTAAAACCCATACATAAATTAGATGAAACCGATTATGCCGTAGCCTGCGTGGCTGTCTGGGCAGATGGTGTCCGACTTTTAGACAATATCATCCTCAAGTCTGGTTAAGCTATTATATTAGCAATACTAAATAGTAAATGGCAAAGTGCTGTTTTGCAAATATGGGTAATTTGGTCTTTCCAATTCGTTCACATTATCCCCATCTGACCCAAAAATTACCCCCTAAGAAGGGGTTGTCCCGACGTTGTCCCGAGGTTGTGCCGACCCATCCTTATGGATAAGCCATAGATAACCCATAGCAACCCCATGGATACCTTATGAATATACTGCGTCTAATTTATAAATTTGCCATCTGCCATTGATACTCAACAATAGGAAAATTGAACCTCAAATGATCGTTTTATTACAGGGAAATAGATTTACTCTAGCCAAACAGCGACGAGCTAATGTTTTTGTAGTTATAAGTTTACCAATGTACCAATACCATCAGCATTATTTAAACCATTTATGATGGCTGTACTAAATCCAACAAAGCTTTCGCCTTCATTAGTTATTTAAACGTCAGATTAGGAATAGGATCCATAAATCTGATCTGAATCCTGCAATATCTTAAATATTAATTTTACTAATTTTAAACCCTAAAGGCGAAAACTGGATTTCATATCAAATGTTGAGATTATCAGATAAGGCTATTTGGCTTGTTGCAAAGGGGAACTATTATTTTTTATATTCGTATTAAATTGGTCATAATAAAACACAGTAAAAGGAATTGAAGTGATGTTTTTTAACATCAGGATTTATTGATAATAACATTAGACTTCAATATAAAATATAACTTTAACTGGTGGTTTTAACGCTTAAGGGGTGATATTTCATCATTGTTTCTCTCAGATATTGTCTGTCGAGATGCGTATAAATTTCAGTTGTTAGAATTGACTCGTGTCCTAACATTTCCTGAACTGCACGAAGGTCAGCCCCGCCTTCTACAAGGTGCGTTGCAAAGGAGTGCCTGAAAGTATGTGGACTTACATTTTTTGTGATTCCGGCCATGGCTACATAATTTTTGATCAATGTAAATATCATTATCCTGGTCAGGCCTTTCCCACGCCGGTTCAGAAATAACGTATCTTCATGATCTTTATTAATTACCTGTAAAGAAATACGTTCTGTTTTCAGATATAAATTAATATGTTTAATAGCTGATTCGCCAACGGGCACTAACCGTTCTTTATTGTTTTTTCCCAGTACTTTTATAAATCCCTGTTCCGGAAAATAGTTACTGATTTTTAATGTGATTAATTCCGTTACACGGAGGCCACATGCGTACAGCGTCTCCAGTATTGCCCTGTTTCGCTGACTGTGTGGCAAAGACATGTCTATAGAATTCAGGATAAGTTCAATTTCTTCAAAACTAAGTACGTCTGGAAGGCTACGTTGGAGTTTAGGACTTTCCAGGAGCTCAGAGGGGTCCTTATCGATGATATCTTCCATAATCAGAAACTTATAAAATGCCCTTATACCGGAAATAATACGAGCCTGACTTTTAGGATCTAATCCTAAATTATTGATATAATAAATAAAGGATGAAAGATGATCTCCGGTGAGTTTATCAGGGGTAAGATCAATATTATGGATCACCACAAAATCCTGAAGTTTGCTTACATCCCGTAAATAAGCTTCAATTGAGTTCACCGAAAGCGATTTCTCAAGTAACAGATATGCATTGAATCCTTTTATACTACTATTCCAGTCCATCATGTAAAGTACGCTTCATAAAGTTACTAATCAAACGATTTTACTTATTTTTTGTTATCCAATGAGATAAAATCAAGCCGTATGAAAATAGGAATTGTGTGTTACCCGACTTTTGGAGGTAGTGGTGTTGTTGCGACTGAATTAGGCCTGGGTCTGGCTGACAAGGGTCATGATGTTCATTTTATAACATACAAAAGACCGGTTAGATTAACGGCATTCCATGCAAATGTGTATTTTCACGAGGTGACATCCTTAGAATATCCATTATTTGAATATACCCCTTATGAGACTGCTTTGGCAAGTAAATTGGTAGATGTGGTCAGGTTTGAAAAGCTCGATATTTTACATGTACATTATGCCATTCCACATGCCGCTGTAGCTTATATGGCCAAACAGATTTTGAAAACTCAGGGCATTAATATTCCGATAATCACAACACTGCATGGTACTGATATTACACTGGTAGGTAACGATAGTTCCTTCGCTCCGGTAGTTGAATTTAGCATTAACATGTCTGATGGAGTTACTGCAGTTTCCGGTCACCTAAAACAAGAAACAATAAATACTTTTCAAATAAAAAAAGATATTAAAGTAATTCATAATTTTATTGACTTCAGCCGATTTAGAAAAACGAATAAAGATCACTTCAAAAAAGCAATTGCGCCTGATGGAGAAAAAATATTGGTTCATATTTCAAATTTCAGAAAGGTAAAACGGGTTGATGATGTAATTCACATTTTTGAAAAAATAAGTAAAAGAATTAAAAGTAAATTATTGTTAATTGGCGATGGTCCGGAGCGTAAATATATGGAAGATCTGTGCAGGTCACTGAATTTGTGTGACGAGATCAGATTTCTTGGAAAGCAAGAAGCAGTGGAAGAATTATTGGCTATTTCAGATTTATTTATTTTACCTTCAGAAACAGAAAGTTTTGGGCTTGCTGCACTTGAAGCTATGGCCTGTGAAGTGCCTGTTGTTTCCTCAAATGCCGGAGGCATTCCTGAAGTCAACATTGATGGCGTAACCGGTTATATGTGTGAGGTGGGTGATATTGAAGGGATGGCTGCAAGATGCATAGAGTTACTTGAAGACGAAGAAAGTCTTGCTACGTTTAGAAAAAATGCATTTACTCAGGCGAAAAGATTTGATATTCATGAAATTTTACCAAGTTATGAAAACTATTATATGGAGATCATCAATAAAACTAAAATCAATTGACAATTAAAATTTTTGTTACATAGGCATCCGAAGAAAAAGAAGTATTTTCATTGGCACTGAAAACCAGATAAACGCCAGTTGCCGCTTTTTTACCATTGTAGTCCATACCATCCCAAACCGCTTGTCCTCCCAAAGCTTTTGTTTCATAAATTAGCCGACCGTTTACATCTGTAATTTTTACATTTGCATCTCTTACAAGTCCCTTAATTGCAATCAGACCAGTGTAATCGGGTCTCACCGGATTTGGATAGGCATAGACAGAAGAACTGTGTGATCGTCCGCCTCCTGTAGATTCTGTTCTGTAACTTTGTATGCCTCCGGAAGAAATAATAAACATTTCACCGGAGATCGGATTAAAAGCAAGGTCTGTCACTTTATTATCAAGCAAAGGAGAATTTTTAATATCAAATTTGGATTCCTGAACACTTCCATCGGGCGATTGGACAAACACACCGTTCCTGGTCCCAAACCATTTCCTGTTACCACCATCAGATTCAATACAAAGTATGTCTTCATCTTTGAGCAATAGAGCAGGAATGCCATCCACCACAACTTTTCTTGTAGTTCCGCGACAAGCGTCATTAAACGGATCACCACAGTCAAAAATTATCGGGCCCTGATCTGTGCCAACCCATACACTACCATCAAGATCAACCATTATTGAATTGACTTTATTCCCTGATATTTCACTGTTGTTTTTTGTTATATACCTGATCTTATCATCGGCAGGATCGTCAATTTTATTGCCTTCATTATATACAATAATACCATTTCCGACCCCAACAACGGTAATCCATTTATTACCTTGATTATCAATAACAATATCAGCAAGATTTGTACTTCCTGGCACACTAAAATTGTACCAGGAGTTATCATTTGTTTTAACAACCAGGGGTTTAGGGGCACCGAAATTGGAAATCCATAAATTTTCTTCTTTGTCAAAGGTGAGCCCGGCAATCCTGGTTCTTGCATCGTCCCCGACTACTGCTTGCAGAATGCTATTATCTTTGTTCCAGTGACTTGTTTCTTTTGTATCTTCATTATAAGAAATTAAGCCATTATAGTAGCTACCAAGATACAGTTCACTTGTTTTTGGGTGCGGTACCAAAGTATATAAGTGGAAAAAATCTTTTTCTTTTAGAATTGGAAGTGTTTCATCATTATAATTTTTCCAAATATTGTCTTCCAGCGTATAAAAACCATATCGGGTAAACCTGTATTGAAAATCTTCTGTTACCCCTCCTGAACCAAAATACGCTTTATTCTTTTTGAACCTGACATTGCTTGCTTCATTATTATAAGGGACCTGGAAGGATAATTTTTTACAGTCACCGCTAATTTTGTTTTCGGTATATTTTACAGGATCCCATTGATCGGCGTACCATATTCTTCCCTTTTCATCTTCAACGGCATACACGCCCTTGTTTATGCATCCGATTCCACGTTCACTAAAATTGCCGGAATCGTTAACAAACAATACTCTGGTATTATTATTACTTTCAATTCCAATCATGAGCTCAGAGCCTTCGTCAGAAATAAAATTTATCTTCTCAGCGCTGTTATTAGAAGAAAACAACACTGTAAACTGTCCGTTTTCCTCCATTTTATACACTTTGTTATCAATTAAGGCAAATAATTGATTAAACTTTACGGCAAGAGATTTTACCTCAAAAGAGGGTGGTAATCCGCTTTCGACACCTATATTCTCCCAGGTATTAAAATCAGACAGATTATTTCCTGTTGTGGAAATTCTGTAAAGACCTTCTTCTGTTCCCGCATAAATAACACCTGAATGCACAGCAACTGAAAATACTTTCAGATCCGTGAAAGTAGTAAACAGAAACTCTAACTTATTCAAATCAAAACCTAAAACTCCAAAATCAGTTGCAAAATACCCTTTGGAAGCATTTTCAATAAAAAAATCATTGATTGTTTTGCTACCTAAAATATTGTTATTGGTTTTTATAAAAGGGATACTTATTACTTCTGATTTAGTGTATATATCTATACTATTGTCTAAATATATTATAATAAGTTGTTCGTTATTTTTATCGTAGTAAATTTCCTGAACGTTAATTTCGGTGAGCCCATTTTCCTTTGAAAGAAATTCAACTGAGTTATCTTCCTTATCAATTGTGAAAATTCCGCGTATAGAAGCATAAATCACTTTATCAGAACTCTGTGTAATTTTTTTGCCTTCTTTATAGGACAAATGTGATTTCCACTGACCAATTGCAGTTAAACTTTGACTATTTAATACTTTGGAAAGCCAAAAGAAAATAATCAACACGCAGAAAATCCTAACTTTCATATAAACTAAACTTATTCCTATTATAAAGATAAAAGTGGTTAAATTATTGCTTTACAAATAAAGATAAACCTATAATCACTTTTTATACATAATTGAATTATTAAGATACTCAAAAACCGCATCAGGTACAAGGTATCTAATTGATTTACCTTGTTTTATGGCATTTCTAATAAAAGTGGAAGAAATATCTAATAAAGGAGCATCAACTGTAATCACCCTGTTATGTAATCTATATTTTTCAGGTACTGCATTGGGTCTGTTATAAAGATATATATCATAATTTTCCAGAATAATTTCATAGTTTTTCCATTTTTCAATATGCTCAAGGTTGTCACCCCCCATAATTAATGAAAACGTTATTCCGGGATATTTATCATGAATAACAGACAATGTGTCAATAGTATATGACGGTTTTGGCAAAAAGAATTCTATATTTGAAGCCTTTATTTTATTGTGGTCTCCTATGGCTAGCTGGACAAGGTGAAACCTGTCACTATCTTTGGCAAGAGATGCTTTTGTTTTTAAAGGATTATGGGGAGTGACAACCATCCAGACCTGATCTAAATCTGAATATTCAATCATATGATTTGCAATAATCATATGCCCAATATGAACAGGATTGAAAGAACCAAAAAAAAGTCCAATTTTCATGGCATCAATTGCCCATCATCACGGGCATAACCAGCATCAGTAAAGATTCTCCAGGTTCTTCTTCGGTTGGAACAATGATACCTGCCCGGCTTGGAGTAGAAAGTTGAAGCTTAATTTCTTCATTTTCAAGAACGGCGAGCATTTCTCCCAAGAATTTAGCATTAAATCCTATTGTCATAGGTTCGCCTGTAAAAGTACAGTTTAGCTGTTCTGTGGCTTCATTTGAAAAATCAAGATCCTGAGCAGAAATAGTCATACTCAGTTCTGTCAGATTTAATATGACCTGATTGGTCGATTTGTTCGCATATATGGCAATTCTCTTCAAAGAGTTCAAAAAGTCTTTTCTGTTAATCGTTGCCTCAAAAGGATTTTCAGCCGGAATTACCGCATTATATTCAGGATATTTAGCATCGATCAGTCTGCAAACTATTTTTGTCCTGCCAAAATTAAAGAAGATATTTGCTTTATTGAAACTAATGGCTACATCGCATTCTTCAGATAAGGCGTTTTTGACCAGGTTTAAACCCTTTTTAGGTATGATTAATGATTTTGCAATATCTGTTTTCAGATTCCCAACAGTATACTTTACCAATTTGTGTGCGTCTGTAGCTACAAAGTGTAATTTAGTGAAATCAATCTGAACTAAAACGCCTGTCATGGCTAACCTCAATTCGTCATTGCTGGTTGCAAAAATAGTATTGGTTATACCTTTCTGAATTTTTTTGGAGTTTAAAGTTAAAGACTCTACATCATCTTCTTCCGGTGGGTTAGGAAAATCATCGGCAGAGTCACCGGACAATTTATAGACACCAAATGCAGAAAGAATTTTAATTCCATTATTTTCATCAACAGAAATGGTAATTGGTTGTTCCGGCAGCGATTTTACTGTATCCAGAAGAATTTTTGCCGGAATAGCTATGATACCATTAACATCTGCAGTAACATCTAGTTTGGTGATTATTGTAGTTTCGAGATTGGTTGAAGTAATAGTTAGTACATTATCTTCAACGGCAAACAAATAATCTTCCATTATTGGAAGAACCGGATTGGCGCTGATGGCACCCGAAGCGATGTTAAGTTGTTTTAATAATTCTGATGATGAAACTTCAAACCTCATTTTCTTACCTTTTAACTGTTATTTTATTTTCTGATTCGCAGCAGATAAACATTTATTGAGTATGAAAAAATACTGCGGTACAAAATTAATACATATTGTCATATTTCCTAACATCGCTTTGATATTGAAATAATTAAAAAATAAGGGCGGTATATTTTGGTTAAATTCAGATATGTTTATGTATGATTTTCTTTATATTATAGTTGTTTGATAATATAGTTCTTAAATTTGCTTTTCATTAAATTTTTTATGATTAACAGAAGAATCGGACCCGGAATAAAAGATATAGTAAACCTGCACATTCCAGCGTTGGAAATGTATGAATTGGCTAATGGAGTTAAGGTATGTGAAATTAATATTGGAAGTCAGGAAATCTTTAAATTGGATATAATTCATAAAGCAGGGAGGTCAATAGAGGATAACCATTTAGTTGCAAGGGCCGTTTCTTCATTAATTAAAGACGGTTGCAGAAATAAAAATTCATCTCAGATTGCAGAAGAGATAGATTTTTATGGTTCCAGCATTAAAACCGCTTCAAATATGGATTTTTCCTATACAACATTTTACACCTTAACTAAACATTTTGAAAAAGCAATTTCACTGGTTCATGATATTTATTACACGCCCGTTTTCCCGGAAGATGAGATAGAAAAATTTAAGCACCTTAATATTCAAAAACTAAAGGAAGAACTTTCAAAAAACGATGTAATCACCTATCGGAGTATAACCGAAGAAATTTTTGGGTCATCGCATCCTTACGGTTATAACAGCGTTGAATCAGATTACAAGTTATTAAACAGAAATAATATTTATAACCATTATAATGATTTTTATGGCAGTGATAACTGCTTTATATTTCTCAGTGGTAAAATTAATGACCAGATAAGGGAGGCTGTATCTGTTCAATTTGGTACTGAAATAAAACATTCAAAGAAAAAACCGCTGAATTTTGAAGGGCTTCCGGTTCATGAAAAAAAAATACAATTAACAAGTAAAAACGAACATCAGAGTGCTATTAAAATTGGGAGAAAACTATTTAATAAAAGTCACGCCGATAATGTTGTTTTTTTTCTTTTAAACACAATTTTTGGAGGATATTTTGGCTCAAGGCTCATGAAAAGCATCCGGGAAGATAAGGGATACACGTATGATATTTCTTCCAGTATCGATCAAATGCTTTATGATGGCTGTTTTTATGTCAGTACAGAGGCAGCGAATGAATATGTTGATCCCATTATAAAGGAGGTGTACCATCAAATGAGTCTGCTGCAAAACACCAAAGTTGGATCAAAGGAACTTGTAATGGTAAAAAATTATTTGATGGGTACTTTTATGAATATGCTGGATGGTCCAATGAATGTGTCAGCCTTTGCAAAGTCCATGATTATGATTGGAAAACAACCAGCTGATTTTATTGATTTTGTTAATGAAATGATGGAAATTACAGAAGATAATCTAATTAACACTGCCCAAACTTATTTTAATGAAAAAGACATGATTGAAATTGTAGTTTCGTCAGATTGACATATAATTGACACAAAAACAAATAATTAAGGAATCATTGACAAAAAATATGGTCAGTTGTTGACTATTTTCTTATTTTTGCACCGTTAAAGATCAAGGATCTTTGATTTGCTTTATATAATTTCTATATTAACCTAAATCAAATGAGGTTTTTTAATTTTTTTACTCAGGAACTTGCAGTTGACCTGGGAACAGCCAATACACTGATAATTCAAAATGACAAAGTTGTTGTTGATGAACCTTCCATAGTGGCTGTAAACAGAAATACAGGTGAAGTTATTGCCGTTGGTAGCCGCGCAATGCAAATGCATGAAAAAACACATGATAATATAAAAACTATCCGGCCTTTAAAAGATGGGGTTATTGCTGACTTTCAGGCAGCTGAAGCATTAATTCAGGGTCTAATCAATATGATTGGGGAGAAAAGAAGATTTTTTACACATCTCAAAATGGTCATTTGTATTCCTTCAGGTATAACAGAGGTAGAGAAGCGGGCGGTTTTTGATAGTGCAGACCATGTTGACTCAAAAGAAACTTATTTGATTCATGAACCTATGGCGGCAGCTTTAGGAATTGGTTTGGATGTTGAAGAACCAATTGGTAATATGGTAATTGATATTGGAGGAGGTACCACCGAAATTGCAGTAATAGCCTTATCAGGAATTGTTACTGATCAATCTATTAGAATAGCAGGTGATGAGTTTACAAATGATATCATTGATTACATGAAGCGTAAACACAATATTTTAATAGGTGAAAGGACGGCTGAGCAAATCAAGATAAATGCCGGTGCTGCCATTGCAGATTTGTCAGATCCCCCACCAAAATATGCTGTTAACGGAAGAGATTTATTGACGGGTATTCCAAAACAAGTATTTACTACTCATGTTGAGGTTGCAGAGGCACTTGACAAGTCAATAGCTAAAATAGAGGAAGCGGTTTTAAAAGCATTGGAGGATACACCACCGGAGCTTTCCTCTGATATATACCGCACAGGAATATATTTGACAGGAGGTGGGGCCTTATTAAGAGGGCTGGATAAAAGGATGGCTGCAAAAACAAAATTGAAAGTACATATTGCTGATGATCCACTGAGGGCGGTTGTCAGAGGCACTGGATTGGCTCTAAAGAACTCACATCGTTATTCATTTTTAATGGATAGAAAGAGTATATGATTTAACCCCTGACTGAATGTACAATGTCATTCAATTATTTGCTAGATATGGGGCACATATAATTTTTGTGCTCCTTGAAATTCTGTGTTTCTACTTAATAATAAATTATAATCAGAATCAAAAGGAAATTTTCCTTAATTCTTCAAATGTTTATGCAGCAAAAGTTAGTGCACAACAGGCCCGAATTTCGCAGTTTGCCAAACTTAGTAAACAGAATGATAGTTTAATGCATGAAAATGCTACATTAATTGAGAATTTAATAACGATCGAGTATTCTGCGGATAATATTCCTGAAGCAGATAGTATTTATAATCAATATAGTTTGATTCCGGCATCAGTTTGTAACAGCACCATACATTTAAGAAATAACCACATTACACTTTGTAAGGGTTACCGAGAAGGTATCCGCAACGACATGGGAGTAATTTCATCGCATAAGGGCCTTGTGGGCATAGTCAGGAATGTTTCAGAAAACTTTGCGCATGTTATTTCGCTTCTTCATAGTCAAACCATAATCAGCTGCTCTATCCGAAACAGAAAAGGGCATGGTAGTTTGGTTTGGAAAACGATGGATCCATTGCGTATGACATTGGAATCAATTCCTAAACATGAAAAGATATCAATTGGAGACACAGTAATTACAAGTGGATTTTCCACCATGTTTCCAAGGGGCATTCTTGTAGGGAAAATAGAAAAATTTGTTGTCAAACCGGGGAGTAATAGTTATGATATTACTGTAAAACTATTTAATGATCTGACCAACATTCGATATGCTTATGTGATCCAAAACCGTTTTGGAGAAGAACAGGCAAAACTTGAAAAAGAAGTTGCGGATGAATAATATATTACAAACAAACATAATCAGAATAGTCCTGATTCTTCTCGCTCAAGTCTGGATTTTTAAACAAATCACTTTCTCTTTGGGAGGTCTTGCTTATATTCACTTTTTAGTCTACCCAATGGCGGTGTTATTAATGCCGATAAAAACAAACAGACCCATTTTAATGGCAATGGGATTTATTATTGGAATTTTGTTGGATGTATTTTATGATTCTCCCGGAATACATTCTGCAGCATTAATTTTTACAGGTTACATCAGAAATATTATTATAGCATTCCTGGAACCATTTGATGGGTATAATATTGATGATGTTCCAACTATTAAAAAAATGGGACTTGGTTGGTTCATTTCATATGTAAGTATTGCCCTTTTAATACATATCTTTGTTTATTTCAGCATTGAGGCCTTTTCATTCATATACATTTTTGAGATTTTTCTAAATTCAATTTTCAGTTTCATTTTTACTTTTATAACAATCCTGGTACTTCAGTTCATTTTCAGTACAAAATATTAAAAATAATTTCTATTTTATCCGTTAAATGAGAAATTTAATTAACAGAAAATACAGTGTTATATATTCAATTGGATTTGTTGCTTTTATACTTACATTAAAGGCCGCACAATTACAATTATTCTCTAATAAATATAAAGAACAGGCCCAAAAAACAACCCTTGAAAAAAGTATAATATATCCTTCCCGAGGAATTATTTACGATAGAAATGGCAAAACACTGGTGTATAATAAACCAATCTATGTCATTTATGCTATTTACAGGAAAATCAATCCTGAAATGGACACCAGTTTGTTCTGCTCTTTATTGGGAATTGATAAGGAAACTTTTAATCAAAACTTAAATAAAAATTGGAAAAATCCTCAATTTCATAAATCCTTACCCTTTGTTTTTCTTAATAAAATTAGCCCCGAACAGTTTGCTGTTTTTCAGGAACACCTTTATAAGTTTCCTGGTTTTTATCCGGAAGAAAGGAGCATCCGGGGTTATCCACATACTAATGCATCCCATGTTTTGGGTTATTTGGGTGAAGTTGATAAAAACATTATAGAAAATTCAAAAGGTTTTTATGTCCCTGGTGATTTTGTCGGAAAATCGGGATTGGAAATTGCCTATGAAAATGAACTGGCCGGAGGGAAAGGCGTGAACTACATACTGAAAGACAACCTGGGCAGACAGGTCGGCTCTTATGACAATGGAAGGCTTGACAGCGTAGCCAGGCCCGGAGAAGACATGAAAATTAGTATTGATCTGGATCTTCAGGCTTATGCAGACAGCCTAATGATGAATAAACGTGGAGGCCTGGTGGCTATTGAACCCTCAACTGGTGAAATTCTTGCTATGGTAAGTGCACCGTCATATGATCCCAATATACTAAGTCTTGATGAAAACAGAAGTGCCGGTATGCAGCAACTGTTACTGGATACAATAAATCGTCCATTAAATAACAGGGCAGTTACTAACAGGTATCCACCGGGGTCAATTTTCAAACCGATTTTATCATTAATTGCACTACAAAAAGGCATTACATGGATTAATAGGCCGATTTTTTGTCCGGGATTTTTCAGGCTCAGCCCTTCTAAAGTTCAAAAATGTCATAGTCATCCAACCATTCATAACGTTTCAGAAGCTATCCAACATTCCTGTAATACGTATTATTTTCAGATTACTAAAGATTTTCTGGACATGTACAGTTTTAAAAAACCAGGGATTGGTTTGGACACTTTAGTATCCTATCTATCAGATTTTGGACTTGGAAGCAAATTAGGTCTGGACTATAGTTATGAAAGTAAGGGATTTATTCCTGACTCAAAATATTATGACCGGAGGTATCGCAAAGAAATAAATGGATGGAGATCGATGTGGGTTTTATCACTTGGTATTGGTCAGGGTGAAATTCAAATGACAACTGTACAAATGGCAAATTTAGCTGTCATTTTAGCCAACCGGGGCTATTATATAACGCCTCATTTTATTAAAAATTATATTTCGGGAAAGCCTATTCCCTCAGAATATCAAACAAAAAAGAAAGTTAGAATAGATACCAAATATTTTCAGGCGGTTATTGATGGACTTGAAAGTGTAGTTACATCCGGAACTGCGAGGGTAGCATATGTTCCAGGTTTGGATATTTGTGGTAAGACCGGGACATCGCAAAACGCGCATGGCAAGGACCATTCCGTGTTTTTTGGTTTTGCCCCAAAAAATAATCCTAAAATTGCAATTGCTGTTTTTGTAGAAAATGCTGGTTGGGGAGGAGACTGGGCAGCACCAATTGCGAGTCTACTAACAGAAAAATATCTTAACAAAACAATTGATCCTACCAGAAAATACCTTGAAGCAAAAATGTTCAAGGGTTTGATTAATGTTAAAAATACAGAGTTAACTTTAATTCAATAATTTAATAAAGTTTAATATTATACATAATCTTGAGTAAATTGTATATTGCTTCCGAAAAGCAATATATATGGATTCATCTCAAATAACGGTATATTCTTTATTCACCGATTTTGATATTTCATTGTTTAAGACCGGTAAACACTATCGTCTTTACGATAAACTGGGCGCTCACCCAACCATACTCAATGGCATCCAAGGTTGTTATTTTGCAGTCTATGCTCCGAATGCAGAAAAATTATGTGTTGTCGGAGATTTTAATAACTGGAATGGAGAACATTATATGCTCTATTCAAGATGGGACAAATCCGGAATTTGGGAAGGGTTTATTCCCCATGTTAAGCCCGGTATGGTGTATAAATATAAAATATATCCCTATAATCAAGGAAGGATCAGAATGAAAGCTGACCCTTATGCCATTAAAGCTGAAAAACCGCCTTTGTCAGGCTCAGTCGTATGGGACTTAAATTATGATTGGCATGATCAGAACTGGATGAAAAAGAGGTCCGCTCAAAATAGCCATAACCAGCCTCATTCTGTTTATGAAATGCATTTTGGATCATGGAAAAGAAACATTGCTGAAAACAGGTCTCTGACATATTCTGAAATGGCCGATGAACTTATTCCGTATCTTTTGGAAATGGGTTATACGCATGTGGAGTTTTTACCTCTTGCGGAGCATCCCTACGAACCTTCATGGGGCTACCAGGTAACCGGATACTATGCTGCTACAAGCCGTTTTGGAAATCCAGAAGAATTAATGTATCTAATTGACCAGCTGCATCAGGCAGGAATTGGCGTTATCATTGATTGGGTACCAGCACATTTCCCTTCAGATGATTTTTCTCTTGCAACGTTTGATGGTTCATGTGTTTATGAGCACCCAGATAAACGTAAAGGATATCACCCGGATTGGAATACTTTAATATTTAATTTTGAAAGACCTGAGGTACGAAGTTTTCTAATATCGAATGCGTTTTTCTGGCTGGAAAAATACCATATTGATGGGTTGAGGGTGGATGCAGTATCTTCCATTGCTTATCTGGATTATTCCAGAAAGGAAGGAGAGTGGGAACCAAATCAATATGGCGGGCGTGAAAATCTGGATGCAATATCCTTTTTACAGGAATTTAATACGGCAGTATATGGGAGTTTTCCAGGAATACAGACAATTGCAGAAGAATCAACTTCTTATCCCATGGTATCAAGGCCGGTATTTCAGGGAGGTCTTGGATTTGGTATGAAGTGGATGATGGGATGGATGCATGATACTATAGATTATTTTAAAAGAGAATTTATATACAGAAAATTTCATCAAAATGATATTACATTCAGCATTGTTTATGCCTTTTCGGAAAACTTTATGCTCGCATTGTCACATGATGAAGTAGTTCATGGAAAAGCATCCATGATTGGGAAAATGTGTGGAGATGAATGGCAAAAATTTGCTAATCTACGGACATTATATAGTTACATGTTTACCCATCCAGGCACAAAACTACTTTTTATGGGAAATGACATTGCCCCATATAAAGAATGGAATTTTACAAGTCAGTTAGAATGGGATTTATTACAATTTCCTGCTCATAAAGGACTCAATGAAACAGTAAAGGCACTAAACAAGCTATATAGAAACGAAAAAGCTTTATATCATTATAATTTTAATTTTGATGGATTTGAATGGATTGATGCAGGTGACAGATCCAATTCGATATTAATATATCAACGAAAATCAGACATTAAAAACGACGTTTTAATGATTGTGTGCAATATGAATATTACGCCGCATAATGATTACAAAATTGGATTAAATTCCAAACAATCCTGGTCGTTAATTTTTAATTCTGATGATACTAAATACTGGGGAAGTGGATATGCCCTGAGAGCAAAACCCCGAACCCGAAAAAAAGAATGGCACGGAAAAAAACACATGCTTGAAATAGACATTCCCCCATTGTCTGTCACTGTGTACAAACTGGTTTCTTCCGTGGAAGACAAGATTCAAAAAACAACCATTGTAAAAACTGTTGAAAAAAGTAAACTAAAAAGTAAACCAGTAGAATTAGGTAAATAAACCACTATTAAATATTTACTAATATAAAATATTAGAACGAATTATAATTAAATACAGAATAAATATTGGTTTTCGCTCAATATATTTTAATTTTAAAAAACAATATATTGTTAAAGAGGCGTTAAATTAATATAAGTTATCATCCTTTTGCATACATTTGTGTTCGATTAGAATAAAAGTATTTCATTAATTTAGATCAATTCAGGGGTAAAATTTCAGCTTTTTGAGGGATTTAAGGAAGGGTATAAAATTTAAAACAGAAATTGTGTGAATTAGAATTGATTTTCAGTTTAACTGACCAAAATTAATTGCATGCAATAATAAAAATAAAGGTGATTTGTTAGTAAATAGAAAGGTGGTACAATTATTTGTATCACCTTTTTTATTGCCCTAAACAATAATTTAACTCTGAGTTAAATTATTTGACAGATTTCCTTTTTTATTACACAAAACAGATTAATTTTATGGAATATTTTAAGAAACATTTCAGTCTTTAAATTATGAAACGTAGAATTAAGAAAGTAGCAGTATTGGGTTCAGGAGTTATGGGTTCAGGAATTGCCTGTCATTTAGCCAACGCCGGACTTGAAGTCCTTATGCTTGATATGGTGCCTGTGGAATCTGATGAAAAGAATATTTCTGATCCTTCCTTTAGAAATAGAATTGTTAATGCAGCCCTATTGGCAGCAATAAAATCAAAGCCCGCTCCATTATATGAGCCATCATTTGCTTCGCGGATTACCACCGGAAATTTTGATGATAATATGGGAGAGATCAACGAATGCGACTGGATAATTGAGGTCGTAATTGAACGTTTAGATATAAAAAAGAAAATTTTAACCAAAGTAGATGAATTAAGGAAAAAAGTTTCTTTAGTAACATCAAATACATCGGGAATTCCTATTTCACACTTAGCAGAGGGAAGGAGTGAAGATTTCCAGAAAAATTTTTGTGGAACACATTTTTTTAATCCCGCCAGATATATGGCTTTATTTGAAGTGATACCCCATGGCGGAACAGATAAAGATGTAATCGATTTTTGGATGAATTATGGGGAGGTGTATTTAGGTAAAAAGGCAGTATTATGTAAAGACACACCCGCATTTATTGCTAACAGAATTGGTTTTTATAGTGGCAACAAGGTGGGTGAACTAACCGAAAAGTATGGGTTGAGTATTGAAGAAGTCGATAAAATCACGGGAGAACCTATTGGATGGCCGAGTACCGGAAGCTACAGATTACTTGATCTTGTCGGTATCGATACAAGTGTAAAAGTAACCAAAGGGGTTATTGAAAATTGCCCGGATGATGAATATGTAAAAATTCTTAAAACCAAACAAACTCCTAAAGCAACCCAATTTTTATTGGACAATAACTTTTTAGGGGATAAATCGGGGAAGGGTTTTTATAAAAAAACAGACCAAAGGGATGAAAAGGGCAACAGAGTAATACTTGCTCTTGATCTAAATACTTTAGAATATGCTCCTGCCAAAAAGGTTATGATTCCTGCAGTAGGTATAGCTAAGAAGATTGAGTTGATGGATAAAAGACTCAAAGAAATTCTTGTCAATGATGAAAATTCGTGCCATTTCGTTAGAGATTTATTAGTTGGAATCATGGTATATTCTTCTAAAAGAATACCTGAAATAAGTGACAATATTTATAGTCTTGACAATGCCATGAAAGCAGGATATGCGTGGTCTTACGGACCTTTTGAGTATTGGGATATGATAGGAATTGAATATACCTGTAATTTAGCACAGTCTTTGGGTGAAACCGTGCCTGACTGGATTTTAAATATGGTTAAAAACGGTTTTAATTCTTTCTATATATCCGAAAATGGACAAAAAAAATATTACGATTATACTACCGGAAAATATCAAATAATACCCGGAACTGAATTAAACATACACCTGGATAATTTTCGAAGTAACTCTCCTGTTTACAAAAATTCAGAGAGCACTCTTCACGACATTGGAGATGGTGTGCTTTGTTTTGAATTCAATACTAAATCAAATGCAATTGGTGAAGGAATTGGTCAAGGGGCAATTGAAGCGTTAAATATTGCGCAGAATGGAAACTGGGCAGGTATAGTGATCGGTAATAACGCAAAAAATTTTACTGTTGGCGCTAATCTGATGAATGTTGCTATGGTTGCTATGCAAAAAGATTTTGAAAAACTAGATGGCATGGTTAACGGTTTTCAACAAATAAATATGGCCCTTAGGTACGCTTCCGTACCTGTTGTAACAGCTACACAAGGTTATGTTTTTGGTGGCGGTTGTGAAATTTTGATGCATACCGATGCTGCCGTGTGCCACGCCGAGTCATATATAGGTCTTGTTGAAGTAGGCGTAGGACTAATCCCCGGAGGAGGAGGAACAAAAGAATTTGCATTAAGGGCATCTAATGCTTTTTTTGAAGGAGACGTCCAGATTCCAACCTTGATTGAAAAACTCAAAACTATTGCAATGGCCACTGTTTCTACTTCTGCCTATGAAGGATTTAATAATGGTTATCTATTGCATGATCGTGATGTCGTGGAGATTAATTTGAACAGGGTGCTAAGTACTGCCAAAGCGAAGGTTTTAGAGCTTTCAAAACATTATACTGCACCTTTACCAAAACCAATTACAGTATTAGGACGGGGAGGTTTAGCCACATTATATACAGCACTAAATGAATTTTATTTAGGTAAATATATGTCTGCATATGATTTGGAAATTGCAAAAAAAGTTGCATATGTATTGTGTGGGGGCGATTTAACAGGTCAACAACTGGTTTCAGAACAATATCTTTTGGATATCGAAAGAGAAGCTTTCCTTCAGTTATTGGGTAATCAAAAAACACTTGACCGGATTCAATATTTATTGCTAAATAACAAACCATTGCGTAACTAAATCCACATATAAATTAATTACAGATTAAAAGAAAAACATGAAAGCATATATTATCAAAGGATTCAGATCTGCGGTAGGAAAGGCAAAAAAGGGCGGGTTCAGAAATTATCGTTCGGACGATTTAGCTGTGGAAATATTAAAACATCTTGTATCACAGGTACCTCAGCTTGATCCGAATGAAATAGATGATGTGATTGTTGGGTGTGCTAACCCCGAAGGAGAGCAGGGATTGCAGATTGGCCGGCTTATTGCTGCCCGTGCATTAGGACAACAAGTTCCTGGCATGACAATAAACCGATACTGCGCTTCAGGGCTTGAAGCCATTGCAATTGCTGCATCAAAAATTAATGCCGGAATGGGGCACTGCTACGTAGCCGGAGGTGCTGAGTCAATGTCCTTATTGCCCATGACGGGCTATAAACTAGCACCGAGTTACACTGCTACCATGGAGAATGTAAACTATCATGTCAGCATGGGACACACAGCAGAAGCCGTTGCAGAAAAATATAATGTTACCAGAGAAGAAGCTGATATTTTTTCTGTAAGATCACACGAACTTGCAGCCAAAGCAATTAAAGCAAGTAAATTTAAGGATGAAATTGTTCCGGTAACGGTGAAAGAAGTAACTATTGAAGATGATAAGAGAATTGAAAAAGAGTATATAGTGGATACGGATGAAGGCGTACGTCCTGACACTACTTTTGAAGCTTTGGCAAAACTTAAGCCTGCTTTTAAATCAGGCGGTATTGTTACTGCAGGAAACTCCTCACAAACTTCCGATGGTGCTGCTTTTGTAATTGTTATGAGCGAAGAAATGGTAAATAGATTGGGTCTTTCTCCGATAGCCAGACTGGTTTCCTGTGCTGTAGGAGGTGTTGACCCAATGTATATGGGTATTGGCCCTGTTGTAGCCATTCCCAAAGCTTTAAAACAGGCAGGTTTAACCTTAAATGATATTGATCTCATAGAATTGAATGAAGCATTTGCCGTTCAAGCACTTGCGGTAATAAAAGAGTCGGGTCTGAATCCTGAAATTGTGAATGTCAATGGGGGCGCAATTGCTCTTGGTCATCCGCTAGGATGTACCGGAGCAAAATTATCTATTCAAATAATAAACGAATTGCGTCGCAGAAATAAGAAGTATGGAATGGTGACAGCATGTGTAGGAGGAGGGCAGGGAATAGCGGGAATCATTGAGTTGCTTGATTAATATCATACAAACGAAAGTTCATTTTTGATATTAAATCACTATTTTTGTGGAAATAGTGGAAGATGCCATTACTAAAAATTCTTATCATTCGATTTAGCTCCATAGGTGATGTTGTCATTACAACACCTGTCATTCGATGTCTTAAAAAACAATTGCATGGAGAGATTCACTATTTAATAAAATCAGAATTTGCACATGTAATTCATGAAAATCCCTATGTGGATCATATTCATCACCTCAAGGATAATCTGGATGAGACCATTACTTCATTAAAAGAGATTGGTTTTGATTTAGTGATAGATTTGCATAAAAATATACGATCATTAAGAATTACTCAGGCATTAGGCATAAAAACTATAAAATTTAATAAACTTAATGTCAGTAAATGGCTGGCCGTTAATTTCAAGATTAACCGATTACCAAAAGGGAAACATATCGTTGACAGGTATTTTGAAGCACTAAGTGAAGTGGGAATAGTTGACGATGGTGAAGGTCTTGACTATTTTATTATGCCTGAAGACGAATATGATGCCCAGGAATTAATCAAAGGGATTTCGGCCTATCAGGTTCTGGTTCTTGGCGCCACATATTTTACTAAACGAATACCAAAGGAAAAATGTATTGAAATTATTGCAACCTATCCTCATCATACAATTTTACTGGGAGGAAAAGATGTTCATCATCTGGCGGGTGAGATTGCAGAAATATTTCCTGAAAAAGTGGTTAACTTCTGCGGTAAAATTGGTTTAGGGGTCAGTGCAGGCATTATAAAACATTCCGTGCTGGTAGTTACCGGAGATACGGGTTTGATGCACATTGCTGCTGCACTACAGAAAGAACAGCGGGTTTTATGGGGAAATACTGTACCGGAATTTGGTATGTATCCCTATTACGGGAAAAACCATCCGGATAGTTATATAAACATGCAGGTGGAGGGTCTTAGCTGCCGGCCCTGTTCAAAACTGGGTTTTAATCAATGCCCTAAAGGTCATTTCAAGTGTATGATGGATATAGAAATCATTTAGTCCTCTTCCTAAAATTGTTGAATGAAACAACAGGAGTTAAGGCCTTAATGTAATTCTATCTAACGCTATACTCTATTTAATAATCGGGCAGTTATTCTAAGAAACTCCGTTTCAGATATTAAACCAACCAATTCATCGCCGTTTACAACAGGTAAGCACCCAATTTTATTTTCTCTCATGAGTTTCATTGCATCCAATATGTTCGTTTCCTGGGTAACTGTGATTGGCTTTGTAATCATAATATCTGAAACCAATGTGGTTTTTTTAGGGTTTTGTTTGCACCGCATATAATGGCGCAGCAACAATCTTGCTGTAACAAGACCCACTAATTTACCTTTTGTATCTTCAACAGGGGTATATCTAATGGTATTCCAATCCATAAGTTCTGCTACCAGATCTACAATATCATCCTTTTGCACTGTAGTCAGGTCAGTCAACATAAATTCTGAAACCTTAAGGTGCGAAGGTCTATACATTTTCAAATCATCAATGCTTGGCATTTCCCATTCGTGTACAGGTTTATTGGATTGCTGGTTTTGGATCATTGTTGCTGTTAATACGCTTAATGCCTCGTCTGTATTGGTATTTTCATGCAATTTTGTAAATGCTCTTAACATCCATCTGGCTCCGGTCATGTTTTTTTCTGCCCTTCCTTTAATCACATTTAAATACTTGTCAATATCTTTTTTATTGACATTTCTTGATTCGAGGCCCTTTCTGGCAATAGGTATCAATTCTAAAATCAAATCTTCAGCAGAAATTTTCTGATCATTAAACCAAGTAAACTTGGAATCAATTCCAAATTTTGCCGCTTTACCAAAATTATCTCTGGCATCTACAAAAGACATTTTTGACTTAATATCATCTACTTCCATGCTCATGCCGATCATACATCCCAACCAGAAACAAGCATTTGCTACTTCATCCAAAACCGTAGGGCCGGAAGGAAGAATCCTGTTTTCTATTCTCAAATGGGGTTTTCCATTTTCACTTATACCATAACAAGGACGATTCCATCTATACACGGTACTGTTATGAACCTGTAACGCACGAAGTTTAGGCACTTCTCCATTTTTAATCATGGCCAGAGAGTCTTCTTCTATATCACTGCTTAACAGAACCCGAAACCGTGCAATATCTTCCTTATATATCTCCAAAATGGAATCATGAAGCCAGTCCCGACCAAAACTTACCCGGGGGCTCCTTTCGCGCATGTGGTCGTGTGTTGTTCTTGTATCAAGTGATTGCTGAAACAAAGCAATTCTGGTTTCATGCCAAAGGCGTTTACCAAATACGATAGGGCTGTTGGCTGAAATTGCCATCATAGGACCAGCCAGCGCCTGCGCAATGTTATACATTTTAACAAAATCCTCCGGTGCAACCTGTAAATGCACCTGAAAGCTGGTGTTACTCGCTTCCAGTAACGGAGAACTATGTTTAACCAGAAGTTCATCAATACCAACAATACGCAACTCGTATGATTGACCAATTAATTGTTTATTCAAGGCCTCCATCAATGCAAAATATCTCTTTTTAGGAGTCAGGTTTTCCATCTCAAGATGATACTTTCTAAGTGTAGGTAAAATTCCGGTAAGGACAATTGACGTATTCATATTGTCAAGAACTTCCTGAATTTTATTTAGTTTGTCTGAGTTTTCGTTCTCCAACAGCTCAAAACAATCTTTTTCAAAAACCCGAGGTTCAATATTTGTTTCAAGATTAAATTTTGCCAATTCGGTTTCAACCCAGGGATAATGTGTCATTTTGTCCAAAGCCTCCATCGCTACTAAAGAGGGCTTAAACGTGGTTTTATCAACCATTACCATTTCCTGCTCCGCGCCTATTCTTATAATATCCGATTCGAACCACTCATTTTGCAGCATATACTCCAATGCACTGACGTCATTAAGCAGCGATTTCACAAATTTTTGCATTTGCTTTTGATCACTTACTAAAGATACTTTCTGCTCACCCATATTAAATATTTATCTTGTTTGCTAATTCGGTTGCTTGAAAATCAAATGAAGATTTTCATAATTTATCCATCAGAAATATTTTATAACAACTTTGTTTATTAACTTATTTCTGAAAAGGTTCTTATATAATTAAATATGGTGCAATATAAGCCGCTGAAAAATAATAAATACAAATCTTAAGAGGTTTTTTACCTACAACATATAAACTCCAACGGGTTTAGGAAATTTCAAATAAAAATATTTTTTGAAAGTTTAACAATAATAGCTTATTCTACGTTATAACTAACAAAGTCCTAAAATTTGATCTGTCGAATATTATTAATTTTATTTTCTATTGGTGCTGTTTCCTGCGGAAAAGAGTCGATAGTGCGGTATGAGGTTGCTATTGATGCTGAATTCACCATCCCGCCCGGATTAAATACCGTTGAAACTCATTATTTTATAATAAGAAATGTTCCCACCTTTTATCTTCAGAATGCAAATTTAAAAGGAATTGATACATCATCAATAGTTAATGTTTTTGCATCCAGAGGTTTAATGCAGTCAAAATTTCAAGATGTTGATTTCGATTTTGTCAGCAGGGTATCTATTTATGCGGTTTCGAAAAAAGATTCCAATAAAAAAAGAGAAATGTATTATCTTGATTTTGTACCTTTAACCACGGGAAATCAATTAAAAATGCTGAGCAGTACTACACAGTTAAAAGAGATTTTTGAAGAGGAATTGATTGATATTGAGGTACGACTTAATTTCAGAAACATTACAACCTCAAATATCCTTACAACCATAGATTTTGGATATGCGGTTTTTTAAAAACTCCAGATAAGAATATGAGCGAACAATCAGGAAATATCAGATATATGGTAGAATTCATATTACCTGAATCGTTTACAGTAGAAATGAGTGCTATCATTCCTGCACAAAGAAAAAAAGTGGACACTTATTTCTATAATGGTAAATTATTGTCTTATACATTGGCTGAAGACAGGAGTAAACTATGGGCGATCTTTATTTGCCAATCAGAAGCTGAACTTTTGAATCTGATTGAAAAATTACCCATGACTCAGTTTTTTGATTACAATTACCACGAAGTATTATTCCACGAAATGGTAAGCCACTTTCCAAGCTTCTCGCTCAATTAACATTTTCATTTTCTCTTAATTTTATCTTAGTATCACTTTTCATGGACTTAGTGTTACCTTTGCCATTAGTTAAATGATGATGTTATTAAAATGTTACACAATATAGATCCTACCACTACAGCAGCCTGGAAAAAACTTAAAGAGCACCAAAAAGAAATGAAGGATACCCGGATGAGGGATCTTTTTAAGAATGAGAATGACCGTTTTGACAGGTTTTCCATAAGTTCAGATGACATTTTAGTTGATTTTTCCAAAAATATCATAACTGAGGAAACTATACAATTACTGGTGCAATTAGCAAAAAACTGCCAGGTAGAGGATGCCATACGGGCCATGATCCAGGGAGAAAAAATTAATGTCACAGAAAACAGGGCTGTTCTTCATACAGCATTACGAAACAGATCATCCGATCCGGTTTTTGTAGACCGGCATAATGTGATGGCGGATATACACGCTGTACAACAAAAAATGAGACTTTTTTGTGATCAGGTTATTTCCGGTAACTGGAAAGGGTATACCGGCAAACAAATAACTGATGTTGTAAATATTGGAATCGGGGGATCTGATTTGGGGCCGGTAATGGTTACAGAGGCATTAAAACCGTTTAAAACCAGATTAAATATACATTTTGTTTCTAATGTAGATGCTTCGCACCTCTTCGAAGTCACCAAACAACTTGATCTCAGCACAACTCTTTTTCTAGTGGCATCAAAAACTTTTACTACTCAAGAAACCATGACTAATGCCTATAGTGCCAGAAACATGTTTTTGAAAGTAGCTGAAAATGAAGAGCACATAAAAAAACATTTTATTGCCTTATCTACAAATAAAAATGAGGTTATCCGATTTGGTATTGATCCCGAAAACATGTTTGAGTTTTGGGATTGGGTTGGTGGTCGATTTTCACTCACCTCTGCCATAGGGCTTTCCATTGCACTGGCCATTGGATATACAAATTTTGAAAAGCTGCTGGCGGGTTTTTATAGGATGGATTGCCATTTTATCCAAACACCTTTGGAAAAAAATATTCCGGTACTTCTGGCATTGATCAGTATATGGTATATTAATTTTTGGGGTGCTGAATCAGAGGCCATATTGACATATGATCAGTATTTGCACCGGTTTGCTGCCTATTTCCAGCAAGCCAATATGGAAAGCAATGGTAAAAATACAGATCGAAATGGTCAAGCCGTGACATATCATACCGGTCCGGTCATATGGGGAGAGCCCGGAACAAATGGCCAACATGCTTTTTATCAATTGTTACATCAAGGCACTGAATTTATACCCTGTGATTTTATAGCACCTGTTGTTTCTCACAACCCAATTGGAAACCATCATAAATTATTACTGGCTAATTATTTTGCCCAAACACAGGCATTGATGCAAGGCAAAACAAAAGAGGAAGTGATCGCCGAGTTTGAAGCAGCGGGTAAAACCCCGGATGAATATAATCACTTAGTTCCTTTTAAGGTATTTGATGGCAACAAACCAACCAACAGTATTTTAGTAAAACAAATAGACCCTGAAACCCTGGGACAACTTATTGCGATGTATGAACACAAAATATTTACACAGGGGGTCATCTGGAATATATACAGTTTTGATCAATGGGGTGTAGAACTTGGTAAACAATTGGCAGGAAATATCCTTCCTGAACTTCAAACTGATTTTGCAACAAAATCTTTTGACAGTTCCACAAACGGGTTGATTAATACCTGGAAAACCTGGAAAATATAAATTAAGTGTGTTTGTGCGATAAAGGGTTTACGTTTGCAGACCCTCTATTATTTATGGAATTTATTTTACAGGATTCAGGAGATCTTTAATTCTTGCTTTCAAATCCTCTTTGTGATACATGGATAGATTATCTGTCGATGAATACAGTAACAACATTTTGTCAATTTTCTTCAGCGTTGCCCTTGCAATAGCATTCGCATCTGAGGCCATCAGGGCTTTATCGTTATTCTGGAGTAAAGATCCCAATTGATCAACAAAGATACGTTGTACGTTCCGCCGGTAATAATCTACAGGACTTTTGGTGGTCATTTCGGAGAATATTGAATTTGTAAGCTGCGTGACCATATCTTCCAGTTTATAAGCGCGGGATCCGTTTTGGGCTTCGTTTTCCTGCATTCTTAAAATTCTATCTTTAGAAAATAATTGAGCAATAGCCCTTTCCTGCATGCTTCTCATTCTTTCGGTAAATCCTGTTTCTTCGATTCTGTTTAATATTTGCTGGTTTGCCAACCATACCGGGGTTTTAAATAATTCCTCATTTAAAAATTTGATTGCACTTTTTTGCTTTTCCATTTCGGTATGCGAATACACTGCACTATTTTCGTCATACGTTTTATACACTTCGTGAATTCCACCTACGTTAGCAATCACATGACCTATGTATCTGTTGTACTGACCAATAACTGCATTATAAAATTCTTTTAGTTCATCAAATGTTTTTGTGTTTTCGCCTGTCCATTGCAATAATTCTGGAACAATCCGTTTCAGATTTTTAATTCCATAAGTTGATGCCAACATGCTGTTGTCGCCAAGATCTTCTGTCTGCGCATATGGATCCGTGGCTATACCCCGTTGTCTTCCAAAACGATAAACGGGATTACCGGCTTTTTCTTTTACCCATTGATTGAGAATGGGTCTTTCATCTTCCGGACTTTTGATGTCTTTCATTAATTTATAACCAAAGGCAATGGACCAAATATCATAAGGCCCAATGTTGGGCATTAATCCAACTTCACCATCCTCCGGTTGAGCCACATAATTAAATCTGGCATAGTCCATAATGGAAGGGGCTGTACCCATTGTTTTTGTGAAGTGTGGAGAACGCAGGGAATCTACCGGGTATGCTGCACTGCTTCCCATATTATGCGGAAGGCCAAGCGTGTGGCCCACTTCGTGAGCGGCAACAAATCTGATTAGCCGCCCCATCACTTCTTCTTTGAATTTTGTAGTACGGGCTTCCGGATTAATAGCTGCTGTCTGTGTTAAAAACCAGGTTCTCAACAAATTCATCACATTGTGATACCAAATAATATCACTTTCAATAATTTCGCCGGTTCTTGGATCGTGTACGTGCGGTCCCATTGCATTTTGAATGTCTGTGCTGACATATCGAATTACAGAATATCTAACATCTTCCGGTGACCAGTTTGGATCTTCAGCGGGAGTGGGAGGAAGTTTTGCCATGATGGCATTTTTAAAACCGGCTGCTTCAAACGCTTTTTGCCAATCATTCACCCCCTGGATCAAATATGGTCTCCATTTTACCGGTGTTGCGGGGTCAATATAATAGACAATGGGTTTGGCCGGTTCTACCAGTTGGCCGCTGAAATATTTTTCCCTGTCTTCCGGTTTCGGTTCCAATCTCCACCGTGTAATCAGACGACGGTTCGATGCTTTCTGGTCATCAGAACTGTAGTCTGTTTGCTGAATAGAAAAATAGCTTACTCTGGGGTCAAAAAACCTCGGCATCATCTGCGTTTCAGGTAATAATACCATATTCTGTGTCATTTCAACTGACAAAGTTCCGGTAACCTGATTATCGGGAAGATTGCTGCCTGTATAGGTCAATACATGTTTAACAATTATATTTTCCGGGAAGGATTTCATTTCCTGGATAAAACTTCTTTTTGAATCCACTCCTTTAATTTCAAATGTCTTTTTCTCATTTTTATCTACGGCTCCAATCATTTCAACATCCGTATTAAATAGGGGGTCCACTTCAATTATGTATCCGGTAGTGTCATTATTATACGCCTGAATATCAAAAATCATGACTACCGGCTCAAAGTTGTTGTTTTTTACGGATTGGTAAATTGGGTCTTCAAAATTAGCTATACTGTTGTAAGATACCGATCTAAGTAATATTTTATCGTCTTTCTTCTGCCATCTGATTACCTGTTGTGGTCTGGATTCTACCCCTGCGCCGCCAAAATTAAGGTTTTTTACAAAGCCCGATATTCTGGAAGTAATCAGTATTTCCTTTTCAAGAAGTCGGTTAGAGATTTCAAAAAAGCTTTTGTCTTTGGTTTTGTGGGTATTGATCATACCTGTGGTTGACGTCACCCCATCCTTAAAAAAGTCCTTGAACGGTTTTATTTTCTCTTCCTTTTTTTTGGGTGTTTCCGGAGCCGGAGCAGGTTTAGGTAATTCCTGTTTTTTCTTTTTCCAGAATTGTCCTGACACATCAGATATCATCATGGTCATAATAAATAAAATAACTCCGGTATATTTCAGCTTCATGGTTTGATAACTTTATTTGATAAGAGGACAAAATATACAATTATCTTTTTTATCAACTAATTTTTTATGCTTTTTGTCAACTTTAGTGCTTAAAAGCTATTTCTTCCTCAATCAAATATGCGTAAACCATGTTTTTGAAATACAGAATAGCGATAATCAGTATTTTTATTGCTTTGGCGGTGGCGGGAGCCTATTATTCAACTCAATTAAAATTTAGTTTTTCTTTTGAACAATTTTTTCCTCAGGGTGACCCGGATCTTGAGTTTTATAAAAAATTTTCAAAAGAGTTTGAGTCTGACGACAACTTTTTATTCATCGCCATAGAGAATCATCCCGACGTATTTGATTCTTTATTCTTAAGTACTTGTCATGAATTCGCTTTACAGTTAAGAGCATTGCCGTATGTAAATAAGGTTCAATCCCTAACCTTGTTAGAAACGCCCGTTAAAACCCCGTTTGGTTTCTCTTCGATTCCACTGATCCATATGGACAATCCGGAAAAGTATATAGAAGATAAAAAGGCCATATTACAAGATGAACGATTTGTTTATAATCTGATAGACAGTGCCGGGACGTCGTTGGTGGTTGCTGCTAAAACCAAAGAAAATATCACTATAGAAGAGTCAAGGCAACTGACCGATGCCGTGGATAAATTAATTCACGATCATCAATTAGAGGATGTGACTCATATACTTGGAAGGGCCTTTTTTCAAAGAGAACTGGTTGATTTTCAGAAAAGGGAAATGTTAGTAGCCTTTATTGTTTCCGTTATATTAGTTTCTCTGATCATGGTCATCATATACCGAAAGCCAGCAGGTATAATTATTTCTCTTGGAAGTATTTCGTTGGGTTTATTGCTCTTTACAGGATATCTGGGTTTTACAGGGGCCGAGTTAAATGCCATTTCCGCACTATTTCCAGTCATTATGCTCATCGTAGGATCTTCCGATGTTATACATATATTTTCAAAATATGTCGATGAGCTCAATCTGGGCAAGTCAAAAGACGAAGCGATGCGCGTAACGGTCAAAGAAATCGGATTGGCCACGTTTATGACTTCTTTTACCACCGCCATTGGTTTTGCTTCCTTAATGACTTCCAGGCTCAAGACCATTTCCGATTTTGGTCTAAATGCGGCCATTGGTGTCATGCTTGCCTATATCACTGTCCTCTTTTTTACAACAGCAGTCTTGTCTTTATTTAACAAAGACGCCATTGTTCGTCCTAATTATCATTATTCCCGATGGAATGGTATATTGGACAAAATATTTTATATCAACTTCCAAAAGCAGCGGACGCTGTTTTTAACATTTACCACACTTTGTATTCTTTTTATCCTTGGTATAACCATGATCAGCACCAATTACAACATTGAAGATAATTTGCCCAAAGGTTCCAAAGTGACCCAAGACTTTAAGTTTTTTGAATCCAATTTTGCAGGTTTCAGACCGCTTGAATTTGCCATCACCTCTAAAACCAAAGCCAAGGCCAATGAATATGCCATTCTAAAAGAGGTGGATAAGCTGGATGAAAAAATAAGGTCTACCGGCGTGATCAAAACTTCAGCATCCTTACCCACATTTTACCGGAGCATCAATAAAATGAATCACGGTAACAGTCCTTCGTATTATGTTTTCCCTGATTCTGAGGAGGAATTTAATCAATCAAAAATAATTATTGAGGATGTATTAGATGAAGAGGCAGGTATATTTCTAAGCAAAGATGAAAATAAAACCCGAATATCATCCCGGATCACAGACATTGGTGCGGACAGGATCAAATCCCTGGGGCTGGAACTGGACCATTGGGTAAATACCAATCTGGATACCAGTCTGGTTTCGGTGCGCAGGACAGGAACGGGTTTAATCCTTGATAAAAACTCAGAATATGTGACAAAAAATCTGCTGCAGGGTCTGGGATTTTCGATTCTGTTGATCGGATTTTTAATGGGATTAATGTTCGGCTCTATACGCATGTTAATCATTGCATTAATACCTAATCTGATTCCCCTATTATTTGCGGCCAGTCTATTGGGCTTTTTTGGTATTGAGCTTGAAGCCGGTGTGGCCATCATGTTCACTATCATTTTTGGTATTGCCGTGGATGATACCATCCATTTTTTAAGCCGGTTTAAAATTTGTATAGTTGAAGGAATGGATACAAAAAGTGCCGTAGAAAAAACCATAAAAGAAACAGGTAAAGCGATCATATTCACCAGCATCATCTTGTTTTTTGGGTTTTTCGTCATGATATTTTCTATCAACCCGCCAACATTTACAGTTGGAATATTAATTTCAGTGACGCTGGTCAGCGCCCTGCTATGCGATTTATTGTTACTGCCGGCGTTGCTTTTAAAGTTTGTTAAATAAGCCTAAAACAGGCCTAAGAAATATGCCGGACAAAATCTGAATATATCCAACAACCGGTATTTAAAATGAATAGACATGATCCGGTGGTCGTGGTTCCTTCATTTTAAAGCTATTTCGTGTAGGTGCCATCGCCTGGCGACCATTCAGGGATGCTCCATGCAGTCCCGGGTGCATTAACGTGTACATAATTTTGTACTTCTCAACAATTTAGCCTAGCTATTTCAATTTACAAAAGCTAATTTGGCTTTGGGGTTAAACTTATTTTACAAAAATAATTTCATTGATTTTATCCCCTTTCTGCATGTTGTGGACGACATCCATGCCTTCTATCACCTTACCGAAAATCGTATAATTCCCATCGAGATGTGGCGTCGCTGAATGCGTTATGAACCATTGGGTACATTCGGTGTCAATACCTGCAGAAGCCATACCCAAATATCCTTCGCCATCAAAATATGACTGCGCCAATTCAGACCGTATGCTATAATCCAAGGAGCCATATCCATCGCCTCTTGGGCATCCGGTTTGTATCACAAAGTTAGGCACCACTCTGTGAAAATATTTTCCGTTATAAAATTTGTCATTGATCAATTTAACAAAATTAACCACCGTGCCGGGCGCTCTGTTTTTAAATAATCGTACTCTGATCAAGCCCTTTGTGGTTTTAATGGCTGCAATACTTGAATCGCCAACAGTTTGTAAAAGTGTCCAGTCTATGGGATTATTAAAAACGGGGTTTTCCGGTTCAAATTTTTTATCTTCAAGAAAAGCTATGCAGGATTTTAATTCATTATACGTTTCGATGTCTTTGGGTAATTTTAATTTGGGGAGTGCTTCTTTCATAAAAGTCAGGTCCCTGAGCCATTCTTTCCACTGTAAGGCAGGTTCTTTAAGGATAACCGATGCCGTTGCGATTTGACCTGCATCTCCGCTGGTGATCGCCGTTGCAAATACGTTCAGCATTTCCGCCTTTATTCTGCCAAAACCATTGCCAAATGCTTTAAAAAACAATGGGTTTTTCAGGATATTATTTAAACCTTCCAACGCAGCAATTTTGATGAGGTTTGATTTTTCCTTGTTGTACAGATCAATTAAAATCAGGTAATTAAACGGATCTCTGCTTAATGCTTCCACATACGATGCCTTTGCATATGGTAATTCGGCTTCTTTAAAGTTTTTTAGTATTTTTTCTGAAAAGGCAGCTTTACTTTTTGTAAAGTAAAGGGCTGTATTGGCGAGGACTGCCCCGTTCATTTTGGATCTGACCTGCCATGGAATACCTACCGTATCGAATTTCATATATTCAGGCACATCCTCAATAAATCCATTCGTTAGAAAAACATCAGCCGCCGTGGAGGCAATATAAATATTTTCATTTTTAAGATTATTAAAGACCATATCCCGAATTTCAGCATATGGAAAATTGCCGAGAGCCCGCATTATATTGCACTTCACTCTGTAATCCGTTTCCGCAATCATGGCGGTTTTTAAAGAAGGCAGAAAATCAATATCCTTGCTGTTGCCAAATGCCGTTGCCAATGCCATCCGTATATCTGGATTTCTTTCTCTGCTGAAAATATCTGTCAGTCTCACTTTAGAGAGGGACAGGTTGATGTTTTTGGCTCTGGCAAAGTATTGTGCAGCAATTATTTTCACCACCTTTGGAGTCGCGTCTGTATACAATAAATCCACCATTCTGGAGGTACCTTCATCACTGGTGATGTTTCTTAATGCCATTCTAAAAATAGCTCTGGCCTGCCCCAATAAAAGCAAGGTATCCGTGCTTCTGTATGTTTTAACCGTTGCCATTGCCTTGAGGTCAGAAATATTGCCTGTTTTCCCAACGGCTTCAAGGATAGCCGCATTAAATATATTGCTGACATTCACTGTATCTTTCCCTCTGAAAGCGGCTATTAGCCTGTCGGTAATTTTAGGTTCACCCAGTTGACCCAGTGCGAAGGCTGCTGCTGTTCTAACCTGAATAGCCGGGTCTTCGAGCATGACCAGGAGTGAGTCAATTGACTGCGCCTCTTTTATGGAAGCAAATGCAGAAACCGCCTGATATCTGTAGGATGGATTTTTATGATGAAAATAAGTATACAGACTTTTAATATCGTGCTTATCTTTAAAATCAATAATTTTCTGGATTTCCGGATCGGACATTGAAATTACAATATCTGTCATTTCGGCCCCTGTATCGGGAATACAAGACTGGAGTCCGACAAACAGGAACAGGCTTATATATAATACTACATTTCGTTTCATAAGCAATAACTTTGGGCAACGTGATTAGCTCAAAATACGCATTACAAATTTACTGAGACAAAATCTGACTTCATATTTGTTTCAGTACTCATTTTTTTGTCCTCAATGCAGCTTAGGCTGCACCTGCGGGAAAAAAATTCCGTGCTTCACAACTATTTTGTCATATTTTATCTCGTAACTAAGTCCAATGCGTAATTTGGGTTTAAACCTCAAAATTAACTTTTTTCATCAAAACTGCTTTATAATTAGTATATTTGCCACCCTTAGGGAAATAGAAATGGGCGTTAAAATAGTCACCAAAGAGATAATTAACCGCAAAGCGCGTTTTGAATTCAGCTTTATTCAGCAGTATGAGGCCGGATTGGTGTTGACCGGTACTGAAGTTAAAGCGCTCCGACTTGGCCTTGCAAACCTCAATGATGCGTATTGTCTTTTTGATCAGGGCAATTTGATCGTCAAAAACATGTTTATTGCTGAATACGATCTCGGGACTATTTACAACCACGATGCGAGAAGAGACAGAAGGTTATTGCTGAAAAAATCAGAATTAAAAAAGCTGGAAAGGCGTGTCACGGAAAAAGGTTACACCATCGTTCCCTATAAATTGTATTTTACGGAAAGGGGATTTGCAAAACTGGAAATAGCCCTTGCTCAAGGTAAAAAAGCCTTCGATAAACGCGAAACCATAAAAGAACGCGACAGTAAACGCGATTTGGACAGAATAAAAAAAATCAAATTATAGGCCATCAGGGCTATAAAATCTTAGGCAGATTTCTGAAGAAAGAGGACAAAAATTGTAACTTCGGTTGTGTTTGAAATATAATACGCAAGGTATCCAGCCAACCGGCATCCTCATCGAGAAAGCGGAAAATTCTATTTATATCGTTGTTTTTGAAGATTGAGCTAAATATTTGCGATCCCAAATGATTGTCGCGGTGCAATACGCCTAAAAAGATCATGTCGAAATACCAAAAACGATTTCGTTGTTGAAAAAGCCGGAAATCCTTTCCCGTTTTAATGAACCGGACGAGTTCCTTTGACTTTTTGACGGAGGCTGCAAAAGTATAGCCTGTGCTTGCTTTTGTCCAGCCACCTGCGCTGCCAATATGTATGATAGCGGAAGCATTCTTCTGATCAAAACGATACGAAGTCATTGGAATATTCCCGTACTCTTTTTCCTTAATCACATAATCCTTAATGCCCAATTTCTCAAGATAATCTCTGATGGCTATTTCATATTCCTGCGGGTCAAGCAGTGTTTCCGAAAACAGGGTATATTCAATCAAAGCATGGTGTGCATCGGTTGGCAAAACATACATAAACCGGGTATTGCCTTGCTGCGGAATATTAAAATCCATAAACGTGGCGGTATCGGCCAAAAAAGCAGGATGTGTGGTATAAATAAACCACCCGATAAAATGTTGTTTTAGATATGGATACTTTTTTTGTGTGTTTAGTATTTGTGCATCAAAAATTGAATTGATCACCTTTTTGGCTTTAAAGGTGGATTGTGTCGTTCGTACTTCGGCTCCTTCCGCTGTCTCTTCCATTGCAATGACATTTTCTACTATACAGTGGAAGCCCGGGTGTTGGTTGATTTCACTCCAAAGATACTTGTAAAAGGCACTACTGCGAAGCATTTTGTATTGATAATCCTGCAGTGAAATGGTATCAGAAAACATGGGGCTGCCAAAATAGATGTTTAGCCATGTTTTGGTAAGTAAATGATCCCATTCGCCGGTACCTTTCTCCCAATAACACCACGTCCGGTCATCAGAAGTTTTGGATTCTTTGTCAATTAAGAGGATCGATTTATTGCTGAAGAATTTGTCTTTAGACATACGATAGGCCGTTAACAGGCCTGAAGCTCCTGTTCCGCATATAATAAAATCATAAGACGACTTTGCCAATGGGGGCGTCATGCAATCAATTTTAGATTAAACTCCAAAACCATATAAAGGTTGTGAACGTGGACTGCCTTATTGTTGGTTTTAACGGGAATCGCGATTTGAATACACCGGCAAACTTAAAGGAAAATTAATGGCATTTTGCCTGATGGGGCGGAAAAATTGTTCTGCGCTTATTTGGCGGCTTTTGAAGGTGCCTTTGTCCTGAAAGCGGCTGTTTTTCGGTATGCGCTGGATTGATTTTTATTCCATCGGGTATGTTTTTACGGAAGGTGAATTGTCTTTTGGCTTCCTGTACTACTTCGTACTCCAGGGTGTTGTCGACGACTTCGAGGACTGACATGAACTGCAGGGTGGCGGGTGCATGAATGTCGCTTTCGCGCCATACGCGGACGATGATCATGGTCCAGGGTGCGGGTGCGGCATTGGACATGGGCAGGGTGTGGATGCTGTATTGCTCTTTGTCTGACCGGTGGCAGGTGATGGATAAAGCCGGCTCGTATTGGGCGGTGTGGGCGTCAAAATCGAGGTGGAGGTAGCCGATGGAGACTGTTTTTTTATCGCCGCTTCTGGCTTTTTCCCAGAGGATGCTGCGGTTTAGTTTGAAGGCATTGGGGGCAGCAGCATGCTGTATCAGGGTTTCTTTGTAGTGTTTTGTTTTTTTGGAAAATATATTCAATCGGCGGAATGCCATTTGCGACTCCGGGTTTTTGAGTCCGTTGTTGAGTTGTTTAAAACCTTTGGGTTGGGTGTCATCAGCGCGCAGGGTGCTGATCATTGCAGACACGACTTCGGGTGGATAGTTGTATTTGGTAAAACCTTTGGTGAGGGGCATCAGTGCATGGCGGAACAGCTGTCCGGCGCGGGATGCCACTGCAAATTCGGACTGGTTTTTACGGGTTTCTTCGTATTGGGGGGCGGTGCGCATTTTGTGGAGGTCGACTGCTCCTATTGAGCGGAGGACCCTTTTACCGTGTAAGTCGTAACCGACTTTATCGCCCAGTTTACCTACAAATTTTATAATGCTTTTATTCTTAGCCATAACCTATTTAGTTTTTACATATTCGAATAACGAAGGGGGGGATAAAATGCGTGTGTTTTTAAGGAATTTTAACATTTTTGGAGAGAGAGGTAATGGGTGTTTTAATTTTATTTTAAGGACTTTTGGTTTGTGCATTTTTCTGATTATAGAATGTTTAGGGTTAAACATTTGAGCTTTTGTTAGTCTTTCGCCTCGAGCCGCTTTTACCTGCCCGCCCTTTTCAGGTGCCTTCGCTTGATGCATTGTCATGCATCACCTTACAGGATCGCTCAGTTACACTTTTTTTCTACAGCAAAAAAAAGTGTGCAAAAAATGCCGCCGCTGTTTTGTCTTCTTAACGCTTACAAGCCACTTCCCGACGGAAACAAAAAAAACTCGCCTTTTGCTTCCGTTCTTTTATAATTTACGTGCTATTTTAGATTTTCATTTTGCGATTTTCAAAAATGCTGCCATGCCGATCAAAGTTTTGATCGGTTTCTTCATTAATGATTGAAATCTTTCAATCATTTTTTGCTAATGCAAAACCACTCAGTCATCTCCAGAGACTTTTAAGCTAAAGACAAAAAGGCGGACGATATACCTTCATTTAAATAATTATTTTCAACCTAATATTATTAAATCTTGAAGCAATCATTTTGTCATGATTTTTGCAATTTTGGGCAAAAATCATGACAAAATGGAGTTCAAATTGTCTAAAAACCCAGGGTTGAAACCCTGGGCTATAAATATTATACCCCTTCAGGGTATTTATTTCCATACCTAAGAAATTGTTTGCTTTATTTATATAAAATTCCAGTACATTGAATATTACAAATAAAAAAGCTACATCGGATTGGTGCATTTAAGTTGGAATATTCGTAAATTGGAGTGGGATTATTCATGAGGTGTCCATATGGTATCTATGGATTATCCAGGGCTTATCCATAAGGATGGGTCGGCACAACGTCGGGACAACCTCGGGACAACCCAATCAGTTGTCAGTTTTCAGTTGTCAGTTGTCAGTTTTCAGTGGGCGGATAAAATGAGCGGTGGGATGTTGTTTTAAATTGAAATTTGGTCAAAATTTCGGTAATATAATGATAGGGTAAGATACGATTTTCTTTCAAAAAGGGCGTAAATCTGATTACAAAATTTAAATAGATTACATCGCCGTTCAAAACTGTCAAACCGGAGCCTGAATACGGAATAAGTTGCCAACTTGATTTTTTAGGGAGGTATAATATTTATTTGACACAGGACATGATGTATTTTTGAAAAAAGCGTGGCTGAGCTGCCCTGATATCTGATGGAAAATATATATTTTTCTACCGTATGTACGTGAAGTCGGGGTTGTGATGCCCTTTTATAATAACGGGAGGCTGTGAAAAGATGTACAGGGGAATTACAAACACTTAAAAAATGGTGGATTATGGAGAAAAAGAACAGAAATACTATACTGTCTCCCAAAGTAGGAAAAGCGACACAGGATTACATTTCACTATTCAAACCCAACTATTGGCAGGTTGAAGGTCAGGATAGAGGTAAATACTCAGATAGAGGTGTACAAAATGTCATGTAAGTGGCTGTTATTAAGTCCGGGATGGATGAAAACACTAGTGTTCATATGCCCCGCCACAGTTTTGCTACTCACCTGATAATGAATGGAATAGATATAAGGACCATACAGACTTATTTGGGACATGATAGCATAAAAACCACAGAGATTTATACACACATCACCGATAATATGAAATCACAAATAAAAAGTCCTATTGATGACCTGGATATCTAACAGGACGGTGTATATTTGAGTATACTTACGAAGGTTTATGGCGTAAGTACAAACGTTGTGTGCCATAAAATGAACGACAAATGGTGGTCGAGTTATTTGTAAAACAAGTATGTAATGGAAAAAAAATTAAAACTCGAAAAATTACTCTATCAAAAGAGTTACCTCTACTTTATAGTTTTCTTTTTATTTATGCTTTGGGGCTTTTGGTTTACCTATTTCACTAAAATATTGGACCAAGAAAATTACCGAATGCACCTCCATGGAACCGCTTTAATTTTATGGTGCCTTATGCTAATTGTTCAGCCATACTTGATCCGAACAAAAAAAGTTAAAACCCATAAAAAGATCGGAAAATTCTCCTACCTCCTTGTGCCATTTCTCCTGTTTTCAACAATTGATCTTCTTAAATATAGGTTACATGGTAAAGTAGAATTGAGCAATTCAGATAATTTTTTTATAGCTCTTGTACTCAATGCCTTAGTGACATTTTTTATTTTATATGGCTTGGCTATTTACCATAAAAGAAAAGGAACAATTCATGCCAGATATATGCTTTGCACGGCTTTCCCTATGTTTACGCCAATTACCGACCGCATAATTAGTATTAATTTTCCATCTTTGTTAAGCTACGTTCCGACTATAGATGGCAACCCCATAGCACCAATAATTGGCTTTGCATTGGCAGATATTTTACTTATAAGTTTATGTATCTGGGACTGGCGATCTCATAAGCGTTGGAACGTTTTTCCTTTTGCCTTGCTACTTTTGATTGGCTATCATCTTTCAGTATTAAACTTTTATAAATATCCATTTTGGGTTAAATTCTGTGAATGGTTCTCAGCTTTTTGAGTTAAATTGTTTGAAAATATTATATTAACTATTTAGCCAAGAATCTAAGTATAAAACCATGGAAGTATAGCGACAATTGGACAAGCTAATTAAGCAAAATGACACATAAAACGACATGCAAAATTAGCTACAAGTAAAAATTTACGGCACACAACAAGTGGCTTGGCAATATGGCGGCTGACGAATGCTGTGTTTCAACTTTTGTTTTTAAATTTGGCTTTCAGTCCCAGCTTGACGGAACGCAACCAGGCATTTGTATTGTATTTGAACTGAACAATAAAGCCAAACTTCGGGCAGCCGGGCTGACGAATAAATCCGCCGCCACATCGCCAAGCCCCGTCGTTATGGCTCATGAACTTAAGATAGACGGTTAAATTAATTGAACAAAACATCCACTGGGAAAAAACGTATATCTATCAGAACTTCCAATTGGGATTTTTATCTTTGTGGTTGGAGACCAGAGATATAAGGTTTTTAAGGAGTAAAATGGAGTTAGAAAGATATCAGACATCAATAAGTAGAGATCACAAAGTTTATAGTTTTGTGTCTGTAGGAGATAATGGCAAATTTATTAAAAAGGTCATATTCTCTGAAACAAATCAAGATGGTCTTTACAACTTGAGTCTTGGAGATTACGACGTTAAAAACTAAGGAAATCGACTATTATTCAATCTCGGATAATGGAGACAGGGATAAAATTTTAGCAACTGTTGTAGCTTGCTTATTCTCATTCTTTAAATACAACCCTAAAGCTTGGGTCTATGCATATGGTAGTACAGCTGCCCGAACAAGACTTTATAGAATTGGAATTTCAAACCATTTGGAAGAAACATCCGAAGATTTTGAGATTTTCGGGGAACTTGAACACGGATGGGAACGTTTTATGAAAAATACAAATTATCGAGCATTCATAATAAAATTAAAAGATGAAGACAATTGATATTCAACAACTAAACACAAAAAGAAATCCAATTATGGTATATGATGATAGTTTAGATTTGAGTGAGCAAAATAAGCCATGTCAAGAAAAAATAGAACAAGCCAATAATATGCTAAAAAACAATAATGTGTTTGAAGCAGTGAAAGAAATTAAAGAAAAAGAAAAAATCACGAAGCCATAACACAGTATTGAACGACATTTTGCTATCGCAAAAACGTCGTCAATACCAAACGTTACCTGCAATGGCCAGGGACACTGCTAACCTGACACTGACTGCAATAATTTAACTTTAAAAAAAATGAATTTCAATACACATCCGACACTATTTCAACTTTATTGGTTGACAATTTTATTAACCTTTTTTACTTCTTGCAATGGTCAAGTGAAAACAACTACAAAAGAGGAAATTCCAGTTGCCAGTGTGACAATAATTCAGCCTAAAGCAAGCCAATCAATCATCCAAGACCATAATGACAATATCTGGTTTTGTGATTCAATTGGTGTAACAGTTTTTAATCCTGCAACAAATAAATTCAACCACTACATAGAAAAAGATGGGTTGAGCAACAATAGAGTTCTATCAATTTTAGAAGATAATAAGGGGAAAATATGGTTGGCTACTGCTGATGGCATTACTACTTATGAGCATGGAAAATTTTCTGTTATCACAATTCCAACAATTACCGGAAATTTAAATTACACCAAAACAAGTAGCAACGCATTTGCTAACATTGCAAATTATATCAACTGCATTTTACAAGATAGCAAGGGAAATTTTTGGTTTGGCAATCAAAAAGGTATTTACAAATTTGATGGCACTAATTATTCTCATTTCACCGAGAATGATGGCGTGCAAAACAATACTGGTTATGCAATTTCAGACGGGCAAATTTTTGGACCTGAATCAATCATTGAAGATAAATCGGGGAAAATTTGGTTTGGAGGCAGAGGAACAGACGGCTTGTTCTGTTATGACGGAAAAAAATTAAATCATTATAATGTTGATAGCACTGAATGGGTTCGACCATTGATGCAAACCAGCAATGGCGATGTTTGGTTTAACACCAGACACAAACCACTGTTGTATATTTACGATGGCAAAACCTTCAAGCCATTTTCATCAATTGAATTAAAAGATTGGGTATTTACAATTGTAGAAGACAACAACAAAAATCTGTGGTTTAACAACGGCAAAAAGGATGGTGTTACTTTTTATGCCGGCAAAACATTTGTCAATTACACAACTGAAATTGGAGTATTACCCAATGCATCAAACTTTTTTTGTACAGGAATTTTAAAAGACAAAGAAGGAAATATTTGGTTCAAAAGTTTAAGCACAGAATTGTGTAAATTTGACGGGAAAACATTTAAATTTTATCGAGAATAGAAATGAACAAAGCCACATGCAGGTAACACGGGTTTGGCAAAAGTGGCGGTTCAGTACTCCGCAGACACATTTGTGGTTAATCAAAGTTTGGTTCTCCGCATCAATATTTGTTGTGAAAATAGCCACCTCCGCCAAGCCCAAAACGTTAGCAGCCAGCAAAAATGAAAATAGCAAAGAGAAATCAAAGAAAACTTAAGGAGTTCTCAATTCCAAAAAAAATTGCGGTTGAAATTTCTTTAACTGACAATTAATATTGATGAAGAAGAAAAAAGTAGAAAAAAACTAATGCTGTTAATTTATGGAATAACTAAAAAGTATAATGTAGATAGTCAAAAAGTTATTGTTGCAGGATTTAGCCAAGGAGCAAATATGGCTCAATCTTTAGGCTTGGGTGAACCAAATTTAGTTTCATTGGAATTCCTAACACTGAATTTGGATTAAATCACTTGTAGATCATAAGACAAAATGATCTACTTTATTACCTATCACACCAACTGAATCTTGGCGACCTTGGGATGAACGATGGCTTTATCATGTTCAAAGTCGAGTTTGGTGCACCACTTTTGCATCGTCGCAGCACCTATAATTGCTTCTTCGCTCAATCCAGGGATGACAACCGATATAGTATTACAATATCCTGAATTACAGAACAATAAATTTTTTATTTTTAAATCTCAATATATACCCCCAATAATTTTTATCCTGTTTTATACCTGTATAGTCTAACTTACAGTTGTTTGATCAATATCTAATCAATTTGACATAAAAATTATTGTTTACCTACTGTCGTGCCTATTATACTCACAGCACCAGGGACTTCACCCATTACTGGAGCAGCAATATCAAAGGTAGGAGTTGCTGTAGATTTTACATCTACATCCTTGAGCGTCAATGTTTTATTATTTGCAATGACTATTCCTGTTGATGGCACTACAATTTCAGGTCTTTCCATATCAGATAGCCCTAGGATGGTTACATTTTTAGTGATCGTAAGTGGCGTCGTCAACGTCGTACCTGTTACCGTTGGTTGATTGTACGTAATAGTTGCTCCATCAGTGGCGCATGAGAGGACAGAGCGGAGGGAGTTAAGTCCTGTGTTATTGCTATTCATCACCATAAGGCCTTGGACGAAAACAGTTGTAGTAGCAGTTGAAGAGCAACCATTAGGGGCTGTTGCCGTTACAGTGTAGGAAGATGTAGTCACAGGTGATGCCCAAACAGTCGCTAAATCTTCATTCATCATATATGATGTTGTTGCCGTATTATTAGAATATAGACCTGCAATTGGTGACCAAATCTTAGTAGAATTGGCAGTAAATCCAAAAATAACATTATTACGGCTTGCATATGTATACAAGGCAGTTGTCACTGCATCAATACTTGAAGCAGTTAAATTATCTCCTCTGTAAAAAGCTGTCATCACAGTAGATGTTGCACTATAAACGGCAGTCGTAAAGGGTGCTGTTGATACACCTCCATCATTATTTGTATAAACGACTTCTACCAATATTCCATCCATTCCGTTCCATGTGAAATTTGTAGTAAATGGAATTATATTCCAACCTACAGATGGCGGACCAAAATCGGATGCTGTTCGCACTTCTGTCCAACCTGTATTGGTGAAGGTTGAACTTAAACTTGAAGCTGCTGAATGTTGTATTCTAACTCTAAAGTTTTGCAATATTCTGGTATTGGTTACCGAAGGTAAGTTAAATGAGACGGCATTGATCTGTGCATTAGTGTACAATCCATGAGCATATAGATCTGCCACAGTAAACAACATTTGTTGTTTAGATCCACCATAATAAGTTTGAAATGGATTTGGGCCAAGTGCTGAAGTACTAACATTCCCAGTTGTTACTGATGTACCAGTACCAATCTGCCCCACTGAAACATTGCCTCCACTTGATGCCAATTCTTGTATTAATCCAGGGCAATTATTTGGAATTGAGCCCGGCGTGATAGCAATAGCAGAAAGACCTTTTTTAACAATTACAAAGGTGGATGTCGTTAATGTACATCCAAATGCACTAGTGACAGTGACATTATAAGTTCCTGCCATATTGGTTGTCGCAGTTAAAATGCTAGGATTTTGAGATGTTGATGTAAAGCCATTAGGTCCTGTCCAAGAAAATGAAGCTGCATTTGATGACATATTCAAATTGATTGTACTTCCTTCACAAATTGGTGAGTTTGATGAAGCTAATGCTGTTGGAAGAGGATTAACTGTTAATGTCTTATTATCGCTTTCAATAGGCGCCCCACATGTCGAAGTGATAGCAACATCATATGTACCAGCATCAGCTGCGCTGACGTTTGAGATTGTTAAAGTAGCAGTGGTAGCTCCTGAGATATTCCCACCATTAGTAAGATTAGCACCATTTTTGCGCCATTGATACATTAATCCTAGTCCTGTAGCTACAACTGTGAAATTCGCTGTTTGACCTGCACATTTTGTTACATTTGCAGGTTGGGTAGTGATAGCTGCACTTGTAAATATTGTCACAGTAACGCTTGCAGAACTCGTACATGATGCTACGTTTGTTGCAGTAACAGTATAAGTTTGTGTCGATATAGGGCTAGCGTACACTGAAGTTGCCGCTCCCCCAGTATAAGCATTCATCAATCCACTATCAGTGTACAATCCTGAGGTAGGTGACCATGTTAAAGGGTTTACTAGAGCATGTGTAAATTTAATATTTAATCTACTGGTGCTTAAGATACCAACACTAGGAGTGTTGTACCCATAAATCGAAGCATTGCCCGGAGTTGTAGAAAATTGTGTTCGAGCATTATTTAATGAATTTATTCCATCGTGTCTAACATCTACACAAATATTTGATACTCCATCCCAAGAAAATGGCGTCACAAAAGTAATTGTTTGCCAACCTGGTGCAGCATGAGTATATGTAGAAGGACCATAAACTGTCGTATATCCTGAGTTAGAAAGAAAGCTTGTAGATGTAAAGTTAACAGTGTTACCCACATGACCTATTTTTACTGTATAATTTGCATTTGTTGTCGCATCTCCATTAGTACTAATATTATATGCAAGAGAGGTAAGGTTTCCAGCTACAAAACCTGCAGCTGTCAATTCTAATGCTGTATAAATTGTTTGTGCAACATGATTAATTCTCCCATTACAGAAAGCAGTTTGGTTAGCTACAGCACTTAGAAAAGTTGTACCAGTACCAATTATTCCTGGCTGTCCTCCCCCAGATGCGGTTAACAACTGAATGCCACCTGCGCATATTGATGAGCTCGGCGGAGAAATAGTAACAGTGCTAGGTAAATCATAAACTGCAATAGTGGCAATCGCTGTATTAGTACAAGCATTAGCGTCTGTACCTGTAACTGTATAAGAAATACTAGTGGTTGTGGTTGCAGTAACGCTTGCCCCTGTTATAGCTGATAATCCTGTCCCTGGTGACCATGCATAAGTGCTTGCTCCGCTAGCTGTCAATACAACCGGAGATGTATTGCCAGTACAAAAATTTGTGACGGCTGGAGATACACTTATCGTTGGGAGAGCATTAACAATAACAGTCACTTCATTAGTGTAATTGCTGCTAGAACTAAAACTACATGTTACTTTTAATCTGTAATAAAATGTTCCTGCAACTAGTGGGCCAGTAGTATAGCTGGTTGTATTTGCTCCGGATCCACCCGTTACATTGCCAAAACCAATACCACCACCAGTCGTTGAAACTTCCCATTGGTAACTAATACCTGTCCCAATAGAAGAACCCACTGCAGACATAGAGTGAGTTGAAGAAGCACATTTTGAGATTGTTGCTGGTGTGATAGTTCCTCCAACTGGCGTCGTACAAGCTGGTCCTGTACCTTCAAGTTCCCATGCGCCTATGTCTGGAGCAGTACCTGTACCAGTATATCCTCCGTTCCCTTGGCGTACTGTTTCATTAAAGTCAACTGTATAAGTGGCTATGTTTGCTCCACCGCTCTCAAGAGCTGATGGTATTCCAATATCGTATTTTAAAAAATCACTACTAGAACCAGTTAAAGATTGAAAATTAACGTTTTCAGACACAGATGTTGCATCTCTTGGTGCTATAGTCCCAGCAGTAAATACTCCAGCTTTGTATGAAGCAATATCTTGCGCAGACCCTGTCCCATCACTATAAATCAAATTACTACTACCTGGAGTTCCAGCATAAAATAGATTGTTATTTGATGTGGCCGCATAGTTAGCAAGTGAACCCGCAGCACCAGAACTTCTTCTATAAGCCACAGCAAGACCCGTTCCATTAGGCGTCGATGCATTCACAATAATATTGTTGCGCAGATTGAGAGCAGATGTAGATGCCGTTGTACTTGTTGTATGGAAAATGCCCGATGAACCAAAGTTTGTTCCACCAGAACCACTGATATAAATGGAATTGTAATAAATGTTGTGTGTAGTAGATGATGTAGTTGAAGTTATATTAATCCCCCTAATTGCATCAGAATTGGTAGATGCAGATGCTGTCAAGTTACCTATCAAGTTATTGTAGATATTGGTAGTAGTTCCACCATTAATACGAATTCCACTTACAACCCCTGTTGCGCCCGTGCAATTAGATGTTAGATTGTAAATTTTATTTTTTAATACGCTAATAGAATGTCCACCTAAAATAACAATTCCACTTATTGATGGATTTGCAGTACTTGTAGGTGCGCCAGCTGAGATACCTGAAATTATATTACCATTAATAGTTACGCCTATACCTAAACTTATAGAAATTGCACTTAAAGAAGGGCTTCCAGTTATAATCCCTGAGTAACTAAGGGAAGAAAAAGTGTTACCACTCACTGAATGTCCACCTGGACCCACCACATTTATACCAGTCATTGACGTTGGAGATGTCGTTGCTGAAGTAAGTGAAATAGAATTTCCTGTCGCTACAGTAGTAGTGGTATTTGAATTTGAAGTTATACCTGTAACCGTTGGTGCTGAACAAGAAATATTAATAGTATTTCCTTTAGCATTAACTAAGCCAGACCAACCAGAACTTATTCCAACTACAGTCCCTGTATTGGTTCCTGTTACGTTAATAGTGTTGTTATTAATATTTTTTGTGTTAGTCGAAGTACCACCTAATTTCTGAATAATAGTTGCACTTGATGTTCCCGCAAGCCCTGTGAATGTTACATTGTTACTTGACAAAGTATCAGCAAGGTCAAGGGCCGATATATTTGTTTGAGTAAAGAAACCAACTGCACCTGAAGCTGCTACTCTGTCTATATTAACCATGTTGCTCTTAACATTCACTAAAGCCGTAATTGTTACACTACCTTGAGATACGCAGTTTAATGCACCATTGCTTCTAATACTAGAACCAGTAGTGTTCATTGTGTTGCCTACTACATTTGCAGTTCCGTGGCCAGTGCTGCCCAAATCTACATAAGAGATTGCTCCTCCTCCATAAGTCCCTGATCCGGTTACAGCTTGGTTAAATGTAATTGTGTTACCGTTACCAACACTACCAATATTAAGTGTAGTGGCAGCACTAGTTGCGAGAATTCCATTTAATGGAGTTGCGATTCCAGAGGCTACAGACGTTGTTTGGTTGACTGTAATTGTATTATTTAGTGTATTAATCGTAGTTGCACCACCATTAACATTTATACAGTTTATAGTACCAGTTATTGTACCTGTACCTGAGCTAGTTTGATTGATATTTATGGTGTTGTTATTGCAAGTATTAGTTAAAGCAGTATAATTTGAATTAATACCAGATGTAGTGGCACTGTTAGTGCCGGTACTTAAAGTTTGATTAATTGTTATGTTATTATTATTAGCTATGTTAGTTGATGTGGAAAGACCATGTCCGAGATCTACCCCAATTACTATTGTTGTGCCTGTATTTGTAAGATTAACAGTGTTATTACTTATCGTTGACGTAAAAGTAACACCGGTAGGTCCAGTACCACTGATAAGTGCAATCCCAAGGAGACCTGTAGATCCGCTATATGCTGCATTATTAGATGATACTGAATTGTACCGAATAGAATTGCCTGCTCCATTTCTGAGGTAAATCCCACCATGCGAAGAAGTTTGAGACCTATTCCAAGGACCAGATGAAGCAGATGCATTACCAAAAGTAATCATATTTCCACTTGCAGGAGATGATCCACCGATGTCGTTACCTGTCTCAAAAACAGTTGCTGTTATGGGAGGACAGATAAATAGGATACCTTGTGCTACATTAGATATGGTATTGCTATAAATTTTATTATTAGAATTTGTTCCAGCTGTGGAAGTTGCATCCTGGCTAGTATTTGTAATTGAAGAAGAAGAAGTGGAAAAAATTCCTACACTATTTACATAAGTTGAATTAAGTGAAATAATGTTGTTTTGAATAGTGTTGTTTTGTGATCCTTCTGTTGCAGAACTATGTACAAGTAAGACTCCAAATTCAGTCATTGTGTTAGTAGCAACTGCTGTCACAGTATTTCCAGAATTTTCTTGCATATTAAAATTCTGAATTGTTACAAAATCACTTCCTTGGATTTTAAAAATAGCATCAAAGGTTGAGGCCGATGTTTGAGGAGAAAAAGCCGTAATAGTCGTCGCAGCTGTACCTGTGACAACAACATTGTTTGTAGCTGTTGTTGTTGCTGTAAAGTTAATCACATACCCACCTACAGGAGAGGTCTCAGTACCCGCAGCAGCTGTTAGTGTAACGGGCCCACTTATTGCCGTAATACCACTAAGTGCTGACACTGCACTAGCAAGGGATGTATAGGAAGCGGCTAAGTTAGGAGTCGTATTAGTTGGGTTATCTACGGTTACCGCTACCTGACCAAATCCAAGTTGCATGTATGCTAGCAATGTGATTATAGCACAAAATCTAACTACGCTATTAGGAGCAAATAGAAATGTGAAAAATCTCATGATTTAAAATGTGTAAGGTTGGGGAATGAAAACATAACAATGTCACCCATAACAAAATGAGTATTTTTGACTTAGAGAGAATATCGGAGTGCAAGAATACAAATAAAGGTTAGAAATTTGTCACATTTTTGTCATTAAAAATTTAAAATTTAGACAATAATTGAAATTAATATTATATGTCATTTGTATTGAATAGGTATTAAATTTATTACATATAAAAAGATTTATACATATATAAGTTGCAATTATTGCAAAAACTGGTTAAGACGATATATTATTGATATAATAAGACAAATCGGTCAGAAAAGTATTAAATTATTATATATTATTCAATATATTATTTTGAATAAATGTACATTATTTTTTTAATTATGCAGTTAATACCGTAAATATTGATACGGCCCCATAATTGACTGGACTAAGATTATTAATTTAAATTGTAATTTTAGGACATGAAACGTAAAACACCAGAAGAGAAGGAGAAGCTCATTAAAGCGATCGAAAAGTTAGGGGTAATAGAAGGATGCCGTCAATTCGGCATTTCACCGGCTACATATTACGACTGGTATCGAAGGTATGAGAGTGGTGGACTAAACGGTCTTGGTAGCTACAAACGTCAAGATGACGCTGACTACAAACGAATGGCAAAAGAGAATGCTCAGCTAAGACAGCTTCTTGTTGAGAAAGATCTGAAAATTCAAATGCAGGCTGAATTGATAAAAAAAAGGAACTTGGAATGGAAGCAATGAAAAAGATTTGTTTGGATTAGCTAGTTCTGTACCCGCCAACTGGAATGTGGTATCTGTGCGAGGCCCTTATCAATTAGGTGAAAATAGTTATCGTTGGTATGATGTAAAAATGGAAAATGAAAAAATTGTCATAAGTATTACACAAGAAGAGGAAAGTAGAAAAAAGTTAATGGATTTAATTTCTGAAATAAGTAAAAAGCACAATGTAGATACTGCTAAAATTATTGTTGCAGGATTCAGTCAGGGAGCAAACATGGCTCAATCTTTAGGCTTGGGTGAACCAAATTTAGTTACTGGGTTTGGGGTTTTTAGTGGAAGATTTGTTGAAGAGTTTATTCCGTATATCGGCAATTCTACATTACTAAAAAGCAGCAAAGCATTCATATCTCACGGAAGTGGAGATAATATGTTGCCTAAAACTTATGCAGTTGAAAATATAGCAAAATTGAAAGATTTGGGAATTCATATAACCTATTGTGAAGACACTGATGGTCACTCCATTTCTACAAAACAATGGAAGGAATTTTCTAAGTGGCTTCAAAGTTTTAATTAAGATGATGAAAAGAAATTTAGACAATTCAAATTGTAAAGTTAATGAAGCCTTTAGAAAAATTTGCCACTTCCGGCTTTGGCAGTAAGGCTTTCATCAACTTTCCTTTGTGTTATGTAGGATGAAAAGCAGAAACAAAGAAGAATGAACAATGTAAAGCTGACAAGACGTGAGAAGGTCGAAATTAGTCAGAGAATTAAAAATTTGTTACTAAATAGAAAATACAAAATATGAGGCATTGGTCTTTCTATTTGTGGATTAGCTTTTATGCTTATTTTTGGAAATGTGTGGTTGAACGGTAAACATGAAATTCTGCAAACAGAACTTATAACAATTGAAGGTGAATTGACTAATAAATTAGAACTAAAATTTCAAAAAACAATAGGGAATTCGATGACAATCCGATTAAATAAATATCCTAATGTAAATTTTAGGATTGGAAGATTTAGTGTGTCTGGTTTAAAAACTAATTTATTTATCCAAAACATAGATATAGGAGATAGAATCCAAATTGATATAATGCAAAAAGATTTTGAAAGTATAAACAAAATACCACCTTGGGGTAAAAGTATTAATATCTATGGAGTAAGAGATAGTCAAATTGAATATTTAAATGTAAGTGCATACAACAGGGAATTAAAAAGAGACAGAAATTCTGTTTCTATGTACATTATGACAGGAATAAGTTTCTTTATATTCAATATAGGATTAAAATTATGGCTATAGGGTCTCTCGAGCCAATCTCGGCTTTAAAACTACGAAAAGACAAAACTAAATATTGAATCACAAGAGAAAAGAGCCACAAATCTTGACAAAAATACCAAATATTGGTATCTTTGCAATAAAAAAGTAAAATGTCAAAGAACACATCAGTCACTTTAGGGGCACATTTTGAGCAAATCATCGAAAAAAGCATAGAATCTGGTAGGTATTCTTCTGCAAGTGAAGTCATTAGAGAAGGATTAAGGCTTGTCGATGAAAGGGAACAGAAAATTAAGATTCTAAGGGATGCAATCGAAGCGGGAGAAAAAAGTGGTTATGTGAAAAATTTTGACCCAGTAAAACACTTAGAAAAACTTAATCAAAGTTACAAAAAATGAAGCTTAAGTTTGAAATAAGCGAATTAGCATTAGAAGATTTAGATAATATATGGGAATATACGGTTGAACAGTGGTCTAATGAACAAGCGAACAAATATTACAATGAGATATTTTCGGAAATAGATAAAATTTGTGAAAACTCAGATACCGGTAAACCTATCGACGAAATAAAAAAAGGACACAGAAGAACTAATGTGAAATCTCATATGATAATATACAAAGTAAAAGGATCAACCAATTACACAGATAGAATATTACATCAAAAAATGGATATCGATAAACATTTGAATGAATAAATCACCCTACATAACAATGCACTGGACGAACAGAGTTGCTATCGCTGCGTCCGTCGCCAGTGCTCCACGATGGGTGCAAGGCATTAGCTACAGTGATGTGGTCAAATAAAACGTGGACATGTTGAATTCAAAGAAAGTTTCTCCAAGCTGACAACATAGATTTATCATTAGATGCCCAGTCATGCTTTTTTTCATTAACTTCACTGCAAATTTTTTGTGTATGAAACAACTCAGCGTCTTACTTTTATTTCTTTCCTTTCAGCTTCAGGCTCAATTTTTTTCGACTACAGAACCGTTTGCACATACCTTTTCAATTGTTGGGCGCGATGAAAAAACGGGTGAAATGGCCGTGGCCGTGCAAAGTCATTGGTTTAGTGTAGGCACTTCCGTTTCGTGGGGAGAGGCTGGTGTAGGTGTGGTGGCCACTCAATCGTTTATCAACAAGTCATTTGGATTGCGCGGACTCGCATTACTAAAAGAAGGAAAAACGCCTCAGCAAGCATTGGATGCATTGCTTCAAAATGATTCCGGAAAAGAAGTACGACAGGTTGCTATTTTAGATTCGAAGGGAAGGGTTTCCACACATACTGGCAAAAATTGCATCGATGATGCAGGTCACCTCAATGGTGAGAATTTTTCAGTGCAGGCAAATATGATGCTTAACAAAAATATTGTGCCTGCGATGGAGAAAGCATGGAAGGAAAACAGTAACCAGTTACTTGCCGAGCGAATGATTTCTGTATTGAAAGCGGCACAGCACGCAGGTGGCGATATTCGCGGCAAACAATCCGCGGCCTTGCTTGTGGTAAAAGCAGTCGCCACTAACGAACCGTGGAACGATCGGACCATTGATATACGCGTGGATGATGCCGAACAACCCATTGCAGAGCTGGAAAGAATATTAAAAACCTATCGCGCTTATGAACATATGAATCAAGGAGATTTGGAGATTGAAACCGGAAATGTAGAAAAGGCAATGACAGAATATCATGCAGCCATGATGCTGTTTCCTGAAAATCTGGAAATGCAATACTGGACTGCAATCACATTAGCCTCGAATAAAAAAGTTAAAGAAGCCTCGGCTATGCTTCAAAAAGTCTACCAAAAAGATCAGAATTGGAGAGAACTCACCAGACGATTGCCGAAAGTTGGTCTTTTGACAGTCTCACCTGAGGATTTGAGGGAACTCACCCGGTAATTACCACGGGTTAGTGATAACGCACATGTACGGTACACCGGATGTTCCAGTCTGACCTTAAGGTGATTAGTGGACTTTGTAACGGTTGACCAGAAAGATTTTGCTAGCCGACAACGACAGCTCACATTAAAACAGAGGACAAAACACTCAGCGCGCAACAAAATGTTTGCGCAATGATGGGGCGTTGTGTAAGTTGAAAGTTTTATCTTCGTCCAATGTTTGTTTACGAACACAGGACACAGCTTCAAAAGCCCTCCACTGCGCAAACACAGACATTATAGCTTTTAAAATAAAAAAGAATGCATAAAACATTAACTATATTAATCCTTTTTAATTGTGCCAATATTTATGGGCAATGCTGGACTGATATGTCTTTAGGGGGAAATTCTACGATAATAATAGATGAGAATGATCATATGTATGCTTGTGGATTAAACTATTACTGGCAATTGGGAATCGGAAGTACATATTTCAATACAGATACGTTTGTAGAAGTTCTTCCAAAATCGCATTGGAAAAAAATCAGTTGTGGCAATTCGCATTCACTTGCTATTCGAAATGATGGAACTTTATGGGCATGGGGTAATAATGAGTATGGCCAATTAGGAAATGGAACTAAGCAAAATCAAGCAACTCCTATACAAATTGGCTTAGATAATGACTGGGCTGAAGTAAATACAGGATATCATTTTAGTATAGGAATGAAGAAAGATGGAACTTTATGGGCATGGGGTAGAAATTTATTCGGTCAATTGGGTGTTGGCGATAAAATCAATCGTCTTATTCCCACAAAAATATCAAATACTATTTGGAAAAAATTTACAACCGGGAATGTACATAATTTAGCTATTAAAGATGATGGTACTTTATGGGCCTGGGGCAATAGCTTTAACGGACAACTGGGAGATGGCTCAACCAGTGAGGGTATTGTAGCACCAAAAATGATTTCACCAAATCGCGATTGGGTATCCATATCTTCTGAAGGACTTCATACATTAGCAATAAAGGATAATGGCACTTTATGGGCCTGGGGCAATAATATCGGCGGTAACTTAGGTATAGATTCTATCATTACAAATATAAAATCACCAATTCAAGTCGGAAATGATCATACCTGGCATTTTATTAATACATCAGAATTAAATTCTGCCGCCATTAAAAAAGATGGGACTCTTTGGATGTGGGGGTCAAATGAGTATGGACAATTGGGTTTTGAAGATACATTGTCTCAATTTACACCACTTAAATTTAATAATGATGATGATTGGTATTCCATAAGCTTGGGGTTGTTTCATATTGGGGCAATAAAAAAAGATAATACATTTTATACCTGGGGAAGAAATAATATCGGACAGCTTGGAATTGGCAACGAGATAGATCGTTATATGCCATCCAAAATTCAATGTGTTCCCGTCATTAGTTCTGATAAAGAGGAAACACTTCATACAGCATCTTATATTTTTCCAAATCCAGCAATTCAACAAATCAATTACATTAGCAAAAAGGACCAAATTCTTTATATTTTTAATCAGTCCGGAGTTGAAGCAGGGAAATTTATTGTCAATCAAGGAAACAATCTTTTGGATATATCCTATTTAGAAAATGGAAGTTATTTTATCATAGGTGAAAAAGGTGACAGGAAACAATTTAAAATAATAAAGTAAAATTTATAATCAATAACCGGTGTTTTGACAATATATCGGCTAAATCGCCGATCCGTTGCAAAGCATAGGGATGTTATGGGGCAGTTAAAAAGACGACATAACAGACAAAAGAACCATTTAAAATTGTAAATTTGCCGAACTAACAAGCAAAGACTTCTTGAAAGTAGAACAAAACATATCAAGACTTAAATACCTACTGACATTGTATAAAATGACAGTAGTAGATTTGTTATTGGCTATTAGTGAAGGACTTAAAAAACCATTGACTAAAGACGACATTTTATCTAATGAGATAAACGTCAGTCACTTAAAACGAATAGACAAGGTTTTCAACAAAGGACTTCACTACTATTTAGACCCCAAATCACCAGAAGTTTCAAAAGATGCCAGTATCTTTTTCAGAAAAAACAAATTTGGGACAGAGCTTAATATAGGTGCAAAGAAAATTGTAAACCAATTTGAAGAATTCAAAATATCTATATCGGCTATTTCAAAATTAGCTGAAATAAATATTGACAGGTCTTTGCCAGTCTTTACAGTTCAAGATGACCCTAAAGCTGTAGCGTCAAAACTTAGAAAAGAATTATATCCTGATTTTAACCCGATACCAAAGGAGTTTTTACGAACATTGATTTCAAAATTTGCTGAAAAGAATATTTTGGTTTTCGAGTTTGTAGAAACCTGGAATAAAAAAGAAAAAACAAATATTGACGGCTTTTTTCTTACACCAAATGTAATAGTTCTAAAACGGCAGCAATCTTCTTTCAGGAGAGAAATTTTCACACTGATTCACGAATTAGGTCATTATTTGCTTAACGAAGAAGAAATTGAAGAACTTGATATTTCGAACTTCGCAAACAATAAACTTTCAGCTATTGAAAGATGGTGCAATGACTTTGCATATTATTTCTTAGCAGGGGAATACAATAAAGCATTTGAACAAATCGAAAAAGCGGACGTAAGAAATGACTATCACTTTGAATTGATTGAAAGCATTTCAAAGCACACACATTTAAGTCAAATTGCATTATTTACAAAACTACTATATCAGACAAAAATTTCTCAACGAAACTATAACACAATAAAAGCAGATTTTGACGAGCAATACAGACTGCGTCAAGAAGAAGAAAGGAAACAAAGAGAACTTGACAAATTGCAGGGAATTCAAAAAGGCGGCTCAACACCCAAACCTATTAATTCCCCGTTGCTGATATCAACCATTCAGACAGCATTTTATGAAGGGGTAATAAACGAATACGATGTTTGTAAAAGTCTAAATATTTCACCTGATAAATTAGAAAAGTATTTGCAATGAAAGTAGTAATCGACACCAATTCGCTTTTGTCGTTGGTTCGTTACTACTTGCCATTTGACAAAAAAGGTGTACTTTTTGACTTCTTCAAAAACAAAATAGAAAATGGTGAAATATTAATCATTGACAAAGTTTTTCAAGAATGCACATACAATTCCAGAGGGATTGTGATTAAAACTCTCGATTATCTTAACGATAAAAATTTTTTGAAATCTTCAAAAGTCCCATACAAAACCGACTCTTTAATTGCCCCTTCACCAGGAAAATTTTTAAGACAATTAGAAAATCAATTTGTAAATACAGTTGTAAGGAAACAAAAAAAACTTTCTGATACAGAGTTTGAAAATCAAAAGAATCTGTTTCTGGATGCTGCAGATATGAAGCAAATAATCCTTTGCTTAAATCTGATTAAGGACGGGGAAAATGTCGTTTTGGTAACAGAAGAAACAGAAAGCAATAACGACAACAAACTTTTTAAAAAGATACCAGCAATCTGTAAGGAGTTAGAAATTGAAACAATGACTTTACCCGAGTTAATTGCAAAATATGAAGGTATTGACATAGACTTCCAATAGAAAACCTGCGCACAACAACTAAGTTTTCATGGTGTGAAAACTTAGTTGAACGGCGGCCGATCCGCTTAGGTTCCTTTCCTTAAAGCCCTGACCTGATTCACCCAGCGGGATCGGTCAGTCAGGGTAGCGGAGTTCGGCTTGTAAAGCTAATTTTTAATACTGTGGAATTGGCGTCAGGCGTTATCGTTGTGACCAAGTTTTGATAGTGGATATTCCGTTGATATTGACCCTCCAAATTCGGTTTAAATTGACCAGGGCATTCGGAAGGTGCAAGCGTATTGTGTCACATTTAGTCTGATACGACGGTCCTGTATATACCCAGCAGCGATAAAATGAAAAAAGAAATATAATGGATACTGGATGATTTGGATTTCCAGGAAGGAGGGGTTAGATTTGTAGTTGGGATTGGTGACATTTGGGGGGAATTCAAATGTTATCCTTCATTAACAACAAAAATACAATGAACTACTTAGAACAACCATTACTAAATGTTCTTACTAAAATAGAACTTAATCAAGGTTATTTAAATCATATTGCCCATGATTTGAATCAGTTCAACAAGAAGCTTGTAAGTGAGCTTAAATCTGAAATCAATTTTCTAAAAGGAACAAAATTAGTATTTAGTGATTTAACTGGAGAAACAGAAAATGGTTGGGAAATTAACTTTCCCTCTAATACCCCAGGTTACTTAGTAACATCAGAAAATTATTTAGATAAAAATCTTGAAATTTTCAGCATTGTTAGTCTGAATCTAACCGTACAAAATTACGAAGCCATTGAAAGATATATGAAAGATATATTCATAGAATACTTTAAACATAACGAGCAACTAGCCAAAGAAACAATTGGCAAAATCAACTTGCGTTATGATAGAGACCAAATCAATTGGAGACAAACAATTCAACAACTCAACAAAGGAGTAAATAAAAAAAGTTATTTAGAAATCTTACGAGAATTAAGCCTAGAATTTAAAGAAGGAGAACAGAGAAATCTGTGCAATATAGACCTTAAAGACTGGTTCGAAATGATCTCAATAGTTCGACACAGTATAGTTCATTCAAATTCAATTATTAAAAATGAAGAAGCCAATAAACTATCAACTAGTATGAAGAACGACCTGAACTATTTCTTCAATATTAGCAACAAAGAAAATGGATCAATTCAAATAACATTGGATGTTTCTAAACAAAGACGACTCTTCAAATTTTTTGCAGAATATTGCTTTTTCGTTTTTAAATCACTTAGCAATAGTTTAGGATTGGAGTGGAGAATACTGAAATATATGAATAACGAAGCATAACATTGCACTGGACTTACAGCCTCCCTATAGGTCATCCGTCGCAAGTGCTACAACGTTATTGCCAAGCAAAAATAAAATGACACAAAAGGAAATAAACCAATCAATTGAATCTACGAAAGTCAATCTAACAAAAGGAGAAAGCATTGAGCACTGGGTTAATTTCTTTATCTTGTTAATTCCGTTAGGATTTTTTGGAGAAGTAACAATTTACGAGCCAATTACGAATGGCGAATTTCCTACTACCTTTGGAATAATTATAATCATTGCGTTTTTCCTTTTTCTTCGACATAAATTAGTATGCTCTAAATTAGAAGTTTACAAATCAGAATTAACGGAAGAACAATTTAAACAAGCAAATAAAGCGGCAGCCACACTTAACGAATGGGTAGTTTCGTCAAATAGAAAGGATTATTTTTTAGCAATTAAAGACACGGGTTGGCAATGGGAAGGAATAAAAATAACAGCAATCCTAAAAAATGGAAAACTCTATTTGAATAGTATGGTAAATCCATCAACACGGTCGAATCCGTTCACCTTCGGATTAAATAAAAAGAACAAATTAGAATTAATTCGACAATATCAATTAATCTTAAAAGGTGAGAATGTAGTTGAATTGGCAAACAATGAAATTGAAAAAAGAGAGGCGGAATTTTGGGAAGAATCGGAATGGAATATTAAAAACTTATTGGAAAGGATTATAGGATATGGACTTTCCATTCCTTTTATTGGATTGGGAATATGGATGATTTCAACTTGCGAATTAAGAGCCATTGGAATGGGAATAGTCTTAATTGGATTATGTTCATCATATATTTACTATGACCTTCAAGTAATCCGAGAAAAAAGAAATAGAAAAAAGAAGTCTGGCTATAATCGAGTAACCGGCCCCACCAGCCGAGACTGATGGGGAGCGCCTCTCCGTTTTGTATCATAGTAGTTACTTATAGCCATAAGTCTTAGTTTGTGGTTCTTTTCTTATCAAGTGAAATGGTTCACCTGATTTGCTTAGCAGCCATTCTGTCACAATTCGCAACCTGACCGGTCTGGAGATAATGATAGTCTACGGGTAAAAATATTTAATTGTTAAAATAGTTTTTCTACTTTTGTTTTTTTACTTAAAGGTTAAAGTATGTTTTCAAAAGCCTGCGAATACGCTATTCGGTCGTCCATCTATATCGCTTCGCAAACGATGATCGGCAGGAGGGTGAGTCTGAGTGATGTATCGGAAAAGATCGTGTCTCCTGAAGCATTCACGTCCAAAATATTGCAAAAGCTGGTTAAAAACAACATCATAAGATCTGTAAAGGGGCCCGGCGGTGGTTTTGAGGTCGATGTTCAAACGCTTCATGAGATAAAATTAAAAATTATTGTTGAAGCATTTGAAGGAGATGTACTGCACCGATGCAGTTTGGGGCTGAATGAATGTTCCGATTTTCAACCTTGTCCATTCCACTATAAATACAAACCGGTGAAAGAAAAATTGCTGCATATCTTTGAAAATACCAGTCTTCACGATCTCATAAAAGGGTTTCAGGAAGGTCAAACATTTCTTAAAATATAAAAAATGCCCCTATACACTTACAGGGGCATTCTCGTCTAACCCAAAATACGCCGTTTTCAAATTATAATTTCCTGTTCCAAAACTTTTTCAACTGTATTTACCTTTAATTCCGGATCCATTTGATCGACTGTTAAAATTGATTTTTTTAAGGATTTTACTCTGGAAACAATAAACCATGTTAAAGGAATAACCCCTCCAAATAAAAATACTGAAGCGCCTATACCTCTCATCCACGTCAATTTATTAAAAAAACCATAATCTACAAATTCGTGAGATCGTCCATACCATAAGCCTTGTTCTACAACTGCTTTGAACTGAATGGAGCCTGCAGGAAAAAGATCCAGCAGGACCATAAGCATAAGTCCCACATTTATTGACCAAAATGAAAAAGTAACTACTTTTTTATTCCAATATTCTTCTTTTATCATAAGTCGAGAAGCAAATAATAGTGCCGCCAGTGAAATATTTCCATAAACTCCCATCAATGCTGCATGTGCATGATTGACTGTCAGGTAAGTGCCATGTTCAAAATAATTCATAATGGGTAGATTAATAATTATACCCAGAACACCTGCCCCAAAAAAGTTCCAGAAATTGACAGCGATAAGGAATAAGAAGACTTCGGGAAAACCAAAATTGCCCAGATTTTTATGCTCATAGTCACCGACTGCCATTTTAGGCATATTTTTAAATCTCCAGGCTTCTACCGTTAAGAGGATGAGAGGTACAAACTGTAATGTTGAAAAAACACTACCCAGTGCCATAGTTGCAACTGGCTTGGCATTCCAATAAAAGTTGTGCGATATACCTAATAGACCTGTGCCTAAAAACAGGATCGTAGCAAAGTAAACCACGCGAATTGCTGCTTGTCTGCTTACCAATCCCATTAATACCATTAAATAACTGACTATTACAGTTATAAATACTTCGAAAAATGCTTCCACCCACATGTGAATAACCATCCAACGCCAGAAATCAGCAATTACAAAATTGGTTTCCGGTTTAGCAACGAATCCTGAGAGAAAAAGCAAAGGGATGCCAATAACAGAATAAAGGATCCAATTTGGTAAATTCCATGGTTCACTTTTAATTAGTGCCGGTTTAATTCCCCGATAGACAACAATCATCCACAAAACAAAAATGCCCATCAGCAAAACCTGAAAACCTTTTCCAAAGTCGACAAACTCCCATCCCTGGTGACCTAACCAATACCACCATTGCCCCATTAATCCTAACGGGCCCAAAACCATCCCAGCAAGTGACCCACCGACAAGAACAAAAAGTAAAACAAACAAGGTATTTATAAGTCTCAATTGTCCCGGTATTTCCTTTTTCGAAAGAATTGGCAAAATAAAAATTGAAGAAGCTATCCAACAAGTAGAAATCCAATACAAGGATAACATCAAATGCCAGCTTCTGGAAATGGTAACCGGAAAATTACCGTTAATATTAATACCAAAAAAACCGAGCCAATCAACAAAATCATTGATTGTAACCAAGCCACTGGACACCTGAATAAAAAACAATAAAATAGCAACAAAAAAGAATTTAAAAGTCGCTTTTTGAGACGCTGTCGGAGAAAAGGATTTCACTCTTTCGATTGAAAATAAATCATTTGTTGCCGGTTTAAAAAATTTATTAGGAAGTTGGTTATATTGTCCAATGAAGTATAAAACTATACCACACATCAAAACAAAAGCGAGTAAACCGAGAACGCTCCACAAAATAACGGGTGAAGTGGGTGTATTTCCTGAGGAAGGATCAAATGGCCAATTGTGGGTATAGCTGTATTTAGAGCCAGGTCTTTCTGTAACACAAACCCATGCCCCCCAAAAGAAAAAGGTGCTTAAATCAACCACTTCCTGCGTGCTAGATATATACCCATGCGGCAAGGAACTTTTTACTTCCTTATGGTGTATAAAAACATCTAAGTAATACTTTTGTAATTGATTAAAAGCATACTGCTGAGATGGAGTAAGCGTAACAAACTTTGTTGATTCATTATATCGATTAGGTTTTAATTCTTGTTTTACTTTTTCACTTATCAGATTAATTTCAAATTCATCCGGCATTCTCCCGTTTTTTGAATTAAACTCCCTGGAATAAAAATCTTTCATAGCAGAAGAAATCACATGTAATGCTTCAGCCGTAAAGTCCGGTCCTCTTTGTGCACCATCACCAAAGAAACTACCGTATTCCATCAAAGCATATTTATGGAATACTTCCTGACCGCGTTCTATGCTTTTTTGATCAAAAATCAAGGTATTATTTTGATCATTAAAATCGGCCATAGGAGGGGCGTCCACATAGGTTTGAAAACCAATCAAGCCTACACCTAAAAGGCTTATGATTAATATAAAGGTCAATGGACCCCACCAATTTTTTGTATTCATAAAATATCTCATACTACCTGATCCCGTTTTTTGATTTTCCATGGTATTTTAAATAAGGTTAAAAAATAAGGTTTTACTAACAGATCGAAGTTTGGGACAATAGAAGTTAGGACAACACATTTGTGTGTGTTGTCCTAATAATGAACTTCTAAATTTGACATGTAAAAAGATGCAGTAATTTTCTATCTAAATTATTTTTTCCATGGGAGTTTATTGACTGCCCGGCCTATTTCTGTTCCATATCTTACTCCTTCTTCGGCATCCATTCTGAAATGCACTCCAAGGGGTACTCTGGACCAGGCATTTTCCTGTGCCATCTCATAAAAGCTTGAAAAAGTGCGGGGATATCCGCTGAATTCAGGTCTGTTTTTGTGGCAATTATCCGTCATGCTATAGCTATATCCAAAAACACTGGCGAGGGTTTCTGCGGCGGAAGAGCTAAATGTAGCGTGGCCTGAAGGGTATGCCGGAAATGAAGGCGTTATGCCCTGATCGCCGGTTAACGGATTGTCGAGGTTTGGCGTCCATGACGGGTCGAGCAATCTGTTGATATAGGTTTGGGGGCGTTCGAGGTTATAATAATATTTTGAATTCCAACATCCAATGCCGGCATCATGCAGTGCAATTCCGACTTTAGCATTCGCTACAATTGCCTGTTCCAGGTTTGCTTTTTCATTTTCATACACCTGATCTGCAATAGCGATCCATCTGGATGGGGGGCTAAATGTTAGGCCCAGCAAATCATCGCTCCAGAATTCGCCCAGCCACTCGGTCTGGTATGATAAAGACGGTGTATTTTGAGCCATTACTTCAACTGCCTGTGCATAAAATCCGGATTTAGGATCTTCACTAAATGGCGCATAATATGAATATGGTCTACATAATTTTTGATCGGCGCTGATTGCCATCGTTCTGCCTTTGCCCCAATAAGGGAACATGCCGGCGCCCGGACCCGGATAGGTCGCCCTCCAGTCTCCATTTTTCTTATATCTGGTTTCCCAGTTATAATCTTCAAAAACATTTTTATATTTATCAAATGTAGCCACGTCTGTTTTCATCCATTCCCAAATGGCTACCGCGACCAATTCGCCGTGATTTTTAGATCTCAAAAATATTTCCTGGCCGGTTTCCTCCTGAAATAATTTTTCGTTTTTATCCGAAAGCGATTTTATTTTATTGAAAAGGGACTGTTCCACTTCGGGGAAAAGGCGACTGTATAAATAGTTATTCACCGCATTCAGAACGGTGGGCCAATGGTATTCCTGATTGATGTTGATGGCGGGAATGGTGAGACCCGGATATAAATGGGCCAGTGAGGCGTATTCCGGCATTCCTGAAATACACGCTTCGTATCCTGCAAGGCCAACATAGCCCAGTGAATTTGAAACGGGTCCTGGGCGATATCCTGCAGCGTATCTTTCAATTTCCAAAAAAAGTGAATTCCATTCGTGTACTACCTGATAATTGTACTGATCGACTGTTTTAGTCTGCGGATTCGTATCGTTAACTACATCTTTTTTGCAGGACAATAATAATAAAAAGGCCCCTGCTATGAAGAGCTTAAAATAAAGGAGAAATGGATTTGTTTTCATATCGAAATGTTTAATTGTAAATAATATCGGACAAATATATCCGTTATTATTTATTTTTCAAACTTTTATCAAAAAAATTGCAGTTCATATTTAAAAATTAATTTTTTACTCCTGATCTTTTACAAAATTTAACTATTAAAATATGCACCTTCGGGGTATTTCAAACTTATATTCCAAATCATTTAAAAAATAAAGAAGGCAATTCCAATTTAAAAGATCATCTATATCTCCAGCCCCTTCATAGCGGTGGGATGGCGCAAAGCAATCCGACCTCAAAGGACACTCCCGGTGGGGTGGTGGGGAGCTGTCTGAACGTAAAGGGGATGGCCCATAATAGCGGTGGGATGGCGGGAAGCCATCCCACCGCAAGAGACACTCCCGGTGGGATGGAGCAAAGCTTTCTGAACGCATAGGGGGGATGGTCCAAATTAGCGGTGGGATGGCGGGAAGCCATCCGACCGCAGGAGACACTCCTGGTGGAATGGCGGGGAGCTGTCTGAACGTAAAGGGAATTCTCCCTAAATAGCGGTGGGATGGCGCAAAGCCATCCGACCGCAAGAGACACTCCCGGTGGGATGGCGGGGAGCTTTCTGAACGCAAAGGGGATTCTCCCTAAATAGCGGTGGGATGGCGCAAAGCCATCCGACCGCAAGAGACACTCCCGGTGGGATGGTGGGGAGCCATACGACCGCAAGGGGGATGATTAAAAATGTGATTATACGCATAAAACTCCTGCTCTTTATATTGATACTTTTGTGTTTTAAAAATTGAATTCACCGGAGTGGCAGAATTGGAGTTGCTGATACTTTATTATCTTTGGTCAGTATATAAAAAAATCAGGGTATGCATATAGATACTGACTTATTGATAACGTGGGGCGCTGTAGCTAAAAAATATAGTAAAAACGAGTTCATATTTTATGAAGGAGATCACGCCCGCTTCTATTATCAGGTGTTGGAGGGTAAGGTGAAAATGTGTTGTTTTAATGATGAGGGGCGTGTATTTATCCAGGGTTTATTTGGTCCGGGAGAAAGTTTTGGTGAGCCACCCTTATTTTTAGACGAAGTGTATCCTGCGTGCGGCATGGCTGTTACTGATTGTATCATTTACAAACTATCCAAAGATACCTTATTAAAAATACTGGAGGAATATCCGGCGCTTCAAATGAAGTTTATTGTCAGTTTTGCTAAAAGAATATTTGAAAAATCAAATACCAATAAAAATATAATAAGTCAATACCCGGATCAAAGAATAACCGGATTTTTGACCCTATATAAAAAAGAGCAAAATCCATCTGTGGAAAAAATACTGATCCCTTATACCCGACAACAAATTGCGGACTTTTTGGGTCTGCGGGTGGAAACGGTGATCCGTACTCTTATAAAGATGGAAGAAGAAAAAAAAGTAGAGATCAGAAAACACAAACTATATTATTAGTGGAAAAAAATAAGACCTCTTTATTTATTAAAACAGGCATTTTCAATCTAAGCCTTGTTGCTGCAATTGGAATGCTGATGCGTTACAAAATCGGTTTTGAATTTCCATTTTTCATTCAGAAAAATCTATTGCATGCCCATTCCCATTTTGCCTTTGCCGGTTGGGTTTCGCACCTTCTATATACTTTAATGGTATCGTTTTTAGAGGACAACAACATCAGTACAAATCATCTAACAAAATATATACGGCTGAACCTGCTATGCGCTTATGGAATGTTAATTTCATTTACGATTCAGGGTTATGGGCCCATTTCTATCCTCATTTCTACCCTTTGTGTTTTGGTCGGTTATGTTTTTTCTTATGAATATTACCAGCTCCAAAAAACCATACCGACGCATGACCCCTCCAAAAACTGGTTTAAGGCTGCGCTATTATTTAATATCATTTCCACTTTGGGTACCTTTTATCCGGCGTATATGATGGTCACCAAGGACGTGCACCAACAACTTTACCTGGCTTCTATTTATTTTTATCTGCATTTTCAATATAGTGGCTGGTTTTTCTTTGCTTTAATGGGCCTTGCTCTGAGTCAGTTGAAAACATTGCCCGGCTTCGCGTATAACAATAAACTATTTACTACTTTTTTTTGGGCCTGTATCCCTGCCTTTTTTCTTTCCATATTATGGGCAAAACTACCTGCATACCTACAAATCATACCGGTACTGGCCGTCCTTTTACAATTTTGGGGATTGGCCTTATTTATAATCCTTTTGAAAAAGCAATGGGCCTTCCTGAATGAATCCTGGTCTTTTTATATCAGATTGTTATTTGGTGCTGCCTTGTTTGCTTTGATATTAAAACTATTGTTACAGGCCGGAAGTATCGTACCTGAAATCAGTACACTGGCTTTTGGATTCAGGTCCATCGTGATTGCCTATCTTCATTTGGTATTGCTGGGCATCACGACTTTGTTTTTACTTGGATTTGTATTGCTCAATGGCTATATTTCCCATTCAAAAACGTCGGTTTATGCCTTAGTTTTCTTTTCCATTGGTGTTTTTTTAAATGAGTTTATACTTATGGTGCAAGGCGTGGCGTCGTTGGGTTACCATCTGGTTCCTTTTCTCAATGAGTCCTTATTTGCTGTAAGTGTTTTTATGTTTCTGAATTTAATTATTTTATTGATTTCAAACCTTCCAAAATCAAATAAAGGGGTTTTATGACTGTACTCATAAATTAATTTTTTGAATTAAAAGTACTTTGTCATAAAATATCAAAATCATGAATCGAATTAATCAAACCTTTATTGTTTTTTTAGTATTTGCAATTTTATCCTGCAAATCGTCTACTTCTGATGCCGGTGAAAGTAATGCCGCATCAGCCAGTACCGCAGTTACTGATGGCGTGGGTCAATCCAACGTTAAAGATGATATTTCCAACCCCAATATCGTTCAGGTTGCTGTGGGTAGTAAAGATCATACAACTCTGGTTGCTGCAGTAAAAGCAGGGGGTCTAGTTGATGCGCTAAGTAACGCCGGACCCTTTACTGTATTTGCACCAACGAATGCCGCCTTTGAAAAACTTCCTGCCGGCACGGTAGAAGGATTACTTAAGCCCGAAAAAAAAGCGGATCTGGTCAATATTCTGGAATATCATACCTATGTCGGTTCGTTAAAGCCAGAATATTTTCAGGATGGTCAATCTTACGAACAAGTGAACGGACAAAAAGTAAATATTACAGTAAAAGACGGCAAAACCTATGTCAATGGTTCAGAAATTGTGGCATCCATTAGTGCTTCCAATGGTATGATACATGTGATCGGCGATGTATTGTTGCCAAAATAAGACTACATTAAATTAAAATGATCTTTTGAGCGCCATGGATTGCAAATGCATCCATGGCGTTTTTTATTTCTCTGTAAAATTTAAAATTTTCACCTGCATAATTGCCGCAATGTTATGCGCTCGTTCTTTGAGAAGTTGCGCATTTGAGCCCCTGTAATCTTCGTCAATTGTGGCTGAAAATAATTCGAGCCATCGTTTAAAAAGCGCCGGATTTAACGGGTGTTTTTGGTGGGCTTTTTGGTGTATAGCCATGGGGTTGCCTGTATAATTACCTGTATAAAACAGAACGTTATCCCAAAAATCATACATCAGCGGCAAGTGTTTTTCCCAATCCACATCCGAAAACATCATTTTTAAATGATCGTCTTTTTGTACTTTATCATAAAAAGCATTGACCACTATTTCTATGTCTTTACGGCTAGTTATGTCTTTATTTTCCATGATTTCTGTTTTATTAATAATGAATAATCAAAATACGTTCTTTTAAATACACGCTGACCTATTAATATATCTCCGTAAACGATAACATAAAAGACCTCTTTATACACCACCGGTTTTAAATAATTATAAATATTTTTGCGCCTAAGCTCTGCCTGAATATTTCAAATTCAGGTCTCCGGGGTTTTCCCAAATCTACTTTCATTAACAATAAATATTCAAAAACCATTTTAACCGGTATTATGAACGTCGTATTACTGAACCCGGTAAATCAACTTATAAGTCTTTCTTATTAAATAATTTTAAAGATATATAATACGGGATTATCACCCATAAAAGCACCAAAATGAATGAGGTAATCAGGCCCGCAACTGTGCCAAATAATTTTTTGAAAATGGCACCGGTATATCCCATTAAAGCTGCAACATCTATCTGAAGCAGTACCTGAATGCGGGTTAAATCAATAGGGTTGAGCGCTGAAAGAATAACCATGGCCTTCTCAATCGGATAATCCGCAAACTGAAACATAAAAAACAAAACCAAGCCATCATATATCAAGGTCAGAAACAGCCAGATCATAATAGACATACCAATTCCTCTCGCTTTGTCCCTCATTAGAATAGCACATAAAATTGCAATCGCCACAAAAACAGTCGTAATCATGATTCCCGCCAATATCAAAATAATTGCGGTCATACCGGGGACAAAAATTAGTACCGGAATACCTATACCTATTAAAAAGGCGGCATTGAGTGCCACTATTAAACCCCAAAAAAGGGCGGACCAGATGGCGGTTCTTTTCACCGGCTGACTCACCAGCAGTTCAATAAACTCTGCACTATTATAGGTATATATGTTTGAGAAAATAATAGAAACCAGCGGAATTGTCAGTAAAATAATATTAAGTAAAGACAAGATGCCCTTTGCGGAATTGTCTTCCAGACTGAAGACGCTCCATGAAAATATGGATAATACTACAGTATAAACCAATATTATTCTATTCTTTATAACGTCCAAAATAACAAACGTGGTAATCTTTTTCATTTCAATGCTGCTTTTAGTAAGACGCTGATTGCTTTTGATACCCGCATTTCTCCTGTTTCTGCGAATAAATCTGATACCGGTTTATTAAACAACACTTCTGCTTCCTGCATAAAAATGATATCCGAAAGTAAGTCGTCCAGTTCACTAAGTAAATGTGACGTAATGAGGATGAGTTTGCCTTTTTCTCTTTCTTTGAGAATTTTGTCTCTGAGAGTTTCGGAGGCAATCGGGTCGAGACCTGCGGTCGGTTCGTCCAGTATCAGAACCCGGGGGTCAAATAAAAAAGCCAGAGAAGCGCTCACTTTTTGTGTTGTACCTCCTGAAAGCGTACACATTTTTTTATCGCGGAAAGAATCCAGTCCGAATGCCTGATACAACTCCAGGTCTTCCACACCTGCAAAATTGCGAATGCCTCTAATCATGTTTATGACCTGAATCACGGACATATTGTCGGGGTATCTTCCAATTTGTGGCATGTAGCCAATTCCGGTTTTATACTGTACGTCTCCTGCTATATCGCTTCCGTTGAATAAGATCTGACCCTGTGTAGGTACTACCATACCAAGTATACTTTTGATAATGGTGGTTTTGCCACAAGCATTCGGACCAATTAAACCAATACATTTGCCCGCCTTTAGATTTAAAGACACATTTTTCAATGCCCTGGTTTTTCCGAAGGATTTTGATAAATTAATTAATTCAATCATAAGTTGTATGGTTTCAATACGGGACTGTTGTCTCTAAAACTTTCAGGCGTAATGCTTGGTATTAATTTTTCTGTCTTTTCGAGTAGAGTCACCATAAAACTCCTGTAAAGCAGCATGGCAACCGGATTGCTTTCAATGATCATGGAATAAACACTGAGCGGATGGTACGGAATATCGCCATAGTTGTCCTTGTCCAGATCATACCCCGTATATTTATCCCAGTAATTCTTATTAAACGAGTTCAGGACCAGGGTTCCGTTTGTGCTGACATCAAAGGTGTTTCCGATAAAATTATTTTCTGAGACAACATTTTCCATACAATTGGCCTGAATTTTAAGTGCCCAGCCGTTTGCTTCCAAAACATTTTTTTTAATGACAATTCTGTTTGCCCCTTCCAAAAACAAAGCTGAGGTATTATTATAAAATTTGTTTCCAATAATTTCGGCATCAGAAATTTCTTTGAGCAGAATACCATAGGATGCATCGCCAATACTGTTTTTAAATGTATTGTTGTACATTAGTACGTTTTTGGAATACATCACAGCTACTCCAGCGCCGTTTTTATTAAATACATTTCCTATATAATGATCATCGTTTGAAAACATAAAGTGTAAACCATAGCGGATATTATAATTAGATATGTTGCGCCAAATCAAAGAGTGGGTAACAAATTCAAAATAAATACCATCGCGGTGTCCCTGAATATAATTTCCAATGATCCGGATGCTGTCGGACTTCCAGCAATGGATGCCATTTCCAATTTGCTGTTCTTCCAGACCATAGGCTTTTATCCGGTTGTTTTTAACAATACAATTTTGTCCAAACTGGATATATATTCCAAAAAAATTATTTTCCAGAATATTATTTTCGATTGTCACGTGTTTGGCATCGTACACTTTTATTCCACCCGGGTCATTCAAGGAGGCAAAACCTGAATTCTGTACCTGAAACCCCTTAAAAACAACATTGTCTGATTTTATTGAAACCACTTCATACTTTTTTTCCCCATCCAAGACGGGTAAGTCAATACCTATCATGACGATTTTTTTATTGATCACGATGTTTCCTTCCTGATAAAAGCTGTGGTGTACAAATAAAGTGTCCCCATCTTTGGCAGCAAAAAGTGCAGACCGGATGGAAAAAAATTCTTTAGCCGGGCCTATATGGATATTTCTGGAATGTAAACATTCAAAACACGAACCTGAAGAAAAAAGGATCAGGATAATTATTCTTACAGGAACGTTCATAGGTTCATTGTTGAATTAATGAATTCCATTGTGTGTTTTCGGCAGCCAGCTTTATCTTGTATTCTGCCGCTTCCTGTTCAGATTTAAAGGCTGCCACATTTCCTGCCATTGGACTCCTCAGGCTACCTCCTTTAATATAGTGGGCTGATTCTGCCGGTATGAGCACGTTGTCTGCCAGAAAATAATGGACAAAATGCTTTCCAATTTCTTTGTCGGGGTTATCCTTTTTATAGGCTATCATACATAAAATATCATCGAATTTGTAGATTCTACCCTTTTTAGTGATCATTTCTGCTCCAAAATGGCCGTCGGAGATCGTCATTTTGCAATGGGCACAAGTGTCATTGTTTAAACTAATTGGTTCAGGACCTTTTTGGCCGCAGGCAAGAATTAGCCATACGGGTAAAATGTACAGGAGTGTTTTACTTCCCCGGGCGAACAATTTATTGAGGAATCCCGCTTCAGAGAGATAAACAAAACCAATGATCATTCCTCCGGCCAACATCAGCCATCCACCTGTATCCGGGATCGAATAAGCCCCAAAGTTCAATAGTTGTTTAAAACCAATGAGTGGTGGCTGGTAAGCCATGCCCGGTACAATAATAGCAGCAGAAGGATCGAGTGTATGCCCGTATTCATATTCCCATCTCCAAAAATCATACATAGCCAAAACTCCAAATAAAATAAAGCAGATCAGAAGAATTAAAACAGATTTTTTAATTTTGAATAAGCCGATCAATACGGACCATAAGCCAAAAAATCCAAGAATGTATGGCAGCACTTTAAATTCAGTAAATTCTTCGGAGTGGATCGTTTTCATGCCTATATAGTGGTTTAGTCCATTAATTATGTCCACATCACCTCCCACTTTATGGGAATAGAGCAGTAAAACAAGTCCTTCCGGATACTGTGGCGCATCCAATTCGATTCGCCAAACAGGAAAATAAATAGCAGAAAAAATACATATACCTGCCAGTATCAGCAAGAATACTGAAGATTTTGAAAAACTAGTCATTATACTTCATTTAATAAATTAAAAAGATGGTTTCAATACCTTAATGTGCTTTGAAACAGGAAATCTTTTGGAATAAAAAGGGGACAGTGTCAAGCTTTTTACTGCCCCCTTATTTTTTTGTTGAATGGACTTATTGAACCGGTTTTTCCGGTGTTTTAGCAGATTTGCCGGTATGAAAAGATAAAGCAGTTTTGCTTCCTGCAGGAGATACTCTTACATAACCCTGCATTTCCTGATGCAATGCACTACAAAAGTCGGTACAATACATCGGGAAAATACCAACCCTATCCGGGTTCCATTTTAAAGTAGTTGTTTCACCCGGCATGATCAGCAGTTCGGCATTATTGGCGCCCTTGATACCAAATCCATGCGGAACATCCCAATCCTGTTCGAGGTTGGTTACGTGGAAATATACATCATCGCCCATACGGACACCTTCGATATTGTCCGGAGCAAAGTGAGACCTGACAGCGGTCATATAGACATGAACCTGGTTTCCTTCGCGAATTACTTTCGATTCTCCTTCGCCTTTCGCCACTCTGGGGTGTTTGTTTTCGCCGATTGGATAAATTTTAAGCTGGCCGTTATTTCTAATCAGGTCGGCTGGTGCGGCCTGAGCATAGTGTGGCTCTCCAATGGTAGGGAAGTCTAAAATCATCTGCATTTTTTCTCCACTAATATCAAAAAGCTGTGCACTTTGTGTTAATTCCGGGCCAGTAGGCAGGTACCGGTCTTTGGTGATTTTATTATAGGCTATCAAATATTTTGGTGATGGTTTACGGGTATTTCCTCCAGGGATACATAAGTGACCAACAGAATAGAATGTTGGCACTCTGTCGACCACTGCTAAATCTTTGATATTCCATTTGACAACCTCAGAAGAGACAAAAAAAGAAGTGTAGGCAAATCCTTTACCATCAAACTCCGTGTGCAATGGTCCCAAACCTGGTTTTTTTACTTCACCATAGAGTGCTTCTTCGTATTTTACCACCGGAATGCCCTGAAAGTCACCATCAAATGCTTTGTTAGCAATGGCTTTTTGCAATTTGTCAAAGCTGAATACAGGGATAACTGCAGCCAATTTCCCGCTTCCTACAATATATTCTCCGGTTGGGTCCACATCACATCCATGAGGAGACTTGGGGCACGGAATCATGTAGCAAATATCTTTTAATTCGGATACATCCAGCACGGTTACTTCATTTTTAATTGAAGAAGTAGCGGTATGTGTATGTTCATCCCAAACATTGTGTGCATATTTTACTTTCTGTTTTACTCCTTTTCCAGCTTTCAGATACTCTTCCGCTTTTTTCCAGTTTACAGCCATAATAAAATCTTTATCTTTCTGGGAAGCATTCACTTCCAGTAAAGTATTGGCCTGTTCGGTATTATAACAAGAAAAGAAAAACCAACCATGGGATTTATCTCTGCCACATCTGGCCAGGTCAAAATTGACGCCTGGTGTTTTAAGCTGAAATGCAATGTCCATCTGGCCTGATTCTTTATTCACGCTAACAAAAGAAATATGGCCTTTAAAATTTTCTTTGTACGTATCGATGGGTACATCGCCGTTTGCATAATCCGCGGGGACACTGAATCTGGTACCGGCTACTATATATTCTGAATTTTCTGTACCAAAAGGCGAGCTGTGATTGCCACCGCTATTTGGTAATTCAATAATTTCAGCGGTTTTAAACGTTTTAAGGTCTATTCTGGCTAATCTGGGTGTGTTGTTGGCATTGGCAAAAGCCCATTTACCGTTGATCTCACCTGTAGTTTGCGATAACTCTACGTGGTGGAGGTCGTCCCATGGTACAAAACCATGTGAGGTATTGAGCATTGGTTTGGTTTCTTCACTATAGCCCCAGCCTTTTTCAGGGTCTACTGAAAATACAGGAATCACTCTAAAAAGACGACCACTCGGAAGACCATATACTGACATTTGACCGCTAAATCCACCGCTAACGAAATTATAATATTCGTCGTACTGGCCCGGAGCTACATAACCTTTCACACCGGAATCGCCTTTAACGGAAGTACCGGCATTTTTAGGTTTGCAAGAAATTGTACATAAAATTGTTCCTGCTACTATAGCAAAAACGAACAATAATTTTTGAGCATTCATTTTATCTGATTTTTATATTAATTATTTGACTCCATCATTTTTACGCATAAATTCCAAAATATTTCTGGCATCCTGGTCTGCAAGGCTTTGATTTGGCATACGAACCAAACACAATTCAAGCTGTGCCTGAAGTTCCGGGTCTTTGTCGATCATGGGATCCGGGTTCGTAATAAAATTCATTATCCAGAAAGGTGTCTTTCTTTCTGTAACTCCTTTCCAACCCGGGCCTACTAATCTTTCAGCGGACATTTTATGGCATGATGTACATTTTACAGCAGCAATTTTTTCGCCTGCATCAGCCATGCCGGCATTGAGCGTGGCATCAATAATTACATTTTGTTCATTAAATTTTCCTTCTCCCCGTTTCGGATCATACGTCACCGCATTATCCGGTTTAGCTGCCGTTGTGCTATTTTCTGCAGGAGCGTCAGAAGGTGATTTTTGGTCGCTGCCTCCGCAAGCTATAAATACGATAAGTGCGACAAAGGATAAAAGTGTTTTTACATTTTGCATTGTTCAATAATTTTATTTTGACACAAAGTTGAAATATGCCCATAATTTCATTTATGACTGCAATCATAAAAACCAAAGTATACTTATACGATTCCCATTCTTTTGAAAATATTATAAAGAATCACAGGTCCAGGAATGGAATTTCCAAGTCTTAAATACATAAAACTGATCTATAAAAGGTAGATTTCTAAAAACAGGCTGCGGCTTTTACATTCATTTTCAAAACTTATTACTTTCATAAATATCAAAATGGTATGCCGGCAGGTTAATCACCGGGCAATTTCATAAAATTTCAACCGATATGGCAATTGTATCTTTAAACCGGAACATCGCGGCTTGATTGTCCCTACAGGTCAGCGGTGGTAAAAACCAATCGTAACCGAATACCAATAAAAAATAATTTGTAGTTTTGTTGTGGTGTGTCGTGGTTATTCGGATTTTAGTCTCATGTAGCTTTCAATACCGTTTCTGTCCAATACCCCCAAAATTTGGTCTTCCTCTTTAACAGCAACGATGGCGACACCTTCGTTTTTCATAGTATCTATGACTTCCATTAATTTATCTGAAGGTAAAACAAAAGCAGTTTTTTTAGACATCATTTCACTGACCGTTTTATCTTCTGATTTACTTTTTATTACATCTTTTATAAAAAGTTCCGGAACAGTGCCGGTAATGTGACCGGAGGAATCAAAAACAAGAAAGTTTTGCTTCCCTTCTCTGTAATATTTTTCAATAACAGAAATATAGGTATCGCTGAGATATATTTTTGAAAATGACGTTCTCATGATATCAGCCGCGGTTGTATTTTTGAGTAAGGCCACAATTTTTGTTTGATTATATTCTTTTCCGGCCATCATAAAAATAAACAGACCAATCAAGGATAAAACCAGATGCTGGTCAAGAATACCCCAAAATACAAAGCCTACCGCGATGATGCGACCAACGCCGGAAGCAATTTTTGTGGCTTTTATTTTGCCAAGCTTAACTGCAAGCAAGGACCTTAGAATTCTTCCGCCATCCATTGGAAATGCCGGAATAAGATTAAAAAGGAAAAGTGCAAAGTTCATCCACGTAATGTACCTTAAAAACTCAATGGGGTCATCAAAATAAAAATCACTCACGTCGGGCATGGCGCGTTGTGTGGTGAAATACAGTGCCATTCCCAATAAACTTCCAATAAACAGGTTAACAAGGGGTCCTGCAATCGCTATTAAAAGCTCGTGCAGTGGTTTTTCGGGCATACTTTCAAGTCTGGCAACGCCACCAATCGGTGAAAGAACAATATCCTTTGTTATGACGCCATATTTTCTGGCAACCAAGGCATGGCCAAATTCATGTAAGACCACACATAAAAACAAAATAAAAATATAACTGATGAAGCCAATACTTTGCCATAGTTTCAATCCATTTGAAAAGGCTGTATAAGCAACAAAAAATATCAGAAGGCCAAAAGTCCAATGAATTTTTAAAGGGATTTTACTAAAAGTTCCTATTAGTATTGAATTACCTGAAATTGATTTTATTCTATTTTTCAAACTTAATTTGTTTTCCACATGGGTTCATACAATTGTCCATTTAAAATATTCCTACTAATGACGATTCGCTGCATTTCCGATGTGCCTTCATAAATCTGCGTGATTTTGGCATCCCGCATCAACCGTTCGACATGATATTCTTTTACATAGCCATAGCCGCCATGAACCTGAACGGCTTCGACTGTGTGTTTCATAGCCACTTCGGATGCAAATAATTTAGCCATGGCTGCTGCTGAGGTATAATCCAGACCCTGGTCTTTCATCCAGGCGGCTCTGTAGACCAATAATCTGGCTGCCTCTATTTCTGTGGCCATATCTGCCAGTTTAAAAGCAATGGCCTGATGCTGGGCGATAGGCCTGCCAAATGCTTCGCGTTCCTTTGAATATTTTACCGCCAGTTCGTAGGCACCGGCAGCAATTCCAAGTGCCTGTGCGGCAATTCCAATACGGCCACCTGACAATACTTTCATTGCAAACTTAAAGCCGAAACCATCCTCTCCTATTCGGTTTTCTTTTGGGACTTTAACGTCATTATACATGATGGTGTGTGTATCTGAGGCCCTGATACCCAATTTATCTTCTTTGGCGCCAATGTTAACGCCCGGCCATGACGTTTCAACAATGAGAGCGTTAATGCCTCTATGTCCTTTTTCAGTATGTGTTTGTGCAATAACCAAATGTAAGGAGGATTTGCCGCCATTGGTAATCCAGTTTTTTGTTCCATTAAGAATATAATGGTCTCCCATATCAATGGCTGTTGTTCTTTGGCTTGTAGCATCACTTCCAGCTTCCGGTTCAGATAAACAAAACGATCCTATCCATTCGCCCGAAGCCAGTAAAGGCAGGTATTTTTGTTTTTGTTCGCTGGTACCATATTCTTCCAGGCCCCAACATACCAGAGAGTTATTTACTGACATGATCACTGAACATGAGCTGTCCACTTTACTTATTTCCTCCATAGCCAGGACATAGGATAATGTATCCATACCACCACCTCCATAATCAGGAGAAACCATCATTCCCAGGAATCCCATTTCTCCCATTTTTTTAACCTGTTCCGTGGGGTGTTTCATTTCCCTGTCTCTTTCAATGACACCGGACAATAATTCTTGTTGGGTAAAAGCCCTTGCGGCTTCTTTTACAGATAGTTGCTCTTCCGTTAATTCGAATTGCATAAAATAATGATTTTGATTTGTAATGTGTTAGGTAGCACAAAAGTAAGGAAATTTTACATGTAAAAATGTTCAAAGTGTTGAATATTTAGTATATTTGATATACAAAATACAATTTATGTACAAGGTTTTACTATTTGTTTTTTTCTTCTCCGGACTAATAAATTTTGCCGGCAAAGCTCAATCCACCAGAGACATATCGGTTGAATTGACCGCCAAAATTAAAGTAGACACTCCCTCCATTATCTTACAGTGGACACCAAGTGATGCCGCTACTCAATATCAGGTATTCCGTAAAGACAAAAATGCTGTAAGCTGGGGCACCATCAGGGCAACGCTTGATGGTTCGGCAAAGCAATATACGGATACCAATGTGGAGATTGGAAAATCTTATGAATATAAAATCACCAGGTCCGGATCCGGTTTCACGGGATATGGATATATAAATTCGGGCATTCAAGTCGGACAAACAGACTTCAGGGGAAAATGTATTTTACTGATTGATACCACTTATGTTAATGAATTGTCGTTTTACATTTCGCGCCTGGTTGATGATCTGACCGGAGACGGATGGGAAATAATAACCTTGTTGACCTCAAGAACATCCTCTCCTTCAGAAATAAAAACAAAGATTGTACAGGTATATAATCAGGATAAGATAAATACAAAAGTACTTTTTATACTTGGTCATGTGCCGGTTCCCTATAGTGGAAATATAAATCCGGACGGCCATCCTGACCACCTTGGTGCCTGGCCGGCAGATGTATTTTATGCCGATATGGATGGCAATTGGACCGATATATCCATTAATAATAACGCATCCGGAGATCCGAGAAACAGAAACCTGCCCGGGGACGGGAAATTTGACCAAAGCACGCTTCCTTCGAATGCAGAACTACAAGTTGGCCGGGTTGACTTTGCAAATATGCCGGCGTTTCAGGATTCTGAATTAAACCTTATTAAAAAATACCTGGACAAGGATCATGCCTACAGGCACAAAAAATTTGTGGCTGATAAACGGGCTGTTATAGATGATAATTTTGGTTACTTTTCGGGGGAAGCCTTTGCTGCCAGCGGATGGAGAAATTTTGGACCTTTAGTCGGTACTGAAAATGTAACTTCTGATGATTACTTTACTTCCATGTCTGATAAAAGTTATCAGTGGTCTTATGGTTGCGGTGGCGGAACGTATACGAGTGCCGGAGGTATAGGATCAACCGACAACTTTAAGTCGTCTGATTTAAAGGGGGTTTTCACAATGCTCTTTGGTAGTTATTTTGGCGACTGGGATGCGCAAAATAACTTTTTGAGGGCACCGCTAGCGCAAGGTACCACCCTAACAAATGTCTGGGCCGGCCGACCCCACTGGTACTTTCACCATATGGGACTTGGCGAAAATATTGGGTATTCTGTAAAACTGACGCAAAACAATTCATCCCTATATTATACCCATTATGCAGGCCGGTTTGTTCACATCTCCTTAATGGGAGACCCTACGCTTCGAAACGATGTTTTAGAAGCCGTTAAAAATTTACAATTAGCAAAAGAAAATCATCATATTAAATTAAAATGGACTCCGCCAAGTGAAAAGGTAGAAGGATATCATGTATATGTTAAACAACCCAATTCACCCAATTTTATCAAACTTAACCGTAGTTTAATCAAGGACACGTTGTTTACTGATTCATGTTTGTTGTACAAGGGAAATTACCAATATATGGTAAGGGGTGTAAAATTAGAAATTACCCCCAGTGGTTCGTACTATAACCTTAGCCAAGGCATCACAGATACCATATTTAACGATGAAAACCTAAAAGTTTTAGCCAAAACAGAAGTGTCCAATCTGAATAACTGGGCGACCTTTACCAATGCCTCTGAAAATGCCACCGATTATTTTTGGAATTTTGGAGATGGCACTTCCAGTATAGAAAAAAGCCCTTCCCATTATTTTCCTATGGGAGAATACGAAGTGGTGTTGATCGCATCTAATGAATGTGATGCGGATACATTAATTGTGTCTGTTAATATAACAACCGGTACTTCCGAACCAATAACGGATCTCCATTGTGTAGTCACTCCAAACCCCAGTAACGGAATTTTCAAGATTCAAACCACTATGAATCATTCAGATACAAAAGTAGAAGTATTTAACGTTTGTGGTAATATGGTTTATGCATCTGATTCCATCCAGCCAGATGGTTTTATCGATTTATATAATTTTGAAGCAGGTGTTTATTTATTAAAACTGTCCGATTCGAAAAGGAGCCTTTCTAAAAAAATTGTCATCATAAAATAGTAAAACCACAGACAAAAATCTATTCTTTATCAAACAGCAATATTTGATTTGATTTTGGTAATAGCCGGAATGACTGTCTGTGATATTCGCATGGCCCATGTTTCAGGATAGCGGCCCGGTGTTCTAAAGTAGGATAGCCTTTATTACTATCCCACTGATATTGTGGGTATTGGTGATGTAAATTGCACATAAATTCATCTCTGTAGGTTTTTGCCAGAATGGATGCGGCTGCAATAGAGGTGTAAATTCCGTCACCTCCGACAATACAGTCATGACTTATGGTTTTGTATGGAATAAATTTATTTCCATCAACTATAATGTGTGCCGGTTTAATCTGCAGATTTTCAATTGCTTTGTGCATTGTTCGAACGGCTGCCCATAAAATATTATACTTGTCTATTTCAAAAACATCTAACGATGCCACTGCAAAAGACAGTGCATTTTTTTCAATAACCTCCCTCAACAGAAATCTGTTTTTTTCATTAATTTTTTTTGAATCGTTTAATCCGGGATGATAAAAACCGGCAGGCAGGATGACTGCTGCAGCAAATACCGGCCCTGCCAGGCAACCTCTTCCGGCTTCATCACACCCTACTTCAGGAAATAAACCGGAATGATTATTCAGCAACATCCAAGCAGATTTGTATTATATTTTTAGTCTCATTTTGAAGAAAAATTATTCATATCGCAAAGCTTCAATCGGGTCCAGTTTTGAGGCTTTTAAAGCCGGATACAGGCCTGAAATTAAACCTACGATGATACAAACCGAAAAACCTAAAAGCATCCAGTTCCAGGGTATAAAAAACCGACCTTCGACCATTACTGAAACGCCAAATCCCATCAGTATTCCAAGGATGATACCAACAATACCCCCCATAAGGCAGATCACAACGGCTTCAATCAGAAACTGCATCAATACATTTTTTCGGGTAGCTCCCAATGCTTTCCGAATGCCAATCTCCTTCGTTCTCTCTGTTACGGAAACCAACATGATATTCATCAAACCAATTGAGGCCCCTAATAAAGTAAGCATGGCGATCACGACAGTACTCCACCTTAACGTTGAGGTCATTTCCTTTAGCTGGTTTAAAATTCCATCACTTTTCCTTATTTCAAAATCATTTTCCACCGATACTTTGAGTTTTCTGACGTTTCTCATGACTCCGATAGCATGATTGATGGCGTCATCCATTTCGTTGGGCATACTTACGGCTACGGTTACATTGTAAGGTTTATCTGCATATCCATACAATACTTTCGAATTATAGAGCGGAATAAATACCCGTCTGTCGTTTGAACCACCTGATGAGGCTCCCTTGCTTTTTAATGCACCTACAATTTTATACCTGTTGCTGTTGATATACACATCATTTCCAATTGCTTTTTCGGGTTTCTCCTGAAATAAGGTATTGACAATATCACTGCCAATAATGACTTTATTTGATGAAGAAAAAACTTCATTTACGGTAAAATTTCTCCCTGCAGCCAATTCGAAAGCAGATGTATTCAGGTAGTTTTCATCTACACCAATTACTCTTACTGTTGGGTTTGTTTTTTTATTATTATGTTTAAGTGTTGCATTACTTTCGCAAAAGGACTCTACAGATACTTTTGAAGCGCCATATGTATAGGACTGTTTGAATTCCATGGCCTGATCAAAAACAATTGGATCGTTTATTTTTTGTCTTCTACCCCGGTCGTTATTTCTAAGTGATTCAGAAAGGGGTCGAATATTAAATGAATTAGCGCCCAATCTATTAAAGTTATCACTCATAGAAAACAAAATACTGTCAATAGCGGTAAGAATGCCTACAAGGCATGTGATACCTACGGCTATGATGAGCAGTGTTAAAAGGGAACGCAGCAGATTTGCCTTTATCGAACCTAACGCAAGCTTAATATTTTCTAAATAATTCATTTTCTAATTAAAATGTAAATTTAGTTCAATCTGATGAAAACTTAATATAAAATAGAAATACTGTCTGATTTATACGACTAATAACCGCCTTATGTATTGGAATCTTCTTATTTATATTTTATTTGGGTTTCAGGTTTTAAATATAAACCCGGATACATCAATCAGCGGATGATTAATTATTAACATCGATAGGCTGGTTCAAAAAATACTGTGTTTAAAAAACGATTGCGGGCAGATAAAAAAAGAAAACAGACAATCAACTTTTTGAAAGTCTGTTTCTTATCATTAAAGCCACATTTATTTTTGTTTTTTTCAATGGAGTAAAATTAACAGGAAAATACCAATAAAATATGTTGAAATTATTCGATGGTGTGATTTTAAAAGTGAAATTCAATAATGTAACTTATTATTTATCAGTAGTCTATGGATAAATAATTGTTATGTTAAAAAGAATTTTTTTAACGCAGATTTAATACAATAAGACAATAAAACAATAATTGATCAATCGGCCTCAATAGTTAAGGATGCCGGAGGTATAATTGAAATGGTAGCATTTGTTCCTACAAATAATGATCTGATCTTATGTGCCTGATTCGATTGGAGTGTAATTACTGTGTTGGCCGGTTTTTCAGGAATGATTACATTATGACATGATTCCGGCACTTGTTGTAAGCTCCATTGCGTCTTGTTGGTCCATGAACCCGAATCTGACATCCAAATATTCTGAAATGCAGGCGCTACATTAACCATCATTGTTACAGGGTCTCCTTTGGCATCCCACTTGCTGTAGGGTGTAAGTTTAATACTATGTACCGGTTCTATCGTGTTCCAACTTACAGTAATGTGGTTTGAAAACGGATTAACATTTAAAATCGTTCCGCCAATAACATCCCACTGATAATAAGAAGCCAATCCCGTATTCGTATAATAGTTTTGAATTAAAGCGCTATTACATACAGCGTTGTTGCCATAAATAACATGTTGAACCGGTTTTAATAGTTTTGTGAAAAACCAATTTGAAATTCCCGGTATTATATCTGCATACAAAGTTGAAGATGTTTGTTCGTGCACATCATGACCTCTGTTGCTATAGGAATAAAACTGATAGGGTAATGCTATTGAATCTGCCCGTAAGGACATGGCATGACTGCCAAAAACATCGGGTAAATCAAATCCCACTATCCATCCAGAAATACTACTAAACGGCTGACCCGAATCATAAGGCACTGTATCATCGTCCTGACTGTGAAACATCACAATGGGAAGATCCAATTCTGATTCCATATACGAAGTATAGCCCACGGCTCCTGCGAGACTAAACACTGCTTTGGCCTGACCATTATGACTCTGATTGTTGCCTACACAATCCAAACATCCCAGATCCGGACACGAACATGTTGATAAGTCTAAAAAGCCACAACCCTGTGTCCAGGTATAGGTTGAGGCAGGTCTTTCGATTTCTTTGTCGAGGTATGCATTGTGTGTTGCAATAAAAGCCCCGGCACTGTGGCCGCCTATATAAATTTGCTCCGGATCAATTTTATAGATATTTGCACCCAAAGCGTCTGCTTTAAAAAATCTAACTGCAGATCTGCCATCCTGAATTCCTCTGTACACTGCTCTTTTTGATAAGTCCGCATCAAAAATATTCATACCTAATCTGTAATCTATAACAGCGGTTACAAATCCTCTTTTGGCCAATTCCTGCGCAATTAAACGGATACTCCAATGATCTTTACTGCCGGTAATAAATCCGCCTCCAAAACAAATGATCACAACAGGCCGTTTGCTCAGGGTGTCACCTACCGGTTGAAATATATTCATATAAAGATTCACATTGGTTGTAGCAAATTCATCTACGTTCAAGGGATAGCCTGTAATATTTTCATAAAAACCGCCACCCGGGTTTGGTCTGGGAACGTTTGAACTAAACAATACATTTGTGGTTTCGGAAACAGAAGGAAATAGAGGAAAAGTGTACCTGTTGGTTGGCGGTTGAGCCGTAACTACAGCATAATTTAAAATAATCTGAAGGAAAATGCAATATCGAAATTTCATTCCCTGAGATTTTGTTGTTTAAAAAAGGGAAGTAGCTTCTGTTGAAAACTTATATCGCTACAAAATATTTTATCAATACTTTTATATTTTTCGAGAGGGAAATTGTTGTTTTTACAATTTTGAGATAAAATATTTTCCTTGTATTCTGCAATGAGCACATTCAGTTTCGAAATAGCATCCAATACTTTTTCTTCTTCTTTTGAAATGGATTCTTTTTTTCCTTCAATTCCATTTATTAATATCTGAGAAAAGCGTTTGACCGAAATACCGGACCCTGTTAAAATAACATTTAACATAGAATCGGAATTCACGCCCGTTGATAATGGCATTGATTTTATATTGGTATATAGCATTAAGTCTGAGGCAGAAAATAAGGAGTCAGAAATTTGTGCTGATAAAAAACAGCAGGTCATACTAAAAAAAATAAGCAGATTAAATTTCATTTTTAAAAGTATACTTTAAAATTATACATTTATTGTGGAAATAATTTTATTTCCATTTGAATGTGGAAATAAGCGTATCGATATCACTTTGGATAAAATTAAGTACAGGGGCAGTAGAATCGGGATTCACTTTACTGTTAAAATACAAAGAAGCTCTAAAAAAGTGTTTTTTGTTATCTGTGAGATAAAATTGAACCGGGCTTGCTACGGGTCCTTCAATATTGAACAAAACACCATTGACGTCTGACTTATTTTGAATTATTGTTTCCTTTCTGAAGTTTGCTTTTATATTATGTTTGCCTGCAATTTCAAAAGCGTCATTGATTAAATCCGTTATATTTTTTTCTTTTGAGACCTGATAATAGCTACAATGCAGATTTGCATTCAGAGATTTAATCTCAATATCAAACCAACATGCATGTTCAGGTTCTCCTTCCAGTTTAAAAGAATCCTGAACAATTTTTCCATAATCCGGATAACGGAAAACAAAATTGCACAAGGCTGTATCAAACTGAATATATTTTTTTTCAGGATATTCAATTTTAGGATACATTCTCGATTTGGGTAATTTTAAAGTATCAGAATTACATGATATTAAAATTAAGAAATAACATGGAAAAAAATAATGGCAGATAATGGTTTTATTTTTCATTAATAATTACGCTAATTTTTTCAATTCTTTTTTTTGTAACCGTAACCACTTTTAAATTCAGGTGTCCAATTGTAATTTCCTTTTCGGATGATGGAATATTCCCAATAATTTCGAGAATAAGTCCGCCAAGAGAGTCTGCTTCGCCGCGAAAATCGTCAAAATAGCTCGTATTTTCTCCAATAATTCTACAAACATCTTTCAGTTGTGTTTTACCATCCAGGATGTAGTTATTTTCAGAAATTTTTATATATTCAATATCATTATCGCTGTCAAATTCATCTTTAATATCACCTACCACTTCTTCCATAATATCTTCAAGTGTAGCCACTCCTGCTGTTCCACCATATTCATCGACGATAACCGCCATGTGCATTCTTTTTAGCTGAAACTCCCTTAGTAATTCGTCTATTTTTTTAGATTCCGGAACAAAAAGTACGGCGTTTCTAATTAATGTTTGCCATTGAAAGCCATCGCTTTCTTCTGTAAATGACAACAGGTCTTTGACATATAAAATCCCAATAATTTTATCGAGGTCTTCTCTAAACACCGGCAGTCGGGAATATCCGGATTCTTTCACAATTTTCATTACTTCTTTAAAACCACACGACTCCTCCAAAGCAACAATATCTGTTCTTGGATGCATAATTTGTCTGGCAGAAATATCGCCAAAATTTACAATTCCCTTAAGAATATCGGCTTCCTGGGTAGAAGATGCGGTATTTTTTGTAACCGTGAGGTCAATAGCTGTGTCAATATCTTCTTTACTGGTCAGGTTTTGGGAACTGTTATTGCCTAGTCTTTTTTCCATTGATGTTGACCATCCCACTAAAATTTTACTAAACGGCGTAAAAATATAAACGAGAAAAGTAAGGGGGCCAGACATTACATGTACAATTTTGTTTTTATTCATAGTAGCATAAATTTTAGGCATGGCTTCTCCAAATAAAACCAGAATAAAAGTTACACCTACTACAGTTACAAGAAAGTTAAAAACATTGGCTATTACCTGGGGAGAGGCTAACCCGTATAACAGATTGTCATGAATCCAGTACCCGGCTACCAATAGCGTTGCTTCACCCAAAACGATATTTAGCATTTGTTCTGCAACGATTACAATCGCAATATTTACAAAGTTATTGGTAATCAGTATAGTAGCAAGAAGGTGTCTGGGTTTTTCTTTAAGGTGAAGTATGCGTTGTGCTGTATGTGAATTTTCCTCTTCGAGTATTTTTATTTCTTTAATACCAAGTGAAAAATAAGCCACTTCAGACGCTGATATCAGGCCAGAGCAAATTAATAATAAAATAAATAAAAATAATGAAAATACTATACTTGACGAAGGCTCTGCTGTTATGAGCTGAAAGGCATAAAAAAATAAATAATGGGGTTCAGGGTCCAAAATAAAAAATTTAAATGTATAAATTTCATTTGAAATTAAAAAGGCAAGTCGTCATTTGGTGTTTCCGTATGCTGGTTTGCCGGAATATTCTGATTTACCGATTTATTAAATGGGTCATCTTCAATTGATGGAAATCCTCCGCTAAAGTTCTGACTTTTATTTTCTCTTCTTTCCAATGAATTTAAAACACTGGCAACAATCTCTGTTACAGATCTTTCAATTCCATCTTTGTCATTATACTTACGGTGTGTAATTTTACCTTCAATATAAGCCAAGCCGCCCTTCTTAAGTTCTCTTTCCGCCTTTTCAGCCAAACCTCTCCAAACAACGATATTATGCCATTCAGTAATTGTTTGCCAGGTGTCGTTTTTATCTTTGTAACTTTCGTTTGTTGCTAATGAAAACGTTCCCACTTTTGTACCATTTTCCAGGGTTCTTATTTCAGGGTCTCTACCCAGATTACCGACCAAAGTTACTTTATTTATCATAAGATTATATTTCAGTTATTTTCAAAACGATTTATTCCGAATTCTTGTTTCAATTAATTTAGCTCACCAAAATTAATAAATAACAGCAGTGAAGTATTTTGTAATGATTTTAGGAAATGCAAAGTTTGATACTTTTTTGCGTTCTACCAAATAATGTCCTTTATTTATTTTATTCCCATTATCAGATATTGTCATTTTATAAAAGATTCCGACAATCTTCCTATGGGTTAATACCTGAGCGTACGTTACTCTTTTTTCAATATTAACCGGCATGTGTTCCAATAAAGGAAAAATTTCTTTAAGTTTTGATGCTACTGCTGTTGGAGACAAAGGCTCTTCTGATGCTGTCTCAATCATTGGCAGTTCATATAGCTTCTTCCAGATGTCATTCCCTGGTCTTTGGTGAAGAACCGTAAAATTTTCAGAAAGAGTCATATCCAAATAATGAAAATACCGAACTAATTTAGGTTTGCTTTTTGCTTTAACAGGTATTTCGGCAATTTTATCGAATTGAAAGGCAACACAATATTCTTCAAAAGGACAAATTGAGCATTTTGGAGATTTTGGCTGACATATTCCTGAACCAAAATCCATTATAGCCTGATTAAAAACTGCCGGATTTACGTTTTGAATCGCACCAGTAACAAAATCATGAATTTTTTTTTGTGAAGGCTTGGTTCCTGCAATATCTGTCAACCCTAATATCCGCGACACCAATCTGATCACGTTGCCATCTAAAACCGGATAAGATAATCCAAAAGCAAAAGAGGCTATAGCTGCCGCTGTGTAGGAGCCAATGCCTTTAAGTTTTAATATATCTTCATAATTTTCGGGAAATGTGGAATTAAAATCAGAAACCAAAAATTTTGCTGTTGCATGAATATTTCTGGCACGGGTATAATATCCCAAACCTTCCCACAGTTTGATAACTTCATCTTCTGAAGCGGCGGCCAATGTTCCAATATCAGGAAATCTCTGAATAAATCTGAGATAATATGGGGTACCTTGTTCAACTCTGGTTTGTTGAAGAATTATTTCTGAAATCCAAATTTTATATGGGTCTTTAGTTTCTTTCCAGGGAAGTTTCCTCTTATTTAATGCACACCACTCCAACAGTAAAAAGCTGAATGTTTCTGTTTTCATAATGTAAAAGAAATTAAAAAAATGGGTAAACCAACTATTTAAAATAGCATTTATCCCAAACTTTTAAACATTATGCAGAAAGTGATCTTACTATTGAATAATCTCCATAATTTTCTTTAATCATTTCCTTCAGCGCTTTTCTGGCAAAAAATATTCTACTCTTCACTGTTCCCAAAGGAAGATTAAATTCATCTGCAATTTCCTGATATTTAAAGCCTTCATAATGCATTACAAAGGGAATTCTAATACTATCTTCCAATGAGTTTACCATCGCATTTAACTCATCCATCAGTATATTTCTGGAGGCATCATTTTCTATGGCAACGCTTCCTGAATTTATAAAATACAAATTATCGGTAGAGTCAATAATTGTATTAGATTTTGCTTTTTTACGATAATTATTGATAAAGATATTCTTCATTATCGTAAAAGTCCACGCCTTAAAGTTCGTGTCCGGTCTAAATTTATCTCTATTAATAATTGCTCTTATTGCAGTCTCCTGGTACAAATCTCTAGCATCTTCCGTATTCTTAGTCAGATTGTAAGCAAAAGCATTTAAAGAATCTGTCAGTACTTCAAATTTTTTATCAAATTCCAATGTTGACATGATTATCATTTTTGTTGCAACAAATGTACAATTATCCTAAACAATAATCAAGAAAATTAAACAACATTGATGTTAAAAAAATACTAATATTTTTAAATTTGGTCTAAATAAGCCTAAAAACTTTAACCTAAAAATATGCAGAGGGTAAAATTGAACCCTTTTTAATCCTACAGAAAATAGAAATAAAATGGAAAAAGGTATTCGGCTAATTCAGGCAGTCATAGACCTAACCAAATAAAAGTCGCCATAATTTTTTCTAATCATTTCTTTTAAAGCTTTTCTAGCAAAAAATATCCGGCTTTTCACGGTACCTAATGGCAAATCAAACATCACTGCAATTTCTTCATATTTATACCCCTCATGATGCATTTCAAATGGAACCCGAATATTATCATCCAATGAACTAATCATTGTCTTTAATTCGTTCATAAACATATTTTTCCCTCCGTCATTTAAAATTACATTAGGGCCGCTATCCAAAAAAAAGTTGTTATCTGTTGAATCCAGAATTGTATTTGCTTTGACCTTTTTTCTGTAGTTATTTATAAAAATATTTTTCATAATAGTGAAGGTCCAGGCTTTAAAATTTGTTTCAGGTCTGAATTTTTCTTTATTATTAATAGCCCTAAAAGCCGTTTCCTGATACAAGTCTTTGGCGTCTTCTGAATTTTTTGTCAGACTATAAGCAAAAGCAGTTAATGATTCAGATAAGATATTAAGATTCTGATTAAACTCTAATGTTGACATTGTTCATTTATTTTAGACCTCAAAGATACGATAATGTTTAACAATTTGTATCAAAAAGTTAAACAATAATTATTTATAGGTAAATAAATCAAATTGATATTCTATCAGACTCTTCGTGTACTGATAAAAAATTATGCTGAAATTAGGGGGGCTAACAACAGGACTTTTAAATTAAAACAGATGCTTTAAACAAAGAAAATGTCAAAATAGAATATGACATTAAAAATTGATAACATTAACTTCATAGATAAGAATAGCATTTTTGCGAATGCCGTAGGGTGGATTATTGCCATAACCTAATGCCGAGGGTATTAAAATAATGCCCTTGCCCCCTTTTCCAAACTTACTTATTCCATATCTAAGTCCATCAATTAATGCAGATAATTTTACTTTGATGGGATCGTTGGCAGGTGATTTATCAAAAACTGTATTATCCAGATACTTGCCGGTATAGGACATTTCAATAATGCTTGATTCTACCGGCTTTTCTTTAGTGCCTTCCAAAAGAATAGCTACATAAACGCCTGAGGTATCTTCTGCAGAAAGATTATTATTCAGAAGGTAGGATTGAATCTCTTCAAATTCTCCCTCTGCTGTGCTGGTACAAGTGCTAAAAAATACCGCAGTAACAAGCCAAAGTAGTGGTTTGAAATTCATTAATCCGGGACTAAAAATCAATAACTTCGACATCGAATGCAAGAACTGCCGAATTTCTACCGGCAATGTTTCCAGCTCCATAACCATATTTTGATGGTATAAACAATTTGCCTTTGCCCCCTTTGCCGAATTTTGGAATACCTATCTGCCAGCCCTGAATAACACTGTATAAGTAGAACTGCGCTTTAACGGCCGAATCGAAAACATTGCCATCCAAAAAATATCCTTTATACGTAACCGTAACCTCGCTCGTTATTTTAGGTTTTTCAATACTGCCTTCCGTTTCCACAATATAATATATGCCATCGATTGTCTTTTGTGCAGTCAGGTTGTTGTTTTTTAAATACGTTTCAATTAGTCCTGTATCTACAGAAAACTGTTCTTCGACGCTTAAGGTATCATCACCACATGAAATAAGTGATAAAAAAAAGAAAGCTACTAAAAAGAGGTATTTCATATTTGGGTAAGAATTTTTAACTAATCAATGTATTGAATAAATTTAATAACGCCAAACAACAAGCTATTTATTGAACCGTATTCTGATATTTTCTACCTTCGGTTAAACTGCATCTTAAAAACTGAAGATACCCTTCTATTCCTTCGACAAACGGTCTGGGCTTACTAATCACCATCTGATCGTTTGTTGCCATTACATACAGTGGCTGAGAATTTTGCTGGAAATTCACTATCTGGAAGTCGGCCCATTTATTGCCCACGTTCCTTAATTTTTTACCGCTTTGTTCAGAAATATACACAGATGTGAGTTTTTTATCATCATCAACATAAAGAGAAATTAATACCAAAGAATCATTGAGGATGCCCCGAATTCTGTCATCTACCCAAATATGTTCTTCCGTTTTTCTGCAATTAACACAACCATGTCCTGTAAAGTCAAGCATTACCGGTTTATTTACTTCCTTGGCATAACTAATTCCTTCAAAATAATCCTTAAAGCAATTAATGTTGTTGGCGCATTTAGAATAAGAAGGGTATTTCGCTTTAATACCGGCGTCAACATCCTGGGCTTTAAGGAAAAAATTGTAATGTGCAGGAGGTGCAAGACCGCTCATCAGACTTAAAGCACTATAATCCCCTGTTTTGCTGTTGATTCTAAATCCTGAACCAAGATATACAATCAGTGCAATTACAGAAATACCGAATGTAAGCCTTACTGCTGATAATTTTTTAAGCGGACTATCATGCGGAAACTTAATAAATCCAAAAAGGTACAATGCCATGCCACTAAAAATAAAAATCCATAAGCCCATAAATAATTCGTATTTCAAAAATCCCCATCCATTGGTCATATCCGCAACGGAAAGAAATTTGAGTGCCAGTGCAAGTTCTAAAAATCCAAGCACTACTTTTACAGAATTCATCCAGCTACCTGATTTAGGCAAATTGTTTAACCAAGCCGGGAAAGCTGCAAACAGACCGAATGGTAAGGCAAGTGCTGAGGAAAACCCAAACATAACCAGAAAAGGTCCCATATATTCTCCTTTGGTGGCGGCCTGAACAATTGCGGTTCCAATGATCGGTCCTGTACAAGAAAAAGATACCAGGGCAAGGGTAAATGCCATAAAAAATATACCAATCAGACCGCCCTTATCTGCCAGCCGATCACTTCCGGTACTCCAGCTACTGGGCAATGTAATTTCATAAAACCCAAAAAATGAAAAAGCAAAAGCAATAAATATGACAAAAAACAGCGTATTGGCTATCCAGTTGGTAGAAAGCCTATTTAATGCTTCCGGCCCAATAAAAATGGTAATAAGCAAGCCAAACAGCACATAAATCACTATAATAGACGCCCCGTAAATAAGTCCATTTACCCACCCTTTTCTTTTGGTATCTTTAGTAAAAAAACTTATTGTTATTGGTAACATCGGGAATACACACGGTGTAAGCAAAGCCAGTAAACCGCCAACAAAACCAAATACAAACGTCCATAAGAGGCCTTCCCTTTTTTCATTAACGCCACCGCAATTACTCAATGGTTTTTCATAGGTTGATGAAAGCGTGGTTATTTTTTGATTTATTTTATCCCCATTAATTATGGCTCCAGCATTAAAATCATTAGCTTCTTTAGCGTTAAGCGAGTCAATTTCCGGTGATTTTTGTATGTTGGTACTTAATTCACTGTTTGGGTCAGGGACGTTGTTCAATACCGTATTTGATTCTGTTTTTGCATTATCTGCAGCATCACCGTCCTGATTAATATTAAAGCTAAAATCAATATCTGACGGTGGAAGGCATTTTTCATGGTCACAAGCCATAAAATTAATATAACCTTTAACAGGCTTTTTAGCATTAATTACTTTTATTTTTTGTTCAATGACAAAAAGTTTGTCTGCCGAATATTTAATCACATTAACGCCAAAATAGGCATCCATACCTTCCTTTTTTGCTCCTGATTCACTGGCTTTACCAACAAGCTCAATTCCTGACATTTCTTCATAATTGATACTTGTCGGAACAGGTCCATCATCTGATGTATACTGCGAATAAACGGTCCAACCTTTATCAATTTTCGCCTTAAATTTTAATTTATACTCTGTTTGATTAAGTTTTTCAAGATCAAAGGTCCACTTAACCGGGTTAAGTATTTGTGCCCCAACAAATGATGAAAAATAGAAAATAGATATGACAGATAAAAAATGTTTCATCAGAGATTTATTTGCGTATTTAATGTTTTATATTTAAACTAAAATTTACATCCACGGGAGGTAAACATTTAGCTCCATCACAAGCCATGTAAGTCACATAGCCATTTATTTCTGTTTCTTTCACATTGTGTAACCTCAAAGAAAAAACAGCTTTCTCCTTAAATTTTATGACTTCAACGTCAAATAAGGCGTCAAATTCTTTTAATGCCTTAGTTTTTTCTTCGAAACTTACAGGTTTCCCATTAACAACAAACTGCGTCGGGATAGGACCATTTTCATCGGTAAACTGAGAGTATAATACCCAGTCCTTTTTAATTGAAGCTGTGGCAATCAATTCATGTTCAGATGTATTAATTTGTTTTAATTCGAAATCCCAGGAAACGGGAGAAGCTTTTTGACTAAACACATAAACATTACTGCTTAAAAGAAAGCAAATAAGGCACATATTTCTAAACATATTAAATAATTTCTTTATTTTTATTTTATTCATTATTTATAAATTAACACAAACATACAAGTATTTACATAAATTCATAGTTACCATTGTTACCTTTAATAAAAGTTTAACTTCACAAAATTAAAGGACAATAAGTTTAAATTGGTTGATAAAAATCAGACTAATGACAATAATATGCAATATTTCATTAAATAATTTGTTTTTAGAATCGCTTATTAAAGCGCCAACCAAAAGCGATAATGGAAAAGCTAAAGTCATCAGCTGAAACACCCCCTCAGAAATAAAAATTAAAAAAGAAATTAAGCAAAACAACATTAAAAAATAAACTACATCGATTTTCTTTTGGGCTTGAATGCTCTTTTTGCCAGTAAGGTTCCGATAATTTAAAAGCGAAATAAATACTGCTGCTATTAAAACAAACACAGAAAAATAAAAAAGAAATTTTAAATCAGTATTAAAATCAGGCCAATGGAAAAAAATATCTTTTATAAAGTTTAAATCCACAAAAGGGATACCATTCCAATATCTATAAGTAAACAATAAAAAATAAGGGATAACAAAACCTATAAAAAACTGAGTTTTTTCCAACAATTTAAAGGATCTTAAAATCAATAAGGCTATAATACCAAAAACAATAAATGTAAAATATGGAGAATAAAACAAAGATGCCAGCGCGAGTAATAAGCCCGTATTAAAAATAAAAGCTGTTGCCACCGGCAATTTATACGTTTTAAATACATTCAATACAGCAAGAATAATGAACGTGTTGGCAATCAGAACAGGAGATAAAATTGTATTTTCAACAATTAGTGATATAAATATAATGTATAATAAACCTGCAAAAAGCGTAATTTCTTTTGACAACCTGTTTGAAATAAAAATGTTGTTTATAATCAACGCCTGTCCGAATATGAGGAAATTTGCTATGATATTTTGAGTTATCGCGCTGGAAAAGTTTAAGAAAATTAATTTTTGAAAAATATTACTATTCTCATCCGGCGTGTATGCCAACGGATGCAGCAATGTATTTAACCTCAATACAAAAATATAGGGTAACAAAAGGAGATTATTTAAAAAAAGATTTTTCCTGAATATTTCAAACAAAATGAAAAGGTTTATGCTTAATTTTCAAATAAATTCAACAAGGTGTTTTAATAATTAAATTAGCACAAATTTACAATTATATTTTCTTGTAATGATATTAATAGAATTAAATTTTACAATAACTAATTAATACAAATTCAATTAATAACTATTGGTAAAGAAAAAACAAAATGGCATATATCAACAGTGCTTTTGACGTATCTTGTGCAAAATTTTAAGAATATATAATTAAGAATGACTTCGGATCTGAACAAAATAAAAGCGCCTGTAAATAAAGAGTTGAAAATCTTTGAAAAGTATTTCAAGGACTCAATGAAAAGTTCAGTTCCCTTGCTGGATAAGATCACTTATTACATAGTTCAAAAAAAGGGGAAACAAGTTCGGCCTATTCTTGTATTCTTGTGTGCAAAATTATGTGGAGAAATCAACGATTCCACTAATGTTGCTGCATCATTAATAGAATTATCGCATACTGCATCCTTAGTTCACGATGATGTTGTTGATGATGCATATGAACGGCGGGGTTTTTTTTCAGTAAATGCGCTCTGGAAAAACAAAATTGCCGTTTTAGTTGGCGACTTCCTTCTGACCAAAGGTTTACAAGTAGCCTTAGAAACCAATAATTACAGGCACCTCCAAACGGTTTCAACTGCTGTACAATTAATGGCGGAAGGAGAGCTTTTACAAATGGAAAAGGCAAGAAGGCTGGATATTGATGAAAAAATATATTTTGAAATAATCAGACAAAAGACAGCCTCTCTGATTGCTGCGGCATGTTCGGCAGGTGCTTCGTCGGCATCAAATAATGAGGAAGTAATAGAAAAAATGAGGACTTTTGGTGAAAAGCTGGGAATTGCATTTCAAATAAAGGATGATCTATTTGATTATGGAGAAGATGATATTGGAAAACCGGTTGGCATTGATATTAAAGAAAAAAAAATGACATTGCCTCTGATCTATTCCTTAAATAAAGCAGATAAACATAAAAGAAATCAGATAATAAACTACATTAAAAATAATAGCCAGGACGAATTAAAAGTTAAAGAAGTTATTTCTTTTGTTAAGTCGATGGGTGGATTACATTATGCCGAACAAATGATGTATACATATCAAGAAGAGGCCATTCAAATTTTAAAGACTTTTCCTGAAAATGAAGCCAGAAATGCATTGGAACAATTGGTTTATTACTTCACAGACCGCAAAAAGTAATTTTGAATGATCTGTCTGGAGAATAATGTTTTGAAGGTTTGTGTTGAAGATAAAGGTGCTGAATTAAGCAGCCTGTTTCACAAAAAATATAATCTGGAATATATCTGGAACGGGGACTCAAAATTTTGGCCGAGAAAAGCACCATTACTTTTTCCGATTGTTGGAAAATTGAATGATAATACCATGGTTTATAATGGACAAAAATATATCATTCCACAACATGGGTTTGTCAGAGATATGCTCTTTGAAGTAGCGTTTCAAGATAACACCAGTGTAACCTATGTTTGTCGTAGTACCCCTGAAACAAAAAAAATGTTTCCCTTTGACTGGAGTCTGAAAAGTTCCTATTTGATTGATGAATCTGTCTTGTCAATTTCAAATCAGGTAACAAATGAATCCTTGCATGAGGATATGTATTTTAGTATTGGCTACCATCCTGCATTCAGGGTGCCTATAGAAGAGAACAGGAAGTTCAATGATTATTTTTTATTTTTCAATAACGATTTTTCCGGTATACGGTGGCGAATCAGTGAGGGGCTCATAGATGATATAACGGAAATTGCATTTACACAAAATACATTATTTTTAAATGAATTTACTTTTGCCAACGATGCTCTTGTTTTTAAAGATCTCTCAAGCAATCAGATTCAATTAAAAACAATGCATGCCATGCACGGTTTGACTCTGCATTTTCAAAACTTTCCCTATCTTGGTATTTGGTCAAAGCCTAACGCTTCATTTGTTTGTATAGAACCCTGGCATGGGATAGCGGACAGTAAGAGTCACAATGGTGATCTCACGCAAAAAGAAGGAATTATCAGGCTTGCCCCTAATTCCACCTTTCAATGCGGTTATCAAATAGAGCTGTTTTAAAATTTATCAATTCTGATTTCCTTTACCGTATTTGTCCCTATTTCGCCCGAAGCAAATACAAAAACTCTAAATGTATCTTTTGAAGTATTTATTTTAGCAACTTTATACTGAGAAGATTTATTTTTTGAAGTGCCTTTGTGCATTATTTCAATACCTAATACCTTGTGATTATTTAAAAACATCTTTAGTTTGTTTAAAGCCGCCTTTTTACTCAAAATCTGTTGATCTTCAAACAAACAAAAATCTATATTATCTTCAAGATACGTTTCAAGGGTAACCATGTCATTATTTTTCAGGGCGTTAAAAAAATTAACTTCACTCTGCCCATTAATATTTGAGATGGATATAAAAAATAAGAAAAAAATAAAATGCTTCACTTTAGTGGTTTTGTTTTGAATTAATAATGTGCTTCAAGTAAATAATTTGTATTATGTTTGCACACTACTTGAAACGGAAAAGTAAGATATTTTAGTTTCACTTTTACTGTTAAATTTTGATTAAAGTCACAATTTTAAATATAGTTACTTTAAAATCAAATAAATTTAGTTTAAATATTTTCATAATAAGATATAGAATGTCCATGAAAAACCTTGCTTTAATCATTCTGGATGGTTGGGGAATAAATCCTGATCCAAAAACAAGTGCCATTGCTGCTGCAAAAACTCCTGTCATGAATAAGCTGATGCAAGCGTACCCGAATGCAACACTTACTACATTTGGAGAAAAAGTCGGGCTACCTGAAGGTCAAATGGGCAATTCCGAAGTTGGTCATATAAATATTGGAGCAGGCCGTGTGGTTTATCAGGAACTTGCCAGGATCAATAAAGCAATACGGGAAAAAGAACTGCTTTCAAATCAGGTGTTTATTGATGCGGTACAGTTTGCATCCAATAACACAAAAAGAATTCATCTTCTCGGCCTGGTATCGGACGGAGGTGTGCATTCACATATTGATCATCTGATTGGTCTTTGTGATTTACTAATGCAATACCATAAAGATATAAAAGTATATATTCATGCCTTTATGGACGGGAGAGATACAGACCCAATGTCGGGTAAAACATTTTTAAAAGAGGTTTTGAAAAATATTGAAGATTCCAATGTTCAACTTGCTTCCGTAGTGGGAAGATATTATGCCATGGACAGAGACAAACGATGGGAGAGGATTAAAATTGCCTATGACCTATTAGTGAATGGTAAAGGAAAGAAGTCAGATAATGTCTTAGACGAAATACAAAAAAGTTATGATGACGGTGTGACTGATGAATTTTTACAACCGATAATTAATAATAATTTGCCTGAGGGGGATTCAAAAATTCAGGAAGACGATGTAGTTATATTTTTTAACTTCAGAACAGACAGACCTCGTCAATTGACCGAAGTTTTGACACAAAACGATCTACACGAATATGACATGCATAAAATGCGACTATATTATGTAACATTTTCAAACTATGATCAAAATTTTCAAAACATACAGGTAATTTTTGAAAAGGAAAACCTGAATAATACATTGGGTCAAATCATCAGTGAATCAAATATGACGCAAGTGCGCATTGCCGAAACTGAAAAATATCCACATGTAACTTTCTTTTTGAATGGTGGTATTGAAGAAAAATTTTCGGGGGAAGACCGCATAATGGTTCCATCTCCAAAGGTGGCAACCTATGACTTAAAACCTGAAATGAGTGCAGAAGAAATAACTAATACACTTATTGAATATATACATGATAAAAAACCCAATTTTATTTGTTTGAACTATGCCAACACGGATATGGTTGGACATACAGGGGTTTTTAATGCTGCCGTGGCTGCAACAGAAACCGTAGATTCCTGTTTAGGAAAATTATTAAAAACACTATATGAACATGACTATGTTGCCGTAATAATTGCCGACCACGGCAATTCAGATGTCATGGTTAATCCAGACGGTAGTCCAAATACAGCGCACTCAACCAATCCCGTTCCAATAATATTTGCAGGAAAAGAAGTAAGCAAAGATAATTTTGAAGTTATAAATGGAAAACTTGGAGATATTGCTCCAAGTATTTTGCGTTTAATGAACATAACTCCCCCTTTAGAAATGACAGGAAATATCATTATTTACCGAAAATAAGGACTTTTAGAATGAGAGCAGGCAATCTCATAATAAAATGCATTGCACCTGTGCAAAAATATATTTCAATACCGAAATTACAGGCCCTTACCGGACAAAAAGTAATATTTCCCTTTTATCATCTGGTTTCAGACGATAACCCTGCACATATTAAACATTTATATGAGGTTAAGACGTCAATTGCATTTATAAAGGATTTGGACCTTCTGTTGAAATATTACGACCCAATGACCCTGGATGATGTCATTCAATATGGTAAGATGGGGAAAAAAACCAAAAAACCCGGATTTTTTCTCTCATTTGACGACGGGCTAAGCTCTTTTTATGACATAATTTGCCCAATTCTCATTCGTAAAGGAATACCGGCAGCATGTTTTGTCAATACCGCATTTGTGGATAATAAGGATCTGTTTTTCAGATATAAAGCGAGTTTACTGATTGAATATTTTCAAAATAATCCCAGTTCGGCCAAAATAAAAGCTGTTGTGTCGTGGAAAAACAGTAAAAATGAAAAAACGCTGAAGGGTGCAATTTTATCCATCAAATATGAAGAAAAAGAGCAAATCGATATACTTGCTAACATTGTCGGAATAAACTTTAACACTTTTTTGAATGAAAACAAACCCTATTTAACAACCCCGCAAATCATAGAATTGCAGGATCAGGGATTTTATTTTGGCGCACACAGTATTGATCATCCTTTATATAAAAACCTGTCAGAAAAAGAACAAGTCAGGCAAACAACCTTGTCCATTAATTTTGTTCAGCACAGGTTGGGACCAAAATATAAGATTTTTTCTTTTCCTTTTTCAGATGCTGGAGTAAATGAGTCATATTTTAATCATTTTAGGGAATTAGATGCAAGCTTTGGTACGGCAGGTTTGAAGATGGATGAAATTCAAAATCATTTTCAACGCATACCAATGGAAAATTCAGGTTACACAGGAGAAACGTTGATAAAAAGTGCCTATATCCAATTTATGCTACAATCGCTATTGGGAAAAAATAACGTAATGCATCATGCCTGAAATAATAGAATTAAATAAATCGGGACTAAGTAATTATATACGTTCTGTTGCATTTGTCAAAGCTCCTGTTGTTGCCATATCCATCCACCGGGGAATCTCTCACATTCATAATCCCAAAGTAAAAGATGATGATATTCTTTTGCTATTAGCAATGGAAGGAGAGCAGCTAATCGGTTATCTGGGTGTTTTAGCTGACGATATATATTTTGCTGATAACCAGAAAATACATTGTGGATGGATGAGTTGTCTGTGGATCGATCCAAACCAAAGAGGAAAAAAAATAGCTCAAAAACTGATTACTGCTTGTTTTTCTGCCTGGGACGGGAATATATTGCTGACAGAATTTACAAAGGCCGCGGGCAATTTATATGACAGGATGGGAATTTTTGCACCTTCAATCTCAATTGAAGGTAAACGGTGGTACATCCAATCCGATTTACATAGGTTGTTGCCCGAAAAAAACAAAAGATTTAATCAAGTTCAATTGATATTAAAATTGACTGATTTCTGTATTAACACCATAACAAATTTTGTTAATTGGCTGTCAATTACAAAACAGAGCCCATACCATTTTGAAGAAATTAATCAAATTTTACCTGAAACAGCGGCATTTTTGAATAAAATTGAATTTAGCGGTTCTTTCCGAAGAGAAGCGGATTGCCTGAACTGGATAATATCATACCCTTGGATAAAGGAAGGAAATCCCTCTGACCCTCAATACTCTTCTTATTATTTTACATCCGCAGAAAAACAGTTTGTGTGTAAAGGCTTAAAAGTGTACAATAAAAATAAAGTACTTTGTGCCTTTATTATTTTTACTGTCAGAAATCATCATCTTCGCTTACCTTATATATTTCATATTGACAATAATTCTGCATTACTATTTGCAATAAGGTATTTAATAAAGCAATATGGCGTAAAAACATTTACGACCTATCAGGAGCCCATCATTCAATATTTGAAATCCCACATGCTTGTATTTTCAACACAAAAAAAAGTAGTCAGGAAATATTTAGTTTCAAGCAAGCTGAAGCGCTATTTGGGTAATGACAAGCTATTGATACAAGATGGTGATGGCGATTGTGCTTTTACATAAAGAGAAAATTGAAATAAAGGAGTAAACTGAAATAAGGCCTATTCCAGAATTAATTTGCCATTGTATTGGATGTTATTAAAAAATTTCCTGTGGACATTGAGCCACCAAGCTATAAATTTGTTAATTAAAATAAACAGATGAAAACATCAGGGTTAAACAATATAAAAAAAGAACTTTCGTCCTATAATCACCAGCAATTATTGGATACTTTACTTCGTCTAATCCGGTTTAAAACCGAAAATAAAGAGCTTGTTTCTTATTTACTATTTGATAAGGATGATCTTTCTACCTATATTGCTGACCTTCGCACTGACATCGACGACTTGCTTAAAGATGTACACCATATGCCAACATTTATGGTCAAAAGGGTTTTGAGAAAAGCTTTAAGGACTATTTCCCGATATTCGCGTTATACTCAAATAAAGGAAACAGAGGCAGAATTACTGCTACACCTTTGCAGAATCATGAAAGCAAAGGGGCTCAATGATACTTATTCGAAAGTCATTAATACCATATATGTCAAGCAGCTGGAAAAAATAAGAAAAATGATACCCTCTTTACACAAAGATTTGCAATTTGATTATCTGGCAGAATTACAAAATCTGGATTAAATAAATATTCTCAGCCATTTTTATGTTTCAAAAAAAAATACCTGAATTATAGAAGATTCAATGGATGTGTAATTAATAATAAATGCAGTTCACCTATAGGTTTAATCAGATTTTCTCCGATTTTGTTTTCAAAATTAATCGTTTTTGCTGAAAAAATAAACGCTGGTCATTATAAAAAACAGTTGACAAATGGAAAGTCACACCCCTTCGAAATATTGCTTCGTGTTTAAACTTTACAATTAAAATTTTTGTGACAACTTGTCAAAACAAATTATCATACAAATACCATTCTGCATATGAATTTATTGTTTCATCCAATCTTGCAGCGATAAGTTGTGTTTCGTTATTAAATTGCTTTTGGAGTAATGATACAAAATAGGTTAATAAATTTTCACAAGTGGGTTGAAATGGCAAAACCACCAACTTTTCGCATTCTTCTTTCATATCATTTGAAATAGCTAAGGGAGAATTATGATTTAAGACAAGGGAGTGATCAAATTTGTCAATAATCGTTTTCATGACGATATTTTTTATACTGGTAAAATCTGTTACCATTCCATCATTTGAATTTCCTTCTATTTGAATTGGCAAACCAAGCAGTGTTACACTAAAATGATAGGTGTGTCCATGGACATGTTTACATGGACCATTATATTTATATAATGCGTGCGCCATATCAAAGGTAAACTTTCGGGTTACCCTTATTTTTTGATTTGTCACTATCAAATAATTTTATTAAAGTTTTAAAGTCTTTCAAATTTTGCCTGGAAAAACCTCAGATAACGGGGTTCATAAATCATTTTAAGTCCTTTAATGGATTTTCTTTTTTCAAAAACTGCTGCTGTGGACTCAGCAACAACATCCATATGAGCCTGTGTATATACTCTTCTGGGAATTGTAAATCTGACTAACTCCAGATTGGGATAATAATTTTCTCCATTTTCATTTCTTCCGGCCGATACAATACCCCGTTCCATGGTTCGCACCCCAGAGTCAAGATATATCTCAGCTGCAAGTGCCTGCGCCGGAAACTGGTCCTGAGTAATATGGGGTAAAAATGCTTTGGCGTCTACAAAGATGCCATGTCCTCCAATTGGTTTCACGATTGGTATATTATATTCCATCATTTTATGACCAAGGTACTCAACCTGACCCACTCTGGCATGTTGATGATTATCGTCCAGGCTTTCTTTGATGCCTACGGCAATAGCCTCCATGTCTCGTCCTGCCAATCCGCCATAGGTATGTAATCCCTCATAAACAACAACCATATTTCTTGCTTCTTCAAAAACGTTCCACTCGTTTGTTGCTAAAAAGCCACCAATATTAACCAATGCATCCTTTTTAGCACTCATTGTCGCACCATCTGTAAGAGAACATATTTCTTTTACAATTTCAGCAATAGTTTTATTTTGGTAGCCCGATTCTCTTTGTTGAATAAAATATGCATTTTCTGCAACTCTAGTCATATCATGAATAATTCGGATACCATGTTTTTGTGTTAACGTTCTCAGGTTTCGAAGATTCTCCAAACTAATTGGCTGGCCTCCGGCCATATTTACATTAGTTGCAATACTGACGTAAGGAATATTGTCTTCACCATAAACTTTAATTAGTGTTTCCAATTTATCAAGATCCACATTTCCTTTAAAAGGGTGAAGATTATTCGGATCATGGGCTTCATCAATTATTATATCTTTAAATATACCGCCAGCCAGCTCCTGGTGTAACCTTGTAGTAGTAAAATACATGTTGCCGGGTATGATATTTCCCTTTTTAATCAAAATTTTCGATAAAATATTCTCCGCTCCTCTTCCCTGGTGGGTAGGAATAATATACTTATACCCATAGTACTTTTGTACAGCCGCTTCAAATTTATAATAGCTTTTACTTCCAGCGTATGCCTCGTCTCCGGTCATAAAGGCGCTCCACTGGATATCACTCATTGCATTGGTACCACTATCTGTTAATAAATCTATATAAACATCTTCTGATTTCAATAAAAATGTGTTGAATCCTGCCGTTTTAATAGCTTTAAGTCTTTCGCTTCGAGTTGTCATTTTCAACAACTCTACCATTTTAATTTTATAGGGTTCTGCCCATGATTTACGGCTATTCATGTTTAATTTTTTTTTGGAACTATTATTGAAATTATACCTTGCAAAACTAAAAACCGAAGTCCGGTTTTCATGTGTTTAAAATTATGATACATGGTGACTATAATCATATGTCACCCTATAAATTTCATTACCTTTCTATGGCTTCTATCCCGGATGTATTGCATTCATTTACATTAAAAGTAGGTATGGAGGCTCCGGGGCTGCCTAATGTTTTTTTAATATTTACAAATTGTTGTATAAAATATTTTCCTCTATGGCCAAAAGTATTGAGTACATTGATCATTTCCAGAATATCATTTTTGTCAAGCAAAGCCGAGTGAATCGTTGTTCTTACTTCGTACGGGGTGTCTGAATTTATTAGTATCTTCAGGCAGGAAATAAACTTGTCATAACAGTCAGCTTTTGTAATATCAAAAGTTTTAATCTTTGTGGCTTTAAAATCCAATGCTACATAGTCAATCAGTCTGTTTTGGATCAGATACATCAGAATTTCAGGACAGGAACCATTTGTGTCAATTTTGATTAAATATCCTAAAGATTTTATTTCTGCAACAACGTCTTTTATGCTGCTGCTTAATAAACACTCTCCGCCACTTAGAACAACTGCGTCCAGTAGATTTCTTCGCGACACCAGAAAGTCTTTAATATCATTTAATGAATATTTTCCTTTACCTGTAACTATTTCCGGGTTATAGCAATATGTACATCGCATATTACACCCTGCAAACCAAAGGATGCACGCTGTTTTGTCGGGGTAATCCAGTAAAGTAAAAGGAGTAATACTATAAATTAATTTCCTTTGGCGGCTGTTCTTTGAAATATGTTCGTTGTTTATGTTCACCTTTTTTACCAATATTAAAACTTTCAACCGGACGATGGTAACCCATTACTCTTGTGTAAACCAGACATTTGGTTCTTTTTTCGTTGTGGGTTTCCAATTTGAAACTATCTTTTGTCGAATTCATATTTTTGAGTGTTTAATTGTTTCATCAATACATCGTCACATTTAGGACAATATTCATGCTCTCCGTTAAGATATCCATGAATAGGGCAAATACTAAATACAGGGGTAACCGTAATGTATGGCAATCTGAAGTTTGTAATTACCTTTCTTATAAAATTTCTGCACGCTTCCGCAGTATTTATTTTTTCACTCATATACAGGTGTAACACGGTTCCTCCGGTATATTTACACTGAAGATTGTCCTGAAGCAACAGTGCTTCAAAAGGATCGTCTGTGTAGTCAACCGGCAACTGAGAACTATTGGTGTAGTAAATATTGTCATTTGATCCAGCCTGAATGATTTTCGGGTACCTTTTGATATCTTCTTTAGCAAATCTGTACGTGGTACCTTCAGCAGGGGTTGCTTCAAGATTATATAAATTACCTGTATCTTCCTGAAATGTTTTAAGTTTTAGACGTATATGGTCCAGAATTTCTTCTGCTAATGCCACTCCCTGGCCGGTACTGATATCGTATTTATTCCGGGAGTAATTGAGCAACATTTCATTCATTCCGTTGACACCAATGGTGGAAAAGTGATTTCTAAAACCCGGCAAATATCTTTTGGTGTAAGGATACAGGCCATTCTCAAACATTTGCTGTATAAAGATTCTTTTTTTCTCGAGTGTTGATTTTGCTATATCCAGAAGTAAATCCAGTTTCTCATAAAGTTTACAAATATTACCTTCAAAAAGATAGCCGAGTCGGGCCATATTTATGGTTACAACACCTATACTACCGGTCATCTCAGCACTTCCGAACAGGCCATTGCCCCGTTTTAGCAATTCTCTTAGGTCAAGTTGCAATCTGCAGCACATACTGCGAACTGCATTGGGTTTGTATGCAAACGGATTCTCTATTTTTTGCCCGTTTTTATCTCTAATGTATTGACTGCCTACAAAATTCTGAAAATAGGAAGATCCAATTCGGGACGTATTTTCAAAAAGAAGATCCGTATTTTCACCGTACCAATCAAAATCTTCCGTGATATTGACAGTCGGTATAGGAAATGTAAAAGGCTGCCCGTTTGCATCCCCTTCTGTCATTACCTGATAAAAGGCTTTATTGATCATATTCATTTCGGGCTGAAAATGTTTGTAACACAGATCCGGAGGATGAACAGCTCCTCTTTCTTTTACTCTGCTCAAAAAAGCGACTGAATGTATCTCTTCAAAAAGATGGCGGTCCTTTCTAGCAGGAAACTGTTCCCTGAGATCATCAGGAACAACCCAATCCAGGGTAATATTTGTAAAAGGAGACTGACCCCATCTTGCCGGAACATTCAGATTATACACAAAGCTTCTGATTGCCTTAAGTACCTCAGCAAAAGAAAGGTTATCTTTGAATACATATGGCGCAAGATAGGTATCAAAAGAACTGAATGCCTGTGCTCCGGCCCATTCGCTTTGGAGGATACCCAAAAAATTGGCCATTTGTCCCAGTGCTTCTCTGAAGTGATTGGGTGGACGGCTTTCAACCCTTCCCCGCACACCATTAAATCCTTCATTGAGCAGAAGCCTGAGGCTCCATCCCGCGCAGTAACCAGTCAGACAATCCAAATCATGAATGTGAATATCTCCGTTTCTATGTGCAAAGCCCTCTTCTTTTGAGTAAATTTTATCCAACCAGAAATTAGCAATCACTTTGCCGGAAATGTTATTTACCAATCCTGCATTGGAGTAGGAAGTATTGGCATTGGCATTAATTCTCCAGTCGCTCCTATTTATATATTCCTCGACAGTTTGGGTGCTATCTATGTATGTAGTATCCTGATTTAAGCCACTGTCATGCTCTCTTTGCATTTTTCTGGTGTGCCGATACAGCATAAAACTCTTCATGACATCAAAGTAATTACTTTCAAACAGCACTTTTTCAATGATATCCTGGATCTCTTCCACAGAAATAACGGTCACTAATCCTACAGAAAATTTGACTTTGGCAAAAATTTCATCGTTATATTTTACCGATACACTTTCAAACGCTTTCTGTATTGCATCCTTGATTTTGAATTCTTCAAATAACTTGTATTCTCCATTTCTTTTTATTACATATGGTTCCATTACAATAATATTTCAGTTTAAACTAAATATCAGCGTTTCTTCCAGGTTAATTGCATTTGGAAATAGTATATTATTTTCGAGGTGAATGTGCAGATGAAGTTTTTCTTCATACTCCTGCAACAGAGCATATGTTACCAAAAATGTATTACAGACATTTGCCGGAGGAGTATAATTGTTGGACAATGATGCTATCTCAGCGAATCTGTCCCCTTCAGTCATATGTTCTTCCATCATCATTGAAATTGGATTTTTTATACTGCCGAATGAAGGTGATTTATAAGAAAATCCCTGTCTTCTATCAGATACCATTTTCCTTATGTATGGAAAAAGAATCTTTTCTTCTTTGATCATATGATGTAATAAATCTTCTGAAGATGAATTAAAAAGTTCCTGTATTTTATACAAATCGCTGTATGCCTGTCCATGAACTTTACACACTTTTGTGAGATACCCGTTAATTAAAGGAATCTTTTCTTCAATATACCTGTGATATTTCTTTTCAATATAATCAACCAATAAATCCAAGGGCCAAGAGCTATATTCAGAATCAAAATCAATGCCTGAGGATTGGGCCTTTTCAAGATCGTTTAAAATTTTTTCCACATCAATATTACCAGACTCCGAAAGATCTTTGATGGTCCGGTTGCCTTTACAACAAAAGTCAATGCCATAAGACCTGAAGACTTCTGCAGTCTTATAATTTTGTGCAACGATGTCACCTATGACAGAATTGATATTAATATTCATTTTATTAAAATTTAACGTTTATTTGTATTAGATATTTTTAAAATCCAAAACCGATGTGTACCCCACCCAATTGTGTATAACCTGAATTCTTTTCAGGACCAAATCGACCTGGTGCCACGAGTTCAATAAAAAAGGAAGCACCATTATTATTTTTGAATGCTTTATTGATCAATGGTGTAAAGCCAAACTGACCTTCTCCTATTTCAAAGGCAGCCCTGAGTCCAAGTGTCCAACCATTTTTTAACGGATATAGTATACCGGGATGGTATAATAAATGAATTTTGTACGGTAAGTTTGAATATATATAGGGATTAATAAATGGCACCAGCTCCATGTCAATTTTTATTTTACCCGCAGTATTTAAGGTAATTCCAAAAGGGAATCCTACGGAATATACGCTGGTTCTGTCAAAAAAAGTTGTTTCCCCATTATTGTGCATAAACATAATTTGAACTACACCAATGTGATATCCGGCAACTTTTGAAACTTCCGGCTTTACATTCTGAATAGTATCCTGAGTATTTGCGGAATATATAATTGTTGTCATTAAAATAATGATACAAATTAGTTTATACATATAATAAATTTATTAGTTGCTTTTATTAATGATTATCAGGTGCAAATATATAAAAGTTATTATAGTGGACAAATTTATCCACTATATTTTTGTTCTTTTTTCTTTTCGCATTAAAAATTCTCTTATACCTTTAGCTTTAAGTAATTAATAAAACTAATACATGTCACCCTATATACTTTTTGGCTTTGTGATCGGATATTTTTTATTGCTCCTTACCGTAGCCTGGTACACCTCCAAAAACTCCAATAACGATTCATTTTTCATTGGTAACCGGAATTCAAACTGGATGCTCGTGTCTTTCGGAATGGTAGGTACTTCTCTTAGTGGTGTCACTTTTGTAAGTGTGCCCGGGACGGTAGGCGCGGGGGGATTTGGCTATTATCAGGTAGTCATTGGTTATTTCATTGGTTATTTTGTCATAGCATTTATCTTACTTCCCTTGTATTACAAACTAAATCTTACTTCTATATATCGGTTTCTTGAAGACCGGTTCGGCCCTGTTTCCTATCGTACAGGAGCATTGTTTTTTATCATTTCCAGAACATTGGGAGCTACGGCAAGGATGTTTCTTGTGATCAATATTCTGCAGATATTTATACTGGATTCTTTAGGCGTTCCGTTTATAGCAACTACTTTTGTAATGCTTTTGCTTATTCTATTATATACCTTTGAAGGCGGCGTAAAAACAATTGTCTATACTGATACGCTTCAAACTACATTTATGCTGGGAGGGTTGGTCCTTTGTATTTTAGCTTTAATGCATAAATTGGACTTTAGTATCTCACAAACCTTTAGCGTCATGTCATCAAAAGGCTACACTAAAATATTTAATACAAATATCAATGCTTCCGGATTCTTTCTAAAACAAATATTGGGTGGTGCTTTTATCACCATTGCCATGACGGGACTTGATCAGGAAATGATGCAAAAAAATATCAGCGTAAAAACACTTGGCGGATCGCAAAAAAATGTACTAACCCTTGCCACTGTTTTGTTAATTGTAAATATTTTATTTCTGACATTGGGCGGGTTACTATATTTGTATGGGGTTCAAAACAATATTTCATTTAAAGGAGATGATATTTTCCCTTCAATTGCTCTGGGAGGATACCTTTCTGCAAGTATCGGTGTTGTATTTATAATTGGTTTAATTTCGGCACTTTTCCCCAGTGCAGATGGTGCTCTCACTGCCATGACCTCCTCCTTTTGTATTGACATAATGGGTATGCAAAAAGATAAATTGTCTACGGATAAAGAAAAAAGAAAAACCAGATTAACCGTTCACCTTTGTTTTGCATTTTTATTTTTTGTTTGTGTGCTCGTCTTTAAATGGATAGATGATAAATCTATTATTGATGTAATTCTAAAACTAGCAGGATATACGTATGGACCTTTATTGGGTTTATTTACCTTCGGGATTTTCACAAAACGTATTCTTAATGACAAATGGGTTATATGGGTTTGTCTGATTTCACCTTTTTTAATTTTTGGAATAGATTTTATTAATAATGCAGAGTGGTTTGTCAAAAAGCTAGGTTTTAATGAATCAATATCTGCATCATTAATTCAGTTTTCAGAATCGCTTTTCTCCGGATTCAAGATCGGAATCGAAATTTTGATATTAAATGGAATTATTACCTTTGCCGGACTTTGGATAATATCTAAAAAACCATCTTTATAAAACGTATGCAAAAAATAACTGAAGCTTCGTCACTATACAATAATCTGGAAAATAAGTCTACACTGGAACTACTTACTGAAATAAATTCTGAAGATCAGAAAGTGGCGATAGCTGTACAAAAATCAATAAATCAGGTTATTCCTCTCATTGATATCATAGTAGAAAAAATGAAACGTGGGGGCAGGTTGTTTTATTTAGGTGCCGGAACGAGTGGAAGACTCGGTGTGTTAGATGCTTCGGAATGTCCGCCAACATTTGGTGTACCAAATGATTGGGTAATAGGTATAATTGCCGGCGGGGATCAAGCGCTCAGGAATCCAGTAGAAGGTGCGGAAGACCATGCTGAGCAAGCCTGGCTGGATCTTTCCTATTACAATATTGACGAAAACGACGTTCTAATTGGGATTGCTGCATCAGGAACAACGCCGTATGTAATAAACGGAATTAAAATGGCAAACCAACACAGTATTATCACCGGAAGTATATCCTGTAATATAAATTCACCATTATCTGAGGTTGCAAAATATCCGATAGAGGTCATTGTTGGACCAGAGTATGTGACGGGGAGTACAAGAATGAAATCAGGAACTGCTCAAAAAATGGTGCTGAATATGATAAGCACCAGTGTCATGATTAAACTTGGTCGTGTTGCAGGAAACAGAATGGTTGATATGATGCTGAACAACGAAAAACTGATAGACCGGGGTGTCAGAATGGTTGTTGAAAAGACAGGACTTAATTATGAAGAAGCCAAAAGTCTTTTATTAAATAATGGCTCTGTCAGATCTGCTGTTAATTTATTTAATAAAGCGCAGGAAGGCGTTGATTAAACCACAGGTAAACTACTGTATTTCAATATGAAATCAACTGTGGCGTTTCTGGGGCTAAATTTAACCCTGGATAAATTATCGTAACCGGACTTCAATGTTTGATATGACTCCATTACTGTACTGTCATCTTCCATGGCAAATTCCATTTCAAGTTTTTCAAACAAATCACATTCTTTATAAATAAATTTTATAATCTGATTTTCAGTGTAATTATGTGTCATACATTGTGTTTAATGATAAAATTAATTTGATAATAACATTTTTAAAACAGACAATACCTGATGATTATTGTGTAAAAATATAACTATTTTACCTTAAACCAAGTTTGAGTTCTACCGAACATGGAGATACCAATATATCCCCGGACTTTTAATTTATCCATACCGGCAACCTCAATTTTACAATCGTACACTTTACCATTTTTTGGATCCAATATTTTACCTCCATCCCAAATTTTACCTGACTGTTTAAGATCCCATAATATATCCATTCCAACAAGATTTTTTCCTTTATTTGCTCCATCACACTTATTACATTTTGTGATTGTAGCTGCAGCAAGTAGTTTAATTACTTTTCCTCTTAGTTTTCCATCCTGTTCGTAAATTTCGATATGTGATTTTTCTTTTCCGTCTTCATCGTCCAGATTTTTCCAGATACCCACAGGTGATTGAGCCAAAAGAAATTGAACTGATAATAAAAAAGTAAAAATAAGGCTTGTTTTATACATTGAAAGGGTTTTATGTTTTAGAAAATTAAATGAAATTATTAACAAATGATTGAGTAAAGTGGGTTAATAATCCCCGAGCTCACGTGGATGCCAAAATCGTTCTTTCATCTTTAACACTTTTTGATCCATTATTTCAACTCCTTCTGCCTCCAGTCGCTGTTGCATGAGTAATGGCGTTGCAAAATGCAGCCTTCCTGACAATTCTCCCAATCTGTTCACGACTCTATGTGCAGGAATAAAATCGTCATTAGAATGGCATTGGTTTAAAGCCCATCCGACCATTCTGGCAGACCCAAGTGCCAAAAAATCTGCAATAGCCCCATAAGTGCTTACCCTGCCTTCGGGAATTAAACAAGTAACGTCATAAACTCTTTGAAAATAATGATCACTTTTTACTTCTTTAAAAGCTTTTATTTTTTTTGAAGCCATCAGTCTTGTTACATTTGTGCAAATTTAATCAAAATGCTAAAAACAAAAGTCAAAATAAACAAAATAAACAATCTCACAGATGCAAGATATTTTGCAGCAATGGGTGTTGACTATTTGGGTTTTTGCTGTAATACAGGAACAGAAATGTACTGTGCTCCCAATAAAATAAAAGAAATAACGGAATGGGTAAGCGGACCAGAATTTGTACTCGAGTTTGATGGCTGGCAACAAGATACAGATATTTCAGACTTGCTATCTTCCGGTATAGGAACGGCGGTACATTTTGGCGCTTTTGCAACATATTCAACAAATTTTGGTGTTCCTGTTTTTAAAGATTTTATCCTTGAAAATATAGATGAATCTGATTTTTCAGGAATTGATTTTCCGGTAATCAGGTCTGAAAAAACCTTTAGTCAGCTTTTAGATTCAGAAGTAAAAAAAATACAATTATTGGTGGCTAATAAAAAAATATTTCTCGATATTTCATTTGAAGCGGAAGATCTGGTTGAAATATTAGAAAACCTTTCTATTTATGGATTGATAATCAGGGGCAGCGATGAAGAAAAAACAGGAATAAAATCTTATGACTATTTAAATCGCATTTTTGATCTTTTACAAGAGTAAAAAATCCCTTTTTTATTTGTTGTCTTCAGAATTAAAGTACAGTTCCAGTTCCGGATTTTCAGCAATCATTTGAAGAACTTTAGGTTTATCCATAAGTATACCATGATAATAAGGAAGAACCTTTGCTTCAAGATAATCGCTACTTTTTAGCTCTTCTTTAAGTTTTTTAGCCTCAGAATACTTAAGAAATGTACCCATAGTATATGTATATTGGTCTTCACTGGCATTTTTTTCGACTATAACATCATTTCTCCAACTCAATGCTTCGCTTTTAAGCATCTGTGATACTTTTGAAAATTTTACTCTGAAAGTCACCATTTTATTGAGATCATTAAATTTATCCCACAAGGTGTCTCTATATTGAGTGGCAACAGCAGGAAGATCGTTTAAAATTTTTAACTTTGAAGGAGGTGTATCTAAAAATTCCACATCAATTCTACGGTTAATTTTATCTGCTAAAGAAGATTGAATTCCATTAATGTATGGCGTTGCAAAAGGGAATCCAGAACCACATCCCTGCAAAAAAATGCGGTGTGGACTTATTCCGTATTTAATAAACTGTTCTGCTACTTTTTCCGCTCTTTTAATTGAAAAATAGAGATCAAATTCAACCCTTCCTTCAGTTATAAAATGGCTGGACAATAATACTTTTATTTCCGGGTAAATGATCATCAGGTCTGCGATTTTTCGAATCTGATTCATATTGGTCAAATTCAATACATCTTCATTTTTAGTAAAATACAGCGGCTTGTTAATAAAATCCTTTAATCCATTCTGAACATTGACTGGTGAAACCTCATTTTCAGCCATTTCAATGAAAGTACTGTCCGTTTGTGATAAATTTTTTACAAACCAGGGCATTTCAGTATATTCCAATTGTCCTAAAATCTGATCTTTTAAATAGGCTATATACAAATCACTTTTACCTAAAGATTCAATTCTGTCAGATGCAAATATTGCGGACATTCCATCAAAAGAAAGTTCGAGGTCAAAGTCATTTCCAGGAGAATTAATAGGTGGTCCCAAATTATTTACCTCGCTCCAGGAGCCATTTAAAATATGCGTCGTCACAAATATGTCAAATCCGCCAAATGTTTCATTTCTGTCTGATGAAAAATATAAAGATTCTCCATTTTTTACCAAATAAGGTGAAATTTCATTGGCTTCAGAATTAATTTTTGGACCCATATTTACCGGAGGCTGCCAAAAACTATTTTTTTTAATTGAAAAGTATAAGTCATAGCTGCCAAAACCGCCTTCCATATTAGATGCAAAAATGATAAGGCTGTCATTATAAACAAAAAGGTCTTTATCTCCTTGTTCCGCTTTAAATGGGATGTTGGCTATTTTGGGTAATTTGTTCGGATCTCTATCAATATCAAATGTATCGGTATATAGAGTTCCTGATTTAAGATCGGCGCTTTTTATATAGTAAATAATTGTTCCGTCCTGATTAAAATCCTGAAGGATATCATGTTTGGGAGAGTTTAAAAGCTCTTCAAAAGTTGAAACAGAAGACCAGTTTCCATCTTTTAAATCGACCATAAACATATCTGCAGAATAGTGTCCTTTTATATCATCTGAAAGTCCAGAAATGTCTCTTAATCCACCGGTTGTCCCTTCTCTAGCAGAAGAAAAATAATACCTTCCCGGCATGGTGGGGCTTTGTACAGGGCCAAATTCGTCATACTCTGTATTGACTTCAGTTCCAAGATTCTCTACAAAAGCAAGTTGAGGTAAAAATTTATAATTCCGGGAAAAGCCACAACGCTTTATTTCACTTATAATGAATTTCCATTCTTTACTTTCCGGCTTTAAAGTGTTTAAATATTTTTTATAAAACCCTGCTGCAAGCGAATACTCTCTCTTTGAAAAATATGCTTCTGCAGAATATTTAAACCTAGTATTATCGAGTGATTTTAATTGGTGAGCTGAGGCCATATCGTTAATACAAGCATCCGGTTGATTTGTTTTTAAATAACAAATACCTCTTTTTATCAGTAGTTTAGGGTCTTTTTCAATTTTATTATAGAGTTTATATGCTTTTAATGATTCTGTATAGTTCCCGGCATCAAAATAAATATCTCCCTTTTTTTTTATATCATTTTGAGCTATAATACATGTTGGCAGCATTAAAGATGTCCAAATTAATATAAAAAAGCCTTTGATGTTCATATTAGATGGACGTATTAGGATCAAAATTTTCAAGGTAGTCTGCAATTCTTTTCAAAAATGAACCACCTAGAGAACCATCAACAATTCTATGATCATATGATAATGATAAAAACATAAGTTGTCTTATTGCGATTACATCGCCGTCTTTTGTTTCCAAGACTGCCGGTTTTTTCTTAATTGCACCTGTTGCTAAAATTGCAACCTGAGGCTGGTTTATAATGGGTGTACCCATTAAATTTCCGAATGTTCCCACATTGGTTATTGTGAAAGTGCCGTCTTTAATTTCTTCGGGTTTAAGTTTATTTTCTTTTGCTCTTTTTGCAAGGTCGTTCACTGTTTTCGTTAAACCTGCAAGATTAAGGTAATTGGCATTTTTAATTACGGGTACAATCAGATTGCCTGATGGCAATGCTGCGGCCATACCAATGTTTATATCTTTTTTTATAACAATTTTGCTTCCTTCCAATGATACATTAATCATAGGAAAGTCTTTAATGCTTTTGACTACTGCATCAATAAATAAAGGTGTAAACGTAATGTTTTCACCATACTTAGTCTGAAAATCAATTTTATTTTTATCTCTCCATCTGACCAAATTAGTAACATCAGCTTCTACAAACGAGGTTACGTGCGGTGATGTCTGTTTTGACATGACCATATGTTCAGCAATCAGCTTTCTCATCCTGTCCATTTCAACAATTTCTACATTACCTGAAACTGACGGACCTGATGGTGCTATTATTTTGGATTCCTGAACAGAAGGAGAGGACGGTGCAACTGTTCCTCTTTCGCGATTAGAAACAAAAGCCAATATATCTGTTTTGGTTACTCTTCCATTAGCTCCTGTTCCTATAATGCTGCGTAACTCTTCCTGGCCAATTTTTTCTTGTTTTGCAATACTTTTAACAAGTGGAGAGTAGAATCTGTCTTCCTCTGAAGAAACGGTTACAGCAGCCGGTTTAAGGTCACTTCTAATTTCTCCGATACTTTTATTAATTACTTCCGCCGGTGCGGTAGCGGAGTCGTTACTTTCTTCTGTCTTTTCGGGAAAAATGCCAGCATTGCTTATATTGTCTTCTGACGTTGAAATTAATGCAATCACTTTTCCCACTTCAACAATATCATCCTCCTTATAATAAATTTCAGTTATGGTTCCTGTGGCTGGTGAAGGAATTTCAGAGTCAACTTTGTCTGTGGCAATTTCGAGGATAGTTTCATCCATTTCTACTTTATCACCAACGTTTTTAACCCACTTCAGGATAGTTGCCTCAATTATACTTTCTCCCATTTTGGGCATTAACAATTCAATCTTAGCCATTATGCAAATATTTCAGTTAGGTTTAGAAGCGTCAAAATTACGAATATTTATCCTCTCAACGCAATAGTTGTACTCTTAAAATAATCCGCATTTTTAATTCATCGAAAAATGAAGGCACTTTAAATTAAAGCACACAGTCAAATTACTCTAAATAAAATTTTTAATTATAAACCTTCTTAAGAGATCCAAAGCATAAATTGATGCTATTTCAATGTTTTTATTTCTGTCTTTTCCCGCTTTTAATAAAAACGTTTCTTTTTTTTGGTTATTACCTACGCAAATCCAAATAGTTCCAACCGGCTTTTCCGTACTACCTCCACCGGGCCCTGCAATTCCGGAAACAGATATTGCTGCGTCACAGTTAAATATTCTGATTGTTCCATCGACCATTTCTTTTACTGTTTCTTCACTGACAGCACCGTAATTATGTAAAGTCACCTCACTAACATGGAGTAATTTCTTTTTAATTTCATCAGAATATGCTACCATACCACCAAGATAGTATTCAGATGACCCGGGTACAGAAACAATTTTAGAGGATATGTGGCCACCTGTACAGCTTTCTGCAAGCGCAATGGTTAGTCCTTTGGAGATGCATAATTTTTGAAGTTCATTCTCCAAAGAAGAGTCATCATATCCAAATATTACATCCGAGAGTCTTTCGGAGATACCATCTGTATAATAATTAATCATTTTTTGGATGGCCTCCAAATTATTTCCTGTTGCAGTAAGTCTTAATCTAACCTGGGCCAATGAAGGAAGATATGCAATTTTTAGTTCCGGCGGAAATGAACTTACCAGATCAGATATTCTATTTTCAATTACGGTTTCTCCGGTACAACAGGTAAGGATTGTCTTATGAATAATCGTATTAACAGATTCGTCAACAAGCATGGGAAGGACTACTTCTTCCATAATTGCTTTCATTTCATAAGGCACACCCGGCAAAGAAATGATTTTTTTGTTTTTGTAGTTGAATAACATACCTGGTGCTGTGCCCATGCTGTTTTTCAGTATTGTTACTCCTTCGGGCATAAAACACTGGCTGTCATGGGAAGAAGACATTTGCTTGCCAATTTTTTCAAATATCCTTTTAATTCTTTCATGCGTTTCGTGATGGAAAAACAACTCAACGCCTAAAAACTCAGCAATTGCTACTTTGGTTATATCATCCTTTGTTGGTCCTAGTCCGCCGGTGATAATAACCATATCTGATTCTGATATTGCCTGGGAAAGGCCTTTAATAATTTCTTCCTTCTGGTCTCCCAAGGAAAAAATCTTTTTCACTTTAATGCCAATTTCTGACAATTTCTGACCCAGCCAGGCCGAATTAGTATCAACAATCTGACCAATTAATATTTCATCACCTATAGTAAGAATTGCTGCTTCCATATTCTAATTTATAGTCCCCCTTCGTGGTCGCTTAACAAGCCTCTATTGATAAAGGCAATAAATGGTTTAATTGCAGTCAACGAATTGATTATATAAGGGATAAGGTCCGGAGAAACAAGGAGATCGTCTGCAATAGGTTTGGAGACAGTAAAACTTTTTAGTTTCAGATATTCAATTGCCGGGTCGCTTTCATCATATCCTTTCGGAGGTCTGATCAGCTTTTGACCTTCTTCTATGTCAAGGTGCTGAAAGTTCTTTTTAAAGTTCTGATCATTTAAGATTTCAAAAAAATCACTATAAAAAAAATGAATTTCTTTCCTTACCTTAGATAAAAGAGTGGATTCGGGCATCCATAAACCGCCACCAACAAATGATTGTCCTGGTTCTATATGGACATAATACGCTGCAAAATTAAATTTTTTATTTCCCGGGTGTAAAGCAATGCCCAGGTTGGTTTTATATGGAGATTTGTCTGCCGAAAAACGAACGTCCCTGTTTATTCTGAAGATACAATCTTTTGGATTGAGTCCTTCCAGAACCGGGTCAATTTGCTTCATTTTAGTAAGAATATTTTCTGCCAGCAGCAAATAATCCGATTTAAGTGTATCGTACCTTTTCCTGTTCTGATCGAACCATATTTTTGAATTATTATCCTTTAATTCATTTAAAAACTCTATGGTGCCGGGAAGTAACATAAATTTATAAATATGTTTTAGTAAAATTTATATATTAAAATCTGAATCCAAAAGATGCCTGAAAACCAATATTTCTGTCAAAATGATCACTAAATTTAAATCTATTGTTTACTTCATCATAGGTTTTCCGCAAAACATCTACCTTATTATTGGTAATATCAATTAATCCAAAATCATATCTCAGACCCACATAAAATCCTCTGTTGATAAAATAAGATATTCCGCCTGTTAATCCAAAATCAAACATATTATACAAGTCACCCACTTTTTCTGTGCTTAGATAATTATAATAGGCGCCGGCATCTTTTGCAAGCGTCACTACTTTGCCATCAACGTATACAGAAGAACCTGTGGCACTTGTGGCAATACCTCCGGCTTCGTCTTTGGAATAATTGTGAACCAAGGATTGTTTAAAAAATAAACTATCTTTATTTTTTTCAAAGTAAATGGTTCCATTACCTCTGGGTCCAATAAGAATAGATGCGTATACGCCAGCGCTTAGTTCAAGTTTTTTTGATAATTGCCATTGCAAAGACAGGGGAACGCTGATATAGGCATTGGATATTTTCATTTCAATTGTCGACCTACCCTTTTCATAAACAAAAGCATTTCCAATTGGAATTTTATAAAATGAATCGCCATCATAACTGTATGTTGCTCCAACCTGGGTATAGAGCAGCTCCCCTCTAATGGCAAAATTATCCGCAAAGTTATAGGCATAATTGATTCCGAAATGAAATCCATTTGAGACTTTATACTGTTCATTTACCCCTTCCTCAAGTGGTCCGGAAAATGAAGTATAGTTTAGCCCGGCCCTAATTCCAAAACTCTGGGCATTGACAAATGAATATATATGAAATACTATAAGACATGTAATGATGTTTCTGATCATGTTTTTAACCATTATGTTTAAAAGGAGTGTCAAAGGTAAACAAATAAACAACGAATAAACGTACTGAAAAGTCTTTTCGCTTCAGGATTAAAAGTAAATTTTTAGATAAATAAATAAAGGAACTCTCATTTACAATTGAAAATATTAGTTTTGCCACTAAAAAGCCAATATAAATGGGCAAAAAAAATAAGCTTAAAAAATTTGAAGACCTCCTTACTTATCCCCACGTATATGAAAATTATGATCCAAAATTTCCCAGGCTAACACACAGTAAGGGAATGGAAGCCGATTTAAAAGGGGGCTGGGCAATGAAACATTTTAAAAACGACAAACCCATCATTCTTGAATTGGCGTGTGGTCGTGGAGAATATACTGAAGCGCTTGCCGAAGCATATCCTGAAAATAATTACATAGGTGTTGATGTAAAAGGAGCCCGAATCTGGAAAGGCGCGAGCAACACCTTTGCAAAGGGTTTATTCAATGCCGCTTTCCTAAGAACACGCATAGAGCAAATCGATTTGTTTTTTGCGCCTTTGGAAATCGCCGGCATATGGATCACTTTTCCGGATCCGTTTTTAAGGAACAGCAAAGAAAATAAACGATTGACATCCGCGCGGTTTCTGGACAAGTATAAACCAATTTTAAGAAAGGGTGCTTTGATACACCTTAAGACAGACGATCCTACTTTATATGATTTTACTCTGGACGTTTTATCAAAATATGAAGGGGCAAAAATTTTATATTCCAATGATGATATTTATGCAAATTCTTTAGAATACGAAGAACTGCACTTCAAAACATACTATGAAAAAAGCCATCTTGCGGATGGAAGAAAAATTAAATATATTCGCTTTACTATAAATTAAAAATTTTTCCAACTATAATTACTTACTTTTGTCTTATCACAATCTGATTGTAAATTCCCCTGTCAATTACATGGATATTCTTACACATTATCATCAAATATTTACCTCTTTCCTTTTGTCAAATCCATTGACAAAGGCGCCTTTAAACTTGTATGAACCTGCCGATTATATCCTGTCTTTGGGAGGGAAAAGATTGCGGCCAATATTTGTATTAATGGGCTGCGGGCTTTACCAAAAAGATGTGGAAAAGGCATTAAATGCGGCTATGGCTGTAGAGGTATTTCATAATTTTACCTTGCTTCATGATGATGTAATGGATCAGGCAAATCTCAGAAGGGGTAAGCCAACAGTTCATATAAAATATAATCTGAATACGGCCATACTGAGTGGCGATGCCATGATGATTCAGGCTTATCATTTTCTGCTTAAATATGAAGATCCGGCATTGGTAAAAAACTTAATGCTCTTGTTTAATAAAATGGCTATTGAAGTGTGTGAAGGACAACAAATGGATATGGATTTTGAGACCAAACAAGACGTTTCCATTGAAGAATATATAGAAATGATCACCTTTAAAACCTCTGTTTTGATTGGGGCGTCTTTTCAAATGGGTGCTATGATTGGTGGCGCACCTTTAGAGGACCAGAAACATATTTATGCATTTGCCAAATATTTTGGTATTGCCTTTCAACTGCAGGATGATGTGCTTGACGCTTTTGGGGATTCAAAACAGGTTGGTAAAATGATTGGAGGAGATATTGTACAAAATAAAAAAACTTATCTTTACTTAAAGGCTTTGGAAATATCAGATTCCAGTGAACAAGAGAAATTAAAAAATCATTTCAGCGGGTCTAAATCGACGGACATACAACGTAAAATAGAAGAAGTCACCTTTATTTATAAAAATAATCATGTTGTTGAGTATGCCAATCAACTGATTGAAGCCTACAGGGACTTAGCCTTTTCTCATTTAAATGCGTGTAATATCAGTGATGAGTCAAAAAATTATCTGATGCAGTTGATTAATGATCTTGTGTTTCGCAAATCTTGATCCTCTATTACATGTCGTGAGGGTGTTATATCATTTTGATTTACAAGGAAAACCCGTTTTACAAAATGAACTTAATCAGTAAAGGTTGGTATTTTTTTATACTTTTGTATTGTTCAAGGTTCATTAAATGAAATAAATTGTTTTCATGAAGATCATTAATATTTTTTTTATCCTTATTTATGTTTCATTCATGTCATGTCATGTTTCCAAAAACACTTTTAATCCCGATGATACCCCTCAAAATTATATTTATTTTGGTTCCGGTGGCGGCTTTACCGGCCAGGTCAGTTCGTATTATTTAACAAATGACGGGGCTCTTTATGAGAAGAATGTTGATACCTTAAATTTTATTGGAAAGGTTGAAAAAAGGACCACAACTCAGATTTTTTCAAACTTTAAAAAATTAGAACTAGATCAATTTCAAATCAACCAGCCCGGTAACCGTTTCTATTTTATAGATTATCGCTCAAATAACTCCAATCATTCATTAAAATGGGGTAAAGAAGCGCTTGAAAATCAAAGTTTGGAAACTTATTATTCTATCTTAATGAATGTAGTAAAGGTCAGTTTAAAAAAGTAAATTTCAATTAAATCAATATCATGAGGCATCTTTTCTTATTAATCATCCTTATTTCAGCATTAACAACTCATGCCCAATTCAAAAAGTACTCTTTTGAAAAAGGCGTTGAGATAAAAAAGGAGGATAAAGTTATTCATTTCCCAACATTTAAAGCGGATAAATTGCCCGCTAATACTACCCATAAAAGTTTTACTTCAATAAATTTTAATGCTTTAAATGCCATAAAATGTGGTTTGAGTCCAGGACAGCTCAATGAAAATAGTGTTCCCGTTTATATTGAGGGAAAATTAAAATCAACCGGAAGTCGCGGAATGAAAACTGAAAACCTCGCGTTAGAATATCTCGAAACAGCAGGGCCTTTAATGAAAGTTAAAGATGCGTCCAAAAAATTTAAGGTTGTTTCTGTAGAGACAGATGCACTTGAAATGACACACGTCCGATTTCAGCAATTATACCATGATATTCCAGTGTATGGCGCTGAGGTCATAGTACACGGTGAAAATTCAAATTTTGATTTTTTAAACGGTACATATTTTAGTGATTTTGAGCTGGAAAATATTACTCCGGCTAAAGTATAAATGCGTGTAAGGAATTGGTCAAACAGGATGCCGGTGTAAAACCAGAATATAATCAGCAAATAAATAAACTTTTTGCTTCATTAAAAGACACAACCAGCCTTGTAATTTATCCTTTTAAAAACACATTTTATTTAGCTTACCATGCTACTATTTATAAAAATCTGGTTGAAAGGTGGGAATATTTTATTGATGCTCAAACCGGTGAAATGCTTAACAAATATCCAAGTATTTGTAAACTGCACAATCATACAAAAAACAATAACGGATGTGATAAAATAGTGGATGAACTCTTAGATGGCAAAGCAACTGCCAATGCCCAGGATCTTTTTAATACAAACAGACTGATCAATACCTACGAAGTCAGCGGGAAATTTTATATGATCGATGGTTCGAGAGATATGTTTTCATCCAGTCCAGCTAATCTGCCGGATGACCCTGAAGGTGTTATCTGGACAATTGATGCGTTTAATACATCTCCTCAGAGGAATAATTTTAACTACGATCATGTTACTTCTTCCAACAATATATGGAACAATAAAACAGCGGTATCAGCACATTATAACGGAGGTAAGGCTTTTGAATATTACAGAACAACGCACAACAGAAAGTCAATTAATGGCAATGGCGGAAATATAATATCAATGATCAATGTGGCTGATGATGACGGCACGAGCATGGGGAATGCATACTGGAATGGTGCTGCTATGTTTTATGGAAATGGTGACAGTGCATTTTTGCCACTAGCCCGCGGACTAGATGTGGCCGGGCACGAGATGACACATGGTGTTGTACAGGGTACCGCCAATCTGGAATATGAAGGCGAATCGGGTGCTTTGAACGAGTCCTTTGCTGATATTTTTGGTGTTATGATCGACCGGGAAGATTGGAAAATAGGTGAAGATGTTGTAAAAGTTGGTGCCTTTCCATCCGGGGCTCTCCGGAGTATGGAAGACCCGCATAACGGGGCTTCAACAAATGATTTTAGCCGTGGCTGGCAACCGCGTCATTTTGACGAAAGGTACAAAGGATCTGAAGATAATGGGGGGGTTCATATAAACAGTGGCATATCAAATTTTGCTTTTTTTAAGTTTGCGACTGCTGTTGGAAAAGATAAAGCTGAAAAAGTATATTACAGAGCTCTATCAAATTACCTTACAAAATCATCAAAATTTGTGGATTGCAGGGTTGCTGTCATAAAAGCGGCCACCGATTTGTATGGAACAACTGAAATTAATGCCGCAAAAAAAGCGTATGATGACGTTGGTATCTTTGGAGAACAAGGGGGAGACTATGAAACAGATATAGAAACAAATCCCGGACAAGAGTTTATACTGACTACCAATAGTAATGATTCAGGTTTGTTTATTTATGACACTGCGGGAAATAATCTGGGTCAAATTTCCAGTTCCGGGGTAAATTCGAAGCCCAGTGTATCCGACAATGGAAGCGAAATTGTGTTTGTGGGTACGGATGATAAAATTCACTATATTTTTATAGACTGGACTAAAACTCCGGTAACTCCGCAAGAACAAATTATAGGAAATTCACCTGTATGGAGAAATGCCATTATTTCAAAAGACGGATTAAAAATTGCGGCATTGACGAAAGAAAAAATTAATGAAATAGAAGTATTTTATTTTGGTGGTACCTCAACCACACAAACCACATTTGAATTATTTAATCCGACCTTTTCAGATGGCGTATCCACCGGTGATGTAAATTATGCCGATGCCATGGAATTTGATGTCACCGGGGAATACATTATGTACGATGCTGAAAATGAAATTAGCAGCACCACTTCCGGTTCAATAACTTACTGGGATATTGGTTTTATAAAAGTCTGGAATAACGCATCTAATTCCTTTTCATTGGGCAAAATTGAAAAACTATTTAGTTCTCTGCCGGAAGATGTCAGTGTTGGAAATCCGACCTTTTCAAAAAACAGTCCGTACATCGTCGCTTTTGATTATATAGACGACCTTGGAGATGTAAGTATACTCGGTGCAAACACAGAAAGCGGGGATGTAAAATTAGTGTTTGAAAACAATACGTTAGGTTATCCTAATTATAGCAATAAAGACAATAAAATCATTTTTGATAATGAAAATAACAGTGGAACCGCTTATAATCTGGGTGTTATAAACCTGAAGACCAATAAAATTGAACCTGCGGCAAATGCCACTTTATTTGTTACCGGCAAACATTGGGCGGTTTGGTTTAGTATAGGATCAAGGGAGTTGACAAATACGGAAAATGTAAGTGCTAATGATAACAACAAAATAACTTTACAACCCAATCCTGTTAATCAATCACTTGAAATTACATTACCAACCGCGACGCAGTCAACATCAGCGATGGTTACAATAAAAGACATCCTTGGGAAAACTATTCTTTCTTTTCCTGATGTCGTTTTACAACAAAACAGTTCGATTTTTAATGTTGATGTTAATACTTTGTCATCCGGGACTTATTTTATTGAAGTATTAACAAACCGCACCATCCAAACGGCAAAATTCATTAAACAATAAGGGCTTTCAAATCGTAAGAAGATAACTTAGGTAGTATATTTCAGAATCAAAGGAAAAGAATCTTTTCCTTTGATTTTATTTTTGTACCATCGGGTTATCTGTTTTCTACTTCTGTGTCTGTATTAGTCTTTTTATGCTTATGGATATTCAAATTGTTTTAATGATTTCACATTCTACAATTTAAATTCATTTTTTGAGGGGGATCGAAGGTGGTAACTTCGGAAATCGGACCGTATATAAACATAAGGTATCCATAAGGTTGCTATAACGTATCCAGGAATTATCCATAAGGATACGTCGGCACAACGTCGGGACAACCTCGGGACAACCCCCTCTTGACTCCTTTTTTGGTTGGGTAAAAATGCTAGTTTAAATGCATTTTGAGTTTAGAAAGATACCCTAAAAAATCGGATAATACCTTTACTTCCGAACCTTATTTTGTAAACCGAGTTGCCAAGGCTCAGCATCATCCATGTGGTAAATGAAATACAGGGTTACCTGGTTTTTAGTAAAAATCTTTATTGGTTTGTTCGGAGTTATGCTTTATGCTGGATTAATATGCGATATCCCGAAAAATTGTATCTAGTTTAAGATTTGGTGCGTTTGATACACTTTGTTGGTCGTAGTTTGAAAAGCCCGCTATCGAAATATTGATGTACTTTTCACTGCCGTGACAATGTAATAAAGAAATCTGTTTGTTTTCTTTGTACTATTTTTGTCTTTAATTCCGAAAATGCTTTCTCCTGTGGGTATAAGTATGTACTCCACAACTATTTTGGCCTGTATCCTTTTGTTAAAAAATTGTATGTGTCCTTTGGGTGCAAAACAAAATCACTAAAAGTGCCGGTAAGCTGGTTTGGAATTAAATTTAAATTATTTAATCAAGTTAAATAAAAAATCCGGCAATATTCCCAGAATCAGAAGCAATGAAACACCTACTATTAAAAAAGTTCGGTAAGCTTTGCCAATGATAATTTGCGGTATGCCGGAAGCAGGCTTTTGAACAGCATTAGCAATTACCCTAAGATAATTATACGCTGCCAAAACAGAGGAGACAACTGCTACAATAACCAGTAATAACTGGCCTGATTTAAGTGCATTTGAAAAAATAAAATACTTTCCAAAAAATCCGGCCAACGGTGGGATTCCAGCGTAAGAGAGCATAATGACAATCAGGCTCAATGTCATCAGGTTGTTGTTTTCGAGTAAACCTTTTATTCCGTCAATGCTATCAATCCCTGTCTGTTTTTTTATGGTTGAATAAATAGTAAAACCAATTATCGTCGCGACACTATAACCTGCCAGGTAATAAATGACGTACATGTAGGTATTTTCATCCAAAGAGGTTATTGCGACCAGTAAAAATCCTACATTAGCAATACCTGAATAAGCCAGCAATCTTTTAAAATTTGATTGATAAATGCTCAAAATATTTCCGAAAATCATCGTGGCGAACGCTGAAAACGTTATCAGATTTTGCCATAAAGGGGCATCCAAAAGCGCTGTTGTATTTAAAAATCGAATCAGTGCGCCAAAAACAGCAATTTTTACTACCGTAGCCACAAATGTGGTAAGCACCGTGGGTGCTCCTTCGTAAACATCGGGAGCCCAAAAATGAAATGGTACTGCAGACAGTTTAAATATAAAGGCACATAATATTAAAATAAATCCTGTATTAAACAATCCGGAGTGCAACGTATTGCTTTCCATAATGTATTGGGAAATTAACACCATGTCAAAACTTCCGGTTTCACCATAAATTAAGGTAATGCCCAAAAGTAAAAAACATGTGGCAAATGAGCCCATCAAATAGTATTTTAGTCCTGCTTCATTGGAGGGTAGGTTTCTCCTGTTGCTTGATGCCAGGATGTAAAGTGGAATGGACAAAATTTCAGTTCCTAAAAATAACATTACAAGATTATGAAATGAAACGAGGATGATGCCTCCTGTCAATGAAAACATAAACAGCGCATACAGGTCTGTCAAGTGTTCAATTTTCTGATTATAATAATAATGACATGAAAAGAAAATACCAACAGATACTGCGATCATTGTTATTATGAATGAATGCGAGTAGTTGTCAAAAATCAACATATTGTTCATTATGCCGGAATAATCACCAGCCCAGCCATATGAAATGACAAAAATTGATAATATACATGCGGTAAGCACCACAGGAAGACCCAGCTGTTTTTGTTTAAAAACTCCGAGAAACATAGACACAATGCCTGCCAGTATCAATAAAATTAGTGCGTTCATTTATTAACTTCTTCCTGATAAATATTAATAATTTTTTCAATTGAGCTCTCTGAAATACCAGTAATGGCTTGTGGAAAAATTCCAACTAAAATAATAAATGAAATAACAGAAATAAAAACAATCAGATCTGTTGATTCAAGTCCCGCAAAAGCTTTTGTAGATTCTTTAATTTCACCTGAAACCACATTATGATATAAAGACAACATATACACTGCCCCTAAAATAACTCCGGAAGCACCTGCCAAACAAACCCAAATATTGATATTGTAAAGTGCATTTAACAGCATAAATTCGCCAGGGAAACCGGAAGTTAAGGGTAAAGAGATGCTGCCCAATACGATTACCATAAAAAAGCCGGCAAAATATGGTGATACGGCTCTGATTCCTCCAAAAGAAGTTATATTATGTGTATTTGTATTCTGATAAAGGACCTGTGCCACATAGAAGAGTCCTACTACAAGCATAGCATGAGATGTCATTTGTATCATAGCACCCTGAAGCCCGCTTTGAGTTACTGTTAAAATTCCGCCAAAAATAAGTCCTGCGTGGGCGATTGATGAATAAGCAAATAGTCTTTTAATGTCTTTCTGGACCAATGCAATAAGCGAGGTATACACCACTCCGGTTGTTGCCGCTATGATAACATATACGCCATAGGTGTCCACTGCGGAAGGTATAACGGGAATGACCCAGCGCATTATGCTGTACAGGGCCATTTTAAGCATCACCCCGGATAAAAGCATTGTTATTGGCGCCGGTGCTTTTGTATAAATATCGGGCTGCCAGGTATGAAAAGGAAATATCGGTGTTTTAATGGCGTAGGCTATCATAAATGCCAGAAATATTAATAACTGCGTATTTTCATTTATTTCGAGATTATATATTTTGTCTATATCAAATCCCATGGTTGGTCCCATACTACCCAGTCCAATGATGGCAATGAACATAAAAAGACTTCCAATCAATGTATAAAGGAAAAACTTTATAGTTGTTGCCTTCATTTCTCCTTTTCCCCAGATTAATACCAGAAAATAAGCCGGGATCAATGCCAGTTCCCAAAAAATATAATATAAAAACAAATCTAAAGACATAAATACACCATTCATTGCACTTTGCATGATCAGGATCAATGCATAAAAGAGGTGTTGTTTATTATAATTATCTTTTAAAGAAGAAATAATCGCTAACAAAGTAACTGCGTTACTTAATAGTAACATCACAAGGCTGATCCCATCTATTCCAAGGTGAAATGATATTCCAAAAGAGGAAATCCAGGCCATATTGATTTCCGAATAAAAAGATGGGCTAAAATCAAATTCCAAGAGACTAATTATTGCCAGGGCAAATGAAATACACCCTGAAGCAACGGCTATTTTCCCGGAAGCTTTCCTGAAAAATATCAACATTAAAATTGCTGATAAAACCGGAAATAAAACAATAAGTAGTGCTAACATGTATTAATATAATAAAAATAAAAATAAAATTCCTCCAACGCCTAAAGCCATTGCAAATAAATAATAGCTGATATTGCCATTTTGTGTTTCTTTGAGTATTCCTGAAATATTCAAAGCAGTTTTACCTGTTTTATTCACCGCGCCGTCTAAAACTTTAAGATCAAAAACGCTGTAAAGAAAATCTGAAAGTTTATGTACTGGCTTAGTTATAACGGCACTGTATATTTCATCAACAAAATATCCGGAAGACATCCATTGACCCAACCGTGTGCTCTGCTGATTTTTTGTTTCAATATTTTTTATAAATTTAAAATAAGCAAACAGAGATACCAAAATTATTCCTGAAAGGGAAATGAAGATCAGTGCCCATTCCAACAGGTGATCGGTATGTGATGCACGGACTGCAAGCTGAGGGGATAAAAAATTTGTCAGCCATTTGTTGCCATAAAAAATTTCCGGCATGTTCAACATTCCACCTGAAAATGCCAAAACGGCAAGTACTGTTAAGGGGAAAGTAATTTGTGCCGGAGATTCGTGAATTTTTTCCAACGTGTTTTCATCCATTCTTGGTTGTCCAAAAAAGGTGAGCAGATACAACCTCATCATATATAAAACGGTAAGCAGCCCTGAAGTCAAACCTAAGACCCAAAATAACGGGCTTTTTTCGAAGGCTGCTAACAATATTCCATCTTTGGAGAAAAAACCGGAAAATGGAGGCAATGCTATTATTGCAAGTACTCCAATTAAAAAGGTGATATGGGTTATCTTCATATGGTTTTTTAATCCCCCCATTTTCCGAATATCCTGCTCTCCCTGAAGCCCGTGTATTACACTTCCCGCACCCAAAAACAGCAGTGCTTTAAAAAAGGCGTGGGTGAGCAGATGAAAAAAGGCGGCATCAAATGCACCTAAGCCAAGCGCAAAAAACATAAGTCCGAGTTGACTTACTGTAGAATATGCGAGTACTTTTTTTATGTCATTTTGTTTTAAAGCAATTGTTCCAGCAAAAAGAGCCGTTACTATTCCCGTAATCATCACGACATCCATCGTGATTGGGGACATGGAAAAAAGGATATTGTTTCTGATAATCAGATAAATTCCTGCCGTTACCATTGTAGCTGCGTGAATCAAGGCACTGACGGGTGTTGGACCGGCCATTGCATCCGGCAGCCAGGTAAATAATGGAATTTGGGCACTTTTGCCTGTAGAAGCAAAAAACAGCAAAAGTGTGATCAACATGATTCTGTTGGGACTGATTACTGACAATTGTGGAGAAGCAACTATGTCTTTAAAAATGAACGTGCCAAATTCGTTAAAAATAAAAAACATTGCAAAGAGCATGGCCAAGTCTCCGATACGGTTCATAATGAAGGCCTTATTTGCTGCCTTATTGTTTTCCATGTTTTTGTACCAAAAACCGATTAACAACCAGGAACACAGACCGACCCCTTCCCAGCCAACAAACATTAATACATAATTATCGGCCATTACCAATATAAGCATAAAAAAAACGAAGAGGTTCAAGTAAGAAAAGAACCTGTTGAACCCATCGTCCCCGTGCATATAGCCAATGGAATAAATATGAATAAGCGCCCCCACTCCAGTAATCACCATCATCATAATCACGGATAATTGATCAATAATAAAAGCAAAAGGCACTGTCAGGTTGCCCGCTTTAATCCAGGTAAATAAATTTACATGTATTTCAGGGGCATTATTTATGTGGTAAAATAAAACACAAGAACCAATAAAAGATAAAATCATCCAGAGACTGGCATGAATACCCGCCATTCTTTCAGAAATTAACTTATTAAATATAATGTGTAGGGCAAAGCCAAATAAAGGCAGCGCCGGTACAAGAATAGAAATTAGCTGTATTGTTTTAGGGTCCACTTTAATGTTTATACGTTCTTAAATACCAGAAATTATAGAATATTACCACTTTAACTCATTCAGCGCATTAATATCCACTGTTTTTATGTTTCTGAAAATCATTACCAGCATAGCCAAACCAACTGCTACTTCGGCCGCGGCTACAACCATAATAAAAAAGACAAATGCCTGACCTGCGGGATCATTGTGATACACAGAAAAAGAAACTGCCATTAAATTGATGGAATTCAACATAAGTTCAATGCTCAGAAATACTATGATCAGATTCCTTCTCAATAAAACACCCATGACACCCACACTAAAGAGTACAATACATAAAAAAATGTAGTGTTCGAGGGGAATAATCCTTAACTGGTCTTTTAAATTTATGATTTCATTCATCTTCTGCTTCTTTTTTATTAAAAATTACGACTCCGATCATTGAAGAGATGAAAAGTACGCTGGTCAGTTCAAAAGGTATTAAAAATTCGTTGAATAATACCTTTCCCAGCGTTTTGGCTAATCCAATATTCTGGTCTACTTCTTCTGGATATTGGCCGAATTGTGTTCTCCAAAGTGCAATTACCAATACAAAACACATCATCATTGCCGTTAAGACCGCGGCAAGCATAACCAGCTTACTTTTCCTTATCGTAATCGGTGTACTCATATTTAAAAACATAATGACATAAAGAAACAGTACCATGATTGCACCGGCATATACAATAATGTGTACTATGGCAAGAAATTGGGCATTTAATATAACATAGAGGCCGGCTATTGCAAAAAAACAGCCTAAAAGGAATAGCACGCTGTACATGGCGTTTTTATGAAACACCATCATGATGCTCAATAAAACAGCGATCACCGATAATGAATAAAATAAAATTTCTGTCATGCTTTACTTATATATTTATTCCTGAACCAAACATTATCCTGCTCCATCTCTTATGCCATTTCTTCTATCGCCAATATTAATTCTCACATCGTTCTCGATACCTTCAACCAACATATCTTTTGTATAGATAAACTGTTCCCGGTTGTAATCTGACAAACTAATTCTGTTGGTCAGGTAAATTGCATCTTTCGGGCATGCTTCTTCGCACAGACCACAAAAAATGCAACGCAGCATATTGATATTATATTCTGCGGCATATTTTTCTTCGCGATACAAATGTTCCTCTCCCTTTTTTCTTTCCTCTGCTACGATCGTAATTGCTTCTGCAGGACAGGCCACAGCACATAATCCACAGGCTGTACAATTTTCACGACCTTCGCTGTCTCTTTTTAGCACATGTTTTCCTCTAAAATATTTGCTGTGTTCTCTGGTTTCTTCCGGATAATTAACCGTTACCTTCTTAGAGAAAAAATGCTGTATGGTTACTTTTAATCCTGCCAATATTGCCGGAATATACAGTCTTTCCGATAAAGACATTTCTTTATTTGATACAACTTTACTTCTGTTGGTAAGTGGCTGCATAGTTATTGGTTAAAAATGATTATTGCCCCGGTTAATAACATATTTAGAATAGACAAAGGCAATAATACCTTCCATCCAAGGTTCATGAGCTGGTCAAACCTGAATCTTGGAATTGTCCACCTGATCCACATAAAGAAAAATATGAAGAAAATAATTTTAGCAAGAAATACAATCACACAAATTAAAACAAACAGAATGTCTCCTGTTGAATCTTTAACCAGATCCATTAACGGGAAATTATAGCCTCCAAAATAAAGACAAGTAATCATTGCGCTGGATATAAACATGTTTACATACTCCGCGAACAAATAAAAGCCCAATTTCATACTGGAATACTCGGTATGATAACCCCCCACAAGTTCCGTTTCGCTTTCCGGAAGGTCAAAAGGGGTGCGGTTACATTCTGCAAAAGCGCATATTAAAAAGATGAGGAATCCTAAAGGCTGGGCAATTATATTCCAATCCATGCCGTGCCATCCGCTTTGTTCTGTTACAATTTTACCTAAACTTAAGGAGCCTGTAGTCATGATGATTGCAATAACGCTCATGCCCATAGCCAGCTCGTAGCTTATCATTTGGGTAGAAGCCCTGACAGCACCAAGCAAAGCAAATTTATTATTTGAGGCCCACCCTCCGATCATGATGCCGTAAACGCCTAAACTCACTACACCCATTACATACAAAACACCGACGTTGATATCGGCGACCTGCAAAGGCACTTTTTGTCCTCCAATCATCACATCAGGCCCCCATGGTATGACAGCACTGGTCATTAAAGCGGTTATCATGGTAATAGCCGGACCAGCAACAAACAATAAGGTATTTGAAGTTGTCGGAATTATTTCTTCTTTCATGATCATTTTAATTCCGTCTGCCAGAGGTTGTAAAAGACCAAAAGGTCCAGCTCTGTTCGGACCAAGTCTATCCTGAATAAATGCTGCTACTTTTCTTTCTGAAAAAGTACTGTAAGCCGCTATGGTGATAGACAACAAAAAAAGAACAAAAACCAAAATTGCTTTAAAAATTATTATTTCCATGATGAATTTTGGAAGTGGGTCAAACAACTCATATTTTTCTTTTTATACATTTTCGTTTTTATTTTCAAAATTCAATTGTTTCTGGACTACAGGTAATTCGTATGGTAGATGGTTTTGAGAAATTACGGAATGGGTATCAATACTTGCCGGTCCGTCAATAATCCAGTCTGATGTTGTTTTATGTTCAAATCGGCATTTGTTGCAAATAAAATCTTCTACTTCATTCCATTTATCTTTTCTGGCCGTAACTCTTAAAACCTCGTCTCCCTGATACCAAAGCGTCACCTTGCCGGTACAGTCCGGGCAATCTCTGTGTGCATGAACCGGTTTAGTAAACCAAACTCTGGATTTAAATCTGAATGTTTTATCTGTGAGCGCCCCAACCGGACAAACGTCTATCATGTTTCCTGAAAAATTGTTATCAATCGCTTTTTCAATAAATGTGGAAATCTCTGAAACTTCTCCTCTGTTTAAAACTCCATGGACTCTCTCAGGAGTGAGTTGCTCAGCAACCTGCGTGCACCTGTAACAAAGAATACAGCGGTTCATGTGAAGCTGTATTTTATCTCCGATGTCTTTTCTTTCAAATTCCCTTCGTTTAAAGTCATATCTGCTTTTTGACAAGCCGTGCTCATAACTGAGGTCCTGTAATTTACATTCTCCGGCCTGATCACAAACCGGACAATCCAGGGGGTGGTTAATCAGTAAAAACTCTGTTACTCCTTTTCTGGCTTCGATCACTTCGGGCGAAGTTTCATTTCTTACCTCCATGCCATCCATAACCGCTGTCCTGCAGCTGGCAACCAATTTGGGCATGGGTCTCGGATCTTTTTCCGAACCTTTAGTAACTTTTACCAGACAGGTTCTGCATTTTCCTCCGCTCCCCTCCAGTTTACTATAATAACACATTGCAGGGGGGACATTGTCTCCGATCATTCTGGCAGCCTGCAGGATTGTAGTTCCCTGAGGTACCTGTATATTAATATCATCAATGGTTACGTTAATCATTCTTTTTTAAGATTTACATTTTTAGGCCAACTGCGTGTTCATTTCCGGCTGATATACGTGATCTTCTGCAAACACCCTTTCAGGAAATTTTACATGATATTCAAATTCATGTCTGAAATGCCGGATAGCAGAAGCCACCGGCCAGGCCGCTGCATCGCCAAGCGGGCAAATGGTGTTTCCTTCAATTTTTCTTTGAATATCCCATAACAGATCAATGTCATCCGACTTGCCATGGCCGTGTTCAATGTTGTGAAGCACTTTTTCCATCCAACCCGTACCTTCGCGACAAGGACTACATTGTCCACAACTCTCATGGTGGTAAAAACGCGCAAAATTCCAGGTATTTCTCACAATACACTGCTTTTCGTCGTAGACAATAAATCCGCCTGACCCTAACATACTTCCGGTGGCAAAACCACCTTCACTTAAACTTTCATAAGTCATGAGTCTTGGGTTGCCGTTACTTTCTTTAAATAGCAATGACTTGGGCAGAATCGGAACGGAAGAACCGCCCGGAACGCAAGCTTTAATATCCAATCCATTTTTAATACCCCCACAATATTCTTCAGAATATATAAATTCTTCTACAGGCAAGCCCATTTCAATTTCGTAGACACCCGGGTTATTAATGTTTCCCGAAGCTGAAATTAATTTTGTACCCGTTGATTTTCCTAATCCAATTTTTGAATAAGCCTCCCCGCCGTCATTAATTATCGGCACTACTGCTGCGATACTTTCAACATTATTTACTATAGTAGGACAATTCCATAATCCGGAAACTGCCGGAAACGGGGGTTTAATCCGTGGATTTCCTCTTTTCCCTTCAAGAGATTCGATAAGCGCTGTTTCTTCACCACAAATATATGCGCCCGCACCCGGATGTACATACAGGTCCAGATCATAACCAGATCCTAAAATGTTTTTTCCCAGATACCCTTTTGCATATGCTTCTGCTATCGCTTTTTCAAGAATGCGGAGGATGAACATATATTCTCCGCGAATATAAATATAACTTGTCCGGCAGCCCAAAGCATAACTTGATAAGATCATCCCTTCAATCAGTAAATGCGGTATTTTCTCCATAAGCAGCCGGTCTTTAAACGTTCCGGGTTCGCTTTCGTCTGCATTACACAGGAGGTATCTTGGTTTGTCTGTACTTTTGTCCAGAAAAGTCCATTTTAATCCTGTCGAAAAACCTGCACCACCCCTGCCCCGCAAACCTGATTTTTTCACTTCTTCTGTTACTTCATCCGGAGACAAATCTTTCAGTGCTTTTGATAAAGCCCGGTAACCGCCAAATTTTAAATAGGTGTCAATCCGGTCTATTTCCGGTTTATCAATATGTTCAAGCAATATTTTTCTACCCATGGCTCAAAAATTTAAAGATTCCTTTTCCTTTCGAAGGCTGTCCAATATTTCATCGATGCGGCTTTCTGTCAGGTTTTCATAGTACTTTTCTCCGATTTGAAACATTGGAGCATACCCACAAGCACCTAAACACTCGACTGTTTTTAATGTAAACATGCCGTCCTGTGTTGTCTCTCCTACTTTGATACCCAGTTTTTTTTCAATACAATCAATTATTTTTTCTGCGCCACAAATCATACACGGGCCTGTCTGACAGACTTCAATCAGAATTTTTCCAACAGGTGTAATATTAAACATGGAATAAAATGTAGCTACTTCATACACTTCGATAGGTGTAATTTCAAGCATTTCGGCAACCTTATTCATTACTTCAATTTTCAGCCATCCGCCAAATTCCTGCTGTGCGATATGTAAAACGGGAAGAAGGGCCGATTTTTTTCTTTCTTCGGGATATTGTTTTACTATTTTATTAATTGAAAGTAGCGCTTCTTTTGAAAATAATATGTTTTCTGTTTCCGTCATCATTCCTATATTTTTATGCGTCTAATTCTCCGGCAATGACATTCATACTGCTCATAGTGAGGATAGCATCACTCAACATCGAGCCTTGTATCATTTCCGGATAAGCCTGATAATATATAAAACAAGGTCTTCTCAGGTGTAACCGGTAAGGTTGTCTGCCGCCATCACTGACCAGATAAAATCCAAGTTCGCCATTCCCTCCTTCAACACTATGGTAAACCTGACCTTTGGGCACATCAATTTCGCCCATCACTATTTTAAAATGCCAGATAAGGCCTTCCATAGAATTGTATACATCTTCTTTGGGTGGCAGATAAAACTCCGGCACAGCAGCGTGAAAATCTCCATCCGGAAGATGATTTAATGCCTGTTTGATAATAGACAGACTTTGCCACATTTCTTCCTGTCGGACACAAAACCGATCGTATGTATCTCCTGAAGAGCCAACGGGTATATTAAATTCAAAATCCTGGTATGAGCAATAGGGTGACATGACTCTGACATCATAATCAACGCCAGCTGCCCTAAGATTAGGTCCTGTAAAGCTATATTCCAGTGCACGTTCAGCAGAAATTTTACCGACATTAATTGTTCTGTCCATAAATATTCTGTTTCGCATGACTAATTTTTCAAATTCTGCCAATGCTTTGGGAAATTCTTTCAGAAATTCATTAATTCTCTGAAATACTTGCTCAGAAAAATCCCTTTCAAAACCGCCTATTCTTCCAATATTTGTTGTTAGTCTTGCGCCGCAAATCTGCTCATAAATTTCATAAATTTTTTCTCTCCACTGAAAAACATATAAAAATCCGGTAAGTGCACCTGTATCTACTGCAATTACGCTATTACAAATGATGTGGTCTGCAATACGGGCCAGCTCCATGATTATCACCCTTAGATAATCCACTCTTTTAGGCATTTCAAGCTGTAACAGTTTCTCCATTGTAAGATGCCATCCAATATTGTTGATTGGAGCAGAACAATAATTTAATCTGTCTGTAATGGTTGGAATCTGGTAAAAAGGGCGGTGTTCGGCCAGTTTTTCAAAGGCTCTGTGAATATACCCAATAGTAGGTTCTGCTTCAACAATAATTTCGCCATCCATTTTAAGAATGTTCTGAAATATGCCATGGGTAGCAGGATGGGTTGGGCCCAGGTTGAGATAATTATATTGCTTTATTTCCTGTTCAGTTATCTCTTTCCCATTCAGGATATGGTCATACTTTGGATTACCTCCCGAAATATTTATCATCTTTATCTGTTCTAGAGTCGTCAATCAATGGATATTGTTTCCTTAACGGATGATAATCAATATCCTCCACATTTAATATTGTACGCAAATCGGGGTGGCCTAAAAATTTAATTCCATAAAATTCATATGTTTCTCTTTCCATCCAATTTGCCCCAACAAATACATTGGTTAATGTTTGGATTTCAGGTGCTGATTCCGGTAGAAAAACATGGACCCTTAATCTGATGTTATTAATAAAACTATGTAAATGATATACTACTGCTAATTCTTCATTTTTCTTGTCCGGGAAATGAACACCACATAAGCTCGTCAGAAAATTGAATTGAAGTACCTCATTATTTTTTAGCCATCCGATAATTTCTATGGTTTTATTTTTTTCGACTACGATGTCCAACGTTTGGTAGCTCTCTTCAATGCTACGAATTTCTGACCCAAACTGGTTTTTAATAGCGTCTGCTACAATTATGTTGTCTATCTTACCCACGGCCTTTAATCTATTCCATATTTATCCATCAATAATCGATACTCCTCTGAACTTCTTCTGTTGAGTGGTTCGTTTTTCATCAATTCCTGAATTTTTAATATTCCGTCCAAAATAGCTTCCGGAGGCGGAGGACAGCCTGGTACATACACATCAACAGGAATTACTTTATCGATGCCCTGTAACACTGAGTAGGTATCAAAAATACCTCCGCTGCTGGCGCATGCTCCAACTGCAATGACCCATTTTGGTTCTGCCATCTGCACATAGACCTGTTTCAAAATCGGTCCCATTTTTTTAGCGATCGTGCCCATGACCATAAGCAGGTCAGCCTGTCGGGGAGAAAAGCTCAATCTTTCGGCTCCAAAACGACCCAGATCGTAGGTTGCAGCCATCGTTGCCATAAACTCTATGCCACAGCATGATGTAGCAAACGGAAGAGGCCAAATAGAATTTGCTCTGGCTAAACCCACTACCTTATCTAATCTGGTGAGTCCAAAGCCCTCTCCTAAGTACATTTCAGGAGTTTCAGTTGATTTTTTTATCATAAAGCTATTCCCATTTTAATGCCCCCTTTTTAATGACGTAATAAAATCCCAACATAAATGGAGTTACAAAAACGATCATTTTAATCAAGCCCCCTTGTCCCAGTTCTCTAAAATTTACTGCCCAGGGATAAAAAAAAATTACTTCTGCGTCAAACAACACAAATAAAATGGCTGCGAGAAAATATTTTACTGAAAACGGGAGTCTGGCGTCACCGATTGAGTCAAGGCCACATTCAAAACTTTGCAGTTTTTTTTCAGATTTATGTTTTGGCCCCAGTTTATGTGTCAGAAAAAAAGTGCCAAGTACAAAACCTGAAGCTATAATAAATTGTATTAGTATGGCTAAGTAATCAACCTGAATTGAAGTTATGGTTTGATTATCCATTTGTATCTCTAATTTGTTTGATTAATATTTCGTGGCAAAGTTAACCATAATTCATGCAAGATGTTTTTTAAAAGAATAAAATTTTTTATATCTCTTGGTTTTTTATAGTTTATACGGTAAATATTAAATAAGTTTTAATAATAAAAATTAAATTTTGAACCGTTTTTTTTAATCTTTGAGGTTGTCAACGCAAATTTAGGCACATTGATCAATTTCAGTAATATTCTTCATTGTTATGTGGTTTTATAATTTACTTCATTTTACGGATCTTTTGCAACCTCAATGGTATGTTGCAAATGGTGGGATATTATTGATCATGTTTGTCGTTTTTGCGGAAACAGGGCTGTTTGCCGGTTTTTTTCTTCCGGGGGATTCTCTACTTTTTGTTGCTGGTGTATATAGCGAAAAGCTAATGAATGGTGTGTACCCTATTGAAAATCATCTGATTCAATTAATGGTTATTATTTTGTTGATCAGTTTGGCTGGTATTGCAGGAAATATTTTTGGATATTGGTTTGGCATGAAGGGCGGTGCAAAGTTATACAAGAAAAAAGATACGGTTTGGTTTAAAGCAAAATATCTGGTTGAGGCTAAAAATTATTACGAAAAGCATGGTCCTCTTACCATTTTTATTGCTCGTTTTATTCCATTTATAAGAACATTTGCTCCAATAGTAGCAGGAACCGTGCATATGGATTATAAAAAATTTATATTGTACAATATTTCGGGCAGCCTGGCATGGTCATTTTCCATGGTTGCCAGTGGACATTATCTCAATGATTTTCTGATCAAAAAATACCAATATGACCTGAGTTCACATTTGGGTTACATTGTTTTAGGAATTGTGCTCATCACTACGATTCCTTTTATTTATAAAATTTTAACTCTGAAATGACTCTTATCCCGTGTTGCTCCAGATTTTGAAAAAGGATTATATTTTACTTTTATTCCTGAAAAATAGTAATCAAACCCTTACTTTATTTATATTTGTTGTTTATCTGTTTAACCTTTTACCTGTATATGGGGCGTTTTCTTTCGTCATTTTTGCTGCTTTTGTTTGTTTACCTCAACTTTATGGTAACGTATTCCTTGTCTAATGGAGTGACGGGGTTGGTTATTATTGAAGAAATAAATGAACTCGCCGGAAATGAAGAAACAGAGGAAACAATAACCTATACACTTTTTTGTCAGGATTTACCTGAAGATGCGCTTGATTTTTGCCTTTTACGGGTTATTGCGGATCGTTTCACAGATATTAAATCATTCCCCACCACCATATACCACGCTGTCCACGACAGCCCTCCCGAAATTGTTTAGTTTGTTATCAGCGGTCTCTGAGTATTCATCTTTGAGGCCTTAATCTACATTTTGTTTCCAATTGAACTGGTCTGGAATAAACCATACAATGGTTTTTCTACAATCAGTTGCTGTTGAAACGATTCTCATAACATTAAACAATTTCTCATGAAAAATGCCCTTTCATTCAAACATTATAAAGCTGATTTTGCAGCGGGCCTTGTCGTTTTTCTTGTAGCACTGCCCCTTTGCCTGGGTATTGCTCTTGCGTCTGGCGCTCCGTTGTTTTCAGGTATCATTTCAGGAGTGATTGGTGGTTGTGTTGTTGGTTTTCTAAGTTCTTCGCATGTCAGTGTCTCGGGTCCTGCAGCCGGTTTGACCGCTATTGTGTTATCCTCTATAAATGATCTTGGAAGTTTAGAACTTTTTATGCTGGCTGTAGTATTGGCCGGAGTTATTCAGGTTATTTTTGGTTATCTCCGGGCAGGAACCATATCCAATTTTTTCCCAAACAATGTCATAGAAGGCATGCTGGGTGGTATCGGGGTTATCATTTTTTTAAAGCAAATTCCCCATGCCTTTGGATATGACCGCGATACAGAGGGGGATTTTGCTTTTGTAGAAAAATCAGGCAGCAATACTATAACTACCATACTGAATACCTTTGAAAATATTCATTTGGGTTCTACAATTATATTTTTTGTGTCTTTAATTGTTTTACTTTCCTGGGATAGGGTGCCCAAATTAAAAAAATTAAAACTGCTTCCCGGTGCGCTGGTTGTCGTTATATCGGGCATTTTAATCAATGTTCTATTTGATTCCATAAATAGCGGATTATCTGTTAAAGCAGAACATCTTGTTTCTTTACCGAAAATTAAAAGCTATGCAGACTTCATTAAAATCCTTGTGTTTCCGGATTTCCACGGTATTGCGAACACTGGTGTTTGGATAACCGCAGCAACCATTGCTGTTGTTGCATCCATGGAAACATTATTGTGCATTGAAGCAGGAGACAGAATGGACAAACACAAAAGATACAGTGACGGAAACACCGAATTAAAAGCACAGGGAATTGGCAACATTGCAAGTGGATTACTCGGCGGCCTTCCCATGACTTCTGTTGTAGTCAGGACGTCGGCAAATATCAATTCCGGAGCACAAACAAAACTTGCAACGATCATCCATGGCGTTTTACTTTTGATTTCTGTATTGTTATTGCCTTCTGTAATAAATATGATTCCCTTATCTTCTCTGGCAGCCATATTAATACTGATTGGTTATAAACTAGCCAGGCCGGAAAAAATGAAACACTTTTGGTCTCAGGGAAAATATCAGTTTGTACCATTTATTGCTACATTATTGGCGGTGGTTTTTATTGATTTACTCAATGGGGTTGCGGTTGGAATGATGATCAGCATCCTGGCCATACTTCGCGGAAATATTCAAAGGGCATACAATTTCAGAAAAGATCACTATGCAGACGGTGACGTTATACATATTGATCTGGCACAAGAGGTTTCCTTTTTGAATAAAGCCGCTATAAAAAGCACCCTCTCTGGTATTCCAAAAAATTCTTCGCTTATAATCAATGCGTCAGATACCGTGTATATCGCACATGATGTTCTGGATCTCATCCGGGATTTCAAAAAGATTAGAGCAAAAGAAGAAAATATTAAAGTAACCCTTGTGGGGTTTAAAAAAGAATATGCGCTTGAAAATACAGGTGAAGAAGACAAACATGTATACGTTGAGCGTCCATAAATATTTCCAGATATCATTCCTATTTATAATTTAAAAAAAATATCATTTATCTAAAAAAACAATACCAATGAGTCATTTTTATCGTACGATTTTAGAAAATAATAAAAAGTGGGTTTCAGAAAAACTACAGCAAGATCCAGACTATTTCAATAAGCTAGCTGAAGGACAGAAACCGCCTTTGCTCTGGATCGGTTGTGCAGATAGCAGGGTCCCGGCCAATGAAATAACAGGAACACAGCCCGGAGAAGTTTTTGTACACCGCAATATTGCCAATATGGTCCTGCATACAGATATGAATATGCTTAGCGTGCTGGATTATGCGGTTAATGTTTTAGAGGTTCGGCACATCATCGTCTGTGGTCATTATGGCTGTGGTGGCGTTAAAGCAGCGTTATCCAACAATCATTTTGGGTTAATCGACAACTGGATCCGTCATATTAAAGACGTATATCGTTTTCACCACGAAGAATTAGATGCCATTTCGGATGAAGATAAAAAATTTGACCGGTTTGTGGAACTGAATGTGATTGAACAAGTACACGATCTGGCAAAAACCTCTATTGTTCAAAATGCATGGAGGAATGGAAAAAGTCTTTGGATTCATGGATGGGTGTACGCAGTAAATTCAGGTTTAGTAAGGGACCTGAATGTAAACTTTGGAAGTAATGAAGAACTTTCCTCTGTATACCAACTAAAATTTTAATGTTTACCGGGGCTTAAGTATGCCACATTGGGGCAACTTAATCCTTTTTTTATTCTACAATCAAAAATTTTCTCTATAAAAGAATATTCATAAATTATATGGGACTATATGTCATTCTCTCTATACCCATGCAAGGATGTATTTAATTTTAAAGGGATTTAGTCAGGTATTAATTATGTCACTTTAAATAGTTGATGTTATTAATATAAATTAATTTAAAATCACTAAACTTGCATCGTGAATGCAGTTAAAAAAAACATTTCCTTAATCCTGGCAGTATTTACGTACTCTGCAACCATTTTGTCTTTCCCAAAACCAGGAAATACTATAAAAAAACATTCTGGTTCCTCTGTTCATCAATCAATAAGCAGAAATGATGCTTATTATTCTTTCAATTTAGACGGTCCAGGAAAATCTGTAAAAGATTTTATAAATCAATCTGAAAATATTCTAAAAAGAACTCAGGGTATATGGGGACTTAAAGCGGCCTTTATTATTAAGCTAAATGTAATCAATTATTACTTTTTTGGAATTAAAGGTACATTAAAGGATTTGCTAAAAATTCATATATTCCCTTTTCACAGCTTTTGGTAATTTTTCTGAATACATTTTTCAGATCATAGCTTAATTTAATCAAAGCATCTGGAGACTGTATAATTTACAAGCTTTTCATTTGAATTTTACGGGTTTTGAACAACAAAACATGGACTTATAATGAAAAGAAATCCAATAGATTTTAAATATATTCATTACTATAATCAATATTAAAATGTCAAATCAAATCAAAAACATCTTATTCTTCCTTTTTGCACTGGTTTTTCCGATTATGGCCTATGCTGAAGGTGGTGCTGCCGGACCTGCCATTGCAGGCATCCGTATTGAATTTATATTATTTGCTTTAACCTTGCTGGGTGTTGCATTATTTCATGATCAAACTTTTTGGGTTGCCATCATAGGGTTATGTGCCATCATTGTTTATAAATTACTGTTTGTTTCGGGTTATCCCTTTATGGAACATTTTTTAGGAGAAAATTCTCTCACAAGTCAATTGACGGATAAAAGCCTCAGACAGGGTGAATGGGGTGTTTTAGTTAATTTGCTGGGTCTATTGCTTGGCTTTGGAATACTGGCTAAAATTTTTGAAGATTCCGGTGTGCCAGATTTTCTGCCAAAGTTTTTACCGGACGATTGGAAAGGACCAGCTGTCCTTCTGATTTTTGTATTTGTCATTTCTTCATTTCTTGACAATATTGCTGCTGCCATGATTGGCGGTACAATTGCGCTGGTTGTATTTAAAAACAAAGTACACGTCGGATATATCGCCGGGTTGGTTGCTGCCAGTAATGCCGGAGGGTCGGGAAGTATTGTGGGTGATACTACCACGACCATGATGTGGATAGATGGGGTTTCTGCGTTTAATGTTTTGCACGCCTATGTAGCTGCGATTGTTGCTTTAGTAATTATAGTTTGGTTTGCTTCACATCAACAGGACAAATATCAGCGCATTACTGCGGATCCTCATCCCAATGCCAAAATTGATTATGGACGGTTGGGTATCGTCATTCTGATTTTAGTTGGTGCCATATTATCCAATATCTATTACGACATGCCGGCTTTAGGGGTGTGGATAGCCATAATCATAGGCGCAACATTCCGGAAAATGCCATGGCATGAAGTTACGGCTTCGCTGAAAGGTACCATATTTTTACTTTGCCTGGTTACCGCCGCTTCTTTAATGCCGGTTGAAACGCTGCCTAATGCTTCCTGGGTCACTGCATTTATTTTAGGTTTTGTGTCTGCCGTATTTGATAATATACCCCTTACCAAACTATGTTTGGAGCAAGGGCATTATGACTGGGGAATGCTTGCCTATTCTGTCGGTTTTGGTGGATCGATGATCTGGTTTGGTTCATCTGCCGGAGTAGCGATAACCAATAAATTTCCTGAGGCGCGCAATGTAGGATCATGGATAAAAAATGGCTGGCACGTAATTGTAGCCTATGTTGTCGGATTTTTTGTTTTGCTTTCCATAATGGGATGGGAGCCGGCAGATAATAAAGCCCATAAGGAGCCAGCTGTTAATTGCCCTGCCACAGACTGTAAAACAAGAGATGAAGCAAAAGGCATCATTCGTCCCGAACCTTCTAGTCAGGATAGTCTGCAATAGGCTTGTTTGTTGATCTACTTTTACCGTATTATTTATGTTTAGAAAAAGTTAAGAAAATAAATTTTAATTCTGAATAGCAACAATAATCTTTAAGAAGCGTTACTTTTGTGCTCTAAATTATTATTTTCATAATAAAAATTTGTTCGTGGCACCATTGATACGGTTGTTTTTGTTCGCAATTGTGATAGAATTAGGCATGGGCTACAGTGTTAGCGCTGCAGCCCATTCTTTATCACATTGTTATATAAACAATCACCATTATGGGCACAGCCATCAAACCGTTGTGGTTTCTTCCAATGGTTTGTCGGATATTGGTTTTTTCGAATTGTTTGAAAAAGAAGAGCAAAATGAAATTACTGAAGACGACTCCCACGAAAATTTCCATCAATCCATTTTCGGTCTACTTGCGGTACAAAGCTTTTCTCTTCATGATTGTAAAAAATCCTTTGAACAAGGATTTAATGATATTGCCGTTTTAAAATCGGAGAGTCTATACGTCCTGTTTCACTGCTGGAAGATCCATCTGTTAAAATTCTGATATTTTTTGATCATTTCCTTATTTCCATTGCGTAGCCGCATTGAGTAGTTTGGATATTTCACAATGTACTTACAGGAAGCTATTCCTGGCATTTTTTTATCAGTAATTTTAATAATAATGAAAACAAAAAATAATACACTTCCAAAAGATGGCTTTGCCGGCCTGATGGAAAATTTTTCTTCTGATGCCATTTCCGGCTTCATTGTCTTTTTACTCGCTTTGCCTTTAAGTCTTGGTATTGCAAAAGCTTCCGATTTTCCGCCTATTATGGGTTTGATAACCGCAATTATTGGTGGTATGGTCGTTAGTTTGCTCGCCGGTTCAAAACTAACCATTAAAGGACCTGCAGCAGGGCTCATTGTCATCGTGGCCGGATCGGTTACTGATTTTGGTGGTGGTGAAACCGGATGGCACCTTGCTTTGGGCGCTATGTTTGTTGCCGCAATTATACAGATCTTGTTTGGTGTCTTTAAATTTGGTAAGCTGGCGGATTTTTTCCCTTTGCCGGCCATACATGGAATGCTGGCTGCTATTGGGATAATTATCATAGCGAAACAAATTCCTGTGATGCTGAATGTCGATCCAAAACTGATGGCAGGTAAAGGGCCGTTATCCATTCTGGCTTCAATTCCTGAAATAGTTGCTAATTTTGACCCTAGAGGTACGATGATCGGTGTAATCAGCTTAATCATCATGCTGGGCTGGCCGTATTTAAAAAAATTCTCTGTTGGCAAAATTCCTGCTCCGTTAGTTGTATTGCTTATCGCGGTACCTGCTGAATTATGGATGGATTTTCAAACCACCGAACCCCCTTATGCGCTCGTCCATATTGGCAACCTGGTAGAAAACCTGCACTTGAATGTCAACTTTGGTGGATTTGCTATGCCTGGTGTTTTTATTAAATATGTCATCATGTTTGCTTTGGTGGGTACGCTGGAGTCTTTACTTACCGTAAAAGCCATTGATCTCATTGATCCATTTAAAAGGAAATCAGACAACAATAAAGATCTTATTGCCATTGGTGTAGGAAACTCCATTACTGCTATTCTGGGAGGTTTACCGATGATTTCTGAAGTAGCGAGAAGTTCCGCCAATGTGTCTAATGGTGCCAAAACCAGATGGGCTAACTTTTTTCATGGCTTTTTTATTCTTGTTTTTGTGCTTGTCGCATCCAGGTATATAGAAATGATACCCAATGCCGCTTTGGCAGCCATGTTGATATCTGTAGGTATAAAGCTGGCACACCCCAAAGAATTTATACATACTTTTCAGGTAGGGAAGGAACAATTGGCTATCTTTTTGGTAACCATCATTGTAACGCTGGCAGAAGACTTATTACTGGGTATTGCTGCAGGAATGCTTTTGAAAATAATATTTCACCTGATCAACGGAGCACCACTCAAGGCCTTGTTCAGGGCTCCGACCATTATATCTTTTGAAGGGGATAATTATTTGGTAGAAATAGACAAAGCGGCTATTTTTACCAACTATATCCGAATAAAATCCAGACTGGAGAGTATTCCGCCAGGTTTTAATGTAACCATTGACCTTCAGAATACCAAATTAACCGATCACTCTGTCATGGAAAATCTTGAACACTTCAAACATGACTATGAATCAACCGGCGGCAAGGTGCAAATCATCGGGCTTGAAAATCATATCCCTTTGTCCAATCATAAATTAGCATCCAGAAAAAAAGTAAAATGAGAACGAGTATAAGATATTCCAACGTCTTACTTCCCGTACTATTTTTCTTTTTATCCTTGCACATCAATCATGCCCAATCTTTCAAGGATGGTAAATTGATGCTGGATGAAAAGGGAGATTTATACCTGAAATTGTCCTTTGTGTCACAATTCTGGGTTAGAAACGGGGATTACAATCCGGGCAGTACAGTTTTTGGTTATTCCAAAACAAACGGTACTGATATCGGCATACGAAGATTCCGTCTGCAGCTTTACGGTCAGTTATCAGAACGTTTTTTTTTCTACAGTCAATTTGGAGAAAATAATTTTAATTCCATATCTGACCGGAAACCTTCCTTTTTTGTACATGATATGTATACGGAGTATGCTATAGATAAAACAAAACTTTCTATTGGTGCCGGTTTGTCCGGCTGGAGTGGCTTTGCGCGGTTTGCATCACCTGCTGTGGCCAGTATCATGGGCCTGGATGCGCCTTTGTACCAGCAAACTACCAATGATGTGACCGACCAGTTTCTGCGAAAATTAGGTTTTTTTGTAAAAGGTAAGCTTGGCAGGCTGGATTACAGATTTCAGCTTGCCCAACCTTTGGCATTTCAAAAATCGTTGGTGTATTCTTCTGAAATATCCAAAATATCTAACTTTTCATCAAAACCACCAAAAGGTCAATGGAATGGTTATGTACAATTTCAGTTGAAAGATCAGGAATCTAACCTGACGCCCTACATGACCGGTACTTATCTGGGCAAAAAAACGATATTAAATATTGGTGCCGGTATAGAGTATCAAAAAAATGCCATGTGGCACCTTGCAGGCAATAATAAAGATACTATAGAATCCGATTTACTTATGCTGGGTGCCGATGTATTTTTCGATAGTCCGCTTTCAGATGACGGGCAGGCCATAAACTTGTATGCCAATGTCGGGCATTTAAATTACGGACCCGGTTATATTCGAAATCTGGGCGTACTCAACCCTACCAATGGTAGTACAGATAAAAACGTTCTGAATGGAAGCGGCTTTGCATTTCCATCATATGGTACTGGCAATGTTTTTTATTTTCAGATCGGATATAAATTTAAAGACAATCTGGTGGGTAAAACATCATTAATGCCTTATTTTTCGGTCCAACACGGGAATTATGAAAGATTGGTCGGTAAGATGAATTTTTATAGCTCCGGATTAACCTGGCTTATTAATGGTCATAAGTCTAAAGTTACCATGGCTTACGAAAACCGGCCGGTATTTTATACAAATGGTGATCAGACTCAAAGACAGGGTAGTTTTGTACTGCAATATCAGATCTTTTATTAACTAAAAAAATTATGTTACATGGATCACAGCAACCACATTTTCAGAGAAGAAAATGTAATACATCACCTAAAACACTATCTTCCGGCACAAGCATCCCTGAAGGATTTTATACATCATAATACACTTCACGCTTTTCAGGATAGGAAGTTTTATGATGCCATAACGGAAGCCAGTAAAATTTTTGGATATAAAACCAGTTTGTCCTTAACCGAATACCGGGAGTTATATGCTCAAAACAAGATACCGGATCATATAATTTTAAAAGTAACGGAGGACCGTAAAGGTGCAAATAATGCAGCAGAATGGAAGGAAAAAATGATTTCCGGGTCCTATACAGATTCCTTTGCCGGAAGAAGAAGTCATTTGAGAAACAACTGGAAAGATTTATATTCTATTGATCTTGACCTCGCTATACAGCCATTTTTGTTTCGGTTTTTATGCAGCTATCTGGACCAGGGTATAGCGATATGGGGATTTCCGGTGTGGAATAAAGGTTTTTTGACCACCATTCGAGAGATGGAACGAAATACCTATACGAGTTTTTTTAAGACCTCCAGAGCAAAAAGATTGCTTATGGATCGAAGGTGCGAGATACGGGATCTTTTAAAAATTCTGGTGGGAGACGAGACATTATTTGAGCATTATTTATTTGATCAGCAATTTGCCCATCCCGGCTGGTCCGGAATGGTTTCGGTGGTGGAAGATATGCCTCAAACCCTATTGGACCGGCGAAGAATTAGTCTTCAGGAGTTTATTATTTTTGAATTGCTTCTCGAAATAGATACGCTGGATGCAAAGTTTGGTGAAAACTGGCTGCCGCTTGGAATGCGCTTAAGTAAAAAACCAGATCACCTTTTTGCTCCGGTAATTAAAACTGAGTATCATGAAATACTTCATCTGTGGCAGGATGCGTTTGAATGGTCCTATTATGATCAGGTTTTAGGCGGAATCGTACACAATACATCCGTCCAAAACAAATCACAGGACACCAGTTTTCAGGCATTACTTTGTATAGATGACAGGGAATGTTCGCTACGAAGGTATCTTGAAGAGATAGATCCAAAGTGCAGGACATATGGCACGCCCGGGTTTTTTGGGGTTGAATTTTATTACAAGCCTATGAACGGAAAGTTTTCCATGAAGGTATGCCCTGCGCCAGTCAATCCAAAATATATAATAAAGGAAGAAGTTGAAAACAAAAAAAACAAAAAGGATTTTCACTTCGCCGACTATACCCATTCCTTGTTTTTTGGCTGGTTAATTACACACACGATTGGCTTCTGGTCTGCCATCCGTTTATTTATTAACATATTTACCCCAAGACTCAGTCCGGCAACCACCTTATCGTTCCGGCACATGGATCGTTTCTCCAGGTTATCGGTTGAAAATTCGGGCAATGGAGAAATGGAGGATGGGTTACAAATCGGCTTTACAATTCCTGAGATGGCCGATCGTTTGGAGGGTTTATTAAAAAGTATTGGCCTTGTTGATCATTTTGCTCCCATTGTATATGCTGTCGGGCATGGTGCTTCCAGTGTTAATAATACGCATTACGCCGGGTATGATTGTGGAGCCTGTTCCGGCCGGCCCGGATCCGTCAATGCAAGAGTCATTTGTTATATGGCCAATCATCCGGCTGTCAGACAAATATTAAAAGAAAGGGGCATTGATATACCTGCCGGTACTGTTTTTATGGGTGCGCTTCACGATACGACACGGGATGAAATTGAGTTTTATGACGATACCCTTACAGATACGTTCAGGAGCCAGATACATGCCCGAAATAAACAAACTTTTTATCAGGCTTTGGCAAGAAATGCAAAAGAAAGGTCCAGAAGATTTGCCACTACCAATTCAAAAACGGATATCAAAAAGTTGCATGAAAAAGTGAAAACGAGGTCTGTTTCGCTTTTTGAACCCCGGCCTGAGTTGAATCATGCGACTAATTGCCTTTGTATCGTGGGCAGGAGGGAACTTACTTCGCATTTGTTTTTGGACAGAAGGGCATTTATGAATTCGTATGATTACTCCATTGATCCGGAAGGAAATTATCTTTTTAATATCCTGAAAGCGGCTGCTCCTGTCTGTGGCGGAATCAACCTGGAATATTATTTTTCACGGGTGGATAATCTCAAACTGGGTGCCGGTACAAAGCTTCCACACAATGTTATGGGTTTAATTGGCGTGGCCAATGGTATTGACGGGGATTTAAGGCCGGGTTTGCCCAATCAGATGGTGGAAGTGCACGACCCTTTACGTCTATTAATCATTGTTGAGCATTTTCCTGAAACCGTATTAAAAACCATACAAAGGACTCCTGAGCTTTTTGAGTGGTTTGAAAATGAATGGGTCCATCTTGTCGTTGTGCATCCTGAAAATAAAAGCATGTACCGTTTCCGGGACAATAATTTTATACCATATCGTTCTGAATATCAACCCGAGGTAGTTAAAAATGCAGAATATCTTTTTGAAACCGAAATGGACAACCTCCCGGTCCTGATCTTAAATCATTAATATTATGGAACAAATTTTAGAATTATTAATTCTTTGGCCTTTTCTGGCGTTCACTATTTCTGCTTTGCTTCCGAAGAATAATGAAAAGCTAATATCAGGCTTTGCTTTTGTCATGGTTGGTTTGCACTTCTTCAGTATTCTAGGCTTATTGGTAGTGTGGGGTTTGCATGGTTTTGGGAGCATAAATCTGAAAGAATTTTCAGTTTATGCCAGTCATGATATGAACTTTTTTATTGACTTTTATTTTGACAAGGTAACAGCGGTATATTGCCTGGTAGGTTCCATGCTTACTTTTTTGGTTACGACCTACAGTAGAATTTATCTGCACAGAGAGTCCGGCTATAAACGCTTTTTTTACACGATCATGCTTTTTTATGCAGGTTATAATCTGGCGGTATTTGCCGGTAATCTGGAGACCTTGTTTATCGGATGGGAAATACTGGGGCTGACCTCTTTTTTATTGGTTGCCTTTTACCGGGACCGGTACTTGCCGGTTAAGAATGCGTATAAGGTGTTTTCAATTTACAGAATCGGGGATGTGGGTATAATTTTAGCCATGTGGGCAAGCCACCATTTGTGGCATGAAAACATTACTTTTGAAAAATTGGGAAATTACGATCTGGTACACCATCATCTACAGCAGCATTCTTTGTTTGGGCTTTTTATTTCAATGATGTTGTTAACAGCAGCCTGTGCCAAGTCGGCCCAATTTCCATTTTCCTCCTGGCTTCCCCGCGCGATGGAAGGTCCAACCCCTTCGAGCGCCATTTTTTACGGGTCTCTTTCGGTCCATCTGGGCGTTTTCCTTCTGTTGCGAACGATGCCATTTTGGGAGCATCAGGTAGTGGCGCGCGTTTTAATTGGCATGGTAGGTTTAGTAACTGCAGGCATCGGAGCCTCTATCGGGCGTGTTCAATCTTCTGTAAAAAGTCAGATCGCCTATGCGTCTGTTGCCCAGATTGGGTTAATCTTTTTTGAATTATCCTTAGGGCTAGAAACATTTGCTTTGGTTCACTTTGCCGGAAATGCTTTTTTAAGAACATATCAGTTGTTGGTATCTCCTTCTGCCGTAAGTTACCTCATCAGAGAACAGTTTTATCATTTCGAATCCAAACATCAGAATATCGAAACTCATTTTACAAAAAAGCTTGAATATTCGCTGTTTTTATTGAGTATCAAGGAATATAACATGGATGAGCTTTTGGATAGGTTGTTGTGGAAACCACTAAAAAACCTTGGGAATTTACTCCGATTCATAAACATCAGGAATATCTATTTCATTACGATTCCTGCATTTATTATAGGGGTACTCATTCAGCTGTTACGATACCGGCTTCCGGATTTTATCGTTGACATATTACCTGAAATTTTTGCATTTATCGGACTGATGCTTGTATTTCGGGCGTATGCCGGAAGAAGGAATGTATTTGTGGTTTGGACCTTGCTGATCATGAACCATTTTTGGGTTGTTTTGGCCATTTCATTTAACGAGGGTCTGACCATTAATGAAATCCTCTTCTATCTTACCGGTGTAGTTATTGCGGGCGCCTGTGGGTTTTTAATTTTGATTTACCTGAAAAGATTAGAACCGGATATTGATCTAAACAGGTTTCAGGGACATGTATATGAATATCCAAAAATGGCCGCATTGTTTTTATTAACTTGTCTTGGTCTGGCGGGATTCCCTATCACTTCCACATTTATTGGTGAAGATATCCTGTTTTCTCACATCGAGTATGATCAGGTATTTTTGGCATTCTTTCTTGCTTTAGGATTTGTAGTTTCAGGAATTGCACTGATTCGGATGTATGCCAGAATATTTTTAGGCCCTCATGTAAAAAGATATCACGCGATAGCCCAAAGGTCTTCTTAAATTAAATTTCCCCATCTATACTTTCTGAACTTAATAACAGAATATAGGTGGGGAGTTTATTTATCCTGCTAAAACCATAATTATTATTCTAGTATTTTATACCCCGGGGGTTGAGGTCCTTCCCTGATGTATGATACTTTTAAAATAGACAAATGGCCCCCTATCTGTCATTTTCGGATTAAAAACGCCTTTAATCAATGTCGGGTTTGATGCTGAAATCATTAAATAAAAGCCAAAATACGAAATGGCCATTTGCTTTAACACAACCCAAAATGGTATTAGGGTTAAAATTTGATCTACGCGTGATGTGGTTGAAGCTTAGTCAGGTATGTTGTACTTACTTTATCTTCGAATTATCCATAAGGATTCCTAAACGTTACCCGGACGTATCCATAAGGATTGGTCGGGACAACCTCGGGGCCACCCAAATGAATATGGGAAAAATCAGGTGAAGTTCGGGTCTTCTGACCTCAAATCCAGGCGGCTTTCATTCTTTTTAGTTTACTGATCCCTTTTGATAACCATGAATGCTTTTTTATATCCATATGCTGATGCCATGGTATTCCTCTTTGCAGATATTGTTTTGAAAAGGTATTGGACGTAATGCCCCATTTCAATAAAAAGGTATGGTATCCTTTATTTTTTTTAACCCGTTTGGTTGATTTGGAACCGAAATGATATACCAGGCTTTTCCCAATACCTTTGAAATGCCTTACTCCGGCCTGATACAGTTTCATGCTTAAATCCGGGTCAGAATACATGCCCGGAGAGAATTCTATACTCATACCGCCAACAAGATCCCACATATCGATATGTACCACATTGGGTGGCCATGTACTTCCTTTCCAATCCGGCTTAATATGGTTTTTGTATTCCTCCAGCAATTTCTTTTCATCAAAATCAGTAGTAGTTTTACCGTAATTTCCAACGGAAACACAAAGATTGCCGGTATCGTCCGGCTCAATCATGGTAGCGGATAGCATAAAATTAGAATGCCCGATAATCTTGATTTCGTCCATAATGGCGATGTCCCAGCCCGGGAGAAAATACATATCGTCATTGGCATATACCAGATATTGGGCGCGGACCATACTTCTGGCAATGTTCAGGGCATAACAGATTCCAATGTTTTTCCGTGCATGTATAAAGTCAATTTTATTCTGCGATAAAAACCACTCCAGGGTGCCGTCTTTTCCTTCATTGACGATTGCGATCAGCTGAATTTTTAAGGTGGAATTTTGTTCCAGGGAACGAATACAGTTGGACACAAAATCCAGGTTATTCCAGGTGGGTATAATTATCGTAAAATCATACGGTCCTTCCTTAGTTTGCGGGTATTTTGTGATATATTCCAACATTTTACTTATCCTGTTTCGACCACGAAAGTAGTAAATTTACATCAGGATTTTAAACTTTCATTGTGCACCTTAAACAATTGGTGCCCTAAATATGTATTGGTTGTTTGGAATAATAATAAAAATTAAATCAGTATGATCAGAAAAGCAACTGCCGTATGGCAAGGAAGTGGTAAAGAAGGAAAAGGCCACCTCACCACTCAAAGCAATGTTTTAAATCAAACACAGTATTCTTTCAATACCCGATTTGAAAACGGTATCGGTACAAACCCGGAAGAACTTATTGCTGCTGCCCATGCCGGGTGTTTTACGATGAAATTAAGTTTTAACCTAACAGCGGCCGGTTTTATTCCGGATGAGTTGGAAACAGTTTGTCATATTACCCTTGAAAACGGGTCTATTTCTTTGTCCCATCTAGTACTTAAAGCTTGTGTTACAGGTATAGAAACTGAAAAATTTGATGAGCTGGTTAAAGATGCGGAACAAAACTGCCCTGTATCCAAATTATTAAATACCAAAATTACAGTAGAGTACACTCTGAATTAAGTTTTCAGAACCGTAATTGATCCCCAACAGATATACTGCCTTCTTCGGTACAAACGAGGTTTGTACCGAAGAAGATATTATTGCCCGATTTGCGGTAATCGTTTAATATTTTTATTGGTTCCTGATCTATTTTGGCCGTTTCCTGGTCAATGGCGATGACGCTACACCTGCCACATGGTTTCATGTTCAGAAAAGAGGCCGATCCAATCGAAAAAGATTTCCATTGGTCTTCTTCATGCTCCAGATTTGAAGATACTACGATATTTGGCCGAAACCGGCTCATAGAGACCGGATTAGATAGCTTTTGATTTAAAAAAGTGAGGCTTTTTTCTCCAATGATGAGGTATGGGTATCCATCAGCCAGACTTACCGGAAAGTTGGTCTCTGACGCACTGCTGTAGTGCATCCGGGAATTATCATCTTTAATTTTAACCAACTTCACTTCCTTTTGTAATATATCTGAAAACCATTCATTTGCCTGAAGGGATACTATTTCTGTTACGGCGTCATCATTCCAAACCTGAGTCTGAATTAACTTTCCTGTTGTTTCGTGCATATTAAAGGAGAAAGAATTGTTGTTAAACGTTGTTTTCAGGATTTCCCCCTCCAAATCCGTGGTAAATAATGCCATTTCAGCATATGATCGCTGGGTCACAAAATGATTTTGGGCATCAATTAACATCCAGCGTCTGTCAAATTCAAAGCCTGCTTTGTGTGCCTTGGCTTTGTCCCGGTGGATACCCCCTAGTCCTTTAATCGGATATATAATCAAGTCTGTTACTACATTCGTCATGTTAATTCCGGTCTTCCGATAAAAACTTTGATTTCGGGTGACAATTTCACTTCCAGCCTTACAATTAAATCTTCTTTCATAGAAGCATTTGTTTTTTTATGCAAAAGAAGGGTTGTCTTTAGTACGTTTAAGAAAAAAGTCACTGACTTTTCGTCTTTGTTCAATTCCAGTAATTCAGCGATTTTTTCTTCCGAAAAGGAACTTGTGTTTCCTTTTAATTCGGCCAGCATACAAGGGCTCAATGACATAGAAATACCAAAAGAAGTCATTTCAAATCCCAAAGCCATCAGTTTTGGCAACAATTCAACCCATTCATCAATAATACTAAGTACTTTTTCACGCATATTTTGTTTGGCTTCATGCATCTTTTCATGAGCAGTATCGTTCATCTCAGAAGCTTTATTTATTACCAAATCACCGGTATCCTGCAATGTTTTTAATAAACTTTTAAACATATAATTCCTCTTTATTGCGTCAATTGGCCTGAAAGTCTCATTAATTCCAGATAATTCATCCTTTGTTCAAAAATGGCAGAAATTTTTCTAAATTCGGCATCTACCAGATTAAGTTGTGCTTGTCGGAGCTCCAGGGCTTCAATGGTTCCCACCTTCATTTTGTCTTTGGTAATATTCAGGTTTTCCTGAGCTATGCGGATATAACCTTCCTCCATTTTGGTGAGTTCTTTTGCAGATATAAAGTTATTGTAAATGGTAAAAAGATCGGTTTTAAGTGCAAGTTCTGTTTGTTCTCTGGTCAGCTTCCCGGTTTCAATGACCAGTTTAGCAGACTGCATTTCTCTTTTGTTGTTCCATCCGTTAAAGAGGTTCCATCTTCCCGTCAGTCCAATAGAAGTACCGGCATTTTGATTAAATTTCAGAATGCCAATCTCTGCCTGCAATCGGCTAAAATTATAGCCCAGATTTAAATCAAGCGTCGGGTACCTGTTACTTTCCCAAAGTTTTAAGTTAAGCTCTGCCAATCTGATATTTTTGTCGGCAGTTTTTAACAGCAGGTTTCTGTTCATTGCTTTTTCAGAAAGATTTTGAAAGTCTATGTCGCTCATAGATTCTTCCTGAAGCAGTATCTCATATTCATACCCGGGAGTACGGCCTAGAATTTCATTTAATTTAGTTTTGGTTGTTTTTAAAACCTGTTGTTGTCGTATTAAGGCAGCACTGTCGGCATTGATATCTACCTCCGCCTGTAAAACAGCGATGCCTGAAGCCGTTCCGATTTCCTTTTTTAATTTAGCCAGATCAAATCTTTCCTTTGATATTTCAATCGCCTTTTCTATCGTTTTGATTCGTTTTAACTGCTGATCTATATTATAAAAATAGGACATGACTTCGTACACCGTATTTTCCATTTGAAGCTTAACATTCAACATGCCCAGGTTTTCAATTTCCTGCAGCCTGTCCCTGTTTACAAACATGCGCATACCATCAAAAATTGTCCAGCCTAATTGAATATTGGCATTTAGATTACTTGTTTTGACATTATTACCCTCTCTTGTATCACCACTAAAAAATTCCTGTTTGGTATTGTTATAATTGTAATTATTTCCAAAATTAAGGGCTACCTCCGGTAACAGGCCAGCATTTCCGGCGGTGTTATTGGTTCTGTTTATATTTGATTCGTTTATTGCAATTTTAACATTATAATTATTTTGTAATGCTATGCGGATTGCTTCTTCCATGCTAAGCATTTCCTGGCTGAATATCGTCTGGTGTAAAAAAGAAATAAAAAATAGAAGAGATAAATTATAACGCGTCATTTTCATATACCTTTTTATTGAGCGATAAATACGTGTAAAGTGATGGAATCACAAATAAGGTCAGGATCAAGGAAAACATTAATCCTCCAATAATAGCAATACCCATAGAAACTCTTGAAATGGAGGCTGCCCCCAGCGCCAGAGCAATTGGTAAGGCTCCCAAAACTGTTGCCAGACTGGTCATAAGTATTGGTCTTAATCTGGAAATAGCGGCTTCTTTAACAGCATCGAGGGTTGGTAAGCCTTCGTCTTTACGCTGATTTGCAAATTCAACGATCAAAATTCCATTTTTTGTGACAATACCAATTAAAACGATGATACCTATCTGACTGAAAATATTCAGCGTAGAGTCTGTATACCATAGAGCCAGGATGGCTCCGGCGAGGGCCAGCGGTACAGTAAACATGATGATTAACGGATCGACAAAACTTTCGAATTGCGCGGCAAGAATCAGGTAAACCAAAATTAAAGCAAGAATAAAAGCAAAAAGCAATGTTGAAGAACTTTCTTCAAATTCTTTGGAAGGGCCGGAAAGGTCTGTCGAATAATTATCATTTAATACTTGCTGCCCGATGTCGCGCATGGCCTGTATACCCTGCCCTAATGAAAATCCCGGTGCTGTTCCGGCAGATACAGTTGCGGATACGTATCTGTTAAACCGGTATAACTGCGGTGGATTGCTTTGTTCTGATAATGTTATGAGGTTATCCAGCTGCACCATTTCGCCCTTGTTACTTCTAACATATATCGACTTTAAATCGTTGGGTTCGTTTCTATTCTGACTATTTGCCAAACCAATTACCTGATATTGTTTCCCGTCTTTGATAAAAAATCCGATACGCTGTTCTGCGTAATACAACTGAAGGGTAGTTGCGATATCCAGGACCGATACGCCTAAAATCTGGGCGCGATTTCGATCGATGTCAATTTTTAATTCCGGTTTATTAAACTTCAAATTAATATCAACTGCCTGAAATGTTTCGTTTTGTCTGGCTTTTTCCAGGAAAGGTGGTATAACTTTTTTGAGCATGTCAAAATTTGGTGCCATAATAACAAACTGTACGGGCAAGCCTCCCCGGCGGTCCCCTATAGTTTGTTCCTGGCTTACAAAAACTCTGGCGTCCGTATATTTTTTTACTGTTTTTGCCAGTTCATCTGCAATTTGCATTTGAGATTTTTCTCTCTTTTCGGGTTCTACCAGGGAAATTCGAACAAAACCAGTATTGGATGCCTGTGAGGCTCCAAAGCCGGGTGCTGTTACAGAAAGAATAGCATCTTTTTCGGGTATGGCTTCTGCATCATTTATTAATTGTGTCAGAAAGTTATTCATAAAGTCAAAAGAAGCACCTTCCGGGGCAGTGGCATTGACTATTAAACGACTTTTGTCTTCCATAGGAGCCAATTCTGTTGGCAAATCCTTTCCCAGCTGGTATATCATCCACATAGACAGGCCCATAATTATAATGGCCATCCACCTGATTTTAAAAAACGTATTTAATCCTTTTCCATACCAATTTGTCATTCCGGTAAAAAATCCTTCCGACCATTTGTAAAATCCCCTTTCATGATCACCGTGGCGGAGCAATCTTGAACTCATCATCGGTGTCAGGGTAAGGGAAACGAATGCGGATACCAGAACGGCCCCTGCAACCACCACGCCAAACTCTCTGAACAATCTTCCTGTTAAACCCTGTAAGAACATGATGGGAAGAAATACAGCCACCAAAGTCACCGTTGTTGAAACTATTGCAAAAAATATCTCTTCCGAACCTTTAAAGGACGCTTCGCGAGGCGACATGCCCTGTTCAATTTTCTGATATATATTTTCCAAAACAACAATAGCGTCATCCACTACAAGTCCTGTTGCCAATACTATGCCCAACAAGGTGAGAATGTTAATGGTAAATCCGGCCATGTACATGATAAAAAAAGCACTTATCAATGAAATGGGTATAGCAATCACGGGAATAAGTGTAGAACGCCAGTTTCTTAAAAACAAAAATATAACCAGAACGACAAGTCCAAAAGCAATCAAAATAGTTTCCTCCACTTCGCTTATTGCAGTTTTAATTCCTTTTGTTGTATCCAGGGCAATTCCAAGTTTAAGATCCGCAGGAAGATCCTTTTTAATAAATTCCAGTCTTTTAAAAAACTCATCTGCAATTGCAATATAGTTAGCTCCGGGTTGGGGTGTTACGGCAATACCTATCATGGGGACGGCACCGTTTCCCCTTAAGATAGAGCGTTCGTTTTCGGGTCTCAATTCCGCTGTGCCGATATCTTTAAAGCGGATGATTGACCCGTTATTTTCCTTTATTATTAAGTTATTAAAGGCCTCAACTGTTTCTATTCTTCCAACGGTTCTAATGGTCAATTCGGTATTATCTCCATCAATTCGTCCTGTTGGCAATTCAACATTGGCATTTTGCAGTGCATTTCTAACATCAACCGGCGTTAAACTGAGACCGGCCAGTTTTGACGGATCCATGATTAATTTCATGGAATATTTTTTTTCTCCCCAAATGTTTACGCTACTTACACCGGGAATCGTCTGAAATCTTTCTTTAAAAAGATTATTTCCTATTTCGGATAATTCGAGCAGGCTTCTTTGTTCGCTCTGCACGGTTAAAGATAAAATGGGCTGGGCGTTAGCGTCTGCCTTGCTTACAATCGGTGGATTGGCATCCGGTGGCAAATTTCTTATTGCTCCGGAAACCTTGTCCCTGACATCATTGGCCGCCGATTCCAGATCGACTTCCAGATTAAATTCTACTGTTATCGTGCTTCGTCCGTCGCTGCTTGTTGAAGTAATTGCCTTTATGCCATCAATTCCATTGATGGACTGTTCCAAAGGCTCTGTTATCTGTGAAATAATGACCTCGGAATTGGCACCGGGATAGGTCGTACTTACTGTGATCACCGGCGGATCTACGCTGGGGTAATCTCTGACTCCCAGATAATAAAATCCAATAATTCCAAAAAGAATTATAATAACCGACATCACTGTGGCTAATACCGGTCTTTTTATACTGACTTCAGATAATCTCATCAGTTAAATTTTATTGAGCCTGTTTAATGATATTCACTTCAACCGGCATCTTGGGTTTTAGTTGCAATATGCCGGAAGTAATCACCGTATCCCCTTCATTCAGGCCCTCCAATATCTGGATATCTCTTTCTGTCCTGGTTCCGGATTTCACAGAGACACTTTGCACCACTCCGCCCTTTTTAATAAAAAGTTTTGCTCCGCTGATATCCGGAATATATGCTATGGTTGGAACCATTCTGACTTTTATTTTTTCGCCCACGGGTATATTTATTTCAGCAAACGATCCGGGAAAGAGCTTGTTGCCGGGGTTTGGAAATGTGGCCCTTACCTTTGATGTTCTGGTAATAGCGTCTATTTTAGGCTCTTTAGCATACACTATTGCCTTAAAGGTTTCGTCCATTCCTGTTACCTTAAAATCTACTGCTGCCCCTGATTTAACTAAATTATTATATTTTTCAGGAATCGAAAACTCCAACTTTAAGGGTTGGACATTTTGAATAGAAGCAATGATGGAGCTCGAGGTAATAAAAGCTCCCGGACTGATATATTTTAAACCAACAATACCGTTAAATGGTGCTATAATCCGGGTTTTGTCGATATTTGTTTTGATAATTTCAGCATTTGCCCTTAGCATATTTACGTTGGAAAGGGCAATGTCATATTCTTCTTTGCTTACAGCAGCAGAAACGAGGAGTTGTTTCAGTCTGCCTTCTTTTTCTTCAGCAAGTTTAATTTCAATATTTAGTTTTTTAAGTTGTGCCTGAAGGTCATCATCATTTAGTTTTACCAGAGCCTGCCCTTTATTTACATAACTTCCCTCCTTAAAAAATATTCCAACTACCCGACCCGAAATTTCACTTCTGACCTCAGCTTCCTCATTTGCAATGATGGTGCCTGTGGTGGTTATATTGCCTGTTGTAAATGTGTCACGGGCAATTATACCATCTACCTTCATTGGCTTCTGTTCCCCCTTGTTTTCTGATTTAACGCCTTCCGGTTTTTCATTCCCGTTTTTACACGAAAAATAAATCAGACAGGTGAATATTAATATTGGATAAATTTTCATAAGGTAATGATATCAGATTAAGTAATATAATCTTTTATAGTGTCGGAATGTTCATTTTATAAATCACATTTAAGATAAATAAAAGTTACTACTACTCTTTTTTTTAGGGTAGTGCAATAAAAAGTTAAAATTATTAATATTCCTTTTATATTGCATTGTAAAATTTCAAAACGATAAAACAATCTGTAATGCAAAGTGAAGATATTATACCCTCGCTACCGGAACAGGAAGCTATTATTGAAAATAAGAAGCTCAGTATAGCGGAAGCATTAATTCCCGTAGTTATTTTAGTGGGTTTGCTGGCTTATAATATTTTTATTTTTGGAGATGCATCCTTAAGTGGAAGTAACCAGTTTATTCTTATTATCGGAGCTGCGGTAGCAGCAGTTGTGGGTTTCAGAAATAAAGTGACCTATGCGCAAATGCTGGAAGAAGTATCGCACAATGTTAAATCTACCTCAGGCGCTATTTTAATTCTGCTGATGGTAGGCGCGCTATCGGGAACCTGGCTTATTAGCGGCATTATTCCATCCATGATCTATTATGGTTTACAGATATTAACTCCGGAAATTTTTCTTGCGGCCTCTCTGGTCATTTGTTCGATCATTTCGCTTGCTACCGGAAGCTCCTGGTCTACTTCGGCCACTGTCGGCATTGCGTTGATTGGAATAGGCCAGACCATGGGCATTAATCCGGGAATGACAGCAGGTGCTGTTATCTCCGGAGCTTACTTTGGCGATAAAATTTCGCCCCTTTCTGATACCACCAATCTTGCCTCTGCTATGGCCGGATCAGCACTTTTTGACCATATTAAATACATGCTGATCACAACGATACCCTCCGTTTCCGTTGCGTTTATCGTTTTTTTAATTTTAGGTTTCAACATTTCAACCAACGGTACACCTGATATTTCTGATAAATTGATGGCCATAGATGGTTCGTTTAATATCAGTCCCTGGTTGTTTTTAGTGCCCGCGGCCGTAATTTTTATGATCATAAAAAAAACTGAGCCCCTGATAGCACTTCTTGCCGGAGCATTGCTCGGCGGAGTGGCAGCACTGCTGACACAGCCAGACATTGTTGTAAAAATAGCCGGAGGCAGCATGCTCGATTTCAATACCGCCTACAAAGGCGTAATGTCTGCTTTAACTACCAAAACATCGGTAGAAACCTCCAATCCCGAACTTAATGACCTTTTTACAGCCAAAGGTATGGAAGGGATGCTGGGCACGATCTGGTTGATACTTTGTGCCATGGTATTTGGAGGTGTAATGGATGCCATAGGTGCTTTAGCCAGAATCAGTCAGGCCCTTCTCACCATGTTTCACAGCATCTTCGGCTTGTTTGCCAGTACCGTTTTGTCTTGTCTTGCAATAAATGTAACGGCGTCAGATCAATATCTGGCTATTGTCATTCCCGGTAAAATGTATAAAAAAGCATTTTATGACAAAGGGTTGCATCCGGTAAACTTAAGCAGGACGCTGGAAGACACCGGTACCGTCACATCCGTTCTTGTGCCGTGGAACACTTGCGGAGCTTACAATGCCGGTGTATTAGGTGTTGCTACTGCGGATTACTTTTTCTATGCCATTTTCAACTGGATAAGCCCTATAATGACCCTGATTGTAGCCGGTTTGGGCATAAAGATTAAAACCATCGTCCATGATAAATTGGCCAAATAAAATAATTATTATTCAGGCAGTTAGTTTTAAGAATAAATTAACTGATTTTTCGTTTTATAAATAAAAGTTCTTTTGATAAATGTACCATTTGGAGCTCGATCTGAAGTGATGAGAGCAATGACGGATTTTGTAACAGAATCAGTCCAAAAATTTCTAAAGCCAATTGAAACAAACTGGCAACCCACCGATTTTTTGCCTGATTCCCAAAATCCGGATGAATTTTATATTCAAATTAAAGAGCTGCAGGCTGCAGCCAAAGGTCTGTCCTATGATGTCTTAACCGTACTTGTCGGAGACACCATTACAGAAGAAGCATTGCCCAGCTATGAATCCTGGCTAAGTCGGCTGGAAGGCATTCACGAAGAAGCCGAAACAAATCCGTGGAAAGTTTGGGTGCGCCTGTGGACAGCAGAGGAAAACAGACACGGTGATTTGCTCAATAAATATTTGTATCTGTCGGGACGGGTCAATATGCGGGAATTTGAAAGGTCTACCCAATATCTGATTGCTGACGGATTTAATATTGAAACCGGACAGGACCCTTACCGAAACTTTATTTATACCAGTTTTCAGGAACTGGCTACAAATATCTCGCATCGCCGGGTCGCAACCATCGCCAAACAGCAGGGAGATAGTCTATTGAGTAAAATCAATGGCGTAATTTCTGCTGATGAAATGCGGCATGCAAAGGCGTATATGAGTTTTATAAAAAAGATCTTTGAATTCGACCCAAATGAAGTACTCGTAGCCTTTGAAGATATGATGCGGAAAAAAATTGTTATGCCCGCCCATTTTCTTAGAGAAACAGGTATGGACGTAGGAGGCCTCTGGGGTCATTTCACCGATGCGGCACAAAGAACAGGTGTTTACACTGCCATCGATTATGCCAATATTCTTAAAGACCTTGTTTCTGAATGGAACCTGGAAGGTCTTACAGATTTAAACGAGGCGGGTGAAAAATCCAGAGATTATCTGGTCAAGCTTCCAATGCGGCTGCTAAAAATATCTGAAAGAATGGTTAATCCGGTCAATGAGTATGAATTTAAATGGATCGGTGTCCGAAACTGATTTCAGAACCAGCCATGTTAAATCCTGTCCGGTGGAAGCGTGACATTATTCATGGCCCTCAAAGCACATTAATAATACAGAATCAACATCACCAAGGGAGTCATGAAAAAGCTACCCCTTAATCGCATTTATTTCTGTAAAAGTTTTTCTGAAAATTAATACGATTTACCAGCAGGAGTTCCTGGAATTTTTCCGGAAAGTACCCAATCATCTGCATACCAAATCGGGTACAAATGTCAGTATGATCAGGAATACAGGTTATAAGTAAAGCTTTATTAATACTTATTATTCTGTATTACGTAGACTTTTTTACATATTTGGTTAAAATCACAATATGCTGATCATTAACACGGCCTTCAATCTGCTCCGGATTGTCGTGTACCAAACTGATACGGCGTACCGAAGTTCCTCTTTTGGCAATAAAATTCGCTCCTTTTACATCGAGGTCTTTTATTAATACCACGGTGTCGCCGGCTTGTAAGATATTGCCATTGCTGTCTTTATGTACAGTACCTCCAGACAATGCATCTGCCCATTCCTGTGATTCTTCATCGAGATACATCATTCCCAATAAATCCTGGGCCCAGGGTTGATCTTTAAAATTTTGAAGCATTCTGTACGACAAAACCTGCACCGACTGAACAGGGCTCCAGACACTATCATTTAAACATCTCCAGTGTGCTGTGTCCGCATTTTCAGGATTTTGTACCTGGTCATAGCAGGTTTCGCACAGTGCAACCAGGTCTTCTGTCTGATTTCCTGTTTTCGGTGCCACGATATAAGGATACAACATGCCATCCGCTCCACATATTTCACACCTGGAACCACATCTGGCCGTCAATTCTGTTGATAATAAACTCATTTGTATATTTTAATTTAATGGCAAAGGTAAGCCTTATTTTTCTTTATTTTTGGTGTAGAAAAATACTATAAAAAAAACGGATATTGCCCTTATATCTATTTCTTAATTTTTACCCCCTGTTGCTTAGGCTGCATTGGGGAGTAAATATATGTTATCTCATTTCGGTATCGGATTGTCGGGGTCCATGTATTGCACAGAGAAACAGAATAAAATACCAGCCTGGTTTCCCGTTTAAAAAGATTGGAATTTTGTTACATTGATTTGGAATCCGGATAAATATTATTTCCACACTTTAACTCCGTAGTGTTTTAGCCCGGTATAGAAATGCATCACAAAAATAGCATTTGACACCAGGCTACTGATATCAATTTCAAGCATTTCCTCATCTGGCGATTTATGACATTTTATAAGTTCCTTCCCTGAAAGGTCAGATATTAATATTTGACCTCCTTCCTGAGATTTAAAAGATAATAAATTATTTTGAATATGATAACTGAATGGAAGAGTACCCGAATACTGGACAGAATTAGAAGTATTATCTGCCAATTTAAAATCGCAAACCAATGGCATGTGGTCAGAGGCCATTTGCACATCATTATATTGAAGTCCGGATATTCCTAATTGTTCTGCTTTAAGTGCCGGCGTCCATAATGAATAGCTGTTTTTCTTTTGCAAAACAGAGCCCGTGTAAAACATATAATCCAGTCTGCCTGCACTATAGGTTCCGAATTCACTATTCCAGGTAAATGTAAGTGGCAGGTTTGTAGTTAAAGGAACCGCATCGTCCAGATTGGATTCATCCCAGTCCGGCATAAAATCCGGACCATAATTAATATTATCGGCAATGTTTCCTGTAATAAAAGTTTGTTGCTGTTGTTTGAGGCCAACCAGGTTCATATCGCCTGATATGATAATTGGTGTATTTTGAGGTACCTGAAAAGGCGATATTCCAAATCTGACGTTTCGTATAAACGCCATAATATTATCCACTTCCTGTTGTCTTTGAACTTCATTATCACAGCAAGGTAAGTGTGCCACTATATAAACCAGTTTTGATTGGCCCAAATCTATCAGAAAGGCTCCATTTCCATTTAGGCTTCGGAAGTTAATGATTGGATATCGGCTTATAATCCTAATGTCCGGATTTACGCTCTCATGATACCATTTTTGATTATTTGTTGATGGCAGAAATTCTTCAATTAGTGCTGCTGTTTGAGCCGAAGAATTATTGTATATTTCACACAGACCAATAATGTCCGGATTAATCGCCTTAAAAATTCTATTATAGTTATCTTTTACTGCATTATCAAAAAGTTTATCTTTCAATACATTATATGACATCACTCTAACGTATTCCGCTTTTTCTTTTGATATAGAAAAAGAGGCAGGCGAATAATTTATTGTATTGTTGAAGGAGTATAAGTATCCATTTTCTGAATCCGGCGCTTTATCCCCTGATTGGTCCTCATCGGAAATCGTAACTTTTATTTTTTCCGTCAAAATTGATTGCCCAAAAAAATGCCTGAATTTTCTAAGAATACTCAATTCAAATTTATCACTGGTTACTGTTGGCGAGGAAATCAAACTGATATCATTGTGATAGATCGCAGTTGATGAAAAGGCCGAATTATAAAATCTCCCGTTACGATTTCCTAAATTATAGACAAGGTCAGCGCCCAATCCATATTTTTGTATTCCAGTGGATACATTATTGTCAATATCAATAAATAAAGTCAGGTTATTGTTTTCCTGTAGATTAATCTCTTTATTCAGATTTAAATATATAAATAAAAATTGTTCGTCATTACTCATTTTAACATCTGTAATGTCTATTCTGCCACTTTGGGCATCACCGGATTTATCCATATAGGAATACACCTGATTATTCCAGTCATTAAAAGACTCATCCAGCAAAATTTGCTGACTGACTGAAATATTAAGCGCTAAAAGTGCAAAGCAACCTGTAAAACTAATTTTCAATAGCACAAGTTTTAAAATAAACAAAGGAACAAAGATATGCTTTAACGGTTAATTTTATATTGTTTTTGACTAGTTGGCCTGGTTTTTAATATTATTCCAAAAATTAAACAGAACAACACAAATGCTATTTTGCGGTTTTCATTACTTTTGATGCCACAGGGAATTCATTGTGAAATAATATCAAAACAATTCAAATGCAAATTTTAAAGGAATCTTTTTGTTTTTTCTGTATTTATTTACTTTTTTCTTCGAATCTCCTGTGTCAAAATAGCGACGCTCCAAAAAACATAAGTACCACTTATTATATCAAAAATTGTTTTGTATTTAAAGATCCCGGAACATTACTTTCCGGTCAAAACATTATCATAAAAGATGGCCTTATTTCAGAAATCGGGCAGAACATAAAGCCTCCCTTTGATGCTCAGATTATCCCTGCAGACTCGATGTATGTATATGCGGGATTTATTGATGCTTACTCTCATACCGGAATACCAAAATCTGAAAATAAAGACAGGCCTAAAGTTGCTGATCCGGGCAATCCGCCCAATGACGTGGCCGGCATAACTCCGCAGGTCACAGCGGCTGATTTATACAAGCCTTATGATAAATCAGTTGCAGACATGCGTAGTTCCGGGTTTGTCATTTCACAAGTTTCGCCGCGTGGGTTAATGTTGCCCGGTCAAAGTTGTTTATTTCTTCTGGGAGAAGGAAATAGCGACAAAATGCTTCTTAAAAAAAGTACATCACAAAATTTTAAGCTGGAGTCAAACTGGGGAATTTATCCGTCAACATCCATTGCTATAATGTCCAAATTCCGGGATTTGTATAAAAATGCGCAGATCTCCAGACTGGAGGAAGAAAAATACAGGAAAAATTCAGTGGGAACTTCCAGGCCAAAATACAGTAAGGAAGTTTCTGCTTTGTATGCTCTGACAAATAATGAAACACCGCTTTATTTTTTGGCCCCACTGACAAAAGATGTAAATAAAGCATTATCCCTCAGAAAAGAACTCGGATTTAACCTGGTTTTAGCAGAAGTCAAACAAGGCTGGCATTATGCCGATCAGATAAAAAAGCACCATATTCCTATACTGTTATCCCTTGATTTGCCGGAAGAAGAAAAAAAAGAAATCAAAAAAAATCTGGATACTTCTGAAAAAAAAGACAGTCTGGCCAAAGAAAACACAAAAGTAGAAATTGTAAATAAAAACCCCGATGAAGAAAGTTATGATAAAAGGAAAGCAGCGGCTTTAAAAGAGTATTTAAATCAGGCTGCTCTATTTGAAAAACAGGGAATACCGTTTGGATTCTCCTATCAAAATGTAAAACCAGGAGATATTCGGAAAAATATAAAAAAACTAATTGATAACGGACTTTCTGAAAAATATGCTCTGGCTGCATTAACAACGCATCCTGCAGAAATTCTGGGTATTTCAGGCATTGCCGGAACAGTTGAAAAGGGTAAAATGGCCAACATTGTACTTACCGATAAGCCGTATTTTGAGGACAAGTCTGCCATTAAGTATGTTTTTGTGGATGGGCAAATTTACAAGTATTCTGAAAATCCTAAAAAGGCAGAAAACAAAACGAATGGTTTAAAAACCATGACTGGTAACTGGACCTTTGAAACAAATCTGCCTGACAGATTAAAAAAGGGTATTCTTAAATGTGAACAACAGGGAGATGCATATAATATAACATTGATGGATGATTTATTTCCATCAAAAGAATTGGTCGCTACCGCAATAAAAAGAGAAGGTAATGAGATCCGGTTCACTATATCAACAGAAACAGAACCAATCTATGTTCTTTCATTTAATTTAAAATTTGAAGACAATTCATTCACGGGGCTTATTTCAAGAGGGCAAAAAGGTACCTTCGCTGTTAGCGGAAACCGGATGAACCGGTCTAAATGATGATAAACCATTAAACTTAAACAGAACAATACACATGCTTAAAGTCAAAATTATACTATTGCTTTCTATTTCAGGACTTTTACAAGCTCAGCAGCTGTTAATAAAAAACGGAACCGTACTGACCATTACCCGGGGTGTAAAAGAAAATACGGATATATTCGTGTCAAATGGTAAAATACAACGCATCGATAAAAATATACCTATAACATCCGGAACTGAAGTTATTGATGCTACAGGGCTTTTTGTTATGCCCGGAATTATTGATGCCCATTCTCATATAGCGCTTGATGTTGTTAATGAGGGAACCAATCCGGTTACAGCAGAGGTTAATGTCGGCGATGCTTTAGACCCCATAGATATATCCATTTACCGGGCATTGGCAGGAGGCGTAACTATTTCGCATGCGATGCACGGGTCTGCCAATGCAATTGGAGGCCAATGTGAAACCATAAAGCACCGATACGGCACTTTTAATCCTGACGATTTAAGGATGGTAGGGGCGCCGCGTACGATAAAATTTGCCTTGGGTGAAAATCCGATTCGTACACATGGTGAGGGCAATAAAATAATGCCCAAAACAAGGATGGGCGTGGAACAGGTGATTCGAAATGCATTCAGCGAAGCAATGATTTATCTGAAAGATTGGGATGATTACCATAAAGGACTTTCAAAAAATTCTCCGGAATATAGTTTACGAAACGAAACAATCGGTGAGATTATTAAGGGGAATATTCTCATTCACTGTCATTCGTACAGAGCGGATGAAATCCTGATGCTTCTTAAGGTATTAAAAGATTTTAATGTTAAAAAAGTATGTTTTCAACATGCAAACGAAGGGTTTAAGGTAGCCCCGGAATTAGCTGAATTTGGTGCCAGTGCTTCCGTATTTGCAGATTGGTGGGCATACAAATTTGAGGTATACTATTCAACGGCTTATAATGCTTCCATTTTAACACGAAACGGCGTAGTCACGTCCATCAATTCCGACTCGGAAGAGCTGATCCGGCACTTATACCATGAGGCTGCAAAAACCCAAAGATATGGCGACTTAACTGATGATGAAGCATTATCGCTGATAACCATAAATCCTGCCAAACAATTGGGAATTGATACTTGGGTTGGTTCCATTGAAACAGGAAAGGATGCGGATTTCGCCATATTTAAAGGTCATCCTTTGTCGGTTTATGCTATACCACAAATTACAATAGTAGATGGAAAGGTTGAATTTGATATTCAAAAAGATCAGGACGATATGAGAATGGATATTAATCCGGTGGATAAATATACCCATTTTATTGAAATGGGTTCCGGTTACCAGGAATCCAATTGTATGAAAGGTGTTTCGGAAATTCTTATGCAAGAAAGTTATGCGGATTTCATTCGGTTTTTGTATTCTAAAAACCATACTCATTAATTTAAAAACCAGCAAAATGAAATTTAAGTTATTTCTTATATCTTTTATTCCGTGTTATTTTTTCAATGTTGCTTTGTTTGGTCAACAGGTAAAAAAACCGGAAGCCGGCATTTTTTTACTTAAAAATGCAACATTACATACCGTTTCAAACGGCAATTTTACAGGAGATTTATTAATTAAGGATGGGACAATTGCCTCAATTGACAAAAATATTGGCGCCATAGAAAATGCTCAGATTATTAATTGTTCCGGCAAACACGTTTATCCGGGATTTATTGATAGTGGTTCTCGTTTGGGTTTAGTGGAAATTGACGCGGTATCCGTAACCAATGATTTTAATGAATTGGGAGATTTCATTCCGCATATGAAAGCGTTAACAGCAATAAATCCGAATGCTGTTGCCATTCCGGTAACCAGAGTAAACGGAATAACCACTGTTTTTGCAAAACCGGATGGCAGTACTTTTCCGGGAACCGGCGCTTTAATTGATTTATTTGGATACAGCCCTGAGCAAATGAGTTGTGGGTCAGAACGGGTATTGATGCGCTTTCCTTCTACTGGAAAACGAGGCAGATGGGATAAAAGATCGGATGAAGACATAAAAAAGGACGCCGAAAAAGCGCTGAATAAAATCAATGAAATCTGGGATAATGCCGTACAGTATTATAAAATTGATTCTGCTTCAAAAACCGAAAATAAATACTGGTTTCCCAATAATCCACAAATGTCTGCTTTACTTCCTGTTGTAAAAAGAGAACAGCCTCTTTTTATTGAGGTTAATTCAAAACACGATATTGAAACAGCCTTGACATGGATAAGTACAAAAAATATTCCTGCTGTGTTTACCGGGGTTGCAGAAGGGTGGCGTGTTGCAGATCAAATAGCCAAAGCCAACATACCGGTTATCGTGGGACCGGTTTTAAGCATTCCAAGAAGAGAATACGACAGATATGATGTGCCCTATACCAATGCTGCAAAAATGTTTCATGCCGGAGTAAAAGTTGCTTTACGAACTGATAACGCTGAAAATACAAGAAACCTTCCATTTCATGCTGCTTTTGCTGCGGCGTATGGGCTTGGTATTGAGAACGCGCTCAGGTCAGTTACTCTGACACCTGCTGAGATATTTGGTGTATCTGAAAAGTATGGCAGTCTGGATAAGGGTAAAATTGCCAATCTTTTTATATGCGACGGTGACCCGTTTGAAACAAAAACAAAAATAGAAGCCCTTTTTATACGGGGCTGGAAAGTGCCATTGGAAAGCAGGCAAACTTTGTTAAATGATGAATTTTTAAGGCGCGCAACGGGAGTAAAATAATTGAAAACAGAAAAGCGTGTTTCGATACAAGGTGGGGCGTGCTGTAAACTAAAAAACTATACAAAAAAGAGGATTGGCACTTTATTTATTTTTAATAAAGCACCAATCCGTATTTGTTTTTGACCTTAAAAAAAGCGATACCTTGGTTCAATATTCCGTTTAAACCAACAAACTTTCCATGGAGACTTTGCTCTCCACAATGCTTCTTATATCTGAAATTAAAATTCTTTGTTGTTCGAGCGTATCTCTGTCTCTGATGGTAACAGTATTATTTTCCAGGGTTTCAAAGTCAATGGTTACGCAAAAGGGCGTTCCGATGGCATCCTGTCTTCGGTACCTTCTGCCAATGGCGTCCTTTTCGTCATACTGACAATTAAAAACCAGCTTCAAATTATCATAGATTTTTGTTGCTACAGAAGTAAGTTCTTCTTTATTTTTCAGCAAAGGAAGAATGGCAACTTTTACCGGGGCAATGGCCGGATGCAGTTTCATAACCGTTCTAACAGAATCCTGGCCGTCAGCGTCAGGTACCGTTTCTTCGTGTAGCGTATTAGAAATCATCGCTAAAAACATTCTGTCACAACCAATGGAGGTTTCCAGAACATATGGAATATAACTTTCATTTAGTTCCGGATCAAAATATTGAAGTTTTTTACCGGAAAGCTCCTGATGTTGGGTAAGATCAAAATCTGTTCTTGAGTGGATACCTTCCAATTCTCTAAAGCCAAAAGGAAATTCAAACTCAATATCTACTGCAGCATTGGCATAATGCGCGAGATTTACATGGTCGTGAAAACGCAGTTTTGAACTATCGGTTCCGAGTGCTTTATGCCATTTTAATCTGGTTTCTTTCCAATAGTTATACCAAAACATTTCTGTGCCAGGGCGAATAAAAAACTGCATTTCCATTTGCTCGAATTCGCGCATTCTGAAAATAAATTGTCTGGCAACGATTTCATTTCGAAAGGCCTTTCCAATTTGTGCTATTCCAAATGGAATTTTTTGTCTGGTACTTTTTTGTACATTAAGAAAGTTTACAAAAATTCCCTGGGCGGTTTCCGGACGCAAATATAGTTTTCCTTCCTCTCCGGCAATGTTGCCGAGTTGTGTATTAAACATCAGATTAAATTGTCTGACTTCTGTCCAGTTGCGCGATCCGCTTTCAGGACAAACTATTTCATACTCATCGATCATGGCTTTGAGGTCTTCCATGTCACCCACTTTCATCGCTTCTGCCAGTCTGCCCAGTATATTATCTATCTGAAGCTGTCTTTCTTTGACCCGTTCATTGGTTTCGCGAAACTGATTTTCATCAAAAGAATCGCCAAAACGGGCTCTGGCTTTTTCAATATCTTTTAAATTTTTGGCTTCTATTTTTTCAGCGTGGCCTTCAATGAGCTGATCTGCTCTGTATCTTTTTTTGGAATCTTTATTGTCTACCAGCGGGTCATTAAATGCATCAACATGTCCTGATGCCTTCCATGTTTTTGGGTGCATAAATATTGCAGCATCGATGCCAACAATGTTTTCGTGCATCTGAACCATGGATTTCCACCAATAGCTTTTAATGTTGTTTTTAAGTTCAACCCCGTAAGGTCCGTAATCATAAACGGCGCTCAGTCCATCATATATTTCACTTGAGGGGAAAATAAAACCATACTCCTTACAATGTGCTATTAAACTTTTAAAATCCATCTTGTATTTTTCTTTGTGTTTCAATATAACAGGGCAAAAATAAGACCAATCTGCCAATTATTATTTTTTAATTCAGCGTATATATACTACAATTGAAATTTTATTCGTTATTTTGACCTGATTTGATTAAAAAAAGAAGTTTATGTTACGCAAAATTATCCATTTTTACTTATTCTGTGGTGTAGTGCTTATTTCTTGTGGTAAAGACAGTACAACAGCAGACTGCACCGGCATAACCCCAACGTACACTGCTGATATAGCACCGCTATTTAATAGTGCCTGTGCCACATCAGGTTGTCATTCTTCTCTTTTTCCGGCCGCAGGTGTAGACTTAAGCACGTACGAAAAAACCAAAAGTGCGAGTTTAAATGGTAAAGTTCTACAATCAATTAAACATCAGTCAGGCGTTGAAGCGATGCCTCAGGGTGCTTCCAAGTTTTCTGATGACAAAATATTGAAAGTGGAATGTTGGATAAACAATGGTGCACCACAATGATTTGAAACGGCTATATTTTCTGCCATCTGATACCGGGTTTTACTTTTAGCCTATTTTCTCTTTTGGGCGAGTGTCTTTAGGACGTTCGTCGTTATTTTTTTATACCTGGTACAGTTTTCTTAAAAATAAAGCAGACTATTTAACTTTTTCAGATATACAATCGTTATTTATTTTATATTCAATAACCTCAAAACAACGACAATGAAAAAGTTAAACACCTTCGTTCTCTTTACTCTTTTTACTTTACCAACTTTTCTTTCTGCGCAAACAGATGATCAAATGAAGTTGGATAATTTAAAATATTATCTTTCTTCCATCAGAGAATATACGCAATCAATGCGATATTATACCGATTCCATAAAAATTATCAGCCTGCTCGATCAAATGGATGTTATCACCGCAAATTTGGGTGAAGAAATTGATAAAATAGTGATACCAGAGATACAGGTACAAGAAATGTCAACCGATTCCTTTATGGTAAACACAGAACCCGAGGTTGAAAAAATTGAAGAGCCTTCCTGGAAATCTGAACAAATGCCCAATGTGGAGGAGGAAAACAAAGAGGGCCTGGGAGTTTCTAAGTTTATGCCATTTAAAAATAAATTTAATACCAGCTTAAAAATCCAATTTGGAATAAATAGTATCAGTCAGGGGGAAAGTTCACCTGCGGGCATCATTGTCCCTGAAATTAATACTGGTGGGTCGTGGTATTGGGATTTTGCCTTAATCAGACGAGCGAGAATCGGTGGAAGTAACAGTAAGGTGGCATTCAATTATGGAATCAGTTTTTTGAAAAACAGATTTAAAATTGAAAATGACCTGCGATTGATCATAAATTCAAACAACGACCCTCAATTTATCAGTATTTCGGATGTAAAGGAAAATCCAAAACTAAATGTAGGATACCTGAATGTACCTTTAAGCCTTACTTTCTCTTTATCCAAAAAAACGAAACTCGAGATTGGGGGATACGCTGGTTACAGGGTACTCACAGTTCAAAAGTTCCATTTGAAAACAAATCAGGAAACAATTGAAGAGCAAAGATATGCCGGATACAAGTTGAATAATTGGGTTTATGGCGCAACGGCATCTTTGGACATTTCAGGATTTGATCTTATTGCCCGTTATAACTTTTCGGGACTGTTTAAAGACAACCCTAACTACGATTTTAATACCTTTATGATCGGAACGTCGGTCAGTTTATTCTAAAATAAATAAGCTGCTTTTAAAAAAGCCATTATACCTGAAGGTATAATGGCTTTTTTAATTCGTTTATATTATAATATTTGGTATAATTTGTGCCGTTTTATTCGTATAAATATATAAATGTCATTATTTACAAGTAATAATTACTGGAAGATCGTATTAATGGTACTGGGCGCAGCTATTCTTACATCTACCATTATTTATTCAAATTTTCTTGCAGAGAAGCTTAAACTGAATGAAAAGAAAAATATTCTGCTTTATACCAAAGCGGTCAAGGGCCTGGTTCAGATCAGCAATCAGGAAATATACGATGAAACTTATCTTGAATTTTTAAATACAGTTATTGACTCTTTTCCACTTCCCGTAATTTATGAAGATGAAAACGGTGTGCTGGAAGGTCAAAACTTCAGTGATAAAGTAAACGATGATCAGGCTTTTTTAAAATCTAAAAAAGAAGAATTTCTGGAATCCGGTGAGATACCAATTTCGGGAGTAGGATACGCAAAATTTATATATTGTTTCAATTCACCACTCCTTACCTACATCAAATTGTTTCCAATTATTCAGGGCCTGTTGGTTGGTTTGTACATCGCTTTTGGATATTTTATTTTTAATTCTTCCAGAAAGGCTGAACAAAACAGAGTTTGGGCTGGAATGGCCAAAGAGACAGCACATCAGTTGGGCACGCCCATCAGCGCTATACTCGGCTGGGTCGAGTATCTCAAAGACAGTTATACAGATCAACCGGATAAAATGGAAGTCCTCAATGAACTTACCAAGGATGTTGACCGGCTTGAACTTGTTGCTGACCGGTTTTCAAAAATAGGATCGGAACCCATCTTACAATCCGCCAATATTTTTACAGAGTTGATTGAAGTTAAAGAATACCTTCAAAGAAGGGCGCCCAAAAAAGTAATATTTGATTTTTACCCTCCTGAAAAAGAGATCCATGTCAATATCAATAAACATCTTTTTGCCTGGGTAATTGAAAACCTCATCAGAAACTCACTGGATGCCATGGATGGAAGGGGACGAATTTCATGTAAAGTTTATAAAAATAATAACTACGTTTATATTGAATTGACCGACTCAGGGCACGGTATACCAACCAATAAATTTAAGGCGGTCTTTAAACCCGGATTTTCAACAAAAAAAAGGGGGTGGGGATTGGGCCTGTCATTATCAAAACGTATTATTGAAGAATATCATAAAGGCAAGATCTATGTTAAATCTTCAAAACCAAACGAGGAAACTACTTTTTGCATTTTACTGCCCTTAAAAAAGTAACCTATATAATCAGCCCTCGGCTTCAATCTGCATTAACGTTCTAAATGCTACATATTTATTGGCATATCTGCTGCTGTGTTCCTCTTGCAGTTTTTTTGCATACTGATTTTGGTAGGTATTAAATTGTTCCATATTATGTAACACATATTGAAATGCAAATCCTATACCGTGTTCATCGTCATCGCCAAGAATTTTCGTAATTCTGTATGACTCAAAACATCCTGTAGCCATGACACGGGGTATGTGGACCTTTTTCATCCATTCCAGCCATTCCGCCTGCGTATCTGATTCGATTTTTATTGTAACGTTATATAATACTTTCATTAAAAAATTAATTACCGGATTTTAACAGATCAACTTTAGATTTTTAATTTTATACACCTTGCCATTGCAGAAATCATATGGATTATTCGATATTCTTCAAAACACCACGCATTCGCGTTACATACATCATGGAACACCGGTAACCATACTAACAGCCTAAGTCTATTCAGGGAAATAAGTTAAATTTCGTCTCCCCGAAGTTTTCTAAACCTTTTTCTTGCTTCAACGGCAAAAGTACTTCCGCTATATTCAATAAACAGCTTTTCATATAATGCCTTTGCCTTTTCCGGTTCATTCAATTGGGTTTCATATATTTCTGCCAGTTCAAACAGGGCATTATCTGCCCGTATTTCTTCTTTGAAGTTATCAATTATCGCCTGATACATTGATATCATTTCTTCCGTTTTTCTGAGCTTTCTAAATATTTGCGCTTTGGTATACAATACATCGTCTTCAAGGCTGTGTTCCGGGAAAATAATCTTGATAGAATCCAGTTTTTCGAGTGCCTGATCGTATTTATTCTGGAAAGCCAGTAAATCGGCTTTTGCAAACATCTGCAATGTAATTTCGGTGGTATCCATTCCTAAATTATCCAGAATAAAAACGGACATATCTATGGCATCGTTCGATATCAGTTTTGAAGTCGCCCCTTTGAGTATTTTAAATTGTTCCTGAGCCCATTCAAAATCACCAGCGTAATAGGATAATTTAGCATTTCGATATCTGGCATATTCACCCATCTGGCCTTCTTTAAAGTCCTTATCTACCTGACTAAACAAAAGACTTGCTTCCCATCTGTCTCCGTTCATTAAATAATAGTCGCCTAATGACAGTTTTGCCTTTGCCACGGTTTCCGGATTAAGGCCCCCAAATAACCGAAGTTCTTCAAGTATCATTATTGCCGTATCCAGTTCATTTACATATAAAGCTTCAAAATCAGCAAATTCCTGCATTAATGGCGCTGTTTGTGTATTGCGTCCCATTTCATTGAGGAAAGAAAGGTATTCTTCTTTTAATGTCAGGAGGTCCGCTTTGCTATAATTAAAATTTTCTGTGACTTTTGCCTTTTTGCTGTTTAATAATCCCCTTTTAGCATCCAGATAAAAACTTGTATTCCGCCCATGGTTAGTAACAATATATTGATACGCTTCTATGGCCGTGTTATAATCTTTGTCTTTAAATGCAATGTCAGCCAGATTAAACACCCTGTTGCCATTTTCTTCAAACTGCCTATCCAGGGCTTTCGCCTGCCTTAAAGCTTTGTCATATTCTTTTTTCTGAATAAATGTCCATTGCAGCAATTCTCCATAATGTGGAATATCAGCATTCTCCTGAATTTTCAAATATAACTGGCGTTGCAGCTCCGGATAATCTGCTTCTGATAGAAAGCGCTGCAGACTGGTTTGGACATTGAGACTTGATGGTTCTTTTTCAGCGGTGATCAGATAATATTTGATCATATTTTTAACATCACCTTGCCTTCTGAATAAATCCGCCAGATTATAAGCATAAAGGTTTTCAACATTTGATAGTTTTTCGCCCTTAAGAAATGTTTCTATTGCCAGATCATATTTTGCCAATTGAGTAAAATTATTAGCTAAATTCGTAATATTTGTAGGGTCCGGATTCAGAAAATTAATGGCTTTACGAAATTCGGAATTTGCTTTTTCATTAAATCCCTGCCGCTCTAAAAGGTTTCCATAGGTAACATACAAGGAAACATCACCCGGGTTCCTTTTGAGTTCCGCCTGTACAATCTTAGCTGCATTATCATAGTCTTTAAGATCCAGCAAACATTGGATATACAAATTAAAATACGATTTATTGGCCGGGTTCTCTTTATATAAATCTTCATACAGTTTCGCTGCTTTTTCATATTCACCGGAATTATAATATTCTACCGCCAGACGATACTTTTGTTGACCCTGCACGACAAAAATAATACAGAATACAAACGCTATGGTGCTGATAAACTTCAAAATAGTTTTCATAAAATGACCAAAAAAGTTATAAAATGTGATGAACAACGAATAAACACTATTTTATTTAACAAAGTTACATTTTTGACTTAAAATGCGTTATTAATAAAAAGTCACCAAAGCTTGAACCTTTATCTAAGACCGTCAACCTTTTAATGAACTAAACATAAAATTTATTCTTTTATAAAATCAGGCCGATTTCAATATACAGAAAAAAGCCCTGCAGGCGGAATAATGAATTATTCTAAACTGTTGTATTTCTGATATACGTATTTCGTTTTTTAAATACACTTAAATTGTTTATTATGGCTATACACAACTTCAATTATACTTGCGTTTAATGGGGTTGTATCATTGTCGAAATGAATAAAATTTATAAATATTGACTCCCTAAATGTTTTTTTACAAACTTTTAGTTGTTTCAATATCTATGGAGACTGTGTTGCCTGTTCAGAATTTTAAAAATGGGGTTTGATATTTAAAAAAAATCTGTCCTTAAAATTGAAGTGCTGTACCAATTCGAATTGAAGCGTTTTTGTGATCAAGGGGTTTGAATAAACCTATAATATTGTCGGTTGAAACAAAACCAGAAAATGGTCCAAGTTTTAATTTACCAAACAATCCAAACGATTTATAATTATTTTTATACGCGGCGTATTGAATTCCTATATCAAAAAAAGAAAATTTCCAAACGGAGGAAGCCGATAAAATTTGTTTTCTGTATCCAAAATCATTTTTTAATAAATACAATGCGTTTAACGTCCAATTTTCATGAACTTTAAATGTTCCGCTTAATGAAAATGTGCTGTTCAGGGAGGTAGAATAATTTTCTATTCCTGAAACAATATCTATATTGTTTAAAATTGTATCAGAAATAGAGATGGAAGTAGTGTCTCCTAAATATTGTACGATGTCAAGACCATCAAAAGTAAACTTACCTTTGCTCGTGTATTTTCTTGGATAAAAATCCCATTTAATACTACCAATATCAAGGGCACTGGCACTTAATGTGAGTTTATCATTTACTTTAAACGAAACGCCTAAATCCGCTGCAAAACCCCGATTGTTATAAAATAAATTATCAAAAGTTACTCCCGGGTAGTCTAAAGTAATACTGTCAAAACTATTATATTTGAGCAGACCGCTACTTCTAACAAGATAGTCATTTTCAAGCTGTAACTGGTAAAACTCCGGTTTTGTTGTAAAAATCACATCCGACTTTTCGGTACTTAAATCAGCAGCGCCATATAATAATTTAAATTTGACACCAATGGTAAATTTACCGGATGTCTTTTGTGCCCCCAGATAAATTTCATTGTATGCCAAAACATCAAGTGATGGACCTATCTGAACTGGTTTTCCAATAAATGCCGCATTTCCCTGGGAGGCTATTTCAACCAGACCTCTTGTATACATTAAATTAGCCGACGATCTGAAAGCATGGCCTGCCAAAAAAGTTAACTTTCCTATTCGTAAACCTAAATCCAGTGTATGTATGTCGTTATTTAAAAAAATGTTATTTGTAGGATCTAATTTTTCCGTTACTTTTTGCGGATCAAAATACCGCTCTCCTTTACTATTTTTACTGGTCAGATTGTTGATAGATGGTCCATCCGTGCCAAGAGACAGTTGAAAATTGACAATAGAAACATTAACATTTTTATGAATTGGCAATCCGGGGTTTAAAAAAGTAGAAGGTAAAAGCCCATCAAGTTGCAACAGGCTAATATCCTGCGCATGAATGGTGTTGGCCATCCAATAAAAAAAACAAATCAAAATACTTGTATTAATTCTCATCTTACTTTTTTCTATACTTAATTTTTGCACCTAATTTTAAACCCAGGCCATAGTCATCATATAACCAAAACGCCTTTTTAGCGGCACTTTCGCTTGTGTTAAAAGAACCAATTAACGCTATTTTTTTTGCACTTTTAATTTTTTCAAATTTTTGTGCATCTACATTAATGTATTGGGTTACTTCCTGCCCGGGTATAGTTTTTCCATTCGAATTTACCTGTGCAGCATTCAGAAAAAAACCGTCACCTTCAAAAAGTTTTTCTAATCGGAGTTTATTTTCATCCAAAAAATATACCTGAAGGTTCATATCGGAAGGAAAGTCATTGGATGTAATTGCTTTAAATTCGGCAGAAGTGACATCATTAAAATCATCCAGATCAATATCTAACGTATCGGTAACCACCAACTGGTTTACTGATCCGTTTAATGGCACTTCAACAGCAACATTTACCACAAAATAACTATCCCCGGTAATAAATCCTCTGATTGACGTGTCTCTCTCCGGGTTTACCAAAGCGCTAATATCATAGGCTATGGTTTTGGTTTTTTCATTAAATATTTCACGGATATTTGAATTTGATTTGTTAAAGGCAAAATCTGTTGTTTTTATAGTTCCGATTTCACTAAAGGAAGGGTAAGCAAAATTTATTCCTGTATTAATAAAGGAGCTTTCCAGATTCACCGTTTTTCCTGTTACGGAAGTTAGCTCCATTTTATTAACCTGTGACCGAACGGGCAGTCCAAAGGCATTATCTACACTGATCGTTATTTTAGGGTCATCAAAATCAAAACTTCCGCTTAACCATTTATCAAACAAACCAATATTGATGATACTGCCATTTACAGCAAAAATATGATATCCTAAATATCCGTCTATATAGGAAAACTTGATGACATCAAAATTCATAAGTGCTTTATCCAGCTTTACGACGGTTCCGTCTGTTAATTCTGCTGTATATTGAAAAGTAAGGGAATTGGATTCGCTTTGTAATGTCCATCCATCTACCGAAATTTCCTCTGTCTGTAAATTTACCGGTAATTGGTTTTTATATTTCATATTAAAAAACCGTTCAAAAGTTTGCCCGTCTTTTGAAAGCTCAGGAATTCTCATTCTTATTTTTACGTCATCCGGAAAATTGTTTTCAAACGTAAATGTGATTTTAGTTTTATCAAAAACAGCCTTTTTTATCAGATACTTGGCTTTATCAAAAAGTTGAACTTTGGTAACCGTGTCAGAAATGACCAATGGAATGATGCCGGGGAAAGGGGGAAATATGGCTGCTGTTGATTTTCTGATCACCTCGCCATTATAAAATAATGTTACCTTGCCATCCGCAGCAAATTTGATGGATGTATTACCCTCTGATTTATCGGCTATTTTTGAGATTGTTGCCTTAGTATTTACAAGTGGTATGGCTATTTCATATTCTCCATTGCTCAATCCAAAATCGGATTCATCCTCTAAATTAAGGCATGAAAATAAAGTAAATATTAAAAAGGAGACAAAAATAACGATCCGTCTTTTTTTTATCATAATTCATTTTGTTATTAAAGAGGATATAAAAATATCAATATTGACTGCAATATAGGGTTTAATCAATAATAAAAAGTTAACTTTCTACATTTAGGCCTGCCCGTTTTTAACTTTTTTAACCAGCAAATAACCTGAGGTCTAAAATAGGATCAGCAAATTATTTGATTTTAAGCTTAATTGTATACATTTTTCAAATGACAATATCTAAAGAATTCTCTTTACAATTTCATCCCGCAAAAAAGTCTGGTGTATTTAAGTACCTGAAAAATAATCTGCCTTTTTTAACCCCGTAAAGATTAATTACGAAAATAAAAAGGAAAAATTACATCTGTTATTGTTAACTAATTTTTTTCGCTATACTTACTAAATTCGAAAAACCAACTATTTTTTTTATTTCAACTTTAAGTTTCAGGTATATTGTCGTTTATTCCTGTTTTAATTAAACCTTTAATCTGGTTTTATATTGTTTCTGGATATAAATGAATAAAAGGAAGATGCCAATACTTTTATTTTGTTAAATATTTTTGATACTCTTTTACTTTATCACTGTTGCCCAGATTTTGATATGCCATAATTACATTTTTTGCGTATTCAGGGCCTGGTTTTAAATTAAACGCCTTTTCAAAATGTTGGGCAGCCTTTAAATGGTTTCCTGTTATGCCATTCAAAACCCCCATCAAAAACCAGGTTTCTGCATCACTTTCGTTTAACATCAATGATTGCGTAAGCATCTTTTCTGATTTTGGCAGATTTTGTTCCTTTTCACCTGCTTCCCGCCCTAATTCTCTGTAAGCAATTGCTTTATTTTGGTCTACAATACTTTTGAGGTCATTAACCTGATCATAATACCGGATTGCCTCTTCATATTTTTTTTGTTTCATCCGGATATTTCCCAGGGTTAGGTATGCGGTAGCCACCGGTTTTACTTTCATGATCTGCTGGCAGTACTTCTCTGATTCAGTGAGCCAATGGTTGATTTCATCAGGTTGAAGGCCCTCTGCATTGGCTTTTCTGAGGTTCTGATCTGCTGCACCGTTATTCAGGCGAACACTATTCGGATAGGTAGCCGCATCCGTCTTAAAAAGTGTGTAATTATCGGTCCAGTCCGTGTTTCTGTTTAGCGTTTTAAATCCATAGGAAAAGGTAATAACCAGGACTCCCAATAATATGACAGGATTTGTTTTAAAAATTTGCATCCAGGAATTTAACGGCATCGAAAGTTCTGTATTTAAAGGTTTTAAAATCAGAAAAATTAATCCGCATAAAAACCAAAATGACGGCAAATAAGCCAACCTTTCCCCAAACATCGTACCGATGACTATTGGAATCTGGCTGAAAAGTGATATTGCCATCAGGTAGGCAAAAATTGCCAGTGATAAAAACGATTTGGTTTTGACGCCCTTAAATGCAATGTACAAAAGAAACAGATGTAGTGCTGCGCTCAACCAGGTTACTATATTTCCTGTGCCCGCCAGGGGTATAACCGTATAACTGTAATCACTGGACAAGGGGTGAGGAAAAAAAAGAAGCTGCAAATATTTAAACAGGATAACCATAGAGGTGGCCATTCTCTCTGCAATGCCGGAAGCAGCAACGATAGGGTTGTCCATGATATCTACCGAAGGAGTGGAAGCGGAACCAAAAATGGCGGATCGGATGATCATTAAAACGATGACAGGAACGACAAACCAAATACCGGTTTTAATGCTGCTTTTAAGGTCTTTGTTATATATCCACCAGGACAGCATGCCGAAAACTGGAAACATGGTCACGGCACTTTCTTTGGAAATCAATGCAAAAAAATAAAACATGAGGGATCCAAAAATCCAGAAAACCTTTTTTGTGTTTTGATACCTGCCCAATGCCCAAAAAGAACTCAACACAAAAAAAAGAGACATGATTTCATCTCTGGATTTGATATTGGCTACTACCTCTGTATGTATAGGATGGGCGGCAAAAAGCAAGGCAACGATAGCTGGAAGTAAAATGTTGTTTTTAGAAAACCACTGGCTCAATACAACAAAAACCAGGACGGCACTTGCTGCATACCAAAGGACATTAAACAAATGATGTATGAATGGGTTATTGGGTGAAATTTGCCATTCAATGGCAAATTGTATCAGCGAAACAGGACGGTACAACTGGCCACCAAAATTATTTTCCCTGTAACCTCCCCGGATAATTTCTCCTATCCCGCCAATACCGGAAGTGACATTTTTATTCAGTTCAATAGCTAACGGGTCATCCAGTACAAAACCATGTTGCAGGGTATTGGCATACAGCAAAAAAGCGATTGCAAATACGATCAACGCTGCAACAACGTGTACATTTTTATTTTCGTTTACTCCCTCAGGCTGGCGGAACGTTGTGCTTTGTTTTTCTTTTGGTTTGGCCATGATTTTATCCATTGATATAGTTGCACAAATATAAAAAAATCACCTCAATAAAAAAGTGGCTTTGACGTCCCGCTCCAGATATGGATATACTATTTTGGAAAGATGCAGACCCTGAGGAAATGCCAGTGTTCTGAACCGCAGTTTTTGATTTCCGAGATTAATATCTTCAAATACACTCATGGTTATTTTGCCTTCTCCAAGTGCAATCAGCCGGGCGACCATAATACGGATCATCGATTTCAGAAAACGATTGGCAGTAAACCGGAAACAAATCCTTTTGCCATCTTCACTGACTTCTAACCGGGCCTGATAAATCGTACAAAGCGTGTTTTTAAATCTGTCGGGAGTAAGGCACAAATGCCTGAAATCTGAGAGCTTTTTGATAAAATCCAACCCTTGTTTCATAGCATCAAAATCCAGGTCCGATACCCGGGTGTACGCACTCACCGGCGCGAGATAGGGATTTCTTTCCAGATGCAGATGATATTCGTAACTTCTGCCGGTGGCATCATATCTGGTATGCGCCTCTTTGTGTACAGGTATTAGTTCATACACGGCTATGTCTGCCGGCAGCATCCGGTTCAGTCGCTCCACTGCATCATACGTCCACTCCTGATCATAATCAAAATGCGCAAAATACTGCATGGCGTGTACACCCGCATCCGTGCGTCCGCATCCCATGATGCCCAATCGTTTTCCTGTCATTTTTTGCAGGGTATCTTCCAGTATCTGCTGAACACTGTTATAGGCATTTTTTTGTCTTTGCCAGCCATTGTACTTTGTACCCAGATATGCCAGGTGGATAAAATACCTCATGAATCGGATAAGATGGTTACGGTGTAAATATAGTTTTTTTTTAAGTCCGCAGCCTTATATTTATTGATTCGGACACTTTTTACAACGTTTGCCTTTTTTATATTTTTTGCAGCATTTTTTCATCTGGTACGAAAGGATGGCTCCCTCCTGTATGATGTGCAGGTCATAATACGCACTTGTCTCCTTGTGTTTTGACGTCGGATTATTTTCAGAAACAGGAAGATTTGGTTTTAGTAAAAACAGGTCCATGCTTATTTAGACTAATTTTAAACAAAGGTACAAAACTTTTTTATGGGCGCCCATAAAGTCAAGTAAAAGTTTTATTGTAATTTCAATTTTTCCAAAAACGCCTCCTCCGTCAATATCTCCACAGTGCCCAGGTCCATCGCTTTTTTCAGCTTTGAACCCGCCTTTTCCCCAACCACGAGAATATTCAGATTGGAGCTGACGGCTGATATATTTCGTGCACCGGCTTTAGCAGCCATTTCTTCGGCTTCTTTTCTGCCCAGGGTCTGCAGTGTACCGGTAAATAAGATCGTTTTACCAAAAAAAATCCCATCTTCAGATACATGCAGTGGTTTGTCTTCTTCGGTCTGAGTCAGGTTCACACCGTATGACTCCATTTTGCGGAGCATTTCGATATTTGCCGGGTCTGAAAACCACGCTTTTACATTTTCAGCCACCACAGGTCCTATGTCTTTAATTTCAAGATATCGCTCGACAGGCCATTCACACAGATCAAGTACATGAGTGATTTGTTCAGCAATCAACTTACTGGCTTTTTTGCCCAGATGATGAATACTCAGGGAATGCAACAGTCTTTGTATCGGATTTCTTTTCGCTTTATCAATAGATGCTTTGATGTTTTCGGCAGACCTTTTTCCGAATCCTTCCAACCCGGCTATCTGCTCGTAATCCAAACGGTATATATCACTGATATCCCTGATCCAGCCGAGATCATAAAAACGCTCCACATATGACTTGCCAAACCCGTCTATGTCCATAGCCTCTTTGGAAACATGAAAGATCATCTTCTGCAGGTTTTGAGCACCGCACACACAATTCGGACATCTCCAGGCCGCTTCGCCTTCTTCCCTGATCAGTTTTACTTGTTGCCCGGTATCATTGATCGGACAAAATTCCGGAAATTTTATAATTTTTTCATCTCCTTTTCTGAGCTCCGAAAAAGATTTGACAATGTACGGGATCACATCTCCGGCGCGCTCGACTAAAACGGTATCGCCCAGTCGCAGGTCTTTACCGGTTATAAATTCTTCGTTGTGCAGTGAGATGGAAGACACGGTTACTCCGGCAATATACACCGGTTCTATTTTAGCTACCGGTGTGATGGAGCCGATTTTACCTACCTGATACTCTATTCCTGTCAGTTTGCTGGTGGCTTGTTTTGCCTTAAATTTGAAGGCAATGGCCCATCGCGGATGGTGGGTAGTAAAACCACATTTTTCCTGTAAGACCAAATCGTTGACCTTGACGACCATGCCATCTATCTCATATGGATAGGTGTCTCTTTTTTCTTCCCAGTATTTTACAAAAGTATGGACTTCGGCAATATTCCGACACAGGGATTTTTCATCTTTGGGTATTTTGAAACCCAGTTCGCCGAGCATATCAATGCCAGCTATGTGCGAATGTAGCTTTGGTAGCACGGATGTATTTGTATTGTCCACGGCATAAGCCAGTTGATATATAAATGCTTCCAACCCTCTTTTTCTGGTCTCATTGGCATCTTTGGTGCGCAGTCCGCCTGTTGCAGCATTTCGCGGGTTGGCAAATAAGGGCAGCCCGTCCTTCTCCCGCTCTTTGTTGATGCGGTCAAAATTGTCTTTTCTGATCAGCGCTTCTCCCCGAAGTTCCGCTTTCACGATACCTTTTGATGAAAATGTCGCCCGAAGAGGTATGCTTGGCAGTGTTCTGGCATTGGGTGTCATTTCTTCGCCCATCACACCATTACCCCGGGTAGCTGCCCGAACCAATACATCATTTTCGTATACCAGCGCGATGCTGCCCCCGTCAAATTTTGGTTCCACACAGTATTCTATGTCCATATCCGACGGTAACCCACACAACTTTTTAACGGCCGCATCAAAATCATTGAGATCGTCTTCGTTGTACGAATTGTCCAGAGAAAGCATCGGGACAGTATGTTGCACCGGCGGAAAATCTCCGGATAAATCGGTGCTCACCCGTTGGGTTGGCGAATCGGGAGTGATGAGGTCGGGATGGGCTTCTTCCAGAGCGACCAGCTGCTTATAGAGTTGGTCGTATTCAAAATCAGAAATCAGGGGGTTGTCTTCGATATAGTATTTTCTCTCATGAAAGAGGAGTACGTCGCGCAAAGAAGCAAGTTCATTGAGTCCCGCGGGAGTGGATAGAAATTTTTTTGAAAGGTCTATATATTGTTGTTGTGATTCCGGCGTGTACATGCTTTGACAGACATTTGTAATGATAAAATGCAAAAGTACGTGATTTTAGAAATCAGTGGAGTGCATTCATTAAAACTTTGAGCAAGGCATCGGAATAACCGGTAATATTCCTGATTTTATCCTTTAAATTCGGACAGATTGGTCCTTAAAACCAATGTTGCACTTCTTCCGGTGTGGATCTTCCGGAGGCAACATGGATGGTAAAATCGAAATGATCATTCAACGTGACAGAATCAGAAAGTTCATATCCATTCAGATTGAGAAATAAAAGTGTCGCATCCAGGCCGGTTGGTTCATATATAAAGCAGCCTTTTCAAAAACTGTTGGATATAATTCCATATCAAAATTACTTTCAGACACTATTTCCAAAAGATATAAAAGCCGACCGTGATTCAAAATGTTTTTTAGAGGAACTAAGTTTCCTCCATATTAACTTATGGTTCTTCTGTTTATCCTTATAATATCTGATTCTGTTAGCAAAATGAAAACCATAAAAACGCCGGACTATTTTAAGCCTTTTTCCTAAATACTTCATCATATTTTTTAAAATGCTGATCAATCATTGATTCTTCCAACATACCTCTTAAAAAAGCATCTTTAAGTGTTTCCTCTCTTTGATCAGATAAAAAATCCACATTATATCTCTGTCCGTTATGAATATTTGACTTAAAATGTCGATTTTATCCTCTTTACTTAATGATTTATGGTCAAGCATATTTTTATATAAAAGTAAAAATCAGTATTTGCTGAAATTCTTTCATTTTAAATCTAAGAAATAACCATCATAAATGTTTTTATTATTAACAGTAATTATTGTTCTCTAAAATAAACACTTCAAAATCCAAATTCAATCTTATAAAAATAATATCCATAAAAATTACCTATTTTTGAAACTCAAATCATCGATATGCATCATCTTGTTCACACCGTATCAGAAGATCGATTAAAAGAATTACTTTTAGAAATAAAAGATTTTGTATACCACCGATTGATTCCCATTGAAAACAAAATATGGAGCATGTCCTGGCCGGAAGCAGCAAAGGAACTACAATTGTTCCGGGATGAGGTAAAAACCAAACAGCTCTGGTGCCCTCAAATCCCCGTTGCTTATGGTGGCCTTGGCCTTACTAACAAACAACACGGTATGGTTAGCGAAATCCTGGGCATGAGTCCCGTGGGTCATTATGTTTTTAATTGTCAGGCACCGGATGCCGGCAACATGGAAATACTGATGGAGTTCGGTACCGATGCACAAAAAGAGGCCTTTTTATTTCCTCTGATCAATGGCGATATCCGCAGTTGTTTCTCCATGACCGAACCCCAAAATGCAGGTTCAAACCCTTTGCTCATGGACACTACGGCCATCAGGGAAAAGGATGAATATATCATAAACGGCCACAAATGGTTTACCTCTTCCGCTGATGGTGCCAAATTTGCTATAGTTATGGCAGTAACCAATCCCGATCACCCCAACCCTTACAAACGCACCAGTCAGATTATCGTGCCGGCAGATACAGCAGGATTCCATATCGTACGCAACATTCCCATCATGGGAGACACTGGCGCAGGATACTTCAGTCATGCAGAGATAAAATACGAAAATTGCCGGGTGCCCGTTACCCACATCTTAGGTAAAGAAGGAGACGGATTTGCCATTGCACAGGCCCGGCTTGGCCCCGGGAGAATCCACCATTGTATGCGATGGATCGGAATTTGCGAGCGCGCATTTGATATGATGTGTGCATATGCTGTAAGCAGACAAACATCACCCGGAAAAACACTTTCTGAAAAACAAACCATTCAAAACTGGATTGCTGAATGCCGGGCGGAGATCAACGCTGCCCGACTATTGGTCCTGGATGCCGCAGAAAAAATTGATCTCCACGGACAGGAAAACGCCAAAGTGGAAATATCCGTCATCAAATTTTATGTGGCCAATGTGCTCCAAAATGTACTGGACAAAGCCATTCAGGTACATGGGGCGCTGGGTGTTACAGACGATACTATTCTCTCTTGGTGGTACCGGCACGAAAGGGGTGCGCGCATATATGACGGGCCGGATGAAGTACACAAATCCAGGGTGGCCAGAGAAATTCTGAAAGCATATCTTCCGCACCGATGAATGAAACCACTAAAATGCGCCAGGGAGAATCATTGGATAAAAGCCAGCTGACCTCCTTTTTAGAACAAGCGACCGGTCTGAAAATTGAATTATTGACCATTTCTCAATTTAAAGGCGGATATTCTAACCTCACATACCTACTGGAAATAAATGATTCGATTCAATGGGTGTTGCGAAAGCCGCCAATTGGAGCCAATATTAAATCCGGACACGACATGTCCAGAGAATACCATATCATCAAGGCACTATTTCCGACCTATAAATTAGTTCCAAAACCTATCCTGTTCTGCGATGATAAAAAAATACTGGGATCCGATTTTTACATCATGCAAAAAGTAGATGGGTGGATCCTGAGACCTGGGCTACCGGAAAACTTAATACTTTCACCGGACAGGCTGAATCACATTTTTCAGGTTTTTACGAACAATTTTGTCGCGATGCATCAATTGGATATCGATGAGGTCGGTTTGCCATCTATGGCTGTCAGTCCTGAAAATTATCCTGAAAGACAGATTTTAGGCTGGACCAAAAGATATTTTAATAGTAAAACAGACGAAATTAAATCTGTTGAAAACCTGGCCTCCTGGCTGGCTGGCCACATACCCAAAACATCCGGTATTTCGCTTATCCACAATGATTACAAATACGATAATCTAATACTCGATCCGGTAACCGATGATATCAACGCGGTCCTGGACTGGGAGATGAGCACCATTGGCGACCCGCTCATGGATCTGGGCAGTGCGCTGGGCTATTGGGTAAATGCCGACGATCCGGACTGGCTCAAAGATATGAATATCAACTCAACAAACTTACCCGGAAATCCTTCCAGAGAAGCACTATTGCATAGTTATGCATTAAGGTCCTCGAAAGACCCCGGAAATGGTGTGTTTTACTTCGCCTATGGTATGTTGAAACTTGCTGTTATAGCACAGCAAATATATGCGCGATATAAAGCCGGAAATACAGACAATCCGAAATTTGCTGCACTGATCAACGTGGTGAATGCCTGCGGAACGATGGGCCTGCAAGCCATCAATAAAAACAAAATTGATACGCTGTTTTAAATATCATGTAGGTTTGGTATACCCACCCTTTAATCACTGCAAAAAGTATTTGAAAACGATGAAGTGCATAACCTGAAAGTAGGGGTCAAAATACTTTTTATTCAAAGCAGGAATTGGTTCTTTAATATTGATTTGGAGAAAATCAGTAACAGCAATCAGGTCTTCATTCCTTTTTATTAAAAGCGATGAAACAATACTCTAAATTTGGGACGCCGGAATCAGTAAATTTAACAATAAAAAGATTTATTTTACATCTGAATAATTGTAATACCTTGGTTATAGTCCAGGTTTACTAAATAAGTAAATTAATATACATTGCTTTTCAATTCCATAGATTTTGCTATTTTTTTACCCTTGGTGTTTTGTTTATACTGGGTTATTGGTAATATAAAAACTCAAAATCTGTTCATCGTAATTGCGAGTTATATCTTTTATGGGTGGTGGGATGCACGTTTTTTATGGCTGTTATTATTAAGTTCCTTAATTGATTTTGTACTGGCAATTCAATTGAATAGGGTTCACGGCAAAAAAGAAAGAAAAATTTTACTTTTACTCAGCATCATAAGTAATCTGGGAATCCTCGCCTTTTTTAAATATTATAACTTTTTTTTAGATAACTTCATTGAAGCGTTCCGCTTTTTTGGTAATCCAATAGCATTAAACCGGTTAGACATTATCCTGCCCGTTGGTATTAGTTTTTACACTTTTCAAACCATGAGCTACACGATAGATGTCTATCGGAATAAAATGGCTGCAACTAAAGACTTTATTGCTTTTGCCGGCTATGTAAGTTTTTTTCCTCAATTAGTAGCCGGGCCTATAGAAAGGGCTGTACATCTGCTTCCACAATTCCTAAAAAAACGAACTTTTGAGTATAATTCCGCTATTACAGGAAGTAAACAAATTTTATGGGGGTTATTTAAAAAACTCGTTATAGCGGACAATTGTGCTGTATTAGCTGATCCGATTTTTGACAACTACAGCGCTTACCCCGGTAATATGCTGCTTTTAGGCGCCTTTTTATTCACTTTTCAGATATACTGTGATTTTTCCGGCTATTCGGATATTGCCCTGGGTGTTTCCAGACTTTTTGGTTTTGATTTAATGAAAAACTTTGCTTATCCCTATTTTTCACGCGATATCGCTGAATTTTGGAGAAGATGGCATATTTCTTTATCTACCTGGTTTCGGGACTATTTATATATTCCGTTAGGTGGCAATAAAGGCGCTTTTTGGAAAAGAATCAGGAATATATTTTTAGTTTTTCTGATCAGTGGTTTTTGGCATGGTGCCAACTGGACATTTATTTTCTGGGGACTTTTACACGCCATTTTATTTATGTTTTTATATATTCAGGGAAAATCGAAAAATCATTTTGATATTGTCGCCAAAGATCATTTTATGCCATCGTGGCAGGAGTTGTTCCAAATGTGTTTTACCTTTTTTTCAGTCATGTTACTTTGGATTTTTTTTCGTGCAGATTCTTTATCCACGGCTGTTGTTATTTTTGGAAAAATATTTTCCTTTGAATTATTTGCAAAAAGCAATTTGGAACAAAGAGGATTAATCTTCCTTGTCTGTATACTCCTGGTGTTTTTTATTTTGATTGAATGGATGGGCAGACGCGATTCATTTCCAATTGAAACTTTATTTACCCATCGACCAAAACTTGTGAAATGGAGTTTTTATGCTTTATTAGTTTCTATGATTGGAATGTTTATGCACACTGGTGGTTCACCATTTATTTACTTTCAATTTTAAATAATAAAAAACCAGATAACAATAGCAGAGATCATAATATGCAGAAATTAAAAATAGACCAACCATTGATGTCAAACACAAACGAATGAAACAGTACTTATTTAAACTCACCCAGGTATTTTTATTCTGTTCTGTTTTTTATATCATTTTTATAATTATAGCTGGTTTATTCCTCCCTAATTATTTACGAAAAAATCTGTTGTATGTACGTGGTGGAAACGGACATTCACTCACGCGTCTTTCTGAAGTTAAAAATACGGTTGACGTTGATATTTTGTTTATTGGATCTTCCAGGTGCTACCGGGGTTTTGATCCGAGAATCTTTGAAAAAGCAGGTTATAAAACATTTAATCTGGGCAGCAGCAACCAAACACCGGTGCAAAGCAGTTTTTTATTAGAAAAATATTTAAAACAACTTGATCCGGCATTAATCATTATGGAAGTGAATCCGGATGTTTTTTCCAACAATGGTGTTGAATCTGCTATCGATATTATATCCAATGAAAATATGGATTTTTCATTGCTAAAAATGGCAGTAGAAATCAATGATATCAAAATCTGGAATACGTTTATTTTTGCGCTTTTCAGTAAAAGTACCGGTTTGGAAAAGAACTTGACGGAAGAAAAATATAAAGACGGACAAATCTATATCCCGGGCGGTTATGTTCAAAATACGGACCAACATTTTCATAAAGAAATCGGAAACACCTACGTCTGTAATCTGAATAAAAAACAGCTGAAAGCATTCGAAAACATAATGACATGGGTTCAAGCCTCGAATATAAAAATCCTGCTTGTGCAGTCGCCGGTAGTGGCTTCGCTGTATTCGGCCTGTACAGAAAATGAGAACTTTGACTTCTTAATGCATCAAAAAGCTGCTTATTTTAATTTCAACAAAATACTAAACCTGACCGATTCCCTGGATTTTTATGACGGGCAACATTTAAATCAAAATGGGGTGGAAAAATTGAATGGTGAAATCCTGAAAATAATAATGGCGGAGAAATAAATATGGCGGAGAAAAATTTCTGTTGTAAAAGGACTTAACTTTGTTTTGGTCCATTTTTTTACAAAATCTCCGGTTTCTGTAATGAATTTAGTCTTTTTTACAAAGGATTACCTCAATCCATTAAAATACAAAAAACCGGGCTGAAATTTTTTTATCACTCATTAATTTAAACTTATTTGTCCATTTGGTTTGTCGCTCTGCAAGCGGTAATGGTCTCGCTTTTTGGCTTTATGCTTTACGTATTGGCTTAAGCAAATTATTAATTTAGCTTACATCTTTTTGTTAATAGTGCTATACGGAACATACGCATTTGAGTTTATTATTTATTTCCACTAATTTTGCATGGCTAATACCGCAATGAATGAATGTAAAAGGTACCCTTATCCCGATCGGTGGAAATGAAGATAAAGGAATAGTAAAAAGCGAAATGTACACCCTGGAATATATTACCGATGGTATTTTGTCCCGTGTTGTAAAAGAAAGTGGAGGCAGGTGTGCAAAAATTGTAGTGATTCCTACGGCCTCCAGTATCCCGGATGAAGTGATCGGCAATTACTTAATCGCTTTTGATAAATTAGGTTGTACCGATATTAATATTCTGGATATCCGCATAAGGGAGCAATCCGAAATGGCGGAAAACATTGCGCTGATCAAAAATGCGGATTGTGTCATGTTTTCCGGAGGAGACCAGTCCAAAATTACCAAACTGATTGGTGGGTCCACGATTCATACCATTTTATTGGAGCGATTTAAAAAAGAACCCCTGGTTATAGCAGGTACCAGTGCCGGTGCAATGTGTATGTCTGAAGAAATGATCAAAGGCGGCAGCAGTACCGAATCCTTTTTTAAGGGTGCGGTGGGTATGGCCAAAGGCATGGGTTTTATACCCAGGCTGATCATTGATTCACATTTTATCACCCGGGGCAGATTCGGTCGTCTCGCAGAGGCAGTGGCCAAACATCCAAAGCTCATTGGAATCGGCCTCGCAGAAGATACCGGATTGGTCATTAAAAACTGCAATGATTTTGAAGTCATTGGCTCAGGTATGGTCATTATATTTGACCCAAATAAACTCCAGCACAACAACATTGAAATTCTGGAAGATGGCACTCCGATGACTCTGACGAACCTGACTACCCATGTATTGGCCAATGGAGATCGGTTTAACATTGACAAGAGATCGGTCAAAGTGCTGCCGATGGATGCAGACTTTGTAAAACAATATTCTGTGTAATCATACCGTTTTTTTAATCGGTCCGGCAGACCAAAAAAAAGTTAAAAAGATGAAAAGAATTACTATACTTTCGATATTTTTTCTTTGCGTTTCAGGTTTATCATCACAAATAACGATCGGACCGGAAGCAGGTTTTTATTATAGACCATACACTCTGAAGGGTATTGCTAATTCGGTCAGTCAAAAAAAATTAGATTACTTTCTGGGTATCATGGGTGAGGTAAAATTCATGTCCAAAATGTATGCACAAAGTCACATAACTTATGTATTTAGAAAAAACACACAAGCAGCATCTGAAATTCATACTCACTTACCTGATTTAAAAAGTGGTCTCTTTGTAAACAGGGAGATAATTTTTAACATTGATATTTTGTATGAACCTATAAAAAACAGCAAAATAGGTTTAGGATTGGGTATGATACACAAACTAGACTCGGAAGTTCAGGAAAACTACTTTTATAAAAATACCATTTTTAGTTATTTCAAACCTGCATCAGTGTATAACATGTCCATCGTTATTAACCAAAATTGGGGCAGATTTGGTTTAACAGCCAGATGTTTCTCATTATTTAATTCAGAAAATATTGATAGTAAGCACTTTAGAATATTGAATGACAGAACCGGATTTACCTTAGGATTTAATTACAAGTTATTGGGGTATACTAAATACTAGGTGATGGAATTGCTCATCTTTATTTAAAAAATTATATTTGCTTTAAAATGATATATAAATTAGG